>Ga0207716_100009_pt1 | contig 648951 bp, 575 predicted proteins | sample TtaePargueraPR_FD_187739 | JGI IMG/M metagenome (GOLD analysis project Ga0207716, IMG submission 187739) | Aerobic enrichment media microbial communities from Bioluminiscent Bay, La Parguera, Puerto Rico - Tt and P2 (5) (SPAdes) | ecosystem: Environmental > Aquatic > Marine > Unclassified ... | reverse complement strand
GTTTTCCGCCAAAATGGCGGGAAACGGGCAAGAAACATACAAATAACGGGAAAACAACGTCTGAAATTCCCGATTTTCGCTGCATTGAAACAATATCGGCAAAAATCACCGGTTATTCAGACCTTCCCTAAATGGGTTTCTTAATACAAGCGCGAGCTGTATTTCCTGACAATGAGCCGACTTAAATCAGGGCCATGATCACCAATAATCTTGGAGCAATGAATCAGAGTCCGACGCAACTACTCAAGCTCGCCATTTTTAGAACTCTGCGCTCCGTTCCTAGAGTAAAACTTTTTTGAGCATTCACTACGAAATTCTGGAACTTTTTTCTACTCTCAATGACAGTACCGAGGTAGCGATCTCACAAGGAACGGAACCCGATGGAAACTGAAGTGCAATCAGAGTCCGAAGCATCATTAATCGAAGCCCTAAAACGGAGAGACTCAACCGCCTATCAGAAAGCGGTACGCGACTACTCACCCGGCATGTTGGCCGTCGCCCGATTTTACCTGGACCACTCAAGCGCCGAGGAAGTAGTCCAGGACTGCTGGGTAACGGTTATTGATGCTGTCCAGAAGTTCGAGGGCCGATCCGGTCTGAAAACCTGGCTGCACCGTATCGTCGCCAATCGCTGCAAGAACCGGCTTCGTGCGGCCAATCGGGAAGTCGCAACGGACTTCTCCGAGACCCTTGAGCCTGAACTGGCCAATCGTTTCAATTCCACAGGGCGATGGGATCTGCCCCCCAAGCTGCAATTCCATGAGTCCGCAGACACCCTGTTGGAAAATGGCGCCCTTAGCGATTGCCTAGACAAGCATCTCTCTTCACTGCCCGAAACCCAGCGTTCTGCCCTGATGCTTTACGAAGCGCATCAGCATAAATCCGATGACGTCTGTAACATACTGGATGTCAGTGCCTCTAACCTTCGTGTACTTTTACACCGTGCGAGGCAAAAGATCTTTCTCATGGTGGAGACCTTCCAGGAGACGGGCGAATGTTAATGTGCAGGGACTTGGCCGAAATTGCCAGTGACTACATTGATGGTGAACTCAACGGCCGGCAGAACCTGTCCGTAAAAATTCACCTGATGATGTGCAAGGACTGCAGGACGTTTATCGGCAATCTGCGAGCCAGCAGCAATCTGCTGAGCGCCCACTCATCGGGGAAGGCCGACGAGGAATTCCTGCGCCGGATTGACGAGCGTGTCGCTGAAGCACTGAGCGTCCGTAAAAACAATGGTAGTGATTCGGAGTAACGTTGCAGAGGTTTTCTATTCCGCCTCAAATACGTCGGTATCCGGATGAAAGGTATACCAGGCAAACCAGAAGGCCCGGGTCGCCGGAAGAAGGTTACCGGATTCGTCCCGTAGCTCCGCCGAAGGCACTTCCGGATCATAGTGCACCTGCACAGCCTTACCAGCAATTCGATCCTCAAGCACTCCACCGTGCTCCGCCAGCTCCGGAAACGGCCAGGCCTTGCTTTCGCCATTGTGTGACCAGCCCAACACCCAGGTTTTTGGATGATATTTCCGGCTGGTGTGGGTAACCGGGAAATAGAGACGCTCGGAGTGATCGTAATCGCCATAGGGCGACATTCGATAATTTCGGCGGTGGCCGGTATCGGTGGAAAGCACTTTTCCTCTCCCTTCAACGCGCTCCCGCCAGCGGTGCCAGAGTTCATGGCGAGTGGCTACAGGTTCCAGTTCCGTTCCGGCCAACGGCCCCGAAACCGCCCGCCCCTCAACCTGCGACCAGAGGGATTCGGTCTGATGGTCGTACATCAGTAGGTCACTGTTATACAGCAGTCCCGAAACGCCAAACGTGAGAGGCCGTCCGTCTACCCTCGGGTCGAAGGCCATTCCGGTACCGCACAAGGGGCAGAAGGTGATCAGCAGTGGTGTACCACCAAGATCATGATTCACTATCTCGTGCCAGTTCAGGATACCAATGGGGTAGGCAAAACTGACCTCTCCTTGGTCATAGGTCAGCACCAGGTCATCGGAACGCCAGAGGGATACATCTTCAGGGTTCTGGAAAAGCGGCTCATTAATTGATGGAATGCCGTCCCGGGGCGGCCCTCCGCGGAGAATCTCCTCCACCGGCACGAGCGCATTGCCAAGCTCAAACCCATTCTTTGTTTGACTTGAAGCCGGCTGGGCGAATAGCAGCAATGCCATCGCCAGAATCACGAGATTGTTGAATCTATTCATGGCTCCTCCCGGAGATGCCCAGCTCTCTGAGTCTCTGCTCGATTCTCGGTACGGAAAACCCATGCAATCGCTCGCCACCAATCAGGAAAAACGGTGTCCCCCTGCCGCCGAGTCGCTCAAACGTATCCCGTGCAGCCCGGGAGGCGTTTATATCGAATTCCAGGTAGGAGATCTGGTTGTCGTGGAAATAATACTTGGCCGCCTCACAGCCTGGACAGAATGGCTGCGAGAACAGAACGACACGGGAATCTGGTGACCCCATGCTCTTTTCAATGACCTCACCGGCCAACAACGCACTGTTCCAGCTCAATAAAACGGCCACTGCGGCGGTTACTGCAAACGCCCTTGCGATTGGCATTTTCATGCTCACCTCCCAGGCAGGAGACAGGACCCTGCTTGCTGTTACGAGGGAGACACTGCACCAGCTGGTTTGTTACACCGAATCCGATTGCATCTGGATGTTTCGGGCCTCCTCATGAACCCTCTGCTCCGCTGCTTCGGCCTCCCGAAGCAGCGTCAGATCCTTGCTGACACTGGTGTAGGTTGATACTAAGTAGGGCACGCAGTACGTCAACACAACTTTCAGCCAGTCCACAGACGCAGCGCCGGTGACCGCTTCCCATTGATTGATGAGCACCAGAAGCGTGCCAACAACTGCCGCAAGCTTTGCGGCACGCCGGGGCGTACCGTGGCCTACCGCAAGCTCGCAGGCCTCCCTGCAGTGGCGGACCGGAGTACGCAAAATCTGGAGAAACGACATCTAAACCTCAGGACCAGCATGTTGTTATCTGAAAAAACCACGAAGAACTCGTTCAGTTTGTGGAACTTTGAGGTCATCAGGGCGGACAATGAGAATATCAGCTCTCTGGTCTTCCGATGGAAAACCGATTTTTTTACCAGGAAAGACCCTCTCTAGCTCTTTACCGAGAGAGTTGATGGCCATATCCGGCTTTAACAGTGTAGCCACCACTAATGGCACGCCTGTCCAGGTTTGCTTAACCATCTTGAGAACATCCGCGAAACTGCCTGTCTCCGAGGTCACACTGCTGGAAACAATCACACCAGCAGGCTTCGTGGAGCTGCCGCTGGTGACAGGCGTAAAGCCAAGTTTCGAAAGCAGTTCGGTCATCGGTTTACGGATGAAAGGATGAGGACGGGCGAGAACAACTTCTCTGGTCATAGCAGACTCCTGACTTGCTGATTCAATTGACTCACATCGTCAAGACACCCCCTTCTGTCGTTTGTTACACAGCTCCTCCGATATTCCCGGAACTTCCCCGTGACCTCCATGTCTTTGGAACGATCGCTCAAAAATCATTGAAGGAGAAAAGAATGCCCAAACAGTTACCTCTCGCCCTGTTGCTGCTGCGTCTTGGTGTTTTTACCGTCTTCCTGTTCTGGACCCTGGACAAGCTTGTACAGCCAGATCATGCCGCCAAAGTGTTCGGTGCGTTCTACGGCCTCGGAGGGCTCAGTGATACCGCCTTTTACATCATGGGAGCAGCCCAACTCGCGCTTATCCTCGCGTTTGTGGCAGGGGTAATGAAAACCTGGACCTATGGCGCCATTCTTGTATTCCACGGCGTTTCTACCCTTTCGGCATTCGGCAAATACCTCCAGCCTTTTGAAAATCTCCTGTTCTTTGCGGCCTGGCCAATGCTTGCTGCCTGCGCTGCCCTGTTCCTTTTGCGGGACTACGATACCCTGACCCTCTCCCGCCAACCGGTTCCCGCAACCGCCTGATCAGTCCGCGAAAGGCTGTAACATTAACCCCGACTGCATGTCATTGTTATTAACAAAAACAGACATGCAATCGGGGGTTAACCATGCTGCTGAACTGGCTATCGAGGCGACTGGCTGCCTATCTTTCCAAACAGATCAAATGCCACTCTGTACGAACCTCCACCTGGGCAGCCATTCAGGCGTCGATAAAGCCCGGCGACGTGCTTCTGGTGGAGGGAAATACGCGAATCAGCACGGCTATCAAGTATCTGACCCAGTCCACCTGGTCCCATGCGGCGCTGTATCTCGGCCCAGAGGCGAACCTGGGTATTGATGAAGACGGAGAGGAACATGCTCTGGTCGAAGCGGATCTTGAGGAAGGTATTCGATACCTGCCGCTGTCTTTTTACCGGAACTTTCACACCAGAATCTGCCGGCCTGTCGGGCTCAGTGAGCAGGATATCAGCAAGCTGATCGACTACTCGAAAAGCCGGATCGGGCACCAGTACGACCTAAAAAACGTATGGGACCTGGCACGCTACCTTTGCCCCACACCACCGGTACCAACCCGTTACCGTCGTTCCATGCTGGCGTTGGGCAGTGGCGACCCTACCCGGGCCATCTGTTCGACCTTTATTGCCCAGGGCTTCCAGTCGATCCGCTATCCGATACTGCCTGAACGCCTCGCCGAATCAGACGACGACGCAGCTTCGCAAGCCCAACAACGCGAGTACTTCCGGATTCGGCATCACTCCCTGTTTGCCCCTCGGGATTTTGATGCATCGCCCTATTTTGATGTGATCAAACCCACGCTGGAGCAGGGGTTTGATTACCGGCAGTTTCAGTGGGCAGATTGAGCCTCCTGTTCAACCATCGCCCTTATCTTTCGCGGCTCGGAATCCCGTTTGCGAGGGCTTGCCCAACAGATACCCCTGCAGCTCGTCGCAACCCGCCAATGCCAGCCAGCTTGCCTGCGCTTCGGTTTCAACACCCTCGGCAATAACCTCGCAGCCCATGGCATGAGCCATGGTGATGATGGTGCTGCATAGGGCCTGGTCCTGCTCGTTATCCGGAAGGCCAGTCACAAAGGTCCGGTCAATTTTGATACGGGAGACAGGCAGAGCCTTGAGATAGGCCAGCGACGAATAGCCGGTGCCAAAATCGTCGACCGCAAGGGTCAGATCCAGCTCACGAAAGCGATTGAGGGTTGTCATTGCCAGTTCAATATCGTGCATCAGGGCCGTTTCGGTAATTTCCAGTTCCAGCAGACGAGCGGAAACGCCACGGCTTTCAAGCAAAGCCGAAAGTCGGTCGGCAAAACCCGGATCGTGAAGCTGAAGTGCAGAGACATTCACCGCAATTCGCCCTGAAAACCCCTGTTCCGACCATTCCTTCAAAGTGGCAACCGCCTGTTCTAGGACCCAGTCGCCGATTTTGACGATAAGCCCGGTTTCCTCCGCCAACGGAATAAACTCAGCGGGTGAAACCGGGCCAAGCAGGGGATGATGCCAGCGAAGGAGCGCTTCATAACCGGTGTTCCGCCTGAGGCGATCGAACTGCGGTTGGAAATACAGCTGCAACTGCCGGTTCCCAATGGCCGTTTTGAGACTGTGAATCAATTCCTGCCTGTGGAGGACCTGATCTCCGAATTCCGTGGCAAAAAACTGCACCCTCTGGCTCGGTGACTTTTTTGCACGATGCATGGCAATTTCAGCGTGACTGAGCAGGGTTCTGGCATCCTGTCCATCCAGTCCGGAGACGGCAACGCCAGCACTGACCTCACACTCAAAGGTTTTACGACCAACCTGGACTGGACGCTGACAGGCTTCAATAACGGCAGAAATCCCGACCTCAATGTCCGTTGAAGCTCGCCCCCGATCATCGACCAGTAGCCCGAACACATCGCCTCCAAGACGGGCAACCCGGCCATGATTGGTACTGAAGCCGGCGATACGACGGGCAATTTCCTGCAATACCCGATCGCCAGCCTCGTGTCCTGCCAGACCATTCAGCGTCTGGAAATCGTTGAGACCGAGCACCAGAACGGCCTCTTTCCCTCCACCATGGTCTGGATCGCTGAAATGGCGGTCCAACTGCTCTTCGAACAGGCTCCGATTGGCAAGGCCGGTAAGTTGATCATAAAGGGTCCGGATCTCCAGTTCCTGCTCGGTTCTGCGCAGGGTGCGGGTTCGTTCCGCAAGCAATTGGTCGAGTTCCCGGTTAAGCAAATTCAGGCGTGACAGGTAAGCCGCGTTCTGTTTCAGCATGCTGTTGAACACTCCTTCCACTTCACCGAACTCATCGCAGCGGCCGGCGGGCGTGAGGTATTTCAGGGGATGTTCGGCGTCCTCGCCAGCGCGGGATATGCGATCACGGAGTTTGAGGAGCGGGGACAGCATCATACGATCGACCACGAACATGGTCACGGCGGTCACAAAAACGGCGATCAGCAGCGACAGACCCAGTATCCGGAACACAAAGGCAACCAGCTCCGATGGCACGTCGCTGACATCTACCCTGGCCAGGGCCTCGTAATCCGAGAGAACCGGGTCAGCGGCCCAGGAGAGATCGATCATTCCCTGCGGTGTCCTGGGCGCAGAACGAAGCAAGCCATTGGCGGGGTGTGGCGTTGTAATGGTTTCACCCGCTCGATACTCGGTTCCGGCTCTGCGCAGGGAGACACCAACCAACGGACTGCTGGTGATCAACGCCTCCAGTGCACCCCCGGTTATATCCCGTCCCCGGGTGTGATTGATGAAAGTGATGATTGCCTGGCTGGCTATATCAACCCGGTCGTTCAGAAGGTCTTCCTCGTAATTGCGGTACGACGGAATAAGGATGGCGACCTCAATGGCAAGAATGGCAGTAAAGGCCGCCAGGGTGAGATTGCGGCACAACCGGCACTCAATGAGTTGTCTGGCCCACTGCCTGAAAGAACGCCTGGCAAGGGATTGATCCTCCCTGCCCAGCTCGCCGTTGGCCATGTCCAACTCTGGTTCCACCGCCGATTTCATACTACCTCGCCGTTTTTAAGAGCTTTTTAGAGAGACACGCCAGGCAAAGGTAAATTACAAAAAAGGGTGGGGCTTTACCCCCACCCAAGTCCGACAGCAGACTCACTGATGCAAAGCGATATTACTACTGCTTGTCGATAAACTTTTTCTGTTCCACGCGGGAATACTCCGTTAGCGCTGCCAATTCCTCGGAACCCCACTCAAGAGGCTCTGCAGCCATCGGTGCCACCATGCAGATCTGCACCATTTCATCCAGGTGCACCATGTCCATGCCAAAGTCACGCTGGCCCATGGCTACGACATGAGGGTATTCATTCTTGAACGTGGCATTGTAGCCAGCGCCATTAGCATGGCAGGTAGCGCAGGAAAGCCCGTTGGAAGACAGGCTGTTGTCATTGAACAGCTTTTCGCCCTGTGCCCGCAGATCGGCCACATTGCCCTGATAGGGCGTATAGCCCTCGGGACGGCGAACCGCGTTTTTCAGCTTGGCAGACACGCCTTCGCCTTCTGCCTCACCTTCAGCCTCACCCTCGGCTTTCCCTTCAGCCTCGCCCTCACCTTCTGCGCGGCCCTCTGCTTCACCCTCGGCGCGAGCTTCTGCTTCGCCCTCTCCTTTCGCGGAACCTTCCGCCTCGCCGCTGGCCTTCCCTTCAGCCTCACCCTGGGCGGCCTCAGCCGAAGGGATCAACCCAAGCCCGGGGCCGCTGCTCGCATTGAAGCCGGCCACGGCCACCACCGTCATCATGGGAACCGATACCATGAGATTTCGGGACAGTTTTCGTAGAAGTTCCTTTCGGTTTTTGTCTGTGGACATATCTGCAACCTCCGGTCGTATTTTTCCTTGTTCAGGGTGCGGGCCTGTTATCCAGACCTTTGAAGCACGGACACCCCGGCCGCGCGATTGTTACTGCCCGGAAAACCGGGCCAGTATCTAAAAGTGAGATTGGTCTCAGTTACCCGGATATGACTCATGCTTACCGTGGCGCGACCTTTTCGTTTCATGGCTATAGCCACACTCTCAGGCCAGCCATGCTTGTTCCGATGCAGGTCCAGGAGACGCCCAACCGCCTGACCCGGCTCACAGCGCTTCAGTGCCCGGCGAACCAGATATCTTCGAAGAGCGGGAACAAAGCGCGGCATGAGAGACGAAGTACTGATGGTCATCTCAGCCAAATCACGGGTTTCTTTCAGGGTCTCGCCGGTCCATTCCCATTTGAAAGGACCACAGGGTTCACCATTAAAGGCCAGGAGAAAAAACGGCGGATACGGGGAAAGAGTCTCGCCCCACAGGAATGCCCGGACTTCTGCAACGGTACGCGCTGAGCTCAGACGCCTGACCAGCAACCCACGACTTGTAGACTGGCCCGCAGGCACCCGGGATGGGTAACGGTAGTTGTTCAAAAGGGCGATAATGAGGCCCTGGCTGTTGGCTGCGATCCAGGTGCCACCACCCAACGGATCTTTGGGCATCACTGTGTTGACCCCATCGCGACACTCAACAACGGGCGGGCCCGCTTCGGGGCGCTGCAACGACTCGTCCCTGTTAAAAAACAGGTCAAGTCCTGCCGGTGAGTACTGCCAGCTCAATGTGCACATGGGATCAGGCGCTTTCGGCCATACCCCGGGCCTGCCGTTGCAGGTACCGCAAGGTCGAGGGGTGAACCCCGAACTCTGCACCGACTTCCACGCCCGCCTGTTCGGCCAGCATGCCGATAATCGCCATGTGGTGAATGGTATGGCTGGCCAGGAACACCAGTTCCCGATCCACGCTGGTCTTGACTACCTGCCCCTGTTCGTCGCTGGTGTGCAACATGACGAGCCCATCGAAATGATCCGCGCTGAATCGGCTTCGCAACGTCCGCAGAATCTCTGATAATCGATTGGCACCAGCCCGTCGATCCGTTTCCAGTGACAGATCACGGTTCCGGTTTTCATAGTCGAGCAGCGCTCCCGGTGAAGCTGTGGCCGACAACAGGGCACTGTAATGGTCAATAATGTGCCGGACATGCTTGCCAATCACATGCTGCTTACGCTGGCCGAAACTCCGCCGGTAAAGATTCCCTGGCAAGTATTCCAGCATTTCAATGAGCTGCCCGATTGCATGGGCGTTTTCTTCAACAATGTCGTTAACGGTGTCGGCTCGCTCAGAGCGTGATTGAGTCATGGTATTCGTCCGCTTCTTGTTGGTCCCGGGTTCGATTGCCTTTCAAGCTGAGGCAATGAGAACGACCGCGTGGACACAAGTCTTGCTCGTGCCCACCCGATCAACGGCTCAGGCTTCGGCCTCTCCTTCAGCTTCACCTTCCGCTTCGCCTTCTCCCTCAGCTTCACCTTCGCCCTCGGCCTTGCCTTCCGCTTCACCTTCAGCCTCGCCTTTTGCTTCGCCCTCGGCTTCAGCCTCTCCGGCGGCCAGCATCAGATAGCCTGGTTCAGCCGTGGCGTCGGCGGCGGATACGTTGAACGCCGAGGCACCCATAACAACCGCAAACACGGGGCCGGTATAGGCCATGCCCCGGGCAAGCTTGCCGAGTAATCTCTGTTTCTGTATTTCTCTGGACATGATGTGTCCCCCTTGATTTGACGTAACAACTGCCAGGCTTACACCCGGCCTCTCCATATCCGGAGCCGGAGAGCTTTTGCGCTCAACGGCCCCCGGATGCCTTTTGCGGTGCCTTCTCAAAACACCGCCCGGACAGTGCCGCCGCAGCGGCCTCCAGATTGTTCATATCCACCAGATAGCGCTCACGACCTTCCAGCCAACCCGCCAGCCTGGCGAAGCCCTCGGTATCCAACGGCCGGCCGTCTTCGCCGCAACAGCTGGAAATCAGATGTCTGAGACTCTCGTTCACAGTCAGGATCTGCACACCGCTGCCGTCTCCCAGTGGCTCCTCACTCGGCACGAGCACGGCATTTACGCGCCCTGCGATGCCTGGCTTCGCTGGAGTGAACACCTCATCACCGTTGGAGTTGTGCAGAGGCAGACCCAGCCCCGTAACGCCTGAACCATCGGTGCTTTTGAGCAGGGCACCACGGCCAGAATCCGTTCGCCATTGCGTGGACAGCGCCAGCGTCATCGCGTCGCGCAGCGAAGGCTCCGAATGGCTGACCAGAAATATGTCGCTATCCGGGCCCGCAACAAGACCGGCATCTATGGCAATGTCATCGTGCCGGGCTGCATGGCTGGCCAGACAGCTGGCAAGCGCTGGAACGACCGCCGCCAGTGACAGGCGAGAACGGACCACCTGGCCATCAAGAATCAATGTAAAGCCCGGGGTATCCCGAACAATTTCAAGTCTTGGCAATGAGTCCTTACCTGCCTCATCGGAAATCGCCATGGGTTCAAGCAGGCTTTCTATCCGGTTGACCAGCGGCGCGCTGTCGGTAAAGAAAAGTGCCCGGAAACGACCGCAGGACAAGGCCATCGACATCATGGTGGACGTTTCCGGGAACGGAGGCTGGCCAGACTCTGAAGCATCCTGATCATCAGGCTGCCCCTCGGACTGAACCAGGAAACGGTTATTGACCCAGTCCGCCAAGGTATTCCAGACATCGTTCCGGATAGCCCAGGCATCTGGCGCGGCGGGCATGCTTTTGGCCGCGGAATCCACCAATGCCGAGGCAATGTCATCCGGCCCGGCACCCTCGGTTGCCATCAACCAGATCAGCGACGCGGTCTCATTCAGGCTGCTCAGGTGGCCCAGGCGGGTGTCGTAGAGGTAAACCTGATCTTCGCTGAAGGTTTCTTCTGCCACCCAGCGTTCGAGGCGGGGTTGCTTCAGGGGCCGGTCAGAAAGGGCCTGGGCGACTACCCAATCGGACAACCTCGGCAAGGCCATAAACGGCAGGTACGCCGACGGGTCTGATCCCGGTATCAGGTTCCTGAAGCCGCCGCTGTTCGCCAGTTCGGTCTGGGTTTCACGAACCAGTTTCTCCACCATCGAGCCGCTGGACTCTTCCTGTGCGGGCCGATTAAGGCCGAGCATTTCAACCAGATCGGTAACCATCCCGCCCTTGATTTTTTCCTCAATATCGCCGCCACTCTCCGGCCCAGCGCACACTTCCAACGACGGGCTGAGGTTGCACTCCAGAACCCAGGGCTTGATGTCGGCATCAATCAGGCAATCAATGCCCATCAGCTCATAACAGCCACGGGTATCGGCACCGATCACCCGGGAGCGCTCTCGCATGGGCTCCAGGGCCGCCAGACAGGTCAGGGCGACCATGTCCTCGATTTTGGCGAACAGGGCGTCATCGTCGTGACCCTGTTCCCGGAGCCAGGCCCGGTAACGTTCGAAATCCACAAACTCCACGGGTACCTCTGCATCCAGATTCAACGCGTTCACATCCGGATTGGTAAGGTAGCTGTAGGGGTTGTTGGCGTTTTCCTCGTCGTAAGGCATGGAAGCCAGCTTGGCAAAGCCCTGGTGATACAGGTAAACACGAAACGGCGAGACCGAAGAGACAAGCACATACAGCCGCAGAACGTATTTCCGGCCGTGCATGGTGTGTGGATTTTCCAGGTACTCCTGAACCATCCAGGACGATTCCATGGGCACGTCGGCGGGATCTGCCACCAACTGGATCCCCTTCCCTCGGGCGGCATTCTTCGGCTTGAGTAACCAGCGTTTGTCCGGATTCTCCAGTGCCGCCTGCTGGAAAGCATGGTAGTCCTCCGGCATCGAGAACACCTTAGGCACGAACGCCAGGCGGTCGGTCAGATGTTTGCCGCCCTTTTGCTGCCGCTCTACCCGATCCCGCAAGTCCATCAGGCTACGGTAAAGGCGGCTTTTCACCGTGAGGGCATTGTTACCGGGAATGTGATTAATTGTCCGCTCTGGCCCCACCTGGCTGAAGAATTCCGGATCAGGCATGCCCGTATACCAGCAAGCCTCCCAGTTTTCAGGACCTTCCGCCTTTTGCCACAGAGATTTATCGAGGGACTCCTCGAAGAAACGGTCCTGTTCGTAGGACCGGTTGCCGCCCATCCAGTATTGACGATTGTGCCGAGTCATCTTGTCGCGCTCTCCGTTCCGGTGGTTCAGTGCCTGTTGTCGTCAGGGCACTGATTTCTCGCGTTTCACGGACACCGACACATGAGATTTGCAACTGTTACACCATGGCTCGAACATTTTTGACCAATCTGTTTCTCCTCCGGGCAATGGCAGTTTCTGCTTCTGTAACAACGCTGCCATGCAGGTGTCCTTGGCTTGCCGAACCAATCAGCGACGAAACTCCCAACAATCAGGAATACAACCATGGTTTTTCGACATGCCTTTATCCTCGCCGGCCTGGTTACCGTTATCTTGCTATCACTGGCGACCATCCACTGGCCATCCAGCAAATGGCTCTGGCTGATTGCCGGGCCCCTGCTGGCAGTGGGGGCTCACGACCTGCTCCAGAACAAACACACGCTTTTGCGCATTTATCCGGTAATCGGGCACTTTCGGTATCTTTTTGAGTCGGTGCGTCGGGAGTTACAGCAATATTTCGTGGAGTCGGATCTGGATGGCGCACCGGTAAACCGGGAATTCCGCAGCCTCACCTACCAGAGAGCGAAGAAGGACAACGACACCCGCGCCTTCGGCACCATCTTTGACGTCTACCGGGATGGCTACGAGTGGCTCAATCATTCAGTGGCACCGAAACACTGCCTGCCAGCCAACCTCCGGATCCGCTTCGGCGACAGCCGGTGCGCACAACCCTACGATGCGGCCCCGTTGAATATTTCGGCCATGAGCTATGGCGCTCTCAGCCGCAATGCCATCATGGCCCTGAATCGGGGAGCCAAACTCGGCAACTTTTTCCATAACACCGGTGAGGGCGGCATCAGCGAGTGGCACCTGAAACATGGCGGCGATCTGGTGTGGCAAATTGGGACCGGCTATTTCGGTTGCCGCGATTCCGAAGGCAACTTCGACCCGAGGTTATTTGCCAGGGAAGCGGCCCGGGATTCCGTGAAGATGATCGAAACCAAGCTGTCTCAGGGCGCCAAGCCCGGGCATGGCGGTGTATTACCGGCGTCCAAACTGACCCGCGAAATCGCTGATATCCGAAAGGTCCCCATGGGCCAGGATGTACTGTCGCCGCCAGGTCATACGGCTTTCTCAAGTCCCATCGAGCTGGTGACGTTCGTGGCCAAACTGAGGGCGCTGTCCGGTGGCAAACCGGTGGGTTTCAAACTCTGCCCCGGAAATCGACAGGAGTTTCTGGGCATCTGTAAGGCCATGCTGGAAACCGGCCGGCTGCCTGACTTCATAACCGTGGATGGCGGCGAGGGTGGCACCGGGGCAGCGCCGGTAGAGCTGACCAATTCGGTTGGCATGCCGCTCAGGGACGGGCTGCAGTTTGTGCATAATGCCCTCAAGGGTATTGGCGTTCGGGATCAAGTGCGCCTGATCGCCTCGGGCAAGTCCTTTTCGGCGTTCCATATGCTGCGCCTTATGGCGCTGGGTGCCGACACCGTCAATTCTGCCCGAGGTATGATGATGGCTCTGGGCTGCATACAGTCCCGCAGCTGCAACACCGATAAATGCCCGACCGGTGTCGCAACCACCAATCCGGCCCGCTACCAGCAGCTGGACGTAACCGACAAAGGTGTTCGCGTGGCAAACTACCAGCACTCCACCGTGGAGGCGCTTGCGGAGCTGCTGGGTATTCTTGGCATTGACCGTCTGGAAGACCTGCAACCACGCCACCTGAACCGGCGTGTTAATCCAAGTTTGGTGATGAATTATGCTCAGCTCTACCCCGGTATCGAACCTGGTTGTTTGTTGCACAGAGACTGCGCACCGGCGGACTGGGCTGAAGATTGGCGGCTGGCAAGGGCCGATCGTTGGCAGTAGAAAAAGGGTTGCTAGATGACCTTTCGGATCGCCGTGCTTGCTGTCGTGGTCGGCGCCCTTGCCGGAGCATGGTGGCTGCTGCAAAGCCTGGATATGCCAGCAAACCTCTCGCCAGACACACTGGCGGAATGGCTGGGGAGTCAGGGCGCGGCAGGGCCGCTCCTGCTGATGCTGTTGATGATGATTGCCGTGGTGGTGGGGCCCATTCCCACCTTACCCATCAGCGCAACAGCGGGGCTTGCCTTCGGTATTCTATGGGGGACGGCTATCGCAGCGACCGGCGCGCTACTCGGAGCCCTGTCGGCGTTCTGGATTGCCCGGTGCCTTGGCCGGGAAGCCATCTGTAAGCGGTTTCCGGACAATCCGGTACTGGCCAGAGACGGATCTCAGCGTTTTCTGACCATTGCGGTGTTCCTGACCCGACTGATTCCCGTGTTCTCATTCGCTCTCATCAGTTATGCCTCCGGCGTTACTGCCATACAGGCCTGGCGCTTTGCCATCGCGAGCCTGGTCGGCATGCTGCCGATGACGGTCGTGTTCGCCGGCCTGGGAAACACATTCAAACTGAACCCGGTTCTGACAGTACTGGCCGGCGTCGCTATTCCCATCGTCATGATATGGTTGCCCTGGTCGATCAGCCGTCACCCCGGCTCAAGGCTGGCCCGCTGGCTACAACTGAATCAATAACAACAAAGGATGCTGTCATGCGTCACCTTGAAAAAGCGGACCTCATGCCCTGGTTCGCCCGCGCTTTATCCAGTGCGCCCCGCTATTCCCTGCAGGCGGCCATTCAGGGTGCACGCGCAAGAATCCGGGGCGACCTTGGCCTGGCGCGGGTTTTCATCAATCCACGCGACCCTTTTGGCCTTCCGCTTTTACAGGCCCTGGTACAGCTGGAGGAACGCTACCGGGTGCGCTTTCAGCTTCACACCGTCTGGCGACTGGATGATGACATGTTTCCAGAACCTGCACTGTGGCAAGCCTGGGCCCAACAGGATGCAACCAGGCTGTCCAGTCTGTACGGCTTCACGCCTCCGGATCGGCCGGACCCGCCAGCCCAAGCCGAACTGGAAACCGCCACTTCACGTCTTCTGGCGGCAGAAGCTGACCCTCGCGCCCTGTCAGAGGCCTTGGAGGTGTTCCGTGAACTCTGGGCTTTCAAAACGTCCGGATCGACAAACGGTTCGTCGGAGGCAGCCAGACTGGCCGAAAATGAAGCAATGCTCCGAAGGCTCGGGCACTATCAGGGGAGCATGGTCTGGTACCTTGGGCAGTGGTTCTGGGGTATGGACCGACTTGACCACCTTGAGCAATGCCTGATCCGCCAGAGGCGGAACCATGATGCAGCCGACCAGATTCTTTTTAACCGAACCTGGGCGGAACTGGGGCGGGAGGCCCATCCGGTAGCCGCAGATCATCCGGCGGCCCAGGTTCCCCTGGAGGTGTTTTTCTCCATCCGCAGCCCTTATTCCTACCTCGGGCTGGAACGTGCTGTGCAACTGGCCAGTGCCTGGCGCATCCCGCTCCGGCTCCGTCCCGTGCTTCCCATGCTGATGCGCGGGCAATCCGTACCGGATGCCAAGAAGTGGTACATCTTCCATGACACAAAACGGGAAGCCAACAAGCTTGGCATTCCCTACGGCTTTGTCGCCGATCCCCTTGGCCCCGGTGTCGAGCGGTGTTATGCGCTGTTTGACTATGCCCGCTTGCAAGGTCGGGAAATCGACTACATGCGCAGCTACGCCCGAGCCGTCAACGCCGAAGGGATACGGTCGGAAACCGACGCCGGTCTGAGGCAAATCGTTGAGCGGGCGGGGCTTGACTGGCAGAAGGCCAGAAAGCACTTGAACGATGAAAGCTGGCGGGACTGGGCGGAAGACAACCGTCTTGCGATGTATGAGTGCGGTCTCTGGGGCGTTCCTAGTTTCCGTTACGGGGCAGTCAGCTGTTGGGGGCAGGATCGGCTATGGATTATTGATGGCGCGATTAAAAAAAGGGTGAAGACCGGCTCCACCCAAGGGGTCAGTGACCCGACCGTCAATGCAGAGGTCACACAGAGTCAACGCAGTAATTGAGATAGGTGGGCTCGAATACGTCAGAGGAGAGCCATTTACCGGTCCGAGCGGTTTCCCGCCCAGGATCGGACGGCAAGTAACGGTAATTCACATAGCCGGGCTCATATTTGCCCGGCTCGACCATACTGCCTGTTCGCAATAGATTGAAAGGTACTCCAGAACCGGTATCTGAATAGGTGTAATTGACGTAGCCAGGTTCGCTCGCGGTGCCAGACGCCAGAACCGTGCTCGAGCAAACCAGAGCAAACGCAGTAAAGAGTGCTTTTTTCATTACAGGCCTCCAACGGCAGATGCCGTTTCATGTCATACAACAGACTGACGCCTGAATCCGCTGAATGTTACAGATCAACCGGGAGGGAATTATGGCAACCACCGACAAACCCATTGCCCTGGTCGTCGGCGCCGGAGATTATCTGGGCTCCGCCATTGCCAGACGATTCGCTCGCGAGGGGTATCACCTGGTGGTTACCCGGCGCCGTGGCGATCTTGGTGATCTCACTCGCCAAATCGACGCCCTCGGTTCCAGCGTAACGGCACTTCACTCAGACGCCCGGGACGAAGCCCAGGTTATCGAGCTGGTAAACCATGTGGAGTCACAACTGGGTGCCATTCAGGTTGCCGTTTTCAACGTTGGCGGCAATGTCCGGTTCAACCTGTGCGATACCAGTACACGGGTGTACCGGAAAGTCTGGGAAATGTGCGCCCTGGCCGGATTCCTGGTGGGGCGAGAAGTTGCCGGTAAAATGCTGGCCCGCAAAGCCGGAACCATCCTGTTTACCGGTGCTTCGGCCAGTTTGCGAGGCGCCGCCGGATTTTCCGCATTTTCAGGTGGAAAACACGCTCTCCGGGCCCTGGCTCAGAGCATGGCCAGGGAACTGGGCCCGCAGGGCATCCATGTTGCCCACGTGATCGTTGACGGCCTGATCCGGAACGAGTCAACGGCTCAATACCTGCCTGACCTATACGCCAGCAAGGGAAAGGACGGCATCGTCGAGCCGGACGACCTGGCGGAAATTTACTGGCAGTTGCACCAACAGCCTCGCTCTGCCTGGACATTTGAGATTGACGCCCGGCCTTTCTCTGAGCCCTGGTAAAACTGGAACTTCCAATGCTTTCCTCAGGGTTGGATTGCCCCCTGCAGCCGCCTTGACAGAATCCGGGAACGCTGGCTATTGCTCCAGCGTTTTCTTGAGTTGCCCCAGCAGGCCTGCATAGATGCCGTGGCAGAACTCAGCCGCTTCCTGGTCCTTACCCTGCCAGTGCGAGTACCACTCCACAAAGGCAGTTCCCGACCATCACCGCAAGTGGCGATGGTCATCTCGTTGTGTAGCCCTGCTACCAGTTCTCGCCGAAGGGCCGGATATCCAGCTCATGGGTCCAGGCTGACGGATCCTGCTGGCACAGGTTCCAGACGGCGTCGGCCACGGCCGACGGCTGCACGAAGAAATCGTCTGGCTTGTCCGGCAGCATCTTGCGCGTGCGTGGCAGGTCCACCACACCGTCAATCACCACATTGGCTACATGAATCTTCTCCGGCCCAAGCTGCCGCGCCAGAGACTGGGCCAGGCTGCGTTGGGCGGCCTTGGCCGACGCAAAGGGAGCGGTATTGGCGCGGCCGCGGGTTGCCGCCGAGGCACTGGTTACTATAATACTTGCCGAGTCATGCTGTCGCAGCTGTGGCAGTGCCGCCTTGGTGGCAGCCACCAGGCCCTGGACGTTGATTCGCCAGTTGGCTTCGAAGTCTTCCAGACTGGCCTCCTCGACATTTTTGAAGGTGCCGCCGCCGGCGTTATACAGGATCACCGACACGGACCCCAGCCTCCCCTCAATCGCCGAGAGAACCGTGGTAATCTGCTCTGGCTGCATCAGGTCGCATGGAAAGGCATGAGAGCCATCCACCTCGCTCTCAAGCTGGCTCAGGTACTCCTCACTGCGGGCCAGCATGGCCACCTGATAGCCCTCATCACAAAAACGCCGCACAAACGCCTCACCGTTGCCCGGACCGACTCCCAGTACTGCGCAGACTTTGTTCATGCTTTGCCTCCTTTTCCGTGGGAAATCTTTATTCAGTGTAGGGCATATTGCGACGCCAAAAAGATAGCTGGAAGCACTCCACGCATTCGCGTCGAAACCTTTCCAGTACAAGAAGGGCTCGGAGCTTTCGTGTCAACATGGTTGACAAATACCGAATAGCCGCTCTATTTTGTCTACCTGATTGACATGACTTTATCCGGGAGAATCAACATGAACCAGACACTCGTCCGCACAGCACTGAAACTCAATGCAGCGTTTTCGGGGATTTCAGGACTATTCCTGCTTTTCCTGCCAGATCTCACAGGCCGGTTGATTGGCGTAGGTGCCCCCCTGTTCCTTCAAGCGGCGGGGTTGGGATTGTTGATTTTTTCAATGGATCTATTGCATCAAGCCACTCGTGACAAGGTCGCCGGTTGGCGGGTGCTATACGCCAGCGTCGGGGATTTCATCTGGGTCCTGTTCTCCATCGTCGGCGTAATCCTCTGGGGCTCACACCTCACTCCGCAGGGAATCTTTGCGATACTTGCCGTTGCTGCGTTTGTACTCTACTTTGGACTCAGCCAGATGGCTGGACTGAAAAAAATGTACTACCAGCCAAAGGACCGTAGTTTTGGCTACTCACTCCGATACCAGTCCATCTCGGATGCAGACAGCCTCTGGCACATTGTCGGCAATCTGGGGGCCATCTCGCAGTATGCTCCGAATCTTGCTTCCTCTCAGATTGAGAGCATTCCCAACGACGATTTACCGTTGCGAGCCTGTGAGGATACCCAAGGCAACCAATGGCGGGAGCGCTGTACTGAATATGACGAGGACCGAAGACGCTATGAGGTTGAATTCCTGACCGAAGAGGCTGGGTTTCCTTACCCTGCAACCTGGATGATTGGGGGCTGGCAGGTTGAGCAGATCCCGGATGGATCCGAAGTGATCGTCTGGTGGAAGCTACATCCCAAACCCGCTTGGTTGGCACCGGTGATCATGGCAATGCTGGCCTTCGGCGTTGACAGAACATTTCCTGACGTGATCGCAAACATGGAAAAGCAGGCACTGTCACGCGATCCTGAAGAACTGGCAAACTCTGCCGATCAGGCGACTGCTTGAAGAGCGTTTGGGCAACAGCTGGAGTATTGACATGGATCTACTTGCATTCGGAAAGAGTGTTCTGGAATCTCAGCCATTCAGTCTTCTGCTTGGCTGCACACTGAATTCATTCGAACCGGGCAACGCTCAACTCGAATTGGTCATTGAGGATAAGCACCGGCAACAGCACGGTTTTGTGCACGGTGGCGTAGTGAGCTACCTGGCTGACAACGCCCTGACATTCGCGGGTGGATCTATACTCGGAGACTCTGTCACCTCGGAGTTCAAGATCAATTACACCAGGCCGGCCGTCGGCGAGAAGCTGATCGCCGAGGCGTCGGTTGTTGCTGCCGGCAAGCGACAGGCAGTTTGTGACTGCAAAGTCTACGCAGTCGAAGCCGAGGCAAAAAAACTGGTGGCTGTCGCTCAGGGGACCATTGTTAAAGCCTGAGGTTATTGTTTTGGAGGAGCCATAATGACTCGTTCTGGCCCATGTTCCCTGGCAGGGTTCGCCCTTGTCGCAGGATGTCTAACACCGAGCCAGGCTGTCGCCGATGACCTGCCTGCATGGCTTTCAGGACCGCCCAAGACTGAAGTGCCCCGGTGTCTCCAGCCTTTCTTTCAGACAGTCAAGGAAACCGCGGAAATTGATCAGGCGGGATCATTTCACAACCTGGCGGAGAAGCGCCTTGCCAACCTCGTTAACCGAGCTTGGGAGGCACGTAGAAGTCACCCGGAAGAGAACTACGAAGCCACTTTGACTTTCCTCTACATGAAACCGGGTGGCGCGCCCAGGCACTTCCGGTTTCAAATGAGCGGTGGAGAAATCGACAGACTGGGATCCAACTGCGAGAACTGACACCCAGCCCCGGCGCGATCAGAGATTTTCCAGAGTCCCGGCTAGTGCATCCAGTTCTCGCACAAGGTCTTTGAGGCTTTTTTTGCCGACGGTATTGCTCAGCTCCCGATCCATCTCGGAGAGGATTTGTCGAACCTCGGACATCAGTTTCTCGCCCTTCAGAGTAAACTCAATGGGTTTGAGCTTACCTGGCCCGGTTCCCTGAACGAGGTAACCGGCTTCGCTCAGCTCCTTCACGGTTTTTGCCACCATTTGACGTGAAATATCGAGCCTGCGGGCAATGTCAGAACCAAAGTTTACCCCACAGTCCAAGGCACCCAGAAACCCAAGCAAAGAAGCGGATACGTCTGCATAGCCCCGGTCACGAAGCCGTGCGGCAGCAACTTCTGAGATTTTGTCTTTCACCGTGCCGGCGGACTGTACCAGGGTAAGGGTGTCGCTTTCTGCGAGTGGTGTGCCCCGCTCAGTGAAACTAACCGTCATAATGCTGTGCCATGGCCGTAATAGAAATAGGTTGGAAAACCGTGGCGATAGTGTACTTCATCTTCCCCCTAATCGCTGGCCCTGGCCGGGATCAGGTCAGTTTCTGGTCGACGGACACGGCGCCCCGCAGGGCGCGCAGGCGGTCTCATCTCGCTGCGACAGCGCCGTTTCTACGTTGCCCTGGCCAGAATTGAAAGCAAACGTAGGGCTGTTCAGATGATCCACAAGGATCAGGACCAGGATGATGCTGAGCACAACGACAATGCGGGTTCGACTGTAGGCTCTTTCCATAAGACCGACTCCGCACTCAGTTAGGCAGCCGGAACCACGGCCGCAGCCGGATCCCGATCAGTGAGCCGGAAAAGGCGCAGGCAAACCAGACCCAGGCGTGCAGGCTGGCCGACGCAATGCCGGAGAACAGCGCCCCGATGTTGCAGCCAAAGCCCAGGCGGGCACCGTAGCCGAGCAGCAAGCCACCCACCACGGCAGCCAGGAACTGCCGGCCTTCTGGCCGATTTCGGCTGGCCTCGTTAAAGCGGTTTGCAAGACCCGCAGCCAGCATAGCGCCCAGTAGAAGCCCGAAATTCATCACCGAGGGAATATTGGTGAGTACCGAATCTTTCAAGGCCATGGCGGGGTAATCCCAGGTCCAGAACTCGAACTGGGACATGTTAACGCCCACCACCTCCAGGGCCTTGGCGCCCCAGACGTTAAAGGCAAAGGTGATGCTCCAGGGCGCGCCGCCGATCGCGAGGGTCAGGGCATTGCCGGCCGCGAGGATCAGGATGGCCCAGGTAAAAGGCCAGCGACCACTGAGCAATGTTCTGAGTACACCGTGGCTCTGGCCCTTCCACAGAAGTTCATCGCGCTCGATGGTTCCATGGGCCTTACGCTCAATTCGATTGACCCACCAGGCGATCAAACCGAGACCCACGAACTGCACCACAATGGCACCGCTGACGCCAAAGCTGCTGACCAGAGGAACAGGATCAAAACCTGGCTGGTCGAGCCACCAGGGCAAGTGGATCGACCCAAGTACAGCACCGGCGATGAAGAACACCAGTGTCACCACCATGCGGATATTGCCGGCTCCCACAGTGAACAGGGTACCCGAACCGCAGCCTCCGCCAAGTTGCATGCCAATACCAAAAATGAACGAGCCCACCACCAGGGAAGTGCCCACCGGCGCCACGGCACCAACCAGGCCAGCCTGACCGCTGTGGAGCATCGGAACCATGATCAGGGAACTAAGTCCGAATAGCAGCAGCTGAGCGCGCATACCAGCGCCGCTTTTCTTGGTCACCAGATTGCGCCAACCCGCCGTAAAGCCGAAGGCGCCGTGGTAAAGCGCCATGCCCAGCACAGTTCCAACGATAAACAACGCCACCATGAATGGGGCGGTTTCCAGCCAGATCAGTCCGCCCAACAGGGCAAGACCTACCAGGGCCATCGATACGATGAATCGGTCCACCTGCCAGCCGGGCTGTTGCAGCCCGGGCTGGAGGACTGCGGAATCAGACATGACTTGTCACTTTTTCAGATCAGTTGAAAAAATCCAGAATCTTGCCAAGGCCTCTCTTCGCAACCTGCAGTGGCCGATCACTGTCTTGGGACCACTCAGCCATCGAACCGTCGTAAAGAGCAACTTCCTCGAATCCGGCCAATTCGCTGAGCACGAACCAGTCCGTGGCTGCCCAATGTCCGGTGTTGCAGAAGGCAATGGTCCGGGCCGAAGGGTCCAGCTCGGCCTGGTTCACCTTGGAACTGATGACGCCTGCATTCAGGTACCAGGCCTGATCCTGCTGAGCCAGAAAATCGGCGTGAGGCAGGCTTCGGGAACCGGGAATCGTGCCCGGCGCCTTGGCGGCCGGCGACTGGGTTTCACCGGTAAAATAGTTTCTCGGACGGGCATCCACAAGCTGCGCCTGGCTGTTTCGAGCGGCCTGGACTTCATCAAGCGATGCAATCAGCTCCTGCTGCAGGGTGCCGTCAAACTGCACCACATCCCGGCGCTCACCCTCGCCACTGGCAACCTCGAATCCGGCTGCCTGCCAACCGGCAAAACCGCCGTTGAGAATGGTGACATCGTCGTGACCCAACACACGGAAGGTCCAATAGACCCTGGCTGCACTGCCAAAATCCGTAACGCCGGTGCCAGCCGGCACGATAACAACGGTATCGTCATTACCTATGCCCAGGCTGCCAATGAGCCGTTCCAGGCTCGCAACCGGGGGCAAGAGACCGGCAACCCCGTTACGGCTTTCGCGCCAACCATCGCCGGTGTAGCTACTGTAAACAGACCCGGGGATGTGTGCTTTCTGAAAGCTGCTGCGATCCCCCCCGTTATCAATACCGGAGCGCACATCAAGTACCACGAGGTCGCTACGATTCAGGTTTGCATCAAGCCAGTCGGCATCCACAAGCGGAGGCGTTTTATCACCGGCCGCCATTGCCAGAGAGCTTGCAACGATCAATATAAGGGCCAGAAGTCGACTCATGGTGCTTCTCCTTCGTTGCGAATTCTTGAACGATCATTATGAATCGAAGGGAGAGGAATGCATAGGCCCGCCCTGATCGTATTTTGTTATATCGAAATCCCGGAATTTTCCGCCACCGCGACCGCTAATCTGTAACGCAACCTAACACTGCGGTGTCTATACCCCGTAAGCGAGGCCTGTTCCCATACGATGCAGACCCCGCGTGTCATCGAACCGAACGAGGTACAGACCATGAAAAAACTGACACTGATTTTCGCCGCTATCGCACTGTCCTTCTCTGCGACTACGGTCCTGGCTATGAATGGTCAGGCCGACAGGTACCATGAGGCGCAGAGCTACCCGACCAAGACCGTCGAGCAGGTTGCTGACGTGAAAGTATCCGCGAGATAACCCGCGACGAGAAAGGCCGCTACTCTCCGGAATAGCGGCCTTTTTTGTGCCTATTTTCAGTCAACTGGCTGATCCAGGGACGGGAAGTTATCCGGCGTGTTAAGCGCCCAGTCGTAATTGATGAACTCCAGGGACGATGTGGCAGCCACCTTTTTAGCTACCTGGGGAGCAGCCCACGCCTCTATAAATGCCTTCGAAGAACCCGACGCTTCTTCAAAATCCTCTTCATACCATTTGAACAGCTCGGTCACATACAAGGTATCGCCTTTTACCTGCAGATGACGCGCCGTATTGAATGCCCTCCGGGTATTCTCCGCAAGCAGACGCTCCAGGTTATCGGCGGTGTAAATGGCGTTCCGCAGCGGTGGGCATCCGACCGATGCGCAGTTCACCGCAAAATGAACCCGGGCATCTTTCCAGCCCTTGCTGGCATATTCCTCGCCCAACAGAATTTCCTTCTCCATATCGTTGAGGCTGTAATTGCGACCGCCAATAACAAAGTTCTTCCGCTCAAATACGCTGTCGACAAACGGGTTAACCCGGCCGCCATAGTCCCACACAGAGGACACAAGTTCGCCGTCTGGCCGTTCGGTAAGAATCTGATCAAGCATGAAAAAGTTGTAGGCGTTAATCCAGAAGGCAACAGATTCCGCTTTCTCTTCAAGGGCACCGGGGTCAAACGCCTTCAGGGTTTCGCGCTGCTTGGTCAGTGTCTTTTCCAGGCTGTCGCTGGCCAGGGCAGGAGGATAATCAAAGGCCGAAACCAGTCCGTTTCCCGGCAGTGTGTGTTCAATCAGGTGCCGATCAAGCAGCTCCTGATAGTGCTGGAAATTATCGCGATTGGGATCAGACATGGCTCTGCCCGGGAGCAGGGCAAGCACAACAATTAAAGACAAAAGTGGATAACTACGCATCATTCCTCTCCAGTAGGTGGATTTGATAAAGGGTTGATAATCGGTGCTTCAGACCAACCCGGAGCGGTTCTGTTACACAGAGATGAATTCAAAAACACGAGGAAGGAGCGGCGCCGGCAGGGGAACTCCACGCCGAAGAATTTCAATCAGCACGTCTGTAACGCTACCAGGTACTCGGTGTCTATGTAGCGAGCACCATTCACTGATACCTGTCCCAGCGGCAAGATCAGTGGACGGACATCAGCAATACGGAGGATACATCATGAAAACTCTGGCTTTGTTAGGCGTACTGTTTGCTTTCGCGATGGGTTCGGCAGCACATGCCGAGGGCGTAAGCGCCGAAGACATCGAATGTGGGAACAATGCAACCTGCATCCCTAATCTGGAGGAAGGAAACGGAGGGTCAACTGGCTAGCCGCTTGACTTGCTCCACAAAACTGAACGGACGAGTCCTGCACAGACTAAGAAGCTCTTTGAGGATGAGTGCGCGCGGGTACTGAACTGCCCGCGCACACAGGATGCTGTAGGCCCCTACTTTCATCGGTATTAGAGGCACGTTAACTAGCTTCTAGGCTTCCGAAGCAAAGGCAAACAACACTTTCAGACTTTACACCCCAATGACCCCGGTGCGTGGGCAAAAGGCTCAAGGACAAAACTGTCAAGGCAGGCAAACAGGCTGGCACGAATGCGGACTAAGCCGCATCCGCTCGCCAGCGAGAGCTGAAATTACTACTTTTTATGCCACTCAAATTTCTTGAACGGTTCATCAACCGGCGTTTCGGCAATGTGGTTGATGTAGTTGCTCAGGGTTTTCTGGGACAGCACAAGAATCACCTCCAGCACCTGGCGATGGTTGTAACCCGCCTTGTAGAACGCGTTCAGATCCTCCTTGCTGACATTGCCGTCCTTGCGCATCACGGCGAGAGTGAAGGTCCGGAGAGCCTCCAGCTTGTCGCTCGGCAACGGTGTTTCATTCCGCAAAGCATCGATGATGTCATCGGAGACTTCCATCATCTTGGCAATGCCGGTATGCGCCGGAACACAGTAGTGGCAAGCGTTTTCCACGTTGATTGTCTGCCAGACGACGGTTTTTTCGTCTTTATCAAAGCTGCTGTCCAACACCAGCTGATGCAGCTTCTGATAGGCCTCAAGCGCTCCTGGCGCTTCGGCCATCACGGCGTGAAGGCCAGGGATCATGCCAAAGCCCTTGAGGGAATTCTCAAGAAGCGGTTTGGATTTTTCCGGAGCGGATTCGACATCATGCATTGGAAAGTCAGTCATAACGATCTCCTTACTTGAACGATTGCTCAATATCAAATTCAGGCTAACTGTTATTGAGTGATCATTCAAGATATAATTGAGTGGTCATTCAAGTCGCGACAATGGTGAGTCGTTGTTATGGCCAGACACGCACGCTATGACCGAAAAACCGCCCTGGAAAAAGCCGTAGGCCTGTTCTGGGAGAAGGGCTATCATGGCAGCTCCATGAAACAGATTGAGCAGGCCCTCGATATGCGCCCGGGCAGCATTTATGCCACCTTCGGCAGCAAAGACGGCCTGTTTTCTGAAGCTCTGGCTGCCTATGCGGAACAGGGCGGCCAGGAGTTGGCCGCTCACCTCAAGGGTTTTGATTCAATTGTTGACGGTCTTCAGGACTATCTGCGCGGCATCGCCTGCAGTTGCTGCGACCGAAGCGCGGCACCCTCACGTGCCTGCATGATCGTGAAAACGCTGCTGGAATCCAGCAATACGCATTCGGCCCTGGCGGACCAGGCTAACAGCATTCTTGCTGCGATTGAGGAATCCATTGCCGGCCTGGTCGAGCAGGCAAAGATGAAAGGCGAGCTGGCACAGTCCGTAGACAGCCGTCGACTTGCCAGACTCCTGCAGGCGCAGATCATGGGCCTAAGATCCATGGGTGAACGCAATCTGGACCCGCAAACCATAAGAGATCTTGGTGATGATATGGCCGCCGTTCTGGATGGATACCGCCTCCACCACTGAATCGTTCCCTTACCGGGCGCCTGAGCTGAAAGTAGAATCACTTCCGTAGAGTTGTGCCCACAGCCCTAGCCGGTCACCCTGATTCAATACTGTCCGAAATCAGCTGACCACTACAGATGGTGCTCTCTGAAAAGTGTGCGGCGCTGTGCAAAATACGACGCACTGATCATGCTGTTTTAGCGCATTTGCAATTATATGCCTAATACTCCCACAAGCATTTGTACGACCAGTTTCACTTCAGAGATCCGGATTCGAAACAGATTTCAAAACTCTCAGAGGAAAAGATTTTTTCTAAACTGAGAAGGGAAAATGGGCACGTATTGGATCCTGTGCGAATGTTCGCTTTTGTTTAAGAGCGAGCTTTTATGGACGCTTACCGACCGCTGGCAAGTACAGCACTTGCATTGACCGATAAACCTGTGGAACAAGGGTGGAGCACCCCGAAGCTCCTTCAGTAACTCATGTCAGCCATTCCCGCCGACATGACTCAAACCGGACCGTGATCAATCTCAGACAGCCGGCCATTCACCTGAAACACCTTGCCATTCACTTCCGGCACACCGAACTCCTTCAGCCTTGCGGTATGTTTTTCCAGATAAACCCTTGCGCTGTTCTCATCCTCGAACAGATAGATACCGCCTGCCTCGCAGGTGTCACGGTTTTCAGTCCATATTTTCCAGAGGAATCCCGGCTCCTGGGCAATAGACTCGGCAAGCTCGGCCATCGCGCTTGCCATCTCCTCGCCAAACGGCCCCTCATACGGAAAATCCACCTGAAGTATGGTTCTCATCGTTGCTCTCCTTCATGGCTTATCAAAGCATTGCAATTCCCACCACCTACATTAATTCAAGCAGGCGTCATTTTCGGCTCCAAAGGCCGATTAAGCAGCAAAGCCTGCGCAATGCCCGACAGAATTATCAGGGCGCAGCCGGCCATTTGGAGGCTATTCAGGCTCTGGTCAAACAGCACCCAGGCAAGCGCCACAACGGTAATCGGTTCCAGATAAGCCAGGGTGCCGAACGTGGCGGCAGGCAGGGACTTCAAGGCAACTACCGCCAACAGGATGGCCAGGAAACCCGGCACAACACCGGCAGCAATTAACCAACCCCACTGTGCCCGCGAGATGGCTTCGCCTTCCAGCAGCATCAGAGGCAACATGCACAATGCGCCCGCGAGCATCTGGTAACCACTGCGGCTGAACACATGAACCCGGTCATCTATTTAGCGATTGGTTAACATAAACGCCGAGTAACAGAGCATGGCGCAAAACGCATAGGCCAGACCAATGGCTTCCTCTGCCCGCCCACTCAGGTTGAAGTTGAACTCCATCATCATGGCAAAGCCAAGCAGCGCGAATCCGACCAATCCAATACTGGCCGAGGTGAGGCGTTCCCCGAGAAAGAAATGCGCCGCCACGGAGGCCGTCACGGGTGCCAGATAAAGCACCATAACGGCGTTTGCCATGGTGGTGTAATCCATTGCCAGGATGTAAAACACCACGAAACCGGCAAGGAAAACGCCGGTTACCAGCACCTTCGTGCCGGGCCACATAAAAACTTTGCCGTGCTGCCTGGTTGCCAGCAGAAAAACCGCAACCAGAACGGCGCCAATGAACAGCCTGTAGAAGGTAACGGTCTCTGCCCCAACCCCGGCGTAGACGGAAATGGCTCCGATGGTTCCCATAAAGATGGCAGAAAACGTCGCACACGCTACGAAGACACCAGACCCAGATACTGAACTCATACTACCTCTCTTGTGAATGGCTTCGAGCTAGCCAGCTCGAAGCTTTTTCGCTCTCTCCCGAAGGTGCTCCTGGCCGCTTCTTTCCGGGCTTTTAATGCATCGATGGCGTCGACTTTCAGGGGCGGGGGAGCTGGCTGGGCACATCCTACAGTCGTCCGGCGAAAGATGATATTGCACCCTCCGAATGCAGGGTCGCTCTCGGTTTGAGTGGTCACGATTGTTACCACAGATTCTCAGATTTTAAGCAACATGTTGACATAATATTCTGGCAAGGCGTATGTTAAATCTGACATGGTCAGGCCAGGATTTACGGTCTGGCCTTCTAACAACAAAAACCGGAAGCCAAAGGTGAAGAAGATGGATACAGGCATCACTCTCAATCCGGAACGCCGTGCTGCGATGATTGAAAGCGGCGCATGGAACGACAAGATCATTACGGACTACCTCGACCAGGCAGTCGTCAGCACCCCGGACCGGGAAGCCATCGTCGGCTACCAGGTCGCCAGCGACACCCGCACTGCCCTCACGTATCAGGAACTCAATGACAAGGTCACCCGCATGGCGGCGGGCCTGGCGGCCATGGGCATCGGGAAAGGCGAGGTGGTGGCCTGCCAGCTACCGAACTGGTGGCAGACTACTGCCCTGCACCTGGCCTGCATGCGTATCGGCGCCATCCTGAATCCGCTCATGCCCATCTTCCGGGAGCGGGAGCTGCGATTCATGCTCAAGCACGGCGAGGCCAAACTGCTGATCATTCCAAAGGTCTTCCGGGACTTTGACTACGAGGCCATGATCGACGGCATCCGCGGGGAACTGCCGGACCTGGAAACCCTGCTGGTCATCGGCGGCGAGGGCGATCGCAGTTTCGAACAGCGCCTGATGGAAACGCCCTGGGAAGACCAGCAGGACACCAACGCACTATTTGCCGAGCGCCAGCTCACTGCCGACGACGCCATCCAGATCCTTTACACCTCTGGCACCACCGGCGACCCCAAGGGCGTAATGCACACCTCCAATACATTGTTCTCCAATGTGCGCCCCTATGCCGATCGGCTGCACCTGACTTCCGATGACAAAGTACTGATGGCCTCGCCCCTGGCCCACCAAACGGGCTTCATGTACGGCATCATGATGCCGGTTTACCTGGGCACCACCGCGATCCTGCAGGACATCTGGGACGCGGACTACGTCTGCAGGGTGATTGGTACCGAAAAACCGGCCTTCACCATGGCGGCGACACCCTTCCTGGCCGATCTGGTGAAGACCGCCCCAAAGCACGAAGGTGAACTGGATTCCCTCCGGATCTTTGTCTCCGCCGGCGCACCGATCCCCAGCGCCGTGGTTGAACAGGCCGGCAAGGTACTGAAGGCAAAGATCGTCTCCGCCTGGGGTATGACCGAAAACGGCGCTGTCACCATGACCTGCCCGGAAGATCCCGCCGAGCGGGCCAGCCAGTCCGACGGCAGGGCCATGCCCTACATGGAAGTGAAAGTCACCGATTTCCAGGGCAATGAACTGCCTCCCGGTGAAGAAGGCAGCTTGCTGGTCCGGGGCTCAAGCCTGTTTGTTGGCTATCTCAAGCGCCCCGAACTCTACGGCGTGGATGAGGATGGCTGGTTCAACACCGGCGACCTCGCTCGCATGGATAAAGACGGCTATATCCGCATCACCGGCCGTACCAAGGACGTGGTAATCCGCGGTGGCGAGAACATCCCGGTCGTTGAAGTGGAAAACCTGTTGTACAAATACCCGGGCATTGTCGATGTCGCCCTGGTGGGTTGCCCGGACGAACGCCTGGGTGAGCGTCTGTGCGCCTATGTCACCCTGGATGAAAACGCCACCGACCTGACCCTGGAGCAGGTCAAGAAGTACCTCACCGAACAGCAACTGTCCAAGAACTACCTGCCCGAATATCTGGAAGTGATCGAGGCCATGCCCCGTACCGCCTCCGGCAAGATCCAGAAATTCAAGCTACGCGAGCAGGCCAGAGAGGTTCGCCTCGAACCGGTCAAACGCGGCTGATCCCTTTGATTGAACAGCAACAGGAGCAAGTCATCATGAGAGGCCTAAACGGAAAAACAGTCATCGTGACCGGCGGCGGGGGCGGCATCGGCCGCGCCGTGTGCCAGCGCTTTGCCGAGGAAGGAAGTCTGGTGGCCGTACTGGACCGGGACGAGAGCGCCGCCCAGGCCACGGCCGACCTGATAACCGAAGCCGGAGGCAAGGCAAAAGCTTACGCTGCCGACATCACCGATTACGCCGCCATCACCCAGACCGTGGCCGCCATCGAGAACGATCTTGGGGTGCCCACGGTGCTGGTAAACAACGCCGGTTTCGACCGCTTTTTGCCGTTTCTGAAAACCGAGCCGAAACTCTGGGACCAGCTAATTGCCGTGAACCTCACCGGCGTCCTGAACATGCACCACGTGGTGCTGCCGAAGATGGTGGCGGCCGGCGGCGGCAAGGTCATCAACGTGGCCTCCGATGCGGCCCGGGTGGGCTCCTCCGGTGAATCCGTCTACGCCGCCTGTAAGGCCGGCCTGGTGGGTTTCAGCAAGACCGTGGCGCGGGAGTTGGCCACCAAGAATGTGTGCCTGAACGTGGTCTGCCCCGGCCCCACCGACACCGCCCTGCTCAAGGGCGTGGCGGAATCCGCGCCCAACCCGGAGAAACTGCTGGAAGCCTTCCGCAACGCCGTACCGATGAAGCGCCTGGCCCAGCCGGAAGACTACCCCGGCATCATCGCCCTGCTCGCCAGTGACGACGCCAACTTCATCACCGGCCAGGTGATCAGTGTGTCCGGCGGCCTGACCATGGCCGGCTAACGCCCATCATTACCAACTCGGAGAACAGACCATGAATTACGAAGACATCCTGTACGACGAAAGCAACGGCGTTGCCACCATCACCATCAACCGGCCGGACCGCTACAACGCCTTCCGGGGACAGACCTGCATGGAACTGCTGGACGCGTTTAACCGCGCGGGCTGGAACAAGGATATCGGCGTGATTGTCTTCACCGGCGCCGGCGAGAAAGCCTTCTGCACCGGGGGCGACCAGGGCGCCCACGACGGCCAGTACGACGGTCGCGGCCTGATCGGTCTGCCCGTGGAAGAGCTGCAGCGCACTATCCGCGAGGTACCCAAACCGGTGATCGCCCGGGTTAACGGTTTCGCCATTGGCGGCGGCCACGTGCTGCATGTGATCTGTGACCTCAGCATCGCCTCGGAAACCGCCATCTTCGGCCAGGTCGGCCCTAAGGTAGGCTCGGTGGATCCTGGCTTTGGCACTGCCTACCTGGCGCGGGTCGTGGGTGAGAAGCGGGCCCGGGAAATCTGGTACCTGTGCCGCAAGTATTCCGCTCAGCAGGCGCTGGAGTGGGGCCTGGTCAACGCCGTGGTTCCGCCAGAGCAATTGGATGAGGAAGTGCAGAGGTGGTGTGAGGAAATCCTGGAAAAAAGCCCAACCGCCATTTCCATCGCCAAGCGCTCGTTCAACGCCGACAGCGACAACATTGCCGGCATCGGCGCCCTCGGCATGCAGGCTCTGAGCCTTTACTACGACACAGACGAGTCCAAAGAAGGCGTCAAAGCCTTCCGGGAAAAGCGCAAACCGGAATTCCGCAAGTACTACAAATAACGGCCAGACAGCCCGGAGAGCACCATGAATTTCGGATTCAATGAAGAACAGAACGCGATTCGCGAGGTTGTGGCCCGTTTCAGTGCCGAGATGCTGGCTCCGGGCTATCGTAAGCGGGACCAGGAAGGCGTGATCGAGCGGGACGTGATCCGCCAGCTCGGCGAGATGGGACTGCTCGGTGGTGAACTGCCTGAGGAGTTCGGTGGCAGCGGCATGGATTGCGTCACCAGCGGCCTGGTCATCGAGGAGATCTCGAAAGGGGATTTCAACGTGGGTTACATTCCTCTACTGACCTCCCTGAACGGCCAGATCATCGCCAGCCACGCCGCGCCGGACCTGGCAAAGGAATGGCTGCACGGCATGACCTCCGGCCAGAAGGTGGCCTGCATTGCCCTGACCGAACCCCATGGTGGCTCGGACGCTGCCAACCTGCGCCTGAAAGCCGAGAAAAAGGGCGACGTCTATGTGCTCAACGGCGAGAAAACCTCCATCTCCATGGCCGACCAGGCTGACGTGGCGGTGGTGTTCGCCCGCACCGGTACGGTGGAGCAACGGGCCTCCGGCATCAGCGCGTTCCTGGTGCCCATGGACAGCCCGGGCATCACCACCACCCGGTTCGAGGACAACGGCCAGCGCGCCATCGGCCGGGGCTCAATCTTCTTTGATAATGTGGAAGTACCCGCGAGCCACATGATGGGGGAGGAAGGGAAAGGCTTCAAACAGGTCATGCAGGGTTTCGACTACAGCCGCGCCCTGATCGGCCTGCAGTGCCTGGCGGTGGCCCAGCAGTCCCTGGAAGAAACCTGGCAGTGGCTGACCGAGCGTACTGCCTTTGGCCAGAACCTGTCCGCCTTCCAGGGCCTGACTCATCCGCTGGCGGAAAACCAGACCTACGTTCATGCCGCGCGCATGCAGTGCTACCATGCGCTCTGGCTCAAGGACAACAACCTGCCCCATAACGCCGAGGCGGCGATGAACAAGTGGTGGGGCCCGAAGCTCGCTTTCGATGTGGTGAAACAGTGCCTGCTGGCCCATGGCCACACCGGGTGGGGAGAGGATTTACCGTTCGCCCAGCGCTTGCGGGATGTCCTGGGCCTGCAGATTGGTGACGGTACCGCGCAGATCATGAAGAACATCATTGCGCGCGAGTACCTGCCGAAGTGACGCGTCCCATGCCTTCCGTGATTCAGGACGCCGAGAACCGCCCTCGCCGGCCCAACCGCCAGCGGGGCACCAAAGGAGCACAGATGATCGTCAACGAATCCGGAGGCATTCCCAACCGCCTGTTTTTCCGCCTGTTCCAGACCGGAAACATTCTCCAGCGTCAGGTTCAGAATGAAATGGGCATCAGCGCCGTGCAATGGGCGGTGCTCGGGGCGCTGTCACGGGAGGGTTTCGAGGAAGGCACCTCGTTCAATCAGCTCAAAGAGTATCTGTACGTCAGTCGCCAAAACCTCGACGGCGTGCTCAAACGAATGGAACGGGACGGGCATGTCATTCGGGTACCGGACCCCCAGGATCGGCGGGCCAGACTGGTGGTATTGACCGAATCTGGCCGGACCTTCTGGGATCGGCTGCAGGACTCGATTGCCGAGTTTTACCGGCAGGCCATGCAGGGGATGAGTTTTGATGACAGCGTCAGCCTGCTGCACCTTTTGAAAAAGCTGCAGCATGAACTTATCGATATTTCCCTGGACTCAGCCACCCCCGAGAAATAATGCGGGGTAACTGACGAGGACGATCCAACCAGTACCGGCAATCAGGCCGGTTCAAACCGCTCCTGCAGCCACGCCTTGATATCGTCAGACTCGTACAGCCAGTGGACACTGCCATCCTCTTGCTGAATCTTCAGGCAGGGCACCTTGACCTGACCTCCGCCAGCCTCCAGCTCTGCCCGATGCTCCGGGTTATGCTGGGCGTCGCGGGTTTCGATATTGAGGCCGAGCCGGGCGATTTCCTTCCTTACCTTGATACAGAACGGGCAGGCTTTGAACTGGTAAAGAGCCAGATCCTTGCTGGCCTCATTAGCGCGGGCCTGCTCATCAGCGCTACGGCTGACGCTTTCCGGCGTGCTGAGTTTTTCACTGAGCAGCATGAATGGTGTCAGTATCAGGCGCAGCGTTCGGAAAAAATAACGGATAACAACTCTCATGGGTACGGTTAAAGCTCCGGGTTTCCAGTTAACGATTGCTTCAAAGAGGTCGGCATTCAAGATTGATTTGCGTCCCTCATAGCGGTTTACGAGGATATCATTTCAAAAGATGAAGTGTTCAGAATTACGGGTGCTGAACCCTCACTGGGTGTGGTGGAGGGACTGTATTAGCCGAATAGGAAGAAATCCTCAATCCTGATGAGCACCACTAAACCTTCCACGCAACCAGGCTGACCGGAACGTCTCCACGGCCACCCCGATGAGGAAGCCGAAAAACGGGTCGGCCCAGAAGGTGATCAGAGCCGTGATGCCAATCACCGGCCAGCAGGAGGGTTTGGCGGACCAGAGACGTTTGGTGAGGCCCAGCTCAACAGCAGCAACCATGAGCAAAGCGCCAAGACCCGCCGCGGGCACGGCGGCAATGAACGATAGACCGCCGGGCACGATCGCCACCAGGAGTAACCCCGTACCCAGCAGGACCGGCGCCAAACCGGTGCGGGCGCCAAAGCGATAGTGGGCCGCAACACCACCGGCGCCATGGCACATGGGCAAGGCACCGAAAGGCACCAGGACCAGGTTGGCCAGGCCAGTTGTGACGGACAGCCTTGCCGGTGAGACCCGGTTGGACTGATCTCCGAAATAATCCCCCACCACCAGAGCCGTCAGAACGATGGCGTTGGTGATGGTCAGCGCCAGTTGCGGCAACACCAGGATAGAGAACCCCTGCTGCCACTCATCCATCGAGGGCAATGTGGGCATCGAGAAGATGGCAGGATCCGCCGGCAATGGCAGCCCGGGTGAACCCAGCAGCGCACCGAGGACCATGGCCAACGTCAGCCCCATGAGCGCCGCCGGCCAACTGGGGAACCGTTTCAGGGTGACCGCCAGCAACCCCAGCACAACCAGGCCCAGCGGCAGAGAAGTGGCTATCAGTTCCAGGCCCATGCTGGCCAGCAACAACCCCAGCCCCAGTTGCAGGCCGCTCAATACCGACCCTGGCACCAGGCGGGCCGCCCGGTTGATCCATCCGGTTGACCCCAGAAGCAACAGGATGGCACCGATCAGAACGCCACTGGCGATCAGGCTCTGGGCACTGACCTGGGTGGTCAACAGCAACGCGGCCACCGCTTTCATGGGCTGCACCGGGACAGGAAGGCGGTAATACAGACCTGTCGCGATGTAAAACACGGCAAAACCCAGGAGTACCGGTACTGGAGCAAGTCCGGCCACGCCGATGGCACCGAGAGTCAAGGGCAGCAATGTGCCAATGTCACCCAGCGCGCCGCTGCTTTCACTGATCACCTTCTTCATTGTCGAACCCATGAGGGCTCCTGCCTGAATGGTCTGCTTATTGTTGTCGTTCAAGCGTTATACACTACTTTACCAAGTTCACTGACATCATACCCGCCCAATGTCTCGGCCCGATGCGTGAATCGTTCGCTACCGGCAAAGGCCAGCAAACGCTGCATGGCCGGCTCAAAATAATGGCGCCGGCGCATGGCCAGGTCGAAGTGCTCCTGCTGCAGGGGGATAAATGCCAAGCCCTGGCGCCTGGCCGCCGCTTCAATACCCACACCCACATCCGCTTCCCCCTGACGAACAGCCAGAGCCAGATCGTCCTCGCTGAGCGAGGGATGTTCGGTCCAGGCAAGCTTGCTGCCATCAATTCGGTAGCGGGCCAGCAGGCTCTGCAGCAGATGACTGACACCGGCCTCGGGCTGGCGGTGGGCCAGACGCAGGCCCGGCCGGGCGATGTCTTCCAGCTGCACAATTCCGTGGGGGTTGTCCGGCGCCAGAAGCAGGCCCTGCCGGCGTTTGGCCCAGCGGATCAGTACCAGGTCACGCATGCCGCTCAAGCCCAGGGTCACCGGATCGTTGTAACGCTCAGTCTGTGCGTGCCAGATATGCATGCCAGCAACCATGGCGCGACCGTCAACCAGGCGCTGCACCCCGTCTCCGCTGCCCTGGCACAGCATCGCCAGCTCGGCATTGCTCTCCTTCACCGCCCACTCCAGCAGCGGATCCTGGCTACCCACCAGCACAGGTGGCGTTGGCGCGCTGACGCCCTCGTCACCCTCCAGATGATTCATCAACCAGAGATCTATACGCTGGCGCGGAAATAAAAGCTTTCCCGTCACCCGCACGCAGGGGATCACGCCCTGGCCCACCAGATCGTAGACCTTGCGTTCTTTCAGGCGCAGATACTCGGCAGCCTCGGCCGTAGTGAGATAGTCAGGCAGAGACATCGAACCTCCGGAGTCAATTAATACGCATAATGCTGTTTTTGGCTGCATTATTTACGGCAAGCATCGCAAAGCGTAGTTAAAAACGCCACGATGCTCAAGACTAAGGAGACGCAGCTGTGGAAGAAAACGCGTTTTACGTGGCGCTCTCGCTACTGGTGAATCTCGACGCTTCGCTGTACCAGATCGTGGTGCTATCGCTGCAGGTTTCGCTCGTTGCGGTCCTGATAGCGGCGCTTTTGGGTTTTCCACTGGGCGCTGCGGTTGCGTTATGGCAGTTCCCCGGACGCGGCGGGGTTATTGTCGCGCTGAATGCGCTGATGGGGCTGCCGCCGGTTGTGGCAGGGCTAGGCGTTTACCTGCTGCTGTCGAGGGCCGGACCGCTTGGCGAACTGGGTCTTCTGTTCACGCCCGGGGCCATGGTAATTGCGCAGGTGATACTGGTGTTGCCGATTCTCGCCGCGCTCTCGCGGCAAAAAGTGGAGGAGTTGCTGGGCGAATATCGCGAGCAATTCGTCTCGCTGGGCATGTCGAAGGCTCGCATGATGCCCACACTGCTGTGGGACGCCCGCTTTGCCCTCCTGACGATTCTGCTCGCAGGGTTCGGCCGGGCCAGCGCGGAAGTCGGCGCGGTCATGATGGTTGGCGGCAACATTGACGGCGTCACCCGGGTCATGACAACGGCCATTGTGCTTGAGACCAGCAAGGGCGCCCTGCCCCTGGCGTTAGGCCTCGGCATTGTCCTGCTGACGCTTGTCATGGCGATCAACGCTACTGCGTACATTTTGAGTGAAACGGCCAAGAGGCGCATGGGATGACATCGTTGAACGTGCCCGTTAACAGACCAATCGAACTCAGTGCACCGCCGTCGCTGCGCTTTGACAACGTCGAGTTCAACCTTCTCGGCCACCAGCTTTTTGGCCCCTGCTCATTCACGCTGGACGGCCCCGGCCCCACACTGGTGATGGGCCCCAATGGCGCGGGCAAGAGCCTGATGCTCCGCCTGGCTCACGGGCTGCTCGCGGCAACGGAGGGAGCCATAACCTGGTCCGGTGACCAAACACCCCGCCAGGCCATGGTATTCCAGACCCCGGTTCTTCTGCGCCGTTCCGCACTGGCCAACCTCACGCACGCGCTGGCCGTCAATAACGTCCCACGCAAGCGGCGTGCAGAGCTGGCACGGGAAGCCCTGGCACGCTTCGGCCTGTCCTCCTGTGCCGATACGCCCGCCCGGGTTTTATCGGGTGGCGAGAAGCAGCGCCTCGCTCTGGCCCGGGCCTGGGCTCTTTCACCCTCGGTACTGTTTCTGGATGAGCCCACGTCCGCACTGGACCCCGCTGCCATAAAGGACGTGGAAGCCGCCGTTCAGGAATTTCACGAGAGAGGAACACGCATCGTAATGACAACCCATGATCTGCATCAGGCCCGGAGGCTGGCCGGGGACGTGCTGTTTCTCGCCGGCGGAAAAGTGCAGGAGCACACGCCGGCCGACATCTTTTTCAGCGCCCCTGCTTCGCGCCAGGCACAAGCCTTCCTGAGCGGAGAGCTCGTGGCCTGATCACCCACCAAGAAAATAAACGTACCGAACCATCGCTCGCTCTACGAATAAGACACGACAAAGGAGAGAACAAGATGAAAAAAACCCTGAATCTGGTTCTGGCAGCCGTAACGACCATGGGCCTGACCTTCAGTGCCCAGGCCGACGACTACATTACGCTGGCCTCAACCACGTCCACCCAGAACTCCGGCCTGTTCGACTCGATCCTGCCCAAGTTTGAGGAGGCGACCGGCATCGAAGTTCGCGTTGTAGCCGTCGGCACCGGCCAGGCGTTTGAGCTCGCCCGCCGGGGCGACGCCGACAGCCTGCTGGTGCATGACACCGCCGGGGAAAAACGGTTTGTCGAGAACGGCTTTGCCACCGAGCGGGCAGACGTTATGTACAACGACTTCGTGCTGATCGGCCCGAAAGACGATCCCGCCAAAATCCGTAAAGCGGAAAGCGCCGCCGAAGCCTTCTCTGCCATCGCCGAAGCAGAGGCACCGTTTGCATCGCGAGGCGATGACAGCGGCACCAACCGGGCCGAGCTCAGGCTTTGGGAAAACGCCGGCGTGGAACCGGGCGGCAGCTGGTACCGGGAACTGGGTAGCGGCATGGGTCCGACCCTGAACACCGCCGCCGGCATGGACGCCTATGTGATGTCCGACCGTGCTACCTGGGTCGCGTTCGAAAATCGCCAGAATCTCGAGCTGCTGTTCTCGGGCGACAAAGTACTTTTTAACCAGTACGGCAGCTTGCTGCTCTCCGAAGAAAAGCACCCACACCTCAAACACGACCTGGCAGCCCAGTGGCACAACTGGCTGCTGTCGGAAGAAGGCCAGCAGGCGATTGCCGACTTCAAAGTGGACGGGCAGCAACTGTTCTTCCCGAACGCCCAGTGAGGCAAAAGGATTAAGGGCGACTGAACTGAGCGTCTGTTTACCCTGCCCAGATCGAACCCCGGCATTGCCGGGGTTTTTTATTGGCAAAAAGCAGCTGTTTTTCCTCAATGCCAAATAGGCTAATCTCTGGCAATCTCCGTACAACATCCATTCCAGTACGACCAGGAAACGGCTATAACAAAAATGACGATTGATCCCATACTTCCCGATCCCAAGGATCCCCGTCTGTCCCGCCCAGTGGAGGGCGTGGACGAGAACGGCGAGGCCAAATCGATCAGCGTGATCGAGGAACGCCCCCTGACCATCTACCTGAACAGCCAGGAGATCGTCACAGCCATGACCATCGGCGACCATCCGGAGTATCTGGCCCTCGGCTTCCTGCTCAACCAGGGCATGCTGAAAGAAACAGACACGGTCACCGGGATCGATTTTGACGAAGAACTCGAGGTTGCGGTGGTGCGCACGTCAGGCGTTACCGATGTCGAGGACAAGCTGGAAAAGAAAACCCGCACCTCCGGTTGCGCCGTGGGTACGGTGTTCGGTGACATGATGGCCGGGCTGGAAGGCCTGTCACTGCCGGATACGCCGGTGCACACCAGCACCTTTTACGATCTTTCCTATCAGATCAACCACACGCCTAGCCTGTATATGGAAACCGGCGCCATCCACGGCACCGCGCTTTGCCAGGGACAAACAATCCTGGCGTACATGGAGGATGTTGGAAGGCACAACGCGGTCGATAAAATTGCCGGCTGGATGCACCTGAATAACATTTCGGCCGCAGACAAGGTTCTGTATACCACCGGCCGCCTGACCTCGGAGATGGTGATAAAAACATCCCTGATGGGCATTCCCACTCTGATCAGCCGCTCGGGCTTCACCGCCTGGGGAGTCGACATTGCCCGCCAGGTCGGGCTGACCCTGATCGGCCGGATGCGTGGCAAGAAATTCACCTGCCTGAGCGGCCAGCACCGCCTGGTGTTCGATCAGGACTTGTCGCAGGTACCCGATGAAGACAAGAAGCTGCGTCGAAAAGGCGCTCAACATGATTGACGGAGGCACTGCATGAGCCAATGTGCAGTTATCCTGGCCGGCGGCCAGGCAAACCGCATGGGTGGTGGCGACAAAGGCAGGCTCATGCTCGGCGACCAGTCGTTGATCCAGCGGGTAATCGAACGGATCACCCCTCAGGTCGATGCCGTGGTATTGAATGCCAACGGGGATTTAAGCCGGTTCGACGACCTGGATCTGCCGGTGGTGGCGGACTCCATCGAAGGCTTCCCCGGCCCGCTTGCCGGCGTCCTCGCGGGCATGGACTGGGCCGCCGAACAGGGCCACGAATGGCTCATCAGCGTGGCCGCCGACACACCTTCCTTTCCCAGGGATCTGGCTGCCAGACTGGCGGAACATGACACCCCGGTGGTGCTGGCAGCCACGCCAGACCCAGAGCGCGGCCGACTGCCACAGCCGACCTTCGGGCGCTGGCGGGTCGCTTTGAGAGACGATCTGAGAGCCGCCCTGAACGAGGGCGTACGCAAGATCCGCCAGTGGACACAGGCCCAGGGCGAAACTCTGGTGGTTTTTGACGAGGGCGATTTTTTCAACATCAACACCCCGGACGATCTGGCCTGGGCGGAGCAGCATCTGAAGTGAACGTTATAGGCATCGTAGGTTGGAAAAACTCCGGCAAGACCACACTGGCAGCCACTCTGATTCGCGAACTGTCCGGCCGGGGTTTAACGGTCAGCTCGATCAAGCACGCCCACCACATGGTGGACGTGGATCAGCCCGGAACGGACAGCTACAAACACCGTGAAGCCGGTGCCCGCGAAGTGATTCTGGCCGGGGGCCAGCGCATTGCCATCATGCACGAGCTGCGGGGCGCAGGTGAGCCCTCACTGGAGGATTTGCTGGCCCGCCTGTCGCCCTGCGACTGGGTCGTGGTGGAGGGTTACAAAACCCACGCGCACCCGAAGATTGAAGTACACCGGCAGGAATCGGGCCGATCGCCCCTTTACCGGGAAGACGCCAACATCATCGCCGTTGCCAGCGACTATGCCGCCGATTTTTCCGGGCCTTTGTTCGATATCAATGACGTCACCGGCATTGCCGATTTTATTATTGATCATGTACAGCCACCAGCGAGAGAGTCATGAAGCCGCTTCGCAATGACTGTTTTGCCCTTCCCCCGGGCGTGAACTGGACGCCGGTCGAAGAAGCCCTTGAGCGGTTGCGTTCAAGGTTGCATCCCGTGGTGGAGGTGGAGCGTGAGGTTCCGCTGTCACAGGTGAACGACCGAATCCTGGCAAGTGATGTCTATGCGCCCCGGGCTCATCCCCCAAGCACCAATTCCGCCGTGGATGGCTATGCTCTTGCCGGGCCGTTAACGGACGTGCCCTGCACCCTGCCTCTGGTGGATGGCCGCAGCGCCGCCGGTGAGCCTTACATGGGGCAGGTGCCCAAGGGATACGCAATCCGGATTCTGACAGGCGCGGTTATTCCCGCCGGCACGGATACTGTGGTTCTGGAGGAAGACTGCGAAGTCCGGGATGGCCAGTTGCATTTGAACGGTACGCTAAAAGCAGGCGCCAATGCCCGCAAAGCCGGTGAAGACATCAAAGTCGAGGACCGGATTCTCACTGCCGGAACCCGGCTCAGTCCGACCCAGATTTCGGTGCTTGCCAGCGTGGGCGTGGAAGCCGTTGATGTTTATCAGCGGCTAAGGGTGGGCGTGCTGTCCACCGGTGATGAGGTAAAGCCGGTGGGCGCCCCCGTCACAGACTGGCAGATCTATGACGCCAATCGCCCTATGCTCAGTGCCCTGGTATCACAACTCGGCTACGAACTCGTGGATCTTGGCCATGTGCTGGACCGGGCCGAGGAGGTCAGGGCAGCCCTGGAGCGGGGCGCGGAGCAGTGTGACCTGATCCTGACCAGCGGCGGCGTGTCCGCCGGCGACGAGGATCATGTGTCGAAAACCCTGAAAGAACACGGTGACATCAGTAACTGGCGCATTGCCATCAAACCCGGCCGTCCTCTGGCGCTTGCCATGTTCCGGGGCACGCCGGTAGTCGGTCTGCCGGGTAATCCGGTGGCCGCCTGGGTCTGTGCGCTGAGGTTTGGTGCGCCTGCCATGGCATTGTTGGCAGGGGCCGAATGGTTCGAGCCCCAAGCGTATACCATGCCGGCTGACTTCTCGAAGAACAAAAAACCCGGGCGCAGCGAGATGCTGCGGGCACGGGTTCGCGATGGGAAGGTCGAGGTATTCGGGTCGGAAGGCTCTGGCCGGGTGACCGGTCTGGCCTGGTCCGAGGGTCTGGTGGAACTGGATGAGAGCGCCCAGCAGATCGAGCCCGGCACCCCCGTCCGGTTTATTCCCTACGGCAGCTTCGGCCTGTAATCAGTCAACGCTGCCGTGGACCGCAAAGGCCTCCAGTGAGGCATCCTGCGGGCCACGGGAGCGGTAGGTTTCCTCAACGCCCAGGTCGGTCAGGGTGCGGCTGACCATCAGCAGGGTGTTGTCCTCAAAGTCCTCGCACATGCTGCGCATCTGGTCGATTTCTTCACAGGCCACCGGGTAAGCCGCCTCGATATCCGGCGCGCCATAGATCTCCACAAAAGTCTGCGCGAGCGTCTGGCGAAGCCGCTCCAGCTCCGGCTCGGTAATGTCGCACACGCCAACAAAGCTGGCACGACCACCCGACTCAATGCTGTACCAGCCATTGGTGAAGGCTTGCCGGGCTTTGCCTGTCAGGTCCGCCTCGGTCCAGTTGGAAAACTCGAAGCCGCCGGAAATGGCCCACTCCCCGCTGGGTGCCGGCCGCTCGAAGACGTTTTCATCGGAAATGTCCAGTCTCAGGGTTCGGGCCAGTTTCATAGGTGCTCCGCATAATCAATCAGGCTAACAGTTTCGGTCATCACATCCTGGCGCAGCAGCATGCGCCCCTTTTCATCCAGACCCACGAACAGGCCGGCTCTGGGTTCCTCAATGCGCTTTCCAATGGTGTCGCAGCGCGGGCGCCATTCGTTGTGGACCCGCTCGAACCCGCTGTCCAGAAAATAGGTCAGCCATAACAGCGTATGTTTGGACCAGCTCTCCAGCAACGCCATGGGCATTATCTCTACACAGCCCTCTTCGTACAGACAGGTCTGATCCGGCGTTTCACCCGGCTCGCCGCCAGGATGGGTGAAGGGCACCACGATACCGATCACCAGCCAGTTCGGCGTTTCTTTGGGGTCGGACACATCGGCCGCAAACCGGACACTGCCACAGAGGGCCCCGTTGACCTTGATGCGGTCAGGCCACTGGAACTGCACCGGCACCTCGGGCGGCGCCAGGGCCCCGAGGCTCTCGGCCAGGCCAATCTGGGCCACGTACACCGCCTGAATGGCCTCTTCCAACGGCGTCTCGGGTGCCAGCACCAGTGCCGCCCGTAGAGTATCCACGGCCTCGGAATAGAAAATGGTGCCGGAATCCACGCCGGCGATGGCACGGCTGACGGCCTTATCGAAAGGATCCGTATGCGGGGGCACAACCTCGCCGCTCAGTAGCGGCGGGAAACGGGGAGACTCAATGATCATTGGACGGCCCGGGCGTATTGTTCGGAGGCAATGATTTGATCGGCCAGCCGCTGGAAAGCCTGGGCCTGCGGACTGTCGGGCTTGGACACCACAATGGGCACCCCGCCATCGGAGCCGATCCTGATATCGAGATCCAGAGGAATTTCACCGAGGAACGGTGCCCCCAGCTTCTCGGCCTCAGCCCGGGCACCACCGTGGCCGAAGGGATGATGCTCCTTGCCGCAGCCATCGCAGATGAAAGAAGCCATGTTCTCCACCAGGCCGAACAATGGCACGTCCATGCGCTTGAACATGTCGATGCCTTTGCGTGCATCCATCAGGGCAATGTCCTGGGGCGTCGACACCACGATGGCGCCGGCCACGAAAAACTTCTGGCTCAGGGTCATCTGGACATCGCCCGTGCCCGGCGGCAGATCCACCAGCAACACGTCCAGCCTTCCCCAGTCCACCTGGTTCATCATTTGCTGCAGAGCGCCCATCAGCATGGGTCCGCGCCAGACAATGGCTTCCTCTTCGGAGGTCATCAGCCCGAGTGACATAAGGGTCACGCCGTGGTTGCGAAGCGGCAGGATGGTGTTGCCGTCCGGGCTGGAAGGTCGGCCCGACACACCCAGCATCCTCGGCTGGCTGGGGCCATAGACGTCGGCATCCAGCAGGCCGACTTTCAGGCCCTTGGACGCCATGGCCACGGCCAGATTGGAGGACACGGTGGATTTCCCCACCCCGCCCTTGCCTGAGGCAACCGCAATAATACGATCCACGCCCCTGGGGTTCTTGTCCTGTGGCCGGGGCGCATCGGTGCCAATCAGGTTACTCTTTCCTACTTCGGTGTACTGGACCATGGAAATTCCTGTCTATCAATCAATTGTCCCGGTAGTCATCACTGGTACGGACCCTGGGTCTGGCGGCGCCAGCCATGGGCGCCGTGTCGCCATGGAACTGTGCCTTCACCCGGCAGTCGTCGCACATCTTGATGAGCTGGACATTATCAGATTTGGTGTACATCCAGTGCTGGTTCTCCAGCTTTTCGACAATCCGGTTGATGGTACTGGCCACACCAAACGGTTTGCCGCACTGGATGCACTCGAACGGTTCTTCGCCATGCAAAGCCCTCGGGCTGAGCGCGGCCTTTGACAGATCCAGCTGCGGCTTGAGCGTGATCGCCGTTTCGGGGCAAGTACTGTCGCAGATACCACACTGCACACAGGCGTTCTCGGTGAACTGCACTTCCGGCCGGTCCGGGTGATCCCCCAGTGCGCCGGTGGGGCACAGGGAAACGCAGGCAAGGCACAGAGTGCATTTGTCTGAATCAATCTCGATGGCACCGTACGGCGCACCCTTGGGCAGCGGGATCGGCTCGTCCACCTTCTCCGCCATGGCTGTGGCGGTCACCCGGGTAATGTCGCGACGGCCGCCCACCAGCAGCACCGGCTCACTGACCCGTCCCGCGTTGTCGCCCGGCGCGGACAACTCGATGGCATCAATCACCCGAACCCGGCTTGGCGAGTTATGGGTGCCTTTGAGCATGGCCTGGGCCAATTCTACTTCGGCCGCCAGGGCCCGACGATCCAGTTCGTTGTCTGCCAGAATCAGCACTTCGGCATAACCGGCACCGAACGCCGCCATGATCTCGGCGTGGCCAATCCGGTCCACATGTTCCAGTCCGAGTGGGATCAGATCGTCGGCCAGGCCATCGTCGTAGCGAGCCAGGTAGGTGATGGCTTCCGAGCCGGCGCCCAGGGTATGGAATACCAGGCGTGGCGATTCGTGAGTGTGCTCGCGATAGGTCTTCGCCATCACGTCCATGACTTTGACTATCGCCTCGTAGGGCGTTTCGTTCATGGTGACTGCGGATGTGGGGCAAACCGCCGCGCATGAGCCACAACCTGCGCAGATGTCAGAATCGATCTGGATGTGGTCGCCGGCAGAGAAGATCGCTTCCGTGGGGCAAACGTCCAGGCACCGGGTACAGCCCGGCTTGTTGGCCCGGGAATGGGCACACAGGGACTCTTCCAGCCGGAAAAAGACGGTTTTCTCGAACTCGCCCACCATTTCCCTGGCTGTGAGGGCAATGCGTTCCAGCTCGCCGGCTTTGTTCGGATCGGCCCAGAAATAGCCATTGCGCTTCTCGTGGCTGGGGAAGGCCGGCGCGCCACCGCGCAGATCAATAAACACGTCGCACTCGCTGCGAGCCGTTGTCTGCGCCGGCGTGTAACCCAGCTCACCCCGACCGGCCGGATGCAGGGTCTGCAACCCGGCGAACTCCAGCTTGAAGTTGCCGAGGGCGCCATAAGCGCTGGTCAGTTGACCCTTGGCCACATCGTAGGCAGCCGATGGCAACTGGATGGGGCCGGCATCGTTGACCACACAGGTAACGCCCAGCTCATCCTGTACCAACCCGGCCATGCGGATGGCTTGCTCGGTGGGGCCCACGATGCAACAGACGCCGTTGGACTGGATGGTTTTAGCCGGGGCGGTGGGCCCCGGCAACTGGGCTGCGGCCACCAGGGCCGCCTGTTTGGCTTCCAACCGCTTGGGGTTGGCATCGGCAGAACTCCAACCCGCCCGGTCACGTATATCGATGGTGTGCAGTGGCGCTACATGCTGGATCTCGGCGTGAATGTCCTCGGCCAGGCGCTCGAACAGCGCTGCCTGCTGGCCACAGGCGATAAGCACGTCGTTGCTGGCGCCCAGGTGCTCGGCTGCGACTTTCATATCGTTGCCGCACAGCTGGTCTACCGCGACGACCTGCTCGGCACCCGCAACCGCCTGAAGGGCCTCGGAATTGAAGCCCTGGCTCTTGTCGCAGGTGCACAGCAATAGAGATTTTTTTGATGTCATCAGGAACTTTACTCTGTTCGTTGTTGTTATACGTATACGAATCACTCTCTTATTTCGAGCATGCCACAGCCATCTACTTTCGGACAATTGGATAATTGTTGGAGCCCTGCTAGCTTTTATCTATAACAAAAAGAGACACATCATGAGCAGTAGAACCGATCACTGGAAACGAGCATTGCAGGTGGGTGCCGTTGTTCGCCGATCGCCGGGGGTAACGCGGTGGGCGAAACACGTCTGGAAACCTGTTGCTGTCATCCCCGGGGCACCGGACGCCTTCTGGAAAGAACTGGTACGCGAGGGCGAGTTGGTCGATTACCACGCCGGCACGGTCACTATGGAGCTGTTCCGTGCCGATGTCGAAGGTTATCTCGTCTCCCTCAACATGAGCACGCCTTCCGTCTGGATCATCCTGGACCGTGACGTCACCGGTCAGTCGCCCTCAGGCTGGGCGGTCAGCACCGTTACCGCCAGCGCCCACGAGGCTCTGGACTCCCTGGACAGCGGCGAAAGCATTGTTGAGGCCGTGCCTATTCCGGAATCCCTGGCCGCCTGGATCAAGGAATTTGTCGACATGCATTACATCGAGGAGCCGTTCAAGAAACGGCGCCGGGATGAGGTGCGCGTGGACGCTGTGGAAGACGCCAAGGGTGATCCACGTATTCGGCAGGAAAGCGATGTGTACCGGGCTCCCGCCAACATCAAGAAACCCAGGTTACAGTAATGGTTGAATCACGCTGGCAGCGCTGGGCGCGCAAAAAGGCCGAAGCCAACAGAACGGTAGAACCCACGCCGCCTCCGGCGCCGGAGCAAGCCGAACCGGCCCCGGAGGAACAGGAACTCGCCGTTAACGAGAGCCTGTCTGAACCGGAGCTTCTGGAGAAGTACGGACTGCCTGATCCGTCGTCCATTGAGATCGGAACGGATATCACCGGTTTCATGCGCAAGGAAATACCCGAGTTCCTGCGCCGAAAGGCCCTGAGAAGCCTCTGGAAATCCAATCCGGTGCTGGCTGTTCTCGATGGGCTGAATGACTACGACGAGGATTACACCCTGGCGTCGACGGCCGGGCAAACCGTGAAATCACTCTATCGGGTCGGCGAAGGGCTGGTGGATAAAGCCAAAAAGGCGGCGGATGTCATTGATGAACCAGTGCAGTCGTTGGCTCAACCCTCCCCGGCCGATGCCGAATCCACGGTCACCGGGCAGGCGCAAGCTGACGAGCATGAGGATGAACAGGCAGCCATTGAGCTGGACGACCATACCGGGCAGGCGGAGCTGACCAACCGAGTGCCCGCACAACCGGAGAACAGCCAATCACAAGAGGTGCCGGAACCGCGATTCCGCCCTCGCATGCGTTTTGACTATTAGCAGAATACATTTCACCTATTGGCGAAATAATCGTGGCTTACCCCACTATTCTTGTTTGTGTACTAAGATAGTGTGAGAGAGCGCACATAATAATTAGAAGGAAAACGACTTGACTGACACGGCCGAAATCCAGTGCCCGCGCTCAATCACTGACGAAGATAGAGCGCGGGCCCAAATCTATCAGCTGCTGGGCGTCCTGCTTGACCGACCACCCTCGGCGGAATTGCTGCAAGGTCTGGCCTCGCTGCAGGGGGACGACACACCCCTGGGCACCGCCTCGAAGAACCTGGCCAAGCTCGCAGAGCGCACCAACCCCTACGATCTCGAGCGGGAGTTCAATAACCTGTTTGTCGGCCTGGGCAGGGGGGAGCTCCTTCCCTATGCCAGCTACTACCTCACCGGCTTCCTGAACGAAAAGCCCCTGGCCGAGCTCAGAAGCGATTTGCGGTCACGTGGTATCAAAGCCCGCAGCGACGTCAAGGAACCGGAAGACCACATCTGCACCCTGTGTGAAATCATGGCCGGGATTATCACCGGCGAATTTCCCTGCGACAGCGGTGTGGCCTCCCAGAAAGCTTTTTTTGATGCCCATTTGGCGAAGTGGGCAGAACTGTTTTTTACCGACTTGGAAGAAGCGCAAAGTGCCATCTTCTACGCGCCGGTGGGCTCGCTTGGCCGAGCCTTCATGGCAGTGGAAGCCGAAGCCTTTGCAATTCAGTAACCGGGACCGACAGGTCCCTTAACCCAGGGGGAGGTGTCCAATGGACAACCCGAAGCGTGAAAACAGCCGTCGCCATTTCCTGAAAATGGCCGCTTTCGCAGCTCCAGCTGCGGTGGCAGTGACGGTTGCACCGAACGCCGCAGCCGAGGTCGTCAGAACAGACGCACCGAAAAGCCGCGGATTACGTGATACCGAACACACACGTAAATATTTCGAATCGGCTCGCTTTTAACGGTGGTCTGAGTTGATCAAGGTTGCGAAAGGCCCTTGAGAGACTGAGCTTTCCGGAAAAACGAGAATAATAAAAGAGAGAGGTATACGACATGTTAAGGAAGAAGACCAACGGGGTAGCGAAAGGCCCCCGTGCAGGCTCTTTGCTTTCTTCTCTCGCTGCGAAAACGCTGGATCGTCGTCAATTCCTGACAACGTCTGGCGTGGCAGTGGGTGGTCTGGCGGCACTGTCGCTGACATCGGGTCGGGTTGAAGCAGCAGCTCCAGCCACCGGTGGCGGTGAAGTGGTCGTCAAGAAATCGGTGTGTACGCACTGCTCGGTCGGCTGTACCGTCGAAGCGGAAGTACAGAACGGCGTCTGGACCGGCCAGGAACCCGGCTGGGACAGCCCCTTCAATATGGGCGCCCATTGCGCCAAGGGCGCATCGGTTCGGGAGCACGCTCACGGCGAGCGCCGTCTGAAGAGTCCCATGAAGCTGGTCAACGGCCAGTGGCAGAAGATTCCCTGGGACCAGGCCATCAACGAAATCGGCGACAAGATGCTGCAAATCCGCGAGGAGAGTGGTCCCGATTCCGTTTACTGGCTCGGCAGTGCCAAGTTCAACAACGAGCAGGCCTATCTGTTCCGGAAGTTTGCCGGCTACTGGGGCACCAACAACGTTGATCACCAGGCCCGTATCTGTCACTCGACCACGGTTGCCGGCGTAGCCAACACCTGGGGCTACGGCGCGATGACCAACTCCTACAACGACATCCACAAGTCCAAGGCGATCTTCATCATCGGGGGCAACCCCGCTGAAGCGCACCCGGTGTCGCTGTTGCACGTACTGAAGGCGAAGGAAGAAAACAACGCGCCGCTGATCGTCTGCGATCCGCGCTTCACCCGTACAGCAGCCCATGCCGACGAGTTCGTGCGTTTCCGTCCGGGCTCAGACGTTGCACTGGTGTGGGGTATTCTCTGGCACATCTTCGAGAACGGCTGGGAAGACAAAGAGTTCATCCGTACCCGTGTATACGGCATGGAGGACATCCGCGAGGAAGTGAAGCGCTGGAACCCCGAAGAAGTGGAGCGTGTTACCGGTGCGCCTGGCGCACAGCTTGAGCGTGTAGCTCGCACTCTCGCTAACAATCGGCCCGGCACTGTCATCTGGTGCATGGGTGGTACCCAGCACACCAACGGTAACAACAATACTCGCGCCTACTGCGTGCTGCAGCTGGCCCTCGGCAACATGGGCGTAGCAGGCGGCGGTACTAACATCTTCCGCGGCCACGACAACGTTCAGGGCGCTACCGACCTCGGCGTGCTCGCCGATACACTGCCTGGCTATTACGGACTGTCTGCTGGTTCCTGGGCCCACTGGGCTCGAGTCTGGGAAGAGGACCTCGACTGGCTGAAAGGCCGCTTTGCAGTTTGGGATAAAGACGGCAAGTCCCGGGCCATGATGAACGAGAAGGGCATTCCGGTCTCCCGCTGGATTGACGGTGTTCTGGAAGCCAAGGAAAACCTTGAGCAGCCGGATAACACCCGCGCCATGGTGCTGTGGGGCCACGCGCCCAACTCCCAGACCCGGATGACAGAAATGAAGGAAGCCATGGAGAAACTCGACCTGCTGGTCGTGGTTGACCCCTTCCCCACTGTCTCTGCGGTGTTGCATGATCGTAAGGAGGGCGCGTACCTGTTGCCCACCACGACCCAGTTCGAGACTTACGGCTCGGTGACCGCTTCCAACCGCTCACTGCAGTGGCGGGAGAAGGTGGTTGAACCGCTGTTCGACTCCAAGGTCGACCACGAAATCATGAAACTGTTTGCGGACAAGTTCGGCTTTACCGATCGCATGTTCCGCAACATCGCCATTGACGGAGATGAGCCGTCGATTGAAGACATCACCCGCGAATTCAACCGCGGCATGTGGACCATCGGCTATACCGGCCAGTCTCCGGAGCGCCTCAAGAAGCACATGCAGTATCAGCATCACTTCGACAAGACCACACTGCGTGCCGTGGGTGGACCTTGCGATGGTGATTTCTACGGCATGCCGTGGCCGTGCTGGGGCACCCCCGAGATGAACCATCCGGGCACTGCCAACCTGTACGACATGTCCTTGCCAGTCTCCGAGGGCGGCCTGACGTTCCGGGCCCGTTTTGGTGTTGAACACAACGGCCAGAACATTCTGGCAGACGGTGTTTACTCCAAGAACTCGGAAATCAAGGATGGCTACCCCGAGTTCACCATGCAGATGCTGATGGACCTGGGCTGGGATGGTGACCTCACCGCCGAAGAGCGAGCCAGCATTGAAGCAGTGGCAGGCCCCTCCACCAACTGGAAAACCGACCTCTCTGGCGGCATCCAGCGAGTGGCCATCAAGCATGAGTGCGCGCCGTTCGGCAATGCCAAGGCCCGTGCCATCGTCTGGAACTTCCCGGACCCGGTACCGCTGCACCGCGAGCCCCTGTACACCAACCGTCGCGACCTCGTGGCCGACTACCCGACCTACGAAGACAAGACCTTCTGGCGGGTTCCGACCATGTATGAATCCATCCAGCAGAAGGATTTCAGCAAGGAGTTCCCGATCATCCTTACCTCCGGCCGTCTGGTTGAGTACGAGGGTGGTGGTGACGAAACCCGCTCGAACCCCTGGCTGGCGGAACTTCAGCAGGATATGTTCATCGAGATCAATCCTCGCGACGCCAACAATCTGAACGTCCGTGATGGCAGTGACGTTTGGGTGCATGGCCCAGAAGGAGCCAAGATCAAGGTCAAGGCCATGGTCACAGAACGGGTCGGAGAAGGCGTGGCGTTCATGCCATTCCACTTCGGCGGTCATTATCAGGGCAAGGACCTGCGGGACAAGTATCCCAAGGGCGCCGACCCCATCGTTCTGGGCGAATCCACCAACACGGTTCAAACATACGGGTATGACTCGGTCACGCAGATGCAAGAGACCAAAGCCACCCTGTGTTCGATCATGCCGGCATAACAAGAGGTGTAGACCATGGCACTTGAAGGACAAGCAAGAGCAAAATTCCTTTGCGACGCCGAGCGCTGCATCGAATGTAATGCATGCGTAACGGCCTGTAAGAACGAGCACGAGGTCCCCTGGGGCATCAACCGTCGCCGCGTGGTAACCATCGAAGATGGCAAACCCGGAGAGCGTTCGATCTCGGTAGCATGCATGCACTGTTCAGACGCGCCTTGCATGGCGGTCTGTCCGGTGGATTGCTTCTACCAGACCGAAGACGGTGTCGTGCTCCACTCCAAGGACCTGTGTATCGGTTGTGGCTATTGCTTCTACGCATGCCCGTTCGGTGCGCCGCAGTTCCCGCAAGCGGGCAACTTTGGCAGCCGGGGCAAGATGGACAAGTGCACGTTCTGTGCAGGCGGGCCGGAAGAAGACAATTCCACTGTTGAGTTCCAGAAGTACGGTCGTAACCGTATTGCTGAGGGCAAACTGCCGATCTGTGCGGAAATGTGCTCAACCAAAGCCCTGTTGGCCGGTGACGGCGACGAGGTTGCGGATATCTATCGCCAGCGTATTGTGAACCGTGGTTTCGGTTCCGGTGCATGGGGATGGGGCACTGCCTACGAGAAGAAGGGTGCATAAACTGGCCTGACGGATTTGGGGCTCTTCGGAGCCCCGAATTCGGTTACGGCATAGATTTCTTCTTGCTGATTCCGCTGGAGTGCTCTAGATGAACAAAAAACTGATAGGCGTCGTCGCCCTGGTGCTAGCGACGCTGTTATTCAATTCTGCCTGGGCGCAGGACATTCCCGAACCGGAACGAAGCGCAACCGGTGGGGCTCAAACCCTCGAAGACATCCTGCGACGCCAAAAGCAGCTGGAAGTCGACGACAGTTTCCGCTCCCAGAACCTCGGTAATCCGGAGAACGCACCCTCTGTCTCGGCGCCTTTGGGAACCCGGGGCGGCGTCTCCGATTCGGAGAACTGGCGGGCTATCCGCTACAACGAAATTGAGCCAACCACTCAGGTACGCGGCCCAGCCGCCGATGTGCTGATTCAGGACGGCGGCATGCCCTGGTGGAAGCTTCGGGAAGGCCCGATGATCACCTATGGCGGCGGCGCACTGCTCGCGATCATCGGCCTGCTGGTGGTGTTCTATTTTGTTCGCGGCAAAATCATGATTGATGGCGGGCCTGCTGGTACCACCATTGAGCGGTTCAAGGCTGTCGAGCGCTTTGGTCACTGGTTACTGGCCGGTTCGTTCATCGCACTCGGCCTGACCGGGCTGATCACCCTGATGGGACGCAGCTTCCTGATTCCGGTTATGGGGCCGGACGCGTTTGCCACGTTGGCAGCCGGTTCCAAATGGCTGCATAACAATGTGGCCTGGGCATTCATGCTCGGCCTGGTGATGACCTTCGTGATGTGGGTTGCCCATAACATACCCAACAAACTCGATTGGCAGTGGATCAAGGCTGGCGGCGGTATCTTTACCAAAGGCCACCCTTCCGCCAAGAAGTTCAATGCCGGCCAGAAGATCATTTTCTGGACGGTGATGATTCTCGGCGTCTCGGTATCCCTGTCAGGTCTGTCACTGCTGTTTCCGTTCCAGATGCCGATGTTTGCCGACACATTCGCGGTGATCAACAGCGTTCTGGGAACCAGCTTCCCGACCGATCTCGCGCCCCATGAAGAGATGCAATACGCGAACATCTGGCACTCGATTGTGGCGTTTGTGATGATGCTGGCCATCATTGCCCATATCTACATCGGCTCCGTCGGTATGGAAGGCGCGTTCGACGCCATGGGCAACGGGCAGGTTGATCTCGAGTGGGCTCGCCAGCACCACGACCTGTGGGTAGCTGAAGTTGAGGCCAAACAAGGCAAAGGAGGATCATCGTGAAGATCATGATTTCCGCGTTTGTCGCAGCTCTGCTGATTGCTACGGCGGCACCGCTGGTGCTTAACCAGTTTGGCTGGTCGTCGGCCGCACAAACCAGCGCCGAGAGCGTTCGCCTTGACTGATCAGTCTGAGGTATACCAGATCGACGCCGTCGGTCTGGTATGCCCCCTTCCCGTCCTGCGCTTCAAAAAACGGATCAAAGACCTGCCCAGCGGTACACAGGTAGATTTTCTGGCGGACGACCCCACCGGCCGCAAAGACCTTCAAGCCCTGTGTGAGATCACTGGCCACCGGATTGAGTGGACTCGGGAAGAGAGCCACGGCATTACCCGATACCGGATTCGTCTCGCCTGACTGACTTATTCTGCCAGCCTATTGGGCGCTTGAGAGCCTTGCCCCTAGTGACCCCCTCGCGGATGCTTACGGGCTTCCAGAGTACCCAGCGACATCTGTACGTCACGCTCTGAAAGCTCTGGAAGATCATCAAAATTTGAAACCTGCGGAAATTTCGAATCGATCAGCGTCGCCAGCGTAGCATCGACACACAGTGTGTCTGCGACCGCCCGGTGGCACCCCGGCATCAGGATTGCCCTGATCTCACCGATTTCCCGTGTCCCCGTTTCAACGTCGCCGGAGCGACTGGCGCTGATTACGGTAAGCTGCGCACCCCAATCCACATCACGACCGTCAACATGCCTGGCTTCAATCTGCTCACAGGCTGTCAGGGTTGCTTCAAGAAGGGTCCGGAAATTTGCCGATTCGGCGAGCCGCTCGGCCTTTTCCCGGGCACTGCGCTCCTCATCAGACAGCATTAATAGGTACGGCGCGTTATCAACAAAAACACCCCAGTATTCGGCCATACTTGCTTCGGGTTTCGGGTGATAAACACCAGCGGTCAGGGTCGAGTGCTTTTTTCTTCGAGCCAGCAAAGCCCCGTTTTCGTCACAATCCAATTCTTTGCCTCGGTCTTTTCCGGATTTCACTTCTTGCAGGTGCTCTCAGGGAATCGCAGTTGAGCAATTTGCCTCGGCTAAACCGAGCACCGCTTCATGGACGCCGAAATATGGTGATTGCGGAAAGGTTTTACAAACCTTCAGGCATCCAGTTCTTTAATTGAGAACGAATCGATCAGATATATATATTTTTGTTCACAGCAAAACCCTCGGATACTACACCCATTAAATACTTCTGATTCCGAGGTTCTCGCATGCTCGATGTTCAGGCGATCGAATCCCTGCTCTCACTTCTGGTACCGCTTCTCTACGGTGCTGGCGCTGTAGCAACAGGATTGGCAGCCAGGCAAAGCCACCTCCCGGCACGCTCGTTGACCTTCAAGCTTGCCTTTGTTGCCGCTGTGGGAGCCGTGATCATCAGCTGGCGCTGGCCAGGCGCTGGAGAGTGGATCAGCCACGCGCCTCTAGCCTCCATCATGCTGATACTGATTACGCTATTGGGGATGGTGCTCGGGCAGTTCTCTGAAAGGTACCTTGCCGGGGATCCGGGCCAACGCCGTTTCATGGTCTGGCTACAGGTGATCCTTGCAAGCGTTGCGGTGATTGCCACCACCAACCATCTCCTGCTGTTCCTTGCCAGCTGGATTGCGATCAGTGTGAGTCTGCACCAGTTGCTGATGTTCTTTCCTGATCGTCCCCGCGCTGCCCTGGCCGCCCACAAGAAATTCATTTTTGCGAGGATTGCAGAACTCTGTCTCGGGCTGGCGTTCCTGCTTCTTTATATCCAGTACGACACCCCATTCATCGACCGGATCCTCGCTCAGGTATCCGACGCAGCAGAGGTGCCCTTCGGCGCCCAGATCGCTGCGGTTCTGATGGCGGTGGCGGCACTGCTGAAATGCGCGCAGATGCCGTTTCACGGTTGGCTGATCCAGGTGGTCGAGTCGCCCACACCGGTTTCGGCCCTGCTTCATGCCGGCGTAGTGAATCTTGGCGGTTTCCTGATGATTCTGATGGCACCACTGATTTCCGAGGTCAACGCTGCCCAGTGGCTCTTGCTGGCGGTGGCGGGCCCCACCGCGGTCTTTGCCAGCCTTGTCATGATGACCCGTATTTCCATCAAGGTGAAACTGGCCTGGTCAACCTGCTCGCAGATGGGCTGGATGCTGGTGGAGTGCGCACTGGGACTGTACGAGCTGGCACTCCTTCACCTGGTGGCCCATTCCGCCTACAAGGCACACACCTTCCTGAACGCCGGCAACACCGTTGAGTTGTCCATGAAAAAACGTCTGGTTGCGATCAACGAGCCCGGGCCAAAGCAATGGCTTGCCGCAGCAGGCCTTGCCGCTCTGTTCATGCTGCCCACCATTCTGTTTTCCAGCCAGGGAGGTACGGCCCACGCGTTCTCATGGATCGTGCCAGGCATCGCGCTGACGATTCTGCTCTCGGAGTTTTTGTCGGCAGGTGGCGGCATTCTCACCGTTGGCCGTGGCTTGATGATTGGTGGAGCCTTCTGGGCATTGTACTGGCTTCAGAAAACCTTCTTCGGCATGGTGCTCGCGCCACCGGAGAGCCAGGCAAGCCTCATGGAGGTGGTTTTTGTCGCCGCCCTTATCGCTATCCTGGTGCGCGGCTACTACCAGATTCGCTACCACCGCTTCTCGCCCGCCGGCGCCAGGCTTTACCGGTTTCTGTTTGCCGCAGGCTACCTCGATGAGTGGTCCACACGCCTGACCCTGAAAATCTGGCCGGCAAAACTGCCCGACGTTGTTCGGCCCCGGGCCGTGGTCAGCGTGTCCTCAACTTCTGGTTCCAGGGAGTCCGTGTAATGTTAGCGTCGAGCCTTAATGCCACCACCAAAGCAAACACCGATACACCGGATTGGCAAGCAGCGGTCACCGATGCCTCCAGTCGGATTGCACCGTCGTGGCCGCTGGATCAGATGATCGCGGTCAACCCGTTCTGGGAGATGCGGGATCTGCCTTTTACCCGGGTCGCTTCGCGTATGGCGGCACTTAACGGTACCTGCTGCCAGAACCAGGCAGCCCTCGAGGGACTGGGCAACGGCGGCCCTGCGGCCGCGGAGACCGCCAGCATGCCCGAGCACTGGCAGAATCTCAGCGCCCAATTGGACCGCAACCGCGATACGGCCCATCACGTAGGTTGGCAGGATGAGGTTGTGCACCAGATCAGCCAGTTCTGCGGCGACTACTTCCAGCGCCTGGATGCGGGAGATTTCAAAGCAGATGCCCAGGATCTGTATCACACCTGGCTGGAGATGACCCGGGCGGACCGTGGCATTGCCATCGTCATGGAAGAACCGTCATTGCCTTCCCAGTTTCAGGTCCTGCCCGAGCAGCATGAGAAGCTGATCACCGACGCCTTCAACGCCCTCGCGGCGGAACCGTCCTATACGGCAGACTATGCCCACGCACTCCTTCTGGATATCAACGGATGGTCCTCCTGGGCCGCATACCTGCGCTGGCAGGCGAGACTGCGTGGCAGCGGGGAAGATCTGCTGCCGGGCCTGCTGGCCATCCGGCTGGCCTGGGAGTTGGCCATCTGGCGGCATGTCCAACACGTTGGCGGCGCGATCTTCGCTGAGCTGAAACGGGGATGGCTCAAGCAGTGGAGCGCCTGGCCAGAAATGCTCGAGATCCATGAGCAATCCCAAACCACCGGTTGGCGCCAGCTTTCAGAGGCCGAGGCGGGCTATCAGTCACAGTTGGCAGACAAGCTTCTGTCAAAACCGGACAAAAAGGCAGCGGACAACCAGCCGCCCAGGCTTCAGGCGGCATTCTGCATTGATGTTCGCTCCGAAGTCTTTCGCCGTGCGCTGGAAGCCCAGGATCCCGCGATCCAGACTCTCGGTTTTGCCGGTTTCTTCGGACTCCCCATTTCATACCGCCCGAAAGGCACAAGTTTTTGCCGGCCGCAGTTACCGGGTTTGCTGGCGCCGGCGCTTGAGGTCACAGAGGCCGCGTCTTCTGGACGCTTCAGTCGGCAGGCACTGGCCAATCATTCTCACTGGTCTCAGTTTTCCAACGCGGGGCCGGCCAGTTTCAGCTTTATCGAAAGTATGGGGCTGGCGGGCCTGGGACGCATGGTGCGCAAGACCTTTTTCGGCAAGTCATCCGCCAATCCGGTCGATCAACTCCATAAAGGGCATACCAACTTCGAGATCCGCCAGAACGGGGCCCTGTTGGGAGTTGAAGAGAAAGCAGAACTGGCGGGCGGTATTCTCCGGGCCATGACCCTGACTCATGAGTTTGCGCCCACCGTCCTGCTGGTCGGGCACGGCAGCAGCACCCGCAACAACCCGCATGCCGCGGGCCTTGACTGCGGCGCCTGCGGGGGCCAGACCGGCTCGGTGAACGTTCGTGTGCTCGCCGGCATACTCAACGACACCGAGGTACGCGCGGCCCTGGCTGAGCAGGGCATTTCAATTCCCGCGGAAACCCGCTTCGTGGGAGCACTGCATAACACCACCACGGACGATGTGGAATGCGCCGGTGACGTACCCGACGACATCCGGAAGTTCCTGGCCAGGGCCGGCGCCCAGGCACGCCGGGAACGCGCTGTCCGTCTTGGCATCGCAAACGACAATGACGTCGACAGCGCCATCAAAAAACGCAGCCAGGACTGGTCGGAAGTACGCCCGGAATGGGGGCTTGCCGGCAACGCCAGCTTTATCGTGGCGCCTCGCTCAGCTACCCGACACCTGGATCTGGGCGGGCGCAGCTTCCTGCACGACTACCGCTGGCGCGAGGATGAGGGCTTCAAGATCCTCGAACTGATCATGACAGCGCCCATGGTGGTCACCCACTGGATCAACCTGCAGTACTTCATGTCCGTCACCGACAACCTGCATTACGGCAGCGGCAACAAAGTCCTGCATAACGTGGTCGGTGGCCACCTTGGCGTGTTCGAGGGCAACGGCGGCGATTTGCGGATCGGTTTGCCGCTGCAGTCGGTACACGATGGCCAGCGCTGGATGCACGAACCCCTGCGCTTGAGCGTTTACCTGGCAGCGCCCAAAGAAGCCATTGCCGACATTGCACAGAAACACAAGGTGGTTCAGGACCTGATCGATAACGACTGGCTGTATCTGTTCCGTATTAACGACGAGCAGACCTCCATCGAGCGTCTGTATCGAAACCAGTGGCACACCATGTCCGTCAATCCGGCCATTAACTCCTGAGACCTTATGCCCGCGACCATCAAGTTAGACGCAACACAAACAGCTGACCTTGAGAAAGCTGCCAGCCTGCTGCTGGCCGGCCAGCTCGTTGCTGTGCCGACCGAAACCGTATACGGATTGGCGGCGGATGCCAGCAACGAACAGGCGGTCAGAAAAGTATTTGAGGCGAAACAGCGCCCGGTCGGACACCCGCTGATCGTGCATGTTGCATCGCCGGACAGGATCGGGCTCTGGGTCGACCACGTCCCGGACTCTGCCATGCAGCTGATCGAGTCATTCTGGCCCGGCCCGCTTACGCTGCTACTGCCAAAGAAGAGCGGCGTCAGCGATTTCATTACCGGCGGCAATCCAGGCGTGGCTGTGAGGATGCCCGCGCACCCTGCCACGGTGGCAACCATGGAACGACTTGGCCGGGACCTGGTAGCCCCCTCCGCCAATCCCTATGGCCGGATCAGTCCGACCACCGCAGAGCACGTGCTCGGGGGGCTGTCCGGGAAGATCGCGGCGGTCCTGGATGGTGGCGACTGTTCAGTGGGCATTGAATCCACCATTGTCGACCTGACCGGCGATACCCCGGTCATCCCCAGACCGGGGCAGATCAGCCAGAGCGATATTGAAGCCTGCCTCGGAATCACATTGGCACCGGGCAAAGGCGCCAGCCAGGTGGTACCGGGAAGCGTAAAGCGTCACTACCAGCCGGTCACCCCCACCATTGGAGTGGCAACGGATCAATTCGCGCTGCGTCTGCCAGCAATCACACCGTCGGGCGAGAGGGTTGGCGTGATCTGGTGGCAGTCAGCACCAGGCGAGCTGGCCTCAGAGTCCATAATGCTCAGCGCCGATCCGAGCGAGTACGCCCGCATGCTCTACACCGCGATGCACTCAATGGACCAGGCGAATGTCGATCAAATCGTCATCGAGCTCCCGCCCAGGGAAAGCCGGTGGCTGGCCGTCCACGATCGGCTGGGACGGGCCTGTACCGAACAATTCGGTTAAGCGGGCACACCCTGGCACTCGGGGCAATAGTAAAGCCGCCGGCTGGCCATCATGGTTTTGACAAGCGGCGACGCGCAATCATAGCACCGCTGCCCGTCGCGATTAAATACCATGTGCCGGCGCTGCCCGAACGTCCATCCCGCCTGCTTCAACCGCTCTGCTCTCTCGGGCGAATTGGTGATGCCCTTTAACTGATAGGTTCGCTGCACAAGAGTCATAATCGCCCCGGCCAGTCGCGACTGCTGATCGGCATCCAGGTCACGAGGTTTAGCCCAGGGTGAGAGACGCGCCTCAAAGAGGATTTCCGAGCGCAGATAATTACCGATTCCGGCCACAAACCCCTGATCCAGAAGCAAGCCCCCCAGGTTTCGGCCCCGGAAACGCGTATCGTCAAACACCGCCAGCAGCTGATCGACGCTAACATCCTGATTGAGAGGGTCCGGCCCCAGCCGTGAAAGGTAGGGGACTGCGTTCAGTTCGTCCGGCCGCACCAGCTGAATATCCGAAGCGCTGTACAACCGGGCGGCTTTCTTCGGAGCGACAATCGCAAACCGCAGTTGCCGGTTGGTCCTGGGTTCACGATCAGGCTTACCCATGCGCCACTTCCCATAAAGCTGGTTGTGGCTGTAAACACACCATGGGCCGTCTTCATCTGTCGCCTCGAAAAACACCAGGACGGCCTTGCTCCGGGCTTCCACCCGTTCCACTTTGCGGCCGCGAAGGGTGCTTTCAAAAGGTTTCAGGTGTTCAAATGCAAAGAAGACAGATTGCGCGGTCTTGCCGCCAACCGCCTTGTTGATGTCATCGACCATGCGGCGTATTTCGGGACCCTCGGGCATACTCATCTCCGCTGCTGACCAGTCTCTCTCCATCACAGGTGAGCTTAACCGTACGTTGCTGCCGGCGATTCAGAGTTGTCCAGCCACAAAGTTTTTGCCCGGGGGATGTAAGCCCTTTACCCATCCTGCTCGTAGGTTCTGCTGCATTTAACGCAAGAACAAGGTGGGTCATGAAGGGCACCAAGCTGGCTTTATTGATTGCAGCGATCCTGATTATGTTGGCGGCGATGACACGGCAAGACCCGGTTGCTTCGGAAAGCTGGGCCACGACCCAGGTGGTACCTCTGGTATTTGCCGAAAAGCGCGGCGCCGATCAGTGGCCAACCTCGCTTAAAGAACGGTTTCTGAACGACCCGGAGAACCAGATCAGGATGAGTCAGCCCGACAGTATTCTGCGTAACGAACGTGGTCCCGGCGAGTGGCTGCCGACATCCGGTCAATGCGATTATATGGGTAGGTTTATGGCGGTGATGGAGCGCTACCAGCTCCACCACCAGGAGCCCCAATGGCGGGACTGGCAGACGAAACGGCAGCGCTGCTATACCCAGTTCCAGTAAAAGCAGCCTGACGTTCCGCAAAGGGGCGCCTAGCGTTTATCGTCCGGCCCGACCAGGTCAGACAACTGCTTGCGAATGGAATCAATGTTGTCCTCGCCGCTCTGCTTGAGTTCATCCAGCTTTTTGCGGCCATCAGAGATTTTATCTTCGACCGAACGCAACGCATCCGACGCGCTCTGCTGGATATCGGCGCTGGCCTTCTCGTTCTCGGCCTCCGCTTCCTTGGCTTTGGCGTTGGCTTTCAGGGAATCGGCCTGCTTTTCCCATTCTTCCAGCTGCGTTTCAGCCTTTTTGATCAGTTCGTCTTTCAGTGACATAAATGCCCTCCATGAAGGAGTTAATGAATTACTCACAACTCCGTACTTGGGCGGGCAATCCGAAAATACAACCCACACCGCCGTTTCAAATCAGAGTCAGCGTCCATCAATTGGGAAAACCACGAGCCGTTCACATCGGCCCGCCGACTCTGATCGATCAGGATGAGTTTCAGGTAGCCGCGTAAGCCACGATCTCTACCAGCATTTCTTCACGCGCGAATCCTGAAACGATGATCGCAGCCCGATTCGGGTAGGGTTCCGCCACATACTCCGCATAGACCTTGTTGACCTCGGCAAGATGGGCCCTGTCGGTCACGTAGATAAGCGCCTGTGTCAGGCTTTCCATACCACCGCCTGCGCATTCCAGGGTGTGTTTGAGGTTTTCCATGGTTTGCCGGGCCTGAGCTTCGATGCCGCCTGCCACCACCTGGCCGCTGGCGTCGATCGGGATCTGGGCGGTAAAGAGAATGCCATTGGCGCTCACGGCCCATTCAAGGGGAGCCTTGGAGCGCGGCAGTTGGGTGGTAATGGGGGTAATCTCGGGCGTTGCGGTCATGATGGTTTCCCTGTTCGGTCGTAATCGATCAGTCGTTATCGCTGGTGCCTGCGCCAGCTCCGCTCCGGGAGGCATCGGTTGCCTCAACCAGAAGCCGGTCGGCCAGGGATTTCAGGTTGTGCCAGAGCTCGTCATCCACATCCATGCCCTCCACCAGCGCCCTGTCTCTCTGCCTTTCCAGATCCTCTTCGGTCTGGCGCATAAGATTGGTGAGCTCGTACTCCGAACGCAGGCTCGGCAGTAAATCAACATGGTTGGCCATGATCAGCGTAATGCCATCGTTTTTCTCGGTGTCATCCGGCGTATTTTCCAGACTGTACAGACAGATCTCGGGAACCGGATGCCCCGCCTTGAACCCCACCACCAGTTCGGTCAGCGGGTCATGGGCATTGCGCCAGAAAGCCGTGACATTCATTCCCCGACGGGCAAGCCGGGAAAGATAGCCGATTATCAGGATGCGATTGTGGCAATGGCGAATCTTGGTGACCGACAACCCTCGCCCCCTTGCTCTGGCATAGCCCAGTTCCACCGCCAGGCTCGCGTTGCCCAGGATGCTGTGGTTGTGGGCATCGAGAACGCTGAAATCCTCATCCTGATAGACCAGGGTTGGCGACTCGCTATGATCCTCTGCCAAAAGAAACCTCAGGCCTTTCTTGAGTGCTTCGACGCCCCCCAGGCCGTGGGCTTCCATCCAGGCAACCATTTCAGCCGCATCAATGGCATCACCCTCGGCAAAGCCGATCCCGATAAACGCTTTCCTGCCGATACCCTGAAGTTCATTGAAAGACACTTTCATGACAGATTCAGCTCCGGTTCCACGGGAAAGCTCCAGTCGTCCAGCTCCGCCAGACGCGCCTTGTCGGTACCGTGGTCACTGAAGAGTTCACAGAACAGGGGCGCCCCCTGAAACATCGTAACCCTTACCCAGCGGTCAGACTTGGGGTCAAATCGGCTGGCACCGAAGAACGAGAGCTTGGTTCTCAGCAAGTGCATGGGCTTCATATCCCGGTGCCAGAGATTGGCCTGGATTTCTCCATAGGGCGTGGCGGCCATGGTCTGGATCCGCCGCACGCATTCCTTTTGCCGGGGATGGGCCATCAGAAACTCCACTACCGAACCCCGCGGGCTCCGGTCCAGAAACGCGTCCAGTAACTGGTGTGTCCGGTGAATCCTCGGTCCGATGGCCAGGGGCATCTCTTTTTCCGAGCCGGGCTCAAGGGCGCGCACCCCCAGCCTGGGCTCCTCTTTCTCCGCAGAGCGATACCAGAACCAGTGCTGGTGATCGGGGTTCTTGGGGTCGTATTCCAGCGCCCAGGCGAACCGGGTCTCAATATCCTGCTTCAAAGTTGCCGCCCGCATTTCCGGCTGGAGCTCGAGGATTTCCTCACAGCCGAGCTCATCCTCCACCGAATCGATCAGCTCCGGATACAGCTCAATCAGCAGGGTATTGATCAGTTCCTGGGCTTCCAGCGAGCATTGCCCCTCTGCCCAACCCAACAAATCGTTCCAGAGGGTCGACGTGGCCGGCGTTCTCTCCAGCCAGCCAATCACCGCGTCAATGGAAACCACGGTGGCTTCATTACGCCGGGTCTGCTCGGCGTCCTCCGTGACCGTTTCAGCGAAGTGCTGACGGGCACGTTTCAGCAATGCCAATAACTCGCGGCGGCTGGCGTCATCAGGAACCTGCTGGCGGGCATAGGCCAGTGCCCGCTCGCGGCAGTAGACCCATTGCTGGATAAGCTGGGGATGATTGATTAGAAACGGTGCCATGCCCAGTCCAGTGGAATTACCGATTCCGAGGTAACGCTGCAAGGCGGGATGAAGCCCAACGGCCCGCTCCGGCGAGCGATTCCTGGCCAGGTGCTCCACCTGCTGTACCGAGAAGTGGCGCAAAAGGTAGACCGCAAACATCTGTGCCGAGAACGGCCGGTTGAAATCCGGGTTGTTCTGCAGGCGCGCGTAATCCGCGATTCCGAACTTGCCGTTGCCGTAAACCGCTGTGGTGCGGTACAGATAACCGACCTTTGTGAGCCAGGCGGGGTCCGGTTGTTTGCCGTCCGCCAGCGCGTCCACAAAATGCGCGAAGTTCCGCAGGCTTTTGTTGGCGCGAGACAACACCAGCAACCTTGGGTGTTGGCGGCCGGCCTCCTGTAGCGGCACATTTGCCGCCATCTGTTCAAGCAGGCTGTCCTCAACCTCTCCCTCTACCAGGGCGAAGGTGACATCCCACGCCTCGGCGATCACCCGGTCTGACCGGCGTTCAGGGTCCAGGTGCTGGGAGAACACCACACCGTGATAGATGTGGTGCGGCGTATTCAGGCGATAGATCACAACCCCGTGACCGTCGACATCGAGGTCGAATCGTGCCGTGGTCACCGTCCAGTCCTCCCGGGCCATCTGGCGCACCAGGCTGCGGCAAAAGCTCAGACGACTGGCGTGGAGGCTACCCAGCCGAACCAGGTTCATCACCTGGTTGGCTGGTCGAAGCTGAAGCTCCGGCTGCGCATCTAATGGAGTTGCCATGTTTCAGACTCCTGAGTTCTCGGACGAACCCGTCGTCGCCACGACCAGCGCCACTTCACCCTTGGGCGCAACAATGCCCTGCTCGCGGGCCATGGCGTAGGCCGATTTGGGGCCGATATAGAGTGACGGCAGCAGGATCAACGAGACCGGGATGGCCGTAATCACAATGAACTGCTGCAGTGCACTGATCTGCCCCGCCCCCATGTACAGCAGCACTGCCGCCATCAACGCCATGGCGACGCCCCAGAAGGCACGCACGATTGGCTCGGGCTCATCATGGCCGGCACTCACCACGGCGATGGCGTAGCTCATGGAATCGCCGGTGGTAGCCACAAAGATAGTTGTCAGCAGCAGAATCGCCAGAGCCATCATGGCCCCGCCCGGCAGAGCTTCGGCGATGGTCAGTGTGGCAACATCAAACTGGAAGTTGTTGAGGGCCTCGGTCAGATCGATCGCTCCGGTGATCTGGTAGAAAATCCCGGAACCACCAAGCAGAGTGAACCAGATGGTGGTGGCAACCGGCGCCATAACGCCAACCGCGAGAATCATTTGCCGGATGGTGCGTCCCCGGGAGATCCGGGCGACAAAGATGGCCATCAAGGGTCCGTACCCGAGGAACCAGGCAAAGAAAAACACCGTCCACCACTGCATCCACCAGCCTTCAGCCGTTCCCGAGGTCACTGTGGCCATGGCAAAGAAAGAACTGATGTATTCGCCAAAGCCCTGGGTGTAGGCGTTGGTCAGAAACAGGGTAGGGCCGAAGATGAAGATAACGGCGGCAATCGCCAGGGCCAGAAACACATTGAAGCGGCTGAGCATCTGGATACCCCGGTGAATACCGGTCATGGCCGAGGTCACATACACAGCCGCAAGTACGCCCAGAATGATCAGCTGGGTGCCATAACCTTCGGCAAAGCCAAAAAGCTCATGCAGACCAAAGCTCACCTGGGTCGCAAGAAAGCCGATCGGCCCCACGGTACCGGCAACCACCGCAATCACGCAGGCGGCGTCCACACAGCCGCCCAGCCAGCCTTTCATCACCCGATCACCAAACACCGGATACAGCAGGGTGCGCGGTTGCAGAGGCTGGCCCTTCACGTAATGGGCATGGGCCAGAACAATGGCAGACAAAGTGCCGAGAATGGCCCAGGCCAGAAAGCCCCAGTGCATGAAGGACTGGGCCAGCGCCGGCGCCACCGCCTCTGCGGTGCCCGCCTCCGTGTCGAATACCGGAGGCGTGACAACAAAGTGGTACACCGGCTCGCCTGCGGCGAAGAAAACGCCACCGCCTGCAAGCAGGGTACACATGATAATGGACAACCATTTGAACGTACTGAGCTCAGGCGTATCGAGGTTGCCCACTTTGGCACTGCCTGCCGGCGAGATCGCCACCCCCATCGCGATCAAGAAGGTGAGCAGCAACAGGAGCTGGAAGTATGAGCCAAGATACTTGGCGGTCCAGGCGAAGCCGTCGCTGATCAGCCCGGCCGTCCACTGAATGTCGTACAGGGAAAGGCCGAGAAAGAGCAGGATAAAGCCTACGCTGAGACCCAGAACAATCGGATCGCCGAAGCGCTTGATGCCCGTTTCCGGGATAGCTACAGAGCTGGCTGAGTTTGTCATTGCGATTACCTGTTGTTGTTTTTGGAACAGTGTGTAATCAGAACGCGGCGTTTACAGCGGGCCGCGTACCCTCGGTTAACTGCCTGAGCCAGTTTCGGCCCATGATCTTTTCAATTTCCTCGTGGTTGAATCCCTTCTGTCGGAGACCTTCCACGATATTCGGAAAGTGACGGTTGTCGCTGAACCAGGCCAGTGGCGAGGGCCAGCCTGCGTTAGCGGCACTGCCCTCGCCGTAGTCCATGGCCTTGCTCCAGCGCCCGTTACGCATCCATGTCAGTACCGACTCCGGCTGTCCCTGGCACAGGTCCGTCCCCATGCCGATGTGATCAATCCCCATCAGTTCGGCGGTATCGGCCACCATGCCGCAGAATTCGTCCAGAGTGCAGTCCGGACCGTTCTTGAGGTGGAACGGGTACACTGAAAATCCGAGTATGCCGCCGCTTTGCGCGATGGCACGCAACACCGTATCGGATTTATTGCGCTTGGCTGGGTGGAAGCTGGCCGGATTGGCATGGGAGATGATGACCGGCCGCTCTGACAGCTCGATAGCCTCCAGTGTCGACCGCTCGGCACTGTGAGACATGTCAATCAGCATACCCACCCGGTTCATCTCGCGGATTGCCTGCCTGCCAAACCGGGTAATGCCGCTGTCTTCCGCTTCGTAGCAGCCACAGGCCAGCAGACTCTGGTTGTTGTAGGTCAGTTGCATGATCAGCAAGCCCAACCGGCGCATGATGGCCACCAGGTCGATATCGTCCTCAATGGGCGAACAGTTCTGGGCCCCGAAGAAAATACCGACCCGGTTCGTTTCCCTGGCCAGTTCGATATCGCTGGCCTCAAGCACCGGCATGATCAGATCGGAATGTTCCTCGAAGCGGCGCTGCCACTCGCCGAACCGCAGCAGGGTTTCACGGCAATTCTCGTGATAGACAAGCGTGGCGTGCACCGCGTCCACACCGCCTTCCCGCATTTGCTCAAAAATGGCTCGCGACCAGTTGGAATACTGAAGGCCATCAATGGTAAGCACAGACTTTGACATGGTGGCAGACCTCAGGCCTTGGTGTAACAGGTTTTGATCACCGTATAGAACTCCCGCGCATACTGGCCCTGCTCCCGAGGCCCGAAGGAGGAGTCTTTTCTGCCACCGAACGGCACGTGGTAATCGGTGCCAGCGGTCGCCAGGTTCACCATCACGCAACCGGTCTCGGCCCGGGCCTTGAAATCGGAGGCACGTTGCAGGGAACGGGTGATCAAACCGGCGGTCAGGCCGTAATTGGTGTCGTTCAGCGTCGCCAGGGCGGTTTCATAATCCGGCACACGAATCACACAGGCCACGGGGCCAAACACTTCGTCGCGGTTGATGCTCATATCGTTGGTGGTATTGGTGAACAGCACCGGCTGCATGTAGTAACCGTCTGTACCCGCACTCACATGGTCGCCACCGAAGGCCATGGTGGCACCCTCCTCGAGGGCAACGCTCACCCAGCGTTGATTGGCCTCAAGCTGGCTTTTGCTGGCAATGGGGCCGATCGCGGTATTCTCGGACAGCGCCGGGCCAACCTTTGCACCGGCCAACTTCGCGGTCAGTTTGTCCACGAACTGGTCATGCACGGAATCCACAACGATCAATCTCGACGATGCCGTACACTTCTGCCCGGAGCCGGAATAGGCACCGGCAAACGCCGCTTCAACCGCCAGATCCAGATCAGCATCGTCGAGCACAATCAGGGCATTCTTCGAACCCATTTCCAGCTGGCATTTCACCAGGTTGGCTGCGGTGGCCGAGGCCACCCGCCGACCCACATCCAGAGAGCCGGTGAAGGTAATGGCCTGGACATCCGGACTGGTGATCAGGGCCTCGCCGGCCTCACGACCACTGCCGGTCACCAGATTGAAGGTGCCGGCGGGCAGGCTCTGGCGGCTGATGATTTCGGTCAGTGCCCAGGCACTGGCGGGCACCAAGTTTGCCGGTTTGAACACCACCGCGTTACCGAAGGCCAGAGCCGGAGCAATTTTCCAGACGGCGGTCGCCATCGGGAAGTTCCAGGGACTGATTACGCCAACCACGCCGAGCGGCTCACGGCGGGTCTCTATCTCAACACCGGGTCGCACAGACGCAACCCGATCATCGATCTGGCGAAGCACTTCTGCCGCGTAATACTGGAAGAACTGACCGGAGCGATACACCTCACCCTTGCCTTCTGCCAGGGGCTTGCCCTCTTCCCTGGACAGAAGCTCACCGAGCTCATCCTTGCGGGCGATCAATTCATTGCCAATCGCCATCAACACGCTGTAGCGGGTCTCAAGACCGGTTTCTGCCCAGAGTTTCTGGCCGGCCTGTGCGGCACGGATGGCCTGCTTTACCTGCTCGGCACTGGCCTGGTCGTAGTGGCCGATAATGTCGCTGAGGTCGGAAGGGTTCTGATTGGGCTGGGCGTCATGGGCGCCTGCAACCCACTCGCCGCCGATGTAGAGTGCGTGTGACTTTGGCATGGGATCCTCCTTAGATGATCCCCAAAGATTAGACGCTTCACCCCAATAAGGATAATCAAAAATATCGTGTTTTTAGTAAGTTTTTCTTATACCTTGGCGGGATAAACAGGTTAAATCAGGTGCCACATGTCGATCGAACTCAAGATTCAGCCTCTGCGTTACGTTCTGGCGGTACGGGATGAGGGCAGCTTTCACGGGGCAGCCCTGAAACTCCATCGGAGCCAGCCAGCGCTGTCCATGGCCATTCGCGATCTGGAGGAGCGGCTCGGACAACCCCTGTTCGAGAAAACCCACAAAGGGCAGCTAACCCCGTTCGGCGAGTATTGCCTCCCCAGGTTCCAGGAACTGATCAACCAGCACGACCGGCTGGCGAACGAGCTGCAACACATGGCCGAGGGGCATCAGGGGCGTGTAACCCTGGCAACCGTACCCTCGGTTGCCAGCCGGCTTATGCCGGAATTTCTCGCAGCCTTTGTCGCCCGGCATCCGGACATCAACATCAACCTTCATGACGAAAACGCGGAGTTCGTGTGTCGACTGGTGGCCAATGGCGAGGTGGATCTGGGCATCAGCAGCATGTGGGTTCAGGATGAAACCCTGGCCTTCAGCCCACTGTTTGAAGACAACGTTGGCGTCGTCATGCGCAAGGACCATCCTCTGGCCCGGCGCCGCAGTCTGAAATGGCAGGAGCTGTCCGAAGAGCGCTTTATTGCCAACGGCACATCCCGGCTTCTGAAGCACACCCCCGCAGCCAGCCTGGTGGACAACAATGACTTTTTTATCTCCAACATGATCTCGCTGCTCGCCATGCTGGAAGCCGGCAGTGGCATCACTACGCTTCCGCGACTGGCTTTCCCGATCAACAACGACAAGCTGTGCTTTGTTCCTTTGAGCGAGCCGAAACTGGTACGCAAGATCGGCATCATCAAACAGGCTTCCCGCTCGCTGTCACCCTCCGCCCAGGCTCTGGAGAAGATGATTCATGCCGAGTTGGCGGGCATGGCCATATCGTGAATCGTCAATACCCGACGAACCGGCCTTCACTGGGACTGATCGGAATCATCTGATTCCGACCTTCCCTTACGCTCGGGCTGCAGTTCCTCTTCAACCCAGCGACGTACCTGATGCCGATCCTTTCTGCGCACCAGCTGTTCGCTGTGAATATTGCGCGGAAAAATCTGGGGGCCGCCCTCATGCTCCAGAGAAAAACTCCGTCGCACACCAACCGGATATTTTGTAGGTCCGTGAATCACCGCTGCCCGGATCTCAACGCCAGTAATGTCCTCGAACAGGTAATCGCTTTCACTTTCTTCGCTGCGACGTCCCAGAATGATGTTCCGGAAGGACCCAAGAACCAGGTACCCACCGGGCTGCAAGGGCCCCTGCCTTAATACCTGATGCACATTGGTATCGTCCGCGCCGACCCGACGGTACTCGGTCACCGTGATGGTTTTCTCTTCGCCGGCACGGGTATGGAGAACCACTTGGACACACTGCACGTGCACCGTTTCCTTGCCCATGTTCACCAGAAGACACAGGGCATCCGGGTTTTCATTCTGGGCGTGGTGAATCACCAGGTAGGGGCGGTTGTTCCTTTTGTACTGCAGGAAAAACAGCTGGAAGTAGACAATCCAGACGATCGCCATGACGGCACTGCTGACAGGAGCGATGTAATCCATCTATCCGTTCCTTCTTACCCATCTCAATCAATACGCTAGCTTGCTTTACCTGATTTTTACACCCCGTTGACGGAGCCTCCCCGTAAACCCTGCGATCATTCCGGAAAACAGGATCGATTCAGGAGTGGTTCATGACAACCAGTAAGGTCTTGCTGATACTCAGTGTTCTCGTAATGGGGCTGACCGGCTGCAAGGTCACTACTTCAGACGATTATCATCACCCGGATTCAGATGGCTTCGTTTCCGGCCTGTTCTACGACGCACGGGATACCGGTCGGCACTTTCCCACCGTAAGCTGGGCACTCACCGGCCCTACCGAAGCCTGCCGAAACGAACCCCTGTATTTCGAGACTCACAGCGGTCGGGTTCGGGTCTTTGGCTCGCCGGCTTACAGCGAGACCTCCTTCCGGGCTGCCGCGTCGGAGCTTGAACGTCGGATCGACGGTGTGCTGAGTCGGTTCCAGTTGCGTTGGTCCGATTTTGTCGAGGACCGCAGCGCGGCAGTTCCCTATCCCAGACAGGTAATCGGCTGCCTCAGCCCGGGGGTGCCACACACTGAGTTTGTGTCGGCCTCAATGGCCGCCGTAGCGTTCACCCCGTATTACGGTCAGTGGCCCTATGAGACCGGCCAGTTCGTTGCCCACGAGCTGGCCCATTTCGTCCAGGAAAACCTGTCCCGGTATGATGCGGGTTACAGCCTTCTGCCCTACTGGTTCTCGGAGGGCCAGGCCGTCGTTGTAGCAGGGGAGCCCGTTGCTCCGGTTTATCAGCACTATGACTACGATCCCCTCTGGGATGTCACCGCCGCCGACGCTGCAAACACACCGTATCGCTTTGAGCATTATGGCCTGGCGTACCGGTACCTGGAAAAAGCCAACGGCGCCCTGGCGATGACGGTATTGCTGGAAATGGTGCAACTGCTGGACTGGGACGGCGGTTTCCGCGGCGAGGTCAACACGGGAGAGTCCCGGGCCTTTGTAGAGGCGTTCAACTCAGCAGGTTTGGTGGACCATCGAAATAACCATCTGAGTTTTCAACGATTTCGAAGTGATTACCACGACCTTCTGAACAGCAGCTATTAGCCAGCGGCGACCTGAACTGGATTAAATCTGCCCAATCAGGGATAATTTCGTCCGTTTTTTAGCCAGCTGTGTCGTTTGGTAGTCTCTGGACATGACCATTTTCAGCGTTCTTCAGTTAATTATATTTTCTGTTCTGTTGCTCAACACCGTGCACCTGATGCCGGCCTTCGGCCGTTTGCTCAGGGGTGCCGAATCGGCCTTCCAGTCCGGCTATCTGTGCGCCATGCTTACCATGCGCCTGGCCCGCAACATTCTGGGCCTGATCCTGGTAACCGCCAGCACTGCGCCCAACCCTGAAATTCACGCCCTGGTCCCCAAGGGCATCCTGTTGTTCCTGGTTCTGGCAACACTCAATGCGGCATTGACCCAGTACGTGAAGCGGTCCCGGGTGGAAGAAGGCGCCGGTTTCTAGGCCGCCTCACTCTCAGGCGTAAAGCGACTCGATCACCTCGGTGTATTTCTCGTAGATGTTGCTACGGCGCACCTTCATGGTGGCCGTCACCTCATCGTCGTCGTGGTCCAACTCCTTGGTCAGCAAATGGAAGCGCTTGATCTGCGCTACCTGAGGTAACTTCTCGTTGCCCTTGTTCACTTCGGCCTGGATGAGTTCATTTACCCGGGGCTGCTCGGTCAGGCTCCGGAAGGTGGTGTAGGCAATCCGCTCCTGCTCTGCCCACTTGGCCACCGTGTCGAAATCAATCTGGATCAGCGCAGACACATATTTTCTGGCCTCACCGATCACAATGCATTCCTTGATGTAGGGACTGGCCTTGATGGTGTTTTCGATCTCCGTTGGTGAAAGATTCTTGCCGCCAGCAGTGATCATGATGTCTTTCAGACGGTCAACAATCCTGAGCTGGCCGTCCCGCCATTCACCCACGTCGCCGGTATGCAGCCAGCCGTCTTTCAGGGTTGAGGCGGTGGCCTCGTCGTTCTTGTAATACCCCTTGAACATGCTGCCACCGCGCATGATGATCTCGTTGTGCTCCCCGAGTTTCACCTCAACGCCGGAAATTGCCACCCCAACCGTGCCCAGATGCACGTCATCCAGTGGTTGCGCCGTGGCAACACCGGTGCTTTCCGTCTGGCCGTAGACTTCCACCAGAGGAATTCCGATGGTTCGAAAGAACTCCAGAATGCCGGTGGATATGGGGGCCGCCCCGGTGAGGGCAATAGTGCATCGGCGCAGGCCGATAAAATTCTGCAATGCCCGCAACACCAGCCAATAGCTGAGGCCATAGAGGCACTTTTCCTTCAGATTCCAGTCCGAGCGCCGCTTCGTGGCCATGGGCGAACACACGCGGATCGCCCAGTTGAACAAGGCCTGCCGGAACCGGCCGGTCTCCTGGACCTTGATGTAAATGGCGGAGTGCAATTTCTCCCAGATCCTGGGCACGCCCAGAAACACGGTCGGCGCAATCTCCCGCAAGTCTTCCTGTACGGTTCTCAGGCTCTCGCCAAAGCTGACGGTACTGCCGACGTAGACCGGCGCTATATTGGTAAAGGCCTGTTCTGCCACATGGCACAGCGGCAGGTAAGACAGGCTGGAGCCGTGCTCATCCGTCTGCAGGAGTTCGATCAGTCCCGGCGCCGCCGCATGCAGGTTCCGCCAGCTGATCATGGCACCCTTCGGGCGGCCCGTGGAGCCAGAGGTATAAATCATCAGAGCGGTGTCATCCATCTGCTGGCTGTCCAGCAATTCATCCACCAGCCCGGGATGCTGTGTTTCAAATTCCCGGCCGCGGGCCTCGATGTCCTCGAACGCCGATGGCGGCTCCGGGTAATAGCGCAGGCCCTTCATATCGATGGCAATGCAGTGCTTCAGTCTTGGCAGATCTGGCCAGGCCTCGAGCACCTTGTCGGTCTGTTCCTGGTCTTCACAGATCACGAATTCCGCGTCACTGTGCTCAAGAACATAGGCCACCTCGTTCCAGGGGCTGGTGGGATAAACCCCGACACAGATGCCCTGCACCAGGCCGATGCCCATCTGGCCGATGACCCACTCCACCCGGTTTTCCGAGATAATGGCCACGTGACCGCCAGGCTCAAGCCCCATGGCACGGAGCCCCAGCCCGAAGTGCCGGGCCCGCCGGTAATAGTCCTGCCAGGAATAGGCCTGCCAGATACCGAAATCTTTCTGGCGCAGTGCCAGGGCGTCCGGCCGTTCACGAGCGTGGGCACGCAACATTTGAGTGAGGGTCAGGTCAGGTACAGCAGGTGTTGTCATGACAGCCACCGTTTACGGCGTTTGTAGTGCTTGATATCGCGGTAACTGCGGGCTTCACCTTCCTTACCACCCACACCCAGATAGAATTCCTGAACATCTTCATTGGCCGTGAGCTTGTCGGCCGGGCCGTCGATCACGATCTTGCCGTTCTCCATGATGTAACCGTAGGACGCAATCGCCAGTGACACCGCCGCGTTCTGTTCCACCAGAAGAATAGCGGTCCCTTGTTCGCGGTTGATTCTGGCCACGATGGTAAAGATCTCTTCAACCAGCAGCGGCGCCAGACCGAGGGACGGTTCATCCAGCATAATCAGCTCCGGCTGGGCAATCAGGGCCCGCCCCAGGGCCAGCATCTGCTGCTCTCCTCCGGAGAGGTAACCGGCCAGCTGCTTGCGGCGCTCCTTCAGTCTCGGGAAATAGTTATAAACCAGCTCATAGCTGTCACTCAGGGACGGCTTGTTGCCGCTGAGAGCGTAGGTGGCGGCAATCAGGTTTTCTTCCACCGTGAGGTCTTCGAACACCCGTCGCCCTTCCATCACGTGGAACAGTCCGTTACGCACCAGCTTTTCCGGGGGCGTGCCTTTCACATCCTGCCCCCGGAAACGAACCTCGCCGGCGGTTACCTCGCCGTCTTCAAGTGTCAGCAGCCCGGAGACACTTTTAAGAGTGGTGGATTTGCCAGCGCCATTGGAGCCGAGAAGCGCCACGATGGCGCCCTCCGGCACCCGCAGTGACAGGCCCCGAAGGACCTGCACCGACTTGTTGTAGACCACCTCGATATTATCGATTTCCAGTAAGGCTTCCATACAGCCCCTCAGTCGAGGTGGATCCAGTCCGACACCGGCTCATAGCGACCTTCGTCAGCGTTGACCCGCCAGATGCGGCCTACCGGGAAGGACATGTCCCGCACGGTTACCGGAATCCCGATGATGCCGCCGGTATCCCAGTCCTCGATGGAAGCGAGGGCTTCCGCCATATTATCCGCGTTGAGCTCCTTACCGGCATCGAGGGTGCGCTTGATTACCTCCGTCCATACCATGGCGTTGAACCAGCCCTGGATATAGCCGGTCGGACGGTAACCAGCCTCCGGATCACTCTTCTCGGCCTGTGCCCTCAGGGCATCCAGCATCGGGCCGCTTTCCTCGCTGTCGTAGTAGTTGTAGGGCATCACACCCATGTAGCCGTCGGCATCCGCGCCCATCTTGTCGATGATCAGTTTGTCGGAGGACCAGAAGGTGCCCATGAACTGGGTGTCCAGACCCATCTGGCGCATCTGCACCATGAACTCGTTGATAGGTGACAGCACGTAGCCGTGGAATACCACGTAATCCGGGCGCACCCGGCGCAGCTTCAGCACCTCGGCGGAGACATCGACGCTACCCGGCTTGGTGACAATCTCTTCCACCACTTCGATGCCCAGCTCGGCGGCGCGGGCCTTGCCGTTCTCGATCGGGTCCTTGCCAAATTCGGTATCGCTGTAGACAAAGGCCACATTCGGCATATCGCCATCCTCACCCTGGGACGCGATGTACTCGAGGATGATGCCGAACATCTGGCTGTAGTTCGGCCCCGGAATGAACTGGTACGGATAGGTTTCGTTGTCGGTCAGCACGGTAGCGAAAGACGCGCCGCTCATCAGGGTGTTGCCCTGGCTGTTGAGCTCCGAAGCAATGGCCTTCATGAAACCGGTGCTGTCACCGTAATAGGTGGCTGGAGAACTGCTGCCGGAAATCTTCTTGAACGCCGCCACCGATCGGTCCACCTCGTAGGCGGTGTCTTCCATGACATATTCCACCGGGTGACCATTGATGCCGCCCTGGCTGTTGATCCAGTTGGTGTAGTCGGTCAGCCCTGCGTGCAGGTGAATGCCGGCGAAGGCAAAGACACCGGAGAGCGGGATAGAACCGCCGAATACGATGGGCTCCTTGTCCTGCGCCATCGCGGGGGTAGCAACTGTCAGCGCAGCGACCAGGCTACCCAGCCCGGCAAGCCGGCGACCTTTTTCGAGGATGTTTCTGAACATGTTTCTTCTCCTTGCTGCTTCTTGTTGTTGGTGGTGCATGGGTTCCCGGTAGCGAACCCGTTGAAACACGATTAATTACGGAACGGCCACAGGCGGAAGAAGCGGCGGATCCGATGCCAGATCTCGGCCAGGCCGTGAGGTTCAAAAATCAGAAAGCCGACGATCAGGGCACCAAAGATGATTTCCAGCATCGGCGACATGAACACCGGGGCGTTGGGATAAAAGGGCGTCAGTGCAGCGGTCAGCAGTTTCAGGGCTTCTGGCACCAGGGTCATGAAGGCGGCACCCAGAATGCCACCCAGCAAGTTCCCCATACCTCCCACGATCACGGCCGCCAGATAGAAGATGGACATGGAAAGCGGAAAACTCTCCGGCGTGACCACCCGATAGAAATAAGCGAACAGGCCGCCAGCAATCCCGGCGTAGAAGGAGCTGAGCGCAAAAGACATCAGCTTGTAGCGCAACAGGTTGATCCCGAGAATCTCGGCGGAAATATCCCGGTCACGAATGGCGATAAACGCCCGGCCAATGCGGGTTCTGAACACGTTTCGGGCCGCCAGCACCATCAGCACCGCCAGGGGCACAATGATGAAATACATCCTGAAATCGCTCTGGAAGGTCAGCCCGAACAGGTGCGCCGGCTCCAGGCTCAGGCCGCCCATACCCCCGGTTACCGACTCCCACTCGGCAAAAATGAAGTGCAGGAATACGCTTGCCGCCAAAGTGGCGATGGCCAGATACAGGCCTTTGACGCGCAGCGAGGGCAGGCCCACGAGGATCCCGACTGCCGCGGCCATAAGACCGGCCAGCAACAGAGTCACCGGGAATGGCAGCGCAGTGTTAATCGACAGCCAGGCCACAGTGTAGGCGCCCACCCCCATGAATCCCGCCTGTCCCAGGGAAATCAGGCCGGTAAAACCGGTCAGGATATTCAGGCCGGTGGTACTGATCACGGCGATGCCAACCAGGCACCCGAGATAGAGCAGATAGGAATTCACTACAAACGGAAAGACCAGCAGAATCAGAAGAAACAGCCCCAGCCAGAATTTCTGGGTCTGGCTGGTCCAGATCGCCTCATCGGCCTCGTAGCTCTGTTTTGCGTCACCGATGCGCATCTTACACTCGCTCTATTTCGTGGGTGCCGAAAAGGCCGTAGGGGCGGATTACCAGGATGATCGCCAGCACCAGGAAGGTGGCCGGCATCCGGTACTCGCCGCCCAGATAGGCGCCCGCCACGGTCTCCAGCCAGCCGATGAACACGCCGGCCACCAGGGCGCCGAGAATGCTGTCCAGACCGCCAACGATCACCACCACCAGTACACTCAGGCCGATGATCCCGAATTGCGGGCTCAACCCACCGGTGGCCGCCACCAGCACACCTGCAAGCGACGCCGCCAGGGAGCCGAACACCCAGGCCATGTTGAACACCCGGCGCACGTTGATGCCCATGGAATAGGCGGCCGCCTGGTCCGAGGCGGTCGCTCGCAGCGCCACGCCACCCCGGGAGAAGCGGAAATAGAGCAGGTAGATAATCAGCAATGCCGACCCGATCAGAAAGCCGTAGGCAATTTTGGGGGCCAGATACAGCTCACCGATAAACACCGGCTCCCGGGGCAGGAAATTGGGCAGCAGCTGGGGATCAGCGGTCCAGATAAACTCCACCAGGCCCACCAGGATGTTGGCGATACCGATGGTGACCATCACCACGGAAATTGGCGATTCCCCCAGCATCGGCCGGATCATGGTCTTTTCAATCACACCACCGAGAATGCTGCCACCGATAACGGCCATTGGCAGGGCAATCCAGGGCGACAGTTCCATGCCACCGGCAAACGCCAGGAAAAGGTAGGCCGCAAACATCATGATCTCGCCAATGGCAAAATTGATGACCTTCGTGGCCTTGTAGATGATCACAAAGCCCAGAGCGATAAGGGCGTAAAGGCCACCCATGGCAAGGCCGGCGAGGCTGATTTCGCCGAAGAACAACCAATCCATCAGGCAGCCTCCCCTTCGGCGTTGAGCTTCTTGCGCAGGCTGTCGATATCACTGTTGCCCAGGTACGCCTTGATCACCTCGGGGTTGTTCTGAACATCCGCTGGCAGGCCTTCGGTGATCACCTGGCCAAAATTGAGCACCGCAATGTGATCGGAAATGTCCATCACCATGCCCATGTCGTGTTCCACCATCAGCACAGTGACGCCCCACTCTTCGCGGATATCCAGAATAAACCGGGCCATGTCTTCTTTCTCTTCCCGGTTCATACCCGCCACCGGCTCATCCAGCATCAATACTTTCGGCTGCATGGCCAGCGCCCGGGCCAGCTCGACCCGCTTCTGAAGGCCGTAGGAAAGGCTCGCGACCGGTTGGCGACGGATGTGGTCTATCTCGAGGAAATCGATGATCCGCTCTTCCACATCCTTGCGGACGGCCATTTCCTCGCGCCGGGCCGGGCCAAAATAGGCCAGGGCACTGAGCAGCCCGCTCTTCATATGCACGTGGGCGCCCAGCTTGATGTTGTCGAGTACGGTCATGCCCCGGAACAGGGCTATATTCTGGAAGGTTCGGGCCAGGCCCATTGCCGCCCGTTTCGGTGGCTTGATATTGCCCGGCAGTGGCTGCCCCTGGTAATGAATCGCACCCTGCTGGGGCTTGTAGAAACCCGAGATGCAATTGAACAGCGATGTCTTACCAGCGCCATTCGGACCGATAATGGTCGTTACAGTGTTCTCTGGCACCCGGAAACTCACGTCCTGCAGCGCCTTCACACCACCAAACGACAGAGACAGGTTACTGATCTCAAGGATGCTCAAACTACCTCCCGGCACCCCTGGCGCCGGGTACACAGGCACGCGAACACGCCCTGACAATACCCATCCCACGCCCGAAGATGATTGTAATTTTTGTTTTTTCTTGTCGTCGGGGTGAACCCCGATTCAGGTTTAAAGTAGTCCATTCCGGCAAGATTAGGCAAACCGCTCTATCCTGATACCCGACCGAGGACAATTAATAATCCGCAGGTTTCTGATCTTCAGATCCGGGTAAACGGGAGGCGATTCACCATGACAGACACACTGGTCACCACCGCATTTGACGCCGGAACAGGGGTGGTCAGGTTGACCTTCAATCGCCCCGCGGCCCTGAACGCCATCGATGTGCCTCTGGCAGAGGCCTTTCTTGCGGCCGTTACGGAAATAAACGACCTTTCCGGTGTTCGTTGCATTGTTCTGACCGGTGCGGGAAGGGCTTTCATGGCCGGTGGCGACGTGTCCAGCATGGCCGGCACGTCGGAGCAGGCCGGGGCAGCCATCAACGCCATCCTGGATGCTGTCAATCCTGCCATCCTGCTCCTGCGCAGCATGGATGCCCCGTTGATCGCTGCGGTCAGGGGCGTCGCCGCCGGCGCAGGGCTCAGTCTCACACTAATGGCCGATCTGGTGATCGCCGAGGAAGACGCGAAGTTTCTGGTGGCCTACAACGGAATCGGCGCGGTTCCGGACTGTGGCGGCAGCTGGGCCCTGGCCCACAAGCTCGGCGCCGGCCGAGCGGCAGAGCTGATGTTACTGGGGCGCACCCTGAGCGCCTCCGAGGCCAGGGACTGGGGCATGGTCAACGAAGTAGCCCCGGACAGCGAATTCGACAACCGGCTGAACCGGATGATCGAAAAAGTCGCCCAGGGACCAACACGAGCCTTTGGCGCCTTTCGCCAACTGATTGATCGGGCCAACGGTGACCGGCTGGCCGACCATCTGGAAGCGGAGCGCGCAGCGTTTATTGAAATGACCCGGACCGGGGATTTTGCGGAGGGTGTGTCGGCGTTTCTCGCCAAACGGGCGTCAGAGTTTCGCGGCCGCTGACGCCGGCACAAACTCCGCCCGGTTGCGGCCATTATGCTTGGCCCGGTAAAGCGCCTTGTCCGCTGATGCCATGACGTCTTCAAAAGAGCCATGGTCCCGGGTGAGCGAAGCGCCACCGATGCTGGCAGAGAGATGCACCGGAACACCGCTTACCTCCCGACCTGCCTCAACGATTCTGTGCAACAGGCGCCCGGTTATCGCCTCAATCGCTTCGCGATTATTGTTGCGAAGCAAGGCTGCGAACTCTTCACCGCCAACGCGGCCAATGATGTCGTCATCCCTCAGCTCGGCTTTCATCAGACTTGCAACGACCTTCAATACCTCATCGCCAGTGGCATGCCCCCATCGGTCGTTGATCTGCTTGAAATGATCCAGGTCGATCATAAGCACAGTGACAAGGTTTCCATCCTGCTGCGCTTTTGCAAATGCCAGCTCGCCTTCCCGGTAGAACGCCCTGCGATTGTACAGCTGGGTGAGCCCGTCACGCTCCGCCAGCACCACCAGAGCCTGTTCGGAACGGGTGAACGCCAGTAACGGAAGCGCCATGGCCGTGGCACTCACCAGCAACAGGTGATTCATCAGAATGAGTTTCAGCAGCCCCTGAAGATCCAGCTGCGTACTTCCGCTCATAGCGACTGCGATCACCAGTACCTGGGTCATCATCAGCGTCCCGTGGACGCCGAACAGGGTTTGCAGAAGGCGAAGGGGTAGCCTGGGCCTGCGCTCGATCGAGCCCAGCCGGTAGATCGCCAGGCTGAACATCAATGCCGAGAACATCGCAGTCAGGAATCTGGCCACCACCGGATCCCAACCCGCACTGACAGCCAGGCCGAACAGATAGAGTAGCGAGGCGCCATGGATGATACGGGAGGATCTTCTGGTCCCCGCTATTGGCAAACCCACCAGCGCGTGGATACCCGCAAGGACCAACAACGGGGAACCACCAAGAAACAGGTGGGCGACGAATATCAGAACCCCTGGAGCGTCTGCCAGCTCATTGGCCACTGCGAATGCGGTACCCGACACAAAGGTCAGGCAGGCGAGGGCCCAAAACAGGAAACAGCGCTCCCGATGGCGAAGATGATAGATCGCCCATAGCATGCCGCCGATCAGGAGGTTGATCATGACCGAAGTGACCAGCAGCGTTGGCAGGTGCAGGTTCAGGTCCATAAAAGCACGGCGTTCCAGGCTAGACGATGAGATCTTCCAGCGTATCAGTTTGGCTTCCGCGCCTGCGCGCGAACTGTGTAGCGTTTGGTATGATAATTGTCACAGACTGGCGCGACATCCATGAACTCACTGCGAGATCCCATGAATCCAACCATAGAACTGCTCAAGTCCCACCGTTCCATCCGCAAATTCACCAGTGAAAAAATTCCGCCTGACCTGCTCAGGGAACTGATTCGCGCCGGCCAGTGCGCCGCCACCTCGAACCATGTGCAGGCCTACTCGATCATTCACGTGATCGATCCCGACAACCGCCGGAAAATCGCGGAACTCGCCGGTGGCCAGAGCTACATTGCCGATTGCTCGGACTTTCTGGTGTTCTGTGCCGATATGCGCCGCTCAACCGATGCCGCGGGACGAGCCGGGGCCGAGGTTGTAAGAGGGATGACTGAACAGTTGCTGGTGGCCACCATCGACACCAGTCTGATGGCCCAGAACGTGGCGGTCGCTGCGGAATCCGAAGGGCTCGGGCTGTGCTATATCGGCGGCATCCGAAACAACCCCGCGCCCATCAGCGAGATTCTGAGACTGCCGGAGCATGTCTATCCGGTGTTCGGCATGTGTCTCGGCTACCCGGACCATAACCCGGAGGTGAAGCCCAGACTGCCGGTGGAGGCCATCCTGAGGGAAGACTACTACTCCGATGCCCGGGACGAAGAGCTGGTGGCCGGATTCGATCGCACCATGAACGAGTATTACCGGGAGCGGACCGGCGGCAACAAGGACACCACCTGGTCCGAGCAGCTCAAGCCGCTGTTCACCTCGAAACTGCGGCCGCATATGCGCGATTTCCTGCGTAAATGCGGCTTCGAGATGAAATAGCCGCTAGGCAGTGACTTTTGGCCTGGTGACCCGATCCACCAGATACACCAGGCCATGGTAGTCGATACCGCTGTGGCGGCTGAGCCCGATCTCGCAGGTTCGGCTGGTGGAGATACCTTCCTCGCATCCGGCCGTCTGTTCTGCCAGCGTTTTCAGGGAGTGGGCGTTCAACTCGGGCACGTTGAAGCCCTTATCCCCCGCAAAGCCACAGCAGTGGATGCCCTCGGGAATAACCACATTGGTACTGCAACGACGGGCGATATCGATCAGCCCCTGCGACTCCCCGAGATGCTGGGTACTGCAGGTGACGTGCACCGCCAGCGGGGTCTGCTCCGGCTCGAAATCCAGACGCTCGTAGAGATGATCACGAATGAACCGGACAGGATCAAACAGCGTCAGGCCGGCCTCTTCGGCGGCCTCGCGGATCTGCAGGGTGCAGGGACTGGTGTCGCAGTAAATCGGATCCACCCCATTGCGACTGGCGCGCAGCAGCGCCGAAATCAGCTCGTCCTTCTTGGTCGCCGCCTGTTCCAGATAGCCTTTGGAGGCGAAAGGCTGGCCACAACACAGACTGTCCAGCGTCTCCGGGTACACCACCTGGTAACCGCCCTTCTCCAGCAACCGCCTGGTCACATTGATCAAGGGCTCCTGCGCCTTATCGCCCCGGGCCGGGCCCATGGTCCGGGACACACAGGCCGCCAGATAAACCACCCGGGGCCGGCCATCGGACGGTTCCGGCGTTTTCGGTGAAACAAACCGCACCGGCTGGGGCAGACTCGGATCCCACTGGGCGACCCGACCACCGGACACCTTGCGAACGCCGCCACTGAGTCGGGTCAGCAGGGGCGCACCCAGCAGTCTCTCGGCGATTGAAGCGCTGGCCAGCACAAAACGGGTCGCTTTCAGGGCGCCGGCGAAATGTTTTGCCAACTGGTTGGCCACAGACTGGCCGTTGGCCTTTTCACTGCGCAGCTTGCGCACCAGATCCCCGGTATTGATCCCAACCGGACAGCGTTGGGCGCAGAGACCGGTCGCTGCACAGGTATCCAGGCCGTGATACTGGTACGCCTTCTCCAGTTCGGCAGTGTCTTCACCGGCACGGCGGCGGGCCTGGATGTCCCGCCAGATCACGATGCGCTGGCGCGGCGACAGGGTCAGCCCTTCAGACGGGCACACCGGCTCACAGAAGCCACATTCGATGCACTTGTCCACCAGCGGATCTGCCTCGGGCAAAGGCTTCAGATTCTTGAGATGGATCTGCGGGTCTTCCGAAAGCACGACATCCGGGTTAAGCAGGTTTTCCGGGTCCAGCAGCCGCTTGATCTGCCACATCAGCTGCCAGGCATCGTGCCCCCATTCCAGTTCCACGAACGGCGCCATATTGCGGCCGGTGCCGTGTTCCGCCTTCAGCGAACCGCCAAACTCCACCGCCACCAGCTGCGACACATCCTGCATGAAGGCTTCATAGCGGGCGACTTCCGCGGGGTCGTCAAAGCCCTGGGGGAAGACGAAGTGCAGGTTGCCCTCCAGGGCGTGACCAAAGATGATCGCGTCGTCGTAGCCATGTTTCACGAACAGCGACTGCAGCCGGGTGACCCCTTCGGAAAGCTGATCGATGGGGAAGGTCACATCCTCGATGATCACGGTCGTACCTTTCGGTCGAACCGCGCCCACCGCCGGGAACGTGCCCTTACGAATGGCCCAGAGCTGGTCAGAGACTTTGGCATCGCGGGTGAAATCCACCTGTTGCTCAAGCGGGAAGTCAGCCAGGGAGGCCCTGATTCGGCTCAGTTGCTCATCCAGAACCTGCGGAGAGGAAGCCCGGGTCTCCACCAGCAGCGCGCAGGCCTCCTCCGACAGATCATGAATCCAGTCAGGCAGGCCGGGTTTGTCCTGCACCGAGCGAAGGCTGCGGCGATCCAGCAGCTCCACCGCCGCCACAGGCTGCGACCGCAACGCCGACGCCGCCCGGCAGCAGCTCTCCGCGTTCCGGAACACCAGCAGGGCCGTGGCTTTGTCGGGGTATTCGGGTACCGTGTTGTAAGTTACGGCGCTGACGAAGCCCAGGGTGCCTTCGGAGCCCACCATCAGGTGAGTGAGAATCTCGAGGGGGTCCTCAAAATCCACCAGGGCGTTCAGGGACAGGCCGGTGGTATTCTTCAGACGATATTTGTGGCGAATACGCTCCGCCAGCTCCGAATTCTCCCGGGTATTGCTGGCCAGCGTTTTCAGGGCCGCCAGCAAATCACCATGGCTGGTGCGAAACGCCGATACGCTCGCCGGATCCTCGGTATCCAATACGGCCCCGTCCGCCAGCACCAAACGCATGCCGGCCAGGGTGTGGTAGCTGTTCTGGGCCGTGCCACAGCACATCCCGCTGGCGTTATTGGCAACAATGCCGCCAATCTTGCAGGCATTGATGGACGCCGGATCCGGTCCGATCTTGAAGCCTTTCGGCGCGAGCCAGGCATTGGCCTGTGCGCCGATGACACCGGGCTGAAGCCGAATCTGGCGGCCCTCTTCCCGAATGTCGTGGCCGTTCCACTGATCGCCCAGGACAATCAGGATCGAGTCACTGATCGCCTGTCCGGAAAGACTGGTACCCGCGGCCCGGAAGGTCACCGGCACCTTGTGACTGCGGGCAATTGCCAGCAGATCGACAACCTCTGACTCATCCTGAACCCGCACCACCACCTTGGGAATCAGCCGATAGAAACTGGCGTCGGTTCCGAATGCGAGGGTGGAAACCGGGTCGTTAAAGACCCGGTTATCCGGAATCCGTTGCCGGATCTGTGTCAATACCGCTGCGGAAAAACTCATACGTCCTCCAGAACCAGCACAATGAGCTCACGGGGGCCGTGGGCACCGTATGCCAGCACCTGTTCGATGTCCGCGGTCTTGGACGGGCCGGACACCAGCAGAACATTTGTGGGCAACCCGGCGGCCCAGTCCTGAGCCACCATCATGTCATACAGATTGTCGTGAATCTCGCTGGCCCTGAGCAGGGCAATGTGGACCGGCGGTACCAGACTCATCAACCGCGGTTCGTGGCGATCCGGCCACAGGACGATTGTGCCGGTGGCGGCAATACCGCCAAGGGTGCCGGTCAGGCTGGCATCCACATTCCAGAACAGCTCTTCCTTCCAGGCTTCCACCGGCCGATCATAGGCCAGCAACTCGACCTTCTGCTCCGTGGCCTCGAAGTGAGCCTGCAGCGCCCGGCCGTGTTCTTTCGACGGCGCGCACAACAGGTTGGTGAGATTGCGCTTGTTCAGAAGGTCGGCCACCAATTCCGGCCAGTTGTCAGAACGGCACTGATGCACTTCCGTGTGGACTGCCTCCATCAGGCTGCGCAACCGGGCGATCCGGTCTTCCGGCGCATAGCGCCAGGGCCGGGTGACAAGGCCCTCATCGAACTCGTCGGGGCGCGGTGTGGTGCCGGCGAGGCTGTTTCTCAACTTACCAAGAATATTGCTGCGGGCACTCATGATGGCCGGCCTCCATTGTTATCAAGGTGCCGCGCCGCCAGATCATGCAGGGAACGGCGGGCGGGCACCGGTGCGCTGTGATTCTCAGTCCAGGGGCCGGCCTTTTTCGGAGCCAGCGCCCGGAAGCGGGTCGCGGCCCAGAGAAAACTTCGATACAGGCCTGGCCGTGTATTCAGCATCTGCCAACCACGCCAGATCCACCGTTCCGTACGGGAATATTTGGCCCCGCCACCTTTCACCTGCTGCGGCTGCTCCGGGTCTTTCACGTTTTCCTGGCGCAGGCGCTGCAGAAGTTCGGGAATGGGAATCTTGACCGGACAGACCTCTCCGCAGGCCCCGCACAGGGAGGAAGCACTGGGGTGGTCCGGCACCTTGTCCAGCCCGGCCATGTGCGGCGTGATGATCTTACCGATGGGGCCCGGGTAAACCTCACCGTAGGTGTGGCCGCCCACCCGGGTATACACCGGGCAGTGGTTCATACAGGCGCCGCAACGGATGCAGTTCAGGGTCTGGCGCATCTGGGCATCGGCAAAGGCGCCGGTGCGGCCGTTATCCAGTAGCACCAGGTGGACCTCTTCTGGGCCATCCAGTTCGTCTGGCTTGCGGGGGCCGGAAATCAGGTTCACGTAAGTGGTAATGGGCTGCCCCAGAGCTGAGCGCGTCAGCAAAGACACCAGTGGCACCACATCTCTCAGGTTCGGTACCACCTTTTCGATACCGGTCACGGCAATGTGCACCGGCGGCGCCGTGGTACTCATGCGACCGTTGCCTTCGTTTTCCACCAGCAGCAGGGTGCCGGTTTCGGCAATCGCAAAGTTCACCCCGGAAACGCCCACATCCGCGTCCATGAATTTCCGACGCAGAGTCCGCCGTCCGATCTGGATCAGCTGATTGACGTCTTCGGTCTCCGGCTCCCCCAGCTTTTCGTGGAACAGTTTGGAGACCTGCCGGGCATTCTTGTGAATCGCCGGCATGATAATGTGGGAAGGCTTTTCGTTATCGAGCTGGACGATGTACTCCCCCATGTCGGATTCCAGGCACTCGATGCCCCGCTCCGCCAGGTAATCGTTCATCTCCATTTCTTCGCTGACCATGGACTTGCCTTTCACCACCTGGCGGCCCTTGCGGGCTTCAATAATGCCATGCACCAGATCGTTGGCTTCCTCGACGGTCTCCGCCCAGTGAACCTTGACGCCGTTTTCAGTGAGCTTCTGTTCCAGCTGCTCCAGCAGGTCCGGTAGCCGCGACAGGGCACCGGCCTTGAGACGATTGCCCAGCTCCCTTAGCCCTTCACGCTCATCAGCATCGGGAAAGGCATTGGCCCGCTTGGTCATCAGCGAGTCCATGGCCACCCGGAAATTGTTGCGCAGCTGCCCGTCCGCGAGGGCTTCTTCGGCGCGGCCCCGAAAATCCGGGGCCAGTTCGGTTACCGGAATACGCTGGTTCATGCCACCTCCCCTTCGCTGGCGCCATTGATCCGCTCCCAGAGGAAACTGGCCAGGTGCCGGCCCCGGAAGCTCTCTTTCTGTTTCTCCAGGGAACCGTTGATGTTCATCAGGCAGCCGCCATCGGCGGTGACCATTTCCACCGCGCCGGAGTCCATCAGCGAACGGGTCTTGTCTTTGACCATGGCACCGGAGACTTCCGGCATCCGCACCGAGAAGGTGCCGCCGAACCCGCAGCATTCGCTTTCATGGTCGTGATCAACGCGCTCGACACTTTCAAGCTGCTGCAGCAACTCACGGGCATGGAGGTGGGTGTTCATTTCCCGCCGGGCCGAGCAGGAGGTGTGCAGGGCGATTTTGCTGGGCGTACCCCGGTCTGCCAGCTGCACCCGGCAGACCTTCAGAAGAAACTCGGTCAGCTCGAAGGTGCGCTCTGCCAGCGCTTCCACTCGCTTGAGCGTGTCGGGCTCGTCGTCGAACAGGGCCCGGTAATGATGCCGGAACATGCCGGCACAGGAGCCGGACGGGACCACCACTGGCAGGCCTGATCGATCGAGTATATCCAGCTGGGCACGGGCCACGGCTTTGGCCTCCTCGCGGTACCCGGAAGTCCAGGCGGGTTGCCCGCAGCAGCTCTGCTCCTGAGGGAAATGCACGCGAACACCTTCCCGTTCCAGCAGGCGGATAGCGTCCAGCCCGGCTTCCGGGAAGAACAGATCCACCACGCAGGTGCCAAACAGGGTGATGGCCTCGGGCTTCTCCGGGTATTGCCTTTCGGGTTCCCGCTCAGGGGCGACGCGGGTGGCATTGGGGGCGGCATCGTAAAACAGGTCGCTCATGGGCTGGTGCCTCAATACACTCTCAAACTGACCAATTTATAAATTGGTATTACCAATTGACATTGACGTTTTACCAAGGTATTTGAAAAAGACTGCCAATGTCAAAATTTTTTGATGCAAAAAGCACACTTTTACGGTCATCTTCAGGCTAACACTTGGTCCTGACGATCACTTGTGATATTGGTATTACCAATAAATTTCCGATACGAGAGAATTTGGAATGGCCATCGGACACATCGCGCCGAAAAGACTCGCAGACACCATTGTTGAACAGCTGGAAACCATGATTCTGGAGGGCACCCTGCAGCCCGGCGAGCGACTGCCACCAGAACGGGTTTTGTCGGAACAATTCGGAGTCTCACGCCCTTCGCTGCGCGAAGCCATTCAGCGACTCACTGCCAGGGGCTTACTGATAAGCCGACAAGGCGGCGGCAACTATGTCACCGAATCCCTCGGGGGGAGCTTCAGCGACCCGCTGATTCCCTTGTTGGAGAACCGCCCGGACGCACAGCGGGACCTGCTGGAGTTCCGGCGCACCCTGGAAGCGGACTGCGCCTACTATGCAGCATTGCGCGCCACCGAGGTGGACCGCGCCCATCTGAAAACTGCCTATGAGGCGCTGCAAGCCTGCTACACCACTGACAAAGAGCGGGATCTGGAAGCCGAAGGCGCGGCGGACGCACGCTTTCACCTGGCCATTGCCGAAGCCAGCCACAACGTGATTCTTCTGCACACCATTCGCAACCTGTTCAACATGCTCAAGAGCAATGTGGTGACCAATATCGGCGGCATGTACCGGAGGGAGGCAGAAACCCGACAGGGGCTGGTTGAGCAACATCGCATGCTGTACGAGGCAATCATCGAAGGCCGGGCGGACGAGGCCCGGGAACTGGCGGGCAAGCACATTCTCTACGTCCAGAAGGTGCTCTCGGAACGAAGCGAGAATAACCGCCGGCTGGAGCGGTCCCTGCGGCGGGACAAACTGGCGCGAACCTGAGCAAGCCCGAGACGGGGCTCAGAGCATTCGATTGATTTCTTTCCACAGCCTGCGATAGGCATCGGCGGCAACGGAGCTGGGCGCCAGCAGCTCCACCGGCGTGCCCTCCTCGCCCATTTTCTCAACCACGCTGGCGTTCGGGATGATGGTTTTCAGGCCTTTGGGCAGAATCTCATCCTGGGCGTTGATCAGCTCCCGATGCAGCCCTTTTCGGCGGTCCGCCATGGAGTAGAACGGGTGCAGCTTACCCGGCTTCAGCTTCTTGTCCTTCGCAAACTCCAGCAACTGCTTCCAGCTGTTCAGGGACAGCCAGGTGGGAATCACCGGCACAAACACCTCATCTGCCGCTTTCAGCACCTGCTCGGAGAGCCGGGACAGCGAAGGCGGGCAATCCAGCACTACCAAGCTGGTTTCCTCGGACAGAGGCGCCAGCCACTGCTTGATCAGGTTGCCGCCATCCTCCTGGTCCAGTTTCACATCGAGGTTACGAAAACTGGTATGGGACGGGATGAAATCCAGGTTTTCATAGTCGCTCTCATGGATGAACTCGGCGATGGGCGTCTTGCCCTTGAGCAGGTGCGACAGCTTGTGCCCTTTTATCTTGTCGGCCCCGGCCAGGTACCAGCTGGAAGCGCCCTGGGGGTCCAGGTCCCACAACAGAGTCGAATACCCGGCCTGGCTCGCCAGATAGGCGATGTTCACCGCAGCAGCGGTTTTGCCAACACCGCCTTTCAGACTGTAAAACGCAATGGTCCTCATCCTGTCAGATCCTTTTATCCAGGCATAAAAAAACCGGGGAAGTCCCCGGTTAAAGCATTCACACGATGCACAACACAATGCATGTCGTCCTGATGAGCTCTCAGGCTAAGCTTTTCCGGTGACAGTTTGATGACAGCCTTCAGGCCACCCTCAAAATTCCCGCATCCCTATTGACTCACTTTCTCCCAGACGGTCAGCTCGGAGAAGCTGTGCTGGAATTTGTTCCTCGTCTCCCTGATGACAAATGGCAGGCTCCAGGGTTCAAACAACAGCCGAAAATGGGGCGCAAGCATGTCTTTGAGTCCGTCGAAGGTCGAATAATCCTCACCGTTTTTCTTGTACCCGCCAACCCAGTGTTCCTTCGGCGTGTACTCTTCCAGCCAGGTATAGGGCGATGCAATCACCAGAAGCCCGAGTTCGTTGATCCGCTCATGGATGGTTTCCAGAAACAGCGAGGGCTGGTACAGCCGGTCGATCAGGTTGCCCGCCAGCACCAGATCGTAGCCGGTAAATTCCGGTTTCAGATCACAGGCATCGCCTTGATGAAACGCCACACGGTCAGCGGCCTCCTCCAGCCCGAGCGAAGCAAGGGACTGGTCCTGGAAGGTCACCAGTTCGCCCTCCTCGGGACGGGCATAGCGCACGCGTTTGTCCCGGGCCACTTCCTGACACTTGTTGACAAACGCGTTGGAAAAATCGATGCCGTCCACATGCCGGAAATGCCGGGCCAGCTCGAAGCTGGTGCGGCCCACGGCGCAGCCAATATCCAGCGCACGATCCAGGGGCCGGCCATCCATGGCATGCATGGCGGCATCCGCCAATGCCTTGGGGAAGTTGGCCTCACCATGCCACCGTTCGCCAAAGTGAAATTCCAGATATTGGGCGAGGGTGGTGTCGTTTTCATAGTACGCGGCTTGCTGCAATGGAATGCTCCTACCCTGAATGGTTCATCGGTTATCCCTAGCGTAACAGGAAGTTGCCAATACCCTGATCAATAACCGTCTCCTCCGAGCGGTCCTTGAGGGGCACCCCGGAAACCTGCTGGCGGCGGGCCTCCCCGAGCAGATACATCAGTCGCCGGCTCGCCTCTTCGACCGGCAACCCCGCGGGACGGATATTCGATATGCAATTTCGGCTGGCATCGGTCAGCCCTGACCGCGGCTGCCAGGTCAGGTACAGTCCCAGACTGTCCGGAGAACTCAGGCCCGGACGTTCGCCAATTAGCACCACGACGCAACGGGCGTTGAGCCGGTGGCCGACATCGTCCCCGATCGCAACTCTCCCCTGAGAGACAACGGTCAGTGGCGCCAGTTCCCAGGTTTGATCATCACCTTCAAGATCCGTCAGTAGCGCCTCGATAAATCCCACGGCGTTTTCCTGTACGCCATAAGAGGACAAGCCGTCTGCAACCACTATAGCCAGGTCGACGGGTGAGTCACCGGTGTGGCCCAGACGGTCCAGCACCTGACAGGAAGACTGGCTGAGTCTGCGGCCAAGGTCAGGGCGTTGCAGGTAGGTTACCCGGTCGCCTGCCTGACTTTGCAGATGAACCGGCTCATGGGGCAGTAACGCGTTTCTACGTAAGGTCAGCTCCTCCAGCGCCTTCAATAATGCCGCGGTATCCAATGGCAGATGAACCGCATCCCTGGCCTGGGCATGAGCCAGCTGAAACGCCAGCATTTCCTGCGTGGGCAGACTGACACCAGCCCGGCCAAGACCAATCCGGGCATCGGTCCAGGCCGAGAGCCTCCGCCATGGGTTGCCCGTTACGACAGGCTTGCTCTGTGTCATGACCCGCCTCCGGGCAAACTGGCCAGGCTTGCACGGAAGGACTCCGGCAACTTGTCTGCGGGCACCTTGCCCTCGCCATCCTGGAAAATCTGCATGCGGGTGAGCCACTGTTCGAATTCCGGTGCCGGGCGTTTGTCGAGCACCCGGCGCAGGTACAGGGCATCGTGAAACGAGGTGGTCTGATAGTTCAACATGATGTCGTCCGACCCGGGTATGCCCATGATGAAATTGCAACTGGCCACACCCAGCAGGGTCAGCAGGTTGTCCATGTCGTTCTGGTCCGCCTCGGCATGGTTGGTGTAGCAGATGTCGCAGCCCATGGGCAGGCCCAGTAACTTGCCACAGAAATGGTCCTCCAGTCCGGCCCGGGTAATTTCCTTGCCGTCAAACAGGTATTCGGGGCCGATAAACCCGACCACCGTGTTCACCAAAAGCGGCTGGAACTTGCGGGCCACGGCGTACGCCCGGGCTTCGCAGGTCTGCTGGTCCACACCGTGATGGGCATTGGCCGACAGCGCACTGCCCTGGCCGGTCTCGAAATACATCACATTGTTGCCAACGGTACCTCGATTCAGCGAGAGCGCCGCATCCCGGGCCTCGGCCAGAGTCGCCAGATCAAATCCGAAGCTCCGGTTAGTCGCCTCGGTACCGCCGATGGACTGGAACACCAGGTCCACCGGGGCCTTCTGTTCGATGGCTTCCAGGGTGTTGGTGACATGGGTGAGCACACAGGACTGGGTGGGAATCTCGTACTTTCGGATCACCTCATCCATCAGCTGCAACAGGCGGACACTCTGGGCCACGTTGTCCGTGGCAGGGTTGATCCCGATCACCGCATCGCCGCTGCCATACAGCAAACCGTCCAGGATGCTCGCGGCTATGCCGGTAATATCGTCGGTTGGATGGTTGGGCTGCAGACGGGTCGACATTCGGCCTGGCAGACCGATGGTGTTACGGAAAGCAGTCTGGACCCGGCACTTGGCCGCCACGAGGATCAGGTCCTGGTTGCGCATGATCTTGGACACAGCCGCGGCCATCTCCGGAGTAATGCCAGCCTGCACGCTCGCGAGTATCTCCTGGGTGGCATGGTCGCTGAGCAGCCAGTTACGGAAATCGCCGACGGTCAGGTGGGCAACAGGTTCAAAGGCGCCGACATCGTGATCGTCAAGAATCAACCGGGTAACTTCATCCTGTTCGTAAGGGATAACCGCTTCGCTCAAAAAAGTCTTCAGGGGCAATTCCGCGAGTGCCATCTGGGCGACCACCCTTTCCTCAGCGGTATCGGCGATCACGCCGGCCAGTCGGTCACCGGAGCGCGCGGGCGTGGCCTTCGCCATTAACTCTGCCAGCGTTGAAAACTGCCATCGCCGGTTTCCCAGACTGTACCGATACATTGCCCTCTCCCTGAGACTCACTCTTCTACTATCTTAGGTGAATATCACCCAGACAGATCAATGCAGGATGAAGCGATGACCGAAGAAGCGGTTCTGACCAGCGCAAACGATGGCATTTTCACAATCACCCTCAACCGGCCCGCCAAGCGCAATGCCGTCGATGGGCCCACCGCCGACGCCCTGCGCCGGGCATTCACCGACTTTGAAGAGAACGACGCATTGAAGGTGGCGATACTTTGCGGTGCCGGAGGTAATTTCTGCGCCGGCGCCGATCTGGAAGCGATCGGCGATGAGCAGCGGCGCAACCGGATTGATCCCCATGGCACAGGTCACGGCCCCATGGGCCCTACACGCATGCACTTTTCCAAACCGGTGATTGCCGCTGTTTCAGGGTACGCCGTGGCCGGAGGCCTGGAACTGGCCTTGATGTGCGATCTGCGGGTAGCGGAGGCGTCTGCGGTGTTTGGTGTTTTCTGTCGGCGCTGGGGCGTGCCCCTGATCGATGGCGGCACTGTTCGACTGCCCCGCATTGTCGGCCATGGCCGGGCCATGGACATGATTCTCACCGGTCGCCCGGTCAATGCGGAAGAAGCCCTGGGGATGGGGCTTGCAAACCGGGTGGTTCCGGACGGAACAGCACTGCAGGCGGCACAGGAACTGGCGGTAACCATTGCCGGTTTTCCCCAGCGATGCTTGCGGGCAGACAGGGCGTCCGCCATTCATCAATGGGATCTGGACGCGAAAGAAGCCCTGGAAGCCGAGGGAGCGGGGGGCTACCCAGTGGTTTTCGAAGAAGCCATCGCAGGGGCCCGGAAATTCAAAGACGGTGCCGGCCGTCATGGCCAGTTCTGAGCAATGCCGAGAGCCAGTCGGTCAAGTCGGGGTACGAATCCAGATTCAGCACAAATTCCTGCCCTCGGGCTGCGCAATCCAGGTAACACCAGGGTGATTTGAGCTGCCAACGCTCCGGTTTGGTGTGATAACTCAGAGGCGGGCGGTCTTCGCTCGGATAAAAAGCCGCAGGCAGGCGCCATCGGGTGGGCAGCCGGCTTTGCGGATCGGTCAGCACCAGCTCCTCCCTCAGTCTCGGGAACACGCCACTGCCCGGAAAGACCTCCACGCCGGTTGGCAACTGGCAGGCATCGGAAGACTCATAAAGCGTGTTGCCGGCGTCCGGCTGGCCATGGAAGTGGGGATGGTATCGGGCCCAGGGCATGGCTTCAGGTGCCAGCTTATCAATGGCGTGGACCTGGCCAATGTGCAGCCAGCCCCAGATGGCATGAAACGGGCGTGATCCGGGTACAAACCGCCAGCGCCGGTTATGCAGTTCAGAGCGGCGGAAAACCCCGAAGAACAGGAACAGGTCTCCGGGCTCAACACCCTGATTGCGCAAATGGCCCTGGGCAGAACCGGTCTGCCCCAACACCGGCCGCCAACCCTCCTTTCGCGGGTAGGCACCCACCACCAGATCCGGATCCAGGTGGGCGCCATGACCGCCACGAATCCGGCCACCGGTAAGATCGCGGGCGATCTTGCCCAGCCGGCGTTCTTGGAAAAGAACCTCGTCATAACGGATTCGGGACTGGGCATCCGGAATGGGTAATACACACAGGGAACCGTCGGGTAACACCGGGCTGGGACAACCGCCGGCAGAAGAATCGAATCCCTTCCGGCTCAGAATCAATCGCATGGCATCACGTGAAAAGCATGAGGGCTGAACAGGCAGTAAATGCTATCGTAGTTTCAACAATAATGCGCGAATGCCACCGATCGGAACCTTCAACACCATGAGAATTGTCTGCATCTCCGACACCCATAGCATGCATCGCCAGATCCAGGTACCGGACGGCGATCTGCTGATTCACGCCGGCGACTGCCTGGGTGTCGGCACTCTGGACGAACTGGAGGATCTGGACCTGTGGTTCTCGGAACTGCCTCACCGCAACAAAATCCTGATTGCCGGCAACCACGACTGGTGCTTCCAGGATGAGCCAGCCGAAGCCCGCGAACTGATACGTCATGCCCATTACTTGCAGGACAGCCCGTTGGAACTGGAGGGCCTGAAGTTCTGGGGCAGTCCATGGACCCCGGTGTTCTTCAACTGGGCATTCAACCTTGAACGGGGCGATGCTCTTGCCGAACGCTGGGCCCGCATTCCCGGCGACACCGATGTCTTGATCACCCACGGCCCTCCGGCCGGCATACTCGACAGGATCGATTCGCCGACCGGCATCATTCGTCCCGGCTGTGAGGCACTGGCCGAACGTGTGGCCAAATTGTCGCTGAAACTGCACATCTTCGGCCATATTCACGAAGACCATGGCCGGGAACAGATCGGCGACTGCCTCTACATCAACGCCAGCACCTGTAACGGGAGTTTCAAGCCACTGAACCCGCCGATTGTGATCGATCTGTAGAATGCGTTCCGGCTAATCTTGAAACAGGCGCCGGCAAACACCATGTTTGCTACGTCGCGAATTCCACTTTTGCTCCAGGAGCTCCATGCCTGACTGTCCTGATTACTCGCTGCTCGAACTGGCCTCCGTCCGCGAAGGCGACTCGGTAGGCACCACACTGGCCAACAGCGTGGCCTATGCCCAACGGGCTGAAAAGCTCGGTTTCAAGCGATTCTGGCTGGCCGAGCATCACAACATGGAAGGCATCAGCAGCTCTGCCACCTCGGTACTGATCGGCCATATCGCCGGCAAGACAGAAACGATCCGGGTCGGGTCCGGCGGTGTCATGCTCCCGAACCACCCGCCACTGGTCATTGCCGAGCAGTTCGGTACGCTTGAGAGCCTGTACCCGGGACGCATTGATCTTGGCCTGGGCCGCGCACCCGGCACCGACCCGGTAACCGCCCGGGCCTTGCGGCGCGACGGTCTGGGCGCGGAACAGTTTCCGGAAGATGTCGCCCGGTTGCAGTCCCTGCTCGGCCCCCTGCAGCCAGGCCAGCCTGTGAAGGCCATACCCGGAGCTGGCACCAACGTCCCCCTCTGGCTGCTGGGCTCAAGCCTTTACAGCGCACAGCTTGCCGCCATGCGGGGCCTGCCCTACGCCTTTGCCGGGCATTTTGCACCTCGGCTGTATCGCGAAGCCCTGAGAGTCTATCGGGACAACTTCCAGCCTTCAGAACAGCTCGAAAAGCCCTATGCCATGCTCGCCTTGCCAGCCGTTCCCGCCGACTCGGTCCAGGAAGCCGAGCATCTGGCCACAACCAGTTATCAGCGGATTCTGGCCCTGTTCCGGGGCCAGCCGCTCTGGATGAAGCCGCCCGTGGACTCCATGGACGGACTCTGGAACGCTGGCGAAAAAGCCAGCGTGAAAGATTTTCTCGGACTCCAACTGCTTGGGAATGCTGAGTCTATCCAGCGGCAGCTTGATCAGATTCTGTCCGGCATTGAGGTCGATGAACTGATGTTTACCGTGGACATCTACGATCCCGGGAAACGCAGGCATGCGCTCGACATCCTTGCACAAACCAGAAAGCCCGAGAAGGCACTCTCCTAGAGCACAGATTCCACTGCGCTGATCAGTTCAGGATCCTCGGGGCGGACACGGCTTGGGAATGACTCCACCACCGTGCCGGACCGATCAATCACGTACTTGGTGAAGTTCCAGCGTGGTGGTTGGCTCTGCTCGTTGATGGCCTGGAATACAGGATTGGCATCCGGTCCGGTCACAGCTCCCGGGGCAATCATGGTGAAGGTTACCCCGAAGTTCTTGAAGCAGACGGTGGCCGCTTCGGCTTCCGTCTCTGCCTCCTGCCGGAAATCGTCGCTGGCAAAACCAACCACGACCAAACCGTCCTTCGCGTATTGCTTGTGCAGGGCTTCCAGGCCCTCAAACTGGCCGGTGTATCCGCAACGACTGGCGGTATTGACCACCAGCATGGGCTTGCCGGCCGCCAGCTCGCAGAGATTCACGGTGTCGGTGGAGTGCAGTTTACGTTGCTCATGATCAAGAAACGCCGGGCAACTGTCCGCAAATGCCTGAGGCGCACCCATCAGTCCGGCAACCAATGCTGGAATCATCAGAATCTGTTTCAGGTCTTTCATGGATCCGGTTTCCTTGTTCGGTCAGGTATGTTTATACGCGCCGACCGGACGGCTAGCTCAGCCCACACGGTGGACAGAAACGGTTCAGCTACCCATTATTCCGGATAAAACAGCGTTCAGAGCAGGAGCCACGTTCATCATGACCGACACCCCGATCCATGTCTTTCTTTCCCACGGCCTGGAAAGCGGCCCCGGCAGTACCAAGATTCAGGCCATGAAAGCCGAAGCCGAAACCTTGCCGAATATTCGGGCACACGCAATTGACCACAGGAGCACCAAGGACCCGGCGACCCGCTTGGCGCAGATGCAGGAAGCCATGGACCAACACGGCGCCAATCCGGCCCGTACCATCCTGGCAGGTTCCAGCATGGGCGGCTGGGTATGCGCCCAGACGTCGGCGGAGACCCCTGTTCTGGGTTGTTTTCTCCTGGCACCAGCCCTCGCGATGAGCCGGTATCCGCAGTCCAGCCCGGTCATCCAGGCCCGCCACTGTCAGATCATCCACGGCTGGGATGACGAAGTGGTACCGGTCACCCCCGTACTGGATCTGGCCCGCGACCAAGGCCTTCCGATCCTGGTACTCCCCGATGGCCACCGGCTGGAAAACAGCCTTGCCCGGGTTGTAAGCGAGTTTCGCGAATTCCTCCAAACCTGCCTTTCAGATATGAATCAACCGTGATTTCATGAACTTGCGAAATCGGGAAAACCACCTTTGCATAAATGATTGTTTTGGCCATTTTCTTGCGAAAACCACTTTGTTTTGCCAGTCTTTATTAATGTAACAATACATTTCGATAAAAAAACGAACGGAGAAAACCCGATGAGCAGCATGAGCAAGTTCAAAAAACTGGCCGGAATTTCAGCGTTCGCGTTCGCTGCGATGTCCATGGCGAACTCTGTCAACGCCGCTAACTGGCGCTATGCGCACGAAGAATATGAAGGCGACGTACAGGACGTGTTCGCTTACGATTTCAAAGAGTACATTGAGAACAATTCAGACCACACCTTGCAGGTCTACCGCTTCGGCGAGCTGGGTGAATCTGACGACATCATGGAGCAGACCCAGGCGGGCATCCTGAATTTCGTGAACCAGTCGCCCGGCTTTACCGGCTCCCTGATTCCCGAAGCCCAGATCTTCTTTATTCCCTACCTGATGCCGACCGACATGGAGACGGTTATCGAGTTCTTCCGGGAAAGCGAAGCCATCAACGAGGACTTCCCGAAGCTGTACGCGGAAAAGGGACTTGAACTATTGCAGATGTACCCGGAAGGCGAAATGGTTGTGACCGTGGACGAGAAGGTCACCAAACCAGAGGACTTCAACAACAAGAAGATCCGGGTGATGACCAACCCGCTTCTGTCCGAAACCTATTCTGCCTTTGGTGCAACACCAACCCCGCTGCCCTGGGGTGAAGTATACGGTGCCCTGCAGACCAACATGATCCAGGGCCAGGAAAACCCGATCTTCTGGATCGAGTCCGGCGGTCTGTATGAAGTATCTCCGAACCTGGTCTTCACCAAGCACGGCTGGTTCACCACCGCCATGATGGCCAACAAGGACTTTTATGATGGCCTCGGTGAGGAAGACCAAAAGCTGATTCAAGACGCTGCTGACTACGCCTTCGAAAAGATCATCGTACACATCGACGGCCTGGCCGAGCGTTCCCTGGAAAAGATCCGGGAAGCGTCTGACGAAGTCACCGTTACCCGCCTCAACGATGAGCAGATCGAAGCCTTCAAGGCCCGCGCGCCCCAGGTGGAAGAGAAGTTCATCGAAATGACTGGCGAGAGCGGCAAGGAACTGCTGAACCAGTTCAAGGAAGACCTGAAAGAAGTTCAGAACGACTGAACCTGAGGGAACCATTCCCGCCGGCTCCGGCCGGCGGGACGCTGTACTAACCCCCGCCCCGCCGGGGACTTCCTACCGGCCGGGAGCGACATTCTCTGGAGCAGACCCCATGTCCGAGAATTCCCCGGATCTTGAAGACGATACCGGCACCTACGAGTCGGGCCTGCCCGGCTTCCTGGGAACCATCGACGTCTGGATCAGCAAGATTGAAGCCGTGATGCTGGCAATGGGGGTCATCCTCATGGCCATCAACACCTGTGTTAACGTCATCGCTCGCTATATCTTCGGCGAAGGCCTCTTTTTCTCCGGTGAGATAAACCGGATTCTGATTATTCTGATCACCTTTGCGGGCATTGGCTATGCAGCACGGCATGGTAGGCATATCCGCATGTCTGCGATCTACGATGCCATCCCGACCAAGGGACGCAAGGTGCTGATGATCATCATCGCCCTGTTCACCTCAGTGGTCATGTTCTTCCTGTGCTACCACTCGTTCGAATACATCCAGACCCTGTACAGCCGCGGTCGCATTCTGCCTGCTCTGGGTTTTGAAATCTGGTGGATCTATATCTGGGCACCGGTGGGGTTTGCCATTACCGGCATCCAGTATTTCCTCACGGCGATCAAGAATTTCACCAGCAAGGATGTATACCTTTCGACCGGGGTCGTGGACGGTTACGCGGATACCGAATCGGAAGTATGAACCCTGCAGCTGACATTAAGGAAGGATAAGAAATCATGGCAACTATAATGATGTTGATCATGATCGGGTTGCTGCTGCTGGGCTTCCCGATGATGGTTCCACTGATCACCGGCGCCGTGGTTGGCTTCGTGATGATGTTTGATGGCTTCGGCCAGATGGGGACCTTCATTCAGCAAATGATGGGCGGTATCCGCCCTGCCTCGTTGATTGCTGTTCCCATGTTTATTCTTGCCGCGGACATCATGACCCGAGGCCAGTCTGCAGACCGTCTTATCAATATGGTCATGGCGTTTATCGGTCATGTTAAAGGTGGTCTGGCAATCAGTACCGCCACATCCTGCACCCTGTTCGGTGCGGTATCAGGCTCCACCCAGGCAACGGTGGTGGCAGTTGGCTCGCCCCTTCGGCCCAAGCTGCTCAAAGCCGGCTATTCGGATCCGTTCTCGCTCGCGCTGATTATCAACTCCAGTGATATTGCCTTTCTGATACCACCCAGTATCGGCTTCATTATTTACGGGGTTATCTCGGAGACATCCATCGCTGAGCTTTTCATTGCGGGTATCGGGCCGGGGCTGATGATTCTGATCATGTTCTCGATCTACTGCCTGATCTATGCCCGCGTAAATAACCTTCCGACCGAGGAAAAGTCCACCTGGCGTCAACGCGCCGTGGCCATGCGGGAAGCCTTGTGGCCGTTGTTTTTCCCGGTCATTATCGTTGGTGGTATCTATGGCGGCATTTTCAGCCCCACCGAAGCCGCGGCGGTTTGCGTACTCTATGCGTTCCTTCTGGAATTCGTGGTGTTCAGGTCACTCAAGCTTGCTGATGTCTATCGAATCGCCAAGTCCACAGGTCTGATCACCGCCGTCGTCTTCATTCTGGTAGCCGTGGGCACTGGCTTCTCCTGGATTATCTCCTTCGCCCAGATTCCCCAGTCCATTCTGGACGCAGTCGGAATCAGCGATATGGGGCCGGTCGGCGTGATGATTACTATCTGTATCGCCTTCTTTATTGCCTGTATGTTCGTGGACCCCATCGTGGTGATCCTGGTTCTGACGCCGATCTTTGCACCAGCTATTGAGGCCTCTGGCATCGACCCGGTACTGGTAGGTGTGCTGATCACCCTGCAGGTTGCAATCGGCTCTGCAACGCCGCCATTCGGCTGTGACATCTTTACCGCGATAGCGATTTTCAAGCGCCCCTATCTCGAGGTTATTCGCGGCACGCCGCCGTTCGTAATCATGCTGATAGCTGCTGCCGGGCTATTAATCGCGTTCCCGCAAATTGCGTTGTTCCTGCGCGACCTGGCCTTCAGGTGATTTGACCACCCTGGAGGGTGAATACAAAGGAGAGCGACATGTTCAAACGGATTCTGGTGGCAGTAGACGGTTCAATGACCTCTTTCGAGGCCCTGAACAAGGCTATTGAGCTGCAAGAACTGATGACCGACGCGGAGATCTACCTGCTTTGCGTCTACAAGCATCACAGCCTGTTTGAGGCATCCTTGTCGATCGGGCGACCGGCAGAGATGGATATTCCGGATAAAGTGCTTTCGGAGTACGCCAAGGATGTTGTGAATCACGCAAAACAACTGGCGGCAGAACGCGGAGGGAAGAATGTACGCGGTTTCGTTAAGGCTGGTAGGCCATCGAGGGTCATCGTAGACTTTGCCAAGGAGAAAGGTGTGGACCTGATCGTCATCGGCACCAAGGGAACGCACAGTGACAAGGATGGTCTGTTCCTTGGAAGCGTGTCGCACCGGGTCGCATCCCATGCCAAATGCCCGGTGCTGGTAGTGTGATCCTCTAGCCAGAGATTTCGACCCGATTACGGCCGGCTTCCTTGGCGCGATAGAGCGCCTTGTCGGCCAGGGTCAGAATCTGTAACGGTTTCGTGCCACTGTCTGGCCAGCTGGCAACACCCACCGAAACTGTCAGCGCCCCGAGATCCCGTTCACGATGGATGATCGGCACCTGCCGAACTGCTTCGCACAGCTGGTTCGCTTTGTCCCGGGCGGCGTCTGATGTCGCCCCCGGCATTACCACCACAAACTCTTCACCACCGTACCGGCAAACGATGTCACTCTCCCGGAACTGCTTCTGCAGAATGCAGGCCACAATCTTCAGGGCATCGTCTCCCGCTTCGTGGCCGTGGGTGTCGTTGAACCGTTTGAAGTGATCGATATCGACAATCAACAGGGATAGCGGTAAATCGTTACGCTGCGCGACGGCGCTTTCATGCTCAAAAAGCTGATCAAAGTAACGGCGGTTTTTCAGTCCAGTGAGTGCATCCTCGTAGGAAAACTTCTGCAACTCTTCCCGCAGGGCAATGCTCGAGAGGGTAATACTGATTCTCTGGATGGCCTGATCCAGCGCCGCAAGCAAACGTGCCGAGCCATACTCGCTCTCCGCCTTACCGAAAACGCCATCGCCCTCCAGCAGAAGAACACCCTCCGTCACATTGCCGGCACTGGCCGACTCAACGTTTACCCAGAAACACAAGGTACCGCTCTCGGCTTCGCTACCCTCCACTTCGGCGCCCTGCCACTGTTTCAGTTGCGGCAGCCTGGAGGGTTCCGGGAGACCTTTGCGGGCATCCAGAAGCACCGGCAGCGGAACCGGGCGACTGAATCCCCAGACAGCGACCCGATCATACCGGTCGCCCGAGCCCCGCTGATAGAAGGCGCCTTTCAGTGGGCTGCAAATATCCGGGAGCGCCCGGACAAGCAGCCCGAACGCCTGTTTCAGGCCCAGACAATCCTGGAGATCGGTAATCACGTCGCCCAGAATCCGGTTTTTCTCGTTTTCAAAGGTCAGCATCCGGACCCGCGCCTGCTCACGCCGGGCCAGAGCCTCCGCCTTGGCGGTACGTTCGGCAACCTTTTCTTCCAGTGACACGTTCAGCCGCTTCAGCGCCTCCTGGGTGCCCGCGTAGTGCCACAGTGAAATTACCACCACCGCCAGGGAGAACAGGAGCATTCCCCAGCTGACCGGGACCCGGCCCCAGGGAAGCACGCCATGTGCCACGGCCATATCCACAATCAGCAGCGCACAGAAAAAGCCGAAAGCCAGCAGCAGAACCTGTTGCTCTCGCAACATTCGACGGATACGACGCAGCACAACGGCAAAAATAATAACCAGAGAGACCAGAAACATGGCATCAAATGGCGGGAACGTAGACGACAGGTCAAACACGCCCGCCAGCGCGCCCAGCAGTGCACCCACCAGGTATACAAGATGAACTTTCCAGATCAGATTGATCACCCAGGGGCGATGATTGGTCAGCCACTGTTCGAGCAGCAGGGCCAGGGCCACCGGCAGCATGTAATAGGATCCGGCAGCCAGGTAATCCCACATCAGCGGCTGGTAGGCAATCAGCAGACTGGCCTGGCTTTCCGATACCAGCATCAGCGCTGAAGCCAGTGTGAACAGCGAGATAGTCGCAAAGGTTTTCTTTTCCGCCTGCAGCAACGCAAAAATGATCGCCAGCAGCGCAATCAGGGTGGCGAAGCCGGCAATTACCAGGGCTTCCAGGGAGTTTTTGAGGATGTACAACACCAGGTCCGGGTGATCCATGATGGAAACTTCACCCCAAAGACCGATATCCGTGTAGTTGGAAAAGATCCGGAAATAGACCGGCTTGCCTTCATAATTCTCCGGCAACACGATTTCATGCCACGGCCAGCCCTCAAACCGGCCACGACCCTGGGCATCAAACTCCCCATACTGGTAGATTTTCTCACCCTCAACCCAGACCTGAACGATCAGATCGACACTGAAGATATAGAGCACGGGCTCCTGCCACTCTCCGCTAGGCAGGGTGACCCGGAACCAGACGTTTTCACGTCCTTCACGGCCGGGTGGATTGGAGGGAAAACCAATGCTTTGCCATTGTTCGGGTGCATCCTGCAACACCCACTCCGGGACACCATCTTTGGTAAAGGGAGAGTCACCCCAGCGGTACTCCCAACCTTCGGCTACTGGCTGGGACGCTCCATAGGTAAGTGCAGGCATTATCAAGGCCAGAAGCAGCGCGGTAACCAGACGTAGCAGGCTAATCTGTGGCATCAGGAAGGCAAACCTGAGTTGTAGGGCGATCAGATCTGATTATAGCCCAGTCCCTGCGAAATCCGGAGCGCTCTGTCAGGGCATCCGGCCGGTGCGTTCAAGGCGATTCGTGACCATACGATGATAGAGGCGGCTCAGCATGGGACGGATGAGTGGCAGGCCAATGAGCCAGGCCAGAGGTTTAAGCAGGGGAGCGCGGGACATAAGCAGAATGTAGGCGTCCAGTTCACTGTGGATCACGCCTTCGTGGTCTTCCACATGCAATTCCTTTAAGGCCATTTCCGGATCGATTCCCCGGGCTTTCAGTTCCTCATCGCGACCGGTGATATCCACCCATTCAACCTGGTCAGCAGCCTGCCCCGCCAGGCGTTCGTACTGGCGCCGATCCCGACGGCAGCTGGGGCAGGCTCCATCGTAGAAAACGCGAATGGTATTGCCCTTTTCAGTCATTGCGGCTCCACCACCCATTCCGGGTCTTCAAACTCACCAATGGGTTTGATATCCACAAACGGCGCCGCACTGCGAATGATGGCGGCCACCTCGGGGTTATGCTGCCCTTCCATCGCATCCCGTTGTTCCTTGCTCTCCCAGGAGGCGATGGCAATCAACGTATTGGGGTCGCCAATCTTGCGGTGCAGTTCAGTGCCCCTGGCCCCCGGCGCCTGCTGGATAATTTCGCTCGCTCTTACCCAGGCATCCGCGTATTCCTCCGCGGTGTGACCTTCCCGGATATGCACTTCGAAAATAAACTTCATGGGACCTCCCGGCGACTGCCGGCCCAATCACCTCGCGTTATCCCATGATGGCGGCGAACACCGTTAACGTGAGGAGCGGCCCATCACCAGCAGAGCCAGGAGCGCAGAGCCCACCATCAGCAACAGTGCCACCGCATTGAGCACGGGCGTCGACCCTTCCCGAAGGCGATTGAACAGGGCCACCGTCAACGGTGTATCACTACCTGTCAGCATAACGGTGGTATTAAAGTTTTCAAATGACATCAGGAAAGCCATGGCGGCGGCTCCGAAAATAGACGGCAACAGCCAGGGCAGAGTCACCGTGAACCAGGCTACCAGGGGCGTGGCGCCCAGATTCAGGGCGGCTTCTTCCAGCTGGGGATCAAATTTGCGCAGGCGGGCGGCAATTACCAGGGTACTCAGAGTCGCGATGAAGGTCACCTGCCCCATAACCACCAGGGGCATACCGGGCCGGAACAGATCCAGCTCGATGCCCCAGGCTGCCGACATATCGTTGGCCATACCGCTGTAAAACACCAGTATGGACACCCCCAGAATGACCCCGGGAATCACCAGCGGCAGCAGCATGAGCAGGTACAGGAATTCCTTGCCCCGGAACTGTACCCGCTCGAACAACACGGCGTTAACACACCCCAGGGCAACGCTCACCAGCGTTACCCAGAAAGCAATTTTGGCACTTACCCAGAGCGCCGTAAGCAGCCCATCATCGTGGAAGAGTCCGGTGCGGCCCTCGCTGCCATCTGCGAAATACCAGTCCAGAGTGAAGCCTTTCCACGGCAGCGACGGGAAAGGCGCGTCATTGAAGGCAAACACGGCGGTAACCAGTAGCGGCAGAGCCAGGTAAACGAAAAACGCCACCAGGTACGCCAGGTAGAGGCTATCGAACAGACGGGACCGGGGTACCGAACGGATCATGGCTTCACCTTCACCCCATTACCTTGCGCAACGACTGACCGGAGATTTTCAGCCCGAGCCAGACGATGACCGACGACAGTACCAGCAGCAGAACACCGAGTGCTGCCCCCTGCTCCCAGTTAAACCGGGTGATGAACTGGGTGAAGATCTGCTCAGTAAACCAGGCGCTGTCCTTCCCGCCCATGAGCACCGGGGTCAGATAGCTGCCAAGGGTGAGCATGAAAACGACGATGCAGCCGGAAACAATGCCAGGCATGGCCCAGGGCACAACAATTTCTCGCAACACGGTGCCGTGGCCGCCACCCAGGTCGTAGCCGGCTTCCACCAGATTCTCGTCCATACCATCCAGCGTGGTTACCAGCGGTACCACCATAAACAACAGCCCGTTGTAGACCAGGCCGATAATGACCGCCACGTCGTTGTAGAGCATTTCCACCGGACCATCCACCCAGCCCAGTGCCTGCAGCCAGGAACTGAACAGGCCGCTTTCACGCAGCAGAATCATCCAGCCGTAAGTGCGTACCAACTCACTGGCCCAGAACGGAATCAGACAGGCCAGAAACAGGATGCCTTTGGAGCGGCCCCTGGCAAGACGGGCAATGTACCAGGCAATGGGAAAGGCAATGATCAGCGTCAGAAAGGTAGTGAACAGCGACATCACTCCGGTACGCACAAACGTCCGCCAGTAATAGGATTCGGTAAAGAAGTTCTGGTATTGCTCAATGCCCCAGGCAATGGTGTCCCAGCTTTCCCTGACCTGGAACGACACCCGTAACATCTGAAGATGGGGCAAGAGCACCAGCAAGACGATCCAGAGCAGGAACGGCGTGAGCAGCAACCACAGCGATAAGCGACTGACCGAGGACTTCACGGACTGTCGGCTCCAAAGACCCTGGCCAGCGCAGGATTCCAGGCCAGCCGGATGGAACTGTCGGCAGGCAGCCTGGGTGCCGAGCCATCCTGGGGCAGGCGGGCATACACCGGCTGTCCACAGCTCTCCGCCTCGACCCGGCTGTTGGCGCCATCGAACAGGGTGGTGCGTACTTTCGCCTGCATTGATGAGAAGCCGGCACTGAGCGCATCCCCGGACAGCACCAGGGATTCGGGGCGGATATACAGTTCGGCCCGATGGCCGGCCTGAAGGTCGTCCGATGCCACTCTGCCCTGAACCAGTACACCATCATCCAGACGGATGTCTGCCAGATTATCCCGCACCGACACCAGCTCACCGGACAGGCGATTGTTATCGCCGACGAACCCGGCTACGAACGGCGTGGCCGGCTCCCGGTACAGTTCCTCCGGTGGCGCCACCTGATCAAATCGGCCGTCCCGCATAACCGCCACCTGATCCGACATCACCATGGCTTCGGACTGGTCGTGGGTGATGTACACGAAGGTGGTGCCGAACTGCTTCTGGAGGTGTTTGAGTTCCACCTTCATTTGCTCACGCAATTTCAGGTCGAGTGCGCCGAGGGGTTCGTCCAGCAGCAAAAGCGTGGGCTCCAGTACCAGGCAGCGCGCCAGGGCCACCCGCTGTCGCTGGCCACCTGACAACTCCTGGGGGTTACGGTGCTCAAGATCCGGCAAGCCCACCTGTTCCAGCACCCGGGCAATGCGCTTTCGACGCTCCGCCAGTGGCATTTTCCGGCGCTTCAGCCCATAGCCGATGTTGTCACCCACCGTCATGGTAGGGAACAGGGCCAGATGCTGAAACACCATGTTCACGGGCCGACGGTTGGGCGGCACATCGTTCATGCGCTGGCCACGAATGTGGATGTCACCCTCATCTGGCTTGTCGAACCCGGCCAGGAGTCGCAACAGGGTGGTTTTGCCGCAGCCCGAGGGGCCAAGAATGGAGAAAAACGTGCCCGAAGGCACGTCCAGGGATACGTGATCCACCGCGGCATTAGTGCCAAACCGGCGGACCAGTCCCTCACAGAACAGGTCCGAATCCATTCCCATAGGAATCAGTTCGCGGCCTGGACGCGATCCAGCACCTGCCCTTCCATGGTTTCCAGCCCCGGCGGAACCGGCGGATACCACTTGATATTGTTGATGGCGGCGTCATCAAAGCTTTCGCGATAAGCGTCCCGCAGATCGGCTTTGACATACTCATCGGCGCCTTTCGAGGCGGTAAAGTTGCCTGACGCATTGGTAATACGGGCCGCAATCTCCGGCTGCATCACGAAATTGATCCACTTGTAGGCGGCTTCTTCGTTCTCGCTTCGGCGAGGAATGGCGAAGGTGTCGATCCAGCCCAGGGCACCGGATTCGGGGGCAACAAACCGGATGTCCGGGTTTTCGGCATTCAGTTTCCAGCCGCCGGCATCCCAGGCCATGGCCGCTTTCACTTCACCGGTCCGAAGCAGGGCCAGCAACTGATCGCCACCGGTCCAGTAGGTTTTCACATTGCTTTTGCAGTCAATCAGCTTGTCCTCGACCTTTGCCATGATCGACTCGTACTGATCCCGGTTATCGTAGGCTGCGAACGGGTCCATCCCCATGGCAAAGGCGAAACCGATCAGTGTCGGTCGCTTGAGCCGGTAGCTGACCTGGCCCTCAACACCGGCGTCACACAGGTCGGTGTAATCGTTCACCATATCCGCCACCGAGCTGTGCACGATCAGACCACTGGTTCCCCACACCGACGGCACACCATAGAATTTGCCATCCAGTTCGGTGGAATCCTGGGTCGCCTTGACCATGGACGGCTGCAACTGATCGGTGTTTACGCGGCTGAAATCGATCGGTTTATAGATATTGAACTGGCGCTGCACGCCGACAATGCGGTCCTGGCTCGGTTGGGCCAGGTCAAACCCCGCACCGCCCGTCGCGCGGAGCTTGGAAATCATGTCTTCGTTGTTGGAGAGGGTCACCTTCACATCGATGCCGGTCTCCTCCTCAAACTGGGCGACCACATCGTCCGGGGCGTAGCCACCCCAGGTAATCAGACGCAGCTCTTCGGCCAGGGTAGTGCCGGAAAAACCCGTGGTGGCAAGGGCTGCAGACAGCACAAAAGCACGGTTCCGTGTCGAACGGGAGGGCATGATCATAACGTGTCCTTACTGATGGCAATTCCAGAAGTTTGCTAACCATTGGTTATCAGGAAGTTATAGACCATGTATTGCAGTTTTGTGAAACCCGGTACGAAAAAACGGAGGCCGCAGCCTCCGTTTTCAGTGGTGCCATGAACTACCGGTGCATTTAACGCCCGGACTTCAACATTTCCCAGTACTTGGCATAGACCTGAAGGGCGTCGTCGCCAATGTCGGTCTGGAATTCGGCATTGATCATATCGGTCGCGTTCGGATAGCTTGCCCGGTTATTCGCCACTTCGTCTGGCAGCAGGTCCCGTGCCGCCAGGTTCGGAGTGGCATAACCGATCTCTTCGCTGATCAAAGCGGAAATTTCAGGCTGCAACACGAAACTGATGAACTGGTGGGCCGCTTCCGGATTCTTCGCGTTTTTCGGAATCACGAAACTGTCCAGCCAGGCAATGATGCCTTCTTCGGGATAGACGTACTCCAGCGACTCCATGGTGTCCTTGCCCATCACAGCCTCGCCGTTCCAGATCATGCCGACATCAGTCTCGCCTTCCAGGTAAGGCATGCGGGGCGCATCGGAATTGAAGGTGCGAACCGAGGGCATCAGCTCGGAAAGCTTTTCATAGGCCGCCTCGATTTCATCCGGATTGGTGCTGTTGCCGGAATAGCCCAGTACCCGCAGGCCAACGTGGAAGACTTCCCGCATATCGTTGGTGAGCATTACCCGGCCATCGAAGCGATCTTCCCAGAGGTCCTCCCATGCGGTGACCGGCTCGCCTTCGATGTCTGCGGTGTCCACCGCCAGCCCTGTGGTGCCCCAGAGGTAGGGCACGGAGAATTTGTTCTCCGGATCGATATCCAGGTTCACCAGTTCCGGATCCAACTGGTCAAAGCCCTCGATTTTGCTGCGGTCAATCGACATCAGCAGATCTTCCTGGCGCATCTTGCTGACGTAATAGGTGGACGGCACCGCAAGGTCATAGGCGGCGCTGTCATCCAGCAGCTTCAGACGGGCATACATGGCCTCGTTACTGTCGTAGGTGGTGTAGACCACCTGAATGCCTGTTTCCTCGGTAAAACGGTCGAGGACTTCCTGGGGCATGTATTCGGACCAGTTGTAGAGGTTGAGAACCTGGGGCTCCTCGGAACTGCAGCCCGTCAATCCCACTGCCAGCAAGCCGGCCAGTGCCAGTTTCTTCATCGTTTGCTCCTTATCAGAATCCATTGAGACAACATCAGCATAACCAGTGAAAACACCAGCAACAGTGTGCCCAGGGCATTCACCTCAGGTTTCAGGCCCACACGCACCATAGAGTAGATGCGCAGGGGCAGAATTTCATAGCTTGGGCCACTCACAAAGGTGCTGACCACCACATCATCGAGGGACAGTGTAAACCCTAGCAGCCAGCCTGCCAGTAAGGCCGGCATGATCACCGGGATCAGCACGGTGCGGGTCATGGTGAAATCAGAGGCACCGAGATCCCGTGCGGCTTCGGGCAGGCTTTCATCAAAACCGCTCAACCGGGCCATGACCGTGATCACCACAAACGGCAGACAGAAGGTCACATGGGCCAGCAGCAGGGAAACATAGCCAAGCTGCAACCCCACCAGCAGGAACAGGGCCAGCAGGGAGATAGCCAGGACAATCTCCGGCGACATCATCACCACAAACAGCATGCCGTTGAGCAGCTTCTTGCCCCTGAACTGGTACCGATGCAGGGCCAGGGCGGTCAGGGCGCCGATCACCGTGGACACGGTGGCGGCAGACAGCGCCAGCCAGAGGGAATTCCACATGGCATTGACCATGGCCCGGTTATTAAACAGCGCCTCGTACCAGCGCAGGCTGAGCCCGCCCCAGGCGTAACCGGTTCGGGATTCATTGAATGAGAACACCACAAGTACCACGATGGGCACATAGAGGAGGATGTAAATGAGAGTCAGATAGGTGCGGGGCAGCCATCGTGTCATCAGGCGCCCTCCTCGCCAATTCGCCGTTTACTCAGGCGGTGGGCAAACATGAGGAACGCCATGGTCACAGTCAGCACGATGCTGGCCGCAGCCCCGAAGGGCCAATTGCGGGCATCCAGGAACTGGTTCTTGATCACATTACCCACCAGCAGATTTCGGGAGCCGCCAAGAATGTCCGGAACAAAGAAAAGCCCCATGGCCGGCAGCAGGACCAGCATCACGCCAGCAAGAACCCCCGGCAGGGTCAGCGGCACAATTACATTTATAAAGGTGGACAGCCGTCCCGCGCCCAGATCATGGGAAGCCAGCAGCAGCTCCTGCTTAAGATCCTCGAACACCGAATACAGCGGCAGGATCATGAACGGCAGCAGCAGATACACCAGACCAATAATCACCGCGCCTTCGGTATAGAGCAGCTGCAGCGGCTCATCAATCAGCCCGATCGACATCAGGGCGTTGTTCAGCAGACCGTTGGTGGCCAGGATCAGCTTCAGGGCGTAGGTGCGCACCAGGGAGTTGGTCCAGAAGGGCACGATCAGCAGGAAGATCAGTATCAGCTGACGCTGCTTGCCCACTTTGGACAAGGCCCACGCAAACGGGTAACCAATCAGCAGGCACACCAGGGTGGTCATCGCCGCCATGTAGAGGGAGTGGAGGAAAACCTCCAGGTACAATGGGTCGAACAGCTGGCGATAGGCGTCCAGATTCAAAGGCAACGACAGAAAGGTTGCCGGATCCCGGGTCATGACACTGGCGCCTACCACCAGGAGATTGGGTGCCAACACCAGAAACAGGAGCCAACCCCAAACCAGAATCAGGACGGCGGTTTTGAACGGCTGCTGCATAACGCTATGCATCGGCCGACAGTTCCTCTTCCGTTGCGGTTTCGCCGGGCAGCAGCCATTCCCAGCCATCCACCCAACTGACCTTGACCGGTTCGCCCAGGCGGTAATCGAATGCCGGATCGTCCTCATCAAAGAATTCGCTGGCCAGCACCTCGGTGCCATCATCCAGGTGAATCACCGAGTCCAGGGTACTGCCTTTGTAGTTACGCTCGACAATCTTGCCCGCGACACCCTGCTCATCGGCCGGATCCAGCACCCGGATGTCCTCAGGCCGCAGCAGCACGTTCAGGGGCTGGCCTTCGCGTACCGCAAAGTCCGGTCGCCGCAGGGTTCGTTTGAGGCCAAAGACATCGACGGTAATAGAGCCATCGTGAACCGACTCGACCGTGCCGGGGAAAAAATTGGTTTCCCCCACAAACCGGGCGGTAAAGAGGTTGGCTGGCCGCTCGTAAACCTCACGCGGAGTGCCGAGCTGCTGCACCAGGCCATCCTTGAGGACCACCACCCGATCCGACATGGACAGGGCCTCTTCCTGATCGTGGGTCACGAATACGAAGGTGATGCCGAGCTCCCGTTGCAGGCGCTTCAGCTCAACCTGCATGGTACGGCGTAGCTTGTAGTCGAGGGCCGAGAGGGGTTCATCCAGGAGCAACAGCCGTGGCCGTTTGACCACCGCCCGGGCGATGGCAACCCTTTGCTGCTGACCACCGGACAACTGATGGGGCTTACGACGGGCGAAATCCTGCAACTGGACCATGGCCAGGGCTTCATCGACACGCTGGCGAATCTCGTCCTTCGGGCGCTTTTCCATCTTCAGGCCATACGCCACGTTGTCGAACACCGACATGTGGGGGAACAGCGCGTAATGCTGGAATACGGTATTGAGCGGCCGGTTTTCCGGGGCAGTATGGGTGAGATCTTCTCCGGCCAGGGTGATGCTGCCCTCGTCAGGATGCTCGAAACCTGCCATCAGGCGCAGCAGCGTGGTTTTGCCGCAACCGGAAGGTCCCAGCAGGGTAATGAACTCGCCGTCGTAGATCTCGAGATCCAGTCCGTCGAGCACCGTTTTGCCACCGAATTGCTTGGAAAGATTGCTCAGGGATAGCAGTGTCTGTTTCATCGGCGCTGCCCAAAGAATGAGCGGCCTATTTTTCCAGAAACCAACACAAACAAAAAGGGGCGCCGGGGGAATTCAGCCCCGATGCCCCTTTTGTCTGGCAGCGCGCTCAAGCCTTCTACAGGCTGGCACGCTTCGCCAGGATTCAGTCCTCAGCCACGCTGTTCAGGTAGGCCTTGTCTGAAATGTTGGTCCACTGACGAACCTGTTTCAGGTAGTCACGCTGGGACTCGATGATTTCCTTGGCCAGCGGATCGTTCTCAGCGGCCTCGGCCAGCAGCAGGTTGGTGGTGCTGCGCAGGGCATCAATGACTTCCGGGGGGAACACCTTGTGTGTCACATCCGGGTAGTCTTCCTTCATGCGATCCCAGGCCACGCCACTCTGATGGGTGCTCTGGATGTACATGTCATAGGCGGCGGTGCGCATGGCCACACGCAGGATCTCCTGAAGATCCTTTGGCAGCTCTTCCCAAGTCTTCTTGTTGATCAGGAACTGGACTTCCGCGCCCGGCTCCTGCCAGCCCGAATAGTAGTACTTGGCGATCTGATGGAAGCCCATCTGGAAATCCAGGGCAGGACCGACCCATTCAACAGCATCCACGGTGCCACGCTCAAGGGCGGTATACAGCTCACCTGGCGGCAGGTTGGTCACGGCAACCCCCAGCTCGGACATCACCTCGCCGGCAAAGCCGGGAGTTCGCATCTTGAGCCCCTTCAGGTCTTCCAGCGAGTTGATTTCCTCGCGGAACCAGCCGCCCATCTGGTTGCCGGTATTACCGCCCGGGAAGGACAGCATACCGTAAGGCTCATACACCTTCTGCATCAGCTCCATGCCCTCGCCGTGGTAGAACCAGGCGTACATTTCAGGCGCAATCAGCCCGAACGGGATGGTAGTGAAGTACATGGCATTGGGGATGGTGCCCTTGTAGTAATAGGACGCGGTGTGACCCATGTCGTACTGGCCGTTGCGCACCAGATCAAAGATGCCGAACGGTGCCTTGTGCTTGTTGGACGGATCTATACGAATCTGCAAACGGCCGTCCGACATGGTTTCTGCCATGTCCGCCATATGCTGAACCGTCTCTCCCAGTACCGGAGAGTTGGGCCCCCAGGTTTGCGCAAGGCGCAAGGTATAGTTTTCCTCGGCCACCGAGGACACGCTGAACACGGTAGCCGCAGCGGCCACGGCCGCAAGCAGTGTTTTCCGGATTGTCATTGTGTTGGCTTCCATTATTGTTGGTATGAAAACAGGTATTTCTGTCGCGAAACCATCATAGCTTGCTCACGGTGTTCCGCCAATCGGCAGAACACCATGATTCAGGATCAGACCTTGAACTGACCGACCAGGTCCCTAAGGCTTTCACCCAGACGCGCCAGTTCGTGGCTGGCTTCGTTGGTCTGGGTTACGCCGGTATCACTGCGCTGGGCAGCATCGACAATGCGGACCACGTTCTGGTTGATCTCTTCGGCAACCTGGCTCTGTTGCTCTGCGGCGGTCGCAATCTGGGTAACCTGATCGTGAATCTGCCCCACCGAGGTCTCAATGGTTTTCAGCGCATCGGTGGCGTGGTTGATCCGTTCAACCGTTTCACTTGAGCGCTTGCGAGACTTGTTCATCCGCTCAACCGACGCTTTTGATTCGGTCACAAAACCATCAATCATTTCCCGAATCTGGTCAGCAGATTCGGCACTGCGCTTGGCCAACTGACGCACCTCATCGGCAACCACCGAGAAACCACGGCCATGCTCGCCAGCCCGGGCGGCTTCGATGGCGGCGTTGAGGGCCAGCAGGTTGGTCTGCTCAGTCACGGCGTGGATGACATCCAGGACCTGCTGGATATCGTCAGATTTCTCGGCGAGAGCATCAATGCTCTTCGCGGTATCCTGGATTTCCTCGGAAAGCTGGTTCACCGCACCCTGGGCGCTGCTGATGGTTTCTCCACCCTCGCGGGCCATTCGGTCGGCGTCCGACGCGGCACTCTCGACTTCATTGGCGTTGCCAGAGATCTGCTGGATTGTGGCCGCCATTTCATTGATTGCAGACGCGATCTGGTCGGTCTCGGACCCCTGCTCCTGAACCGAAGCGCGGGTTTCATTGGCTACCCGGCTGAGCTCTTCCGCCGCGGAGGCTACCTGATCCGTGGTCGCGCCAACCTCACGCATGGTGTTCTGGATCTTGACCACGAAGGCGTTAAAGCGCCGGCCCAGTTCGGCCAGCTCGTCATTACCTTCATCCGGCAGGCGCTGGCGCAGATCACCCTCGCCGTCGGCAATTTCCTGCATCATGTTGCTGACACTCTTCAACGGCCGGGTCACGCTGCGACCTACGAAAACGCCGATCACCAAAGCAATCACCACCACCACTACGGTGACCAACAGAATAAAGCCCAGGGTTTCGGCCATACCGGCCTCAATGTCCTCTCGGGCCGCTGCCACCTGCCGGTCGATGTCGGTGATGTAAACACCGGCACCAATCATCCAGTCCCAGTCCGGAATGAGAGTGGAATAGGACATCTTGGGCTCTTCATTGCCGGAGGCCGGATTCATCCAGTCGTAGCCGTAAAAGCCATCCTCCTCGGCCGCAGCAAACAGATCGCCCACCAGGCGTTTCAGGGTCGGGTTATTGGTTGGCCCCTCTTTGGAAGGGTCGGGGGCGTAAGCCAGGTTGTAGACGTCTCGCGTGTAGGCAAACACATAGTTGGTATCATCGAAGCGAATGGTACGCAGGCGCGCAGCCGCTGCCTCCTTGGCTTCTTCTTCACTCAACGACGGGTCATTCTTGGCCTCCAGGACCACCGCTTTGGCAGCATCAACCAGGTTCTGTAGTCCAGCCTTGCGCGCTTCCAGAAGACTGTTCTCGAGCCGCTTCAGCTCGGCTTCACCGTTTGCCTGAATCTGGTTGGCGGTGATCCAGGCAAGAGTTGCCGCCGTAAGCACTACCGGGATCATTACGGCCACAAGTAACCGCGTTCGAATTTTCAACCGACTCAAAACGTTCATTTTACCGAGCTCCTGGGAATTTCAGTTGCCGAAGATTATCCACAGACCACTTCAAGTGATCTGTTCCAGTTTGTTAAGAGAGATTTCAGCAGCCGCCCTGCTGCGACCGGATACCTCAGACCAAACGGACCTTCCGCCAATGTTTTCAGATAAGTAGAGTAACGGCAGTAGCGTATATGTCTTGAGTAAGCGTTCGACTAAAGGACCACTACGAAGGTAGGCCAATGAAGCACCTGTTTCTGGTACGCCATGCCAAATCCAGCTGGGCCGATGAGTCGCTCTGCGACCGGGAGCGACCTCTCAACGCCCGGGGCGTGAGCCAACTGGCACCACTGGGCAAAGCCCTTAAAGCCGCAGGCGCCTTCGACGGCGAAGTTTACTGCAGCAACGCGACCCGTGCCCTGGCGACCCTGGAGGGTGCCCTGCCCGAAAACCTTTTGCCCGGGCACTGGCACACGGAGGGTGAGCTCTACACATTTGATTACCGACGGTTGATTGCCTGGCTGGAACAACTGGGAGACGAACCCCTGGTCTCGGTTGTAGGTCACAACCCCGCCTTGCTGGAACTGGCCCAGTGGCTTCTGAAACACCCACCTGAACAGCTACCCACCGCCAGCTTTATTCACATCCGGCTTCCCATCAAACACTGGCACCAGATTGATCGCGGAAAGGGCAAGCTGGAGGCTGTGATGACGCCACAGGATTACAGCTACGCCCACTTCGAACGAAAACTGAAAAAGAAAGCCAGAACCGCGGGAGACGACCCGGCAAGGGACATACCCAAGGCCCTTCACCACCAACATGATCGGCTACGGCAACTGGAGCGTGGCGTTATCCTTGGCCTGGATGACGAATTCCTCCACCAGTACCGGATTGCCATTCGCCGCAGCCGGGCCATTGCCGAATCGGTCCAGGAAGTCACTGGTGATAAATCGTTGGCGAAGGCAGTCAAGACTCTGAAGCGTCATGCCAGGGCGACAGGCCCGCTGCGTGACCTGCATGTCTTTCTACAGGACTTGCCCCAATTGTGTGGCCACAACTCGGAAGTCCAGGCGGCCCTGAACATCTGGTTCGAGCGGGAGGCCGCCAACAGCCACAAGAAACTGGTAAAGCGCCTGCAAAGCAAGCGTTACCAGGACAGTATGGAGCAATGGCTCAACCTAATTGACTCCCGGAAGTTCCATAAGCTGGCCGGAAGCCTTCAGCATAAAGACATCCGAAAAGCGGTCGAACATCGTATCAAGGGGTTCAACAAACTGACTGCGGAACTGATGCATACTTCGCCGGATGAGGATATTCATCGGCTTCGCAAGCAACTCAAACGAATCCGTTACCTGATGGAACTGGACGTCAGAACCTGGAAGCCCAGGCTGAAAGTGCTCAAGGCACGGCAGCAACTCTACGGTCAATTCCAGGACTTACATGTTCAGATTGAGCTGCTAGAGCAGTTCCGCAAGACGGCCCCGGAGGTTTTGCCAGCGGCACTCAGCGGCATTATTGAAACCCTGGGAGAGCGCAAAGCGGACGCCCGGAAACAGATTCTGACCCTTGGAGGACTCGATGGAGCCCCGCTATGACACCCTGTTTTACGACGGCCAGTGCCCCCTGTGCGCCAAAGAGATCCGCACCCTGCGGAAACTCCAACGAGGTAACCTGATCTTCGCAGACATTCACGAACAGCGTGACGGAACCAGCAACCTGCCAGCTCATGAAGCGTTGCTAAGGCGCCTGCATATGCTGACGTGGACAGGCGAGTGGGTTATCGGCCTGCCTGCCAACGTTCGCGCCTGGTCTCACACACCCTTTGGTTTTCTTTTCAGGCCACTGCTCTGGCCCGGCATCTACCAGGTTGCCTCGCTGATATACAGGAAATGGGCAGACAAGCGTTATGAACGGAAGTACGCCTGCGCTATTGGTAACAACGAGGCGGCTTAGTCATCCTGGCTCGGCCTCCAGTCGGACGGCGCACCCTCCGCGCATTTGCGGCAATCGAGTTCAAACCCGAGCATGGATGCCCGCCCCTCTTCCGTCGTTACCCATGGGCGATTCACCCAGGGCGGCGTGTGTCGCACATGCTGGTTGTGCCCGCACGACAACTGGGCGACCCAGTGATTTTCTTCGTCCCTGTGATAGCCGGTAATGGGTTGCTTCATTTGACCTCCTTCGTACATATGCGGGTGACGCCGGGCGCCCCAAACCCGTATCCTTAGATATAACCTTATTCCATCAGTCTGAGGAGTTCAGCCATGAAAACTGCCCATGATCTGGTAGATGCCGCCCGGAAAGAGATTCAGGAAGTGCCCCTTGATCAGGCGGACGATGCCATCAAGAACGCGGACCTGCTGCTGGATGTGCGTGATGCAGATGAGTATCGGGCTGGTCATATACCGGGGGCCGTGAACATTTCCCGCGGAATGCTGGAGTTCAAGTTCAACAATGATCCCGCGTTTGAGAGCCGCGACATGAACATCGTGTGTTACTGCAAGACATCCGGACGAGCCGCGCTGAGTGCAAAGGCCCTGAAAGAAATGGGCTACATGCACGTGCAGTCCATCGCCGGCGGATTTGATGCCTGGCAGGAAGCAAACAAGCCCGTGGCCAAGCCGGAACTGCCCTCTTTCGAATAGTTGGCACCTACAGACAGCAGGCCTTGTACTTTCTGCCACTGCCACAGGGGCAGGGATCGTTACGACCGGGCTTTAGCTGGCCCTCGCTGGTATCGCCCCGAAGGTAATACCAGCGACCCTGCTCTCGAACGAAACTGGAGCTTTCTTCAAGAAATCCCCAGCCCCTGCCCACGCGGTAGATCGCCCGGAAATGAACCGTGCCGCTATCGCCCGACTCACTGGTGTCCAGAATCTGCAACGAAGTCCAGTCCGGCGAGTCTTCCAGCGTGAATGTCTCTGGCCGCGAGCTCGGATGCCAGGTAGCTTGCAGATAATCCGGGAGATTGAGAACAAAGGCCGCATAACGGGATCTCATCAGCGCTTCAGGGTCAGGCGCAGGTTCGCCCCGATGGAAAGGCCGGCAGCAATCGCTGTAGGATTTACCGCTGCCACACGGGCAGCTCTGGTGTTCGGGATGTTGAATCATCTTGGGACTATCTTTTCGACTATGCTCGTAGTCCGGCAGTGTATCAGTATCAAACCGGTGCCGCTCCGGCCTTCGCTCCTGACCTTTTGGTGATTCCCTTTGACGGATGTCTCGCTGTTACAGATTATTCTGGCCAACCTTGCCCTTCTGGCCGGGGCCTGCCTGCAAGGCGTGGCCGGCTACGGGATTGGCACGTTGGCTGCACCGTTGCTGTTTCTGATCAGCCCGATGCTCATCCCGGGCCCGCTGATACTGAATGCCACGCTTCTCACCGTCTTCATGCTGATACGCAATCGTGGCGCACTGCAGGTCAGGGAAGTGCGCTTTGCCATCGGTGGCGGCGTTGCCGGTGCAATTCTGGCAGCACTGACGTTGCTGGTGATCTCCACCAAAGGCTTCGAACTGATCTTTGGCGTTCTGATCCTTGCCGGAGTGGCGCTCAGTCTCGGCGGCCTCAAACCGGCGCTTAATGCTCGGAACAGCGTGCTGGCGGGGGCTGCGTCCACCTACATGGGCACGATTACCGCTGTGGGTGGGCCGCCCATTGCGTTGATTTATCAGAACGAGAAAGGGCCATTGGTCAGGGCCAACATGTCCGCGTTCTTCCTGGCGGCCAGCGTGCTGAGCCTGTCAAGCCTGCTCGCCTCCGGCTATCTCGGCACCCGGGAACTTTTCCTCTTCGCAGTGACCTTCCCGGGGGTGTTCCTGGGCTTCTGGCTGTCCGGCAAGCTCGTCAACCGCATGCCCTTCGAAGAGCTTCGCCCGGTAATTCTCGGTATCGCGGCCATCGCTGGAACAGCAGCGCTGATTCGCGGCCTGATTTCGCTGTAAGTCCGGGACTTCAGTCAAAGAAGAGTCCAGCGGTACCCGACCACCGACTGCAAACATTAGCTGGCAAGCGACTCGCGCATTACATTCAGCAGTCCGCCTTTGAGGATCATCCGGATCTGGCGATGGCTGAGGTTGTGGTCCAGCTTGTATCGCTTACCGGTTCGGCTGTTCCTGGCGGTTATCTCTTTTCCGGAATCCAGTGCCTCATGCAGCCCTTCCAGGGCCAGTTCATCCCCCTGCTCGATATCTTCGTAGTCATTTTCGCCAGTGAAGTTCAGGGGCAATATGCCGAAATTACAGAGATTCTCCCAGTGAATGCGGGCATAGCTTTTGGCGAGAACCACCCGTACACCAAGGTAACGGGGTGTCAGGGCAGCATGTTCGCGGCTCGAACCCTGGCCGTAGTTGTCTCCGCCCAAAATCATCGAGCCGCTGTCCCGGTATTTCTTGGCGCGATCCGGATAGCTCGGATCGATCCGGGTCAGGGTAAATTCGCTGATGGCCGGAATGTTGCTGCGGTAGGGCAGAACATTGGCACCGGCGGGCAGGATTTCATCCGTGGATACATCGTCCCCGGTTTTCAGCAGCACCGGCAGTTCCAGTGAATCCGGAAGCCCCTCAAACTGTGGTAGGGAGCTGATGTTCGGACCTTTCTCCACCATGGTCAGTTCCGGATGCTGAGCGGGTGGCCGGATGTTGCGATCGGCCACGTAGAAGGTACGGCGGTTATCGAAGACCGGGCACTTCAGATCAAGTTCCCGGGGGTCGGTGATCACGCCAGTCAGTGCCGACGCGGTCGCGGTTTCCGGGCTGCAGAGACACACCTTGTCCTCCGGGGTTCCTGAGCGGCCAGGAAAATTCCGGGGTACCGTCCGAAGGCTGATCTGGTCCGTTGCCGGGGCTTGCCCCATGCCGATACAGCCGTTGCAGCCGGTCTGATGCAGGCGGGCGCCGGCGGCCAGCAAATCACGCAGATAGCCCAGTTCGGTCAGATTCTCCAGGATCTGCCGGGATGTCGGGTTGATATCAAAGGACACCCGATCGTGAATCTGGTGCCCCCTGACCATCATTGCTGGCACCGCAAAATCCCTGAGGCCCGGATTGGCGGACGAGCCAATGTAGGCCTGATAGATAGGTTCACCGGCAACCTCGCGGACCGGTACCACTTTGCCGGGGCTACTGGGCAGGGCGATCAATGGTTCAAGCTTGCCCAGATCGATTTCCTCGTACTCGTCATAACTGGCGCCGCGATCCGCTTCGAGGAGCTGGAAATCGTCCTCCCGGTGCTGCTGCTTCAGAAAGTCCCGCACCGCGTCGTCAGCGGGGAACACCGAGGCGGTGTGGCCCATTTCCTGCCCCATATTGGCGATGACGTGGCGATCCATGGCGCTCAATTCTTCCAGCCCGGGGCCGTAATATTCGATGATCTTGCCAGAGCCGCCCTTGACTCCGTGGCGGCGTAGCATCTCCAGGATCACGTCTTTCGCACTGACCCAGTCCGGCAGCCGGCCGGTCAGTTTCACCCCCATGATCCTGGGCATCTTGAGATAGAAGGGCTCACCGGTCATGGCCATGGCAACCGCCAGTCCGCCTGCCCCCATGGCCAACATGCCCAGTGAGCCGGCCGCGCATGTGTGACTGTCGGAACCGAGCAGGGTCTTGCCTGGTTTTCCAAAGCGCTCCATATGCACCGGGTGACTGACCCCTGACCCCGGGGGGCTGAACCACACCCCGAACCTCTCGCAGGCGCTGCGCAGGAACAGGTGATCATCCGGATTGCGGTTGTCGGCCTGAATCAGGTTGTGGTCGACATACTGGGCGGAAAGTTCAGTCTTGACCTGGCCCAGCCCCATGGCTTCCAGCTCCAGCATTACCAGGGTGCCGGTGGCATCCTGGGTGAGAGTCTGATCAATCTTCAGACCAATCTCGTCGCCTTCGACCATCTCTCCGGACAGGAGGTGGGATTCAATCAGCTTCTGTGCCACGTTACGTGGTTGATTACTGCTCTTTTTCGCCATGAGATGGTCTCCTCTGCAAGCCAGAAATCGTCTGCTTTGGAACAACCCAGCGATGGAGTCAGCTGCCTTTTAATATCTATCTTTTCAATCTTTCACTTTTACGAGTATAGAAGCTCTTTGGCAGGGGTGCAGGTGACCCGAAATCAACCTATCCGGCCCAGAGCCGAACCCGGAAACGGTTCTTGCGCCATAGAAAGGCCAGCCACAGGGCGTGGGCGTTGATCAGGAAGGCAAGACTCCACTCAAAGGCATCGTCCTTGCGGCTATAGAACTCGGGCGCCACGCCATTGAGGATCACTGAGAGAATGCCCACAGCGAGAGTCAGCTGACAAAGATTCAGCAGCCTCATGCCCGTGTGCCTCCACAACGGATGGCTGCGCAAGCCGGCACTCACCAGCAGTTCACAGATAAAGGTGAGCGAAAAATACAGAACCACGCCAATACGGCGGATCAGATTGAACCCGTCACCGGCATGGCCCAACGCCAGGGTATAGGCCCCGAGCGAGACACTGGCCACCAGGCCCAGCCAGGGGACCCAGGCGACCCCGGACGTATGGACGCCAAGCTGGCGCAGCCACCGGCCGTTTAGCCACCAGAACAGGATGCCGAGCAGGGCCGCGGGCAACATGGTGCCTTTGAAGATGAAATAGGACGTGCCGTAGCGACCGGTACGGCTGATGCTGGTGCAGCTGTCCCAGTAAGGCATGCACAGCTCAACATGGCCTTCCAGCACCGAAACCGTGAATGTCAGGTGAATCGTGATCAAGGGCACCAGGGCAGCAGCAAGTGCCAGCCACCAGAGGTGAAAAAAGCGATGGTCAGCCATGGTAAATACCCCTGAGCTACTCTAAGCCTGGAAACGAAAAACCGCAAAAGACGTCGGCAACGCCTTGAATGAACATTATTTGACCAGATTTTGCAATCCGGTCCATCCTGTCAAAGGGTTTTTGCCTCAAAATAGTGCTCCAGGGAGTCAGGATCAGTGTATGAGCGCACCGCATCAGGAAATTATTGAAAGCCAGGTCGACGTCTCACAACTTGCCATCGGCATGCACGTCATTCGCCTGGACCGCCCCTGGGAAGACACGGACTTCCTTATTCAGGGGTTTATTATTCGCCATCAGTCGGAAATTGATTCGCTGCGGGCCCAATGCGAGTTCGTTTTTATTGAAGGTCGTATTGATGGGGCATCGTCCTCGCAGGACGGCAACAGCAACGGTCGGAAATCCTCTGGCCTGATGGGTTTTTTCCGCAAAAAACGAACCTCCGAACCTGTCCAGAGTACCCACAAGCCTGTACCACCGAAGAAGCGCGTCCGCTATATCAACAAGGTTGACGCCGGCCAGGAAATGGAAACAGCAGTCATACGCTTCGAGGAGGCCCAGAAGACCGCCAAGTCGATCATGTCTGGCCTGAGAGTGGGCCGCACGCTGGACCTGAACAATGCCCGCACCGTGGTAAACCACTGCGTCGAGAGCGTACTTCGCAATGAAAACGCGCTGTTGCTGCTCACCAAGATCAAACATCAGGATGAGTACACCGCCGAGCACTGTATCAACGTATCCATACTCGCCGCGGCCTTTGGCAAGCATCTCGGCCTGCTTGAAGGAGAAATCCGGAATCTGGCCCTGTGCGGCCTGCTCCACGATGTCGGCAAGACCCGGATTCCCGATGAGATCCTTAACAAACCCGGAGCGCTGACGCCAAAAGAATTTGACGTCATGCGCCACCACACGACCCACGGGCGCACCATCCTGATGGGGACCAGCAATTCCCTGAACACCGCCGTGGACGTGGCGTTCAGCCATCACGAGCGGATGGATGGCTCAGGCTATCCCCGGGGCCTTCACGCCCAGCAGATCCCGTACTTTGCCAAGATCATTGGCCTGGTGGACACCTACGATGCCATTACCAGCAACCGGGTCTACGACAAGGGGCGGGCTTCCATGCAGGCGCTGGAAATTATCCACAAGCACCGCGGCACCCAGTTCGATGAAGAACTTGCAGAGGCCTTTATCCAGATGATCGGGGTTTACCCCCCGGGGTCCATCGTTGAAATGGTCAATGGCGAGGTGGGTATCGTTGTGGAGAGCCGGCCAGAGCATAAGCTGAAGCCCTGTGTTCTGCTGGTCAGGGAGGCCGATAAAAGCCTGATGGCGCCCTACAGGACAGTCGACCTGAAAACCGCCCCTGAAGATGCGGCCGGGGAGGTCTACCGCATCGCCCGGGAGGTCCCGGACGGAACCTATGACATCGTGCTTCAGGAATTTGTCGATCAGGGGCTGATCGTAACCACCCCGGGCCAAGGCCCTGACGCCACATAAAAGGGACAGCCTGTTACTTTCTAACCCGCAATGCCCTGCTATACTCGCTGACAAACAGACTTCGGCACAACAAGACATGAATTCCGGCATTCCTTTCCTCAACATTCCTGCCACGCCCGACGGCGCAGGCGTTTCGGAGGTTACACCTGCCGAAGGGCTCAGGGCCGTGCTCGACAACCTGGACGCTCTGGTTTATGTCTCTGACTTCGAAACCCATGAACTGCTCTACATGAACGCCTATGGCCGAAGAATCTGGGGTTCCATAGATGGGAAAAAGTGCTGGGAAGTCCTGCAGAACAACGCCAGTCCCTGCGACTTCTGCACCAATCACCTTTTGATTGATTCAGAAGGCTCCCCTTCAGCGCCTCATATCTGGGAATTCCAGAACCGGTTAGACAAGCGCTGGTACCAGTGCCGGGATCAGGCAATTCCCTGGTTAGATGGCCGTCTGGTCCGCCTCGAAATTGCTACCGACATCACCGAGCGAAAGGAAATGGAGCTGGCACTCAAGGAGGCCCACGAAAAGGCCCGGGCCGCCGCACTCCAGGACGACCTTACCGGGCTTCATAACCGGAGAGCTTTTTTCGAACTGGGTAACCAGCTTTTGAAACAATCCCGGAGAAACGGCTCGCCCCTCGCGATCATCATGTTTGACCTGGACCACTTCAAACAGATCAATGATAACCATGGTCACGAGGCCGGAGACGAGGTTTTGCGTCACATAGGGCGGGTTCTTGAAACGAACGTCCGGGAGGCGGATATTGCGGCACGGATTGGCGGTGAAGAGTTCGCGATCCTCCTTGCCGATGCCGATGCAATTCAGGCGTCAGAAATGGCAGAACGATTGCTGAGCCTCATGCGGAAAACGCCAGTCCGGTACCAGGATGTCTGTATCCGGCCAACCGCCAGTTTCGGCATTTCAGCGCTGCGCCCTGAGGAGATAAACCTCGAGAACCTTCTGGCGCGAGCAGACAACGCGATGTATGAATCAAAGGCGCTGGGCAGGGGTCGGGTGCGCACCAAGCCCTGAGCTGCACCCGGACAGAATCAACCCGGCCGTTTTGTTACTGCCATGGTCAGTCGGGAAATACAGGTGGTTTTCCCTTCTTCGTTCTCGAGCAGAATTTCCCATACCTGCGTGGCACTACCAATATGAATGGGCCTGGCCGTACCGTACACCCAGCCCTTGGTGACCGGGCGGATGTGGTTGGCGTTGATATCCAGCCCGACAGCAACGGTTTCAGGATCCTTCAGGCAGCAATTGGCGGCCATACTGCCAAGGGTCTCCGCCAACAGCACCGACGAGCCACCGTGAAGAATGCCAAATGGCTGAACCGTGCGCTCATCAACGGGCATGCGCCCCTTTACATAGTCATCGCCAATCTCGAGGTACTCGATACCCATGTAGCTGACGGCGGTGTTTTCGCTGGCTTTGGCAAGGTGTTCAAGGTTTGGGGTGCGGGTCCAGATTGCCATAGGGGAACTGCTCTCGTTGTTGTTTGAGAAAGGAAAAAATACGCCCTCCAGTTTATACAGATAGCATGCGAACTACCAAGCCCTTCTTTGCTGTCCCGTCATGGACTTTTCAACTAACCCTTCAAACTCCGCCGCAGGCAGTGGCCGGCTGAAATAGTAGCCCTGAAAGCGGGTACACCCCATGCGAACCAGACGATCCAGCTGCCCCCTGGTTTCCACACCTTCCGCCACTGCGGATAGCTTCAGGGCTGAGGCAAGGGCCAGTATGGTTTCGGCAATGGCAGCGTCATTGGGATCATCCAGAATGTCCCGGACAAATCCCTGGTCGATCTTCAGTTCATCAAGAGAAAGGCGCTTGAGGTAACCAAGGGATGAATAGCCCGTGCCGAAATCATCCAGTGAGATCCGTATCCCCATACTTCTCAGGGTACGGAGTGTTTCTTCCACCAACTCAAGATCGTAGGCCAGCGCGCTTTCGGTAATCTCCACTTTCAGATTTCTCGGGGATGCGCCTGTTTTTCTGAGCAACGCCATCACGGTGGAACAGAACGAGGGCAAATGAAACTGCCGAGCACTCACGTTTACCGAAACCTGAAGTTGTGACAGTGCACCGCCTCGTTTTTTCCAACTGGCAACCCGGGACAAAACTTCCTCCAGCACCCAATAGCCGACCGATTCAATGAGTCCGGTCTCCTCCGCCAGAGGAATAAATTCGCCGGGAGACACCATGCCGCGGCCCGGGCACTGCCAACGCAGCAAAGCCTCGGCGCCCACCGGTTTACCTTTTTCATTCACCAGAACCTGGTAGTGCACCGCCAGCTGATTCTTCCGCACGGCCATTCTGAGATCGGATTCCAGAGCCAGGCGCTCAGATACCTTCTTCTGCATCATGGAATCGTAGAAGCGGATACAGTTGCGGCCGTCTTCCTTGGCTCGGAACATGGCCATATCGGCCTGCCCGAGGAGCTCTTCAAGGGAGGTATCATGATTGAAGAACAGGGTTACCCCGATGCTCGGGGTGCCCGTGTAGTCGAGGCCATCAAGATCATAGGGTTCATTCAGGGCGTCCCGGACTTTTTCGCAGACCTTTTCCACCCTGGCGGCGGCGGTGGCCGTATCGGCCGGAAACCCTTTCAGAATAAGAACGAACTCGTCGCCGCCAAGCCGGGCGACGGTATCCCATTCACGGACCGTCTGTTTCAGCCTCTGACCTACCTGTATCAACAACTCATCACCGGTCAGATGCCCCGCTGAGTCATTGATGTTCTTGAAGTTATCCAGATCGATAAACACCAGCGCGCCATGATTCTGATCGCGAGTGCTTCCGGTTAACGCCTGCGCCAGACGGTCCCGCAGTAACCGACGGTTTGGCAGACCAGTGAGAGGGTCGTAGAACGCCAGTTTCTCGATCTCGGATTCCGACTGTTTGCGGTCAGTCACATCGTAGAAATAGCCGTGCCAGATCGTGCTGTTATCCGCCAGACGAGCAGGCACTGACCGGGCTTCTATCCACGCGGAACCGCCGTCTTTTCTGAAAGCCCGGAAATCGGTTTCGAACGGGGTCATCTGCAGGCGGGATTCTTCCACCTTTTCAAGAAAGCCTGCCTTGTCATCATGATGAATGAGTTCCAGCAAAGGCCTGGCGTCTGGCCTGAGCGTGTCCACCGCCAAGCCAAACATCATCTCCACTTTCTTGCCGATGAAAGGAAAGGTAACCCGGCCGTCCGGATACATCCTGAACTGGAAGATGACCCCCGGGAACTGGTCGGAATACCGGTAGAGACTGTTCTCGTACCTTTCGTTGCGTCCGGCCAGTATCTGACGATGCACAGAGGAACCCAGCATGTCCCCCAACTGGACCAGGAACTCTCTCATTCCTGCATCCGGAGTTTCGGAGCGATCCAGAAAATCAAAACCCAGTACACCGGCCAGCTGGCCTTCCAGTTTCATCCCGATCAGGATTGCGCTTTGGATATTCTGCCGCCGGAACTCCAGTCTTTCTTCTTTTGCCGTATCGGGGAGTTTTTCAACGTCGGGTATAACAACAACCGGAAAGTCATCTAGTTGTTCCGCCAGCCACGGGAACCGCTCCATTGGCACATTCTGGATGGCATCTCGCTGGGGTAATGCTCCCGGGCTGCAGATTTCGTGAGTGATGGAGGCAGTCTGGGTGGCCTCTTCAAGCATTACCAGGTAGCTGCGATCTGCTTTGAGATGGGCGCCAAGGTCGGCAATGACCTTCTCGATGCACCCATCCAGTTCGCCAATCCTCGACCGGGCCAAGCTGAGATACAGCCTGTAAACAAGCTCTTGTTGATCGCGGGTAACTGCTTCTGCCATCGCTACGGACTCCTTCCCAGCGATACTTCCTGATTATCCGTTAGACTTGCTCGAAGCCTTTGTGACAACTTACGACGAGTGCACTCCTAAAGTTCACGCGCCTGGGGCAAAGGCATGCTCACGACTCGCTCCGGTATAGATCGCCTTGAACTGCCGGACCAACTCATCCACACGCCCCGAATTCACGAGCTCATAAAGGCGCTCGGCAATTCGCTCCCGCAGCTCAAAGGAGTTGCAGGGTGAAGCCTTGGAAAAGGTAAAAAACAGGCCCTCGCGGCTCACCGGCGTCGACAGTGGAACGAATTGATCGGCTATGCCGAGAGACTCAAGCTTCACCTCTCCCTGCAGAACTTCGTAGAGGACATAGTCGACCCGGTCAACCATGGCCATCTGGAAGGATTGCTCAATTGACCTGACACCTTCGATGCGAAGGTTCTGTTCCGCATACCGGTCAAAGTTCTGGCCAAAACTGTTGTTGATCAGGGTACTGCCGCGTTTGCCGGCGAGGTCTGGCCAATGGCGATAGACAAATTCCCGACCCTTAGGCACCCAGACAGCGGTTGGTAGATGCGTTATCGGAGGCAGAAGATAGTCCATGTAGCCAATGCGCTCGGAGGTGATGAAGGCGCCCGCCACCATATCAAGGTCGCCCTGGCGCGCCATGCGCTGGACCCGCGCCCACGACCCGATATCTCTCACTTCGACGCTCACACCCAGGGGCTCGGTAATTTCCTTGAGCAAAGCTGGCACTGCGCCAATCAGGTAGCCCGGATATTCGTCATCACGCCATAGCAGGGGCGGATACTCGGGATTACCGCTAACGGTGAGCGTTTTGCAGGCGGCTTCGGGCGCCGCATTGCCCGGCACCGGCAACAGCACCAGAAACAGCACGGCAACCAACAAGACGAATGTCTCGCCAACAGCAGAAGAAAAAAGCTTATTCAACTCTGACAAGACCCTCTTTTTGCCAGCCCAGGCGACCGGTATCCGCTATCTGGCGACGTATTCCCGGCACCGGCCGAATCATGAAAAGATCACCGTTTCGGCCCACCATGGCCCGGGGTACACCCGTTGCTTTGGCTATGTCAGCGTGCGCTTCCATGTGTTCAGCCTCGCCATGAACCGGAATGGCAATGGCGGGCCTCACCCATTTGTACATTAACTCCAATTCTTCCTGCGCGGGATGACCTGACGCATGAATCGGCAAATCAGCATCCTCTGCGGTGATAACTCTGATACCCAATTCCTTCAGCCTGACAACCAATGCCCCAATCGCTTCCTCGTTGCCGGGAATGGCCCGGGCACTGAAGATCACGGTATCGCCTGCCTCAAGCTCAAGATCCGGATGCGTGCCAGCCGCAAGCCTGCGCAACGCCGTTCTCGGCTCGCCCTGGCTGCCGGTTGCCACGGCCAGGACTTCACCCCGGGGCAGGTAGCCAAGATGAGAGGGATTGATCAAGTGGTCCGCCGAATCCCATAGCCCGGCTGCTTTGGCTGCGCCACTCATATTGATCAGGGACCGCCCCAGCAGCCCCACATAGCGACCGGTTTCCCGTGCAATCGAGGCCAGGGTGTGCAGACGCGCTATATTGCTGCCAAAGCAGGTCACCACAACACGCCCCTCAGCAGAACGGATCGCCTCTAACAATCCGGCATGCAATGTCGCTTCGGAAACCGAGTGACCCGATACGGTGGCGTTGGTGGAGTCGCACACCATGGCGTTCACACCTTCTTCTGCAAGGTCGGTGAAGGTTTTTGGCGAATAACCATGGCCCACCAGCGGCTGCTCATCCAGCTTCCAGTCACCGCTGTGGAAGATGTTACCTGCGGCCGTGCGAATCATCAGGGCATTGGGATCCGGAATGGAATGGGTCAACGCCAGCCATTGCACGCTGAACGGCCCGATCTGTTTGCTCTGGCCGGTCTCTACCACAATAATCGGAACCCGATGCAGCAGTTCGAACTCCGCCAGCTTGCGACGCAGAATTTCGGCGGTGAACCGGCTGGTGTATATCGGACACTGCAGCAGCGGCCAAAGATAGGGTACGGCGCCGACGTGGTCCTCATGGGCATGGGTAATAACCAGGCCTGCCAGACGGTCACGGCGGTCGGCGATGAAGGCCGGGTCTGCCATTTGTACCGGCGGTTCCCCCCGATGATGCACGGTGCCATCAGCCGCAATGCGGCCGGGCTTTGGAAAAGTAACGCCACAATCAACCATCAACCAGGCACCGTCGTGACCATAGAGGTTGAGGTTCATACCAATTTCGCCGGTACCGCCCAGGGGCAGAAACCAGAGATCAGACTGCTCGGGAATCATTCAGCAACTCGGTCCAGGTACTTCAATACCAGATCTTCGTGTATGCCTTCCATTTCAATCAGTTTCAGCGCTGCCCGGATGTCATCAGCGTATTGGAGCACGGGCGAGTTTTTCGCAACGGCAATGTAGGACCGTTCTCCGGGCACGAAGAATGGTGAGACCCCAACATCAAGCCCCAGCTTCTCAACCGCATACAAACCAACAAGTTCTGGCGCAATCACCACATCCACCCGCCCCTTCTGCATCATCAGCATCAGGTTCTCATAACGGGGCGCCGGTTCTTTGAGCAGTTTCTCATCGTCATCGAACCGTGGAAAATACGAAGCACCTTCCAGCACGCCAATGGCCCTGCCGTACAGATCCGCGTAGCGCTCAATGCGGTGTTCTTTGTTCTGGTAAAAGAACAGCCGTCGTTCCGGAGGAAACGCCGGTGCCACGAACTCCATCAGCTCGGCCCGCTCCTCGGTCTCGAGAGGGCCCAGCATGACATCCACCTCACCCTGCTGGACCATTCTCAATACCCGCCGGAAGGGCGCCTCCCGATAATGCACGGTCCAGCCCAGCCGGTCAGCAATTTCTTCGAAGATATCCACATAGAGGCCGGTTCGTTCCCCACCCTGGATAATCCGGTACGGGGGCGCATGGTTGGCTCCTACAGTAACAGTCAGCGCTTCCACGGTTTCAGTGCCCTGCTGGGCCCCGACCGGAAACACCAACGCCATCAGAAGGGCGGCTGTAAGCACTCGCATTCCTGTCGTCCTTGCCTGTGAGCATTTCAGATTCTTATGGAGTCTGGCCATCTGTCTCAAGTATAGACGGTTCAAGATCCGGGATGGTCGGATTTACGTAAAGACGGTTGAATTCGGCCACCCATGGCACAAGGTCGATTACCAGACCAATCAAGAAGTCATTAACCAAACCGGCTACAGGCTATTTACCAATAGCTGTTGGTAGCTATTGGAAGTGCCACACATTCGTCAACAGAAAGGACGGACACCATGAAGATTCTGATGGTTCTTACCTCCCACGACCAGATGGGCGACACCGGCCATAAGACCGGCTTCTGGCTCGAAGAGTTCACCGCACCCTACTATGTTTTCCGGGATGCCGGTGCCGACATCACCATCGCCTCGCCGAAAGGTGGCCAGCCGCCCGTGGACCCCAACAGCGAGGCAGAAGAGGCACTCACCGAAACCACCCGTCGTTTCCAGCAGGATGCCCACGCCAAGGAATCCCTAGCCAGCACCAAGAAGCTGAGCGATGTGGACATGAATGAGTACGACGCGATTTTCTACCCGGGTGGCCACGGACCGCTGTGGGACCTGGTCAACGATGACAAGTCCATTGCCCTGATCAAGACCGCCTACGAGCAGGACAAGGTGATTGGCGCGGTTTGCCACGCACCGGCCGTATTCAAGAACGTAGAAGTGAAACCGGGCCAGAACATCGTTGGCGGCCGGGAAGTCACAGGCTTTACCAACACCGAGGAAGAAGCGGTAGGCCTCAGTGGTGTTGTGCCCTTCCTGCTGGAAGATATGCTGAAAGAAAACACCGCCACCTACACCCGTGGCGACGATTGGGCGCCGCACATCGTGGTGGACGGCAAGCTGATCACTGGTCAGAACCCGGCATCTTCCGAGGGTGCGGCGAAGGCCGTGGTGCAGGCACTTCAGGAGGCCTGATCCTGTAAAAACCGAGTTACGAACCCGGGGTCAGATGAAATCTTCATCTGACCCCAACTTCACACTTGTTCCCCTGCATGACTGATCAATTCGCCGGGCGCCCCCTTCTCCAGTAATTCCCGAATACGATCCGGGATCGTCACCTTTCCCATCACGGAAGGCTGAATCAGCACGTAGGTCACGTCGGCATCAGCGATAAACGCCCCGTCGCCGTATCGAAAGAACTCCAGATGCAGCGTGAACGAGGTGTTGCCGATTCTTCCCGCCCGAATGCGGGCTTCCAGCACATCATCGAACTTTCCCGGGGCTTTCCAGTTCACCGTGAGGCTCACTACCTGAATATCCAGGTCCTGATCCAGCAGGTGCTGATAATCGCCAAACAGCGTGCGAATGTATTCGTTCACTGAAATATCAACGAAATCCGCATAACGGGCATTGAATACCACGCCCTGGGCATCGCATTCGCCATAGCGAACCCGGAAGCGAAAACGGAAAGGCAGATCACCAGCCATGGAGCGCTCCGATTAAAGTTCAGTTACTGTCGCCACCAGCTTCTCATATCTGTGCTAACGTTTTGAGGAATATCTCAAAAAAGCTGGCCACCGCTATGAGCAACCCCAAGCACACCCTTTTCTGGATGACGCTGTTCCTCGGCGTAGTCGCCATCGTCGGCGCACTGATCCACAAACCCCTGATCTCGGCCTTCATGGCCAACTGGGTTTTCAATATGCTGATACTGGGGGTTCTGATCGTCGGCATTGCCCTGACTTACCGCCAGGTGTTCGTGTTGTTTCCCGAACTGAAGTGGATCGCCCAGTTCCGGACCGGCCACGCCGGACTTTCGGTGGTTCAGGAGCCGAAATTGCTTAAGCCACTGGCCAGACAGCTCGGCGAGGATGCCACCAAGGACCGGTTCACATTGTCTACCCTGTCTCTTCGCACCGTGCTCGATGGAATTCATTCCAGGATGGATGAGCAGCGGGAAATCACCCGCTATTTCATCAGCCTGCTGGTGTTCCTGGGTCTGCTCGGCACCTTCTGGGGCCTGCTTGGCACCATCAACTCGGTCGGCCAGGTAATTACCGGCCTGGACATGAGCCAGGAAGACTTCGGCAAGGTGTTTGCGGAGCTTCAGGAAGGCCTGCTTACGCCCCTGGAGGGCATGGGCACAGCGTTCAGTTCCTCCCTGCTGGGCCTCGGCGGCTCGCTGATCCTCGGTTTCCTCGACATCCAGGCCGGCCATGCCCAGAACCGCTTTTATGACGGACTGGAGGAGTGGCTGACCGGTGTGACCAATCTTGTAGACCGCGTAGACAGTGAGAAAGACCTGTCATGATCGGATCCAGGCGCCGAAGCCGCAGCACTACCAACGTCTGGCCGGGGTACGTAGATGCCCTCTCGGCTTTGCTGATGCTGGTGATCTTCATGCTGCTGGTGTACGTGGTCAGCCAGCTCTACCTGTCCCAGACCCTCTCCGACCGGGATACCCAGCTGGCCCGCCTGAATGCCCAATTGAACGAACTCTCGGAGCTGCTGGGTCTGGAAGAAAGCCGGACCGAGGCGCTGGAAGCTCAATTGACCAGCGTTCAGGACCGGAACAACAGCCTGGTTGACCAGCTGGAATCCACTCGTGAACGGCTGATGCAGCAGACCGCCATGGCCGATGCGCAATCGGAACGGTTGGCCAGCATGGAAGAGTCCATTGACGAGAAGGACGAGATGTCCGCCAGCCAGCAAGCCATGATCCTGAGGTTGTCCAACCAGATTGCCTCACTGCGGGAACAGCTCCGGCAGATTGCCTCGGCGCTGGAGCTGCAGGAACAGATGACCGCGGACAAAGAGCAGGAACTGGAACAGGTCAGCCGACGGCTGAATACCCTGCTGGCAGAGCGGGTCAGCCAGCTGGAACAGTACCAGTCTGAATTCTTTGCCCGCCTGCGGGATATTCTGGCAGGTAACGAGAACGTCCGGATTGTCGGCGACCGCTTCCTGCTGCCTTCGGAACTTCTGTTTGCTTCGGCCTCGGCAGAACTGGGCGAGGAAGGCCGGCGGGAGCTCGACAAGCTTGCCGACCTGCTGCTGGATGTGGCCGCAAAGATTCCCGAGGACGTAGACTGGATCCTGAGGATTGATGGCCACACCGACGTTCTGCCCATCAATACCCCGCGCTTCCCCTCCAACTGGGAGCTGTCCACCGCCCGGGCGGTCGCCGTTGTACGATACCTGGCGGCCCAGGGAGTCCCTGAACGGCGCATGGCGGCCGCCGGCTTCGGCGAGTTCTTCCCGGTGGCGGAAGGCACCTCTCCGGAGGCGTTGCAGAGAAACCGGAGGATTGAGCTGAAGCTGACGGATCGCTAACTCTGCGATTGGGTTAACAGGGCGCTCACTGTCCTGGTGTAGGGCGCCTCAATGCCCAGCCGCTCGCAACGTCGCAGGACCGCGCCGGCAATACTGTCGAGTTCCAGGGGCCGGCCTTTCTCCTTGTCGACCAGCATCGACGTTTTGATGGCGTTGAAGTTGCTGATCAGATCGAACATCTCCGCCAGATCCTCCGGCCCGAGGTTGACGTCGTCGGCCTTCGACGCAGCCACTGTCTCCGCCATCATTCCGTGGACAATCTTCCGGAATTCGGGGTGGTGTGTGAGGCTCCGGGTATCGAGGCCAGTCAGGGCGGACAGCGGATTCACCCCATTGTTGATTACCAGCTTGCGCCAGAGTTCGTAACGGATGTTGTGAGAGACGGTGGTTGGAATGCCGGCGGCGTTGAACGATGCTTCCAACCGTCTGAGCAGGGAAACGCGGGGATCGTCAGGTCGCTGCCTGGGCCAGGCACCCATCACAACCTGGGCAACGCCCTCGGCGAACACGTGCCCGGGTTCGGTAATGTGACCGCCAATGCGCACCGCAAGCCCACCCAGTACACGATCCTCACCAACTACCCCGGCAATCACCGGCTCGTTGTCGACCCCGTTCTGAAGCGACAGTATCGGAACAGAGGCATTCTCCAGCCAATCGGAAAGCTCATCCATGACCGGCGCTGTCGCCGTGGACTTCAGGGCGATGACGATCAGATCAAAGTCATCGGGTTCGTGCTTCTGAATCAGCTCTGTGTGGGAAAAGGCTGGCAGTGGCTGATGGAGAACCTCGCCCTCATAATTAACGGTCAAACCCCGGGTTTGCAGAGCCTTGAGATGATCACCACGCGCGGTCAGGACCAGCTCATGTCCCGCCTGGGCAAGTCTTGCCGCGTAATACCCACCGATGCCACCGGCACCAATCATCAGAATCTTAAGACCTGCCAAGGGAACCTCACTGCTCAGGAAACGCAAGTGCCTGTCCTTATTATTACCTCATCCAGCCAAATCCTGACAGCATCTGGCCGGCATTATTCATACCGCTGCTGAACATCCGCTGAGGGAACTTACATCCGCCAAGCGTAAACGCGGCGTTGAGGAGGCACACGGTTGGATCTTCCAGTTTACGGTTATGCCTGTTACCGGACTGGCCGCCCTTGAAGGAGATCGCGGCACCCCACTGCTGGTCCTGAACCCAGCCACTGATCATCTCCCGCAGATGTCGGTCATGTAGCGATACCTGGCTTTCGCGCTTGTCGTCCAGACAGATCACGAGGACACCCTGCTCACGAATGGTTTCCAGACATTGCCCGACAAGCCGGTACTCTCCTTCACTCATCCCGGTATTTAGTCGGAGCTCACAGAGGTCCTCCGGCTCTTCGGAAAGCAACGCCCGAAGAAAATTCTCTCTACCCTCACATGTTTCATCCTGAAAATCCGGTGTAAAGCCCCGGGAACTGAGCAGAGAAAAGACACGCTCCGAACGCTCATGATCCCCTTTCAGGTGGGTGACCTCCGGCGCCTGGAGACTTGTGTCCGTGCTTAACAGCAAGACACTCCTGACACTCTGCCCCCAGATCATCCTCGCTGGTCCGGAACCAGCTTGTCGCTGAGCCTCCAGGCTTCGTGCATCACAGGAGACAAATAACACCGGCAGCTTGTCCACGATTTCCTCCAAAACAGGCCTTTCCAGAAGCTGGGACTCAGCGCCCCAGCTTCTTCGCGGATTGACCACCGATACCGAAATGCTGCTTCGGCATTTCATTGATGATGATCCGGACACTCTCTACAGGCGCCCCTAGCGAACGGCAAAGTGCGTCGGTGACCTCCCTGATGAGCGCTTCCTTTTGCTCATCAGACCGGCCTTCCAGGATGTTGATCTGGGCGACAGGCATAAAACCTCCTTATTCGAATCGAGCGGATACCGTACCCAGGCCCTGGTATCGGACCGTGATGTTATCACCGGGCTCAACCGTGATGGCTGCGGTAATACCGCCGGTCATGATGAAGGTGCCGGCCGGAATGTGTTCACCGCGCTCTGCCAGCAAATTGGCCAGCATGGCGACACTGGAAGCCGGATGACCCAGAACCGCGGCACCGGCGCCAACGTCTACCACTTCGCCATTCTTCTCTACGACGACACCCAGGGTTTTCAGGTCGACATCAGCGACATCAGCCATCTGGCCACCGGTAATAAAGCGGGTGGAGGAGGCGTTGTCCGCCACCACGCTCACCAGATCAAACTTGAAGTTCTCGTATCGCGAGTCGATCACTTCTACCGCGGGGATCACGAAATCGGTGGCGGCCAGAACCTGGCCAATGTGGCAGCCAGGGCCCTTCAGCGGCTCCTTGGTGACAAAGGCGATCTCGGCCTCGATCTTCGGGTGGATCAGCTCCTTGGTGTTCACCACTCCACCGTCGGGCACGCTGAAGTAATCTGCCAGGAATCCGTAGATCGGCGTCTCCACTCCCATCTGGGCCATCTTGGCCCAGGAGGTCAGGCCCATCTTCATGCCAACGACTTTGTTGCCACGGGCTTCCTTGCGACGGCGGATTTCCCACTGCACGTCGTAGGCATCCTCGAAGGTCATGTCCGGAAAGTCGTTGGTGACCTTGGTGATGTCATGGGCCTGCAATTCGGCGTTTTCCACGTGTTCTGCCAGGGCCAGAACCTGCTCACGGCTCAATGTCTTGCTCATGCCTTTTGCTCCTTCTGTGCCGCCAGCAGATCCAGCGCCACATCCACAATCATGTCTTCCTGGCCACCCACCATGCGGCGTTTGCCCAGCTCTACCAGAATATCCACGGTCTTCAGGCCGTACTTCTGCGCTGCCACCTCGGAGTGACGCAGGAAGCTGGAATAGACTCCGGCGTAGCCCAGGGCAAGCGTTTCGCGATCCACCCGCACCGGGCGGTCCTGCAACGGGCGGACGATGTCGTCGGCCGCGTCCATCAGGGCGTACACGTCGGTGCCATGCTCCCAGCCCATCTTGTCGAAGGCGGCAATGCAGACTTCCAGAGGAGCGTTGCCAGCACCGGCGCCCATGCCGGACAGGGAGGCATCAACCCGATCGCAGCCCTCTTCCACCGCGACGATGGAGTTGGCCACACCCAGGGCCAGGTTGTGGTGGGCGTGGATGCCAGTCTGGGTTTCCGGCTTCAGTACGTCCTTGAGTGCACGGAACCGGTCGCGGATGTCGTTCATGTTCATGGCGCCGCCGGAATCGACCACGTACAGGCAGGTGGCGCCATAGTCTTCCATCAGCTTGGCCTGCTCAGCCAGGCCCTGAGGGGTCTGCATGTGGCTCATCATAAGGAAGCCGACGGTGTCCATACCCAGTTTTCGGGCGTGCTCGATGTGCTGCTTGGACACATCGGCCTCGGTGCAGTGAGTGGCTACACGCACAATGCGGGCGCCGGCGTTATAGGCGTTGTCCAGATCATGGACGGTGCCGATGCCGGGCAGCAGCAGGGTGGCAATCTGCGAATGGGTAACCACTTCCGCTACCGCTTCGATCCACTCCAGGTCGGTGTGGGCGCCGAAGCCGTAGTTGAAGCTGGAGCCCTGCAGGCCGTCGCCGTGAGCCACTTCGATGGAGTCCACCTTGGCCTTGTCCAGCGCCCGTGCAATGTCCTGCACGTTCTTGATGGAGTACTGATGGCGGATAGCGTGGCTGCCGTCGCGCAGGGTCACGTCGGAGATGTAGAGTTTCTTGCCGGGATTAAAGGTCATGGGAATCCCCTCCTCACTTGACCAGCGATTCGGCGATGCGCTCGGCGGTACCGAGAGCGGCGGAGGTCATGATGTCCAGGTTGCCGGCGTAGGCCGGCAGGTAGTGGGCGGCGCCCTCCACTTCCAGGAAGATGGAGGTCTTCAGGCCGCTGAAGCGGCCCAGGCCCGGGACGTTCATGGGCTGGTCTTCGGGGATGTCGTCGAACTGAACCTTCTGCTTCAAGCGGTAGCCCGGCACATAGCTGTTCACGGCCTTGACCATCTCTTCCACGGAAGCTTCCACTTCCGCCTTGTCCGCGGCATCCGAGAGCACGTACACGGTGTCCCGCATCAGCAGGGGCGGTTCGGCCGGGTTCAGGATGATGATGGCCTTGCCCTTCTGGGCACCACCGACCACTTCGATGGCCTTGGAGGTGGTTTCGGTGAACTCGTCGATGTTGGCGCGGGTACCGGGCCCGGCGGACTTACTGGAGATCGACGCGACAATCTCCGCGTAGTGGGCCTTGGCAACTCGTGATACCGCTGCCACCATCGGGATGGTGGCCTGGCCGCCACAGGTGACCATGTTGACGTTACCTTCCCGGAGATTCTGTTCCAGGTTCACCACCGGCACGCAGTAGGGGCCGATGGCGGCGGGGGTCAGGTCGACAATCTTGATGTTTTCCTTGTGACCGCGCAGGAACACCTCGTTGTGCATATGGGCCTTGGCGGAGGTGGCATCGAATACAATGTCGATGTCGGCGAATTCCGGCATCTTCACCAGGCCCTCCACGCCTTCGTGGGTGGTGGCCACGCCCATGCGGGCAGCTCGTGCCAGACCGTCCGATTCCGGATCAATACCCACCATCACACCCATTTCGATGTGCTTGCCATTGCGCAGGATCTTGATCATCAAGTCGGTGCCGATATTGCCCGAGCCGATGATCGCTGCTTTCAGTTTCTTGCTCATAGCCTGTTCCTCATTATTCTTTCCGGTCATGCGAAGCGCACAGACGCGCTGCCGATGCCGCCGATGTCGACCCGCATGTAGTCACCGGCCTTCACCGGTTCAAGGGGTACCAGCGAGCCGGACAGAATGACTTCGCCGGCCTTAAGGGAAATACCGAACTCACCCAGCGTGTTCGCCAGCCAGGTAACACAATTCACTGGCGAACCCAGGGCCGCTGCCCCGGCGCCAGCGCTGATCACACTGCCGTTCTTTTCCACCACCATGCCGCAGGTCACCAGATCCACTTTGCGGGGCGAAACAGCCTGGTCCCCAAGTACAAACAGGCCGCAGGAGGCGTTGTCGGCAATGGTGTCCTGGATGGCGATCTTCCAGTCCTGGATGCGGGAGTCGACGATCTCAAAACAGGGCATTACGCACTCGGTCGCCGCCAGGACGTCCGCGTTGGTCACACCCGGACCGGTCAGATCCTTTTTCAGAATGAAGGCAATTTCGCCCTCTGCGCGCGGTGCGATCAGCCGGTCGCTGATGGGCATGACTTCGCCGCTGTTGAACACCATGTCGTCGGTGAGATAGCCAAAATCCGGCTGATGGACGTTGAGCATGTTCTGTACGGCTTTGCTGGTCACACCAATCTTCTTGCCGATAATCGAGGCGCCATCCGCCAGACGACGTTCCAGCATGCGCAGGGAAATGTGGTAGGCATCATCAATGGTGATATCCTCGCCACGGCTGGTCAGCGGGCTGACCGCTTCCCTTTTCATCATTGCCTGATAGAGCTCGTCGCCAAAGGCATGAATTTTCGTCTGTTCCATTAGTTACCTCCGGCAGCGGCCTGATCGGCCTCGTTCAGGAAATCGTTGACCAACCGGGCAAACCGGCCGGCATGCTCAATCTGGGTCCAGTGGCCACAGCGGCCGAATACATGCAGCTGGGCGCGGTCGATCAGTTCAGCCAATCGATAAGAGGCGTCGAGAGGAATGACTTCATCTTCCCGGCCATGGAGAATCAGGGTTTCGTGGGGCAGCGCCCGGATGTCGTCTTCGTTACTGGCCAGGTTGTCGACCCAACGTTGACGAGGAGCCGGGAACATGGCCGAAAACGACTCCTGGAAACCGGGCCGGATGCTGGCCTGATAGCGCATCTCCGCCAGCTCGTCGGTCAGCAGGCCCTTGTTGAAGGCAAACACGTCCATCAAGCGGCGCATGGTTTCCAGCGAGGGTTCGTACCCCCACACCTCATCGAGGCCTTTGGTGATCGGGAAACTGACACCCACCGACCCCATCAGCACCAGACGGCGTACCCGCTCCGGATGCTCGATGGCGAGCGCCAGGGCCAAACCACCCCCGAAGGAATTCCCCACCAGGTCGACCTGTTCCAGGCCCAACTCATCCATCACGCCCAGGGCGTGCTTGACCCAGCGCTCCCGGTTGTAGGTCTGGTCTTCCGGGCGCTCGCTGTAGCCGAAGCCCAGCATGTCCGGCGCCACCACGCGGCGGTGTTTTGCCAACTCCGGAATCACCAGGCGCCAGTTGGCCCAGGCGGTAACACCCGGCCCGGAGCCGTGGATCATCATCACCGGAAAGCCGCCTTCACCATGGTCGTGCACATTGGTGCGGTAGCCGGCGGCGACGATTTCACGCCCGATCTCCGGGCTGTCTACAGAAGCATTCATGACAACCTCACAGTTTGATGCAGACGTTTTTCATTTCGGTGTAGAACTCCAGGGAGTGCACACCGCCCTCGCGGCCCACGCCGGACTGCTTGCTACCGCCAAACGGCGTGCGCAGATCACGAAGGAACCAGCTGTTTACCCAGATAATGCCCGCTTCCACCTGGCCAGCTACCCGATGGGCGCGGCTGACGTTTTCGGTCCAGATTGCGGAGGCCAGGCCGTAAGGAAGGCTGTTGGCCAGCTCGATGGCCTCCTCTTCGGTATCGAATGGACGGATATGACAGCAGGGGCCAAAGATCTCGTCGGTCACCACCGCGGAATCGTCGGCCAGGCCAGTCCAGATGGTGGGTTCAACCCAGGCGCCACCAGCCAGTTCTGACGGCATGTCCGGAACACCGCCGCCGGTAATCACCGTGGCGCCGTCGTCGACCGCCTTCTGGTAATAGGACAGGACCTTTTCCCGGTGCTTGAGACTGACCAGTGGGCCAAAATTGGCTTTCTCGTCATCGGGCGGGCCGATATGAAGCTTCTCGGCCTCGGCTTTCAGTCGGGCAACGAACTCGTCGAAGATGGAGCGCTCCACATACACCCGTTCCGTGCCGAGACAAACCTGGCCGCAGTTGGCAAAGGCCGAGCGCATGGTGCCCTCGATGGCTTTGTCCATGTCGCAATCGGCAAACACCAGCCCGGCATTCTTGCCACCCAGCTCCAGGGAAATATCACGAATACCCTTGGCAGCGGATTTCATGATGATTTCGCCGGTCGTTGTCTCACCGGTGAAGGTGAAGCCGTCCACGTCCTGGTGTTCGGTGAGGTAGGCACCGGCAGAATTGCCGCCGAATCCGTGCACCACGTTGTATACGCCATCGGGCACCCCGGCATCCTTCATCACCTCGCCCAGCAGCGCGGTGGTGGTAGGCGTTTCCTCGGAGGGCTTGACCACCACGGTGTTGCCACAGGCCAGGGCAGGGCCGACTTTCCATGTCATCAGCAACAGCGGCAGGTTCCAGGGGCTGATCACACCGATCACGCCCTTGGGCCGCCGCACGGCGTAGTTCAAGGCACCAGAGCCATCCGGCGTGGCCATTTCGAAGGATTCGGTGGGCACGTTCTTGATCATGTCCGCGAAAACCTTGAAATTGGCGGCGCCCCGGGGGATGTCGATGTGGCTGGCCAGGGATTTCGGTTTGCCGGTATCCAGGCACTCCGCCTCCAGAAACTCGTCGAAGCGCTCATTGATGCCGTCTGCCACCCGGTGCAGGATGCGGGTGCGCTCATCCAGGGTCATTTTGCCCCAGGGACCCTTTAATGCAGCCCTGGCCGCCTTTACCGCGGCGTCGACTTCATCGCGGCCGCCCTCATGCACCTTGGCAATGATCTTGCCGTTGGCCGGGTTCACGTTGTCGAACAGCTTGCCGCTGGCCGAACCCACGTACTGGCCGTTGATGTAGTGTTTGATCTCTTTCATTGGTGCCAAATCCTGTTGCTGAAAATGTTGGTCAGGTCAAAACCGTCAGGAAGCGCTCGTTCAACTGGCGATCGTGATAGAAGATGGCCTTGCCCAATTGCTCCGCCTGCCAGGTCACCGGTTTGTGGTCCGGGTAGGTGTAGTCGCCACCACAGAACACCTCGTTGCGGTTGCCTGACGGGTCGAAGAAATAGATGGTCTTGCCATGGGTCAGACCGTGGCGTGTGGGGCCTATATCGATGGAGGTATCGGTCATGGAAATCAGGTCTGCTGCGCGCAGCACGTCTTCCCAGGTTTCCAGATAGAAGGATGCGTGGTGGAACTTGCCCTTCTCTTCATGGTGAATGAAGGCAATATCGTGCTCCTTCATGGAGACGGTCAGGAACTGGGCAATCCGGGTGCCTTCCGGGTCCAGCACCTGCTCGGCGAGATGGAAGCCCAACACGTTCACAAAGATGTCGTACACGGCCGCCAGCTCCGGACCATAGAACAGGCAGTGGTCAAACCGCACCGCTTTCATACCGGACAGACCGCGAGGCCAGGCTTCGGGATTCACCTCGGTGACACCCCATTTGCCCGTGTAAAGCTTGTCGGCATATAGCTCGAACGCATGGCCGGAAGGGACGGTAAAGCGGACCCGGCGGCCGCAGTCTTTCAGCTCGCCTTCGGGAATCTGCTCCACATCCAAACCGTAAGCCACCAGGTCTTTTTCCAACTGAACGAGAGCTGCTTCATCCACAACCTTGAAGCCCATGAAGTCACAGCCGGGCTCGTCGGCCTCAACCAGTACCACCGAGAACTTATCCACTTCGGTCCAGGCCTTCAGATAAACCCGACCCTGTTCGTCGCGGTCTGTTTCAATCAGGCCCATCAGGTCTGTGTAGTGTTTGACGGCTTCCTCAATGTCCAGAACGCGGATCTGAACGTGGCCGGGACGCATAACACCTTTTTTCATGACGATTACCTCTACGGTTTTGTTTTTGTCTGTTCGGCGAGTGGCGCTGCAGGTTGCGGCATACACTCGATCATCAAGTCGGTTCTCGGGTAGATCCGGCAGGCCAGAACTTCCCCTTTATCAAGAGCCTCCGGTGGACAGTGGGCCTTGCTCATCTTTCCGCACCGGAACTCGCCTTCAACAACGCGGATCTTGCAAAACCCGCAGCCGCCGCCCCGGCAACCCACCGGGACACACTTCTTGCCAACCAGCTCCATGGCCTTGAGAACACTCTGGCCCTCGTCGCACCGGAACCGGTCGCCGGTCGTGCGGTTGATCACATGGAATACCGCCATGCTTCCTCCGCATCAGATCTTCTTGAACAGCGCCGAACGCTGGTTGTCTTCCGCGCCGTCTGCTGCCGTGAGGAACTTCTCCATAAAGATGTCCCGTTCGAACAACCGGCCCTGCATCAGTGCGGTGATCGCGGAATCGATCATCGGCGGTGGCCCGCACATATAGGCTTTGTTGCCGGCGAATCGGCCGTCGTAGTGTTCCTTGGCGGCGTCATGAACGTAGCCCCGGAACCCCTGCCAGTCGGCATCATCGGCGGCATCGCTCAAGGCGGGCACGTAGGTGAAGTGCTCGTGGTCACGGGCGAGGGCTTCAAACAGCTCCCGGTTGTAGAGCTCGGCCTGGTTTCTCGCGCCCTGGAACAGGGTGATTCGGCGCTCGTCGTTCTGTTCCAGCAGATCGAGGATCATGGATTGCGGGCTGGAAAGGCCGGAGCCGCCCGCAATAAAAATCAGATCGCCCGGCTGGGAGCTGCGGACAAAGAACTGACCATAGGGGCCAGAGAGATTCAGCTTTTCGCCCACCTTGAGCTGCTCATGGATGTAGGTAGTGGCGGCACCGCCCGGAACCAGGCGAACATGCAGTTCCACTTCGTCGGCCTTGCTGGGCGGGTTGGCCAGTGAGAATGCCCGGGGGCCATCCACATCCGGCAGTTCGATATTGATGTACTGGCCAGCCTGGAACGTCATTGGGCGGTCCAGCTTCAGGTGAACGCCCTTGATGGTGGGCGAAAGATCGACGATATCGGTGACGGTGGCGCTGTAGTCTTCCACCGGGTAGCCCTCGAAATCGGGGTCCACGTCAATGTCCGCTTCAATGGTGACGTCGCTTTCGACCGTGGCGCAGCAGGCGAGGACCTTACCCTCGTCCCGCTCCATGTCCATCAGGGCAAAGGGCGAGGCGTCACCAATTTCCACATCACCCTCCAACACCTGGACTTTGCATGTTGCACAGGTGCCATGACCGCAGGCAAAGGGCAGCCAGACACCCTGGCGGAGCGCGGCCTGGAGGATGGTCTGGCCGTCCTCCACTTCGATCTGCTCGCCGATAGGCTCGATAGTTACGGTATGACTCATGGCACTTCTCCCCGCTCAGTAGCCGACGTTGGCAATGCCGTTCAGCCCCGGCGTGGTCACCGTGAGCATGCTTTTATGATCAATGCCGTTGTCTTTCAGGCTGGCGTCAGCCCGCGGCGTGAAGGGTTCATCGTTCAGCAGCCACTCGGCATTCAGGAAGTCGGCTTTGGCGGCGTCCGGATGGGCGGCAGTTGCCGGCTTGATGATGGTCTCGACGAAGTCGCCGAAGGTCATGTCCGGCTGCACCAGCAGCGCAAACGGCGCGCAGAACAGCAGGTGGTTGGGCCAGTAGACATACAGCAGCTGCATGCCGTTGAAGTTCTCAACCTTGTCTTTCGGTTCGAACTTGTAGTCGTATAACGCGTTAACACTCATGGTGGTCACCTTGTTGTTTTTGTGGGTGGTTCGCCCGGCGCCAGAGGCAGCCGGGCGATTCCCGGGTCACTGTCAGGCTGCGTCTTTGCTCTGGTCAGCCGGTTTCTGGCCCTTGATGGAAAGCCAGTGCTTGTGGTCCGGGGACCCTACGTACTCGAAATTGTCCTCGCCGATATTGATGTGGTAGTACTTCTGCACCACGGTCTCGACATCGGCGCCCTCGCAGTTGCCCTGGTAGATCTGGTGCACTGGCAGCCAGGCCTGGACATACTTCTCCGGCTCGTCCTTGAAAAGGTCGCAGCAGGCTTCGGAGCAAAAGTGGTAGCGCTCGCCTTCATGCACCAGCTGGCGATGGCTCAGCTTGGTGGGCGCACCCATCTCTGTGAACAGGGTCGGCACCTGGCACACCTGGCACAGCTGCGGCAGGGTGTTGTTGTAGAAGCGCCGGCCAGCGGCGGCCTCTTTCGCCAGGTACTCGTACCGGGGGCGGTAGTACTTGTCGAAAGTTTCCGGGTACTTCTCGGACATCCAGTCCATTTCTTCCTTCTCCGGAATCCAGGTATGGAAGTTGGTGGCCTGGCTGTACTGGTAGAAGGTGGTCCACAGCTGGTGGCTCAGGTGATGCTTGGCATCGTTGGCCACATCCTGGTACTTGGGCGGACGGATGCCATAGCGCTCCAGATCCTTGAACAGGGCACCGCCGTTCTGCTCGTAATAGACTTCCCAGGCCTCGGCCCAGCTCATCACCTTGTTCGGCAGCATGTAGTCCATCATCATGCTGACCAGGCTGAGCAGGCGGAACCCGCGCCAGAACCACTTGTCGATCCAGCGCTGAACGATGGGCACGTTGTCCTCGTGCTGTTCCAGGATGAACTTGATGACCTCAAGGCCCAGGGTCATGTGCCGCGCCTCATCAGACTGGGCCGAGAAACCAAAGGTCACTGTGGCCATGTCGCCGTTGTAGGCGGCGCCGGACATGAAGGGCACGAACAGAAGGTTGGTCAGCACGTACTCGAAGGAGAACGAGATGGCAGTCAGGAACTCGAACGGGCCGGCGGAGCGGGCATCGTCAAAGAACGACTTGGGCACTGACAGGAACCACACCCGGTCGTGCATGTAGGCGGCATCGTGCAGGCCATTGAAATGCTTGTTGTAGTGGCTCATGGCGTGCTGCTGGGTCTGGGAATGACGCAGCTCGTCAATGGCCTGCATCTGGCACGCCACGCGCGCACCGGCACCGCTAAACTGGCGGCCTACTTTGGCATAGCCCTGGTACGCCGCGTGCTCGAGCGGTGACACGCCGGTCAGGAACAGCTTCAGGGCGTTTACATAGCGGGCGTCCGAAATGTTCTGATGGCCGTTGTTCTGGGCAAAGGCATCAAAAATTGCGTACAGCTTCTTCTCTTTTTCGGCCTGGTACTTCCAGTAGGCATCCATGGTCAGACGGAATGGATCTTCCCACTGGGACCAGTCAGTGATCTTGATACCCTCGAACTGCTCGTCCGGGAAGATGTCCTCTTTCTTCTGATAGCTCGGCTCCCAGGCCATGTCCCGGGTCAGGTACTGGTACTTGTCTTTCAGATTCAGCTTTTTGTTTTTAACAGCCATGATGTGTCTCCCGATTATTTCCACTCAAGGATGAAGTGGTCATCGTCTTCGTCGACGTTGCCGCCAATACTGATGACATCGATAAGCATTTCCTGGACATCCCAGTCGCGGCCCAGCTTTTCTTCCATGGTCTCCCGGTTGATCACCAGGCGCTTCTCGGCCTGGATCCGGATCATTGCCGGCTGGTGCTGAACCTCCGCTTCGGGGTTGTCTTCCTGAATGGCTTCCACCATGTAGCGGGCGTTGTCGTTGTCCTGGAATGCGATGAATACGAGCTGGCTCATGCCGATACTCCCTGGGTGTTGAGCCCGAACTTCTTGAGACGGGTGGCGAGTTGCGCCCTGACCTCATTGAGGGCTTCCACGCCAACGGATGCTTCCGCCAGCGGCTTCAGGGCGTTGTAGATTTCCGGCTCCCACTGGTCGGCCCAGGTCTGGAGCTGCTGGAGGTTGGCTTCACTTTCGCCGGCAACCACCTTGACCATGGCGTTGGTCCAGCGTTGGGAATCCTTGTACCAGTCGCGCATGAACTCGGTGAGCATGGAAACGTCTTCGGCACCCTGCTCCTCCCACCACTGGTCCATCTTTTCGTAAACCAGCGGGAACAGCAGGCCATCCATCAGCACGTTCTGAATGAGGGTCAGCTCGAACCAGTCCTGGACAACCAGGGTGTCTTCCACCAGCTTGCGCATGGGTTGCCAGAGCGCGTCGTCCATCCAGTAACCCTTGGACTCGTCCAGCCCGGCACCGGTAGTGCCGTCAATCATCAGGGCAATTCGCGAGAGATACTGGCCTATACCGAGACGGTCCATGGCCTGGTAGATGTGCATCTGGGACACCGTGGTTGCGGTGGCCTCGCCTGCGATCTTGCTGTTGTTCATGTTGGCGCCCAGTTCCAGGTGACGCAGGGGAACCAAAAGACGCAGCAGCATGTGGCGGGTTTCTTCCGGCAGCCGGGTCAGCAGGTTGCGCTTGTCGCAGAAGCCATAGCTGGTCTCGGCGGCTTCCTGCATCTTGGCGCGGTTACCCACGTAGGCGCCGTAGTAGAACTGGCGGGGATCGGTGACTGCATACCAGTCTTCCATGCGGATGGCAGTACGCCGCTCGTCGTTGAGTTCGTAATCCGGATCCCACTGGGGGCGGTAGTGGAAATTGGTTTTCGCCTCCAGGTCGTAACTGGCTTCCTGGTAGCGGGTGGCGGGCTTGTCTCCAAAACGGCGTGCAATGTGGCCGTAAGTCTGACGGATGGGCTCCACCGAGTTGGTCTTGATTTCGATAGTCATATCAACCTTACCGTGTTGTTTTTGTGGAACAGAACGTTGATGGATGTTGCTCAGTAACGCTGGCCGCGCTCCCCGAACCGCCACTTGACCATGTCTTCGTCAATCTGGCGGATCATGTCGGAGTCCATGTGGACCACGTTGTTGTGCTTGCAGAAAATCTCGAACGCCTCCCTGGGCAGAACCAGTTCGACGAACAGCTCCGGGTGACCGATGGCAAAGTCGAACTCCACGAATTTATCGCCCGGCTCGCTGCGGACCCGTATGTAGCGGGTCATCTCGTCAAAGGATTTGGCTCGTGTCTCGCTGGTCATGATTTGCACCACTGGGTTTGTTGTTGTCTGGGAGGGGACGAGCAACGCGTGTGCCAAACCCGTCAAAAAGCCGAGCGTAAATATCCATCCAACTGTTTTTAAAACAGTTATCAGTCATTCGAAATGAATCAGCGTGAATAGATCTTGGAGAGTACCTGCTGCTTCCGCGGCTATCTTTTTACTAAATGATCAATTTCCCCCGCCCGAATAACCAAATGCTGAGACGCTCTGATCTCGCCCTGCTGCAAGCAGTTTTTTATCATTTGGTTGATTTGTGACATCGATCAGGTATTAACTATTTAAGCGAAATGCCAACAGGCTCTCCGAAAAGAGCAGTCCCCGCCGACAACAACAAAAGGGGTGAACACCATGGCTGTAAGCTACAAGCCACAGCTGAGTTATTCAGACTTCAGGGATCTCAAGGACCAGATCCAGTTTCAATCCACGGAGGGCAAAATCTGGTTTGGCGAACAGCGTATGCTGTTGATGAATCTCAGTTCATTGGCAGCATTCCGTCGCGAGATCGTTAATAGCATGGGCATTGAGAGAGCCAAGGGATTCTTCCTGAGGCTTGGCTATCTCTCTGGGCTCAAGGATGCTGAGCTGGCCCGCAAGCTGAGGCCTCATTGCAGTGAGCTGGATATTTTTCTGGCCGGTCCGCAACTTCACTCACTGAAGGGTATGGTGAAAGTCGTTCCCCTGGAGATCGATCTGGACCAGGAAACCGGAGATTTTTACGGACGCTTCGAATGGATCGACTCCTGGGAAGTGGAGATCTGCAAGACCGAGCTGGGTCTTATGAAAGAACCGGCCTGCTGGGTACTGCTGGGGTATGCCTGCGCCTATACCTCATCGTTCATGGGCCGGGAAATCATCTTCCGGGAAGTCAGCTGCCGGGGCTGTGGCGATGAGAAATGCATGATCGAGGGTAAACCTGCTGAGCAATGGAAGGACGGGAAAGAGTTCTCCCGCTACTTCAAAGCGGATCCGATCATCGAAGAGCTTTACGATCTTCAGGAACAATTGAACTCCCTGCGAAGCTCCTTTCAGCGGCAAGAAGGCCAGTATTACGGCATTGGCCAGTCCGCATCCTATAACAAGGTGTGCCGGATGATTGACAAGGCCGCACAGGGAAAGGTGTCGGTACTTCTCCTGGGCGAGACAGGCGTCGGCAAGGAAGTAATAGCCCGCAGCGTCCATTTGCGGAGCGCAAGGGCTGATGGCCCCTTCATCGCCGTGAATTGCGCGGCCATTCCGCCTGACTTGATCGAGGCGGAACTCTTCGGCGTTGAAAAAGGCGCCTATACCGGAGCAAACCAGTCGAGAGAAGGGCGTTTCGAGCGCGCCAACGGTGGAACGATCTTTCTGGACGAGGTTGTGGAACTCACCCCCAGAGCCCAGGCCACTCTGCTCAGAGTATTACAGGAAAATGAACTTGAAAGAGTGGGCGACAATCGCACCCGAAAGGTCAATGTTCGAGTGATAGCCGCCACCAACGAGAGCCTTGAACAGGCGGTCGAGGACGGCCGTTTCAGAGCCGACCTGTTTTATCGCCTGAACGTTTTCCCGGTAAAAATTCCGCCGTTGCGGGAACGACTTGAAGATTTGCCTTTGCTGGCTGGCCACTTCCTGGAGAAGTTCCACGCCCAGTATGAAAAACGCACTCTGGGTTTATCGGACAAAGCCCTCGCCCTCTGCATGGCCTATCAGTGGCCGGGCAATATACGGGAGCTTGAGAATGTCATCGAGCGCGGTGTCATCCTGACCGACAACAACGAATCCATCAGTCAGGATGCCCTGTTCGTCTCGCCTCCTCCATCGGAGCCGGTGTCCATAGAACGAATCGATGCAGACGGTAATGTCTGCGTCGGCCAGTCTGCTGGCGAGGAGGTAAGCTGGTCTGATCATATCATCAACAGCGGAATCAGCCTGGAAGAAGTGGAAGAAACGCTGATGCGGCAGGCCATGGAACAGGCAAACCAGAATGTCTCAGGGGCTGCTCGAATTCTAGGCCTGACCCGTCCCGCTCTCGCCTATCGACTTAAAAAGACTGGCATTCTCGCGGAAAGCTGATTCTTCAAAGAGTATCTGCAACATGGAAGTTGCACCTCCTTCACACCGACTATGACGAAATGGACAACCCCGCCTACGGCTTGATCATTTGATAAAAATCAACGCTGTGATCCCACGTTATCGAAAATCAAAACCCGCCAAGCAAAAAGCATTTTTAATTTTATTTTCAGAAGCTTAGATCGTTTAAATCTGTTCTGGCACAGCCGTTGCTGAACCACCGTCAGTCGCTTTTCCACAAAAACAAAGACGGTGACATAACATGCCATACCCCATGGAATGCCCACGCGGCAAAGTTCCAATCACGTTCGCCCTTGCCGGACTGTCGGCGCTGCTGACCGGTTGCGAGGCGCCGCTGAATCTTGAAGCGGTACGCCAACAGTCCCAGCAAGCCATTCAGCGAACCGATTTTTTCCAGTCCGTCGCCCGGAACGATCAAATCGTCGCCATCGCCGGCAACAACGGCGCGTTGCTTGTGAGCGAGAACCGCGGTTCGGACTGGCAACGGGTCCCGGTGCAAACCACTGAGAGTTTTCTTTCCCTTGAGACCTGCCCGGACGGTAGCTTCATCGCCCTGACCTTCAACAATCAGCTCTGGCACGGGAACCCTGCCGGTACCCGGTGGGCTGCCCATGAGCTTCCGAGCCAGGAGCAGATGATGACCGCCGATTGCGCGCCCGACGGCACCTGGTGGGCGGGCGGCAGTTTCACCACGCTGCAGAGCTCATCGGATCAGGGTACGACCTGGCAGGAAACTTCCCTGAATGAGGACGCCATTCTCACCAACCTCCAGTTCCTCGATCCGGAAACGGCACTTGCGACCGGAGAATATGGCCTGGTTCTGAAAACCCTGGATGGTGGCGAGACCTGGGATTACGCCGGCTATCTACCGGACGAATTCTATCCCCATGCAGCTTACTTCGAATCAGCAGACGAAGGCTGGGTTGGTGGCCTGAACGGTTTCATCTACCACACCACCGACGGCGGAGAAACCTGGGACCGCCAGCCTACCGACACCAGCATGCCGGTGTTTGGCTTCGTCAAGGCCGGCAATGCCCTGTTTGCCCTGGGTGATAACGCCACGGTTCTGGCGTTGTCCGGAGGCAGCTGGACAGGTCTTGAAACACCCAACCAGCCCCTTTACCTGCGCGACGGCGTGGTTCTGGCCAACAACCAGCTCCTGGTAGCCGGAGGCCGCGGCCTGCTCCTTCAACTCGACATTCCCGTGGCCTCAGTGGCCAGCAACAACCGAGGTAACTGATCATGGCCGGACTGCATAGATTCACGCATTTCCTGCATCAGCTGGAACTCTGGATTTTCAGGAACCCTCGTAAAGTCCTGTCGCTGATTGCCATTCTGACGCTGTTTTTCGCGCTGCGGATTCCGGGACTGAAAATCTTCACGGACTTCGCCGATCTGTTGCCCCAGCAGCATCCATACATAGAACTGCACAACAGCATCAAGGACGACTTTGGCGGCGCCAACGTCCTGGTGGTTGGCGTTGAGTTCGCCGAAGGCGACATCTTTTCCAATGAGAATCTGGCGACCATCGACCGGGTAACCCAGGCGGTCGACAGCCTGCCCGGCGTAAACCACAACCTGGTTGCCAGCGTGACCCACCGAAATTCCCGCGAGATCTGGCTTACCGAAGTAGGCAGCATCAATTCCGAGCCTTACTACGACTCCACCCGTGGCGAGTACTCGGGGCAGGCGCTGGCCGAGATGAAAGCGGCAGTGGCTGCGAACCCGCGGGTCTACGGCCCTCTGGTTTCTCCAGACTTCAAGATGGCACTGGTGAAGGCTCAGCTGATCGAGGGCAAGCTCGACTACGAGAAAACCTTTGCCCAGTTGCAGCAACTCCGCCAACAGGAAGCCGGTGACGGTGTCACTATCTACGCCACAGGCCAGCCCGTACTTGTTGGCTGGGCCTACACCTACATGGACCAGATTCTGCAGATCTTCATCTTTACCGTTCTGGCCATGCTGGCACTGCTGGTCTTCCATTTCCGCAAAGCCTATGGGGTACTGATTCCCCTGGGCGGCGTTCTGATCTCCACGATCTGGGGCCTTGGGATCATCAGCCTGCTCGGGTACAACCTGGATCCGCTCGGGCTGGTAATCCCCTTTTTGATTGCTGCCAGGGCCATGAGCCACGGTGTTCAACTGGTCGAACGGTATTACGCTGAAACCCGCGAGCTGGGCGAGGGGCCGAAGGCCGCCAAGGCTACCTTTGACAGCCTGTTCCGCCCTGGTTCCCTGGGCGTGGTGTCTGACGCCATCGGCCTGTCACTGATCGCCATTGGCTCGATTCCCCTGAACACCCACCTGGGGATCTATGCCTCTCTCTGGGCCATCACCGTTGTCTTCACGGTTCTGATCGGTGTTCCCCTGCTGCTTTCGATCCTGCCCACACCAAAGAATGCCGAGATGCGCGAGACCGCCCTGCGCTATATCGGCAGCAGCTGCTCACGAACCGTCACTCGCCCCGGACGGGCAAAAATTGTACTGGCAGCGGCGGCAGTCTTGATGGGTGCCGGCGTCCTTGCGGCGTCCAACGTCCAGATCGGCGACTCCGAACCCGGTTCTCCGATCCTGTACCCGGACCACGATTACAACATTTCCTCCCGCGTGGTGAATGACCGCTTCCCCGGTTCCGAGGAGCTGTATGTGATCGCCGAAACCGACGAGAAAGGCGGCCTCAAGCGGCCGGAAGTGCTCAAGGCGCTGTCGGACTTCCAGGCGCACATGCTCACCGATCCCGGTGTTGGCGGATCCAAAGGTCTGCCCGACCTAGTCAAGCAGGTAAACCGGCTGATGCATAATGACGATCCACGCTGGTACCAGATTCCCCACGACCAGCGCTATGTGGGCGGCCTGATGTTCACCTACATGGCATCAAGCCCGATTCCCGGCGCGCTGGATGAGTTCAATGATACCGACGACCGTGTCGCCAATCTGGTGTTCTTCTACAAGGACCGCCAGGGCGAAACCATCCGCCGCGCCATTCACATGGCCAAGGAATGGATCGCCGAGAACGGCGACAGCGTCGAGGGTCTGACCATCCGGTTGGCGGGCGGAACACTCGGCGTTGCCGCAGCTATGAACGAATCGGCGTTCGACACCAACATGATCGTTTTGCCCCTGGTGTTCCTCCTGATCTTCGCCTTCGTGATGCTGTTCTACACCTCCTGGCACGCCGGGTTAATGATGCTGCTGGCAATGCTGTTCGCCACTACCCTGACCTACGCCTACATGGGCCTGTACGGGCTCAGCATCGACATCAATACCGTGCCGGTAATCGCGGTGGGTATCGGCGTCGGCATTGATTACTCCATCTACATGATGGACCGCATACGCGAGGAAATGGCCAAGTGCGGCGAGCTGCGCGAGGCGGTGCGCCGGGCAATAGCCACTACAGGCATGGCGATCAGCTTTACGGCTCTGACCCTGATGGCCGGCATCATCATGTGGGTGATTTTCTCCGACCTTCGCTTCCAGTCCGATGCCGCCATGCTGCTGTGCGTGATGATCGTGATCAACGGCATCGCCGCCATGCTGCTGGTGCCCTCCTGGGTGCTGGTGTTCAAGCCCCGCTTCATTACCAACGTTTACGCGGACGAGGACGGCATTCTCCACGCCGACAGTCAACGTCCCGAACCAACTCCCTCACCAACCGACACCAGCCGGGAAAGTGATGGATACGTAGCCGGAGCCGCGTCCCGGGCGTGACCCGGGGCAAGGCTCCAGAACAACCCAAACGAGGATCTGCCATGCAAACAAAAATAAAAGGCCTGAGTCTGTGGTGCGCTGTATTCTCCAGCACCACTGCACTCACCCTGGCTGCGCTGCCCGGCACTGTTGCCGCGGAGGATACCAGGATCAATGGCTTCTATGAGAACGCAACCTACGCACGTGACGGAGTGGGTCTCTCCAAATTCCGGAACACCATTCAGCTCGAGGGGGAAAAACGGATAGGTAACGTGGGCATTTTCAGCAATGTCTCCGTAAACGGCACGCTTCGCGGCACCTACGACGGTGTCTACGACCTCAATGATGACGAATACGGCAGTGAAGCCGGCGGGCCGATTCAGCTCCAGGACATTGCCCAGGGCTCGGTTCCCCACGGAGGCGGTATTGCGCCCACACCGTTCTTCGGCTTCGGCATCAATGAGAACCCCAACGACGGCATGGTAGTTCTCGGCGAGCACCTGCATGATCAGGACAATGGTGTTGCCTTTGGCGTACCCGTACGTCCCTGTGACGTCGACAGCCGCGGCTGTATCGATGACTACCTGGACAAGGACGAAGATGAGCTGCGTTTCCAGGAGTTCAATGACCGTCTGGATTTCATCCGGGAACTCTATGTTGATTTCGATCTGAACTTCGACAGTGGCAACGTACTCAGCACCCGTCTGGGTAAACAGCAGGTCATCTGGGGCCGCACCGATCTGTTCCGGGTACTGGACGTGATCAACCCGGTGGACTATTCCCGCAACAACATCTACGACGAACTGGAAGATATCCGGATTCCCATGTGGATCCTGAAAACGGACTATCGTATGGGCCCGACGGAAGTGTTCGAAGGCTTTGCCTTTGACGACCTGAACTTCCAGGTGGTGTGGAACTTCGACGAGTTCCGTCCCCACGACATCGGCCAGTGTGGCCAGCCTAACGTGATCCTCGACGCCGGTTGTTTCTTCCGGGGCATGAACAACCTCTGGGAAAATGGCGGCACCGTGGCCAACTTTGCAGGCGCCACACCCGATGGTGGTCTGGCCACCGACTTCGGCCCCGGCCAGATCGGTATCCGCCGCGCCAATATGCCGAGCTGGAAGCTGTCCAATACCCAGCTGGGCCTGAAACTGGAAGGTGTCTATGGCGACCTGGGTTTCTCCCTGAACGCCCTGACCTACCGTTCCCAGTTGCCCTCGCTTCGTGGCGGCATTCCAGCCCAGAACCCGTTTGACGGTACAACAGACGTTTATCCGTCTCTGATCGCCTTTGATATCCACTTCCCGCGGGTCAACCTGGTGGGTGGCTCCCTCGACTACTACTCCCAGGGCATCGACACCGTATTCCGGTTCGAGACCGCCTACACCTCGGGCGAGGAGTTTGCCAACACCCTGCGCGAGAGACTCTATTCCGAGTCTGACGTGGCACGTTACGTTATTGGCGCAGACAAGAACGTGTTCATTCCCTTCCTGAACGAAAACCAGTCGTTCCTGTTCTCCGGCCAGATCTTCGGCCAGCACATTCTTGATCACGAGCGTGAGCAGAGAACCTATGGTGAGGCCGGCATTCCGGACTGGGAGCACAACTGGATTGGCACCCTGCTGATTCAGGGCTTCTACATGAACAACCGTCTTATCCCGAAACTGATTACGGCTCACGACTTCCGCGCCCAGGCCACCACGCTAGCCCCGAGTGTTGACTGGATCGTGACGGACCGGTTCCGGGTGACCGCCGGCGCCAACGTGAAGGTGGGTGACGGTGCCCGCAAATTCGACGACTGCCGTTCCTGTAACCCCTGGGATCCGTTCACCCAGACACCGGGTGTGGTCAATCACCAACTGGGTGAGTCCGCCGGTCTGGGCGGCTATGAACCCCTCGGTCGCTTCAAGTCCGGTCCGATCGGCATGGCCCAGGAAGAAGACGAAGTCCAGCTGACCGTTCGCTACAGCTTCTGATCACGAGGTAACACCATGAGACAACAAACAATGAAATACTTCACACGCACACTGATCGCTGGCTGCACCGCCAGCCTGATGGCCACAACCGCTCTGGCGGACGAAGCGGTTATCACCGAATCCTTCTACCCCTACAAAACCGAGACGCCGCAGCACGAAGGTCTTGAGCCCGGAATGGTGATCGACCAGTCCAACGTCGCCCAGTTCAAGGACATCATCGACCCGGCCTTCTACGGTTTCATTGAACAAGGCTGGACCACCATGGTCGTGGGTGAGACCACGTCGTTCGATCTTCACCCGAGCTACGTTGAGGCAACCCGCCTCGGCATGGATCAGGTCACCCTCGGCGGCCAGGTGGGCGAAATCAACGGTTGGCAGGCAGGCCGCCCGTTCCCGGAAGAGCCCAGCGCCGATGATCCCCGCGCCGGTGAGAAGCTGGCCTGGAACTACAAGTACGGCTACAACTGGGGCGACAGCGCCGCTATCTCGCCGTTCTACTGGAAGTACCGCGACATGAACTCTGGCGACGTTGAGCGCACCATCAAGTTCAACTTCCACTTCCTGAACTACAAGGGCCGGGTGAACCAGGAACCAACCCCTGAAATCACACCGAACCCGTCCGACCTGTTCCGGGCCATCTACCTGCAGGTACTGGATCCGGCAGATGTGCGCGACACCCAGTTGCTGATCCACCGGGCCGCGGATGACCTCAAGCGGGACAACTCCTGGCTTTACCTCGGCTTCCAGCGTCGCGTCCGTCGTCTGGCCACGGGCCAGGTCACCGATGCCTTCCTCGGTTCCGACCTGATGATCGAGGATTTTGAAGGCTACAACGGCCGGATTTCCGACATGAACTGGACCTACAAAGGTACCCGTTACATGCTGATGCCGTTCTACAACCACAATGAGCTCAAGCTGGACTCTGAAACCCACAGTGACAGCGACGGCTACCAGGTGGTTGCCTTCAGCGGACAGGGCGGATGCTTCCCGGATATCACCTGGCAGCTTCGCAAGGTCTATGAGGTCGAGTCTGTGCCGGTCGATGAGAGCCATCCGCTGTCAAAGCGCGTGCACTTCATGGACGCCCAGACCTTCACCATTCCCCGCACCGTGTCCTATGACCGTAAAGGCAGCCTTTGGAAAACCTTCACCATTGGCCAGGCCCATCCGGACCATCACCTGCCCAAGAACAAGGGCACCGGTGTTTCCATCGACGACAGCTTCAGCATGATCGACGTGCAGGCCAGCCACTGCACCACTGGCCAGTTCAAGGGCCAGGTAGATCCTGAAATGTCGCCGCCCAATATGTTCAACGTTCAGTACCTGCGCGCCACGGGCAGTTAACCGGGCATCATTGTTGCTCCTCTCTCGGGCCCGCTTCGGCGGGCCCCTTTTTTGGACTATGGAGGATATCGGACATGACAGATAACCAGTCTGCCGTTGGTAAGCAGGATTCAACCGCGCCCCTCACAGTCGTTGTTTCGCGGCGAGTCAGGAAGGGCCAACAAGAGGCATTTGAAGCGTTAAGCAGCCAGATGACCGAGCGGGCGTCCCGTTTTCCCGGTTACCTGGGCACGGCCATGTTCCGCCCGGCATCACCCGACGATCCCGAGTACCGGATCGTGTTCAAATTCCGCGATCGGGAAAGCCTGACCGACTGGGAGGAATCGGAGGAACGAGGCGAGCTGCTGGAACAGATTGAAAGCCTGCTGGTACAACCCAGCGAACGGGAAGTCACCTCGGGCATCGTTACCTGGTTCACCCTGCCAGGACAGAACCCGGTACAACCGCCCCCCAAATGGAAGATGACCATTGTCAGCTGGCTGGCACTTTACCCGGCGGTAACCCTGGTTTTCGTCATTTTCGGGGATCTGCTGGCCCAGGTGCCACTCTTGCTGCGTACGATGATCGTCACGATCGTGGTGATGGGGTTAATGAGCTATGTGTTGATGCCCAGAATGACGAAATGGTTCAAGTTCTGGCTGTTCCCCGATCGCCGGAGAAACAGCCGGTGATTTGTCGCCGGTGCCATCACTCATAGGTGCTGCATTAGCGCTCGCAATCTCGGGTTATCCGGGAAACGCAGCAACAATTCGCGGGTGACTTCTCTGGCTTTGTCCAGATGCTGGAGTTGGAACAGGGCCACCGCGTAACGATAACCATAAAGCCACTGGTCCGGTGCCAGTTCCGAGGCTTGTGCGAGATCGTCCAGGGCCAGGCTGTACTCCTTCAGTTTCAGATGGATCAGACCGCGCAAATGGATGAGGCTGGCATCGCCCGTGCTTTTAACGAGAGTACGGTTGATGGCATCGATTGCTTCCAGATTGCGTCCACCTGAGCGCAGGATATCGGTCAGAAGAATAGTGGCAGGTACATAGCCCTGGTCTTTACTCAAGGCCTTTTCCAACACTTTTTCGGCCTTGTAGACAAAATCCCCTGCCAGCAGGTAGCGGGCTTTCAGGACAAGCCCCGACGGCAGGTCCGACTGCATGTCGAGAAAATGCTCATACTCGCCACGCACGTTTGCCCAAGGCTCGGAATCCAGTTCAATACCAAGCCAGGTCATCGACTCGAACGCAGCGATCCGCACCGCCAGCGACATATCACCCAGTCCGGCCTCACCCAGTTTCCGCGCATGATCGGCCGAGCCGTGACGAAGCACGCGGAAGACGCTCTCCCGAATGACCGCGTCCTCACTGGCTGCCAGATTCTCAAGCAGGGCCTGCTGTTCCCGGGCCAGCCACTGTCCCTGCTGCTCCAGCAAGGTGGCCCGGCGAAGCGCGGGTTCGTTGGTATTCTGAAGGTATTCCAAAATGCCCGGAACAGGGCTCTGCTGAGCGCCATGCCAGGTCTCTTGCTCATAGAGTTTCGGAAACCAGCCAGCCACTTGATCAATTGACCAGTCCCGGCTCTTGTCGGTATGACACGCCAGGCATACATCGGGACTGCCACTGACCTTCGAGATGTCCGGTCGTGGCACCGTAAAGCTGTGTTCGCGCCGGGTATCAATCTTCATGAAGGTGCTTTCCGGCATATGGCAGTTCACGCACTGGGCCCCCTCACTCCCCTGTGGGTGGCGGTGGTGCTCTGGCGTGTCAAAATCACCGGCGTTGTGGCACTGCGCGCACACGGCATTACCCTGCGCTTTCAGCTTGCCGCTGTGGGGGTTGTGGCAATCGCTGCAGACCACGCCGGCCTGGAACATCCGGCTCTGTTCAAAGGAGCCCAGCACAAACACTTCTTCCCGGACACGGCCATCGGCGTAGTAGAGCGGCTGGTCAAGACGGCTCAGGCTGAACTGATCATGAACCTGACCACCGCCCTGATCGGCGAGGCTGGTTCTCAGTGAATGGCACCGTCCACACGTGGGAACCTGATGTGGGCTGGACTCTGCTCCCTCATGCCGGGGCGGCTGTTTTCCCTGACTGACCAACCAGGCACCCATGGCGGCAAGTTCCAAACCCGCGGCCATCTCAAACTCACCTTCACGAGCTGCCCGGGCATGCTTTTCCGCGTTTTCATGACAGGCCACGCAACCGACAGAAACCTGCTGCCAACGGGTGTCGTAGCTGTCTGACTCTACGTCATAGTTGCGAGTCAGCCCGGTGGAATGACAATCCGCGCACTGGTTATTCCAGTTCTGATAAACGCCAGTCCAATGCATGGCATCGCCAGGGTGGTTCTGATTCGGCTCGTCCAGCCTGAACCAACGCTGCCCGCCCTCAGACTCGGCCCGGGTATCCCAGGCAATATTGAAGGCCTGCAGACGACCGTCACCAACATCAATCAGATATTGTTGGAGTGGGTAAACACCAAAGGTGTATCTGACCTGCCATTCCCGGGTGTCTCCGCCTTCCTGCACACGGATAAAATAACGATCGTCTTCAGACTGGAAACTCGCCCGGACCGCGCTGTCTGAAAAACGACCACCTGAGAAGTTCCCTGCCACCGTGTCCGGGGTTGCGGGAGCCATTGCTGCAGCATGCTGGGAATCGGACCATTGGCGAACTTCCTCAGCATGACAGCCGGCGCAGTCGGAGACATCGGCAAGGACATCCTCCAGAGCGGCCAGCATTAGCGCGACGATTGCAAAGACAGTCAGAAAATAGTTGACCATATCATTCAGTTCCGGGACATAATTCCAGAGTAGTTGACCAGATCGTAAAGCCAGTAACGGTCTTTGAAGCAATGCCGGCGCTCACACTGCCTTACCTGCAAGATCCGACCCGGTTTCCCATAGCATGGCCTGGCAATTGCTTGTTTTTATTCAAGTACAGGACAACGCTCCTGGTGTAGCAGACAACAACAACGACACTGCCATGAATCAACGCAACGTACCGTTTCTCAGCAACGTAGGCGTGCAATCGCCCGATTTCGAGGAGGCGCGGCATTTCATCAATTCCCGGATTGACGACCGGGATGTTCGCCCGATGTCCTCAAGCGGTCACAGCAAGAATATACTGACCTGGCAACCCCTGGACCGCTCTACCCTGTTTGGCGCCCGCTGGTCGGAAAAGGTACACATCCAGTCCGAACCTCAAACCACTTTTCACGCCATTCTGGTGCTGGAAGGCTGCATTCATTGCAAAGTCAGTAACATCAACGTCACCGCCGGTGGACTTCTGCTCATTGCTCCGGGCCAACAAGCGGACCTGATCTGGGAAAAATCCACCCGTTCGGTGGTAATCAACCTGTCCCGCCAGGCACTAGTGGATCATCTTGGCATTCCGTGCCTGGAAGTGCTCGGCAACACCTCTGCCGTACTGAGGCCAGAGGAGCAGGATGCCCGCCTTATCCGCCAGGGCATTGAATGCATTGCGCAACAGCACGATATTTGCCAGGGCAACCTGGATATCGCCCTTCAGAGACAGTGGCAGAGCCTTTTGCTGACCCATTTCTCGAAATGCATTCTGCAGGCATCCCGGATCAATCCGACCATCCTGCCGGCCAAGGTGCGACTGGTGACCGAATGGATACAGGCCCACCTCCGGCAGCCCATCTCGGTGGCTGATCTGGTGAATGTCTCCGGTAGCAGTCGACGCTCCATAGAGTCCGGGTTCCGCACCTACCTGAACACAACTCCGGCCAGGTACATTCTTTGCCACAAGCTCAAAGGGGTTCGTGATCTGTTGCTTTCCAATGCTGAGATCAGCGTCGGCGATGCAGCCTACGCTTTCGGCTTTCAGCACCTGAGCCACTTTACCCGGCACTATCAGGACGCGTTTGGAGAGCTACCGTCTGAAACGGTTCGCCAACGCCAGAAGAGTCGGGTTATCCTCCAATAAAAAGGCCCGGTCTCAGACGAACTGAGCCGGGCAACACGCTCGCAGAGTCAAAAGGTTACGTTAAAACCAACCGCATAATTCGTGTCGATGACTTTCACGCCCTGAACCACTGCCGGTTCGTCATACTGGCCGGTTTCCGCCCAGACTTTCAGTGCCGGGGACAGTCGCTGCTCGACTTTCAGGGTGTATACGGAATTATCCGCGGCATCATAATCATGATTCTTTTCCTTGAATCCCAGGGCAATGCCCGCCCCGTTATCTGCCTGGTAGTAGGCTGAAACACCGTAGGCGTCATAATCCGCCTTGCCTTCCGGGGCCAGCGGGTAGGGAGAATCGCGGTTATTTTCCCAGGTCGCCCCCAGCGTGAGGCCGCCGATCTTGTAGCTGGCTCCCGCCGCAGTAATCAGATAATCATCGGTGGCAAATGGCGGCAGCTGATTCTGCATCAGCAGCGTCGTTCCGATGGCGACGCTGAGATCGCCGCTCCTGTGCACCAACCGTATCGAACGACCATCCACATTCTCATCATTGCTGTCGTTCAGGGTAATCGCCGCCACGACCGCCTTGGTGTTCAGGAACCAGGGTGTGTGGTAGGCAAAGGTGCCTGAGGTCCGGTCCGGCTGGGCAAAGATGCCATCCGGGTTCAAATCGGCGTGGGATTCGTTGTATTCATAGTGATTGATCGGGCCATAAATATCGCGCCACTGGCCGCTGGTGCCTCGGGGCGCCACCACGAACATGCCGTATCGGGTAGGAAGCCAGAACTTGGCCTCTTTTACATGGATATCGGCCTCACCATCACGCCCGGTCGACGGATCGTCCGCGCTGTTGGCGGCGCCAGCCAGGTCCACCTCTACGGCATAGTTGAGGTTCAGTTTCTCTTGCAGAGCGACTTTGCCCTGCAGCCCAAGCTCGATTTCGAAGGCATCCGCCTCGGCATCTTCGCCCTCGACTTTCAGCGCCCCGGCACTCAGGAAGCCATAGAAATCCGGTTTTTCCAGTTCGACCGCCATCGCCTGCGTTGCCACTGCTGCGGAAACCGCAGCAGCCAGAAAAGTTTTCATCAGTTTCATCGGTTATCTCCTGCTCGGAAAGTTGGTTTGGGATTACTCGACACACTTGCCATACAGACAGGTGGTGAAGCTGTAACCGACTTTCCTCATATCGGCAGGATCGGCCGGGAAGACGCCATTCCGTCGGATGTAGTTATCCCATTCGGCTAGCAGTTCCTTGAGCTTTTCAGGATTCTTGTCGGACAGATCCGTGGTTTCGGTGGGATCATTGGCCAGGTCGAACAGTTGCCACTGGCCTGGGCCATAGGGCTCTTCCAGCAGCCGGATTTTCCAGTCACCCATGCGCACTGCAGAACGCCCGAACAGTTCCCAGCCAACCACACGATTCTCCGGGCCGTTACCGTTCAGGCCTGGCAGCATGGAAACGCCCTGGATCTCGAAGATGTCGCGGCCGTTGTAGGGACTGGTCGGCTGTTCAATGCCCGCCAGCTCCAGGAAGGTCGGCATCACGTCCATCACGTGGAAGAACTCGTTGCTGATTTTTCCTTGCGCATCGTCACCCGGCAGATTCAGGATGGCAGGCACGACCAGGCCGCCCTGGGTTGGATAGCCTTTCCACATCGGCCACGGCGTGGCACTCACCTGTCCCCACTGCGCGCCGTACCAGATGTATGAATTCGGCCAGCCAATGTTGTCGTAGCTGTTATCGTATTCGCTGGCGATCCATTCCTTGTTCTTCGGCAATACTTCCGGGCTGTTGCCATCGGCGCCATTGTCCGACATGAACAGGACAACGGTGTTGTCGAGCTCACCGGTACTCTCCAGATGGGCAAGGACGCGACCGATGTTCTCGTCCATGTTGTCGACCATGGCGGCGTACACTTCCATCTTGCGCGCCTCAACCTTGCGCTGCTCGTCGGTCAGTTCGTCCCAGCTGGGCAGTTCATCAAAAGGCACGTTGGCTGCCAATTGGTGGCCCACCAGGCCCATTTCCTTCATCTTGTCCAGGCGCTGCTGACGAATCGCCTCGTAGCCCTCGTCGTAACGGCCCTCGTACTTTTTGATATAGGAATCAGGAGCCTGCAGCGGCCAGTGGGGTGCGGTGAACGCGAGAAAACTGAAGAAGGGTTTGTCGCCGGCGGCGTCTATGTAGGAAATCACCTTGTCGGCGTAGAAGTCCGAGGAGAAAAAGCCCTCGGGCACCTCAACCTGCTTGCCGTCCTCGAGGTAAACCGCCTTCGGGTCGACCCCGATGATGGCCCGGCCATCGTCAAAGTGGCTGGCGCCGCCCTGCACCAGCACCCAGGAATGATCAAAACCGCGGGCAGCCGGACTGAGTTCTTCGGTCCGGCCCAGATGCCACTTACCGGCAATGGAGGTGCTGTAGCCATTGTCACGCAGAACTTCCGGCAGCGTGGCCACCAGATCATTCAGATAGCCTTCATAGCCCGGCTTGCCTTTCTGTTCCGCCGTCAGCAATTCGGCCATGTTGCCAATGCCTGCCTGATGGTTATCGGTACCCGACAACAACATGGAACGGGTGGGAGAACAGGTCGGTGCGGTATGGAAATTGGTCATGCGGATGCCTTCGTCCGCAAGAGCATCAAGGCTCGGCGTTTCAATTTCGCCGCCGAACGCTCCAAGATCGGAATAGCCGAGGTCATCGGCCACAATCAGAAGAAAGTTGGGTTTTTCAGCCTGGGCTGCGGAGGCCAGTGTGGAGGCCGCCACAAGTCCAAGCGCCATACCCAACCGACGAAGCAGTGCATTGTTCTTGTACATACTATGCCCTCAGTCAGATTCGTTGTTTTGCCACCCGTGTGGTGGGAACCATTCTGATGAGAGCCTGGAGGTAAGGGTTATCCCGTATGCGCAGGTGCTGTCATATTTGCGCAACAAAGTGAAAGGTCGGAGGGAGGTTCCTGCAGGGAGTTTTCGTGTTACTCCCCGGCCGTGCTGACGACCGGGGTGTCTTGGCAAGAATCAGAAATGAATCACAGACCGGATGCTCTTGCCCTCATGCATCAGGTCAAACGCCTTGTTGATATCCTCCAGTTTCATCTCGTGGGTGATGAACACATCAAGCGGGATCTCGCCCTTCTCGGCTTTCTCCACATAGCCCGGCAGTTCAGTACGGCCTTTTACTCCGCCAAACGCTGAACCGCGCCAGACCCGGCCAGTGACCAGCTGGAACGGACGGGTGCTGATTTCCTCACCGGCACCGGCCACGCCGATGATGGTGGATTCACCCCATCCTTTATGACAGGCCTCCAGGGCCGCGCGCATCAGCTTCACATTACCCACGCATTCGAAGGTGTAGTCGGCACCGCCGTCGGTCATCTCGATGATCACTTCCTGGATCGGCTTGTCGTAGTCGTTGGGGTTGACCACGTCGGTCGCACCCAGCTGTTTGGCGATGTCGAATTTGCCCGGGTTGATATCAACACCGATGATCCGCCCGGCCTTGGCCATCTTGGCGCCGATGATTGCTGCCAGGCCAATACCGCCGAGGCCGAAGATGGCCACGGTTGCGCCTTCTTCTACCTTGGCAGTGTTCAGCACCGCACCTATGCCGGTGGTAACGCCGCAGCCGAGCAGACAGACCTTGTCCAGGGGCGCTTCCTTGGGAATCTTGGCCAGGGAGATCTCCGGCAGCACGGTGTATTCGGAGAAGGTGGAACAGCCCATGTAGTGGTACAGCGGCTGGCCCTTGTAGGAGAAGCGGGAGGTGCCGTCTGGCATTACCCCCTTGCCCTGGGTGGCCCGAACCGCACCGCACAGGTTGGTTTTACCAGAGGTGCAGAACTTGCACTCGCCGCACTCGGCGGTGTAGAGCGGAATCACATGGTCGCCCACTTCCAGGCTCTTCACGCCCGGCCCAACCGCCTCGACAATGCCACCACCTTCGTGGCCCAGAATGGTTGGAAACAAACCCTCGGGGTCAGCACCGGAGAGGGTGTAGGCGTCGGTATGACAAACACCGGTGGCAACAATGCGCACCAGGACCTCGCCTTCCTGAGGCGGCGCCACATCAACTTCAACGATTTCTAGCGGCTTGTTGGCTTCGAAAGCAACCGCTGCACGGGATTTAATCACTGTCTGACTCCTGTTGAATTTGGGTCTGGGTGTTGGGTTCGCGCCACGATATACCGGCTGTCCGTTCATTCTAGCCGAAGTGCGCAACCACATGGGCGCCGAAATCTTTTCCGGAACTGACTCGTATCATCTGATAGCTTGTAGAAATCGAACGAGGAGCAATTACGTTGCGTACGCTTTACTGGTTTACGCGGGACCTCCGCCTGCACGATAACGCCGCGCTGCTGGCCGCATCCAAGTCCGACATGCTGTCTTGCGTCTACGTGGTGGATCCACGCTGGTTCGCCCCCGGCTCCCTGCAAAGCAAGGCTATGGGCTACCACCGCTGGCGTTTTCTCTGGCAGAGCCTGATGGCCCTTGAAAGGAGCCTTCGGCCATTGGGGCAAAGACTCCACATTGCCTTTGGCGAGCCCGAGACAGTCATCCCGGAACTTGCTCTTGCTCACAACATTGAGCGCATTGTTCGGTCCCGCCAGCCGGGTACCCAGGAAGCCGGACAGTGGCGAGTCATCAAGGACAAGCTGCCCAAGACCCTGTTCCAGCAATTCGAGACACTCAGCCTGTTCACCGAGGGTTCCCTGCCAATGGCGCTGAGGGATTTGCCGGACACCTTTTCCCAATTCCGCAAGCAGGTGGAAAAAAACGGTGAACGCTGCTCCGAGTGCTTGCGAATCCGCACCCTGACGGCGCTCCCGCCACCGCCGGGCTTCCCGGAAGACAATCGTGGCGACTGCCCGCCGATACCGGAGCCGGTGCATCCGTTACAGTTCATGGGCGGTGAAACGGCTGGTCTGGAGCGACTGCGGGAATTTCTTTATGGCAACCACAGCATTGACCGATACAAGGAAACCCGGAACGCCCTGGATACCTGGGATGCCTCCTCCAAGCTCTCACCCTGGCTCGCCAACGGCTGCCTGTCGGTCCGGGAAGTGGCCGAAACCATCACCGAATACGAAGCCAGTGAGACCAAAAACGAGTCCACATACTGGCTCTGGTTCGAGCTGCTCTGGCGCGAGTATTTCTTCTGGTACGCCCTGAAACACGGGGCCAATCTTTTCCGCCGGGATGGCGTCCAGCGCAAGCGTCGACACGGCACCTTCTATGGCCATCGTTTCAAGGCCTGGTGCCAGGGCAACACCGAATACCCGATCGTAAACGCGGCAATGAATCAGCTGCGGGAAACCGGTTACATGAGCAATCGGGCCCGGCAGTTGGTGGCCAGCTGCTTCATCAATGAACTGGGTCTGGACTGGCGCTATGGAGCGGCATGGTTTGAGGAGCAGTTGATCGACTATGATGTGGGAAGCAACTACGGCAACTGGCAATACTTGGCTGGCGTAGGGGCGGACCCGAGAGGCCTGCGGCAATTCAATCTGGAGAAACAGACGCAGCAGTACGATCCCACCGGCACCTTCATTGACCGCTGGGGCGGACACGCGGAACAGCCCGTAGGTTTACACACAGTGGATGCGGCAGACTGGCCCCTGTAGCAGAAGGCGACTAGCCATGACGGATATGAAGGACAACGGCAACGCGGCACGGGAGACCCTGGCTCGCATCATCGATACCTGCTCACCGGCAAACTTGCTGAGCTGCGGCAGCCTGGCGAACGAAGTGTCGCGCATCTGGCAGAAACACCAGGAGGGTGTGGACGTACGCACCCTGGACACAATCGACCCCAATGCCAATCTGTTCATCGACCGGGTGGCCGATCTGGCACTGGTCACCGAGACGCTGGAACATCTGCCCCACGACGAAGGTGCCCTGCTGCTGGGTCAACTGAGGAACTACGGTACCCATCAGATTGCCGTTCTGGTGGGAGAGACTCCTGACTGGGCCTTTACCGATTTCATCGGCCTTGGCTTCAGACGCCATGCCGAACTGGAAAATGATAACGGCGCACTCACGCTGTATACCTACAATCTGGATACTTACAACCACAAGCGGGCCTGGAACAATCCAGAGAACTGGGCCAATCCGGAAATGTGGGGCAAGGCATGGTGGTAGCAAACGAGGGGGCAGAAAGCACGGCGGTGGGCAGTCCATCTTCCAGAAAACTCAAACCCAGTACAATCCGGATCGGCACCCGGTACCGGGCCAACCGCCTGAAAGGCCCTTATGACGCTATCGTGATCGGCTCCGGCATTGGCGGCCTGACCACCGCCGCCTGCCTGGCCAAGGCGGGCAGGAAAGTCCTGGTACTCGAACAGCATTACACCGCCGGCGGCTATACCCACAGCTACGCCCGCAACGGTTACGAGTGGGACGTGGGCGTTCACTACATTGGCGATATGGGTTCACCACATACCCTGGGCCGTCGCCTGTTCGACTACATCACCGACGGCAAGCTCGAATGGGCACCCATGGACGAGAACTACGACCGGTTCTTCCTGGGTGACAAGATCGTGAATCTGCGTGCCGGCAAGGAAGGGCTGCGGCTCTCGTTGCTCAACGCCTTCCCGGATGAGCAGGAGGCCATCGACCAGTATGTGAAACTGCTGGGCAAGGTGGCGGATGGCATGCAATGGTATACCCTCTCCAAGCTCACACCCGGGGTTCTGGGCCCGATCGTTCACAAGGGTCTGGATGTGGCCCTGCCGGACTGTTTCAACAAGACCACCTGGGAAGTCCTGAGCGAACTGACCGATAACCAGGAGTTGATCGGTGCCATCACCGGCCAGTGGGGTGATTGCGGTGTCACGCCCAGGCAATCCAGCTTTATGGTCCATGCGCTGATTGCCAAACACTACCTCTACGGCGGCTTTTACCCTGTTGGCGGAGCCTCTGAAATTGCGAAAACCATTATTCCGGTGATTCAAAAGCCCGGCGGTGAAGTATTCACCTACGCCGATGTTACCGACATCCTGGTGGAGAGCGGCAGGGCAACCGGCGTGCGAATGGCCGATGGCGAAGAGATCCGGGCGCCACTGGTTATCAGCAACGCCGGCGTCATTAATACTTTCGAGAAACTGCTGCCGGCCGAGGCCGCCGAACAGGTAGGCTACAAGAGCAAACGCCGGCACATCATTCCCTCCATGCCCCACATTGGCCTGTACATCGGTCTGAAAGGCACGCCGGAAGAACTGGGGCTGCCCCGGACCAATTTCTGGATCTATCCCAGCGCCGATCACGACGGCAACGTGCAACAGTTCCTGGATGACCCGGAAACCACCGAGTTTCCGGTGGTGTATATTTCCTTCCCGGCAGCCAAGGACCCGGATTACCAGAACCGCTGGCCGGGCACCTCCACCATCGAGATCGTGGCGCCAACCACCTGGGAGATGTTCGAGCCCTGGCAGGACACCACCTGGGGCAAGCGGGGCGAGGACTACGAAGACCTGAAACAGAAAATCACCGACCAGTTGCTGGAAGTGATGTACGAGAAACTGCCCCAGCTCCGGGGCAAAGTGGATTACGTGGAGACTTCCACGCCGCTTTCCACCGCCTGGTTCTGCCGCTATGGCCGGGGCGAGCTGTATGGCCTGGACCATAATCCAGAGCGGTTCGAGCAGGACTGGCTGAAACCGAAAACCGACATTCCCGGTCTCTACCTCACCGGCCAGGATATCCTCACCTGTGGCGTGGTCGGCGCCATGATTGGCGGCCTGGTCAGCACCCTCGCCATTCAGGGCTGGCGGGGGGCCGGTCTGGCGAAACGTATTTTTGTGGGATAGCGACAGAAAATATGACCGTGTCTGAAAACTTTCAGGAACCCGAGCTCTCTCGAATTATCGAAATGGCCTGGGAAGATCGCACACCATTCGAGGCCATCGAGACGCTTTACGGATTACCGGAGAAGGACGTCATACGCCTGATGCGCCGGGAACTGAAGCCTGCCAGCTTCCGGCTCTGGCGCAAGCGGGTAACCGGTCGCAACACCAAGCACCGCCAGTTGCGGCCGGAAGGTGTCAGCCGCGGCTATTGCCCGACCCAGTACAAGCATCGTTAGGCGCTTCGCCGTTGGCATTGCCGCCAAGGTTGCGAGATCATAGACACTCAGCTAACAAGCAAGGATTCCATTCGATGGCACTGTTCAACCAGAGAAACGCCCAAAAACAGCTGGACGCCGAAGCCAGCAAGGTTCATCGGGCGGACCTGGAAACACTGCTTGACCGTCAGCGCAGTATTGAAGAAAAGGTGAAAGGCAGCGGCAAACTGTCGCGTTTCAGTACCGACATCAAACTGATGTTTTCCATGATCCGCGATTACTGGTATGGCAATTACCGCAGCGTACCCTGGAAGACCGTCGCAGCGGTGGCCGGCGCACTGTTATACGTGATGAACCCGCTGGATGTGATTCCGGACCTGATTTTCGGCTTCGGTCTGGTGGACGACGCGGGCGTTGTCGCCCTGTGCCTGAAACTGGTGGAGTCTGATATTCACCGCTATGCTGCCTGGAAAGAACAGCAGGAAGAACTGGAAAGAACCCCTGAGACGAATTGATTAAATTCTGATCTGAAGGTAACCTCACATCCCTCATCAGAACAGCCCAAACCCAATCTGGAGATACCGTGGATTTCGCCACTCTTATCGGTCTTGTTGGCGCAATTTTGCTTATTGCCTCGGCAGTTATTCTTGGTGTCTCCCCGTCGGTTTTTATCAACCCGCCATCCCTGCTGATCGTTGTTGGCGGCACCATGCTGGTGGTTCTGGCGAAGTTCAGCTTTGCGCAATTTTTCGGAGCCTTCAAAGCAGCCGCCCGCGCCTTCAAGTTCAAGTTGCCGGAAACCCAGGCCAGCATCGAAGAGCTGGTTGAGATTGCCGGCATTGCCAGAAAGGAAGGGGTTCTGGGACTGGAAGATCGCGAGGTAAGCAGCCCGTTTCTTGGCCAGGGCATTCAAATGCTGGTGGACGGACAGGACGGCAAAACCATCAAGGAGCTCCTGAACAAGGAGCGCCTGATGACTCTCGACCATAACCGCTCCGGTGCCAAAGTCTTTACCGCCATGGCGGACGTTGCACCTGCCATGGGCATGATCGGCACGCTTATTGGGCTGGTCCAGATGCTGTCAAACATGGAAGACCCGAAATCCATCGGTCCTGCCATGGCGGTTGCACTGCTCACCACGCTGTATGGCGCCATGATCGCCACTATGATCGCGACCCCGATTGCCGATAAACTTTCTCTTCGCATGACCGAGGAAGCGCGCATGCAGTCGCTGTATATCGATGCCCTGGTTGCCATCCAGGAGGGCACTAACCCACGCATCATCGAGCAGATGCTCTCAAGCTACCTACCACCCAAGGAACGTGAAAAAGTGGCCGAAGCAGAAGGCGCGTAATCATGGACGAGTTGCCAGAAGAGGAAAAGCCGGGGATTCCGGCGTGGGTTGTTACCTTCGCCGACCTGATGTCCCTGTTGATGTGCTTCTTCGTTCTGCTACTTTCCTTTTCGGAAATTGACGCCCAGAAGTTCAAGCAGATTGCTGGTGAACTCTCCAAAGCCTTTGGTGTTCAACGCGATGTTCCCGCCCTGGAAATTCCCGAGGGCACCAGCCCCATCTTTGACAAGTTCTCCCCGGCACCTCCGGAACCCACAGTGGTTAACGAGGTCAAGCAGACCACCACGGAGGAAGCCCCGGAACTCCAGACCCTGAAAAGCCCCACCGACATGGCCGTTGAAGCCGCCATGGAAGAACAGATGCAGGAAACCATGGACGACATCCTGAAAGTCCTGGAGCCTGCTATCGCCGATGGGCGCATCAATGTGAGTGAGGATCAGCGTCGAATCGTGATCCGGGTGGAAGAAAAGGGGTCTTTCCCCTCGGGCTCGGCCCAGCTGACCTGGGAATTCGAAGGCCTGCTGCTGGACATGGCGGAGGTTATTGAAGGCATTCCTGGCGATCTGACCATCGAAGGCCACACCGACAACGTGCCGATCCGCACCGACCGGTTCTACAGCAACTGGGATCTCTCGGCGGCAAGGGCCGCCGCCGTGGCCAACGTGCTGGTCGCCCGGGACCAGGTGGAACCGACTCGCCTGTCCGTCACCGGTCTGGCGGATACCGAGCCCAGGGTGCCCAACACCTCGGCAGAGAACCGGGCCAAAAACCGGCGCGTGGAAATCATCATCGATCTCTCAGGTCCGATGCAGGAACAGGAAGTCCGGTTGCGGGAGCTGATCCAGTCCGAATCAGACGATGAGGAGTCCATCCTCGGGATCGAATCCGACAGTTCAACACCCAACGAAATCAGCTGGTAGGCGCATCTATTTTGGTGCGCACAACCCGATAGTGCACGGGGATGGTGCAATTCTAAGCCGAAATTTCCTTCCTGCACCTCGCCCCGATCTCTCAACTGCCCTTCAGCTCTTGATCTGCATCGTTTTGGAACAGCTCTTGCTTTAGCTGCACCTCAACAATGCACAACCCAACGTAAAACGGCCCGACAGAGGCCGGACACACAACATCAGGAGCGAAAACCCGTGGACATCACGAGTGCAGTACACACCCTGACAGAAAGCGCCAACACGCTGTTCATTCTCATCGGCGCCATTATGGTGCTGGCCATGCATGCCGGCTTTGCCTTCCTGGAAGTGGGCACCGTTCGCCACAAGAACCAGGTGAATGCCCTGGTCAAGATCATGACCGACTTCGGCATCTCTGCCGTCGCTTATTTCTTTATCGGCTATTACATCGCCTACGGCAGTCATTTCATGAGCGGCGCCGCCGAGCTCACTGCAGCCAACGGCTATGATCTGGTGAAGTTTTTCTTCCTGATGACCTTTGCCGCAGCCATTCCCGCCATCGTGTCCGGTGGCATCGCCGAACGGGCAAAATTCTATCCGATGCTGATTGCCTCGGGCCTGATTGTTGCCTTTATCTATCCCTTCTTCGAGGGCCTGATCTGGAATGGCAACTACGGCTTCCAGGGCTGGCTGGAGAACCAGTTTGGTGCATCTTTCCATGACTTTGCCGGCTCCGTTGTAGTGCACGCAGTGGGTGGCTGGATTGCCCTGGCGGCCGTTCTTGTTTTGGGTGCCCGAAACGGGCGCTACCGCAACGGCAAGGTTGTGGCCTTTGCCCCCTCCAACATTCCCTTCCTCGCCCTGGGCGCCTGGATCCTGACCGTTGGCTGGTTTGGCTTCAACGTCATGTCTGCCCAAACCCTCGACGGCATCAGTGGCCTGGTGGCGGTAAACAGTCTGATGGCCATGGTCGGCGGCATCCTAGTTTCCATGCTGCTGGGCCGCAAGGACCCGGGCTTTATCCACAACGGTCCGCTGGCCGGACTGGTGGCGGTGTGCGCGGGCTCGGACCTGATGCATCCGGTTGGAGCACTGGTGACCGGCGGTGTGGCCGGCGCCATCTTCGTATACCTGTTCGAGTGGGCACAGGCCAAAATCGAGCGACTGGACGATGTACTCGGTGTCTGGCCCCTGCACGGCGTCTGTGGTGTCTGGGGCGCGATTGCCTGTGGCATCTTTGGCCAGGAAGCCTTGGGTGGCCTGGGCGGCGTCAGCCTGATGTCGCAGATCATCGGCTCGGTGGCCGGCGTTGTGGTGGCCTTTGCTGGCGGCCTGATCGTGTACGGTATTATCAATGCGATCTCGGGCCTGCGCCTGACCGAAGAGGAAGAGTTCAACGGGGCGGATCTGAGCATCCACCGGATTGGCGCAAACGCAGTTGAATAAGCGCTAGACGTTCAGTCGCCGTAGCCGGTCAGCTCCATATAGCCCTCGCCCGAGTGGCTGCCGGCAACGGTGACAGGGCTCTCCCAGTAAGGGTAGAGCCCGCTATTCAGATAGTCTCCAGAAAGTGCCGACACCTCCAGTTCCACTCCGTAATCCGGCACCTCCAGACGCCATTGGCGGGGGAAGCCCTCGTTGCCAGGATTGGCCGGGCGAAGTCGGAGCTGGTCGGGCTGAAGCGCCACCGGCTTGCCATCATCAGGAATCCAGGTTCCCGAACGAAAGCCACTCTCCTGTTCCCGCAGCCGGAAGGCCATCAGCTTGTCCCCGGAATCAAGGTGCAGGGCAAACCAGTCCCAACCCTGCTGGCCGGATTTGAGAAACTGACTGCTCCACTCCCGGTCAAACCAGCCCTTCCCGGTAACGTTCAACGTCCTGTCGCCCAGGGTAACCGTGCCTTCTATTTGCAGGTCCACCAGGCTGAAATACATCGAACCCTCGCCATCGGCAGACTTGGCACTGAAGCCGTTGTCGCCGTGCGCAACAGGATCGCCATTAACCCGAAGTGTCAGATCGTAGGACCAGCCATCCTCCGCGACCTGCAAACGCCAGGGTTCTTTCCAGGAGCCTGCTTCAAGCTGCCAGTCATCCAGCCACACGGCCAAAGGCTCCGCTTGTGCACCGGCATGGCCAACGTCGCCCCGGGCCAGCTTCTCCGCGAAGTAATGCCGGGTATCAAAGCTCACCGCAGCATGGGCCATCCAGGCCGCCTCCAGTGGCCAGGTGTCTGCCGCGGGAGGCTCAGCGTTTGCCGACCTGGGTGTGATCGCCTGGCGGAACTGGGTCCATTGCAGGCCAAGCGGTTCCCCGTCCGAGGTTTCCAGATTGGCCGTCAGATACCACCACTCGATCCGGTGCTGGGGGTGGGGGCCAAAATCATCGGGAAAGGTAAGTCGTTCTCCCGGGCCGGGCTGCAAAAACGGCACGCCGGATTCGTTTTTCGCGACCCCGGCCAGTCCGGCAAACCCTGTTTCTTGCGGTGGCTCCGTACACCCGGCCAGAACCACCATGAATCCCACCAGAACCCAACGTCTCACCGGTCACCTCCCGCCAGTGCGTTGGCATTCACGGGCGCGACCGTGGGTGATTTCAGTTGGCGACTCATCAGCAAGGCAATGCAAAGACCGATCAGCAGGCTCAGTACACCAAGTTCGAGCCAGAACTCCGGGTAGACTGCCATGGGCAGGGACCAGCCAAACGCAATGGGATTGATTCTGTGCACCAGAACCCAGGTCAGCCAGATGCCTAGCGGCAGCGCCAGCAGGGAAATGGCCCCGGTCAGCGCGACCGACAACCGGATCAGTTGCGCCGAGGCCTGCCGACGCGATAGCCCCCACACCACCAATAGCCGGAAATACCAGGCCCGGGTAGAGAAGAACACCCAGCCCATCATCAACAGGGCGATCGCCGCCAGTATCAGGGTCAGGGTGGTCATGGCCCGGGTCAGCAGGAAGGTCTGGTCGAAAATGGCGGAAGCGAGTTCCTTAATGGCACGATTGTCCCGAACCGTTAGCTCCTCCACCTGCCAAATCCGCCTCAATTCATCGGTGACGGTGTCGATAGAGAGGTTCCCGGGCGATACCGACAGGCTCTGGAAACCGATGGTGAAGTCCGGCGGAAGCATCGACGCATTTACCAGGATTTCACCGGCAGGGCGACCATAGTCCGGGTAGACTGCCAGCACCGGAAACTCGATCGACTGGCCACCAAGGACAACCGTCAGATTCTGACCAACCCTGACGCCATGCCGGCGCGCCAACTGCTCGTTGACCATCACGCCTTCCCCCTGCTGCAGGCCCTGCCAGGGCTGTGGCGTTGATTCAAACAACTGCCAATCGGTTACCAGCGGGCCGACCGGCCCCAGAGCAAACACGTCCACGTTCGTGCCTGTACGATCCTCACCACCAGGCAGGGTTGCCCGGCCGCGAATCACCCGGTGCCAGAGTCCTGAAGCTGCCAGTTCCGGCTGCGCGGCAAGCCAATCAAGAGCCGGCGCCAGGTCCCCGGTTTCAGGCACTTCAATGTAAAAGTCTGCCTCAAGCCGCTGCGCCAGCCACCGGTCAAACGTGCCTTCAAAGGTAGTCACCAGTGCCTGCACCGCCAGCACCATCGCCATGGCGAACTGCAGGGCCACCAAAGGCAGGGCCAGGCGGCGCGCCAGGACGGAAAGCTCCCGATGACGCCAGCGCGCCTGCAAATCCCGATCGCTTTCGGCCCGCCTGTCGGCAAGCCAGGCAATCAGACCGGGCGCAAGGATGCCGGCCGCCACGAATACCATGGCCACCGCGACAAAGAGCCAGAGAAGATCCATCACCCAGACCGACAGGGCAAGGCCGGCTACAAGCATAAGCAACACCGAGCCGCCGGATCGGCGGTTTCCGCCCACAAGCCTGCGGGCCAAGGGGCGCAGGAAATCCGCCAGGCACGCCACGAGAACCACCGCCAGCATGGTTGCAAGCGGGACCAGCCAGTTACCACCCTGGCCCGCATACAACGACTGATCGAACAGCCCCTCGAGCGCCTGCCCGAATCCGCTGCCCAGACCGGTCGCCAGCCAGCGACCCAGCCAGATACCCGGCACTATGCACACCAGGGCCAACAGCAGGATCTCCACAACCAGCAGGCGGTTGACTCGACTTTGAGGAACACCAAACCGGTGCAGTAGCGCGAAACTGTCTCGACGCTGCGCCATGCCCAGCAGATAGACACTGCGCACCAGCAAGGCAGTAATCAGCAGAACCAGCACGCCCAGCGCATCAAGATTCAGCAAAAAACTGTCGCCGAGCTCACCGGTGTCCGGGCCAACCCGGAACGGCGCCAACCGATACCCGGCGGGAAGGCCCCCGATACTGCCGGCATCGGAGATCAACAATGACAGCTGGCCTGCCTGCTCTCTGACAAGCTCGGCCGCTTCACTGATATCAACAAAGGGCCGACCATCCAGCTCACCCTGCCAGGGCGCTTCTTCGCTGGCAGGTTGCTCAAAGCACCCGGCCGCCAGTGGATCAACACCCACCAGCCGTCCGCCTTCCGGCGAGGACACTTCCAGCCAGGGCATCACGCATAGTCCCGCCCGACGAAGCTCTACGAAATCTGCCACCGTCATGCGCGTGCCGTCCTCGCGGGTTACCTGCTGACGCTCGGCCACAGCCGATTCGCTCTGGTCCAGGCTGGCCCTGGCCTGGCTGGTGAGGTGGTACACGCCTGTCCAGAGCATGGTAGCCAGCACAATCATGGTAGCCAGTGCCAGCAGCTGCAGGGGGTGACGGCGATAGTGGCTGAACAGGGCGGCAAGAAGAGTCATGGCGGGCTCAGGTTTCCGACAGATGGCCGAGATCCAGGTGCCGGCCACACCGGGCGGCCAGCTCTGGATCGTGGGTGGCGAGAATCAGGCCGCAACCGTGCCGAGCCTGCAACTCGAAAAGCTGGCCGATGACCGCCTCGGCGGTCTGCCGGTCAAGACTGCCTGTCGGTTCATCGGCAAGGATCAGGGCCGGCTTCATGGCAAACACCATGGCCAGTGCCGCCCGCTGGCGCTGCCCGCCGGACACCTGATCCGGGAATCGGTCTGCAAGCTCACCGATCCCCAGTCGCTCAAGCCAGTCCTGGCATTCTTCCTCGGATTGACCGGCAAGCCGGGCCCGGAAACGGACATTATCCAGCAGCGACAAGGCCGGCATCAGGTTGGCTTCCTGGAACACAACCCCGATCCTCTGTCGGCGGAGGTTGCCCCAACGGGCTTCATTCTTGGCCGGCACCTCGGGCTTCCGGGAGTCAAACGTCTCACCGAGAACCTCAACCAAGCCTGCATCTGGTTTTTCGAGACCACACAGGATGTTCAGCAGGGTACTCTTGCCGGACCCGGAACGACCGGTCAGGGCCAGAGAGTCGCCCTCGTCCAATCGCAATGAGAGATCCCTGAACACCTGCACCGGTTCATTGCCGCTGCGAAACTGTTTGTTCAGGCCCCGGGCCCGAAGCAAAGAATCAACCATGTCGCTCCTATCCCGGTATTCGGGCTTAGTAATCGGGCTTGTCAGTCCGGTGCTCCCAATGGCTCGGCGTGGGAGCCGTGACGGCCGGCCCGCCACTCGCGGAACTGTTCCAGCCAGGACAGCAACGCGGGTATTACCAGCAGAACCAGCAAGGTCGATAGCCCAAGACCAAAGGCAATGGAGGTGGCCATGGGGATCAGGAACTGGGCCTGCAGGGAGGTTTCGAACATAAGAGGCAACAGTCCACCAATGGTGGTCAGTGAGGTCAACAAAACCGCCCTGACCCGCTGCACAGCGGCCTCATTGAGTGCATCGGTAATCCCCAGCCCTTTTTTTCGCTGCTGGTTGTAGAAAGCTACGAGAATAATAGCGTTATTGACCACAATCCCGGACAGACCGAACAGACCAAACAGGGACAGAATGGTCAGCTGAAGCCCCATCAACCAGTGGCCCAGCAACGCGCCCACCAGGGCAAACGGTATGATGGCCATGACAATCAGCGGCAGACTCCAGGAAGCAAACACCCAGGCGAGTACCACGTACATGAGCGCCAGACCGATAACCAGGCCGGTCTGCATGTCTCCCAGTGTCTCCCTCTGGTCAGCCGCGCGGCCCTCAAAGCTGTAACGCACGTTGTACCGACTGGCGATATCGGGGAGGGCTTCCGCCTCGAGACTGCTCAGGATCTGGTCGGTGGTACTGACCCGGGTGTTCAGGCCCGAGGTAACTTCAACCGCCAAGCGGCCCTCGGCGTGTCGCAGGGCCTGGAAGCCCTGGCGGTGGTCGAGGTTCATAACCTGGTTCAACGGAACGAAACGGCCGTCCGGCACCCGAACCGTGATACGGGAGAGGGTCGACAGTCGCTCCCGCTGATCCTGGGGCAGCTGTACCCGAACCTCCACTTCGTCACGGCCATCCTGGTAAATCTGGGCAATCCGGCCATCAAAGGCCGCCCTGAGCTGGCGTCCGAGATCCGAGGTGGTCAGTCCCAGTGCTTCGCCGTAGGCACTGACCTGATAAATCAGCTGTTCCCGGCCCCAGGGCATGTCGTCCTCGACGTCCAATACTCCGGGCAGAGTCGACAGCGCCTGGCCCAGTTCATCCGCCGCTCGTTTCAGGTTTTCGGCGTTCTCGCCGGTCAGGCGCACATTCACATCCCGACCCGGCGGTCCGGCCTGACGTTCGGAAATGGTCAGGTTGTCCAGCCCGGCCGGGGTCTCCAGCCGGCTGCGCCACTCGGTAATGAATTCCGGGTTGCGGACGGAGCGACGGTCGGACGGCACCAGTTCGATCATCATCGAGCCCAGCTCGTCGCCGCTGCGGGAACTGCCCTCAGCACCCTGGGTTGCGCCCCTGGTGGTGACTGCGTGCAGGATGAAATCACCGCCCAGAGCCTCTTCAGTCTCATTGAGCGTTTGCTGCATCTGGGTCAGGAAGTCATCAACCGTGCCGCGATCGGTGCCGGCCACAAAGCTGGCATTGGCGTAGAACACAGACGGCTCTGGTGTCGGGAAAAAGTTGAACCCGAGCCGGCCACCGGCCAGCAGACCAACCGTGACAATAGCCAGGGCCACCGCACTTGCCACTGTGGCGCCCCGGTGTTCCAGGCTGTAACGGGAAAACCGGCGAAACCGGCCTTCCCGGAAATGATCGAAACGCTGCTCGAATCCTCGCCGGAAGCGCTCCACAGGACCGGGCCTTTTCGGCTCAGCGTCTGCCTGCCCCGCTTTTTTCTTGCGCCGGGGCACGAAGGCATGGCGCAGGTGCGCCGGCAGCACGATGAAACACTCAAGCAGGGACGCGACCAGAACGCAGATCATCACCAGCGGTATGTCGCCCAGGATATTGCCGATGACGCCCCCCACCACCAATAACGGCATGAAGGCTGCGACCGTGGTCAGAGACGAGGCCAGCACCGGCCAGACCATGCGCTTGGCGGCACCTTCGGAGGCGTAGATGGATTCCTCGCCCATTCGTGCATGGGCGTCGGCGTCCTCGCCCACCACAATGGCATCGTCGACGATCACCCCCAGGGCCATAATCAGGGCAAACAGGGAGATCATGTTGATGGAGCCACCGATCAGCCAGAGCACCGCCATGGCCGCCAGAAAAGCTGTTGGAATACCCACAGCCACCCACATGGCAACCCTGCCCGGGAGAAACAGGTAAAGCAGGCACACCACAAGCACCAGACCGCCCAGGCCATTGTTCACCAGCAGCGAGATACGGTCGTCCAGAAGCTGCCAGGTCTCGTCGTACACCTCCAGTTTTACCGTCGGCGGCAGTACCGGCCGGGTATCCGCCAGCCAGGTTTCCAGTACTTTCGCTGCAGCCAGCGAGTTGCCATTCTCCGATCGCTGCAGTTGCAGCTCGACCGCAGGCTTGCCATTCTTTTCCAGGGTCACCTGGCTCTCACGGGCCTCCTGACGAATGATCGCGACATCGCCCAGATTGAGCTGGATCCGTTCACCACTGAGCACCGGAATACTCTCGAACTCCTGGGGACTCCGCCGTTGTTCCACGGCCCGGAGTTCCCGGGTGGCATCCTGCTGCGCCATCATGCCGGCGGGCAGATCACGGGAGATGGCGGCCACTCGCTCGGCAATCTGGTCCAGTGACAGCCCCAGTGTCTCCAACCGTTCCACCGGGACATCTATGCTGATCTGCTGCTCGGGCAGGCCGCGAATCGACACCCGGTCGATACCGCGCTGAAGCAGTTCATCCTCAAACCGGTAAGCCAGTTGCCGCAACTCGCTTCGGTCAACATCACCAAACACCAGCAAACGGGCCACCGGCTCGTAGCGTTCTATCCGGGTTACCTGTGGCTCTTCCGCCTCGGCAGGGAAGTTGGTGAATTCGTCCACCTGCTGGCGCACGTCGTCCAGGGCCTGGATCGGATTGGTGCCTTCCTCGAATTCGAGCGTTATGGACGACACACTCTGGGCCGAGGTGGAGGTCATTTTCTTCAGGCCATCCACGCTGCGCAGGCGCTGTTCAAGCGGGTTGGTGATGCCTTGTTCCACGTCTTCCGCAGACGCGCCACTCCAGACCACCCGGACACTGACCACGTCCAGAGCAAAGGTCGGGAAGAACTGGATGTTCATGCGGGTCAGAGCCAGCACGCCGCCGAGCAGCATCACCAGCATTACCAGGTTGGCAGCGACCCGGTGATGAACGAAAAAGCCGATGACGCCCTTTTTTCGCCTCATTGCGCCGCTGCTCCGGAATCCGCCACATCCACTTTGAGGCCGGTGACCGCATTCGGCAGGTGCGTGGTGATCAGTTGCGCGCCAGATACCAGGGCCTCGCCGGATACCAGCAGGCGGCGCTCACCATTGCTACCCCGGGCCTCACCTATGCGCTCGATCCGGGCGCGCTGCATCCGGCCATCTGACGACATCAGGTAAACGCTGTCGGCGCCATAGAGAGCACTGAACGGAATGGACACAGTATTGCTCCGCGCCGCCCGCTCCAGAGTTACGGGCAACAGGCCGCCCGGTCGTATTCCCCCGGCCTCGCCTTCCAACTCAAGAATGGCTTCGGTCCCGGAAGCGTCACTGGTGCCCGCAAAGCGAACGAGGCGGAATCGATGCTGATCGCCCTTGCTGGTAGCCATGAGTACTTCGCCGCGTTCCAGCGCATCGAGAAGCTCACCGCGGAACATCTCAGGAACCCGGGCCCTGAGTTCAAGACCAGCCACGGGATACAGCGACAGCAGGGGTTCATTGCGGCTTACCTGGTCACCTTCAGCCACCTGAATGTCGGTAACGATGCCATCGAAGGGGGCGGTCATGCGGGCCCGTTCGGCATCACGCCGGGTGCTGACCAGATTCGCCTCCGCCTGGGCCAGTTTTGCCTCCAGGCTCTGAAGCCGCGCCGGATGCTCTTCGATCGCGCGCTGCCGGGTATTTACCGTGAGTTCTGCTCTTGCGGCTGCATCCGTGGCCGCTTCCACTGCCTCGCGGGAGGCCAGATTGCGATTCAGCAGTGACCGGGTCCGCTCAAGCTGACGGCGAGCGTTTTCCAGGATCGCCTGTTCGCTGCTCAGGGCCGACTGGTCATTCCGGTAACGCACCTGTTCCGATCGAATCTGGGCTTCGAGGTCTTCCACCTGTGCTTCGGCCTGGGCCAGGGCCGGCTGGATATCGGCATCATCCAGAGCCACCAGAAGCTCGCCTTCACGGACACGCTGCCCCTCCGTCACCGGCCGGGCACCGATACGACCGGCCAGAGTAGCGGTTACGGTCAGTTGCTCTGGTGCAAGAACCTCTCCGTACAGGGGCAAAACCGGCGTATGGGTGGCTGGTTCAATCCGCTGGACCTGAACCCGCCAGCTGCGTTCAGTAGCACTGACTTCTGCAGGCTCCGGACGGGTCATCTTGAGAATCATGAAACCGGCGATACCGACGGCGAGAATTAGTACGGGAATGAGTCGTTTGGACATTACGTGCTGGCCAGCTAAGGTAAATAAAGCCCATCGGGCTGTCAGGTTCAGACTACTATACAATCAGGGCTTGTTTTCGGATCGGACAAGCCCGGGTACTGCGTCAATTTAACGCGGCGCATCCTCCATTCATGGCAACGGAGCACATCGATCTTGGCAGTAGAACATCATGTCAATCTCCTCAACGCAACGTTCATCAACGCGTTGATTGTTGCCGTCGTGGTCCTGATCCACCACGAAGCTCTCATTCATTTAAGCGGGCTCCTGTCGAGGATGCGCCAGAGCCACCGCTTCCGTCTGATTGCCGCGGTGTTTGGCGTTCTAGCCGCCCACACCCTGCAAGTCTGGATTTTTGCCAGTGCCTTCTACTTCATGCACCACGCCGAGGGCTGGGGGTATCTGGCCGGCAATTTCGGCGGCAGTATCCTCGACTGCGCTTACTTCTCCTTTACCACTTTCACAACCCTCGGCTACGGCGATATCGAAGCCTTCGGTATCCTGCGGTTCCTCACCGGAATAGAAGCACTGGCCGGGCTGGTTCTGATCACCTGGAGCGCTTCGTTCCTGTTCGTTGAAATGCAACGCTACTGGCCCACTCGTTAGGGAACTTCCAGGACTCAGACTTTAGTCGCAAATCGACGGCTACTTTGCGTAAAGTCTGATCTAATACCGGTAGTTCGCAAAATATGCATCGTCTTTGTACATATCGACCCAGCGCTCCGGATACCCAGACCAGACCCATGGAAAGTTATAGGGAATCACAGAAGCACCTTGCCCGTCCGTACCGCAAAGCCGTACTGAAGACGCTGCTGATCCTCACCGCCATCAGCGGTCTGCTGTTTTTCACGCTCAATGTCCAGAGAGGGAACTACCCTCTGGCCTTTGCCGAGATTGGCATGGCGTGCTACTCGGTTTTTATTTTCTGGGCAATCGGCAACACCAAACACCTTGAGCGCTGGATCCTGGCGTTCATCCTGCCCTTTTGCATCACGATGATGTTCGCTCTCACTTCGCCCCGGGCAACAACCACGGTTTTTGCCTGGGTACTGTTGATTCCCATCCTCTCCCACCTTCTGATGGGCCGTCGACTGGGCCTTCTGGTATCTGCTGTTTTCATGGGTACGGCGGCCATGATTTTCTTCTTCAAATACCACGATGCACCGGAGATGATGCAGCCTCTTCCCATTGCCAATATGGGGCTGATGTCACTGACTATTCTTGCGTTCTCCCACATTTACGAGATTACCCGGGAACAATCCGAATCACGCCTGCTGAAGATGGCCCAGACCGATGCGCTGACTGGCCTGGCCAACCGGGCGCGCCTGAGCGACGTGTTCGAACAGGAGCGCAAACGCAGCCTGCGAAATAGAATGCCGCTTTCCATGTTGGTTCTGGATCTGGACCATTTCAAAGAGGTCAATGATCAGCACGGTCATGAGGCCGGCGACCTTGCGCTCCGGCATGTTGCCAGCACACTCCGGGATTCGCTCAGAGCGACCGATCTGGCCACCCGGCTGGGGGGCGAGGAGTTCGCCATTCTGCTCACCAACACCACTGCGGACCAGGCCCATCGGGTGGCTGACAAGATCCGGAATGCAATTGCATCAAATCCCGTTCCCTATCAGGACCAGACCATCCGACTCACCATCAGCGGCGGCATTGCCCAATTCGGTCCGGACGGTGCCGATCTGCGTAGCCTGATCGGCCGGGCGGACCAGCACCTTTATCATGCCAAGGATTCAGGCCGTAACCGGATCGTCAGTTCCAACGACGCCCTGGCGCCCTGCCACGTGTAACAACCTCTGTTCAAACCCACTTGCAACGCGCCAATGTGTAGTAAAGCAGAGGCACCACCAGAACGGTCAGCAAGGTGGACATGGCCAGGCCAAAGACCAGCGATATCGCCAGGCCGTTGAAGATCGGGTCGTTCAGGATGAAGTAAGCACCCACCATCGCCGAAATCGCCGTCAGGGCGATAGGCTTGATGCGCACCGCGCCCGCCAGGACCACCGCTTCGTCCAGTTCCACGCCCTCCTCGATCAGCTGCCGGATAAACACCACCAGCAGGATGGAATTACGCACGATGATGCCGGCCAGGGCAATCATGCCGATCATGCTGGTGGCGGTAAATTCGCGCCCCAGAAGGGCATGGCCGGGCATGATGCCGATCATCGTCAGCGGAATTGGGGCCATGATGACCAGCGGCAGGATATAGGAGCGGAACTGGGCCACCAGCAACACAAAGATCATGAATACGCCAACACTGTAGGCCGCGCCCATGTCCCGGAAGGTTTCGTAGGTAATCTGCCATTCGCCGTCCCATTTCAGGGTGCCCTTTTCCGGCAAAGGCGGCTGATCAATAAAGTACTGCTCCGGCGCGCTCTCCTGCTGGTTCAGGCGCTCCACCATGGCAAACATGCCGTACAGCGGTGAATCGACTTCGCCCGCCATATCCGCCGTCACATAGGTCACCGGCAGCAGATCCTTGTGGTAGATCGCGCCCATCCAGTCGGCTTCGCGAACATCGGCAATGCTTGCCAGGGGGACCAGCGTGCCATCGCGGCTGCGCACCTTCAGCGACAACAGCACCGACGGCTGGGCCTTGTCGCCCTCGCCGAGAATCACCCGGATTGGAACCGGATACTTGGCGTGATCATCGTGCAGGAAACTCACACTGGTTCCACCCAGGGCCGTCTGCAGGGCCCCGACAACCTGGGCCTGGGAGACGCCAAGTCGTGCCGCTCGATCCCTGTCCACCACCACTTCCCACTGCCGCGTGGGTGCCTCCAGCGTGGTATCGATATCCACCAGGCCATCCACCTCGGTCATGCCCTCGGCCACCTGCCGGGCCAGCTCCGCCCGGCGGGTTTCATCCACCGCGTAGATTTCCGCTACCACGGGTGACAGCACGGGCGGACCGGGAGGCACCTCGACAATCTTGACGCTGGCACCGTGGTGCTTACCGATCTCGGTCAACGGACCCCGGAGAGACTGGGCAATGGCATGGGACTGCCGTTCCCGGTACTCCTCATTGATGAGATTGACCTGGATATCGCCATGGTATGGATCGCCGCGCAGGTAATACTGCCTGACCAGCCCATTGAAATTGATCGGCGAGGCCGTGCCGGCATAGGTCTGCCAGTTTGCCACCTCATCCACCGTTTCCAGGTAGCTGCCCATTTCCATCAACACCCGCTGGGTCTGCTCCATGGGCGTGCGCTCGGGCATATCCACCACCACCTGCAGCTCGGACTTGTTGTCGAACGGCAGCATTTTCAGGATCACCGCCTGGAACACGGGCAGCGAAGTGGCCGCCAGTGTCAGCCCCACAACGCCCAGCGCCAGCAAACGGCGTCGCCAGGGATGGTCCCCCAGGAATGGCCCGAGCACCGTCCGGAAAATCCGCAGGGACACTGGGCTGACGCCATCTGCAGAGCTGGACGCCTCCTCGGCTTCAGCAGCCTGTTCACCCTTCTTGTGCTTGAGCAACCTGAAGGCCAGCCAGGGCGCCACCACAAAGGCGACAATCTGGGACAGCACCATACCAGCCGAGGCGTTGATCGGAATCGGGCTCATGTAGGGGCCCATCAGGCCACTGACAAAGGCCATCGGAATCAGGGCCGCCATGATGGTGAGGCTGGCCATAATGGTGGGGGTGCCCACCTCGTCTACGGCAACGGGAATAATGTCCTTCACCGCCCGCCGGGTGTTCTGGATCCGCCGGTTGATGTTCTCGGTGATCACGATGCCGTCGTCCACCAGAATGCCGATGGAGAAGATCAGCGCAAACAGGGAGACCCGGTTCAGGGTGAAGCCCCAGGCCCAGGAGAACACCAGGGTCAGCAGCAGGGTGATCAGCACCGCGATGCCAACAATCAGCGCCTGGCGCCAACCCATGGCCGCCAGCACCAGCAACACAACGCACAGGGTGGCGGAGATCAGATCGGTAATCAGTTTGCGGGCTTTCTGGGAGGCGGTTACGCCATAGTCACGGGTGACCAGCACTTCCACGGATTCCGGCAGGGCCCGGTTGCGCAACTGCGCCAGGCGCTCCTCAATGGCCGTGGTGATATTGATGGCGTTCTCGCCCGGCTTCTTGGCGATGGCCAGGGTCACCGCCGGGTAAACCTCGCCGGGCTGTCCCGCGCTGCTATCCTGGTGGGCCGGCCCGAATCCGGTCATCACACTCTGGTCCACCACGGTGCCACCCCGGCTGACATCCGCCACATCTTCAAGGTACACCGCTGCACCGTTGTGCATGCCAACGACCAGGCGCCGGACATCCTCCACAGTTTCCAGAAGCGTTCCGGCCTGGACCGGTATCGACAGGTTATCCCGAGTAATCCGGGCCTCCTGGCTGCTGGTGTTGGCTGCCGCCAGGGCGTTCCGGATATCGTCGATCGTGAGATTGAATCCCGCCAGCAGCGCTGGGTCGAACCGGATATCGACGCGATCCGGAATGCCGCCGGTGGTGTAGACATCCCGGGTGCCGGGAACCCGTTTCAGGGCGACTTCCAGCATGTGTGCCAGGCGGGTCAATTCCTCGCCCGTATGCCCGTTGACCGGATCGTAGAGTGTCAGGGTCATCACCGGCACATCATCGATGCCCTTGGGCTTGATCACCGGCTGGGTCGCGCCCAGGTTGGGCGGTAACCAGTCCTGATTGGAGTACACCTGGTTGTAGAGCCGCACCAGGGCTTCCTGCCGTGGAATGCCCACCTCGAACTGCACCGTGATCACGGCCTGGCCCTGGCGGGATACCGAATAGACGTGTTCCACGCCTTTGATCTCACTCATCACCTGTTCGGCGGGCGTGGCAATCGCGCTTTCCACCTCCCGGGTACTGGCGCCGGGAAACGCCACCATGATATCGGCCATGGTGACGTCAATCTGGGGCTCTTCCTCCTTGGGCGTGACCACCACGGCCAGCACGCCCAGGATGATTGCCAGAATGGCCAGCAACGGGGTGAGGTGGTTGTTCTGGAAAACCCGGGCAATGGCCCCGGACGGACCAACGGGCGGCAGATCGCGGCTCACTGGTTCGACTCCTCGCCCACGTCTTCAACCGGATTCAAACGATCGCTGCCCACCAGTTCGGCAGGGTTCGACACCACACGCTCGCCTTCACTCAGGCCGGCCAGGATCTCGAGCCTGCCGTTATCCCGCATCCCCGTGCGTACCTGGCGCAGCCGGGGCTGATCCTGATTGTCCAGTACAAATACGGCCCTGAGTTCGCTGCGCTGAATCAGGCTGCTGGCCGGCACCCACAGTGCCTCCCGGCTGGCAACCGGCACACTGACTTTCACCAGCATACCGGGAAACAGGGAACCATTGGGCTCACTCAGGCGCATTCGAAGGCGGAAGGTGTGGGTTTGCGGATTGGCATAGGGGTAGAAAGTCATTTCACCGGTTTCCAGCACCCGGCCGTCGGCCAGAGTGACCTGGGCCTGACGCTCCGTACGGGCCAGATCGGCGTACTTCTGGGGGAGATCAACCACAACCCGAAGCTGTTCCAGAGACAAGCCACTGAGCAGCGGCTGGCCGGGACTGACGGCTTCGCCAACCTCAACATGACGTTCGGTGAGGATGCCACCATAGGGCGCCACCACACGGGTATAGGAAAGTTGTTCCTGAGCCTCGGAAACCGCTGCTCTGGCGCGCTCTGCCCGGGCGCGGGCAGCGGCAAGGTTGTTACGGGCCTGGTCGAACTCCTGCCGGGATACCAGCCCCCGTTCGTGTACTGCCTCGATCCGTTCAAACCGCTGGCGTGCATCCACCAACGCCGCCTCGGCCTCTTCCAGTCCGGCCTGGGCCTGACGCAAACGGGACCGCTGTTCACTGTCCTCCAGCTGGACAATCAGGTCGCCGGCGGCCACGGAATCATCCACATCGAAGGGCAGGCTCTGGACGGTACCGCTGGTCTGGGCAGAGACGGTACTCTGCTGAACAGCTTCGATGATGCCATCGAGGTGCACAGTCTCCTGCAACTCGCTACGCTCGACGACCGCTGTCGTCAATGACCGGGAAGGTGACGCCTGCTGTCCGAGCGCCGCCTGGGCCAGCAGGCCCAGAGTCACGATCAATCCTGCGGCAGCCATCCGCATCATGGGGCACCTCCGGAAAATAAATATGGTTATTACCTAATAACCTAACATTATCAGAGTATGCAGCCGGAAAACATGATAAGGGCCGTTAACCGACCGACACGCGGGTGCCCGCAGAGCCGTCCAGCATGGCCACGGCGTCCTGCAGCCGGCCAATTCCGCTGACCCCGCCAGCCTCGGCGAAATCGCAGGCGGCCTGCAGTTTCGGGCCCATGGAGCCGGCCGGCATATCCAGTGCCCGTGCTTGGTTCACCGTCAGCTCGGCAAGCCGCGTCGACTGGTCGGTACCGAAATCCCGGTAGACAGCGTCCACATCCGTTAACAGGATTAATGCATCCGCACCCAGTTGCCGGGCCAGCAAGGCGCTGGCGGCGTCCTTGTCGATGACCGCCTCAATACCAACCATGCTGCCGTCTTCCCGGCGCAGCACCGGTATGCCGCCACCACCGGCACAGACGACGACCACACCCTGATCAAGCAACAATTTCAGTACCCGCATGTCCGGTATTTCCAGCGGTGTCGGCGAGGGCACCACCCGGCGCCATTTGTCACCGTCCGGCGCAATGCTCCAACCGGCACCGGCTGCCCGGCGCTCGGCTTCCTCGCGATCATAGACCGGCCCGACAAACTTGGTCGGCTTTTCAAAGGCAGGGTCCTTCGGATCTACCAGCACCTGGGTCAGCAAGGTCGCGACTGGCCGGTCATGGCCGAGAGCATTCTCCAGTTCCTGCTCGATCATATAGCCGATCATGCCCTCGGTTTCCGCTCCCAGGACATCCAGCGGGTAAGCCTCATCCGGTTTGTAGGAAGCGCCCTGCAAGGCCAGCAAACCCACCTGTGGACCGTTGCCATGAGTGACCACCAGATCGTGGCCGGCACGAACAATGCCGGCAAGGGAAAGTGCCGCGGTTTTCACGTTTCTTCGCTGGACCTCTGCTGTCAGCGGCTCGCCGCGTTTAAGGAGGGCATTGCCCCCCAAAGCTGCCACAACCAGCATGTCAGCCCCCCAGGGTCGCCACGAGGACGGCCTTGATGGTGTGCATGCGGTTCTCGGCCTGATCGAAAACAATCGAGGCGGGGCTCTCGAACACGTCTTCCGTTACCTCCATGGCGTCAATGCCATAGGTCTCCTGAATTTCCTTTCCCACCACAGTTTCGGTGTTGTGAAAGGCGGGCAGGCAGTGCATGAATCGAACCCGTGGATTGCCGGTTTTGGCCATCAGCGAGGCATTGACCTGGTAAGGCAGCAGCAGTTTGATACGCTCGGCCCACTTTTCCTTTGGCTCGCCCATCGAAACCCAGACATCGGTATAGACGAAATCAACGCCGGCAACGGCGGCGTCAACATCCTCAGTGATGGTGATTCGGGCTCCGGTTTCAGCCGCCAGCGCCCAGGCTTCGTCCTGCACGGCCTGATTGGGCCAGCAGGCCTTCGGTGCGCACAAACGCACGTCCATTCCCATCTTGGCGCCACCGATCAGCAGGCTGTCGCCCATGTTGTTGGCGGCATCGCCGATGAACACGTAGGCCACATCCCGCAACGGCTTTTCCACATGCTCCTGCATGGTCAGGAAATCCGCCAGTATCTGGGTGGGGTGAAATTCGTTGGTGAGCCCGTTGTAGACCGGCACGCCGGCGTACTGCGCCAGTTCCTCGACAACGGATTGTCCAAAGCCGCGGTACTCGATGGCGTCGTAGACCCGGCCAAGTACCCGCGCCGTGTCCTTCACCGATTCCTTGTGGCCGATGTGGGTTCCGGTCGGCCCCAGATAGGTGACCCGCGCGCCCTGATCGAAGGCGGCAACCTCAAACCCGACCCGGGTACGCGTGGAGTTTTTCTCGAAGATTAACGCGATGTCCTTACCCTCGAGTTTCGGCACTTCCGTACCTGCGTACTTGGCGGTCTTCAGATCCGCGGACAGCTTCAGAAGAAAACCGATTTCCCTCGGTGTGAAATCCCGTAGCGTCAGAAAGTGCCGGTTCTTGAGATTGAATGCCATAACGTTTCTCCTTGGCTGTCAGACAGCATCGCGGATGGTTGGGCAACTCATGCAGCGACCGCCGCCCCGACCCCGGCCCAGCTCGGCACCGGGTATTGCCAGAACCTCGATGCCCGCAGCCGCCAGGGCCGCATTGGTATCGTCGTTACGATCATAGCCGACAACCACACCGGGGCTCAGGGCCAGCACGTTGTTACCGTCGTTCCACTGTTCGCGCTCACGTTCTTCCGGTGTGTCGCCACCGGTTGCCACCACCTCCAGCGCCGGGTAACCGAGAATCTCAGCCACTACTTCGAACAGATGCCGGGAGTCCTGCTTGAAGGCCAGGGTTTTGGCGCCCTCACCGGGGCGCAGGTCGTAGCAGACCACGGCATCGGCCACCTCCTTGAAGGCGGTAACCACGTTGCCACCACAGAAGGTAAACACGGTATCCAGATGCATGGCCGAGCGGGTCTTGGGCAACTGGCAGGCAATCACCCGATCCACCATGCCACCATCAAACAGGGCTTTTGACAGCTGTCCGATGGCCTGGGGCGAGGACCGCTCACCCATGCCCACCAGCACGGTGCGATTACCAAGGGGCATGACGTCTCCACCCTCCAGGGTGGCCAGACCATGATCCTGCAGAGGATCGCCCCAATGCACATTCACCTTGCCGGCGAATTTCGGGTGGAAACGGTAGATGGCGGCCATCAGCAGGGTTTCCGGCTTGCGGGCGGCCCAGTACATCGGGTTCAGGGTGACCCCGCCATACACCCAGGCGCTGTTGTCCCGGGTGAACAAGAAATTGGGCAGCGGTGGCAATACGAATCCGAAACGTCCCAGATGATTGCCGAACAGACCGACGGGATCGAATGGCAGATCTCCTACCTCCAGACCTCCAATCAGGAATTCGGCAAGCGCCTTCTCCGGTAGTTCATCCATCCAGGCGCGCAGGTCCGACACCATGCCCACACCGATGTGGTTCCAGTTGATCCGGTGGTCAAGAATCCAGGCGCGGCCTTCCGGAATGGCCAGGGTTTCCGCCAGCAACTCGTTGACATCGAGAACCTCCACGCCCCGACCACGCATCACGCTGGCAAATACGTCATGGTCTTTCTGGGCCTGCTTGACCCAGAAGACATCATCGAACAACAGGGCATCGCAGTTGGATGGAGTCAACCGCCGGTGCGCCAGCCCGGGCCGGCAGATGATGACCTGGCGCAATTTTCCGGTTTCAGAATACACTCCAAGTGTGTGTTCAGACATGACAAAGCTCCTTTTGTCGAGTGCTCACAGCATGGCGCCCAGGCTTATGACTACCGTGATAAACACGGTCAGGATAAGCAGCAAAGGCCAGATGAAGGCGAGCCAGCGATCATAGGACACCCGCCCGATGGCAAGCCCGCCAACCACCACCGCAAAGGTAGGATTGATCAGGTTCACCAGACCGTTGGCAGACTGATAGGCGGTCACCACCAGATCCCGCCCCACGTTGGCAAAATCCGCCAGCGGCGCGAGAATTGGCATGGACAGCACGGCCAGGCCGGAGGACGAAGGCACGAAGAAACTCATACCCACCTCGATCCAGAACATCAGGTTGATAAAGGCCAGTTCCGGCAGGCCGCCCAGGGAGGTTTCAGCGCTGTGCAGTATGGTATCGGCAATCATGCCCTGCTCCATGATCACCACGATACCGCGGGCCAGGCCAACCACCAGGGCGACCCCGAGCAGATCCCGGGCACCGTCGACAAAACTGCCGGTCAGTTTCTTCTCCCCAAGCCGTGCAATGAGGCCAATCACAATGGCCGCTCCAAAGAACAGGGAGCCCATCTGGGCCATCCACCAGCCCTGGGAAGACACGCCCCAGATCATCACCGCAAAGGTCAGGGCAAAGATAACCAGGGCAATAATCTGGGTAGTGGTCAGGGTGGCGCTGTGAATCTCCTGGCCATCCCCCTGCAAGAACAGCTTCTTGTGCGCCGGCCATTGTCTGGCGACCACCGATCTCGACGGATCAGTTTTTACCCGGTGGGCATATCGCATCACGTAGCCGATACAGATCAACAGGCCACCAATCAGTAGAACAAATCGTAGGAAGATACCGTCAGTGAACGGGATACCCGCTGCATTGGCGGCAATCACCGTGGCAAACGGGTTAATCGTGGAACCCAGCACGCCAATGCCGGCGCCGATCAGGATGATGGCAACCCCCGTCACGGCATCGTAGCCGGCCGCCAGTATCACGGGGATCAGAATGGCGTAGAACGCCAGGGTTTCCTCAGCCATCCCGTAGGTCGTGCCACCGATCGCGAAGAGCACCATCAGTATGGGTATCATCCAGATCTCGTGGCCTTTCAGGTGCCGCATCGCACTTCGGATGCCAGTATCAATGGCTCCGGTTGCGTTCATCACACCGAGAAAACCGCCCAGGAACAATATGAACATGGCAACATCGATGGCATTGGCAACGTAACTGTCGGGGTCGTAGAACCCGGCTGTGGGTGCCATCAGGACATCAACAAAGCCCTGGGGATTCGGGTCGACGGTCTGGTAGGTGCCCGGAACCGCCACTTCACGCCCGACTTCTTCATTCATGGCGCGCTCATACTGCCCAGCCGGAATAATCCAGGTCAGCGCGGCCACCAGAACTATCAGGCCAAAAAGAATGGTGTAGGCAGTGGGGAATCTCGAGGCGAGGTCGTTTTCGGGATTTTCTGGCAATTTTTCGTCTTCAGTCACGATGCGTCTCCTGTCCTTAATCGCATAGTGCAATCGAATAGTGCAGACAGGTCCTTTCCGGGGACCTCACGGAGGCTGAACACATCCTCAGCGGCTGAACGCTGCTGGTTCAGATCTGCATGGGAACAGGATAGTGCAGGATGTGATTTCCGGAATTGAGATAGCGCAATTTTTGACCAGCCACAAAAAAGCCCCGGGTGGAGGAGTTGGTTCCAGCCGGGGCAAGAATGTCACCCGCCGGCTATGAGAAGCGGGTAACCGCCATGCAAGGTCTTACCACCTGGCTGTCAGTGCGGCACGCAGGGTCCGGCCAGGCTCATTAACTCTTACGGCTTCAGGATTAAATGGATCAGTGTTGGCCCGGCTAACATGGGGTGCCCAGGTATTATCGAAAAGGTTATCTACGGCCCAGCTGACACTCAGGTAGTCTGCGAGCGGATGGCTTCCAGACAGGTTCAGCACACCGTAGCCCGGTGACGTCCCGGGGTCCTGCCCGGATTCCAGATCCACTCGATCCTGGCGGCGGGCCAGTATCCACTCCAGTTCAAGGGCATGGCCCATATGCTGCCAGCCAAGGGTCTGAATAAACTGGACCGGGGGAATTTGGGGCAGCGGTTTGTTGTCGTCCCGGTTCTCGCCCCGTACAGATGCCAGACTGCTATCGGTACTCCAGGTGCCGTTGCTCCATCCAAGCTGCGCTTCAACGCCCATCAGCCGCGCATCGATATTGCGGTAGACACTGACCCGGTCGGCATTCCGGGTACGCAGAACAAAGTCATCCACCTGATCCACCCAAACAGCCGGGCGCCAGTGCCAGCCGTTGCTCTGGCCGGGCATCGCCAGTTCCAGTTTGCGGTGGGTCTCAGGATCCAGAGCGGGGTTGCCTACCCAGCGCCTTGACGGGTCCATATTGTTCCAGCTGGCAATGTAGCGCTCGGTCACACCCGGGCTGCGGACGCTGTGGCTTGCCGTAACCACCAGCGACTGGACCGGAGAGAACCGCCAGTCGCTGCTGACAAAGCCACTGAAGTTGTCATCGGTTACGTCGGTATTGGTAGTGCCGTAGATCAACTCGTAGGCGTCGGCCGCGGACATGGCCATCATGCCACTGCCAAACAAATCATCGGCAGCCCCGGCCGACATTTCCACGCGATCGTAACGCACGCCGCCGCCGAGCTTTAGCTCCGGGTTTACCCGGTAGAAGCGCTCGGCAAAGAGGCCGAAACGGTCTCGATCCACGTCGGGCCAGAGTACCGAAGTCAGCATATCCAGATTCGCGCCGCCAAACCGTTCGGCGTACCAGTTATTGGTCTCGACATCGACACCAATGGCCCAGTCTGTTCGGGCATCCGGGCTCTGGTCCAGCGTCAGGCGCAGCCCCCGGGTTTCGGTCTCGGAATCGGTCAGCATTTTCATCATGGCCTCACGGAGACTGAAGTTATCCATGATGTGATCAACATCGGCCTGCCAGGCCAGCAGGTTCCAGTTGCCATTCGCCAACGGAGAACCAAGCTCCAGGCGCATGATGTCGGTATCGGTTTTCGGTGCATCCATCCCGGAGCCGGCGTATTTCACATCCCGCTCCTCCTGCCGGCTCACCAGCCCTTTGATGTAGAAACCGTTATCCGCCTGCCAGGCCGCATCCAGGCGAGCCTCGGAATTCTTGTAGGCGCTTCGGACCTCGTTACCGTCGCCGTCCTCGTAATCGTCGGCCTCGTCATAACCACCTGCGAGACGAAGCCAGGCACTGTCGCTGCCCACCGCGGCGCTGCCATTGACCAGCTTGCCATTGCCGTTGTCAGCGCCACCAACGGTCAGATGGCCTGTGGTTATGGAGCCATCGAAAACCGGCGCTGCCGTAGTGGCCACCACCTGGCCACCGGTAATAGGGCCCCAGCGCAGGGTCTGGTTGCTGGTCCGCACTTCCAGCAGGGGCGCCAGCGCCGTGCTCAGGCGGCTGGTTGGCGGATCCATGCGATTCGGGCAGGCCCCTTCAACGCGAATACCGTCCAGAAGCACATCCACCCGCTCCTGGCTCTGGCCCCGAATGACCGGTTCCAGCCCGCGACCGCCCATTCGGGAAAGCGACACCGAAGGATTGGCAGACAAACGTTCAACCGGCTCTGAAGCCAACTTGCTCGACGCCTCTTCAATGCTCTGCCCTTCGGTAACCCGAATCACAGGCAAATCGGGAGAACCCTCCTGGGCCAGCACCCCGGCGGGCAGTGAAACGAATCCCGCGGCACATAATCCGATAAAACGCGCTCCAATTGCCGTCGCCATACAACCTTGTCCTGACCAACTCTGATAGTTGGCGCCAATCATAAAGGTCAACCGGCGCTTGCGCCTGAGACCAAATGCCGCATCCCCTCGGAGGTATTACCCGGTATCCGGAGAGAAAAAACCGCTAGAATGCCCGGTATGGAATGGCTCACCCACTCACAGACCGGTTTTCAACAGACTGCCCGCTATCTGCTGGGCATGCGTTTGACGATTGTTGCGCTGCAGCTGATTTCGATCGCCGTCGCGGAGGCCATGGTCACTCTGGCCCATCGCGCCGAAGCGGTAATCCTGCCCCTCGCCTATGGCGTTATGGCGACCCTGGCCTGGTTATGGTTTACCCGGCGCCCGCCACGCTCGACACAGGCGGTCAGCGTGGTGCTCATCGCCGATCTGCTGCTGATCGGGGCCTGGCTCTACCTGACCGGGGGCTACACCAACCCCCTGGTTTCCCTGTTGCTGCTGCCCATCGCCGTTGCCATTGTGCTTTTACCGTTGGGCCAGAGTATCGCCGTCACCGTTGCCGGGGTGGCGGTCTATACCTCCCTGGTGATCTGGCATACCCCGGTAACCCATGAACATCACAGTGCCAACCTCGCCCAACTGCATCTTGTTGGCATGTGGGTGACCTTCGCCACAACCGCCGCCATCCTGCTCCTGGCTGTCGGAGCCCTCGCTCGACGTCTGCGTCAGCAACAGGCCCAGCTTGCACAGATACGGGAAACACGGCTTCGAGATGAGCAAATCATCGCCCTGGGGCTGTCCGCCGCTGCCGTCGCCCACCGCCTGGGCACACCGCTGAACACCATGACGCTGCTGGTGGAGGAAATGAAATCTGCAGTGCCCGGGGATGGGCCCGTGGCAGACGATCTTGCGCTGATGCAGAGTCAACTGGGTCTTTGCAGTGCCCACCTGCAACAGCTGTCCACCGCCGCCATGCAGGCCAAAACCGCACAACTGGAGACTCTGAGCGCCCGGGACTGGGTTGCCCGACTCCGGGAATCGGCCACCCTGCTATGGCCGGGCGCCGCCATTCAATGGCGACAGCCGGTACCGGACTCCCCGGTTGCCGTGGACGCCACCCTCGATCAGGCCGTCCTCAATGTGTTGGCGAACGCGGTGACAGCCAGCCCCTCCTGGGTCGCTGTGACTGCCCGCGAGAGTGACGACAATCGGATAGAACTGGTCGTGGAGGACCATGGCGACGGCCTGGAGTCCACCCCTGAAGGTACCCTCGGTGACCAGGTGGTCAGTTCGGAAAATGGTCTCGGCGTTGGCCTGTTCCTGTCCAATGCCACCATCCAGCGCCTTGGAGGCACCATGAAAGCCCGGGGCAGCGCGGAAGGCACGACTATCATCATTGATCTGCCGGTTGCGGCAGAGACCAACATCGCGACGGGAGGCCAAGCGTGAGCGAACAGCGGGTCTGGCTGCTGATTGATGACGATGACGCCTTTCTGCAAGCACTTCAGCGTTCACTTGCCCGCCAGGGTATTGAAGCCCAGCTTGCCCACGGGCATCAGGAGGCAAAAAACGCTCTGCTGAACGGAACCTTTCACCGTTGCGTTCTGGACCTGAACCTGGCCGGTGAGAGCGGCCTGCAACTGCTACCGGAACTGCTGGACATGCATCCGGATCTGGAAATACTGGTGCTCACCGGCTACGGCAGTATCGCCACGGCGGTCGAGGCCATGCGCCGGGGCGCGGTGAACTACCTGTGCAAACCGGTCACGGTCAATCAGCTGCTGGCCGGGTTCGAGCCGATTGATGCACCACCCGATCTCCGGGCAGAGCCGCCCTCGGTCGAGGAGATGGAGTGGGAGCACATCCAGCGGGTGCTCAACGAAAACGAGGGCAACGTCTCTGCCACTGCCCGGGCCCTTAGCATGCACCGCCGTACCCTGCAACGAAAACTCCAGAAACACTCGCGCTGGCGCTAACCGATAGAGATAGGTAATTGGCGCAAAACTGACATCCATCAATTCACCTAGACCAATTACCCATGGTTTTTCGGGGCTATTCCGGTAGCATGCTCCGCCATCAGCCCGATCTCAACTGCCGGAAAAGCCCGTCAGAGTTCAGGCCGTCACGACAATTACGGACGGTCGTGAACGCCGGTCCAGCTGATACACTTGCAGAAGTCTCACAGGGAGGAGAGTTCGTTAATTTACAGACCGGAAACTCTAATTACTGACTCTCATGCCCAGATCCCCGACAACGATTACCCCTCCCTCTGACATTGATCCCAATCGCCTGGCCATGGTTGCGGCGGTTACCCCCAATTTTCTGGTAATACTGGATGATGCCGGCCGCATTGAATGGGTAAACCCCAGCTTTGAGGAACACACGGGGTATCAACTTGAGGAGGTGCGCGGATGCCTTCCGAAGGAAGTGCTTTACGGGCCGGATACCGATCCGGAAACCATCAAGCGCATTAACCAGAAGCTGCACCGGGCCGAGGTCATTGAAGAAGACATTCTTCATTACACCAGAGCCGGAGAGCCCTACTGGGTGCACACCTATTGCGTTCCGATTGGCAACGAACAGGGTGTCTCGCCCGGTTATATCGCCATTCAGAACAATATCTCGGACCGGAAGAACAGTGAACGTGGCCTGCGAATCGCGGCCAGCGTGTTCGACCGCAGCCACGAAGCCATTCTGATCACCGACCAGTCGAACCGGATTCTGGATGTGAATCCGTCGTTTTCGCGGATTACCGGCTACAGCCGCCAGGAAGTTCTGGGCCTGAACCCGGCCATCCTCAGCTCCGGCCGACATTCGGGAGAGTACTACCGGTCCATGTGGCGCACCATCGAGAAAACCGACCACTGGCGGGGCGAAATCTGGAACCGCCGGAAAAACGGTGAAGAGTACGTGGAGCTGCTCTCTATCAGCCGTGTCCACCTCGAGGAACCCGGGCAGTATTACCACGTCGCGGCGTTCTCTGATATCACAGCGCTCAAGAACCATGCCCGCGAACTGAACCGGGCAGCCAACTACGACGATCTGACCGGACTGCCCAATCGCCAGCTGCTGGAAGAGCGACTGCGCACCGCCCGGGATCACGCCGACCGGCAACACCGCAGTGTGTCCGTGTGCTATCTGGACCTGGATGGCTTCAAGGCTATCAATGACACCTGGGGCCATTCGACCGGTGACCAGGCCCTGCGTACCCTGGCCGAGCGCCTGACTCGCGCATTGCGCAGCGGCGACACGGTAGCGCGGATCGGTGGCGACGAATTCGTCCTCCTGCTGCAGAGCGACGACAACCACGAAACGGTTTACCGGCGGATTCTGGCCACCGTCGGGGATCCGGTCGCCGTGGGTGAGCAAAGCGTCACCCTCACCGCAAGTCTTGGCATCACCCGCTACCCGGAAGACGGATCAGACGCTGAAGGGCTGATTCGCCACGCTGACCAGGCCATGTATTCCGCCAAGGAAAAAGGTCGCAACCAGTATCATTTTTTTGATCCCGGCCTGGATGAGCATCGCCGGAACCGGCGCAATCAGTTGATGGAAATCTCCCGGGCCCTGGAACATGATGAGTTCGAGCTTTTCTTCCAGCCCCAGATACGGGTTACCGATTGCGAGCTGTTTGGTCTTGAGGCATTGATCCGCTGGAATCATCCGGAGAAAGGCCTGGTATCGCCCGGCGAGTTCCTGCCCATTGTCGAGAACAGTCACCTGGAGGTGCCACTGGGCCAGTGGGTATTGAAAGAAGCGATTTACCAGATGAACGCCTGGAAAGAAGCGGGAGAGGATCTGGCGGTCAGCATCAACATAAGTGCTCCGCATTTGATGGACCGCTCCTTTGCTGACTATCTGGAGAGCTATCTGCACAGTCACCCCGAAGTGGCTCCCGGCCAGATCACCCTGGAAGTGCTGGAATCGACCGCCCTGGAGGACACCCAACGGGCCAGCAATGTTCTGGCCCGTTGCCAGACCCTTGGCCTACAGGTGGCACTGGACGATTTTGGCACCGGTTTTTCGTCGCTCACCTACCTGCGCACCCTGCCGGTGGACATCATCAAGATCGACCAGAGTTTTGTTCGCAACATGCTTGAGGATGCGAACGACCGCGCCATAGTAGAGAGCGTGATCTTCCTGGCCCAGAGGTTTGCTCATCCAGTATTGGCTGAGGGCGTGGAAACCATGGAGCACGCCCGGACGCTGCGGCAGATGGGCTGCAATTTCGTGCAGGGTTACGGCATTGCCCGCCCCATGCCGGCAGATGAGGTCGTCGATTGGGCAAGGAACTGGCGCGCAAAGGCACAGTCAGGAAAGGCCGGTGACTTGCTCAGTTCCGCCGTAGCCAGCGGCGAGGGCATCTGAGCCGGATCGACTCTACCGATACCGCCTCTGATCCAGTGTCGTCAGCCGGTCTGGATGGAATACCATCAGGCCGGTTACAAAGGTGCCGTTCACAAACCCCTCCGGAATCATGAACAGCGGTAGGTAACGGATGTACTCGTGCACCAGTTCATCAAACGTATAGACGCCGCTGGTCCATAGCATCAAGCACATGACCGTGCCAGCCGCCGCTACAGAAATGCCCGCACCGAAAAAACCACAGAAGAAGATATAGGCGAAGAAGTTCCGGAAATCCCGTCGGCGCTCCCAGAGCATGATGCCGTGGCTGACAATGGCAGGCACCATCACCGTGATCAGCCCGTTGGCGGCAAACATGATCAACGGCTCGCGGCCGGTGATGACCGTGATCACCAGCGCCATCAGGCCCGCCAGCACCGCCAGAGCCCACCCCAGCATCAGCGTTATCACCGTGATACCGAAAATGTGGATGGCCAGGCCGGGTGAAATGCCGGCCCGCAATTGCCAGACAAAACCAAGCACCACGGCAGCACCGAAGAACGAGTGCTGGAGTGCGTTGTCCTTGCGAAACGCCTGCCAGTCAATCGAGCGCAGCGCCCGGACAAGAATCACCAGAAAGAGTAAAAGCGTGATGACCCACTGGCTGGTGGATAGCAGGTTTTCAGTCATGCCCATAGTGAACGTACCGCAGCAACGGGGTCGGGAATGACATCTTAGCGGCTCGCCCCACCCCCGGTGCAAGCGAGCCCAGATTGATCAGGCGACCTGTTTTTCGAGTTTGCCAAGGTCGGTCAGGCGTTGCCAGGCCTCATAAGTACTCAGGAAAACCTCGCCACCCAGGTGGGAAAGCAGTTCTGTCCCTTTCAGCTTGTCCATCACCGGGCCTTTCACTTCCGCCAGATGCAGCCTGACCCCTGCATCCTTCATACGCTCGTTGATGGCCTCCAGACTTTCAAGGGCCGAGGCATCCACCAGGTTCACCGCCGGACACACCAGCACCAGGTCTTTGAGCTCTGGCTCCCGGATCATCAGATCCATCACGGTTTCCTCCAGGAACCTGGCATTGGCAAAGTACAGGCTTTCGTCCACACGAAGGAAGGTCACCTTCGGGCACAGCTCCACATCATGGCGAAGCACATTGCGGAAGTGCTCAGTTCCAGGTACGCGACCAACCACTGCGCTGTGGGGGCGGCTGGTTCGATACAGGAACAGCCCGATGGACAGCGCCACCCCGGCGATGATGCCGGCCTCGACGCTGTGCACCAGGGTCAGCACGATAGTGGCGAGCATGGCACCAAAATCAGTGCGGGAATAGCGCCAGGTGCGGGCGAGAGCCGGAAAGTCGATCAACGTGGCCACCGCCACAATAATGGTCGCTGCGAGGGTCGCCTGGGGCAGATACGCGATGGCCGGTGTCAGGAACAGCGTGGCCATGGCAATACCGACCGCGGCATAGGCACCTGCCGCGGGGGTCTCGGCCCCCGCGTCAAAGTTGACCACGGAACGGGAGAAACCACCGGTGACCGGCATGCCGCCGGAAAAGCCGGCGCCCAGGTTGGCGGTGCCCAGGCCAATCAGCTCCTGGTCCGGATCGATGCGCTGGCGCCGTTTGGCCGCCAAAGTCTGGCCCACGGACACCGATTCAACGAAACCGACAACGCTGATCAGCAACGCGCTGACGGCCAGCTGCTGCCACAGCCCCATGTCCAGGCTGGGCATGGTGAAATCGGGCAGCCCCCGGGGCACATCCCCCACCAGACGCACACCCTGGCCATCAAGCTGGAATTGCCAGGCCACCAGGGTGGTCACCAGAACCGCCAGAATGGGCGCGGTTTTGGTCAGAATGTCGGCCATTCTCGGGGCCAGGCCCATCGCCATAAGGAGTGGCTTCAGGCGCTTTCGGGCCAGCACCAGGAACACCAGGGCGCCGGCGCCAACAGACAGGGTGGCCAGGTTGGTATCACCAATCGACTGGAACAGTGACTGACCGATTTCCAAAAGGTTATGGCCGGAGGCCTGGATTCCGAAAATATGCTTCAACTGGCTGGCGGCGATCACAATGCCTGAAGCCGTGATAAAGCCGGAAATCACAGGGTGGCTGAGAAAATTGGCCAGGAAACCGAGCCGAAGCACACCCATCAGTGTCAGCATCAGCCCCGACATAACCGCCAGCAAAACGGCACCGGCCACGTATTCCGGAGTTCCGGCCTCTGCCAGCGGTGCCAGGGCCGCTGCGGTCATCAGCGAAGCTACGGCCACAGGCCCAACGGACAAGGTCCGGCTGGTGCCGAAGACAGCGTAAATCACCAGGGGCAGGATACTGGCGTACAGCCCCACCTGGGCGGGCAACCCGGCCAGCAGGGCGTAAGCCAGTGACTGGGGAATGAGCATGACGGTGACGATGACCGCGGCCACCAGATCGCTGGTGGCCTGATCCCGACCGTATTTCGGTGCCCAATCCAGAATCGGCAAATAGCGTTTCGGATTCATCGGGAATCTCAGAACAGGTTAACCGGCACTTTCAGGTACACCTGACCATTGTCCTCGGCCGGCGGCATGTGTCCGGCCCGCATGTTGACCTGAACCGAGGGCAGAATCAGCCGGGGCATATCCAGGGTTGCGTCCCGCTCGGTGCGCATTTTCACGAACTCCTCCTCGGAAACGCCCTCATGGACATGAATGTTCGCTTTTCGCTGCTCCGCCACCGTGGTCATGTGCTGATATTCATCGCGGCCCGGTGCCTTGTAATCGTGGCACAGGAAGATCCGGGTCTCCGCAGGCAGTGACAGTACCTTCTGGATGGACTGGTACAGGGTGCGGGCATCGCCCCCGGGGAAATCACAGCGGGCCGTGCCGAAGTCAGGCATGAACAGGGTGTCACCCACGAAGGCGGCGTCGCCAACCACATAGGTCAGGCACGCAGGGGTATGACCCGGGGTGTGCAGAACACGGCCCTCGAGACCCCCGATGGCAAATGTGTCGCCTTCCCTGAACAGCTTGTCGAACTGGCTGCCGTCGCGCTGGAATTCGGTACCGGCATTGAACGCCTTGCCGAATATTTCCTGAACGTCGCGAATGTGTGCACCGATTCCGGTCTTGCCGCCCAGTTTCTCATGCAGGTAAGGCGCGGCCGACAGGTGATCCGCGTGTACGTGGGTTTCCAGGATCCACTCGACCTTCAGATCGTTGCTGCGGATGTATTCGATAATCTCGTCGGCCGAGCGCACATCGGTGCGGCCTGCGGCGTAATCGAAATCCAGGACCGAATCGAGAATGGCGCAAGCCTGGCTGTCCGGGTCACGCACCACGTAGCTGAACGTATTGGTGGGTTCATCAAAAAAATGCTGAACGATCGGGTTGCTCATGACAGTCACCTCTGAATGGCCCAAATATCACATTTAATCTAAGGATATACCATTTGGTAATATGAGGTGAAATGATCTTTTTTTATATGCGCAATGTTCCTGATACATCAACAAGACAGTCCCGCCCCGCCTGCTTTGCCAGATAAAGCCGGTGATCCGCCCCGGCAATAAGAGCATCCGGCGAGGCTGGGCGGTCTACGAACTCCTCTATCCCGGCCACACCTGCGCTGACGGTCACCGCTATTTCCTCGTCATTGAACACAAAACTCTCCTCGTGCACGGCTTCGAGGATACGTTGCACGAGCTGTCGCACATCGCTGTGCTCCACGGCGTTGAAGACAACAATAAATTCTTCTCCTCCAAAGCGGGCAACCACATCCATGGAGCGGGTCTGGCTTACCAGAATGTCGGCAAACCGCTGCAGAATGTAATCCCCACCGAGGTGTCCGATGGAGTCATTGATCTGCTTGAAGTGATCGATGTCGAAGATCGCCAGGGCGAAACGCTCGCCCCGACGGTTGCTCCGGCCCAGCATTTCATCGAGCCGTGGCATCAGGTAACGGCGATTGTGCAGGCCGGTCAGGGGGTCTCGAATCGACTGGTTCAGCAATTCTTCTTCCAGACGGTTGCGCTCCAGGGCACCGGATAACAGGCCGGAGACAATAATCAACAGATCGGCCTGGTCCAGGCGCCAGGTTCGTCGTCGAAGGGAGTCAACGCCAAAAAATCCCGTCACCCGTCCACGCACCCGTATCGGCACGCAGAACATTGACGACACTCCCTGTTCCTGAAGCAGCGCCCGCTCTGGTGCAGCTTCCCGGGGCAGCCGATCGACATCTTCAATAAACACCACCCGGCTGCCACTGACCATTCCCTCGATCTGTTCCTGCCACCAGTGAAAATTCTCGATCGACACCTCCTGCTGCGTGTCGATCAGAGCGGGTACACCGTCCCTGCACCACTCATGGGTGTTGGTCATCACGGCATAGTCGTCGGAAAAGCAGTACAGGTAGGCCCGGTCTACCTTGAAAAACAGTCCAATGGATCTCAAAAGTTCATCGATGCACTGGTCGATGGTGCCAAAGCCCAGATTGATGAATTCGGTGGAAAGGCGGGCAATCAGCCGCTGGAAACCGGCCTGGAAAGAAAACTCCGCCTCACTTTCGCGCAGGCTCTGCTCCAGGTTCTTGTAATGCTGAATGTTGTGGAACTGGCCGTACCAGAGAGTGCTGCCATCAGGCTGGCGCTCTGGCTCCGCGTTAACCTCGAACCACTCATAGCCGCCATGCTCGAGCCGGAGCCGGGCCCGATAGCTCCAGGTATCCAACCTGTTCGCCGAGGTACGGATGCTTGCCATAACGGCATCAATGTCATCGGGATGGATCATCGCAAAAATCGGATCCGCGTTATCGCTCAGATCCGCGGGATCAATGCCAAAGAGCGACTGCACATGCTCGCTGATGAAGGGACAGCGGTGGGAATCTCCTTCCGAGCTCACCCAATAAACGAAGAGGACTCCAGGCACCCCTGAGGCCAGTTTCTGGAAAAAACGGGCAGACAAACCGGTTTGCTGCCCGTTACCGGACCTTGACGCCTTGGACACCATGTCCTCCCAACGGACGAATCACCCCTGCTCATAACTGAGTGTAGCCTACGCTGACAGGAAACAAACCCGTTCCGGAGACGACGAATCAGAGCGAGGCCAGACGACTCCTGGCTTCTTCCCGCCGACCGGCATCGGCGACATCCCGTCCGGCCCTGCCGGGTGCTTCCAGGACTTTCTGCAGATAGCTCCGGGCCCGTTCCGGCTCGCCCTGGTCCATCAGAAAATCGCCAAAGAAGAAATTGGCGTCGATACCGTCAGGGTTGATGGCCAATGCTTTCTGCAGATACTGACGGGCCTTGTCGTCATCACCAAATCCCAGTGGCCAGCCAGGGACCTGATAATAGAGGCTGCCCAACGATGTGTAGGCCGACCCTTCCAGTGCATCGGGATTGATCGCCAGTGCCGCCTCCAGTGATTTACGGGCATCCTTGACCAAGCCCAACGCCCCGAGACCACCCTTGGCACCGGCGTAGGTGCTGAGCACAATACCCTGCCAGATCAATGGCTCTGCCCGGTCCGGATAGTGGGCGACAAACTGTTCTGCCTCATTCGCCAATTCCTCAAACGCCTTCTCCTTCTCGTCCTCCGGCACCTGATACTGAATCTCCGCCCAGCGATGCTGGATATCTGCCAGCTCGGTCTCCAGGTTTGCCGCCCAAAGCGGCTGGGCGGCCAGACACAGGATCACCAATAGCATTCGTTTCATGACAACACCCCCGAATTCAGAAACCGCCGGATGACCGGCAATTGCTTCAGCATCGCCTTATCGACAATTCGCGGCAGGATGCCGTTGATCACCACAAACAGCTTTTCCGGCCAGCCCAGGAAGCGCCGGCGATCGTCATTTTCCATGGCGGCAAGAATCTGCGACGCCACGGCTTCGGGGGCATCCATGGCATTGCCGAGGGCCCGGTTAAGCTCGTTTACAGCCTCCGGATTCATGTCCGTGGCGGTGGCGCGGGGTGCCACATAGATCACCTGGACCGGGGTATCGGCCAGCTCCCGGCGCAGCGCCTCGGTAAAGCCACGCAGCCCGAACTTGCTGGCGCAGTAGGCGGTGTAACCGGGAAAGCCGATGCTGCCGAAGGTGGAGCCCACAAACACCAGTGCACCCTGCCCCGCTCTTTCGAACCTTGGCGCAAAATGCCGGGCCACAATCATGGCTGACCGGAGATTGACGGCGATCTGTGCGTCCAGTTCACTGACGGCCATATTGCCCAGGCTGGCAAAGCGGTTCTGCCCGGCACAGTGGATAACGCCATCGATCTCCGGATAGGCATCGCCCAGGCGATCCAGCTGCTGATCGAGATCCGGCGCTGCCAGGTCCAGATGAGCAAGCGAAACACCCTCACGATGCTCAAGCTTTTCCGGGTGCCGGGACGCAATAATCACCCGGGCACCGGCCCTGACCATCGGTTCCACCAGTGCCTTGCCAATACCGCCGGTTCCCCCCAGCAGCAGGAACACACGGTCATGCAGCCTCATGATGCTGCTCCTTCCGGCTTTCGGGCAGGGGGATGCTGTGCAGCATGTCGCCGTAGAGCCGGTAAACCATGCGGGCCGCCTCTATGATCGCCTGCTGGTCATCCGGATCGGTGATTTCGTTCATCAGGTTACGGAAAAATTCAAAATGCTCCTGATCCAGAGCACCATGGGAATACAGATAGCTGAACGCCTCGCTGGGCAGACCCAGCTGCTTCTGGATGGCCTCACCGAGCGGTGTTGCCAGCTCGATTGACGTACCTTCAAGCACCTGAACCATGCCGAAGAAGGCCGCAGGATTACCCCGGTTAATCCGATCGTAAAGGTAGGCGACCATCAGCTCGATGGAGGTGTCCGGGCTGCCATGACGGATGGCTTCCTTGTCCTCCCCACAAGCCGCAAGATCGTTGAGGATCCACTCGTGGTGGCCGTACTCCTCCTCGATGTATTCCACCAGCGCCTTGCGCACGAATTCCAGACGCTCCGGCAAGCGGCCGCCGCAGGCCATCATCAGGGGTACGGTATGTTTCACGTGGTGATAGGCCTGGGTAAGAAACCAGGTATAGCCGGTCAGGTCGAACCGCCCCTCGCGGATCGCCTCAATGACGGGGGCCCCGGTTACGTGGGCGCGGGCTTGCGCAGTTTCAGACTGCAGTCGATCGAAAAATGCCATGAATGATCCTCCTGGCGGGTTTGAAAGTTCAGAATTGGAAATCGAATGGTTCATGAAAATCGGAAATGCGCCGGCCAGCAGGGCCGGCAGGTCGGCCTGAATCGTCTGGCGCACGGGCCGTCCATTTGCGGTCGAATAGCCGTCAGCCTGGCTCAGTGGCTGACGGCGGATGTAAACGCCAGACAAACGGGCGTAATCCGGCAAGGTGTCGTTCAGAGATTCCAGCTCGGAGCGCAACGCGTCCGGTGAGCGGCCATCCTGGACGACCACGAGTGCGGAGGGGCCGGGATCGCCATCGCCAAACACCACCGCCTGGCGCGCACCGATCGCCTGGACCAGCTCACTCTCCAGCCACTCCGGGCTGATGTTGCGACCGAAACTGGTAATAAGCAGATTCTTCGCGCGACCACTGACCGACAGGAAACCCTCGGCATCCCGGGCACCCAGATCACCGGTATCCAGCCATTCATCGCCTGCCGGTTCATCCCCCAGGTAGCCAAGGTGAGTATTGCCTGCCACCAGAATGTGGCCGCGGTCGTCCACCTGAACCTGCACATGGGAGAGTGGCTGGCCGACCGATCCTTCGCGTTCGGTCCCCGGCACATTCAATGCGACCACTGAACTGCACTCCGAAAGGCCATAGCCCTCGTAAATAGGCAGCCCCGCAGCGCGGCCACGGGCCAGCAGGTCGGACGAAACCCGTCCACCACCAACTGCCAGGAACCGAAAAGACTCACTGTCCAGATGTTGCTGTTCGGCCGCAGACACCAGCGCCATGGCCAGTTCCGGCACCAGAATCAGGGACTGTGGCTGATGTCTGTTAATGCCCTGCACCAGCCGGCCAATGTCCAGCCCACTGCTTCCAGTCATACCCAGGTCCTGCAAGGGAGCGACCATCACCGTACTGCCCATAAGCAAAGGCAGATAAACACCGGCAATGTTTTCCAGCAGTGTGGCCAGCGGCAGGATGCACAGGTGCCGTTCAAGATCGACACCATCAAGACGTTCCTTCAATGCCAGCGTGGTGGCCGTCATCTGGGCCACCGACAGGCAGACGCCCTTGGGGTTGCCAGTGCTGCCAGAGGTGAAGGTGATCTTTGCGGTCTGCTCCGGCATCCAGGCCCCGGCAGCAGACACAGGCAGATGCTTCAACCAGACGCCATGGCCAATGTGTTCTCCATCATCGATTTTGTCCGCAGACAGCAGGCAATCAAGGTCGGCGCGTTCAGTCAGATGCTGAGTCTGTGTTCTGGAGAAAAAAACCGGCACCGGCACACACACCACATCGGCCAGCAGGCACGCCAGGTCCGCAAGAATCCAGGCCACGGAGTTGTCACCACACAAACCGGCCCGACGGACACCCAATCGGGTCAACTGGTCGGCCAGGGCAGCGGCCGCCTGCATCATCTGGGCATAGCTGAAGGCCGACTCCGGCCCTTGGAGGGCCGTTCGGGAAGGATGGCTGCGCGCCTGGTGCGCGAGGAGTTCAGGCAATGTGGCCATAGGAGCCTCCTGCCATCGTTTCTCCCTCGGGGGCATTGTCCTCAACGGACTGAACCAGCCTGAGCAGCCCGGCACTCCGGAGGGCAGCCATACCGTCGGCAACACGAATGGCCATCACCACCGGATGGTGATCGTAGTAACGCCCCCAGCCGGCGCCGCCATCTGGCAAGCGGGAAGGATCAGCCGTGGCCAGGGCCTCGGTGGCAATACCCAGGCGATGAAAACTGTTGCGCAGCTGATCCGTACCGGTGCAGACCACCCAGTCATAACCGGCTCCATCCAGCCACACCGACAGCGAGGCAAACAGAAACCGGCTAACGCCGGCTTCAACCCCGGCCAGATGGGCAATCTCAGCAATCCGGTGACGTTCGACACCCCCAACCGGCATGACCGACTCCACCGGCACCGACAAATAATCTTCGAGGAACAGCTTTTCCAGCGCGGCGTTTCGAACACCGACCGCTGCCAGAAGTGTGCCCTGGGCCGTGGTCAGTGCAAGCAGCGCGGGTATGCGCAAAGACGGCTCCGCGCCGTAGGCATGCAGGAAGCGGCGGCGAATAAAACCCGCAACCGTCTCGGCCATGGCCGTGTCAGGGCGGATTTCGTTGAACCAACGACCGGCACAACGGATGACCGGAACCACCTCCCCGGAATCCGGGGGACAACATGTGGACATCATCAGCGGGTCTGTCATATGGGCTCTCCGGTTTGGCTCCCTGTGGGCGCTTTGATCACGACTGCCAGATTAGGAGCAAAGCCTTAAACCAGGCTTAAGGAGGGTCGGGAGAAACCTTAAGGCCGGCTTAAGGTTTTTCAGAGGGCCCGGTTAAGGCTTGCTTAAGAATGGCCGCGTAAGGTGCCGTCCATCATTCGGATTCTTCCGATAACGCCCGGGTTCTGAAGTGAGGCTGTATGAGATTCCCGTTATTGCGGTCAACCGGCTGGAGCAGGCTGCCAAGATTCCTGCTGGCCGGTGGCGTTGCCACCGTGCTCCATTGGCTGACGATGCTGGTTTCGATCGGCTGGGGACTGAACGCCGTTATCGCATCCGCCACAGGCGCTACGGTTGGATTGCTGGCAAATTACCTTGGCCAGCATCGCTACGCTTTCTGTTCCGAACTGCCCCACACAGTTGCCTTCCCGCGATACCTCACCGGGGCCGCACTGGGCTGGTCCCTCAACCTCGCGGGTTTTTCTCTACTCCTGATGGCGGGCCTCAGCGTCGCTCCATCACAACTAATCACGACCGGCCTGGTTGCCTTTGCCAACTATCTCTTTGCACAGAGGTTTGTTTTCCATGAAGAACAGACAATCAACGTTCAGTAACCCGATGCTGAGCATCGTTATCCCGGTTCACAACGAAGCTGATGTTATTCCGACACTGCTGAAACGGCTGGATTTTGTATGCCGCCAACTGCCGGGCCAGGTTGAGCTGCTGTTCGTGGACGATGGCAGCCGGGACAGCTCTGTAGCCCAGCTGCTTCGGGCCAGGGACCGCTACTCCGGAATCAGGGTGGTTCAGCTCTCCCGGAACTTTGGTAAGGAAGCGGCCGTTACCGCGGGCCTCGAGGGTGCACGTGGCGATGCCGTGGTACTGATGGATGCAGATCTCCAGGATCCGCCGGAGCTGATCCCGCAGATGGTGAAGGCGTGGCAACAGGGTGCGGACGTGGTGCTGATGAAACGACGCTCCAGGGCCGGCGAAAGCTGGCTGAAACGCACCACTGCGAGCATTTTCTACCGCCTGATCAACCACATAAGTGATGCACCGATACCCGTCGATACCGGAGACTTCCGATTGATGAGCCGGCGCACCGTGGATGCCCTGAACCGGTTACCCGAGCGCAACCGTTACCTGAAGGGGATGTTCGCGTGGGTTGGTATGCCAACAGTGACGCTCGAATTTGATCGCGACCCGCGCCTGGCGGGTAAAACCAAATGGAACTACCTGAAACTCATGCACCTGGCCATGGAAGGGATCACCTCTTTCTCCACCCGCCCGCTGCGGATTGCCCTGATCCTCGGCCTGCTTGCGGCCGGTGCCGGGGGCCTTTTCGGCACCTGGGAAGTTATCCGGGCACTGGTTTTCGGCATCTCCACACCGGGTTACGCCTCCATGGTTGCCGTAATCACGTTCCTCTCCGGGGTTCAGCTGCTGTGCGTTGGCCTGTTGGGGGAGTACGTCGGCCGCATCTACATGGAGACCAAACAGCGCCCGGTCTTTATTGTTGCGGAAGACAGCAATGATATTGCACAGCCGGTTCTCACCCAACTACGAGTAGCCGGAAATGACCAGAAACATTAACACCCTGCTCTGGCTCCTGTTTGCTGTGCTTGCCGCACGGCTCGGGCTGACGGCGATACTGCCTCTGGCAGACACCACGGAACCGCGCTACGCCGAGATTGCCCGCATCATGGCGGAAACCGGGGACTGGATAACGCCCTGGTTTGACTACGGCGTACCCTTCTGGGGCAAGCCACCCCTGTCGTTCTGGACGCAGGCACTGTCGTTCAAGCTTCTGGGTGTGTCGGAATTCGCGGGCAGGCTGCCGTCCTGGCTGGCCAATGTCGTCATTGTCTACCTTGTCTTTACTCTGCGTCGTTACCTGCACCCGGAACGCGACAGCGAAGCGGCCACGTCGGCCGGTCTCTGGGCAGCCCTGATTTATGCCACCACGGCCCTGGGCTTTCTGACGGCCGGCACAGTGATGACCGATTCGTTCCTTGCCCTTGGCTCGACGCTGGTGCTGACCAGCCTGGTTATTCGTCTTCAGGGCGGCCCAATGGTGTGGGGCTGGCTCTTCTTCATCGGCCTTGCCATCGGCCTGCTCGCCAAGGGCCCGCTGATTCTGGTACTGACCGGGCTGCCGGTTTTTCTCTGGGTGGCAACCACCCGACGCTGGCTGGTCCTCTGGCAGCAACTGCCCTGGTTCCGCGGTTTACTGTTGATGATGGCAATTGCAGCCCCCTGGTATGTTCTCGCCGAGCTCAAGACACCCGGGTTTCTGGATTACTTCATTGTGGGAGAACACATCAAGCGATTCCTGGTCAGTAGCTGGCAGGGCGACCTGTATGGCAACGCACACGAGTTTACCCGGGGCACTATCTGGCTGTACCTGGTAGCCGCCAGTTTTCCCTGGGGCCTGATCGCGGTTTTTGCTTTTGGGGTCAGCCGCTGGCGCCGCCAACCGGCACAACAACAGTGGCGATCTGTCGAGAAAGGCATGGGCGGGCTGGTTCTTGCGTCCGCGCTGAGTCCGGCCATCTTTTTTTCCCTGTCCGGCAATATTCTCTGGACCTACGTGCTTCCGGGTTTGCCGTTTCTTGCCGTGCTGGGATCCAGCCTCTGGCCGAGGGAACTCTCTGGTCGGCTGCCGGCTTCCAGCCTGGCGGCAGTGGTGACGATCCCCATGATAGGAATCGCCGCCGCAGGCTGGCTCACCTTGCACCCGGAGCGACTGAAAACCGAGCGGGATCTGGTCGCGCAAGTGGAACAACTCCCTGGTGTGAGCCCTGACAATCTGTTTTACCTGGGCAAGGCGCCTTTTTCCGCGCGTTTTTATAGCCGCGGAGAGGCCCATGTAGTAGAGCAGGATGCTGTTATTGATCAACTCGAATCGGGCGACCTGGAGAAGCCCATGGCGCTGGCCGTCGAGAAAGGCAACAAAGCGATGCTCAGGCGCCTTGAGGACGTCACTACTCCGATCGCTGAGAATCGTCGCTTCCAGCTTTTCCTGTTGACACCGTCAGCCGGACCTACGGCAAACAGCTTGCAGGGGAAAAGCAAAAACGGCGGTATCGATTACAATGCATCCAACGATCACCCGCTTAGCTGAAAACCAACCGGATTCCTGCTGTATGCGAATATTGCTGATTGAAGACGATCATCTGCTGGCCAACACCATGCTGGGTATGTTGCGCGACGAGCAGAACACCGTTGACTGGCTTGATGACGGTCAGCAGGCACTCAATGCACTCCTGAACGACAGCTTCGATCTGGCCATCGTGGATCTGACGCTGCCGCGGGTGGACGGCCTGGACATCGTGAAAAAAGTCCGTAGCCAGGGTATCGAGACGCCGGTCATCATCCTCACTGCTCGCGGAGATCTGGACGAAAAACTGCAGGGCCTGAACGCGGGCGCTGACGACTACCTGACCAAACCCTTCGCCATGGCAGAGCTGAAAGCCCGAATCCGGGCCGTTACGCGACGAGGATCAGGCGTCCGGACAGGGGGCCTGCAAGTGGGCAAGCTGATTCTGGATCCGGATACAGGCCAGCTCAAATTCGGGGACGAGACAACCGCCCTGCCGCGCAGCGAATTCCAGATTCTGCACTACCTGATGCGCCATCCGGACCAGGTGGCGACCCGCCGTCGGCTGGAGGAGCAATTGTATGGCTGGGAGCAGGGTGCAGAAAGCAATGCCCTTGAGGTCCATGTCCATCATCTGCGCCGGCGCGTTGGCAAACAGACCATCCGCACCGTCCGTGGCGTTGGCTACATGCTGGACAGCAAGGCCGCCGCAGAGGTGTCTCCGGAATGAGCCTGACCCGAAAACTGATCCTTCTGATCACCAGCACGGTGTTTTTCATTACCCTGATTGCCGCCGGCTGGGGCTTTTACGTCAGCGATCATCAGCTGGAAGAGCTTTTCGATGCGGAACTGGCCCAGAGCACCCGCATCGTTCAGGGCCTGGTTGAGCACCTCTCATCCACACAGTCGATGGAACAGATCACCCATACCCTGGAAAAGACTCTTCAGCTGCCAGACAGCGTGTACCAGGGTGATGAGGAGGAGAATGAAATCCTGCCCGGCGGCGCTGGCCACAAATACGAGCGCAAGCTGGCCTTCGAGGTCTGGTCACCCGACCGAAAGCCGATTCTGGACACCCTGCGTGCCAACGATTCCCATGGCCTGGAACGTGGCTTCAGCTGGCAGGAGGTGGCCGGGTACCAATGGCGAACCTTCACCCTTGAAGATCCGGCAACCGGCTTCTGGATCCGCACCGCCCAGCGAGAGGATGTCCGGGACGAACTCAGCCAGGAAATCGCCCTCGGCAATGTACTGCCTTTCCTGGTTGTGCTTCCCGTGCTTGCCCTGGCGGTACTCGTGTCGATCCAGGTAGGCTTCCAACCACTGAGAAAGCTTGAGAAGCCTGTACGCAACATGGCCCCGGAAAACATCCACCCCCTGGACGACCGGCAGGCGCCGAGAGAAGTCGCCGGTCTGGTGCAGGCGGTAAACGGCCTGCTCAGACGCCTCAACCAGGCCCTGGAACGGGAACGACGGTTCTCTGCCGATGCGGCCCATGAATTGCGAACGCCCCTGACCGCCCTGCGACTGAACCTGGAAAAAGTCTACGAGAAGGATCCGGAACAGTACGGCGACCTGATCCAGTCCGTGGACCGCATGGTGCACCTGGTTGAACAGATGTTGTTGCTCAACCGCGTCGACTCCGGTGCCGATTTCACCCCGGAATACCACAACCTGTCGGCCATCGTTGAGCAGAGCATTGCCGATGTGGCACCCCTGGCCCTGAAAAAAGACATCGACCCGGTGCTGCAGGACGATGCCGGGCAGGCCCTGGTCTCCTGCCACAGCGCACTGATCAATACCCTTATGCGTTCCCTGTTGGCGAATGCCATCCAGTACAGCCCCGAGCACACCACCATCGAGACGCACCTGACGCCTTCCGGCGAGGGTTACCACATCACCGTGTGCGACCAGGGTCCCGGCATTCCTGCGGAGGAGCGCGAACGGGCGCTCAGCCGCTTTGTCCGACTCGACCAGCGGCTCGGTGGCGGCGCCGGTCTCGGGCTGGCCATTGCCCGGCGCATTGCAGAACTCCATGGTGGCCAGCTCACCCTCAGCGACCGGCCGGATGGCAACTCCGGCCTGTGCGTCAGCATCTGGCTGCCGGCCCGGGCCGCTTCACGCCGCAAACAGGTTTAAGGTTGTTTTAAGGTTTCAGGAGGATACTCCGACCCAATTGAACAGGGCCGCCAGACGGCCCGGTTGATATTCCGTTTTCGAGGATGTCGTCACATGGGTCAGGAAAGAACACTGTCGCTGGTTATCCCGGCCAAGGATGAAGAAGCCAACATCGCTACCCTGCTGACCGAGGCTTACGGTGTTATGCGTGACTACCACGGCTTCGAGGTGGTGCTGGTGGATGATGGCAGCACCGACAGCACGCTGGACACAGCAGTGCGGACAGCCCGGAGCCTCGGTGGCCGGTTGTTGACCATCCGCCACGAGCGCAGTATCGGCCAGAGCGGTGCCCTGGCATCGGGTATCCGCCAGGCCCGGAGCAGATTCATTGTCACCATGGATGGCGATGGCCAGAATGATCCGGCCGATATTCCCGCCATGCTGCAGAAAGCCAACACCATGCGAAACCCGGATTTCTGTATTGCCGGCTATCGCAAGAATCGCAAGGACACCGCCTGGAAACGCTTCCAGTCGCGCCTGGCCAATCGCGTAAGGGATGCACTGCTTCATGATGGCGTACCCGATACCGGTTGCGGCCTGAAGCTGTTCCCCCGGGAAACCTTCCTCAAACTACCCTGGTTCGACCACGGCCACCGATTCATTCCCGCCCTGGTTCGGGGTGTCGGTGGCGATATCGCCATCGTGGAAGTGAACCACCGACCACGCATTGCTGGCACATCCAAGTACAACGCCTGGAACCGGACCTGGGCCGGCATACTGGACCTGCTCGGTGTGCTCTGGTTGCTGCACCGCACGCGAGTTCCTGTCGTCAGCGCTGCCGGTCAGGCCGAGCCACAGGGGTCGGTGGCGGAGCGCTCCTGACATGATCAACGGTTCCCGCTGGCTGGCCTTTGCCGCCCTGGTTCTACTTGGCTATCTGACCATCCATAACGGCTGGCTCGACTTTATTGCCGACCAGAATGAAGTGGCGAACTATCTCCACAGCCATGGTGTCGGCGGATTGGTGGTGGTCACCCTCGCCGGCGCATTGTTTACCGGTCTCGGCGCTCCACGCCAGTTGCTCGCCTTCGTGCTCGGTTTTGCCCTGGGCGGGCTCAACGGAACGCTGCTGTCGACCCTGGCCGCCGCCATTGGGGCCACCGGCTGTTTCCTGACCGCCCGCTGGCTGCTGCGAACGCCATTGAGCCGGCGGTTCAGCCATCGCATGCAGCAGTTTGATCGCCTGTTCCGGGAGCAGACGCTGTTGAAGGTTCTCATGGTGCGTTTGCTGCCGGTGGGCAGCAATCTGGTGACCAACCTTGTCGCAGGCTGCTCCGGGATCCGTTTCTCACCGTTCCTGTTCGGCAGCACCCTGGGCTATCTGCCCCAGATGCTGGTGTTTGCCCTGGCCGGTGCCGGTATCGGCAATGCCAATGCCTATCAGCTTGCCGTGAGCATCGGCTTTTTCATTCTTGCCTCGCTGATTGGCGCCTTTCTCTATCACAACCAGAGGGCCAGGACGCTGGCCGATTCCGTTTCCGACTCTCTCTGAGACCGAACCATGCCTGCATCCCCCTTCGTCCGCCACCTGCCGGACACCCTGTTCAACCTGTCCCGCAATCAACTCCTGCTGTTACTGCTGGCCTTTGCGGCATTCGTGATTTTTACCGGGATCGGATTACGTTCCCCCTGGCCTGCCGACGAACCGCGGTTCGCGGAAGTGGCCCGCGAAATGGTCGCCTCCGGGCAATGGCTGATCCCCATGCGGGGTGGTGAGTTCTACCCGGACAAGCCACCGGTGTTCATGTGGAGTATTGCCTTCTTTTACTGGCTGACCGGCAACCTGAAGATTGCCTTCCTGCTGCCCAATGCGCTGTGTAGCCTGCTGACACTGGGACTGGTCTTTGATCTGGGCACCCGCCTTTGGAACCAGCGAACCGGTGCCATCGCGGTCATGTTGCTGATGCTTGCGCCCCAGTTCGTGATCCAGGCCCAGAAAGCCCAGATCGACGCCATGGTCGCCTGCTGGATTGCGGTTGCCTGCTACGGTTTGATCCGACACTTTTTCACCGGGCCCGCCTGGGGCTGGTACTTCGTTGGCTGGGCGTTTATGGGGCTCGGGATCATCACCAAAGGGGTTGGCTTCCTGCCGGCGCTGATGCTCATTCCGATCGCGGTCATGAAGCTTCGTGATCGTGCACTGTTCCGTGGCACACTCACCTGGCGCTGCGCACTGGGCCCGCTGGCCATGCTGGCCGTTGTTGCCGCCTGGCTGGTTCCCATGGTGCTCTATGTGAATAACCTCGGCACGGAAGAGGCCCTGGCCTACCGGAACAACATCCTGTTCAAACAGACCGGCGAGCGCTATGCCGACTCCTGGGGCCATATCCAGCCCTGGTACTATTACCTCACCAGCGTAATCCCCTCGCTGTGGTTTCCGCTTCCCCTGTTGCTGCTGGCCTTGCTCCGGCCTCTGTCTGAAACCGCCCGCTACCGCCCGATTATTCCGGTGCTTCTGGGCTGGATTGCCCTGGTCATCGTGTTTTTCAGCCTCAGCCCCGGCAAGCGCGGTGTTTACCTGTTGCCCGCATTGCCCATGCTGGCGCTGATTCTCGCCCCGCTACTCAGCGCCCAGAAACCGGCAGGCTGGTTTCCGCCAATCCTGACGGGTTTACAGTTCCTGCTCGGTGTTGCGTTGATGGCGGTTGGCGTCCTCGCCTGGAACGACCACCCCCAGCTGGTTGAAAAAGTGGCCGACTACAGCACCGATCCGGCCAAACTGCACGAGGCAGGAACGTTTGTCTTCGTCATCGGGCTGGCCTGGCTGGTCACTCTGTTCGGGTTCTGGCGCTCCCGTGCGCTGGGGCGTCTGTTTCTGGCCATGATGATCACCTGGCTGCTGTTGGGCGCCTGGGGCTATCAAATTCTTGAGCCGCTTCGAACTCCCCGCAACGTGCTGGCCGCCGCAGAACAGCATATCCCGCCCGGCGGGCAGCTCGGCATGATCGACTTCCGGGAGCAGTTCCTGCTGTTTTCCAAACGCGACTTTACCCATTTCAGCTTCTTTACCGGTCGGGAACAGGAAAACCGGAATGCCTGGCTGTGGATGAGCGAGACCGAGGACAGCTATCTTCTCGTCGCCGATCAGATTGAGCTTCCTTGCTTCACCAAAGAGGGTGCGATTCCCGTGGGCACGGCCCACCGTGACAACAACCTTTTGCTTTCCGATGAACAAATGAAACCCGACTGCACGCCGCCGGACAGGATCAGACGCTTTACCACGCCCCGCCCCGGCAGTTGGCTCGATTAGAGCGGCAAAGTGACGGACACCTTGAGGCCTTTCCCGTCCGGGCCAGCACCCAGCCGGATGTCGCCGCCCATCCCCCGGATCAGGGTGCGGGCGATGGCCAGGCCCAGGCCTGCGCCACCGGTTTCGCGGCTGCGGGAGTGTTCCAGACGGTAGAAGGGTTCGAAAACCCGCTCCCGTTCGGCGTCTGGAATACCCGGCCCCTGATCGACAATCGTGACAACGGCTTCGGCGTCCGTTGTTGTCAGGGCTACTTCCGCCTGTTCGCCGTAATTCACCGCGTTCTCAATCAGATTACGCAGAGCGCGTTTGACGGCTTCGGGCTGTCCCTGGAGCACGCATCTCGGGCTGTCCTGGCAACGCACCGCCAGCCCCATTTCCTGAAGATCACCACAGAGACTATCCAGCAGGGTGGCCAGATCATAACGGCGGTGCTGTTCGGTGGTGCTGCCCCGGATGAAATCGAGGGTAGCCTCGGCCAGATGCTGCATCTCCCGAAGTGAATCGAGAAGACGGTCCCGGTCCTCGCCTTCCGGCAGCATTTCCACCCGCAGCCGCATGGAGGTAATGGGGGTTCTCAAGTCATGGGCCAGGGCCGCCAGTAGCCTTGCCCGGTCTTCCTGGGCACGGCCAACCTGGTCCTGCATCTGGTTGAAGGCACGGGTAACTTCCCGAACATCCTCCGGTCCCTTTTCGGGAATCCGGACTTTCTCCCCCCGCCCGAACGCGTGGGCGGCCTGGCTCAACTCGTTCATTGGCCGCAGGATTCGACGGACCGCCAGCAACAAGGTAAGCGTGAGCAGTACGGCGGTAATCCCCACGCTGGTGAGCGTAGCCTTTAACCAGAGCCAGGAGGGCTCTGGTGGTCGGGCCCGGGCGTTGAACCACTGGCCAGAGGACAGGGCCAGGGAAACACCCAGGACCGGTGGGCATTCGTGCCGCTCATCACGATGCTCGTCATCGTCACGGTGTTCTTCATACTCGTGATGCTCATCATCCTCATCGTCATGACGTTCACGGTCCCGATGGTCATCGCGATCCGGCAGGCAGTCGTCTTCATCCGCCTCCATGGCCGTTCGAACCTGCGCCACAGACAGGCCCAATTCCTCAGCCAGCTGGCGTGTCATGCCGGAGGCCCGGTCCTCGGTGAGATAGGGCGCCGGATCAATGGAAAGCCGCAGGGTCGGGCTTGAGAGTGCTCGCAGGATACGTTCCTGCCGGTCCGGGTCCGTGGTATCGGCCAGGGTGTAACCATCAGCCACCCGCTGGAGGACGTGCTCAAGGCTGGCACTGCGTAACGCACCCTGTCGCTCGCCAGCGAGAATGACGATGGTGATGATCTGGGCCACCAGCAGCACCAGAATCAATAACAGCGCCAGCTGCCCACCGGCGCGCCGTGGCCACAGTTTCATTGTTCAGCCCCTTCGACCGCAGCAATCCACTGGTATCCACCTCCCCAGATGGTCTTGATCAGCCTGGGGCTGCGGGCATCCGGGTCGATCTTTCGGCGCAGGCGGCTGACATGATTATCAATGCTGCGATCGAAGGCATCCGCCTCTCGGCCAAGGGTAAGATCCATCAGTTGATCACGGGACAACACGCGGCCGGAATGCTCGAGGAAGGCAAGCAGAAGCTTGTACTCGGCGGTACTCAGTGACACCTCGACACCCTCCGGATCAACCAGTTGATGGCGGTCTACGTCCAGTTTCCAGCCCTCAAAGGTCAGACACTGCCCGGCCATGGGGCTGCGTTGCGGTGGCAGCGCCGTGGTCCGGCGCAGAACCGCTTTTATGCGAGCCAGCAGTTCCCGGGGGTTAAAGGGTTTGGTGAGGTAATCGTCGGCGCCCATTTCGAGGCCGACAATGCGATCAGTTTCCTCGCTCATGGCTGTAAGCAGAATAACGGGCAACTCGGTGTGTTCACGAAGGTAACGGCAGAGCGTGAGGCCATCGTCTCCGGGCATCATGATGTCCAGCACAACCAGGTCGACGGAATGCTGTCGCAGCTGGCGCTTCATGGCGTCGCCGCCATCCGCCAGCAGCACGCGCAGGCCATGCTCCTGAAGATAGCGGCCGACCAGATCTCGAATGTCCCGGTGGTCATCGACGACCAGGATGGTAGGAGAGTCGCTCACTCGTTACTCCGTTGAATTACCGTCTGCCCTGATTATAGGGGAGTCGACTTCCCGCTTGGGCGCGATCTTGTCAAAAACCGTCGCAATTCCCGGCCTTGCGACAAGTTGCGACAAACTCGGCCCTTCACCGAGACAATTCTGCGACGTTTCCTTGGTGCAATGATTACCGACCAACGATGACATCCGTCATGGGTTCAACAACCAAGGAGTTCGATCATGAAGAAAACCACTACCATCGCCGCCCTCTCCGTCGCCGCGCTGCTGAGTGCCACACCCCTGCTGGTATCCGCTGATGACGACTACTGGGACGACGACCGCTACGAGCATCGCCGTGACGGCAAGCACATGAACGCCAACCTCAAACAGTACAGCACCGAAGAAATGCGCATCATGGCCTATGGCCACGCGCTGAGACGCTTCGGCCCGGGCGTGAAGGTAACTGTTGACGAGACTGCCGATGGCACCTTCCGGGTACAGCTCAGGGATGCCGAGCAGAACCTGATCCGGGAGCAGGAATTCAACCAGTACGGCGCCCCGGTTCGCGGCGGCCGCTGGGACTGATTAACAGCAGCCAGCGCGGGGGCCTGGTCAGGTCCCCGCCAATCCTGGATCAAGGAGAATCACGATGACATTGATGGATGCTGACAACCGTTACGGTGCTGTTTCCCGGGCTGTTCACTGGATAATGGCCGTTCTGCTGCTGGTCATGCTTGCCAGCGAAGTCTGGTTTGAAGCCCTGGAGCACACGCTCTCTGATGCCTCGCTCATGGCCTGGCACCAGAGCCTGGGCCTGACCATCTTCGGGCTGGTGATCTTTCGCGGACTCTGGCGCTGGTTGAACCGCGCACGTCTGTCACCACCGGCGCACTGGGCAACCATGGCCAAACTGGGACACCTCGCGCTTTATGCCCTTATGATTCTCATGCCCCTGTCAGGCCTGGCCACATCCCTCGGCGAAGGTGATCCTGTTACCTTTTTCGGATGGACAGTTTTTGGTTACGGCCCGGAAGTGGAATGGCTGGAAGAGAGCGGCGAAGACGTACACGAAGTACTGGCCAACGTGCTGTGGGTAATGATTGGCGTACATGTAGCAGCTGCCCTGGCGCATCAGTATATGCTGGGCGACCGGATCATGAAACGCATGGCCTGACAGCCCGGAATACACAAAAACCTTCGGGTTCAAGCCACCGGCAGCGATTCGTCGCTGCCCCAGTCCGCCCAGGAACCATCGTAAAGAGATAGCTGGTCATACCCGGCCAGCTGCGCCGCCAGCAGAATGATGCAGGCGGTGATGCCGGAACCGCAGGAAAACACCAGTTGATGCCCGTTTCCGGGCTGAAGATTCGGCGCAAGCTGGCTGAACGTGGCTTTCAGCTCACTGGCCGGCTTGAACCGGTAACCATCCAGCACCTCGGTAAATGGAAGGTTGAGAGAGTTCGGTATATGGCCGCCGCGCACACCCGGACGCGGTTCCGGCGCCTGAGCCAGGAACCGCGCCCGGGATCTCGCATCAATCACCGCTACCTGCTCGTCGTCCAGATGCTGTAGCACGAAGGCGGAATCCCGAACACGTTCGGGCTGCAGACGGCCCGCCATGGTCCCGGAAGAAGCCTCGCCCTGGATCGGAGCCGACACCGTTTCACGCCCCTCCGCTAACCACAGAGGCAGGCCACCATCCAGCACGAAAACATTCTCCAGGCCCATCGACCGCAGAATCCACCAGGCCCGTGGCGCCGAATAGATTCCCTGGTTGTCATAGAGCACCACCAGGCTTTCAGGCGTTACGCCCAACCTGCGAACTTCCTGCGTGAACTGTTCTTCGGTGGGAAATGCGTGGAGTTGGGACGAGTCGGTATCGCAGAGCGTTCCCTCAAGGTCGATCTGGTAACTCCCCGGTATCCACACCGGCTGGTCGTAAACGATCGGCTCCTTGCCAATAACCGTCGCCATGCTCGCGTCGATCAAAACCAAACGGTCGTTATCGAGGTTTTCCTGCAGCCAGTCTGTGGTTACGAGTGGGGACGCCATGGTGTGCTCCTGTTATTGGCAACCTAACCGCGAAGGTAAGCGGTGCCGTTGTGTTTTACGATCTTGCTCATTCGGCTGTTAGTGGAAATACGCTCAATGGTCATTGGGGCTTCCTGATTAGGGTACTGTGTTAGCAAATAAATGCGCTGGAGCCCGGATCAGGCGGTCCGGAAGCAAGCATTTGTCACCGCACTCGCAATCTCGTGGCAATTAGAGCATTCAATTTTCCGTGATTTTCACACAGAGCACACCTATGACCCTCTAGTGGCAAAGCGAAGACAGGTCAGCGATGGTAGGACGTATACACTGGCATGTAAGTTACGCCCATTGACCTAGTTTGAATCCCTAATAGTTCGGCAACGCCGTATAATTTGAAAATCTAATTAAAGATTGGACATTTATGGAGCCCCGCATTAAGTTTACCGATGGATGCAGATGCCCTTCATGTGACATCCTTTTGTCGGATACTTAAAGTTCAAAAAGCTTTGCTTCGTTCTCACCCCCAAGAGCCTCTAAGTAATGTTTTGCGAAGAGTGCATTCCAGTAAAGCGGAGCGGATGAGTTTTCGTAGCCGTCGGCCTTTATTTCTATATTTGAGATCAATTGTTCAATGCCAGTTAGAGCATTTTCCCTCGTCAAAGCCCCCCAAAAAGGCATAATTTTCACCTTTTTCTGCTGATAGTCCCATTCTCGCACAGGAATCCGTATCTCATTGGAGGTTTTACGGGTCGTTGCCACACAGAACACCTCGGGCTTACCGTTCCGATAAAGATACCGGCCAAAGCCACAAATCTGAACATTATGAACATCCTGCACACTTAGCCCGCACTCTTCCCTGAGTTCTCTGGCGACCTCTCTTCTTGCGTACTCCTGAAATGTCAATGATTCCAGTTTCTTCCTCGGTAACGGATCGAACGAGCCTGAGCCGGCTGGCGCAAGACGGCCAGCGTTTTCAGCAGTTCGATTGCCCTGGCTTAGCATGATTATGGTCGAATCGGAGGTGAACAGGAGAACACTGCCGCCCAGCTGGTTTGAGAGTGAAGACTCCCTGAGCGAGTAAAAGTAGCCTTCCCTCGTCATTACTTCCGTACTTCTAAGATCAAGAATTACCCGACCTTCCATTTTGACCAAATAGTTTGCCAAAGTATTGGACAAGCGGTCACGGAAATAAGAGGTTCGCTGAAGGTTCAGTGTTGCCCCACTGCGAATGACATCCGGATCCAGATCGCTGGCCAGTTTGACCTTTGCGTCATCCGACGTATCCAAACCGGACTCCGGCATTTTCATGATAAAAACCGGGAGTAGCTGGTAAATCAACGGGTGCAGTTTGAATTTTCCAGATATCATCCGGAGCGGGTTACTACCTTGCTCCAAAGAAAGGTTGACGTCGGTGTTGAACACAATGGACTGCTTTCCAAACGGCACACAGCAATCATATGCACCCGTTTCGTTTGAAATCCGGATGACCGGCTCTAACTTCTCGAAAGTAACGTCAGTGTGGGCGATGCTCCAACCTTTAATTACGGAAATCGCTAAAATCAAGACAGCTATGGCTTCGGTTAGATATCCATAGTTCTGTATGTTGATGGCAATCGAATACCAGTCGCCTTCATTAATGGAAAAAAAGGCAAAAACTAGCACTGCAGACAAAACAGTCAAAAGAAATTTTAGGTAATAGGTTCTTAGCCAAACCATCCGTGCCAAAAGCCCTCTCAACATGCGAAAACGAGACAACAGCCAGGAATAAATGCTCATAAGATATGATTCATCACAGTTGAAAAGTTTTAAGTAGAGTGCTTAAAGCCCTGCCCTCTTGAAAGGATCTTGAAAGGAAACTTTCAAAAGTGCCATCCAATTATCAGCCAAGGCTTTCTGCAAAAAATCCATTCAAAAGAGAGTTACTTTTCTGCCAAAGGACTACGGCAACCACAAATGACATCTAAACCAACTGATTTTACGCCCCTACGCGACGCACCATATCACTAAATCTTTCTTATTATCAGAAAACTAATCAGCTTAAACTGCAACCGACTCGAGGAGAAGTGGCAATATTCAAACTCTCGGCTAGCTGAGTGTTAATTTAGTAACCACCACATAGATTCAACCTTTCTGGCTTTCGGCTGGCTACAAACACGCCGGATCTTGGTGCGCGGAGTTTTCCGACACCTATCAATTCTACTGCCCTGAAAGGTATTCCGGGCTTCCTTGAGCACCTCGACCTGTCACCCCGGCACAAACACCGGAAAACCATCCAGTTCGGCAGATAGCAAACGCTGGCCAAACAGGCTTTCGAGGGCAGAAGTCACCAGCATGTCGCGGGCTGGGCCCCAGCAGGCCTGGCCGTCGGGGTACAGGAGGAGGATCTGGTCGCACCAGCGGGCGGCCAGGTTCAGGTCATGGAGGCACATGAACACAGCCCGGTCGCACGCTGCCTGCTGGCGCAGCAGTTTCATAACGGCGGTCTGGTGCTGTAAATCCAGGTGATTGGTGGGTTCGTCCAGGAGCCAGATTTCGGGGCTTTGGGTCATCAGGGTGGCAATGGCTACGCGCTGGCGTTCGCCGCCGGAAAGGGTATTCACCAGGCGATCTTTCAGGTGGATCACGTCCAGCGCTTCGAGAGCCCGTTCCGCAATCGCCAGATCCTCACCGCTCTCCATCTGCCAGGGTGACAGCCAGGGGTGGCGACCGATCAAAGCAGTTTCCAGTGCCGTTGCCGGGAATCCATCCTGTCGATCCTGGAATACCAGGCCCATCTGCTGCGAGACGGTTTTGCGGCGGATATCGTGCAGCGGGGTTTCGTCGAGTAACAGCTGCCCGCTTCTGGGCGCCCGCAATCCTGCCAGGGTATGAAGCAAGGTGGTTTTACCCACACCGTTAGGGCCAAGCACGCCCCAGACCTGCCCGGGCTCTATGGCCAGATTCAGAGGGACGCCTGAGGCTCGCCCGGGAATATCGATGATCAGTGCTTCGGTGGTCAGCCGTGTCATCATCGGCTCCTATACAACAGGTACAGGAAGGTCGGGACGCCAATCAGCGCGGTGATCACGCCAACCGGCAATTGCTCCGGTGCAATCACCACCCGCGCCAGGGTATCCGCCAGCACCAGCAGCGTTCCACCGGCCAGTGCGCAGGCCGGCAGAATCAGCCGCTGGTCGTTACCCAGCACCAGTCGCAACATATGAGGAACCACCAGGCCGACAAAACCGACAGAACCGGCCATGGTAACGGCCGTGGCAGTCAGCAGGCTGGCCATGAGGTAGATCGACCATTCCAGTGGCCGCACCGAAACGCCCAGGGCCGCAGCCTGCAGGGAACCCCGGGCCAACACGTTCAGGGCTCGCCCCAGCGGAAACACCATCAGGCAAACGAGCACAAGAATCATCAGTCCCGGCCACGGAGTGGCGGCGTGGGAAAGATCGCCCATCAACCAGTGCAGCATGCCCGGCAATCGGCTGGCCGGCGTCATCGAGAGGATCAGGGTAATGATGGCGCCCCAGCCGGCGGCAACCACCACGCCGGTGAGTAATAGTCGCGAGGGCGTCCAGCTGCCACTGCCATGGGCGAGGCCAAACACCAGCAGCGTCGCCAGCATCGCGCCGGCAAACGCGGAACCGGATACCAGAAAACCGCCAACACCGGCCAGCATGGCCAGTAACGCCCCTACGGCAGCACCGCCGGACAACCCCAACACGTAGGGATCGGCCAGGGGATTTCGCAACAATACCTGCATCAGTGCCCCGGCCACGGCCAGCAATCCGCCAGTTGCGAACGCGCTCAGGGTGCGAGGCAGGCGCAGCTCCAGAATCAGCGTTTGCTGCAGCTCGGTGCCACTGCCGGTGATAACCCTCAGAGTGTCGCCAAAACCGATGGCGGTGCTGCCAATACTCACGGAGATCAGGGCCGCCAGAAAGCCCGCCAGCAGCAGAACGAGGAGGGGTCTGTAGGGGCTAGAGATTGGCACGGGCCTGCTCCAGGGTCTGGCACAGGTGTCTGGCTCCGTCTGCCATACGAAGCGTCGGGCGCGCCAGCAGGTCCGGCGGTTCGAGGAAGAGATTGCCGGCGGCTACCGCGGCCAGGCCCGGGAACTCACGCCAGGCCTCCAGCCATTGCCTGTCATCAGAGGATCCGGCGGTAATAATGGCTTCGGGGTTGGCTTCCAGTACCGCCTCCCGGCTGATCCGGGGCACCAGCCGCGGCAATCCGCCGAACACATTCACGCCGCCGCACAGGGTTATGGCTTTGCTGATCAGCTCTTCCCGGTTCACGGTCATCAGGGGCTGGTCCCATATCTGATAGAACACCCTGACCGGTCTGGCATCAGCATACCGAGCTTTCAGTTCGGTCATTTCTGCGCGAAACGCTTCGGCCCGCTCATTGCCGAGGTCCGGCGAACCCGTCAGCAACGCCAGATCCGATACCGCCTCGGCAATGTCGTCAAACGTCCTCGGAGCAAGCCAGAAAACAGAAATACCCAGATCAGAAAGCCGTTCCAGCTGGCTGCGGGAATTGCCATCCACCCAGGCCACCACCAGGTCCGGCGCCAGTGCGACAATGGCTTCCAGGTCCAGGCGATTGCTGTCACCCACCTGCGGCAAGTCCGCAGCTTCTGCTGGATAGTCACTCCAGGCACTTACGGCCACCACCTTGTCACCGGCGCCGGCAGAGAACAGCAGTTCCGTCGCGCCCGGTGAAAGAGAGACAACCCGGTGCGCTGGCTCGGGCAGGCATACCGTCTGGTTCAGTGCATCGCGTGCGCAGGGTCCCTCGGCCTGCGCCAACGAGGGCGCAAGCAGAGACAATACACACAGTGCCGCGAGCCAGAGGTACCTCATAGAGGGCGGGAGCCTCTCAGATCAGTGAATTTACTGCTGGAAATCATAGCGCACCGAGGCCATGAAGGTTCGGCCCGCGGCCAGGTAATCAAAAGGCGCGAAGGTCGCACTGTCATATCCGATGCTGGTGGCATAGCGACGATCCAGCACGTTATCGACCTTGAACGAGGCCGACCAGCCAGGCTGGAAATTCCAGGCCGCCCTCAGGTCTACAGTGCCATAGCCTGGAAGCGGGCTGGTATTCGCCGCATCGTTATAGCGGTCACTCTCAGCAATAAAGCTGGCGCCCACAGACCACTGGGAGAACAGGCGATCAATATCCAGACGCAGGTTCTTTTCCGCGCGGCGTGGTAAACGGGCGCCCGTGTCGCGGTTCTCGGTATCCGCATAGGTTACCGCTGCCGCCAGATTCCAGTCAGCCGTCTCAATACCGGAAGAAACCTCAACGCCACGGATTCTGGCGGTTTCGACATTCTCCATGGTGCCCTCAAAGGTCACCGGGTCAGACACGTAGGTAATCAGGTCTTTCACGTCGTTCTGATAAAGCGCAACATCCCAGTACCACTGGTCATATCGCCCGGAGAAACCGGCCTCGACCATCTGCCCCTCTTCTGCATCGAGGTCGGGATTACCGGTGTAGAACGGCACCGTCAGGTAAAGATCGTTGAAGGTTGGCGCCCGGAACGAGGTCGCATAGCTGAGGCGAAAACGATGGGCGCGGTCCAGCTGGTGACCAAAGGCCACGCCGCCAGTCTCCTCTTTCCCGTAGGCCTCGTTGTCATCAAGACGCAGACTGAGCATCAGATCGGTGGCATCGAAGTTCAGGCGGCCCTGACCAAAGACCGCGCTGTTGGTCCGGCTGTCTTCTGTGAAATTGCTGGTGCCATCCACTTCATCAATCATGACCTCCGTACCCAGAACCAGCTCATGAACACCGGCCGTCAGGGTGTTTTCCCAGCGCGCTGAGCGAGACAGTGTGTCGAAAGTACTGGGATTGGCTCCGAAGGTATCCTGTTCATCGCGGGCTTCCGAGAACTGGATCCGTGTGCGCCAGTAGTCACTGGCAACAGCCTCCAGATGCAGACCCATGGCACGGATCAGGAAATCGGTATCACCGCCTTCAAACTCGGTATTACCTTCAGACTGGAACACCGTCAGCCCTGCGCCGCCACCCTGGTCAAAATTGTGGCTCAGTTTTGCCAGGCCGCCGGCGTTCCGAAAGCCCTTGTCTTCGCCGCCAGCACGCAGGTTGGTGCCATCGGTATCCGAATAGACGCCACTGGCAAGGAACGAGGAACGGCCCTCCCGGCCGGCTAATCCGGCAGTAACCTCACGGGTTTTATGGGAGCCTCCTTTCAGCTCGCCCCAACCCTGGCGCCCGGCCTCAGGTTCCAGGGTGAACGCCTGGATGACACCGCCCACCGCGTCGGCACCGTACAGGGAGCTCTTCGCGCCACGCACCAGTTCAACCCGTTCCATCAATTCCGGAGGCAAAAACTGCCACGGCGGGATGCCTGCAGAGGCAGAGCGCAGGCGGATACCATCAAGAAGCAGCACGGTACCGGAGCTCCCCGCGCCACGCAGGAATACGCTGGTGGTCTTGCCGTAGCTGCCGTCCGACACCACATTGATCCCCGGCTGGGCGCGCAAAAGGTCGCGGAATTCCGCGGGCTGTTGCCGATCAATAGCCTTCTTCTCGATGACCGTAACCGAAGACAGACTCTCTCCAACGGTCTTCGGCCCCAGTGTCGCGGTAACCACGATGGGATCCAGGGCATCGGTTTCTGGGGCAGACTGGGCCGAAACGGCCAGAGGGAGGGCAGCCAGGGAAAGGCCGACCACTAAACCAGGGCTTTGAATTCTGAACATTAAGCTTGCTCCGCACACCGCGCGCACCCGCACGGGAATCTGGGTTTTGTTGCGGAACAGCGAATGAGGGCAGGCGGTAGACAGGTATCAGGAGAGCGGAACCGGCATATCACCCACCCAGGTTGCCCTCCGCAACATCGGGTGTTTTTCCAGGCCGGTCTCCGGGCTGGCAGGCGGAACCCTTGGTTCCCGGGCAATCACCTTCCCATGTCGTGGCGACACAGTGGCGCGCAGATTGCCGTTGTCCTGCTTACCGTTGCGGGGGCAGCATCGGACTTGCACTGGCAATGCCAGGCTCACCGATTTCCCGTTTCACCCGTCGCGCTTTGCGACGGACACCTGAAAAAAGTGAGGCAAGGCTAGCAACACCGGGGTAAGCGGTCAATGAAATCCATCAAAGGTCGACATGGTCGCAGGCCTCTGCCACTGCTATATTCCATGACTGACAATCACTTTTTCTTCGCCAGAACAGGGAGTTTTATGCAGGCCGAGCTGGTCGACATTCGCAATCACATGGCTCAATACCCGCCGTTTGACGAGATGACCGAGGAGCTGCTCGACAGAGTGGTTGGCGACATAGAGGTTGTTTACTTCAAGGCCGGGAGCCAGATACTGGAATTGGGTGACCCGAGCAGCTGGCTGTTTTACGTGCGCAGTGGCGCCGTTGAAATCTATCGGAGAACCGGAGAACTTTATAACCGCATCAGTGAAGGTGAGGTCTTTGGCCAGTTTGGTCTTCTGATGAACCGGAAAGTGCGCTTCCCTGCCAAAGCCCTGGAAGACGTCCTGCTTTACAAGATCCCTTACGATACTTTCCAGTATCTCTGGGAAAATGACGACAACTTCGCCGATTTCGTCGAGATTGAGGACCGAAGCCGCCTGCGATCCGCCGTTTCGCGGCGGGAAAAATCCAACCAGCTGATGACGTCCAAGGTTACCCGGCTTATTTCCCGGGAACCGGTATCCGCACCGCATACCGTTCGCCTGCAGGAAGCGGCGCGGATCATGACCGAACACGGCGTCTCTGCGCTGCTGCTGATGGACGAGGAAGGCGAAAAGCCCCTGCTCAAGGGCATCATCACCGACCGGGACCTGCGCACCCGGGCCCTGAGCGAGGCACTGGCCTCGGAAACCCCGATCAGTGAGATCATGTCTGAAGGTCTGATCACCATCCGCTCGAACATGTTTATCTTCGAGGCCATGCTCACCATGCTGCACAACAATGTGCACCACCTGCCGGTGATGGATCGGGATGAGGTCCGCGGTGTGATTGCGCTCTCTGACATCGTGAAGTACGAGAGCCAGAGCAGCCTGTACCTGGTCAGCAACATCTATCATCAGCAGGATGTAAAAGGCCTGAAGAAAATCAGCCTTGATGTGCGGGACAGCTTTGTTCGTATGGTGAACGAAGACGCCAACTCCCACATGATTGGCAGTGCCATGGCCGGTATTGGTCGCAGTTTTACCCAGCGTCTGCTGACACTGGGTGAGGAGAAACTGGGGCCACCGCCTGTGCCCTACTGCTTTATGGCGCTGGGTTCCATGGCCCGGGACGAGCAGCTGGTGGTCACCGACCAGGATAACGCCATGATTCTGGACGACAGCTTCGTGCCGGAAGAGCACGATGAATACTTCCTGGCGCTGGCGAAGTTTGTCAGCGATGGCCTTGCCGAGTGCGGCTACACCTACTGCACCGGCGACATCATGGCCACCAACCAGAAATGGCGGCAGCCACTGCGGGTCTGGAAGGACTACTTCACCGACTGGATTGATAACCCGAAGGCCGAAGCTCTGTTGAACAGCAATATCTTCTTTGATTTGGACGGTATCTACGGGGAAACCGACTTTGCCGAACAGCTGAAGACACTGGTGGCCGACAAGGCCAGCAACAGTCAGCGGTTCCTGGCTATGCTGGCCCGCAACGCCCTGAACCGCACGCCGCCGATCGGCTTTTTCCGAACCTTCGTGTTGGAAGAAGATGGCAAGCACCAGAAAACCTTTAACCTGAAACGTCGGGGAACGGCGCCCCTGTCGGATCTGATCCGGGTTCACGCCCTGGCCTGTGGCTCCCGTGCACAGAACTCGTTCGAGCGGCTGAAAGCGATCGGCAACACCAAGCTGCTGCTGGAAGACGATCTGGGTAACCTGAGGGACGCCCTGGAGTTCATCTCCATTGTGCGTATCCGCCACCAGGCGCTGGCCATCGAGGCCGGCCGGCAGCCGGACAACAACGTTCGGCCCGAAGACCTTTCACCGTTTGAGCGCAGCCACCTCAAGGACGCCTTCCAGGTGGTCAGCGGTGCCCAGAAGTTCCTGAAATTCCGGTATCACGCCACGGTGGCTCGTAATGTCTAGCGAGGAGCAGGCCGGAAATTCTGTTACACGCCTGCCATGGCCAGACCAATTCGAAGCTCTGGCCGAGCAGAGCAAGTCACCGATTCTGAGAGCCTTTTACGAGAGCGGGTGTGTGTCGCCGGAGACACCCATGTCCGAGGTGCCCTTTGTGGCGCTCGATTTCGAGACCACCGGGCTGGACGCCAGCCAGCATTCGATTGTCAGTATCGGTCTGGTGCCGTTTACGCTCGATGGCATCCAGCTGGGTAAGGCCCGCCACTGGATCGTGCGGCCAAAGCTGCCGCTGCACCAGACCTCGATCACGATTCACGGCATCACCCACAGTGATATCGACCAGGCACCGGATATGAAAGATATCCTGAAGGACCTGTTTGCCAGCCTGAACGGGCGCATCCCTGTGGTCCACTACCGCAACATCGAGAGATCGTTCTTCGATGCTGCACTGCGATGGCGACTGGGGGAGGGTATCCGGTTTCCTTTAATCGATACCATGGCCATCGAGGCGCACCTTCACCCCGACCGGAACCCGTCACGCTGGCAGAGACTGCTGGGCAAAAAGCCTGTGTCCATTCGACTGGCTGACAGCCGGCTGCGTTATGGGCTGCCCCACTATGCCGCCCATAACGCCCTGATTGATGCGGTTGCCACGGCCGAATTGCTGCAGGCTCAGGTATTGCACCATTTCAGCCGGAAGACCCGGATCGGGGATCTCTGGTTGTAGTCTGAGTGTCGTTGTCGGATTACGCTGCGCTAATCCGACCTACCGGCACTAATCCGACTTACCGGCATCATGGGGCTACTGGCTTGCCATGTCGGTTTGCGGTTTGACGTCGTCAATCCATTTGCCATAGCCGGCCTCTTCCATCTTCTCCAGTGGGATAAAGTCCATCGCTGCCGAGTTCATGCAGTAACGCAAGCCGGTTGGCGCGGGGCCATCATCAAACACATGACCAAGGTGGGAATCCGCGTGGGTACTGCGGATTTCGGTCCGGGTCATGAACAGCGAGTTGTCCTCCCGTTCGACCACCGCGTCAGCCGTGATCGGCCTGGTAAAGCTGGGCCAGCCGGTACCGGATTTGTACTTGTCACGGGATGAGAACAGCGGCTCGCCCGAGACGATATCCACGTATAGCCCGGCCTGTTTGTTGTCCCAGTATTTGTTATTGAACGCCGGCTCGGTGCCGTCTTCCTGGGTGACCTCGTACTGCATGTCTGTCAGACGCTGCCTCAGCACATCCTGGCTCGGCTTCTCAAAGCTCTCCGGGTCAAAGCCGCTGCCCATCTTACCGGGCTCTGTGCTGGAGCTTTCATTGCCCACCAGGTTGTCACTGGCATCCACTGTGGCGCTTTCCTGGAACCGGGTGTAATCGATCTCATAATCTTCGCCATACACCTTTTCGATGAACTGGTAGCGGCCCGAGTTGAAGGTGTAGAAGTTGTAACGCACCGGGTTCTTGTCGTAATAATCTTGGTGATACTCCTCGGCCGGGTAGAATTTCTCGAATGGCACGATTTCAATCACCACGGGTTTGTCGTAGACCCCGGAGGCCTCAAGCTCAGCAACCGCCTCCTCGGCCAGACGCTTCTGCTCGGCGTTGTGGTAGAAAATAGCGGGCCGATACTGCTGGCCACGGTCCACGAACTGGCCCTGGTTATCGGTCGGGTCCATCATCCGCCAGAGGCCCTTCAACAGGCCCTCGTAGGTCATTTGCTGCGGATCATAATAAACCTGCACCGCTTCGGTATGGCCAGTCTGGCCAGAGGCCACCTGCTTGTATGAGGGATTTTCCTCTTCCCCGCCGGCGTAGCCCGAGACAGCTTCCACCACGCCCGGCACCCGTTTCTCGTACCCGGCCTCGACACACCAGAAACAGCCGCCGGCGAAGGTCGCCACCGCAAGGCCGGGCTGATCCGGCGCGTATTTGCTCATCTGCGACTCCGACTTTTCGGCAGCCACTTGAGTGGTGAACAGGCCTGCTGCCGACAGCAGCGTTACCACCGAAAAAATACCCAGAATCTTGTGTTTCATCAGACTTCTCCTATACGTGATTCCATTCCTACAGCGTAGGGTCGCGGATTCACGAAATCGTTCACCAGGTGTTACGAATTCATAACGCTGTGGATTTTTCTTCGCCCGGCGCGGCCATGTCACCGATCAGAGGCAGCCAGACGGTGAAAACGGCACCGTTGGCATTTCGGACAGAGAGTTTTCCCTGCTGCACTGAAACCATTCTCTGGGCAATGGCAAGCCCAAGCCCCGCATGCCCCGTCCTCGAAGCGCCTGCGGCCTGATAGAAAGGTTCGAAGATGTTTTCCAGGTCTGCATCATCGATGCCGGGGCCAGCGTCCGCGACGGTAATCTCAGCCCCGCCGTCCCGTTCGGCAACGCTCAGTGTGATCTCTGTGTCCTGTGGCGAATGACTGATGGCGTTGCTGATCAGGTTATCCAGTACCCGCTCGGTCATGGCGATGTCCGCCAGCACCCGGACCGGCGCCACGGAGACAATCGACAGGTCAACACCCGCTCGCTCCGCCTCCGGCTGATGTTTCTGCACCACATCATGCAGGAGTTCGGCAACCACAAACGGTTCGGTCTTCGGCTGTTTTTCCCGGGCATCCAGCGCCGCAAGCTCAAACAATTCTTCAACCAGACGACCAAGCCGGTGGCTCTCGGCCAGGGCCACATCAAGAAAGCGGGCACGCTCATCGGCGCCAAGCGTGTCCTGTTTCAGTCGCAAGGCTTCAATGTAACCCTGAATGGATGCCAGGGGCGTTCTCAGGTCATGAGAGACCTGAGCAACCAGTTGCCGGCGCTGGGCATCCTTGTGTTTCAGAAGATCCAGCTGGGCAACAATCCTCTGGGCCATCTGATCAAACCGGGCGGCAAGGTAATCAATGTCATCACCCTTGCCAGCAACCGCCGCCGTGTTCTCCGACAACATTCCCCGCTCGAAGGATTCCACCCGGTCGGTCAGCCGCGACAGCCGACGCGTCAGCAGCCGGAAAAACACCAGGCCAGCCAGCAAACCGACAAACAGGCTTACGGCGAGTGCACCTGCGCCCATCTGCAGGAGCCGGTTACTGTGCACCATGCTCTCGGCCAGATCGTACTCCTCGCCCCTCAAAACAACGTACAGGTAGCCCGTTGGATCGTCTTCCGAAGGCACCGGCGTGACCGAGAAGACTTTTCGCCGGTCATGGCTGCGCGGGTCATCACCGGGCAGCGGATAGGCTTCGGGATTTTCGAGCAGGGTCCGGATGGGCGCCAGGGACACCCGGTTCCGCTTGATCTTGTTCGGGTCCGCCGAGTAGGAAAGGATGTTGCCGTCGGTATCCAGCAGATAGATTTCGATGCTGGGATTGATCGTCATGTACAGCTCGAAGAGCTGCTTCAGGGCATCGCGGTTGAGTTCGCCATCGGTTACCAGGTTTCGGTCCGACACCAGATTACGGGCGAGGTCGCGGTTCAGTTGCTGGTTGACCGCTGCCGAGTATTCCCGCACCGAAGACAGACTCAGAAAGGTGAAGAGCCCTCCCACCACCAGCAGTAGCAGGAACAGGCCAATGGCCAGCCGGGCATAGAGGGTACGGAAGACAGACAAAGCCATAGCTAATCCATGAACCGATAGCCAACACCCCAGACGGTCTGGACGTACCGGGGCTCGGCGGGGTCGGTTTCGATCTTGTTACGCAGGCGGTTGATGTGCGTGTTCACCGTGTGCTCGTAGCCCTCATGGTTGTAGCCCCAGACCGCATCGAGCAACTGGGCCCGGCTGAACACCCGGCCCCGATGGGAAGCAAAGTGCCAGAGCAGATCAAACTCACGGGCCGTCAGATCCACTTCCCGATCATCCACAAAAACCCGGCGGCGAACCGGATCGATTTTCAGTCCGTCAACCTGAATCTCTTCCACTTCTTTGCTGTCTGAGGAGCCGTGAGAGAGAGCGTCCACCCGGCGAAACAGGGCTTTGATGCGGGCCGCCAGCTCCGCCACGCTGAACGGCTTCGTGAGGTAGTCGTCGGCCCCCATTTCCAGCCCCAGAACCCGATCCAGTTCCGTGCTCTTCGCCGTCAGCATCAGAACAGGCACGTAGCCCGGGCAGGCCCGTATCTCCCGGCATACCGACAGGCCATCCAGGCCAGGCAGCATCAGATCCAGAATCACCAGGTCAACGCCACCCTCACGGAACCGCTCCAGACCGGTGTCACCCCGATCCATCAGAACGGCCTTCATCCCCAGATCCGACACCTGCATACGCACCAGCTCACCGATGCCCGGGTTGTCTTCAATAATCAGTACCGTTCGTATCATGGTCTCGGGGCTCACTGCTGTCGCCGATGGCTTTCGGTGCATTCAGAGCAGAGTGTAGGCAGAAAAGTTCACAAAACCATCACAGGCTGTCGAAACCGCGCGCATAGCCGGCTCCGGGTTTAGTCGTTAAAATGAATCCAAATTCGGGCATGAGGTTTCAGTGGCAGACAAGACCGTTACCAGGGCAACACCCGCCGACGCGTTCAAGCGGGCACGTCGCATGTGGCTCAAGGGTGAGCGCATTCACCTGGCGCCACTGGCTGATGAGCTCGGAATTGGCCGCGCCACCCTGTTTCGCTGGGTGGGCAACAAGGACCTTCTAATCGGCGAGATTCTCTGGTCCCTGTATGAACCACTCTGGCGCCAGGCCATGGCGGAAACCCCCGGCGTGGGCGTGGACTACATCGTCGGCGTGTACCGGCGCACCAATTCCACCATCCTGCACTTCGAGCCGCTGCGGCGCTTCATTAACCAGGATCCGGAATACGCCCTGAAAATCCTTACCTCGTCCCAGTCGATCCTGCACACCCGCACGGTCGAGACCAACACGCGGATGCTGAAAGACCAGGTAGCGGCCGGGCATATCAAGCCGCCGATGAACATCTTCAGTCTGTCTTACTTCATGATTAGGCTGGCCGAATCCTGCCTATACAGCGATATCATCGCCGGCCGTGAGCCAAGGGAGGCGGAGTTGGAGGATGCCTGTACGGCCGTGCGGATTTTGCTTGGGGGGAAGGCCTGAGGCTGACACGCTTTGGTGGCCGGCCCCGCGGCGGGGGCAGTCGGATTACGGCTTCGCCTAATCCGACCTACATACTGCATGCTCAACATCACAGTAGGTCGGGTTAGGCAAAGCCGTAACCCGACACCGAACGACATTCGATCCTCACAGTAGGTCGGGTTAGGCAGAGCCCTAACCCGACACCAGGCTACAGCTATTACAGCTGAAGCGAGCGAACTTCCAGAAACTCCTCCAGTCCCCACTTGCCGAATTCGCGGCCAATACCAGAGTGGCCAAACCCGCCGAACGGTGCCATCGGGTTGAACGCGCCACCGTTCACGAATACCTGACCAGTGCGCAGCTTGCTGGCAATTTTCTTGGCCTTGGCGTCGTCGCCGGACCAGACTGCACCTGACAGGCCATACTCGGTGCCGTTGGCGATCTTCACCGCCTCGGCTTCATCGTTGTACGGGATCACGCACAGCACGGGCCCGAAGATCTCTTCCTGGGCAATACGGCTGTCCGGTTTGACGTTGCCAAAGACGGTCGCCTTGACGAAGTAACCCTTCTCACAACCCTCGGGCGCTTCCGGCCCACCGGCGATGAGCTTGGCACCTTCCTGGATACCCAGTTTGATGTAGTCGATGACCTTGTCACGTTGCTGGGCTGAGGACAGCGGCCCCAACCTTGTGGTTTCTTCCAGCGGGTTACCTGGCGTCATTTTAGCCACAGCCGCGGCGGCCAGTTCACAGGCTTCATCGTGCTTGTCGGCCGGGACCAGCATGCGGGTGAGTGCGGTGCAGGTCTGGCCAGAGTTCAGCAGGCAGTTGTTCACTGTGCCTTTTACCGCGCCCGCCAGGTCGGCGTCCGGGAGGATGACGGATGCGGATTTGCCGCCCATTTCGAGGGCAATCCGTTTGAAATCGTCGGCGGCCGCGTGGGCAATCAGGTTGCCGGTGCGGGTGGAGCCGGTGAACGACACCATTCGCACATCCGGATGCTTGATCAGGGTATCTCCCACTGTGTGGCCATAGCCGCACACCATGTTGAACACGCCCTTGGGCAAGTCGGTACCGTCCAGGATCTCGGCCAGAATAAACGCCGTCTGGGGCGCAATTTCCGAGGGCTTGAGCACCACGGTACAACCTGCTGCAATCGCCGGGACGATTTTCAGGATCACCTGGTGCAGCGGGTAGTTCCAGGGGGTAATGCAGCCAACCACTCCCACCGGAGCGTATTGCACCTCGGAGTTACCGGATTGCTCGGTGAATTCAAACTCCGGCAGCAGTTTCAGGTAGCTCTTGGTCACCGCAGCCGGCATACCGGCCTGGATCGGCGTAGCCAGTTTGATGGGCATGCCCACTTCACGGCAGACCGTCTCCGCAATTTCCCCACCCCGCTCTTTCAGTCCCGCGTGCAGCTGCTCCAGCACCTTGATCCGTTCTTCCACGGTGCTTTCAGACCAGCTTTCAAACGCCGCATCGGCGGCGGCAATGGCCTGTTCCATTTCGTCGGCGCCGGCAGCAGGCACCCGGGCAATCACCTCACCGGTGCCTGCCTCGTGAACGTCGATCATGTCGCCGGCCCAGCTAACCCATTGGCCGTTGATGTAGTTCCTGTTCAGTTCGTTCATGCGTTTCACCTCAATCAAATACTATTACGCCCCGGGCATTCTTGCCGGCCACCATATCGTCGAACGCCTGCGCGGCTTCTTCTATGGGGTAGGTTCGGGTAACCAGTTCGTCCAGCTTGAGTTTACCAGCCCTGTAAAGGCCCAGGATTCTGGGAAAATCGTGCTGCGGCCTGGCCGAGCCCAGCCAGCTGCCTTTAAGCGTGCGCTCGTCCGCTGGCAGAGTCAGGGTAGTCAGCGAGGTCTTGTCCTTCGGATCCGATACCCCTACCACTACGGCGGTCCCGCCACGACCCAGACTCTTGTAGGCCTGCTCGACCACGGGCCCGGCGCCGACGCATTCGAAGGCGTAGTCGACGCCGCCGGTCATTTTCTTGACCGCCTTGGCTGCGTCTTCCACCTCATTGATATTGACGGTGTGCGTGGCCCCGAATTCTCTCGCCATCTCCAGCTTCTTCGGGTTGCTGTCCACCGCCACGATCATCTCGGCGCCGGCGGTGGCACAGCCCTGTATGGCATTCAGGCCGACGCCACCAATACCAAACACAGCAGCACGGGAACCGGGTTCCAGTTTTGCAGTATTGAACACGGCGCCGACACCGGTCATCACAGCGCAGCCTACCAGGGCAGCGTTCTGCATCGGCACCGCTTCGTCCACCTTGACACAGTTGTCAACGTGCATGGTAGCGAACTCCGCCATCACGCCGCAGGCGCCAAAGACGTTCAGGGGCTCGCCGTCTGCGCCTTTGGTTCTGACGGTGCCATCGGGCAGGTTGAACATGGCCTTGCGGGCGTTCTCACACAACACCGGGCGGCCACGGACACACTGGCGGCATTTGCCACACATGGAGATAAACGTGCTCACTACATGGTCGCCTTCCTTGAAGGCCGTGACGCCCTCACCCACTTCGACAACCACGCCGGCAGCTTCGTGCCCTAATACAAGGGGAGGCGGATAGGGAATCTTGCCCGTGGTAGCGGACAGATCGCTGTGGCAGACGCCGCAAGCCGCGATCTTGATGGTTACTTCATCCCGCTTGGGGCCTTCCACCGTGATGGTTTCAACCTGAACGGGCTGCCCCCATTCCCGGCAGACGACGGCTTTTGCTTGTCTGTCCATGAATCTCCCCTTTTGGTGAACAAGGGGTCAGAAGAAAGCGTTCTTCTGACCCCGATTTCATATGGGCCGGTTTCAAACCACTTCAAACAGGCCGGCAGCACCCTGGCCGCCACCGATGCACATGGTAACTACCACGTATTTCGCCCCACGGCGCTTGCCCTCGATCAGGGCATGGCCTGTCTGGCGGGAGCCGGTCACACCGAACGGGTGGCCGATGGAAATGGAACCGCCGTTGACGTTCAGCTTCTCCATCGGAATGCCAAGGCGGTCACGGCAATACACCACCTGTGAGGCAAAGGCCTCGTTCAGTTCCCACAGATCAATGTCGTCCATGGTCAGGCCGGCGCGTTCGAGCAGCCGGGGAACTGCGAAAACCGGGCCGATGCCCATCTCATCCGGCTCGCAGCCTGCAACGGCGAAGCCCCGGAAAATGCCCATGGGTTCGATGTTGTGCTTCTCGGCATAGGTGCTGTTCATCACCGTGCACACGGAGGCTCCGTCCGACAGCTGGCTGGCATTGCCCGCCGTGATGAACTGCTCAGGGCCGCGTACTGGCTCCAGGCCCGCCAGACCCTCAAGGGTCGTGTTCGGGCGATTGCATTCGTCACCGGTCAGGGTTACCTGCTTTTCGCTGACCTGGCCGGTTTCCTTGTCCTTGACCAGCATAGTGGCGTCGAAAGGCACGATCTCATCATCGAACTTGCCGGCCTGCTGGGCCGCCGCCGTGCGCTGCTGGGAAACCAGTGAGTACTCATCCTGGGCTTCACGGCTGACGTTGTAGCGCTTGGCGACAATGTCCGCCGTCTCGATCATCGACAGGTACAGCTCCGGCTTGTTCTTCATCAGCCACTCGTTAGTGGCGTGAAAGCTGTTGATCTTCTCGTTCTGCACCAGAGAAATGGACTCAACGCCCCCGGCCACCATGGCCGGCACCTTCTCGGACACAACCCGCTGGGCGGCCAGGGCAATGGACTGCAAACCCGAGCTGCAGAACCGGTTAATGGAAAAACCTGCCGTAGTTACCGGCAGCCCCGCGCGAATCGCCGCCAGACGGGCGATATTCCGGCCCTGGGCGCCTTCCTGGAAGGCCGCACCCATGATCACATCTTCCACGATAGCCGGATCGATACCGGCACGATCGACGGCGTGTTTGATCACATGCCCCGCCAGATCAACGCTGTGGGTGTTGTTCAGGGAGCCCCGATAAGATTTACCGAGGCCGGTACGGGCGGTGGAAACGATGACTGCATCAGACATAACAATGCCCTCATTATTCGAAACATGTAGGTCGGGTCAGGCGAAGCCGTAACCCGACATGGAGTTGACCGTTTACCTCTGGTTGTCGGATTACGGCTTCGCCTAATCCGACCTACAGGTCAAAGCATTTAGTTAAATCGGTCGTGGGGTGTAAAGACACCCCGCCGCGCGACCAGCCACAAAATTCCCAGAGTTATAGATCGCCGAATTTCTTGCCTTCGCTGACCAACTTCTCAAGCAGAGCCGCCGGCTCCCACTGCTCGCCACCAACGGTATCCTGATACTTCTTCACCGCTGACAGGATGGTGTCCAGACCTTCCTGGTCGGCCCAGAACATGGGGCCACCACGATAGGCCGGGAAACCGTAGCCGTAGATCCAGACAATGTCGATATCGATCGGGCGATCGGCAATGCCTTCCTCCAGGATCTTGGCGCCCTCGTTGACCATCACATACATGCAGCGCTCAAGGATCTCCTGGTCGGTAATCTCCCGAGGCGTGATCCCCTGCTCCTTGCGGAACTGCTCGATCAGCTGCTCCACCTCCGGATCCGGAATTGGTTTGCGGCTGCCTTCCTCATACTTGTATACACCTGCCTGGGTCTTCTGACCAAGGCGGCCCTGCTCGGCGAGCTTATCCATCCAGCTGGCGGGAATGTCTTCGCCAGCCTTGCGGCGCTCTTCGCGAATCCGGTAACCCACATCGATCCCGGCCAGATCGGACATCGCAAACTGGCCCATGGGGAAACCAAGGTCGGTCAGAACCTTGTCGACCTGCTGCGGGGTGGCGCCCTCGTCCACTAGGGACATGGCTTCAGTGCCGCGCTTGTGGAGCATCCGGTTGCCGACGAAGCCGTAGCAGTTGCCCACCATGACGCCCACTTTCTTGATCTTTTTGGCAACCGCCATCACCGTGGCCTTCACCTCATCGGAGGTCTTGCTGCCACGCACGTTCTCCAGCAGCTTCATTACGTTGGCCGGACTGAAGAAGTGCATACCCACCACGTCTTCCGGGCGTTTGGTGGCAGACGCAATCTCGTCGATATCCAGGGTTGAGGTGTTGGACGCCAGAATCGCACCCGGCTTGCAGACCTCATCAAGCTTGGCAAAGATTTCCTTCTTGATGGCCATGTTTTCGAACACCGCCTCGATCACCAGGTCAACGTCCCGGAAATCGTCATAGGTCAGGCTCGGGGTGATCAGTGCCATGCGCTGCTCCACCTGCTCCTGGGTCAGCTTGCCCTTCTTGGCGGAGTTCTCATAGTTACGACGGATAATGGCCAGACCCTTATCGAGGGCCTCCTGTTTGACCTCGACGATGGTGACCGGAATACCCACGTTGACGAAGTTCATGGCAATACCGCCACCCATGGTCCCGGCACCGATGATGCCAACGCTCTTCACGTCACGAACCGGCGTATCCTTGGGCAGCCCCTTGACCTTGGAGACCTCACGCTCCCCGAAGAACGAATGGATCAGGCCGGCGCGCTGGGGCGATTCCATGCACTCCATGAACAGTTCCCGCTCTCGCTTCATGCCCTCGTCAAACGGCAGATTGAACGCCGCTTCCACAGCGTCGACACACTTGAACGGAGAGAACAGGCCCCGGGCCCGCTTCTTGAGTTCCTCACGGAACTGGTCGAAGACATCGCTGCCCTTGTCCGCCTCGACTTTGTCGGTAATATCGCGAACACGGCGCACCGGCTTGCCTTCATCGATCACTTTCTGGGCATAGGCCATACCCACTGCGCGGATATCGTCGCTTTCTTCCACGGCATCGAGAATGCCGAGGGCCAGGGCATCACGGGCACCCACAAAGTCGCCGGTGGTGATCATTTCCAGCGCTTTACGGGCACCGGTCAGACGCGGCAGCCGCTGGGTGCCGCCGGCGCCGGGCAGAAGGCCCAGCTTCACTTCCGGCAGACCGACCTTGGCACTGCTGACGGCAACCCGGTAGTGGCAGCTCAAAGCGGTTTCCAGGCCGCCACCCAGGGCCGTGCCATGGATGGCGGCGACCAAGGGCTTGTCGCTGTTTTCAAAGGTGTTTACCAGTGTCGGCAGGGTGGGCTCCTGCATGGGTTTGCCGAACTCACGGATGTCGGCGCCGGCGATAAAGGTGCGCCCTTCGCATACCAGCAGAAGCGCCTTGGCCTCCGCATCTTTCTGGCCCTGCTCCAGGGCTGCGAGCAGACCGGAACGAACAGCCTGGCCGAGGGCGTTTACCGGCGGGTAGTTCACGGTAATAACGCCGATGTTGCCTTCCCGGTTATAGCTAACGACCTCAGACATGATTTCTCCTCGCATTGGTTCTGAAATGTGGTTTTAACTAGCGAAACATGCGTACGATTTAATACAAGTTCTTCCGGGGTTTCAACCATCCCAGAATTTCAGGCATTAAAAAACCGCGGAGGTTCCTCTGCGGTTTTCATAGCGGCAATACATCAGTACGAGGTCCGCACACGAAGTCTGGGAGGTGGCGGGCAGGGCTTTCCGAAACCTTGTGGAGCCAGGGATGGCGGAACAGAGCGTACAGGGATGTATTTACAGCGTGTTTCGGAAAGCCCTGCCCGCCGGCTCCTTCACCAAGGTCCGGACAATCATACACCCAGCGATTCGATATCGCCTGCCAGCATTGCGAGCTGATGGGCAATGGAACCCCGAAGCTTTTCTGCCGGCACCAGGTAGGACGGTGCGGCGCAGGTCAACGCCATGATGGTGCCGTCCTGCAGGTGGATGGGCACGCCGGCGGAGTTGATATTGCGGTCCCACTCGCCGATGGACAGGCAGAAGCCGTGCTCCTTGTAATCCTTCATGGCCTGGTCGAGGCCGGCCTTTTTCTCGGGCCAGTCGTCGCCGAATTTGGCAGCCATGGCGTCGTCAATGACAAGGCGTGCCTTGTCGCTGATGGCGCAGTAGTAGGCGCGGCCGGCGGAGGTGGTGGCCATGGGCAGTTTCAGGCCGATGTCCATCCGCAGCAGGGAGGCCTCCGGTGGCAGGCGGTTTTCCACGTAGATCATGTGCAACCGATCCCGGCAGGTCAGACCAACCGACATGTTGGTCTGGCGGGCGAATTCGTCCATGTAGGGCTTGGCCAGCTGGCGAACCTTGAGGTTGGAGACGTAGGCGTAACCCAGCGCCAGAACGCCGGAGCTCAACTGATACTTCTCCAACTGGGTGTTGTAGCTGAGGTATCCAAGCTTGGTGAGGGTGTAGGTCATCCGCGACACAGTGGGCTTGGGCAGCCCGGTGATCCGTGCGATGTCCTGGTTACCCAGGATGACAGGCCCCTGGCTGAAGGCGCGGAGTACGTCCAGGCCGCGGGACAGGGCCTCGACAAACTTGCGGTCTTTCTCCGGCTTCACGGGCTCACCGTCAGTGGAGGCCACTGTCAGTTCGGGTGAGATCTGCTTTTTTCCTGCCATAATGGGACGTCCTCCAACCGCGTCGCCCGCTCCGGTAACCGGTGTATTAATATGGTGAATAATCAAGGATTCATCATTTTAATCGCTGCAGAAATCAAGTACCAGAAAGTCTTTTCAAAATCCGTACCAAATATGAAACACTTGGCACATATGTTTCAAATTCGGAATCGCAAGGCGGTATCGTGTACCGACTTTTCCGAATTTATCCGTTTTTCTGTTCTGCATTGCAAAACAAACTAACAGCCAACGAATCCTGTGGCGACCCCCGGAGGCAAAATGAAGATTCTTTTTGTGGCAGGCGACCCGAAGCCTGAACGCTGGACAGCGCCTATCCAGGCGCAGTTGCCGGATGCAGAGATTTTCGTCTGGGATCCGGAGGGGCCGTCCGTGGACGCCGATTACGCCATTGTGTGGCAGCCCCCTGAAGCGCTGTTCGAGCGGGAGAAACATTTGAAGGCGGTGTTCAACCTGGGAGCCGGTATCGACGGCCTGCTCAAGGTTGCCAATCTGCCGCAAGACCTCACGATTGTTCGCCTGGAAGACGCGGGCATGTCGGTACAGATGGCAGAATACGTGCTGCATCAACTACTGGAAGCCAGCCGCGAGATGGAAACCTACCGGGAGCAGCAGCGCCAGGGTATCTGGAAAATCCATCGACCGATCAAACGCAGCGAGTGGCCGGTGGGTGTCATGGGGCTGGGCCATATCGGCAAGCGGGTTGCTGGCACGCTGGCCAATCTGGATTACCGGGTGAGCGGCTGGGCCCGCAGCGAACACAGCGTGGAGGGTGTCAGCACCTATGCCGGCCAGGACCAACTGGGCGACTTCCTTCAAACCACCCGGGTTCTGGTCAACACATTGCCCCTGACCGATGAGACCCGGGACATCATCAACTATGATCTGCTGAGCCAGCTCCAGCCGGGTGCCGTGCTGATCAATGTTGGCCGGGGCGAACACCTGGTTGAGGGGGACCTGCTTCGGGCGTTGGACGAGGGCAAACTGCTGCGTGCCTCCCTGGATGTGTTCCGCAAGGAACCCCTGCCAGAGGGGCATCCATTCTGGCAACGGAAAGAGATCACCATCACCCCGCACATCTCGGCCCGGACCCTTCGGGATGCGACCATTGAGCAGATCACCGGCAAGATCCGTGATCATGCCGCCGGGCGCGCCATCTCGGGGATTGTGGATACCGACCGGGGCTACTGACCCGGCGCCAGCCAGGCCACCAGCGCTGTCAGCATCAAAAGCACTGGCAGCGCGATCAGCGCAAACAGGCCATTCCAGCGAAACGCCACAACCCACCGTGAGATCTGCCCGAACCGGGACAGCAGCATGACCGAGGGGCCAAAAGGCGACAGCATCATGGCCAGGGAAAAGCCGATGACCAGCGCCACAGCGACCGGCAGCAGGGCCATTCCTTCGGCCACCAGCTGGGGCAGCAAACCCGCCTGGACGCTCAGAACCGTGATGGGAATGATGCCGATCATGGAGAACATGGGCAGCATCAGCATGCCAACAACGGCGACCAGGAACACGCCACCACCAGTGGCGACAAGGCCAGCAAGCGCATCCGCCGGAATGACCGCAGACAGGGCAACCCCCAGGATGGCAGAGGCGGCAAAAATGGCCATTTCATTCTGCATGGCCCATACCTGGCCCGCGCCCTCCTTCAAAACCGGCATTAGCGCCCGCTCCTGCCAGAGCATGTAAAGCAGCGTTACGGTGGGCACCGACAACATGGCCGCCACCGACACCTTGAAACCGGTCGTCGCCACCAGGCCCGCCATCACCGTGAATACCAGCAGGATCAACGCGAGCAGGCGCCCGGTGCCCGGAAGCCAGCCTTCAACGGCGATGCGCTCACTGCTGACCTTGCGGAAGCGGCGCTGTTCCAACACCCAGCCAATCAGCACCATCAGAATTGCAGCAACCGCTCCGAATGGCAGCAGCTGCGACCAACTCAACTGCGGAAGCTCCCGGGTGAGAATCGCGACAGCTACGCTGGTAGGCGCCACAAGAGGTACCAGGGCAAAGCCTCTCAGAGCACTGATCAGAACACTGCGTAACCACTGGAGACGGGAGTCGCCGCTAACCCCTCGCTCCCGCAAGGTTTCGGAGAGGCTTCCACACAGAAGGTTCATCATTCCAAAGCTCAGAACCGTGGCAACGCCACAACTGACCAGGGCGTACTTGGGATAGAGCAGGATAGGCTTGCCGCCCAGCAGCACATCGTGGATCCGCCGCAACACCTCGAACCGGCGCACCAGGCACTGCATCATGCCCAGGCTGCCGAGAAACGCGGAATAGAACGCCGCATCAGACGCCGCTTTCAGCAGTTGTCCGGCGTCGAGAGATCCGCGCCAGGCGAAGCCGCCGAGGACCAGAAGGGCGATAATCAGCAGCATCCGGGCGTACCCCTGCAGGCGACCGGCCCCTGCCAGAAAGGCAGCGACAAACATAACGCCCGCCACAGCACTGAGCTCGCGGCTCTCCAGGCAAATAGCCACCAGCTCGGTAACCACCGCCAGGGACACCAACCACTGGAGCATACCAGTCAACACAGGGGCACCTGGTCAGCCTTGAACACTGCTTGCATTTCCATAACACCCGGATTAGTCTTTCGGAAGCAAATTACAAAACTTCGTTTCGCTTAATGAAACACCGTTGACACAAAGATAGCACAGATTGGTCCCTCGCCCCTAGCGTCGGGCTTTCGATATTCGCTTTCAGGAGAGTACACATGGCTTCCGCACCCTGGAATGATCTGCTGGGTTTCGACGCCCAACTGGACGAAACCGAGCGTCAGGTCCGAGACAGCATCCGCAGCTTCTGCGATGAGCAACTGATGCCCGGAATCACTGAGGCCAACCGGCACGAAAAGTTCGATCGCTCTATCTTCAATCAGATGGGTGAACTCGGCATGCTGGGCGCGACCCTGCCTGAAGAATACGGTGGGCCGGGGCTGAACCATGTTTGCTACGGCCTGATTGCCCGGGAAGTGGAGAGGGTGGACTCGGCCTACCGCTCGGCCCTGAGCGTTCAGTCGTCCCTCGTCATGTACCCGATCTATTCCTACGGCAAGGAGGCGATGAAAAAACGCATCCTGCCCAAACTGGCCTCGGGCGAGTACGTCGGCTGTTTCGGCCTGACCGAACCCAATCACGGCTCCGACCCGGGCGGCATGGAAACCAGGGCCAAGAGAGTGGACGGTGGGTACCTGCTGAGTGGCTCCAAGACCTGGATCACCAACTCACCGATCGCCGATGTCTGCGTGGTCTGGGCCAAACTGGACGGCAAGGTGAACGGCTTTGTAATCGAGCGCGAGGGCGCCAGGGGCCTGGACACGCCGAAGATTCAGGGCAAGTTCTCCCTGCGGGCGTCGGAAACCGGCTCCATTTTCATGGACGAGGTGTTTGTTCCGGAAGAAAACCATCTGGAAGTGGAAGGATTGAAGGGGCCGTTCAGCTGCCTCAACAAAGCCCGCTTCGGCATTAGTTGGGGGTCTCTGGGCGCGGCTGAATTCTGCTGGCACGCGGCCCGCAACTACACCCTGGAGCGCGTGCAGTTCGGCAAGCCCCTGGCCGCGAACCAGCTGATCCAGAAAAAGCTGGTAGATATGCAGACCGAGATCACCATCGGCCTGCAGGCTGTTCTGCAACTGGGCCGCATGATGGATGCCGGCACCGTAACGCCGGATGCCATCTCGTTGCTCAAGCGCAACAACTGTGGCAAGGCGCTGGACATCGCCCGGGTTGCCCGGGACATTCACGGCGGCAACGGCATTTCCGACGAGTACCACGTGATCCGCCACGTGATGAATCTGGAGGCCGTGAACACCTATGAAGGTACACACGATGTCCACGCCCTGATTCTCGGCCGAGGCCAGACAGGCATTCAGGCGTTCAGCTGATCCCCTCGGATTAAGCTTCCCAAACGAAAACGGCCCCTCAAGATGAGGGGCCGTTTTGCATCACGATCTGGCCAACCTATTCGATCTCGACCAGAACTTCTCCGGGCACCACACGGTCACCCTTGGCAATAAACACGCCGGCAACCTTTCCGGCCGTGGTCGCTTTGACTTCGGTTTCCATCTTCATAGCCTCGATGATCAGCACCGGATCGCCGGCCTGAACCTCGTCGCCTTCCTTCACCAGCACATCCACGATGTTGCCAGGCATGCTTGTGGTCACGTGACCTTCCTTGGTAGCGGTTGCACGGCCACCGCTGGACCGGGCACCCTCGCCATCTTCACCCAGCGAGGCCAGATGAATTTCTTCAGGAACGCCATCGACGGTCATGTAGAAACGACGCTCATTCTCACCGGAGGGGTTCGCGCCGGTGACGTGAATATCGTAGCTCTCACCATGAACTGTGATCTTGAACTTGCTGGAGACCGAGCCGCCCGAAGAACCGGTGGGGATCGGCTCCAGGGGCTCCGGTTGCAATGTACCGTCACGCCGCTGCTCGAGGTACGCTTTGGCCTGGTCCGGGAACATGGCGTAGGTGAGCACATCCTCCTCGCTGGTGGCCAGGTCGCCCACCTGTTTGCGCAATTCGTCCAGCTCCCGTGGAATCAGGTTAGCCGGGCGCTCTTCTACCAGGTCCTCCTTGCCGACGGCGCGCTGCTGGAGCGATTTATCAACCGCGGCGGGCGCCTGGCCATACCAGCCCTGAAGGTATTTCTTCACCTCGTTCGTGATGGACTCGTAGCGCTTGCCGGCAAGCACGTTGATCACCGCCTGGGTACCCACAATCTGGGAGGTGGGTGTTACCAGTGGCGGGTAACCGAGATCCTTCCGCACCCGGGGAATTTCCTCGAATACGTCCTGGATGCGATCCAGCGCGCCCTGCTCCTTCAACTGGTTGGCGAGGTTGGACATCATGCCACCGGGCACCTGGGACAGCAGCACCGAGGTATCAACACCGTTATACGCACTCTCGAACTGGTGATACTTCTTGCGCACTTCCCGGAAATGGCGTGTGGCCTTGTCCAGCAGCTCCAGGTTCAGCCCGGTCTCCAGACCGGCATCGTGCAACGCCGCCACCAGGGATTCCGTGGGCGGATGGCTGGTGCCGCCGGCAAAGGCCGACAGCGCGGTATCGATATGATCAACGCCGGCTTCCATGGCCGCCCACTGGCACATGGGCGCCATGCCCGAGGTGGCGTGGGAGTGCAGGAACACCGGCAAATCCAGGGTCTGCTTCAGTTTACCGACCAGCTCGGCGGTTACCGCCGGCGTCAGCAGCCCGGCCATGTCCTTGATCGCGATACTGTCCGCGCCCATGTCGGCCATGGCTTTGGCCTGTTCCAGATAGGCATCGGTGCCATGCACCGGACTCACGGTGTAGCAGATGGTGCCCTGTGCATGCTTGCCAGCCTTCTTGACCGCCTTGATGCTGGTCTCGAGATTGCGCACATCGTTCAGGGCATCAAAAATGCGGAACACATCCATGCCATTCTCGGCGGCCTTGGCGACAAACGCCTCAACCACGTCATCGCCATAATGGCGATAGCCCAGAAGATTCTGGCCACGCAGCAACATCTGCAGGCGGGTGTTCGGCAGGGCCTTTCTCAGCGTACGCAGACGCTCCCAGGGATCTTCCTTCAGAAAGCGCACGCAGGCGTCGAAGGTGGCACCGCCCCAGCACTCCAGAGACCAGTAGCCAGCCTGGTCCAGCCATTCACAGGCAGGGAGCATGTCTTCGGTACGCATGCGGGTGGCAATCAGGGACTGGTGGGCGTCCCTGAGAATAACGTCGGTAATATGAATCTTGCGCTTGGTCATTGGGATCTCTCCGATGTTCTTTTACAGGCCCGCCTGGGCTGCGATGGCAGCCGCTATGGCAGTGGCGATGGATTCAGGGCGGGTCTTGGTGCTGTACTCAAGCAGTTGGGGATTGCTCTCCACGAAGCCGGTGTTGAAGTTGGCGGCCTGGAAATCCGGGTGCTCCAGAATCTGCTTGTAGTAGGGAATGGTGGTCTGCACGCCGTAAATGCCCATGTCCCCGAGAGCGCGCCGGGAGCGGGCAATCAGCTCGTCCCAGTCCATGGCCCAGACAATCAGCTTGGCGCACATGGAATCGTAATAGGGCGGAATCTCATAGCCCGTATACATGTTGGCATCGGTGCGCACGCCCGGGCCGCCGGCGGAATAGTAGCGGCTGATGCGGCCAAAGCTGGGCAGAAAGCCGTTTTTCGGATCTTCAGCGTTGATCCGGAACTGGGCAGCGAAGCCCCGGTAGGATATGTCTTCCTGCCTGAGGCCCAGCGGTTCGCCGGCCGCGATCCGGATCTGGGCCTTGATGATGTCCACCCCGGTGATTTCCTCGGTGATGGTGTGTTCCACCTGCACCCGGGTGTTCATTTCCATGAAGTAAAAGCTGCCGTCGTGGTCCAGCAGGAACTCGACGGTGCCGGCATTCACATAACCACACTGCTTCGCCACCCGTTTGGCCAGATCGCCGATGTATTCGCGCTGGCTTTCCTCAAGTTGCGGCGACGGCGCCAGCTCAATCAGCTTCTGGTTGCGGCGCTGGATGGAGCAGTCCCGCTCGTAGAGATGCACTACGTTGCCGTGGGTATCGGCAAGAATCTGGACCTCAATGTGTCGGGGCTCGATGATGCATTTCTCCAGGAACACCTCGGCACTGCCGAAGGCTTTGGTGGCCTCGGAAATGACCCGCTCGTAGTTCTGCCGAAGCTCCTTTTCGTTGTCGCATCGGCGGATACCCCGGCCGCCCCCGCCGGAGGTGGCCTTCAGCATCACCGGATAGCCGATATCCGCGGCCTGGGCCACAGCATCTTCCACATCTTCAAGGTTGCCATCCGATCCGGGAGTCACCGGCACGCCCGCAGCAACGGCGGTCTGGCGCGCCTGGGTCTTGTCTCCCATGGATGAAATCGCGTTTGCAGAAGGGCCCACAAAAGTGATCCCCCGCTGCTCGCAGATGGCTGCAAGCTCGGCATTCTCGGACAGAAATCCGTAACCGGGATGCAGCGCATCGCAGCCGGTTTCCACTGCCATATTCACAATATGGTGGGGGTTCAGGTACCCCGACAGGGGGTCCTTGCTGATCTGATAGGCTTCGTCGGCTTTCTTGACGTGCAGGGAATACTCGTCAGCCTCCGAATGAATGGCAACTGAGCGGATGCCCAGTTCGCTGCAGGCCCGGGCAATCCTGACCGCAATCTCTCCGCGATTGGCGATCAGCAGCTTCCGTATAGCCATGGAAAATCCTCCAGGTGATGGAAGTCGTTTGAGTCGAAAAGTTGGTGCTAAGGGCAGACACGCCCTCTTGGCTTGGGGGCTCAGGTGGCAGGTGGCGCCTGCGGCAAGATCGGAAAGCTGGCGCAATGCACTAATCCCGAGAAGCCACTGGCTCCTGAGAGGGTGCTGTTCTGGTGCAGACTGAAATCCCGCAAGCGGTTGCCATGGGAAAGTCCTCCCTCCTGACCACCGTCGTTTGTCACATCCGACAATAACGGGCAGAAAGCCGACTCACAGAACAGGGGTGCTGGCGCAGTGTCCGAGGAATGGGCCGGCAATGAAACCAGGGCCAATGCCAGAATCATGAAAAGGCTTAACACCCGTGTCCGGCATTTTTGTTGGGCGTCCTGCATGGGCGTCCTTTGGTGTGACTAAAGTCGCAATGAGTGTCACGTGATTGCAGCATCGATTCAATACGGTTTTCTGGGCCGAAAGCATCGATTTTTTCGAGCAATGACTCGCTACAGGTAGCTTTATTATTTCGCCTAGCGGTACCGACTTTTGCATTTATGTTGACATGTACCGCTGCTATCTCCGAATATGGAGATATTCTGCCACGCGGTATATGTTTTCGCTTTCTAGCAAGAGAGGCTATTCATGAACTTGAATTACACTACCGAGGAACTCGGGTTCCGTGATGAGGTCCGCGCGTTCCTGGAAAAAAAGCTGCCCGAGGATATCGCCGCCAAGGTGAAGGGGTTCCGCAGGCTCTCAAAGGAGGACCACCAGCGCTGGCAGAAAATCCTCAGCGAACAGGGTTGGTACGCCACCCACTGGCCGGAAGAATACGGCGGTGTGAACTGGAGCCCGGTTCAGAAACACATCTGGGATGAAGAGTCCTCTCGCTACGGGGCACCGCGTTCCGTGCCATTCGGCGTCAACATGGTGGCGCCGGTGATTATCAAGTTTGGCACCGAAGAGCAGAAGCAGAGATACCTGCCCAGAATCCTCAGCGGCGAAGACTGGTGGTGTCAGGGCTATTCCGAGCCCGGTGCCGGTTCAGACCTGGCGTCACTCAAGACCCGGGCCGTGCGCGAAGGCGACCACTATATTGTGAATGGCCAGAAGACCTGGACCACCCTGGGCCAGCACGCCAACATGATTTTCTGCCTGGTGCGCACCAACACCGAAGTGAAGGCCCAGGAGGGCATCTCCTTCCTGCTGATCGACATGAACACGCCAGGGATTACCGTACGCCCAATCATCACCCTGGATGGCGAGCACGAGGTCAATGAAGTCTTTTTCGAGGACGTAAAGGTCCCTGCTGAAAACCTGGTAGGCGAGGAAGACAAGGGTTGGACCTACGCCAAGTACCTACTGACGTACGAGCGCACTGGCCTGGCCGGCATTGGCATTTCCAAAGCTGCTCTCGAGCACTTGAAAGGGTTGGCGAGCCGTCGTCTGAAGAACGGCAAGCCCCTGATCGAAGACGCAACCTTCGGCCAGCGCATCGCCCAGGTTGAAATCGATCTGATGGCCGCGGCGATCAGTAACCTGCGGATCATTGCATCCGTAGAAGGCGGCGGTATGCCGGGAGCGGAAAGCTCCATGCTGAAAGTCCGCGGCACCGAGATTCGCCAGACGATCAATGATCTGGCTCGCCGGGCCATTGGCCCCTACGCCATTCCCTTCGTGGAAGAGGAACTGGATCTGGGTTATGACGGCGATTTCCTCTCTGACGAGAACGCTGCGCCGGTGGCCCCCCAGTACTTCAACAACCGCAAGCTGTCGATTTTCGGCGGGTCCAATGAGATCCAGAAGAACATCGTGTCGAAAATGATTCTCGGGCTTTAAGGAGGCGACCATGGATTTCCGACTGAATGAAGAGCAGCAGATGCTGCAGGACACCGTGGCCCGCCTGGTGCGCGGTGAATACAGCTTTGAGAAACGCCTGGAATACAGCGAATCCGAGCTGGGTTTCAGTGCCGATTTCTGGAAGCAGCTGGGTGAGCTGGGCCTGACGGCTGTGCCCTTCCCGGAAGAACTGGGCGGCTTTGGCGGAACGGGCGTTGAAGTACAGAGCGTGATGACCGAGCTGGGTCGCGGCCTGTGCATTGAACCCTACCTGCAATCGGTGGTTCTGGGCGGCGGGCTGATCAGCCAGGCCGGCAACAGCGAGCAGAAGGAACAGTGGCTTGGCGGCATCGCCACCGGCGAGGTGCGTGCGGCTGTTGGCCTCCAGGAGCCTCAGAGCTTCTATAATCTGAACGATGTCGAAACCCGTGCCGAGAAGTCTGGTGACGGCTATGTGCTGAACGGTCGAAAGGCCGTGGTGATCGGTGGCCATTGCGCCGATGTTCTGGTGGTATCTGCCCGGACTTCTGGCGACAGCCGCGATGCCGATGGCATCAGCCTGTTCCTGATTCCCGCTGACGCGGAAGGCATCGAGCGCCGGACTTATCCGACGATTGATGGCTTCAAAGGCTGCGACCTGTTCCTGAACAACGTCCAACTGGGCCCCGACGCCCTGCTTGGAGACGAAGGCAAGGCAGCCGAAGTGATTGAATATCAGACCGGGCGCGCCATTTCCGCCCTGTGCGGCGAAGCCGTGGGCGCCATGGAAGTGGCCTGTGACCTGACTCTGGAATACCTGAAGCAGCGCAAGCAGTTTGGTGTGCCCATCGGCAGGTTCCAGGTGCTACAGCACCGGATGGTGGACATGATGTCCGAGCTGGAACAGGCCCGCTCCATGGCCATCCTGGCCGCGAGTGTTGCCGACGAGCCCCAGAGCGACGAACGGCGCCGGATTCTCGCTGCCGCCAAGAACGTAATTGGCCGCAGCGGCCAGTTCATCTCCGAACAGGGTATCCAGTCCCACGGTGGCATCGGCATGACCTGGGAGTACAACTTCGCCCACTACGCCAAGCGACTGGTGATGATCAACCATCAGCTCGGCGATGACGACTTCCATCTTGAGCGCTACGCAGCGATGCTGCAGGCGAGCTAACGGGCTTGTCGAGTCACCGGCCCCGCTATCCAAAGGGGCCGGTGACCCGATGCGCCTCAGGTCGTCGAGGCCCCCTTCTTCCACTCCTCTTCCTGCAGCGCACGCCACATCAGTTTCCCCGTGGGCGACTTCGGTAACTGATCTACAAAGTCGATCATAGTCGGCACCTTGTAGGTCGCCATCTGTTCCTTGCACCAGGCAATGATGTCTTCGGCGCTGGTCTGGCCCTCGGCTTCCGGTGTCAAAACAATGCAGGCCTTTACCGTCTCGCCCCGCTTGGGGTCCGGCGCGGAAATGATACACACCTCATGGATTGCCGGATGCCGGTACATCAATCCCTCGACTTCCGATGGCCAGACCTTGTAGCCGGAAGCGTTGATCATCCGCTTGACGCGATCAACCATGAAGAAATAGCCGTCCTCGTCGTAATAGCCCAGATCGCCGGTGCGGAAGAATCGCTTGCCGTCGATTTCCACAAACGCCGCTTCGGTTTCTGCAGGACGGTTCCAATAGCCCTGGGTAACCTGGGGCCCACAGGAAACAATCTCCCCGGTTTCGCCCGGACCCTTTTCCTCAAGCGTGTCGACATCAATGATCCGGCTATCGACATCGAACACAGGAATGCCCAGGCACTGGGATTTCGGGTGGGCGTTGGGATTGATGTGGGTGGCCGCCATGGTTTCGGAAAGGCCGTAGCCCTCGATGTAGTCCAGCCCGGTCATCCGCTTGAGCTTTTCGGCCACGGCAGAGGGCATGGTGGCACCGCCGCCACCAATCATGTTGAGGCTGCTCAGATCGTATTGGCCGATATCGGGATTGGAGAGAAAGTCCACCGCCATGGTGACGATGTTGGTCCAGCCAGTGACTTTGTAGCGCTCGATCAGCCTTGATGCAGTGGTCCGGTCCCAGCGTGTCATAATCACTGAGGCCGCGCCCGCCGCAATGGGTCCATTCATGGAACCGGTCATGCCGGTAACGTGGAAGAACGGCAGGGTGGCGAGCTGAACGCTGTCCGGTGTGGTCAGGTTCCAGAATATCCGGTGGATGGCCGTGGCCATCACCGACCGGTGGGTGTGCATGCAGCCCTTGGGCGCACCGGTAGTACCGGAACTGTAGGGAATCACCGCCAGATCATCCGGCGTGGCCGTGTGGGGGCCCGGCGTGTGTCCGGCGGCCATCGCCGCTTCCCAGGTAATAACCCCAGGCATTTCCTGTGACCAGGCCGGTGCCGCCACTTCAGCCGGAAGGTCCAGATCCGTCTCGGGATCGATGTAGGTGCTGTAAGAAGCCACCACCACCTGTTCAAGATTGCTGTCGCCAATCATCGGTGCAATGAAACCCGCCAGTTCCTGGCCGGCCAGGCAAACCGAGGCGCCGGTATCGGCTATGAAATGTTCCAGCTCCGCCGCCCGGTTCATCGGATTGACCGGTATCACGACAGCATCGGCCCGCAGGATGGCGTAATAGGAGATCACATACTGGGGAGAGTTCTGCATATACAGCAGCACCCGATCGCCCTTCTTCACGCCCTGCGCCTGCAGGTAGCCCGCCATCGTCTCGACTTCCTCGTTGAGACGCCGGTAGGTTATCGGCGCATCGTAGAAGATGATGGCGGTATGGTCCGGATAGCGCCGCGCCGAAATCTCCAGGTTGGTGTAAACGCTGGTTTTCGGAAGCGTCATGGTTTTCGGCAGTTCTTTGGGCCAGACCTTGTAGTGACGATCAAACATCTTGTTATTCTCCAGGGTAAATCTGAACTCTCAGTGCTTCGAACCTTCGCAGGCAATCTTCCACCCGGTATCCGCCAGCAAGCTTGCCCGCTTGCCGACTTCCAGGGCGTTGGCATTGGCGGCATTGCCATCCAGCGCCCGCTTGTAGACGCCCTGCAAAATCGCCGCGAGGCGGAATAACGAGAACGCCAGAAACACATGCCAGTCCCCAATGCCTTCCCGGCCCGTCTTCTCGCAGTAGCGGCGGATAATGGCCTGCTCGTCCGGAAGACCCAGCGCCTCAAGGTTTTCACCCTGTAATCCGCGCATCCCCTCCATGTCGGCGGGCAGGTAAAAGGGCAGGCAAAAATAGGCCAGGTCTGCCAGGGGATGACCCAGTGTGGACAGTTCCCAATCCAGAATGGCGATCACCTCCGGTCGATCCGCAGCCAGCATCAGGTTTCCGAAGCGGTAATCACCGTGGGCGATGGCGGTTTCGTCCTGTGCTGGCAGATGTTCCGGCAACCAGGCCATCAGTTTGTCCATGGCCGGCAGATCATCGGTTTTAGAGGCCAGGTACTGCTTGCTCCAGCGCGCAACCTGGCGCTCCACATAGCCCTCGGGCCGGCCGTAGTCGCCCAGGCCAACGGCGCTCACATCCACTTTATGAAGCGCTGCCAGGGTATCGATGGCGGAATGGTAAGCCGGCAGACGGTCCTCACGATCAAGATCCCGCAGCGCCGAATGGGTGATGATCCGCCCCTCCAGAAAGTCCATGACGTAAAAGGGCGTACCAATCACACCGGCGTCTTCACACAGCACCCGAACGTTGGGCACTGGTACCTCTGTATGTTCGCCCAGCGCCCGCATGACCTTGTATTCCCGCTCGACCATGTGAGCTGACGGCAAGGTTTTCCCCGGCGGCTTTTTGCGCAGCACATAGCTTCCGCTTTCGGTTTCCAGCAGGAATGTGGGGTTGGACTGGCCACCCTGGAATTGCCTGACCTCCATTCGGCTACCAAATTCCGGCAGCGAATTCTGTAGCCATGCCAGAAGTCGGGTTTCGTCGAACTTGTGGGCCGGGAGAACATCGACCAATTCTGGGGTCATACTCATTTTTATTTTAAGCCTTCAGTCATCTCTGAAATTCGCTGGCCGACGGGTGGGGGTGCCTTTGTGCAGGGAACAAAGGTGTCTGAGCGCAGCGAGTTCTTTTTCCCGGAACAAAGGCACCCCCACCTGTCGTGCCTCCCCATTGCATATGTCAAACCTCAGCAAATAGTCTCCCCGCCATCAGCGACGATTACCTGTCCGGTGATGTAGGCACTGGCTTTAGTAGACAAAAACACGGCCAGGCCGGCGATATCCACCGGATCACCAATCCTACGTAGCGGAGTTTTGTCTTCCGCCTGCTTTGCACGGACCGGGTCGTCCCAGAGCGCTTTGGCAAAGTCGGTTTTGATCAGGCCAGGAGCAATGCTGTTGATCCGGATACCTTTTGGTCCCCACTCAACCGCCAGATTACGGGCCAGAGCGGCTTCGGCGGCTTTGGAGACGCCGTAGGTGCCGATCACCGTGTTGCCTCGAAGGCCTGCAATGCTGGAGAGCAGAACGACCGCACCCTCGCCTTTTTCCGCCATCTGGGGCAGCACCATGTTGGTCAGCCAGAAGGTGCTTTTGACGTTGGTGTCCATGATCTTGTCCCAGGCGTCGTCGGTCATTTCTGCCGTGGGTCCGTAGACCGGGTTGGTGGCGGCGTTGCACACCAGTACATCGATGCTGCCCCAGGCTTTGTTGGTTTTCTCTACCAGGTTCTGCAGGTCTTCTTTCCTGCCCACGTGACAGGGAACGGCCATGGCCTCGAAGCCCTGCGCCTTGAGTTCCTCCGCCACCTGCTCACAGGCCTCGGCCTTTCGGCTGGAGATAACCACTTTCGCGCCACAGACGGCCATTTCCCCGGCGATGGCGCGGCCGATTCCTTTGGTGGAACCGGTAATCACCGCGACTTTGCCGGTCATATCAAACAGTGGATTGTTCATCGTCAGGTCCTCGCGCACTGTCTCAGAGGTGATCGATTCAGCGATACTGCCGAAGCTCCATCTTGGCGATGGAATCCATGTGCACTTCGTCCGGCCCGTCCGCCAGGCGCAGTGTCCGAACCTTGGCCCAGGCCTCGGCCAGGAAGGTGTCCTGGGAAACCCCTGCACCACCGTGCACCTGAATGGCCCGATCGATGACCTTCAAGGCCATGCTCGGTGCAATCACCTTGATCATGGCGATTTCCTGACGGGCCACCTTGTTGCCGACGGTGTCCATCATGTGCGCAGCTTTCAGGGTCATCAGGCGGGCCTGCTCAATCTCCATACGGCTACGGGCGATGTCCTTGCGAATGGAGTCAAACTCCGAGAGCTTCCGGCCAAAGGCCTCACGGGCGTTGGCGCGTTTGCACATGAGCTCCAGGGCACGCTCCGCAACGCCGATGGTGCGCATGCAGTGATGGATCCGGCCCGGCCCGAGCCGGCCCTGGGCAATCTCGAAACCACGGCCCTCGCCAAGGAGCATGTTGCTAGCCGGCACCCGCACGTTGTCGTAGTGAATTTCCGCGTGGCCGTGTGGCGCATGATCGTAGCCGAACACATGCAGCGGGCGGATCATCTTCACACCGGGCGCATCCAGAGGCACCAGAATCATGGACTGCTGCTTGTGTTTTTCGGCATCAGGATCGGTTTTGCCCATGACAATGGCGATTTTCGAGTTTCGGGTCATGGCGCCGGAAGACCACCATTTACGACCGTTGACCACGTACTCGTCGCCCTCGCGGCGGATTTCGCAGGCGATGTTGGTGGCGTCTGAAGATGCCACGTCCGGCTCGGTCATGGAGAAGCAGGAGCGGATTTCGCCATCAAGGAGCGGCTTCAGCCACTGCTCCTGCTGCTGGGCGTTGCCGTAGCGGGCAATCGTCTCCATGTTGCCGGTGTCGGGGGCCGAGCAGTTGAATACCTCGGGGGCCATGGCCGAACGGCCCATGATTTCGCAGAGGTGGGCGTACTCGAAGTTGCTGAGGCCTGCGCCGAATTCGCTGTCAGGCAGAAACAGGTTCCACAGGCCGGCGGCCCTGGCCTTTTTCTTGAGATCTTCAATTATGGGTACCGGCGCCCAGCGATCCTCGGCGTCTTCAATCTGGCGATGATGGGTCTCTTCGTTCGGATAGATATGGGCAGCCATGAATTCGTTTAACTCAGACTGCAGCTGTTTCGCCCTGTCAGACAGCTCGAACATTGCCGTTTCCTCTTGTTGTTTTGGTTCGCGACCGCCATCAAACCGGCAATCACCTGTTCCGATCACGCCAATCAGATCGGCACGCCCTCCGGCTTCTCGCTGCCGGAGCGAATGCGAAACGTGGCCTCGGCAATAGCCAGAAGGTTGCCCTGATCGTCATGTACTTCGCCCGTGCTGTTGAAGATCCGGCTTCCTCCGGCGCGTTTACGACCGGTTACCCGGATCACACCTTCAGAACACTGGCCGGTAAACGTGGTGGTGAGGGACAGGGTGATAGCCTTGCGCATCCTGCCCGGATACGGGCAGTAAGTGCCCGCTAGCGCCATGGCAATGTCCAGCAGGGAGGTCAGTACGCCACCATGAATAACGCCGCCCAGATTCAGATGCCCGGGCCGAAGCTCCAGCTCAATGACCGCTTCGTTTTCTTCCCAGGAAGCCTGACGGTAGCCAAGAAGACTGTGGAAGCCAGGCAGATCCTGCCCGTGGGTGGTGTGGCGGTTTTCCTCATTCATCAGACAATCATTCCTGGTGGGCCAGTGCTCTTGTTGTCTTTGTAATTTGTCACGCCTTACGGTTTTGAGTCAATATATTTGAAAGGTTGTTTCGACTAGCAAAACACAGCCCGCCAGGACCAACGAAAAATGAAAGATACAATGGATAGCAGACCGATGTTTCTGTCTGCCATTGCCGCTGAACACATCGGTTGGGCTGGCGTGAGGCGTTGATATCGCGCCTTCCCGGGTCAGAAGAAGCTGGCCTGATGAACTACCCTTGAGTGAAGGACAGCTGCAAACCCGAACCACAAACATCCTATTGCAAAGCCCCGATGTTGTGATAGATTCAGAGAATAAAATTCACCCTGCAGTTACGAGTTCTGCACAGTGAAACACGAAGCAAAGCCACTACAACAATGAACGAGGCACGCTCATGAAACTCTTTGCTACTGCTCGCAAGACTCTGACGGTGTATGCGTCAGCCCTTACTCTCGGTATTACCGCTGCGCTCTCGGCGGCACCCGCTGCGGCCCAGGACACTTTTACCTGGAAGGTGCAGTCCCACTGGCCGGGTTCCAGCAGCTCCTACACAGACAGCCTTGGCCGGATCAAGCGGGTTCTGGAAGAGCGCACCGATGGCCGCCTGAAACTGCAGCTCTACGAGGCTGGCGCCCTGTTCAAGGCTACGGATACTTTCAACGCGGTGAGTCGTGGCATCCTGGAAATGGGCACCATCTCCCCGGCCTATGCCCAGGACAAGATCTCCCTCGCCGGCATTGCCTCTGGCCTGCCGTTTGCCTTCCGCAACGTCTGGGAGGCCGCCTACTTCCACCAGAACCTTGGGTTCGAACAGATGCTGCGAGATGAAGCGGCAGAGCATGACGTTTACTGGGCCACGGACAAAGTCTACCCGACTGAAATGGTGGTCAAGGAGCCGATTGAAAGCGTTGAGGACTTCAACAGCCTGAAGATCCGTTCCTCCGGCGCCCTGCAAACCTTCCTGACCGAAGCCGGAGCCGCCGCCTCCTACATTCCTGGCAGTGAACTCTACTCAGCGCTGGATTCCGGCATCGTGGACGGCGCCCACTGGGGTGCAGCCCAGGGTGCCTACAGCATGGGCCTGTATGAAGTGGCCAAGTACCATGTGCAGCCCGCCCTGAACATTGCTGGCACCGACGTGATCATCGTCAGCCAGAAGGCTCTGAACAAGCTGCCGGAAGACATGCAGAAGATCGTGAAGGATGCCCTCAGCGAACAGTTCTGGATCCGCACCAACGAGTACCAGTACAAGGAACGTATCACCCTGGCCAAGGCCATCGAGGAACAGGGTGTGCAACTGAATGTCCTTCCGGATGAAGTCCAGGACAAGCTGGTTGCTACCGCCCAGGCCATGTGGGACGAGGAAGGCAAACGCAGCGAAAATGCCAAGAAGGCGCTGGATATGCTGAAAGGCTATCTGGCCGATCTCGGCTACCTCTGATCAGCCTTTGCTCTGACCCGGGCCGGAGTCACCGACTCCGGCCTTTCCACCCCCGAAGCCAACCTGCATACAGTGGGAGACTGCCATGAGCGCGATGATCGCCGCCTTCATGAGAGGGGTTACCCGCCTCAATGATTTCGTTGGCCGGTGGGTGGCCCTGCTGATTTTCGCGATGTTCGTGTTCCTTCTGCTCGAGGTCGGCTTCCGCTACCTGCTCAATTCTCCGACGGTCTGGACCAACGAACTGACTCAGATGCTTTTCGGCATCTACGCGGTGATGTCCGGTGGTTACATCATGGCTCATCGCGGCCACGTCAACGTAGACCTGCTGCATTCGCACCTGAGGCCTCGGAAGCGCGCAGCACTGGACATTGTCACCTCTGCGGTCTTTTTCATTTTCACCCTCGCCCTGCTGTGGTTCGGGATCGACATGGCCCGGGAATCCATGTCCAGCTGGGAGACATCCTACTCGGCCTGGAACCCGCCCATCTGGCCGGTGAAACTGGCCATCCCGATCGGTACCGCACTGCTGGTTCTGCAAGGGTTGGTCAAACTGCTTGAAGACATTGCCGTGGCCTTCAACCTGGATTACTACACACCCGAAGAGACGGGCCCTGAAGGAGAGCAGCTGTGAGTATTGAAGCCCTGACTCTCCTGTTTTTCGGTTCGCTGCTGTTTTTCCTGCTGCTGGGCCTGCCACTGGCGTTTGTTCTGGGTGGCGTCTCGGTGGTGTTCCTGTATTTCACCTGGGGGTTTGATTCCTTCTATATGGTTGCCTCCCAGATCTGGGGCACCATGGAAAGCTTCACCCTGGTGGCCATTCCCCTTTTTGTATTCATGGCCATGATTCTGGAGCGAACCGGGGTGGCCCGGGATCTTTACCGGATGATGCATCTCTGGTGTGGTGGTTTGAGGGGCGGCCTGGCCCTGGGCACCCTTGGCATCTGTGCGGTGTTTGCCGCCATGGTGGGCATCAGCGGTGCGGCGGTGGTAGCCATGGGCACCATCGCGCTGCCCTCCATGCTTGAGCGGGGCTACGACCGCAAAATGGCCCTGGGTGTGATCAACACCGGCGGTGGCTGGGGCATTCTGATTCCGCCCAGCATCCTGATGATTCTCTACGCCCTGATCACCGGCGTTTCCGTCGGCCAGATGTTCGCCGCGGGCATTATGCCCGGCATCCTGCTGATGGTGCTGACTGCCATCTACATCCTTGTGCGCTGCCACCTGCAGCCCGAGCTGGCACCGGCGCTGCCAAAAGAAGACCGGGGTACCTGGCCAGAGAAGCTCCGGGCTTTGCGGGCAGTGCTTCTGCCAATTGGCGTGGTGGTCATGGTACTGGGCTCAATTATCGGCGGTATCACCACCCCGACTGAAGCGGCTGCCATGGGCGTTCTGGGCGCCCTGATCTCGGCCGCAGTGTACAAGCAATTCAAATGGAGCATCCTGAAAGAAGCCGCCATCCGCACCTTCAAGCTCACCGGCATGATCATGTGGATCCTGTTTGCCGCCCACGCCTTCAGCGCCGCCTACCAGAGCATGGGCGCCCAGGAACTGATCGAGGGCCTGATGAACATGGTCCCCGGTGGCCCCTGGGGCATCATCATCGCCATGATGGTGATCGTGTTCCTGCTGGCCATGGTGCTGGACCCGGTGGGCATTATGTTGATCACCCTGCCGGTGTTCATGCCGATTGTCGAATCCCTGGGCTTTGATCCGATCTGGTTCGGTATCCTGTTCGTGATCAACATGGAAATCGGCTACATGACGCCCCCCTTCGGCTTCAACCTGTTCTACCTGAAGGGCATTGTGCCGCCGTCGATCACCATGAAGGATATCTACACGTCAGTGATTCCTTTTGTGTTGGTGGAGATCGTCGGCATTATTCTGATCATGATGTTTCCGGAGATTGCCACCTGGTTGCCCGATCTGTTGTTCTGAGACTGAGTGAACCCAAAATTTTGGCAGTGAATCCGTGAAAGCGCTAATCTCATAGGGCTCCCGGCACACGGAATCCGGGGCCCAACACAAGGAGAGACGCTTATGCACGGCCCATTTCCGGCATCCCTGCACACTGCAGTAATCACCTCACTGTTTACCCTGTTCGCGCTATTTTCCACGGGCACCCAGGCCCAGGGCCTGTCCGACCGGGTTATCTCATCGTTTATCGATAGTCTGAAAGCCGCAGAGCAACTGAGCTCCGAATTTGATGATCTGAGCGATGAGATGGACGCTCCAAACGATGGCTCAATGCCTGACTTTTCCAGCATGTTTTCAGATTCACTGAGTGAACTGGAAGGCCATCAGGCCTATGGCAAACTTGAAGACCTGGTTCAGGACCATGGTTTCGGAAGTCTTGAAGAGTGGGCCACAACCGGCGACCGGATTTTCCAGGCCTGGATGGCCATCGAGATGGAGCAGCAGAACCCGGCTGCTCGTCAGGAGATGGACGCAGCTATGGCGGAAATCGAGAACAGCCCCCACATGACAGCCGAGCAGAGAGCCCAGATGCGGGCCATGATGCAAAGTGCCATGGGCGCAATGGAAAGTGCGAGCAACGCGCCGCCAGCAGATGTAGAGGCAGTACGCCCCCACGTTGAAGCCCTGAGGGAAGCAGGCAACTACTGATATCTCGGGCCAGGAAAACAAAAGCCCGGCGGTAACCCGCCGGGCTTTCTTGTTTTGCTAAACAACCATCAGGCTGTCCAGGCAGCAGCCATCACGACATCAGGTTGTAAACAAACACAATAGCAACCGCGATGGGGGTAACAAACCGGATCAGGTTGTACCAGAGGGTGAAAGCACCGCCCTGAAGCGCCAGATCGGTTTTCAGTGACTCCTTCGCCACGAACCAGCCGACAAACACCGCGGTCAGCAGACCGGAAAGGGGAAGCAGCACGTTGGCCGTGAAGAAGTCCAGCAGGTCAAAGATGGTCTTGCCCTCAAAACGCTCGAACATGGCCAGCGGGGCCACATCGGCCCAGACGTTGAGCGACAGGATCGAGGCAATACCCAGCGCCCAGCAAAGCACACCCACCAGAACAGCACTGCCTGTGCGTGCGAAACTGGTTTTTTCCTCAACCCATTCAACCACCGGCTCCAGCAGGGAAATACCGGAGGTCCAGGCGGCGAACAACAGCAGGATAAAGAACAGGGTGCCAAACAGGCCGCCCATGGGCATATTGCCGAAGGCCAGCGGCAGGGTCTGGAAGATCAGGCCGGGGCCGGCACCGGCTTCCAGGCCGTTGGCAAACACCACCGGGAAGATGGCCAGGCCGGCCAGCAGCGCCACAACGGTATCCATGATGGCGACGCCTACGGCGGTACGGCCAATGGACACATCCCGGCCCAGGTAGGAGCCGTAGGCCATCATGATCGCCATACCCAGGCTCAGGGTAAAGAAGGCGTGACCGAGGGCGATCAACACGCCGTTAATGGTCAAAGCCCCAAAATTCGGCGTGAACAGGAAGCTGACGGCCTCTCCGAAATGGCCCGTTGTGGTGGCATAGCCAACGGCCACCAGCAAGAGGATAAACAGGGCCGGCATCAGGATGGTAACAGCCCGCTCCAGACCGCCTTTCAGTCCCTGGGAAACCACCAGGATAACCAGTGCCATAAAGACGGTGTGCCAGAGCAGCAACTGACCGGGGCTGGCCAGAAGGCCACCGAACAACTCACCAATGGAGTCTGCCGTGCCACCGGTAAAATCACCCATGGCGGCATGTCCTACGTAGGACGCGGCCCAGCCACCAATCACCGAATAAAAGGAGAGGATCACAAAGGCCGCAATCATCCCGATGATGGCAGAGATCCGCCAGCCCGGGGCGCTGAGATTGCGCTCGGCTACCAGGCGCATGCTGGTAATGGGGTTGTGGCGACCATTACGGCCGATAAATACTTCCGCCATCATGATGGGAATACCGATTACTGCAATACACAGCAGGTAAACCAGCACAAAGGCGCCACCACCATTTTCGCCGGTAACGTAGGGGAACTTCCAGATATTACCAAGACCGACGGCCGAACCGGTTGCCGCCAGAATAAACGCCAACCGGGAGGACCAGAGACCACGGGCGGCCCCTGAACCGTTGCCCGAAACCGAGTTGGACTGAGTCATGTTGTGTTCCTGTGCTTTTGGCTGAGGAATGTCTTGAAAAAGGATAGCCGCGGCGTTGCCGGGGCAATTGGGGCGGGATTCTGCCAGCACTGGCGCGTTGATGCCAGTGCTGGCGCCCTCCCGGGCCGGGTTGATCCGGCGGGAAGAAAGGAAAGTAAAAGCTAACTAGCCGTTTTTGCTGATAAACCTGGCGATCAGGTCTTTCAGGCCACGGGACATGGCGCTGAGCCGGTCACTGCTTTGCTTGGCGGAGTCGGCCTGGGCATCACTGTGATCAGCCAGCTCGGCAATGTTGGTGATCTGACGATTGATCTCATCGGACACCTGGCTTTGCTCTTCAAAGGCCGCAGACATGCTGATAAAGCTGTCGGAAATGGTCTCGATCGATGTCACGATATCCTTCAGGGAGTTTTCGGCTTCGCGCACCTTTTCAAGCCCCTTGCCAGCCACTGCCTCGCCGTCACGGGTTGCCTGAACCGCCGAGTCCACCTGCTGCCGGAAGTCGTCGATAACGTTCTGGATCCGCACGGTGGATTCCCTCGTGCGGCGAGCAAGAGAGCGCACCTCGTCCGCCACCACAGCAAAACCGCGACCCTGTTCACCCGCCCGGGCGGCTTCAATAGCTGCGTTCAGAGCCAGCAGATTGGTCTGCTCGGCAATCTCGGAAATCAGGTTGGCGGCCTCACCAATGCTGTTGGTGGACTCACCCAGCTTGCTGATGGTCGAACCAATACCGTTCACCCGGGTTACCAGCTCCTCGATGGCCACCAGTGCCTCGGCGCTCCGGTCGCTGCCCACCCCCGCCAGGCGATTGGCTTCTTCGGCTTCACGGGCATTGCTGTTAACTGACTCGGCCACTTCCTGGATTGACGCGGTCATTTCATTGATGGCCGAAGCGGTCTGGTCGGTTTCCGCCCGCTGCCGGGCGATCGCCGCTGCGCCATCGCTGATATAGCCATGGGAAGCCCTTGCCTGCTCGTAGAGCAGTTCCGCCTGGTCATCAATACGGGCCAGAGCCGTACGAACCCGGGCTTCTTCACTGACCAGCAACAACGACAGCTGCGAGAACAGACCCCGCTCGTCACTGTAGGTACGGGCGACGATGGGATCGCGGAAGGCATCCGGGCGAAGGTCCAGCAGCTTACGCAAGCGAGCGGCCAGGGAATTGAAGACCAGGCCGAACCCAAGCGCATGACCCACAACAATCAGGCCTGCGGCCAACCAGGGTTGATTGATCTGGAGGGCACCGAGGCTGAGTATCAGCGACACCAGAAACGGCCAGCCGGAACGAAGCATCGACAACGCACGGTTACTGAAGGATGAGGTCAGTTTGCCGGCAGAAATCTTGCCATAAAGACGCTCAGCACGGGCGATCTGCTCGCGGGTTGGCTCGACCCGCACCGACTCGTAGCCCACCATCTGGCCATTCTCACGAATCGGTGTGACGTAGGCGCTGACCCAGTAATGGTCGCCACTCTTGGCCCGGTTCTTGACCACGCCCATCCAGGCCTTGCCGGCCTTCAGGTAGTCCCACATATCCTTGAACACGGCCTGGGGCATGTCCGGATGGCGGATGATGTTGTGGGCCTGGCCCACCAGCTCTTCCTGGGAGAATCCGCTGATTTCCACGAACTCATCGTTGCAGTAGGTGATTACGCCCTTCAAATCCGTGGTGCTGATCAACCGCCCGCCTTTACGCATCTTGATTTCACGTTGGGTAACCGGGAGATTCTTGCGCATAAACGGACCTTCTGACTGGAGCTGACCACAGGAATAAAACAGGCAGCAAGGGTAAACCCCAATGAACATCAATGATATTCATCAACGGTTACCCTGCGTATGAGGAGTGTAACGGCAGCCCTTAAGAGAACCTTAGTCCGTGCAGATACTTATGCCGAAACGGCCAGCCGCGCCCGGGGATGGAAACGGGCATTGACCCAGAGGGAGAAGACAATCACGCCACCGCCGATCGCCAGCCTCAGTAAATCGGCATCGCGGTTCCAGATCAGCAGGTTCACGACAAGGCCCGCCGGCACCAGGGCATTGTTCATGATGGCCAGGGTACCGGCATCAACCACACAGGCACCGCGATTCCAGAGGAACAGGCCGAGGCCGGAGGCCGCAAGGCCCAGCCATGCCAGAATGCCCCATTGCACCGGCGTGGTTGGCAGCTTGTCGGCATTGCCAAAAATCAGGAAGGAAGGCAGCGCGATAATCAGGGCACCGAAGAAGAAATAGCCGAAGGTGCGGTAAGCAGGCATGCCGGTAGGGTAATGCTGCATCACATGCTTGTAACCTACCTGGCCGGCAGCAAACGTGAAGTTCGCCACCTGGAGCAACAGAAAACCGGTGATGAAGTCCTCACTGAGGCCGTCATAGCGTATGATACCTGCCCCGACCGTTGCGATGGCTGCGGCCAGAAGCGCCACCGGTGAAAACCGGCGGAAAAGCGCGTCATCGAGCAGGGTCACGTACAGCGGGGTGAAAATCGTGAACAGCAGCACTTCCGGCACGGTCAGGTAGCTGAAAGACCGGTAAAGGCACAGATAGGTAATACCGAACTGCAGCATGCCGGTTACCAGGATGCCCAGCTTCTGTCCTGACGCCACGCCACGCCAGCGGGTGAACGGCAGAAACACCAGGGCACCCAGCAGAACACGGCTGAGTACCGCAAAATCACTGTCTACCTGGCCGGCCAGAAATTCGCCAATCAGACTGAATGAAAACGCCCACAGAACGGTAACAAAAACCAGAAGTCCCATCGCCACTGCCATCTGTTGTGATCAAGGCGCGTACTTTAACGGTTTTGGGAGAAACTTGCAGTGCAGAAGCATCGGATAGCGCTCAATGGATGAGATTCACCAGCCATTACCGGAACCCAGGCAACCTCTGGTAGCCAGAACCCTCACCGAGTGGCGTACGCTCGCGGTTCTGGGCGGGCCGATCCTGATTGCCCAGGTTGCCCAGATGGCCAACGGTGTGATCGATACCATCATGGCCGGCCACGCGAGTGCCGAGGATCTTGCGGCAGTGGGTATTGGTAGCAGCCTGTGGATGCCCTTGTTCCTGTTTTTCATGGGCATGCTGGGGGCGCTGCAACCCATAATCTCCGGCTACAACGGTGCCCGGGAGGTCGGGAAAATCATGCCCGCCACCTGGCAGGGACTGTATCTGGCCGCTGCCGGGTCCGTGATCATGATCCTGTTGCTGACCCACGTACACCCGGTGCTGGCGCTTCTGAACCTGGAGGCCAACACCGCGCGCATTACCCAGGGCTACCTTAATGCCTTCGCCTGGGGTATTCCTGCCCTGCTGTTACTGACAGCACTTCGGGGCCTGACCGATGGCCTCGGGCACACACGCGTGATCATGGCCTTCTCCGTGCTCAGCACACTGATCAACCTTCCGATGAACTACATCTTCATCTACGGCAAACTGGGGCTGCCGGCGTTTGGTGGCGTTGGCTGTGGCTGGGCGACCTCCATCTCCAACGGTGTCGCGGCAGCGGCATTGCTCGTATACCTGAACCTCAGCCGGGTTTACCGTCAGTTCCACCTTATTTCCGACTGGGTCAAGCCGGATCTGGCAGGCATTCGCTACATCCTCGGTATCGGCGTGCCCATTGGCTTTACCATCTTCGTTGAGGCCAGCCTGTTCTCGGTGATCGCCCTGTTTCTGGCACCCCTCGGCCCGGTTGTGGTGGCCGGGCACCAGATTGCCCTGAACGTGGTGTCTTTACTGTTCATGCTGCCACTGAGCATAGGCATGGCGCTGACGCTGCGCGTCAGCTTCCTGATGGGCGCCCGGGCGCCGGCTACCGCGCGGCTGATCTCCCGCAGTTCGCTGATTCTCGCTGCCGCTACGGCGCTGGTTTTCGCAATACTGCTGTTCGTGTTCTCCCGGGAGATCGCAGCACTCTACACCAGCGATACCGAGGTTCAGGCGGTCACCGTCAGGCTCCTGATGTTCGCGGCCCTGTTCCAGATTGCCGACGTTATCCAGGTAACCTGCATCAGCGCCCTGCGCGGTTACAAGGACACCCGCATTCCGATGTTCATCATGCTGTTTTCATTCTGGGGCGTGGGCATGCCCCTAGGATATCTGCTGACCTTCACCGACTGGCTGGTGCCGGCTATGGGCGCTGCCGGCTTCTGGGTAGGCCTGACCGGTGGGCTGGCATCGGCCAGCATTCTGTTGGGATGGCGACTTTTCCTGTATGCGCCGGATAACCGTCAGACGGCATTGGCTGCCGGTTCCGGCGACTCCTGAAGATCCGCAAAAACAATCCGGTCCCGACCGGTTTCCTTGGCTTCGTATAGCGCGGTGTCGGCCCGGGCCAGCCAGCTATCGACGCCCTCACCATGCCGGAGCAAGGCCACACCAAACGAAGCGGTGACCGATCCACCGGGGTGCTTCATGTACTTGCGCAGAACCTGCTGTAAATTGTTCATTACCGCCTTGAGGCCAATGCCATCAACTCCCGGCAAGAGCAGCACAAACTCCTCACCACCGTACCGGAACAGCTGGTCTGATTTGCGCGTGTTCTGTTTGAGCAAGGCAACCAGCTCGGTAAGCACATCATCGCCGACACCGTGGCCATGCTCATCGTTGATTCTCTTGAAATGATCGATATCCAGCAGAACCAGGGCATAGGGCAGGCCGGTACGCTCGGCATCTGCCGCGGCCAGATCCAGCTCCTGATCCATTGACCGCCGGTTCTTGATACCGGTGAGCGGATCAATGGTTGCCAGGTGCTCCAGGCGCTCCCGCTGATCGTGGTTTCTGTGAGCGAATACATAGGCGCAGGCGCTGACCACAAAGGCGGTTGAGGCGAACGACCACATCTGTACGTCCGAGCGGAAGGCGCCGCCATGAACAATCAGGGCAACGACCGAAGCAATGTTCAGAAACACTGCGATACGGGGATTTGCGAGGAAGAAGGTGGTTACCAGACAGGGGTATAGCCAGAATAGCCCGGGCTCTCCCACCACAGTACCCACCGCCACCGCACCGGAACAGGCAATGACCGCAGACGCCAGACCGCTTCTGCGGGTATCTCCGGTAATCCAGGCATAGACCACGGCACCCAGGATACCCAGGAGAATCGAGCTATCCACCAGTCCAGCCAACACATTACCCTGCATGAAGCGCATGACCGCAAAGGGCGTGATGCCCAGAATGGCGGAGGCCCCGAGCAGGGTAATAATGGACAGCCTGAAATCCGTTCTGAGCCGATAGAGCATTTAGCTTATTCGTCCGATCAAAGTACTATTTTTAATTCCAGAATAGCGCAAGCAACTTGAATGATCGTTACAGGGCAACGATTCTTTACACATTCTCCCTCAAAAAAGACAAAGTGTGAACGCCTGCTCATTTTTTTGTATCAAAGAACAGCACAAGCCGTAAAACCAGGTAAAACCACGCCATTCCATGGCCACAGGCATGCTCACTTCAGTGGAGCCCCAAAGGCATTCGGGGTTACACTTGCTATGCTAAGTAACTAACCTGTACACGAGACACCTGATTTGACCGAACTCGTCCGAATCGCACCCGGCGCGCTGACCATCGGCCGGCCTCTGCCCTTTAACGTCTACGACGCAGACGGCAATGTCCTTCTGCGCCAGGGCTATGTGATTCAGACCAATTCCCAGCTGGAACAACTGTTCGAACGGGGCCGGTTCAAGCCCCGCAAGATCGAGCGTCCCCAGGAAGAAGTCTTCGAGGACAACCGGGAGCGCAATCCCTTTGCCGACTACCCGGACCTGCTCCACTCCCTCGAAGCAACCCTGAACGCCATCACCGAATCCGACCCCTCGGCACAGAAACGCCTGCTGGGCCTGGCCCGGATGATCGAGCGCACCTGCAGCGAATCACCGGACGCCAGCCTGGCCCTGGTCCATCTCTATTCGATCGGGCCGGTCATTTATGAACAGATCCTGTTCTACGCCATTCTGTGCCAGTTCATCGGCCGGCAGTTCGGGCTGGAAGAGAACCGGGTTTCTGTTCTCACCGCAGCCGCGCTCACGGCCAATCTTGCCCTTGTGCCGATTGCCGACAAGCTCAACGCCTCCAATACGGTCCTGAACGACGAGCAACGGAGCGTGATTCGCAAGCACCCCCAGCGCAGTATCCAGGCTCTCAGGGCCGCAGGCATTGATAACAAGCTACTGCTCACCATCATCGCCCAGCATCATGAACAGGCCGACGGCACTGGCTATCCGAAGGGGCTCAGCGGCACCGAAATACGGCCGGAAGCGGAAATTCTTGCGCTGGCGGAGCGCTACGTGGCGATGATCACCAAACGGGCCTACCGACAGCGCATGAACGTGGCCAACGCCAGAAAGCTGATTGCAAATCTTGCCGATGGCAAGTTCCGCCCGGCCATACCCAAGGCCCTGCTACAGGTGCTGGGCGAGTTCCCGCCCGGCATTCTGGTGCGTCTGGAAAACAACGAAGTGGGCGTGGTCACCCGCCGGCCGGTGCGGGCCCGGGGGCCTTTCGTGAAAGCCATCTTCGGCCCCCGGGGCAATCGCTACACCGGCACCTTCGAGCGGGACACCAGCGAGCCCGATTTCGGTATCCAGTCCCTGGAAGAGCCCGAGATCATGCCCTCCATGGACTTCAGTCTGGTCTGGGGCTTTCGCTCCTGAACATCCTTATCTCGCTATAGACCCAGTGCTTTGGCGTGATGATCGAGGTGATCATCAATGAACGAGGCAATGAAGAAATAGCTGTGGTCGTAGCCCCGATGCATGCGCAGGTTGATGTGATGGTGGAACTTCTCACAGGTATCCGCCAGTACATCCGGGTTCAACTGGCTGTCCAGAAACTCGTCTGCAGTGCCCTGATCAACCAGTAGCGGCAGGCGTTCCCGGGCGGTCGGGATCAGCAGTGTGGCATCCCATTCTTCCCAGCTACGCGGATTATCGCCGAGATAGCCCTTGAACGCTTTCTGGCCCCAGGGACATTCAGTGGGGTTGGCGATGGGTGCGAACGCCGATACCGAGGCATAGCGGCCGGGGTTCTTCAGGGCGCAAATCAGGGCGCCGTGGCCGCCCATGGAATGGCCACTGACAGACCGTTTGTCTGTTACAGGCAATTCGTTCTCGATCAACTGCGGCAATTCCTTCACCACATAGTCATACATCCGGTAATGCGGCGCCCAGGGCTGTTGGGTGGCGTTAATGTAGAAACCGGCCCCGGAGCCAAAGTCGTAACTGTCGTCTTCACCCGGCAGGTTCAAACCCCGGGGGCTGGTGTCCGGGCAAACAATCGCCATTCCCAGTTTCGCAGCCTTCTTCAGGGCAGCGGCCTTTTGCATGAAATTCTGGTCGGTACAGGTCAGCCCCGATAGCCAATAGAGGACCGGCACCTTGCCCGGGTTGGAGCCCACGGCCACGGGCGGCAGGTACACCGCAAATTCCATGTCGCATTCGAGGGTCGCGGAGGTATGCCGGTACCGGCGGTGCTCGCCTTCGAAACAGACGTTCGTGGATAGGAGTTCCATAGTGTCCTCAATTCAGAAAATAAGTGTGTTTCAGTCCAGGGCACTGGCGTGCTTCGGCGGCTCCAGACCAAAACCGGTGCGCGCCAGCTCGGCCAGGATAGCGGTACGCGTGACTATACCAATCAGTTTGTCGTGATCCACAACAGGGTAAACTTTTGGCTTACCCGCACCGAGGTTCTGGGCGAGATCCACAACGGCCATCTCTGCCGAAATCGTTACCGGTTTCCGGAACATGACATCGTCAACCAGCGGGTCGCCCTCGCGGTGATAGCCGCTGACCAGCAGAGCGTGGATGCAGTCCTGCTCGGAGATAAAACCGATGACATGGCGCTGGTCATCAACTACCGGCAGGCCGGTTACGTGGTTGTGGAGCAGTGTCTTAACCACTTTGGTGAGCTGCGTGCCGCAACGGATCGGCTCGATGTGGTTCCACATGACATCTGACACTTTCAGTGAACGCATGGGCAGAATCCCTCCCCTTGTTGGATGGTCGCCATTGCTATGAGCATAGGCAATCACACCCGAATCCACCACTTTTCCCGGGCCATCGGTTTACACCGGAAAATATCTGACTAAACTCAACCGGTTATACCCAATCCGGGTCAAAAATCCAAACCAATCCATGGCATACAGAGGGAGATCCCATGGAAGCTATTTCTGAATTCGTAGGGCAGATAAACGGACTGGTCTGGGGCCCTCCCATGCTGGTCCTGATACTTGGCGTCGGGCTGTTCCTCAGTCTGGGGCTCAAGCTGATGCCGGTGCTGAAGCTGGGCGCCGGGTTCCGGCTGATGTGGAAGGGCCGCACCGCCGCCGGTGCCGAGTCCCAAGGTGAAATCCCGCCGTTCCAGGCATTGATGACAGCGCTCTCCGCCACCGTGGGCACCGGCAACATTGCCGGGGTTGCCACGGCGGTGTTCCTGGGCGGCCCCGGGGCCCTGTTCTGGATGTGGCTCACGGCCCTGGTGGGCATGGCCACCAAGTACTCTGAAGCAGTGCTGGCCGTGCGCTACCGGGAAGTGGACGAGCGCGGTGATCACGTCGGTGGCCCCATGTACTACATCCGCAACGGGCTGGGGCGCAAGTGGGCCTGGCTTGGCGTGCTGTTTGCGGTCTTTGCCGCCATCGCCGGGTTTGGCATCGGCAACACGGTGCAGGCCAACTCGGTGGCCGATGTCATGGAGACCAATTTCGGGCTGCCACACTGGCTGACCGGCCTGGTTCTCATGGTTCTGGTGGGCATGGTCCTGATTGGCGGTATTCGCAGGATTGGCCACGTAGCCAGCGCTCTGGTGCCCCTGATGGCGGTTTCCTATCTGATTGCCGGGCTGGTCGTGCTGGCTATCAACGCCGCCGATATTCCTGCCGCCATTACCCTGGTGATCAAGCATGCCTTCAGCCCCATCGCCGCCGAAGGTGGCTTTGCCGGTGCAGCAGTCTGGGCAGCGATCCGCTTTGGTGTGGCCCGGGGTATCTTTTCCAATGAAGCTGGCCTGGGCTCCGCCCCCATCGCCCACGCCGCGGCGCAAACCCGTAACCCGATCAACCAGGGCATGGTGGCCATGCTCGGCACCTTCATCGATACCATCATTATCTGCACCATCACCGGTCTGGTGATCATCACCTCCGGCACCTGGACCTCTGGCGAATCCGGCGCCGCACTGACTTCAATGGCGTTTCAGGAGGCACTACCCGGCGTTGGCAACTATCTTGTAGCTATTGCCCTGGCAGTATTCGCCTTCACCACCATCCTTGGCTGGTCATTCTACGGGGAGCGCTGTATCGAATTCCTGTTCGGCGTAAAGGCCATAGTGCCGTACCGTGTTGCATGGATTCTGGCCATCCCCGTGGGCGCGACTCTGAACCTAGGTTTTGTGTGGCTGGTGGCAGACACCCTGAACGCCATGATGGCGCTGCCAAACCTGATAGCTCTGCTCATGCTGAGCCCGGTAGTATTCAAACTCACCCGGGAGCACTTTGAGAAAGAGAAGGCTCTGGGGGTTTGAACCCCTTGTAATTGCCTCATCCTGCACCAAGGTTTGTCGTATACACTCAGAACATAACCCGGCAGTTTTCGGGCCGGAATAACTAACGAAATTGTCACTAACATGATCGAAGGAGAGTACACATGACTTTACGTCTCGGAGATACCGCACCCGATTTTGAGCAGGACTCCAGTGAAGGGAAGATTTCGTTTTACGACTGGCTGGGCGACAGCTGGGGCGTGCTGTTTTCACACCCGGCGGATTTTACCCCGGTCTGCACCACGGAACTGGGCCTGACAGCCAAGCTGAAGGATGAATTCGCCAAGCGCGGCGTGAAGGCCATCGCCCTGAGTGTTGACCCGGTCGATTCCCACCACGAGTGGATCAAGGACATCAACGAAACCCAGGGCTGCTCGGTGAACTTCCCGATCATCGCGGACCATGATCGTAAGGTGTCGCAGCTGTACGACATGATTCACCCCAACGCCGACAGCAGCCTCACCGTGCGTTCGCTGTTCGTGATTGATCCGAACAAGAAAGTGCGGCTGATGATTACCTACCCGGCCAGCACCGGTCGTAACTTCAACGAAGTTCTGCGGGTAATCGATTCGCTGCAGCTGACCGACGAGCACAAGGTTGCCACACCGGGCAACTGGGAGCGTGGCGGCGATGTAGTGATCGTTCCGTCCCTGCAGGACGAGGATGAAATCAAGCAGCGCTTCCCGAAAGGCTACAAGGCCGTGAAGTCCTACCTGCGGATGACACCGGACCCGAAAGCCAACTGGAGCGGTGACTGATCACCAGCCTCCAACGCAAATAGAAAGGCCGGGCAGCTTGCGCTGTCCGGCCTTTTTTGTGCGACTGAGGTCAGGTGAATACCTTCACCTGACCTCGATACCTCAACGATCAGAATGCCGGAACAACGGCACCCTCATACTTCTCCATGATGAAGTCGCGAACCGCGTCAGACTTCAGCGCGGCAGCCAGTTTCTGCATGGCTTCGCTATCCTTGTTATCCGGACGGGCAACCAGGATGTTCACGTAGGGTGACTCGGATCCCTCGATCACCAGCGCGTCTTCAGACGGGTTCAATCCGGCTTCCAGCGCATAGTTGGTGTTGATCAGCGCCAGGTCCACCTGGTTCAGGATACGGGGCAGGGTGGCTGCTTCCAGCTCCTTGAAGTCCAGGTCTTTCGGGTTCTCGGCAATATCACGGGGTGTGGCTGTGATCTTGCTTTCATCCTTCAGGGTAATCACGCCGGCCTTCTGCAGGAGCAGCAGTGCACGGCCACCGTTGGTGGGGTCGTTCGGAATGGCAACCACCGCACCTTCTTTCAGCTCGTCCAGCGAATCGATCTTGCTGGAGTAGGCGCCAAACGGCTCAACGTGAACACCGGTCACGGTTACCAGGTTGGTGCCACGGCCTTCGTTGAACTCGTCCAGGTACGGCTGGTGCTGGAAGAAATTGGCGTCCATCCGCTTCTGGTCCACCTGGATGTTTGGCTGGATGTAGTCAGTGAATACCTTCACGTCCAGTTCCACGCCCTGCTCAGCCAACTGGGGCTTCACGAATTCCAGGATTTCCGCGTGGGGAACCGGTGTGGCTGCTACAGAGAGTTCTTCGGCAGCAACGGCGCCGGAGAAAGTAGCTGCGGCAGCCAGTGCTGCGAGTGTTTTCTTCAGATTCATAGAGCGATTCTCCTGTTGGACATCTTGAACGAATGAATTCGGGTTGGGAGTACGGCCCGCAGTCGGTCGGAAACCCCTTCCGAAAAACGCCCGTGAATACGTCCATGTAGGGCTCGGTCGCGCCATCCCTGGCGCTCCACGTTTTCGGAAGGGGTTTCCAACCGCCCGCCGGCCTATGCCCAGCTTTTCTATTTTCTGCTGAAGTACAGAACCAGACGGTCGCCGACCATCTGCAGCACCTGTACGAAAATAACCAGTAGGGCGACTGTAATGACCATTACATCGGTCTGGAATCGTTGATAGCCGAAGCGGATGGCCAGGTCGCCGAGGCCGCCGCCACCGATCACACCGGACATGGCCGCGTAGGACACCAGCGTTATTGCAGTAACAGTAATGCCGGCGATGATGCCCGGAAGCGCTTCCGGTAACAGAGCACCGAAGATAATCTGTTTAACGCTGGCGCCCATGGCCTGGGTGGCTTCGATGATGCCCCGGTCCACTTCCCTAAGGGAGGTTTCTACCAACCGTGCAAAGAACGGTGCACCGCCAGCCACCAGGGGCGGAATCGCTCCGGCCACGCCCAGAGACGTGCCGATCAGCATTACGGTGAAGGGAATCATAACGATCAGCAGGATGATAAACGGCACGGAACGGAGTACGTTCACCACGAACGACAGCACCGCATAGGCTACCGGCTGTTCCAGCAGCTGGCGTTTGCCGAAAAGGAACAGCAGGACACCGATGGGCAGGCCGATCAGAACACTGAATAGCAGGGACATGCCCACCATCACCAGGGTGTCCCAGCTGGCCCAGCCGATTTCGGTCCAGTCTACATTGCTCAACAGGGCTTCCATCAGCGCAGTACCTCCACGTGAACGTCGGCGGCTTTCAGCGCCTCCATGGCCACCTGCAGATCACCGCCCACCAGAGACAGGGTCAGCTGGCCGTAGGGGGTGTCCTTGATGTGGTCGATGCGGCCGGAGAGGATGCTGAAATCCACGCCAGATTCCCGGGCGACGCTGCCCAGCAGCGGCTTGTAGGTGGATTCGCCCTTGAAGGTCAGGCGCAGGATGCGGCCGTCGGCCTTGCTCAGGTCTTCCTGCAGTTCTTCCCGGTCAATGCTTTCACTCTCGAATACGAAGTCCCGGGTGGTCGGATGCTTCGGGTGCAGGAACACTTCGCTGACCGGGCCCATTTCCACCACTTCACCGGCGTCCATCACCGCCACCCGGTCGCAGACGCGGCGTACCACGTCCATTTCGTGGGTGATCAGGACGATGGTGAGGCCTAGTTCGCGGTTGATATCCGCCAGAAGCTTCAGCACCGACTGGGTGGTTTGCGGGTCCAGGGCGCTGGTGGCTTCGTCGCAGAGCAGGATCGTGGGCCGGCAGGCGAGGGCGCGGGCAATGCCCACTCGCTGTTTCTGACCGCCGGAGAGCTGCGACGGGTATTTGTTGGCGTGGTCGGTGAGGCTGACACGGGCCAGCAGTTCTTCAACGCGATCCCGGATTTCAGCCTTGGAGTAAATGCCTGCCAGCTTCATGGGGAAAGCAATGTTGTCCGCCACGGTTTTCGACGACAGCAGGTTGAAATGCTGGAAGATCATGCCGACCTTGCGCCGGAACGCACGCAACTCGGCGGCGTCGTAGTCGGTGATGTTTTCGTCATCGATCAGGATGCGGCCACCGGTGGGCGGCTCCAGCAGGTTGATCAGACGCACCAGCGTCGATTTGCCGGCGCCGGAATGGCCAACGATGCCGAATACCTCTCCGGTTTCAATGGTCATATCGGTGGGATGCAGCGCGGGGATCGCCCGGCCGCCTACCTGATACGACTTCTGTACCTGGTCAAATACAATCACGGTCAGCGCCTTGTGGGTGCAGCGTTAAAACCGGCGATTATAGCCCAAACGGCGGGCAAACCCGAATTCCGGAATGATTCTCAGTGTGGGTAGATATCCCTACACAAACGGTTACCTGACACCGGACAGCCCGGTGAACTAAACTTGGATAACAAAAGAACCTTACACTTGCCAGAGGCGCGCTGCCCAGAGACTCACCAACGTGACCAACGAAAAACAACCAACGCCCTCAAGGATGAATTCTACCCAGGCATGGGTTACCTATCTCAGCAAAGTCGAGCTACCAGTACTGGCCAATACGCTGCGACGCATCAACGAACTGACCGACAGCAAAAACAGCACGGTTAATGAGCTGGCAAACGTGATTCTCAACGATGCCCAGCTCACCTCACAGGTGCTGCGGCTGTCCAATACCGTGTTTTATAACCAGACCCGGACCCAGGTCAGCACCGTAAGCCGAGCCATCACCCTGATTGGTTTTGACGCCGTGAAATCCATGGCCATCTCCTCACTGATCGTCGACACCCTGTTGAAACGCAACGATCGCCCTCACCTGTTGCGCTGTCTGGCCCGGGCCATTCACGCCGCTGTCCAGGCCCGGTGCCTGATGCCAAAACGCAACGAGACGGCGCTTGAAGAGGTGTTTATCGGGGCGTTGCTGATGAATATCGGCGAATTGGCCTTCTGGTCCTGTGAAACCGATCAGGCCAGGGAACTGGAAGAACGCCTGCGACTCGATGAGCCGCCGGTTGAGGCGCAAAAGGCTGTGCTGCATTCGACTTTTACCGAAATCACCCGCGGCCTTGTGGATGCCTGGTCTCTTGGACCGTTCATCAAGGATGTGGTCTCTCCGGGACAGGCCAACTCCATGGCCTCTAGCCTGGTGCGGAATTCCGTGGATATGGCGCGCTTGTCCGAACAGGGCTGGAGCGGCCCGGACATGGACAAGGTACTGGAACGTCTGGGCAAAGACATTGGCGAAAGCCCGGCCGTAGTACGCGACCAGCTCAAGGTGAACGCCTCTGAGGCGACCCGGGTGGCCGTTTCCCTGGGCATTCCCCAGGTCACCGCCATGATGCCCGGCGCGGAGGGCAAGCCCGGTGACATCGGGGCAAAGGCCCCCGACATGGATCCGGAATTACAACTGGAAATCCTGCGTGAACTGAGCCAGTGCCTGGCCGAGAAACCGGACATCAACGAAGTTTGTCAGCTGGTCATCGAGGGTATCCACAGGGCAATTGGTATGCAGCGGGTGGCCCTGTTGATGGGCGACCGCACCGGCAACGAGCTGGTGCCCCGCAAACTGGGTGGCCGTGGCACCGAGGAATGGCGCCAGCACTTCGTGATCCGCAAGGACGGCACTGGTCCGCTGGGCCCGTTATTGCCCCATGCACACTGCAGCATCTACGAGCCCAAACCAAACGCCGAAGGGGTCCCCTACGATCGCTGGCTCGGCAAAGTACCTGCGCTGATTGGTCCGATCAAGGCCAATGGACGCCTTATTGGCCTGTTCTACGCGGACAATGCGGCCGGCACCTACACGCCCTCGAAAGAGCAGCTGTCCGCATTCGGCCACTTCATCCAGAACGCGCAGCTGTGCCTGACGCTGTTATCAACACACTGACAGCCAGAACGAGAGGGTTCCGGCTGTCAGTCGTTTCCTAGTGCAGAGCTCGCATTTGGCGCGGATAGAGCGCTGCACTGACTTCCGGCTCTTCCAACAGGTCTGCCAGCTCGCGGTCTACGGTGGTCTCTTCACCTTCTTCCGGCAGTGGCTCGAACAGGGTGCTGAGCCAGGAGGCAACGGAAGGGGCTTCATCCCGTTTGTAATCGGTGGACAGCGCCTTGATGCGGCGGAAGCCGATAATGCGCTGGTGCTTGGGATCCCGAATCTGTTCAAACCCCCGCCAATACACGTGATCCCGGGTGTGCAATTGAACGAACAGGGTGTCGATAGGGCCGTCTGAATCATCGGCACTCACTGCACTCTCGGCACCCTCGGCTTCTTCCTCGACGGCTTCCTGGGCCGCTTCGGCTTCCACTTCAGGTTTTTTGTGGCGGATTGTGGTCCAGGCCGGGTAGAGCACGGCCACGGCATCCGCTTCAACATGCTCGCGGGCGGCGCGGAGGATCAACCCCCAGCGGGCCTTGTCGGCATCGGTTTCAAGGGAATTTATGGGCAAGTCGTAGCTTTGCTCGCTGGACAGAACGATGGCCATCATCGGGGCGTCTAACTCCCCCATGGCCTCGGCCTGTGCTACTGATACCAGTTCATCGATTGCCATCGGTTGGTTCATAATACGCTCGCCTCCTCGATGCCATCAGGGTCGTTCAGGAAGAAGGTTCTTCCTGACTGACAGCATAGCCTGTTCCAGCTACAAAGATAAACGTGGAGTTTCACCCGCCGGATCACAACCCCCGAATTCATCAAAACGCGTCATCGAGCTTCTCATAGTTACTGAACCAGGGATTCGCCTCCTCCAGCTGAGCAGCCAGCTGAAGCAAGGTCGCCTCGGCGCCATGGGGGGCAACGAACTGCACCCCTACCGGTAAACCGTCGGCCGTCCAATGCATGGGCACCGACATGGCTGGCGTCCCGGTGAGATTGGCCAACTGGGTAAACGGGGTCCGCGCCAGGCTTTCCAGGGCCATCTGGTCCACCTGGCCCGAGCGATGCACCAGTTTACCGGCCTTGAGCTTCAACATCAGGCGTGCTGCAAATTTGAGATGGGCCGGCGTTTCCAGCTCGCCGATGGCCGCAGGTAACTGCCCGGTGGTCGGGCTGAGGTAGAGATCGTAACTCCCGAAGAACGCCCCCAGCGATCTGGCAAACTCGTTCCACTGCTGGCGTCGGCGGACATAATCGGAAAGCGGCATGGTCTCTCCAAGCATGCCGATCAGCCGGGTATCCAGTTCGAAATCACCGTCCGTGGCGCCGAACTGCTCTTTCGCCTTCGCCATCAGGGCGGAAACCTCGCCGAAATACAGGCCCAGATAGCAACGCGCCAGAGCCATGCCGTCGAATTCCGGCGCAGCATACTCAACCCTGTGACCGAGGTTCTCAAGAATCCGGGCCGTTTCCTCCACGGCAGCGACGCACTCCGGCGCAACCTCCGTATTGTAGGGTGACGACGTGAACACGCCGATTCTCAGGCTGCCCGGAGACCGCTGCATCAGCTCTGCATAGGCCGCGGAGGGAGCGGGAATCTCGAATGGATCGCCTGGCGCCGGCCCGCTGAGCACATCCAGCATCGTTGCACTGTCCCTGACCGTTCGGCTAACCACATGATCGGTGGAGGCACCGGTCCAGGCTTCGCCCATAAAGGGCCCTGAAGAAATTCGACCACGGGACGGCTTCAATCCGAACAGCCCGTTGTAGGCTGCGGGAATACGGATAGAACCGCCACCATCGTTGGCGCCCGCCATGGGCACGATGCCCGCTGCAACCGCCGCACCCGAGCCACCGCTGGAGCCCCCGGGGGTGAGTTCCGTATTCCAGGGGTTACGCGTTGGCCCCCAGAGTTCAGACTCGGTAACCGCTTTCAGACCAAACTCCGGCGTGGCAGTTCGCCCGAGGAACACCAGGCCGGCATGCCGTGCCCGGCGGACGAACTCCGAATCCTGGGGCGCAATGTTCTTTCTCAATCCCCGGCTGCCATAGGTACACGGGTGGCCAGCCTGTTCCTGGGCGAGGTCCTTGAGCAGCAGGGGCACTCCGGCAAACACGGCCTGCTCCGGGAAACCCTGGGCCGGCGCTTCGGAAAACTGGGGATAGCAGATCGCATTCAGCGTGCCGTTTACGTGGGTTGCCCGCTCTACAGCCGCCTCGCATACTTCCCTTGAAGTGACCTCGCGCCGACGAACAAGATCAGCAAGTGCGGTAGCATCGTAACGAAGGTATTCGGATTGCTTCATGGCAGGTTCCATTTGTTATTCTGTTTTGAGGAAGGTCACGGGTATAACGTCTATGGTCCGATTTCTCAAGAGCTTACGCCAGCTTGCCGTGATTTTCATCCTGGCAGCCCCGGCGTCCGTTGCCGCCCAGGAGGCACCGGCTGCGACCAGCGACGACAGCGACTGGACCCGCGTTGTACGGTCCTCGCCCTATTGGGTCAGCCAGGGGGTGTTTGAAAACATTCTCACTATACGGCGTTGGGTGCTCAAGGAATCCGGCTACTGCGCCAATGCCGATCGCCACGTTCTGTACGACATGCGCGGCCGGTTCCTGGCCTGGATCAGTGACGGTGAAGACCGCGAGGCCACCCAGAGCCTATTGAATGCAACCCGGAAATCATTGTTTGAGAATGGCAAGGTGGAAGACTGGGTTGCCGGAGAGACCGGCCAGACCGGCTATCCATTCGCCCTGTCCTGCGACCAGCCCCATGTCAACGTCGATGAAGCCGTTGCCCGTTATCTTGGCACTTTGCCTGCTGACCGCATCTGGGGGGCCTGGGACGACCTCAATTTTGCCGACAGCAGTGCTCCGGAAAGCCTCCATGACGCACTGATCTACGTGTACGAACACCGCAGCAGCCAGAACCGCCTGACCCTGCCACAAGCCTTGCCGCGGTATCTGGCCGGCCAGATCCTGATTGAGAGTGGGGCACAGGCACGCGCCCATTCCCGTGCGAACGCCAGGGGCATCCTGCAGTTGTCTCCTGCGGCTCTCTCGGACTGCGAAATTGCCCCCGACAATTTCTGGCACCGGCTGGCGCAGATCGACTGCGCCCTGCGATTGATGAACCAGAATGCCCGCAATCTGGCACCGGTTTTCCAGCAACGGTTTGGCCACCTGCCGGAGGCCAAAAGGGACCGATTGTTCACTCTGTTGCTGGTTCAGGCGTATCATGGCGGCGCCGGACGGGTCCAGGCGCTGTTGGACGATCCGGTTCTGGCACAGCCAGCCGAGTATTTTGCCGCCAACCATGAACGCTTTACCGCCGGCGACATTGCCTTCGGCCTGATTTTTCACAACCTTGGGCGGGACCGTCTCGGTCTTGCCTCGCTCTACTATGTGGCAGACGTTCAGCTGGCAACCGAGGCCCTGTGTCGCACGGCCAAACTGACCTCAACGGAATTCTGTGAATGGAAGTACTCAACCAACTGATACCCGAAAGCCTGAGCCTTCCAGTCGCCGTTTTCCTGCTAGCCAGCTCCACCATTACTTCGATGATCACCGCCAGCCTCGGCGCAGGTGGTGGCGTTCTACTGCTGGTACTGATGGCCAGCTGGATGCCGCCCGCGGCTATCATCCCGGTCCATGGCATGATCCAGCTGGGCTCCAATGTTGGTCGGGCGGCACTGACCTGGCGGCACATAGACTGGCGGGTAATTGCGGCGTTCCTGCCCGGCGTGATCGCAGGCGCAGCGCTGGGAGCCTGGTTACTGGTGAATCTTCCAGCACACATCTGGCAGCTGACCATTGCCCTGTTCGTGCTCTATCTTTGCTGGGGGCCGGCACTGCCGAAGGGTGCCTTTGGTGCCCCCGGAGTGTTTCTGGCGTCGGCGTTCACCAGTTTTGTCAGCCTGTTCGTGGGCGCCACCGGGCCGCTGGTTGCGGCGTTTATCAAACAGATTCATACCGACCGGTTCAAAACCGTGGCTACCTTCGCTATGGCCATGACTCTGCAGCACGCCCCGAAGGCGCTGGTATTCGGAGTTGCCGGATTCATGTTCTTTGAATGGCTGCCATTCATACTCGCCATGATTGCCTGCGGCTTTGCCGGCACCTGGATCGGGCTGCACGTGCTGAGGTCCCTGAGCAACCGGAAGTTCACACTGATCTTCAACCTGGTGCTGACCGCGCTTGCAATCCGCCTGCTATGGCAGGCCAGCCTCTCAGCCGGCTGGTGGTGACGGCACCACAACAACCCTGTTACGCCCCCGGGATTTGGCGATGTAGCTGCCCTCGTCTGCCCGGGCCATGACCTCTCTGGGGCCGCTGTCTTCCGGTGTCAGTTCCGTCAGGCCAATGCTCGTGGTAACACCGAATGAGCGGCCATCATGCTCGATACGAAGCGCCTCAACAGCGGCACGGATCCGTTCCGCCAGCGCCTCGGCCCTGTCCATGCCGCAGGCAGGCAAAATAATGCCGAACTCATCCCCGCCGAGCCTGGCTACGGTATCGGACTGGCGAACCGATTCCCTGAACAATTCTGCCAGCCGTTTAAGCAAGTCATCACCAACCAGGTGGCCGCCTTCATCGTTTACCGGCTTGAAGTAGTCGAGATCGATCAGCATCAGTACTGAGCGGACTTCCTGCCGACCGGCCTCGCCGAGGCACCGGACCAGCGAGGCATTGAACGCTCGGCGGTTCAGCAACTGGGTCAGGCTGTCGTGCGTCGCTTCCCAGGACAGCCTCTCCTCCTGCTGACGTCGGTCGCTGTCGTCCCGCAGCACAAACACCAGGCGTTCATCGTCGCGCCCCTGACGAATATGCAGCATGGTCAGATCAATGGGGAAGGAAACACCCAGCGAGTTCCGCAAGGTCACATAAAGGCTGTCCAGGTCCTCCCCGGCCAGAAACTCCTGTGCCGTCAGTTCCCGCTGTTCCGTTTCGATGGTAACCAACTGGAAGAAGTTTCTGAGCAGGCATTCACCCTCCGTGCCCAGCAGGCGGCAGGCAGCATCGTTGGCAAACCGGATAACACCCTCCACATCGACCATCAGGACGCCTTCCTGAAGAACGCGGAGTATCGTCTCTGCGCGCTGCTGCTCGGTCTTGAGTGCCTCTTCCACCTCCAGTTCATGGGATATATCCCGAACGACCGTGATGGTGCCGAGGGCTTTTTCCGAGGTCTGGATTGCTGCGGTCATGACGTCTGCCCAGATCACCCGGTCCGGAGCAGGAGTTTCCAGTCTCAACCGCCCCCGCAAAATGCTCTGATTCCTGATCGCGTCTTTCCAGCCTGCAATCGCTCCCGGCCGGTCCGCCTCATGTATGCGATTGGTCAGGTAATCAGAGGTAAGTTCTTCCGCAGGCTTGCCGACGATAGCCTCGAAGGCCGGATTGGCAAATTCGATGCGGCCAAGAACGTCAGTCTGGACGATACCGATGGGGGCACTCTGAGTGAGAGAACGGAAAAACGCTTCTCTTTCGGCCAGAGATACCAGCACCTCGTCCCGCTCATCGGTCACCGTGTTGAATATCTCTGCAACACGACGGATTTCCTTGCCTCCCGAAACATCCACCGGATCGGAACGCATACCCAGATGACGTTCACGGATCTGGATACCCAATGTCTTGAGCGGCGCCATCAGACGCCGGAAACGCCACAGCGCCAGGGGCGCAATCAACAGAATGACCAGCAAGAGTATCCATACGAAAGCATCCACCGTGCGGGTAATCGGCGCGAGAGCTTCGCGAGCCGGCCATGACGCCGACACGAACCAGGGCACCTGGGTCAGCTGCTGCACCGACATAATGGTCTTTTCGCCACTGCTGTTGACGGTATCCAATGTCCCCTCAAAGCCTTCCATAGCATCCCGAAGCACAGGATTGGCCACCCTCACTGGCGACATGGCCTCAGCCCCTCGCTGGTTAACAACCACAAAGCCACCCCGGGTTGCCACTTCAAGGTAGCCCGTAGTACCTATCCGGATATTGATAAACTGATCCAGAAAATTGTTTCCATCCAGCGCAATGGCACCGCCAATCACGCCAATGAAGCGTTGGCGATGGTCGAAGATCGGCGCAGCCACCATGATGGCCGGCTTTTCCTGATAATGAGAGATGTAGGGCTCGCTGATCACCGGGGTGAGCGTGGAGGAAATCCGGCGGAAATACTCCCGCTTGCTGACATTCAGGCCCGCCTGCCGATAATCCTGCGGATGCTCGGCAATCACCAGGCCGTTTTCATCCATCAGGTAGACAGCATCAAACAGATGCTCAAGGGCGGTTTGCCGGCGAATCAGAACACGTGCCCTTGCGTCCAGTACATCGCTGGACATGGTCAGGTTCTGGGCCACGTGGTTGAGTGCTTCAAGACGCAAGGCGAGCTTGTCATCCAGCTCCCCGGCAATCAGTGTGGCAATTGTTTCCACCTGGTTGCGGGCCTGCTGTTCCAGCTCAGAACGGCTCAGCAGGAAACCGGCAACGGTTACCAGCAAAGCCGTCAGGATGATCGCAACAACCACCAGAGCAACAGCCCTATTCGCAAGGCTACCCAACCATTGCTTTATCAGCATGGCATCCAGGCTCCCCAAGGGGTTCGACAACCAGTGATGATCTAACCTCCGTTCTTTGCTCTTCTTGCGTCTCTCATGTCTGACTTAAGTCTATCAGAGGGGGATTCAATGTCAGATAACCTGCTTGCAAATTAACTGATAATCGTTATTATTTAGGTCCAAATTTGCACATTGAGAAACCTTCTCATGACGGACCTCACTTTGCCCCTGAATACCGGCCCGCTCGCCCAACTTATTGATATGGGTGGCCCTGTGATGATCGTTCTGGTAGTCCTCGCTGTCATTGGCCTGGTTACCTTCGTGTATCTGGTGCTTCTCGGGGCCCTGTATGCGCCGCGTTTGTCTGGCCGGCTTAAAAAAACCGTAATGCAGTGTCAGAACGATCCGGCGTCGGTGCGACCATCTGATGTGCGACAACAGGCCGGCCGTTGGGGACGGATGAATCCGCTGCAGCGACTTGTATCCGATACGATTGAGGCCATTCAGCACGGCCAGGATGATCGTCAGATTCGTGAAACCGCCGCGCGGGATGCGCAACATTCTCTCGAGCCGTTCGAGGCGCCCCTGAAAATTATCGAAGTAATCGCAGCCCTGGCGCCACTGCTCGGTCTGCTGGGAACCGTACTGGGCATGATGGAAGCCTTCAGCGCCATGGCGGCTACCGAAGGCCGGGCCAACGCCACCCAGCTCAGTGGCGGCATTTACGAGGCCCTGACCACTACCGCTGCGGGCCTGGTGGTGGCCATACCCTTTGCCGCGCTGGCTGCCTGGATAGAATTCCGGCTGCGCCGCATCCACAAGACCATCAACAGCACCCTGGTTTCGATTCTCCATATTGTGCCGGAACAGACTCTGGACGCCGTTGAAGCCGACTACCGGTCACCGGAACGCCTGCACAACGCCAAAGCACCCGACGAAGAGCCCGAACGTTACTCAACTAACCGGGGTCAGCGATTCGCCCATGCAACTGGTTGAACCAAGGCCGAGTCGCCCGATACCGATCCGGATCACGCCCCTGATCGATGTGGTCTTCATACTTCTGGTGTTCTTCATGCTGACCACCCGGCTGCTGCCCGTGGACTACCTGGAACTTGCAAATAATACCTCCAGCCGCAGCCCGGTCACTGGCGAGCCGCTGCCCGAGCTGACCGTTACTGCCAATGGCAGCGTGCAATGGCAGGGACAATCCATGGCCATCGACCAGCTTGTGAGCGAGCTGGGAGACGCCGGTATCACCGAAGTAAACCTCGCGACAACTGGCGACACGCCTCTGGGAGCCTTCACCAGAGTGCTCAGCGGCTTGACTGAGCAGAATATCGACACCCACTGGAAGCGGGCGAACGCACAGACACCATGAGCGATCTGGTTCCACCTCCCTTCACCTCCGGCAAAACCCTGATGGAACGCGTGGAAGATGCACTTCTGCCGTTGATCAACCTGGTGTTCCTGCTGCTGATGTTTTTCATCGTGGCCGGCCAGTTAACCGACGACCCGCTGCCGGAACTGCCCGCCACGAGTCAGGCAGAGGACCAGCAGTCGCCCCATGCGGACATGATTGTCAGCGCAGAAGGCGAGTGGAAGGTGAATGGCGAGCTACTCGACAGGGAATCTCTGGTTGCCAGACTGCCAAAGCCTGTCGAAGAGCAACCCCTGAAAATCGCCGCCGCCGAGAGCATCACCATGGCAGATCTGGAGGCACTCTTCCGGTTGCTTGAGGAAGCCGGATACCGGGACATCCTCCTGTTGACGGAGCCCGGCCAATGATGCGGCAACAACCGCCTTTCCGGTGGGCACTTCTGCTGCTGGCATTCGTGATCACCTTTGTTGCTCTGGTCTTCGCAGCTCCGGAAAAGAGGGTGGAGCTAAACACCCTGGGCGAATCCGCGGTAAACACCGCACCGGCCATCCGAATCAAGCTGGCCGGCGAACCAGCGCCGAAACCCGAGGCTGCGCCAGAACCGGAGCCAAAGCCGGAACCCGAACCTGAACCTGAACCTGAACCTGAACCTGAACCTGAACCTGAACCTGAGCCGAAGCCCGAACCAGAGCCGGTAACGGAACCAACGCCCGAGCCAGAGGTCGCCGAAGACGTAAAGGAAGCGGAAACACCGACCGGTGAGCCGGCAGAGACGGCAACAGAGGAGCAATCACAGGCGACCGTTCCGCTGCAAAACGCTGGTGTCAGATCAGAAGTGGATAACTACCTGTCCAGGCTCAGTCGCCATCTTGCCAAATACTATGAGTATCCCCGCAGGGCGAGGCGCCTGGGCCAGGAGGGCACCCCCGTGATTGTATTCGAGTTTAGAAGGGACGGATCCCTGGTGGCCCACAGCCTGAGAACCAGCTCCGGCCATCAGCTACTGGACGAGTCGGCGCTGGCTATGCTGGAGCAGGCGGCGCCTCTGCCCTCAGTGCCAGAAGCGATTGCGGGACAGAAATTCCGCTACGCCTTGCCCGTGCGCTTCAGGCTTCGCTGAACCGTGGCCGCGCTGCGCCAGGTTGCAGCAACGGTTGATGGTCACGCACCGATCGGGTGCGCAAGACCATAGATCGCCTTTTCTGCCGAGCCAGGCAATCACTCTTTGCGAAATCCTACCCTTCTGATTTAGATACTGTTTTTTGGCAGCCCGCCAATCTGGCACAGTCTCTGCACTTTCACAGACAGCGGAACCAATGTCGGTTCTGTTCACAGCGACAGATTCATTCAGACGACGGCGTCTACCTGTTCCTGCAGATTGCAGGCATCAGGTAACGCCGTTTTTTTGTGGCCGTTTCAAAAGCCTGGCCATCCGATAGAAGTCAGAGGAAAAATTATGTCTTACATCGTGCCTTCGGAATTCGTCACCAAAATGGTCGACGCCGGCGAATCCAAGATCTATATGTCAACCCGGGACACACTGATCCGGGCGTTCATGGCCGGCGCAATCCTCGCTCTTGCAGCGGTTTTTGCCATAACCGTCGCGGTGCAGACCGGCAGCCTGCTGGTCGGCGCCATTCTTTTCCCAGTGGGCTTCTGCATGCTCTACCTGATGGGCTTCGACCTGTTAACCGGCGTGTTCATGCTCACGCCACTGGCGCTGCTGGATAAACGCCCCGGGGTTACGGCGAAAGGCATCCTCCGGAACTGGGGCTGGGTATTCCTCGGCAACTTCGGCGGCGCACTCACCGTAGCCCTGATCATGGCCTGGGTCTTCACCTACGGTTTCAACACCGACCCGGGCGCCGTGGGCGACAAGATTGCCAGTGTTGGCAAGGAACGAACCCTGGGCTACGCCGAGTACGGCGCCGCCGGCTGGATGACCATCTTCCTGCGGGGCATGCTGTGCAACTGGATGGTGTCCATGGGCGTGGTTGGCGCCATGATTTCCACCACCGTACCCGGCAAGGTTCTGGCCATGTGGATGCCGATCATGCTGTTCTTCTTCATGGGGTTCGAGCACTCCATCGTGAACATGTTCCTGTTCCCCTTTGCAATCATGATGGGCGGTGAATTCTCGATCATGGACTACTTCATCTGGAACGAGATTCCCACAGTGCTCGGCAACCTGGTAGGAGGTCTTTCCTTTACCGGGCTGACACTTTACGCAACCCATGTGCGCACCGCACCCAAGCGCAAGATTGCAGAGGCCTACAACGACGCTGCCCTGGCCCGCACCAACTAAGTCGGGTCTTCCCGCAACTCCGGCTGCCGCACCCGCCGGAGTTGCTTTTTCATTTCTCGCGAAGACGATACTGCTCGATGGCCAGATCCCTTTCCATAACTGCCGGCCAGTACTCCGACGCCGGCACCAAGCCGGTGAACCAGGACTTCCACGGTCTATTGGCGCCAAAGGGCCACCAGCTGGTGACCAAGGGCATCGCCGTTGCCATCGCCGACGGCATCAGCTCCAGCGATGTCAGCCAGATTGCCAGCGAATCCGCCGTTGCCGGCTTTTTCAGCGACTATTTTTCCACCCCAGAAAGCTGGTCGGTGAAACACTCCGCCCAACGGGTACTGAGAGCCACCAACGCCTGGCTGTATGCCCAGACCCGGCAAAGTCAGTATCGCTATGACCGCGACCGCGGCTATGTCTGCACCCTGAGCGTTATGGTGCTCAGGTCTGCTACCGCGCATCTGTTTCATATTGGCGATACCCGCATCTACCGGCTTCATTCCAACCAACTTGAGCAGCTCAGTACCGATCACCGGCTCTGGCTCGCCCGGGACGAGAGCTGCCTGACCCGTGCAATGGGGATCGGCGAGCAGCTGGACATTGATTATCAGAGCCTGCCAATACAACCCGGCGACACGTTTCTGCTGACCACCGACGGCATCCATGAACACCTGGACGAGAGAACCATGGCCGACATCATTCGGGAATCCATGGATGATCTGGACGCGGCCGCTCGCCGGTTGGCTATGGCGGCGCTTGAGCAGGGCAGCGACGATAACCTGACGGCCCAGATCATTCGGGTCGACTCGGTGCCCTCGATGCGGGAAAGCAGCGAGTTGTTTCATGAGTTGGCAGGGCTGCCATTTGCGCCGGAACTGCAACCGGGACAACGCCTGGATGGCTACCGGATTCTGAGACAGATTCACGCCAGCAGCCGTAGCCACGTCTACCTGGCCGTGGATGAGGAAACCGAAATCCGGGTCGTGCTGAAGATGCCATCAATCGAACAGCGGCACGATCCGGTCTATCTGGAACAGTTCTCCGCCGAGCAGTGGATTGCCCGGCGAATCAACAGCTCCCACGTTGCACGGCCGTTCCGGTCAGACCGACAACCGAGCTTTCTCTACCAGGCCACCGAATTCGTGGAAGGCTGCACCTTGCGGCAATGGATGCTGGATAACCCGGCGCCTGCCCTCGAAACCGTGCGAAATCTCGTTGAACAGATCGGTAAAGGATTGCGGGCATTTCACCGGCTTGAAATGGTGCACCAGGACCTGAAACCGGAAAACGTGCTGGTGGATACCCATGGCACCGTCACGCTGATTGATTTCGGTGCCACGCGGGTTGTCGGGCTGGAGGACTATGATAACGGTGAGCAGACCGTTCCCCGGGGAGCAGCGCTTTACAGTGCACCAGAGACCTTTCTCGGAGAGCCGGGCAGTTGGTTATCGGACCAGTTCTCCCTGGGGGTGATCACCTACCAGCTGCTCACCGGCCAGCTACCCTATGGCCCGGACGTGCCCAAAATCCATAGTCGAAACCAGCTTCGGAACCTCAAATATCAACCGGTTCAACAGTTCCGGGAGAACCTGCCCCGCTGGGTCGATTGTGCCATCGAAAAAGCGGTTCTCCCCCAGGCCCACAGGCGCTATCCCGCGCTCTCGGAATACCTGTACAACCTGCGACACCCGCCCGCCGACTGGCACAGGCGTCAGCGGCCGCCTCTGATAGAGCGTAATCCTGTGGCCTTCTGGCAGGGTGTATCCGCGTTATTGCTCGTGGCATTGCTGGCAGCCCTCGGCCTCGGCTAAAGCGGGCATTGCCCGAGCAATTTCTTGCCCCGCCAGCAATCCCTCGCCTGGCATTCGGGCGCGAGATTGCCTGGCACGCCCCGAGCAGCCCCGAGAAAAACCATAGGCTACTGTTTTAAAAGGCATTAATTCTTCTGGCACAACCTTTGTAATGAAAGTCGGCGTCCAGGGAACACCCCGGGGACACGATTCATTCACAAGTCATGGAGCAGACTATGCCAACTCCTTGTTATATCAGTATCGAAGGCCAAACCCAGGGTAACATCACTGCCGGTGCATTCACTTCCGACTCCGTCGGCAACATCTACGTGGAAGGCCACGAAGACGAAGTGCTGGTGCAGGAATTCAGTCACGTTGTTACCGTACCGACCGATCCCCAGTCCGGTCAGCCATCCGGTCAGCGCGTGCACAAGCCGTTCAAGTTCACCTCCGCCCTGAACAAGGCCACCCCGCTGATGTATAACGCCCTGGCCTCCGGCGAGATGCTGCCCAAGGTCGAGCTCAAGTGGTACCGCACCTCCGTTGAGGGCAAGCAGGAGCACTTCTTCTCTACCATCCTCGAAGATGCCACCATCATCGACATCAACTGCAACATGCCCCACTGCCAGGACGCCGGCAACGCCGACTTCACCCAGCTGGTCACCGTTTCCCTGTCCTACCGCAAGGTAACCTGGGAGCACGCGGTTGCTGGCACTTCCGGTGCTGACGACTGGCGTTCGCCGATCGAAGCCTGATAGGCCGGTGCTTTCCAATCAACGGCCGGTTTTACCGGCCGTTGCTGTTTTTACCCCAGCCCGAGCAAGAGGTATCATCGCAACAGTCCTCACCCTTACTGTGCGATCCATGGACAACAACGACATTCTGCAACTTGGCAAACTGATGTGCACCGTCACCCGGAACTGGCTCTGGCAACCGGCAGAGCAGTGGGTCCGGGAACGTAATCCGGGCAGCGTCCTGCGTTGCCGGGTTGGATCGGGCCAGGCCACCTACCACCGTTACGATTCACGCGATCGGCAGCACCTGATTACCTACGGCGCCCGTATGATTGCCGCCAAGCATCAGCCGGAGACGGCCAGCGGTTGGCTGTCGGGCCGGGAAATACGGAAACGGGGGTACTTCGGTGGGGAACTGAGCACTCTGAACCTGCTGGCACACACCTGCTGCCACGAATTTGCCCATCTCCTGCAGCAAAGTGCCGGACAGCGATATCGGGGATCAGTGCACAACCGCCATTTCTACACCATTCTCGATGAGTTACACGAGAGCGGGGCCGCGCAAGCGACCCGTGAGGCCCTGGCAGAGGGAGCAGAGGAACAGGGCCTGGCACTAGCCGATACGCCTTTCGAGCCTGTGGATACAAGGCAACAGATGGCCCACTGGCAGGTGGGCGATACCGTACGATTCGGTACCGGCCGGCGGGAACTGCACGGCCAGATTATCCGGGTCAATCGCAAGACCTGCACTGTGGACGGTATCGGGCACTCACGAGGGGTTCGTTACAGGGTGCCCGTGCAGATGCTGAGCCCGCTTACACCGCCTCGGTAGCCGAATCGAGGAGGCTCCGAATCTCCGGCACACAAGACCCACAGTTGGTGCCGCATTTGAGCTCACGGCCGAGGGCATCGACGCTTTTGGCACCCCGCCCAATCGCCTGCTGAATCTGCCGGTCCCCGACCTGGAAACAGCTGCAAACCAGGTTGCCGGCATCATCCCCATCAACGGCCTTAGCCGCCAGCAGGCCGCGCCGGCTTGCCTCGTCGAGCTCTGGCTGGCCGAAGCAGCTGACCAGCCAGTCCACGGATGGCAAGGCAGCCGGGTCACGATCCACCATTATGACCGCCTCTAACTGGCCATTGCGCAATCGAGCGGCCCGGAAACGGCCTTCGCGGACATCCTCCATCACCAGCTGCGGCTGGCCGCCGAGCCAGTCCGGCACAGCACTTTTCCAATCCATGTTGCACTGCCCTGCAACGATCCAGCTATCGCAATCGGGCAGGACCTGTTTGGCCCAGTAGTCCGCCTTCCAGCGTTTCGGACGATCCCGTCGCACCAGCAAACGTCCATGCCAGCGGGCAGGCCAGTGGGTGAGGGTAGCACGACCGTGCTTGGCCTCCGGTTGCCCGGATATCGGGTCCACCAGGCTGTCAGTCAGAGCTGTAGCCAGACCCTGCCCGGTGAACTGATCGTTCCAGTGGATCGGCACAAACACCTCGCCACGACGCTGCTCCGGCGCACTGCGCACCCGGCCGACAAAGTGCCCATGGGCACTGTTCAGTGTCGCCAATGCCTCGGGCTTGAGGGAAAGCGCCCGAATATCCTCGGGATGTACCTCAATGAACGGTTCGGGGCGGTGGGCCAGCAACCGGCTGGACCGGGCTGTGCGGGTCATGGTGTGCCACTGGTCCCGGATACGGCCCGTATTCACGATCAGCGGAAACACTTCATTCGGATTTCCGGCCGGTAATCGAGAGGCAATCGGGATCAGGCGGGCTCGACCGTTGGCGCTCGCAAACCGACCGTCAGTGAACAGTCGCCTGGAATCGGAGGTTGACCCGGTAACCGGCCATTGCACAGGCTCCAGAGCCTCGTATTGTTCGTCGGTCAGGTCCGCCAACCCGGATATATTGAAGAAACGTTGACCGGCGTTCTCGAACCCCGACAACCGGCCATGTTCCCGGAAAATGTCCGCGGGCCTCTCATAGTCGAAGCCCGCCTGGTGTCCCAGGGCCCGGGCCACCGCACTGACGATCCACCAGTCGGGCCGGGCCTCTCCGGGCAATGGCAGAAAGCGCCGCTGACGGGAAATGCAGCGTTCGGAATTGGTAACCGTGCCGTCTTTCTCTCCCCAACCCGCCGCCGGCAGCAGGATGTCTGCATGGCTCGCAGTGTCTGTGACCCTGACGCAATCAGACACAATAACAGTCGGGCACAGGTCCAGGGCCCGCCGGATACGATGGGTCTCCGGCAAACTGACCGCAGGGTTGGTGGCCATGATCCACAACACCTTGATGTCACCCCGCTCAACCGCATCGAACAGGTCGACAGCTTTCATGCCCGGCCCATCCGCGACCGCCTCAGTCTCCCAGAACCGGGCCACCCGGCCCCGGGCACCCGGACTGTCGTAATCCATATGGGCAGCAAGGGTATTGGCCAGCCCTCCCACTTCCCGGCCCCCCATGGCGTTGGGTTGGCCGGTCAGGGACAATGGACTGGCGCCAGGCTTGCCTACCCGACCCGTAGCCAGGTGACAGTTGATAATGGCGTTGCCTTTATCGGTGCCGGCCGAGGACTGATTGATGCCCTGGGAGAACGCCGTCACCGTTTTCGACTCCTCCGCGAACCAATGGAAAAAGGTAATAACATCCGCCACCGGCAGCTCACAGATCCGCGCCACTGCCTCGGGCGAAGGTACCTCGGATCTGGCAGCACTGAGACTGTCATCAAACCCCTCACAATGGTCTTCCAGGTAACCTTGATCGACAGCCTGGTGATCCGCCAGCCAGACCAGCAGACCGTTGAACAGTGCCGTATCGGTCCCGGGACGGATGGCCAGGTGTAAATCCGCCAGATCGCTGGTTGCGGTCTTACGCGGATCAATCACCACTACCCGGCGACCGGGTCGGGCCGAAGCCTGCATTCGCTGATAGAGTACCGGATGCGCCCAGGCGGCATTGCTACCCGCCAGCACCAACAGGTTGGCCAACTCCAGGTCTTCATAACAGCCGGGAACCAGATCCCCGCCAAAGGCCCGTTTGTGGGCAGCGACGGCGGATGACATGCACAGGCGGGAATTGGTATCCACGTTGGGCGTGCGGATAAACCCCTTGGCCAGCTTGTTGGCCACGTAATAGTCCTCCGTCAATAACTGACCGGAGAGGTAAAAGGCCACAGACCCGGGGCCATACAGAGCCACTGATTCACGAATCCGGCGGGCCACTTCCTCCACCGCCTCTGGCCAGGTGCACTCACGACCATTAACAACGGGCCTCAATAGTCGTCCATCCGGGGTCAGTGTTTCGTGCAAGGCGGACCCCTTCACGCACAGGCGACCAAGATTCGCCGGATGAGCCTCATCCCCTCGGGTTGCAGATGGCGTCGCATTCACTCCACAACCCACACCGCAATACGGACAGGTGGTTTGAACCGTCGCCGGTCTCTGGTTGATACCGGTCACAGCACCTCCTCACGTTTCATAAAAAAAGCCCGCCAATCCGGATGCCTTGGAGGGGCACCCGGGGCGGGCTTCTTTGCCAATAGAATTAGGTTGTCTTGAAAAGTCCTGTAACCGGCTGCAATAACAGGGCCACTCTGATTGAAAGCGACTTCGGGCTCTGCCAGACGCCGTATATGGCGGCTCTGAGGGATTTCATAACTACACCGTGGTGCCAAGGCTCCGATCCAGCCACCGAGTCCGGTATCAAAGTGGTGCAAATCCGCCCTTCCACGCACTAAAACCAGACGTATACCCGCTTACCATTCCCGCCGCCTCTTTGAAGAACTCCCCTAACTCATTGTTTTATAGTGGCTGGCCGATATGGCACGCCCCGTGCAAGACCTGAAACAGAGACGCGCGTTACGACTCAACAGAAAACTGATCCCCAGGCACAGGCGCCTGCTTTCCGGCAACGGAGAGCAGGCGTTTTTGCGTTTGGGCCAAACAGAATGAGGACTATCCATGTACACGCTCACACGACAAACCACCCGCTGGCTGACTCGAATTCTGCTGACAGCCACTTTCTGGGCGGTCAGCACGATGGCTCAGGCAGAGATTGGTCCTGCCGAGAAGCCGGACCTAAAGCTCGGCTTTATCAAGCTGACCGATATGGCACCGCTGGCGATTGCCTGGGAACAGGGCTTCTTTATGGACGAGGGCCTGTTTGTTGAACTGGAAGCGCAGGCAAACTGGAAAGTACTGCTGGACCGGGTGATTACCGGAGAACTGGATGGCGCCCATATGCTCGCCGGCCAGCCCCTGGGCGCCTCCATTGGCTACGGCACCCGGGCCGATATCATCACGGCCTTCAGCATGGACCTGAACGGTAACGGTATAACGGTCTCCAATGATGTCTGGGACACCATGAGCCAGCATATCCCCGAGAATGCCGACGGCAAGCCCGAGCACCCGATCAGCGCCAGTGCACTTCTGCCCGTGGTGGAAGCGGCCCGGGATCGGGGCGAAAGGTTCCGCATGGGCATGGTGTTTCCGGTGTCCACCCATAACTACGAGCTCCGTTACTGGCTGGCAGCCGGTGGACTGAATCCCGGCTACTACGCGCCCCAACGAGGCGACACCAGCGGCACGCTGGAAGCGGACGTACACCTGTCGGTAACGCCACCGCCGCAGATGCCCGCCACCATGGAAGCGGGCACCATACAGGGCTATTGCGTGGGCGAGCCCTGGAACCAGCAGGCTGTTTTCATGGGCATCGGCGTGCCGGTGATCACCGATTATGAGATCTGGCCGAATAACCCGGAAAAGGTCTTTGGCGTTACCCGTCAGTGGGCCGAAGACTACCCCAACACCCACCTGCGACTTCTGCGGGCCATGATTCGCGCCGCACATTGGCTGGATGAGAACAACAACGCCAACCGGGACGAGGCGGTGAAGATCCTGGCCCGGCCCAGCTATGTGGGTGCTGATAAGGCAGTGATCGCCAACTCCATGACCGGCACCTTCGAGTATGAAAAAGGCGATGTTCGCGAGGTTCCGGACTTCAATGTCTTCTTCCGGTATCACGCCACCTACCCCTATCCGTCCGATGCCATCTGGTACCTCACCCAGATGCGCCGTTGGGGCCAGATACCCGAGGCCAAGCCGGACGACTGGTATATGGAAACCGCAGCCAGGGTTTACCGGGCCGATATCTACGAGCAGGCGGCCCGTTCACTCATTGAAGACGGCACCCTGGAGGCATCGGACTTCCCGGATTTCGAGACCGAAAACTTCCAGCGGCCCCAACAGGGCGAGCTGATTGACGGTGTCGCCTTCACCCCCCGAACACCCAACGCCTACATCGACAGCTTCGACATCGGCCTGAAAGGTACGCAAACCCCATAACCGGGTTTGCAAGGAGGTTTTATAACCATGACTACGCTTACTTCGGCCAAAAGCACCCCCCAGTCACCGCGCTGGCTGCGCCAGAGACTCAAGTCCCTCGGTGAGTCGCTGGCTCCCGCTCAGCTCGCCACTACCGGGCGCCAGATGTTGCTGCCATTGATAGGTATTCTGGTGTTTGTCGGCTTCTGGCATATGGCTGCACCGCAGGTGGATACCTCCCTGGGAAGTTTTCCGGGCCCGGCACAGGTCTGGGAACAATCGGGACAACTCTGGCAGGAGCACGCCAACCAGCGCGAGCGGGCCGACAAGTTCATTGCCATGCAGGAAGAGCGAAACGCCCGCATTCTGGCGGACAATCCAGAGGCTGAGGTCAGGATCCGGAACTACCCCGGTGCGCCCACCTTTCCCGACCAGATACTGACCAGTCTGGTTACGGTGCTCGCCGGATTCATCCTGGCGACCGCTATCGCGGTGCCTTTGGGCATCGTGGTTGGCCTGAACCGGCACTTCCAGGCGGCGGTCAACCCGCTGATCCAGGTGTTCAAGCCGGTGTCACCACTGGCCTGGCTGCCCCTGGTAACCATGGTGGTCTCAGCAACCTATGTGAGCGATGACCCGATGTTCGAGAAGTCGTTCCTGACTTCCATGATAACGGTCACCCTGTGCAGTCTCTGGCCCACCTTGATCAATACCAGCGTTGGTGTGGCGGCGGTCAATCCTGATCTGCTGAATGTCTCCCGGGTGCTGCGCCTGTCGTTCTGGACCCATGTCCGCAAGGTGGTTCTGCCTTCTTCGGTGCCGATGATTTTCACTGGTCTTCGGGTGTCGCTGGGCATTGCCTGGATGGTGCTGATTGCCGCCGAGATGCTGGCCCAGAGCCCTGGGTTGGGCAAGTTCGTCTGGGATGAATTCCAGAACGGCAGCAGCCAGTCATTGAGCAGGATCATGGTGGCGGTTCTGGCCATCGGGTTTATCGGATTTGTGCTGGACCGGGTGATGCTGTTGATTCAGCGCAAGGTTGCCTGGAATGAGTGACCGAACCACATCGGGCTTTCGGGTCCCATGCGTGTTCTTAAGTCACTGAGCATGCCGCACCGGGTGGGTCACGCCTCCCGAAACACGCGGCGAGTACATCCCTGTACGCTCCGCAAAAACATCCATGTTTTTGAGGGTTTCGGGAGGCGTGACCCACCCGGTGCTCCGTTTACTGAGAGGTGCTTTCCATGAGTAAGTCTCATCTTGAATTAACCGGTGTTGAAATGGCGTTTGATACGCCAAAGGGTCCCTTTGTGGCTCTGGACAACATTAATCTAAAAATCCAGAAAGGCGAATTCGTGTCCCTGATCGGGCATTCCGGTTGTGGCAAGTCGACGGTGCTGAACATTGTCGCCGGCTTGTTGCAGGCGACCAAAGGCGGATGTGTACTGGATGGCCATGAGGTGAATTCGCCGGGGCCGGAGCGGGCGGTGGTGTTTCAGAACCATGCGCTGATGCCCTGGCTGACAGTGTACGAGAATGTTGAGCTGGCAGTGCAGCAGGTGTTCCGCAAGTCCATGGGCAAGCAGGAGCGGCGTGACTGGATTCATCACAATCTGGAACTGGTGAACATGGCCCACGCGGCGGATAAGCGACCGGGTGAGGTATCCGGTGGCATGGCCCAGCGGGTGGGCATTGCCCGTGCCCTGGCCATGAAACCCAGTGTTCTGCTGATGGACGAGCCGTTCGGCGCGCTGGACGCACTGACCCGGGCCCACCTACAGGATTCACTGATGGAGATTCAGCAGGAGTTGAACAACACCGTCATCATGATCACCCACGATGTGGACGAGGCGGTGTTGCTGTCAGACCGGATCATCATGATGACCAACGGGCCAGAGGCTACCGTGGGTGAGGATCTGTACATTGATCTGCCCCGGCCGCGCAACAGGGTGACTCTAGCCGATAACCCGGAGTATGTTCATTACCGGCAGGAAGTGCTGCGCTTCCTGTACGAGAAACAGCGCAAGCTGGAACACATCTCGCCACGTCGTTCCGGGAAACCGGAGGCCTCTAAAAGCAAGCAATCAGAGGCTCAGGCCGCGAGGGCTTGAGACGGCCGGGTTATTTCAGCACATCCGCCATGGACACCAGGGCCCGGGCTACCTCGGGCAATTTTCGGCCCTGGTCCATGGCCAGTTTCCTTAATACCCGGTGGGCTTCGTCGTTGCTGATCCTGCGATGCTCCATCAGCAGCAGCACGGCTTTTTCCTGGGTTTTGCGGTCTTCCAGCGCTTCCCTGGCACTCTGCAACTCATCAGTCATCTGTTGCAGGCGCCGGGTTTGCTCCTGAACCAGATCAAAGATGGAGCGGCCAAACTGCTGACCAATACCATCGCTGGCCCAGGATTCACCGGCCTGTTGTTCGTTTGCGGAATCGCACAGCACCAACATGGGTTGAGACGAAGGCTCCCGGGCATCCAGGGAAGTTATCAGGGTTTCCTGGTGGGCCAGCGAGTTTCGGGCGTCGGCAAAACGCTCGGTGCAACGGGCATGAAAACTGCCCTCCACGGAATCCTCTATCGTTTTGAGTTCATCCATTCGCTCAGACATGAGACTGAACCATTCATCCGCCAGGGCCGGATCCAGATCTTTATAACGACCAATAGCAGTGCCTCGCTGGCGAAGCTTTTCAATTTCGGCTTCACGCGGGTTTTCACGCAGTTTTTCCCACAGGTCCAGGGAACCATCATCGGCAAAGCTGTTAAACACGTCGAAACAGCGCTCCTGCGCCTCAATCAGGTGCGCCATGCGCTCTGACAGTGCACGATCAAACCGGCCACTGGAAAAGCCCGCCGAACCGACAGCCCGCTCCTGTCCACAGAATTCCTTGCCGTTCATCAAGTGCACCATCGCCACCAGAAGCCCGGCGATAGTGGGGTCAACGGCGGTATCCGCAGCCTCAAACACCACCGCAATCAGGTTGTGGATCAGGGTACTGTAATCCTCGGTGGCAGAGGACGCAGTTACTTTTCGGGCCACCACGCACTGTCGTAGTTCGGGCAGGCCCTCAAGGCCGTGAAGGGCACTCGCAAGCTGGTTAAGCAGGCGGCTACTGACAGGATGCGCCGTCAGTTCCTGGTGAATCTCGGCAAGGGCCTGCTCGAACTCCGAACGGAGCCGATCCGACGTCGCAACCAGCTGTTTTCGCTCCTGGGCAAATTTTTCACCGGAAGAACCAAGAAACACGTTGGACGCACCCCGCTCGCATTGCAGCGCATGCACCAAATTGCTGATGCACTGCACCAATTTGCCCATCTGCAAGAAGTACTGGAGATTCATCAACTCGCAGCTTTTCGAGGCAATCAGATAGTCGCCCGCTGTTGGCGATTTATGGGCAGTGGCGCGTTTGGTGTTCATGACAGACTCCGGAAGCACGATGGCTTCGAATGCAACGATCAAGTTCAGGTCAGTTGCTCACGCGACCAACCTCTGACCTGTCCGCAGCAATTACCGCGCCACCGCATCCGGCCCAAAACCGTGCAATCCGCCCCGTCGCGGGGCAGCTTTCCCGTGTTCTTTCTGGTAAGAGCCACCCCGGCAATTGCTAACCATCTGATTTTAAATAACTCTCAGAACTGGCACGAAGATCGCTTTGCAAGAAGCAAGGACGAATGTCCCGGCCAAGGATCAGGCCGGACCATCAGATCATTGTTGTTGGCATTGGCGCCGGACCATCGATTTCCCCCCTGGGGGAATAGATGCTCCGGCTTTTTTTGTTTGGTCGGAAAAGCACGGGTTCGAGCGAAATGACAGGAAACACTGAATCGACACTGGTGATCTGCGGGCACGGCATGGTTTCGCAACGCTTGCTGGAAGCTCTCTGCCGTGAACGAGTCAGACCGTTTACCCGCATCATCGTGTTCAACGGCGAGACATCCGCTGCCTACAACCGGATACAACTCTCCCTGCTGCTGGCCGGGGAAACAACCGAAGCTTCTCTGGCGTTGCAGCAGGACGAGTGGTTTAGAAACAACGGTATTGAAGTGTGCAACGGAGAACCAGTGGTCACCATTAACAGGGAAGATCAGACGGTGACCACCACAACCGGCCGGGTACAGCCCTATACCCATCTGGTGCTGGCCACCGGATCCCGGCCCGCAAAACCCGGGCTGCCGGGCGAAGATCTTCCGGGCGTCATGACCTTCCGGGACCTTGAGGACACCAGGATCCTGATTGAGTCTGCTGGCCGCCATCGCCGGGCGGTGGTTGTCGGCGGAGGCTTTCTTGGCCTGGAAGCCGCTGAAGGTCTCCGTCAGCGAGGCATGGCGGTGACTCTGCTGCACCGCAGCAGCCATCTCCTGAACCGTCAACTGGACAGGATCGGGGGTCAGATCCTGCAACAGCACATGGAAAAGCGTGGCGTAAACATTCGCACCGGTACGGCTCCCAAAGCCCTGCTCGGGCGATCGACGGTCCGGGCCGTCCAGCTGGATGATGAAACCCTGATCAGCACGGATCTGGTGCTGTTCGCAACCGGCATCGCGCCGTCTGCTGAGCTTGCGCGAACTGCGGGCCTTGAATGCGATCGCGGGATTCTGGTGGACGGACAGCTACGTACCAGCGACCCGGCAATCTCCGCGCTGGGTGAATGTTGTCAGCTGGAAACCACCACTTTCGGGCTGGTGGAACCCGGGTATCAGCAGGCGGAGGTTCTGGCAGGCATTCTCAGCGGAAGCACGGCCGAGGCCGAGTATCGGCCAGCAGATACTCCAACCCGCCTGAAAATCAGCGGCGTTCCGATTTTCTCCTGCGGCCAGGTGGGCGCCGAAGGCGACACCGAATCCGTGGTCTGGCAGGACCATGAACAGAATCACTATTGCCGGCTGCTGATCCGGAATCAGCGGCTGACCGGCGCCGTCCTGCTGGGCGATACCCGGGACGGGCCCTGGTACAGCGAACGAATCCTGCAACAGGACGACATTTCCCAATACCGGGACTTCATTGCATTCGGCAAGAACTACTGCGAAGCGGCGGCATGAGCCCTCAGCTAATAGAAGGCCTTCAGCCAATAGAGAGCCAGTCGCCCGAAAAGAGGACAGACCCATGAGCAAGAAAACCCTGATCGTCGTCGGCAACGGCATGGTTGGCCATCACTTCCTGGAACAATTCTGCGCCAGCCCGGCCGCTGCCGATTTCGAGATCATCGTATTCGGCGAGGAAAAGCAGCTGGCCTATGACCGGGTTCACCTGTCGGAGTATTTCGGTGGCTCTACCCACGCGGATCTCGCCATGGGAACGCTGGAGTGGTACACGGAACAGGGCATACAGCTGCACCTTAACGAGCAGGTGACCGGCATCGACCGGGAAAATCGCACCCTGGAAACGCCCCGTGGCAGCTACCGGTACGACGAACTGGTGCTGGCCACCGGCTCCTTTCCTTTCGTACCGCCCATCGAGGGCAATGATCGCCCCCACTGCCTGGTTTACCGGACCCTTGATGACCTGGATGCCATTCGCGCCAGTTCCGAAGGTGCCCGAGCAGGCGTGGTGGTAGGCGGTGGCCTGCTGGGTCTTGAAGCGGCCAATGCGCTCAAGAGCCTGGGCCTGGAGGCCCACGTTGTGGAGTTTGCGCCCCGGCTGATGCCGGTCCAGCTCGATGCCGATGGCGGCGCCTTGCTGCGCCGCAAAATTGAGGAGCTCGGTGTGCAGGTGCATACCGAGAAGGCCACTACGGCGATTACCGAGGGCGAGGACGCCCGGCTGCGCATGAACTTCAGCGACGAGTCCTTCCTGGAAACCGACCTGATTGTGTTCTCCGCCGGCATCCGCCCCCAAGATGCCCTGGCCCGGGCCAGTGGCCTGGAAATCGGCGAGCGCGGTGGTATCGTGATCAACAACCAGTGCACCACCTCGGACCCGCATGTGCATGCCATTGGCGAGTGTGCGCTCTGGGAACAGAAGATTTATGGTCTGGTGGCCCCCGGCTACACCATGGCCCGCACCCTGTCTGCCGCGCTGAACGGCGATCGGGAGACGGCCTTCACCGGTGCCGACATGAGCACCAAGCTCAAATTGCTGGGTGTGGACGTGGGTTCCATTGGCGACGCCCACGCCCAGACCCCAGGCGCTCGGAACATCCGCTTCAACGATGAGCAGGCCGGCCACTATCGTCGCATGGTGATCAGTGAGGACGGCAAGACCCTGCTGGGCGCCATCCTAGTGGGCGACAACAGCCACTACGACACCCTGCTGCAATACGCCCTCAATGGCATCGCCCTGCCGGAGAATCCGGAAACCCTGATCCTGCCGGAAAGCCAGGGCGGCGCACCGGCCCTGGGCCCCGATGCCCTCCCGGAAACCGCCTCCATTTGCTCCTGCCACAACGTCACTAAGGGCGATATCTGCGGCGCCATTGATGCCGGCTGCTCCGACCTTGGTAGCGTCAAGGCCGAAACCAAGGCTAGCACCGGCTGCGGCGGCTGCACCGCGCTGCTCAAGAACGTGGTCGACAGCGAGCTGGAAAAACGCGGCGTGGAAGTCAGCAAGGACCTGTGCGAGCACTTCCCGTACAGCCGCCAGGAACTGTTCCACATTGTGAAGGTAAACGGCATTCGCACCTTCCGCACGCTGATCAGCCAGCACGGCAAGGGCCACGGCTGCGACATCTGCAAACCGGCGGTGGCCTCGATCCTGGCCACCTGCTGGAACGAGCATATCCTGGCCACCGACCACGTGCCGCTTCAGGACACCAACGACACCTTCATGGCCAACATGCAGAAGAACGGCACCTATTCGATCGTGCCGCGTATTCCCGGCGGCGAGATCACCCCGGACAAACTGATCGTGCTGGGCGAGGTGGCCAAGGAGTACGACCTGTACACCAAGATCACCGGCGGCCAGCGGGTGGACCTGTTCGGCGCCACCCTGAGCCAGTTGCCGGAGATCTGGGAGAAATTGATTGCTGCCGGATTCGAGACCGGCCATGCCTACGGCAAGTCCCTGCGGACGGTTAAATCCTGCGTCGGCAGCACCTGGTGCCGCTACGGCGTGCAGGACAGCGTTGGCATGGCGATTCGCCTGGAGGACCGCTACAAGGGCCTGCGGGCGCCCCACAAGGTGAAGATGGCGGTGTCCGGCTGCACCCGGGAATGCGCCGAAGCCCAGAGCAAAGACTTTGGTGTGATTGCCACGGAGAACGGCTGGAACCTGTATGTCTGCGGCAACGGCGGCATGCGGCCCCGGCACGCCGATCTGTTTGCCACGGACCTGTCTGACGAGGAACTGATCCGCACCATTGACCGGGTGGTGATGTTCTATGTGCGCACCGCCGACCGGCTGCAGCGCACCAGCGTGTGGATGGAGAACCTTGAGGGTGGCCTGGAGTACCTGAAGCAGGTGGTGCTTGAGGACAGCCTTGGGATTGGTGCGGAGCTGGAGGAGCACATGGAGGGGATTGTTGGTACCTACCAGTGCGAGTGGAAGACGGCTGTCGAGGATCCGGAGAAGCGGAAGCGGTTCCGGGAGTTTGTTAATGCGCCTTCTCAGACCGATCCGGTTCAGGAGTGGACGGTTGAGCGGGGGCAGCGTCGGCCTGTTTTGGAGTCCGCTTAGATTTGTGGTTGAGGGGCGGAGCGCAGGGGTAGGTATCTTTCCCCGACAGGAAAAAGAACTCGCTTCGCTCAGACACCTTTTTCCTGTCGGGGAAAGATACCTACCCCCACGCTCACCAGACCAACAGTTAACGCCTGGGTGCAATAAGCCAGAATTTTTTTGAGACGAATCGGCGTAGACAGCTAAAAACGATTCGACTCATTGTAATAGCGACATTGGAGGAACATATGAAACCACGCACTCGTTGGGAAGCCGTCTGTACCGTAGACGATTTGGTACCGGAATCTGGCATCGCCGTCTGGACCGAGGACGGCCCAGTGGCGGTGTTTTACCTACCGCACCGGCTGCCGGCGCTGTTTGCAATCAGTCACACGGACCCGTTCAGCGGCGCCAATGTTCTGGCCCGGGGGATTACCGGGGATTTGAAGGGGGAGCCGGTGGTGGCCTCGCCGCTATACAAGCAGCATTTCAGTCTGCGTACCGGTGTCTGTCAGGAAGACGATGCCGTACGGGTCAAAACCTATCCGGCGCTGCTGGACGGCAACCAGATCCGCTTGGAAGTCCGGGCCAACCAGCGAGAATCCATCGCGGCCTAGGCCCTTAACAATGCCGGCAAGAGCCGGCGCGTGGTATGGGAGGTCTTTGTGGAGGGGAAAAGATGTCTGAGCGAAGCGAGTTGCTTTTCCCCGGAAGAAAGACCTCCCATGGCGCGTGACGGCGCTACTCCCAGGTCAGACCTCACCCGTACGGCGTGACCGCCACCGCTCCCGCCAGCCCAGAACAAAGATGGTCAGTGACGGCAGGAAGGTCACCGTTACGATGGCAGCCCCCAGCAGGCCGAACAGGACGATGGCGCCCACGCCCCGGTAGAGCTCGGTGCCTTCGCCGGGCAGGAACACCAGGGGAGAGAGGCCGCAGATGGTGGTCAAGGTGGTCATGGCGATGGGGCGCAGGCGGGTCTGGACGGCGCCGGTGACTGCCTGGACCACGGTAACGCCTTTCTGACGCAGGTTCTGTCGGGCCTGGTCCACCACCAGGATCGGGTTGTTCACCACGGTGCCCATCAGGATCAGGAAGCCTAGCATGGTGATCATATCGAAGGGCTGCCTCAATGGCTGCAGGCCGATCATGGGCAACAGGCCGCCTACCAGGTTCATCAGGGCCAGGCCCACTATGCCGCCAGCAACACCCAGGGGAATGGCGGTCATAATGAGCAGCGGGAAGCCCCAGTGGGCGAATATGGCCACCAGCAGCAGGTAGACAATGGCAATGGCGATGATGAAATTGCCAGTCAGGGCCTCCCGGGTGGCATTCAACTGGTCGCTGGCGCCGGAGATATCCACATCCACATTCGCGGGCAACGCGCCGCTGTCGCGCATGGACTGCAGCAGTTCTGTGCGCACCCGCTCAACCCCGGCTTCCAGGGGCACGTCACCCGGGGGGATCACGTTCAGGGTAACGGTGCGGCGACCATCCACCCGGCGGACCGTGCTGGTATCCACGGTTTCCTCGATGGTGGCCAGGCTGGAGAGCGGCAGGGTCGCGCCCTGGGGCGTGTGCACCATGACATCCGGCAGGCTGTCCAGTGACGGATTTCGACCTTCGCTGCCGTAGACGTAGATATCGATCTTTTCGTCGTCCAGGAAGAAATCGTCAACATAGCTGCCCTCGGTCAGAGAGGCCACGGTAAAGCCAATGCTTTCTGCCCCAAGGCCCAGTTCCGCCGCTCGATCCCAGTCAGGCATGATCTGGATCAGCGGTTGCGCCAGAGACAGCGTGGAGGGCTGGCTCTGGATGCGGGGATTGTCGAAGATCTCTTCTGCCCGCCGGTAGGCGGCGTTGGCGGCGCTGTAGACCGAAACCAGGTCCGGCCCGGAGATGTCCAAGTTGATGCTGCGGGTGCCGCCGTCGTTACTGGAGATGATGGAGCCTTTGGCCGCGAAGGCGCGCATGCCCGGGAACTGTTCGTAGAACCGGGTGATCTCGTCCATCAGGGCTTCGATGTGCCTCGGGTTCAGGGTCTCGGCGATGATGCGAATCCTGGTGGGCGTCACCTGCATGTTGAGATAGGCCATGGGCGGAACACTGGTTTCGCCAGCCGCATAGGCCTGGCCATCTGCGTTCACATGGGGCAGGAAGTAGTCTTCAACCTGCCTGGCAATGGCTTCCATCTCTTGCAGGTTGTAACCCGGCGGCGCCGACATGGCGGCAAAGGTCTTGGGCTCCTCACCTTCCGGCAAATATTCCGCGGGCGGGGTCAGCACGAAGATCACCCAGAGGCTGAAGCCGACCGTTGCGGCGATCACCAGCACCCTTCGCAGGGTGCCATTCACCAGCCATCGCACCGCCCCCATGGCGGCACCGCTCCAGCGACCCGAGGTTTCGTTGCCGTACTCGTCTGTGGTCACGCCTCGCCGGCCAAAGTCCAGCCGGGCGCAGAGCGTAGGAATGATGGTGATCGCCACCAGCATGGAGGCAAGGATGGCGGCGGAGATGGCGATGGCGACGTCGGAATACAGCTGGCCCGCTTCTTCCTCGATGAACAGAATCGGCAGGAACACCAGGATGGTTGTGGTGGTAGACGCCAGCACCGCCGGCCAGACTTCCCGCACGCCCTTGAGGGCGGATTCGAAACGATCCAGCCCCAGGCGCCGGTGTCGCTCGATGTTTTCAAGCACCACGATGCTGTTGTCCACCGTCATGCCGATGGCAAAGGCGATGCCGGCCAGGGAAATCACGTTGATGGTGCGGCCGGTGATCAGCAGCCCGATAAACGCGGCTATGGCACACAGGGGAATTCCCACCACCCCGGCGAAGGTGGCCCGACCGGACCTCAGAAACAGGAACATCACCAGGGTCGCGAAGGCCGCGCCGATACCCAGGTTGGTCCAGACGTTGGCCACCGAGGCTTCCACGTACCGGGCATCGTCTGCGGTCAGGCCCAGTGTCATGCCGGCCGGCTCAAGCACCTCCCGGTTGATATCGGCCACCTCGTCCATCATGGCGCGTTTGATATCAATAACGTTGGAGCCGCTTTCGCGGCGGACCTGAAGACCAATCACCCGTTGGCCGTTGATGATGGAAAGTTCCCGTATCCGTGAGTGACCCTGTTGCACCTGTGCGACCTCTTCCAGTCGCACCACGCTGTCTCCCTGCCGGCGAACCACCAGCTGCTCCAGGGATTCGACATCATCGAAACGACCTACCGTGCGCAGCAGATAACGGCGCTTGCCGGCATCAATCTCACCGCCGGAAATGTCCTGGTTGCGGCTGACAATGGCATCGCGCAGATCGAGCAGACTCAGGCCCCGCTGGGCCAGAGCAGCTTCGTCCACGATAATCTGCATCTGCCGGTCGGCACCGCCGCCGACGGTGACTTCGGAAACCCCCGGCACGCTCTCCATCCGGGGCCGCACGCGGTCCTCGATGAAGTCACGCATCAGCTCGATATCCAGCTCCCGGGGGTTGCCCTCGAGGGTGGAAATACGGAAATACATGAACGCATTCGACGAGAAGGACGCTGCGACAATGCGCGGCTCATCGACGTTTCTCGGGTAATCCGGTACCTGGCTCAGGGCGTTATTTATCTGAATCAGGGTCTCGGTGATATCCACCCCGAACGGGAATTCCAGCTCTATTTCCGCCGCCCCGCTGGAGGCTGTGGAGGTCATCCGGCTCAGGTTCGGAACGTTGCGCAGGAACCGTTCCTGCTCGATCAGAATGTCCTTCTCGATGTCCTGGGGCGTAGCGCCCGGCCAGCTGGTTTCCACCGTGACCGTGCGCACTTCCAGATCCGGAATCATCTGCACCGGAATCCGCAGTGCTGCGGCCGCGCCAAGTATCGCGACAATCAGGGCAATAACGGTGACCAGAGTGCCGTGGCGGATAATGCCGGCAAACATCAGCGGCTCTCCCGTTCGGCAATGCGCACGCTGATACCCTCGCTAAGGGATTCATTGCCACGTACCACCACCTTCTGGCCCGCTTCGAGACCGCTGGTCACTTCTACCCGGCCCTCAAAGCCGGTACCAAGACGTACCCGCTTTTCATTCACGGTCCAGGTTTTCTCATCCGCCGGTTCGGCGATCCATACGGTGGTTCGGCCTTCGGGATAACGGTTGATGGCGTCCCGCGAGACCGTCAGGCCACGTTCACCGGTGGTGACCCTCAAGACCGCCTGTGCAGACATACCCGGCAGCAGCTTCAAGGACTCCGGCTTGATGGCACGGAGGAGAAAGGTTCTGGACTGGGGATCGTTGACCGGCACCAGGACATCGATGGCTGCGCGGCTCAGTTCCTGCCCGTCCTGCATCAGCAGCCGACTGTTGTCGTCGATGCGTTTGTAGAAGGACTGGGGGACCTGGAAATCCAGACGCAGGTTATCGGTATCGACCAGGGTCAACAACTGGTCACCCGGAGTTACCCATTCACCAACATCCCGGGAGCGCTGGCTGACCACACCGTCGAAAGGGGCGGTCACGCGGTGACGACGGACCTCGACTTCTACCTGTTGGCGCGCCGCTTCAAGGCGAGCCAGGGCAGCTTCGCTTGCGGCCACTTCACTTTCCCGGGCACTGACTTCGGTCGCTGCAATGTTGCGGCCCGCACCAACGGACCTGGCCTCGCGCAGCCGACGCCGGGCTTCTTCCAGGCGGCTTCGGGCTTCCTCGGCCTCTGCCCTGGCGGCTTCCAGCTCCCAGGTAACCAGTTCATCATCCAGTGCCACCAACACATCACCGCGGGAAACACGATCGCCGGTTTCCACTCGAACCTCGTCAAGCAGACCGGCAACTGTCGCTGATATGCCAGATACCCGAAGAGCGTTGACTGTGCCATTCAGGGTCACTTCCTGAACAATATCCTCTGATGAGACGGTTTCCAACTGCACACCGGGCAGATCCTGGGCAGCGGTGAATATCGGAAACAGGCTGTACACAAACAACAAGATTCCCTGCAGGCTCTTCACGGGGGTAGCCACTTCCTCTTCTCCAAGCTTCATTTCAATGGATGCAATTACTAACCTTAGTAGATGGCTTACGATGAAAAAGCCGGTCCGGACCTTGAACTCCGTTTGGCCCGGGTGCTGGCGGGAATTCGAACCGGGGTCAATTCCGACGCCGGCCATCTGAGCTACTATTGTCACACCACTGATAACAAGGACGCCCCGTGAAACCTCTCAGCCCTACGGATCAGCTTTTTCTCTGGCTGGAAAAGCGGCAGCAACCCATGCACGTGGGCGGTCTTCAGCTGTTCTCGTTTCCCGAGGACGCACCGGATGACTACGTCGCCCAGCTAGCCGACCGGCTCAGGCAGTACACCCGGGTAACCCCGCCGTTTAACCAGCGCCTGGATTACCGTTTCGGCCAGCCGGTCTGGGTGGAAGACGAGCACCTGGATCTGGAACACCACTTCCGATTCGAGGCACTGCCAACGCCGGGGCGGGTCAGGGAGCTGTTGTCGTTTGTTTCGGCAGAACATTCTCACCTCATGGACCGGGAGCGTCCGCTGTGGGAATTCCATCTGATTGAAGGGCTGGGGGAGCGGCAATTTGCGGTGTATATCAAGGTGCACCACGCTCTGGTGGACGGTGTATCGGCCATGCGGATGGTCACCCGGATGCTGTGCCAGGATACCGGCGAGCGGGACATGCCGCCGATCTGGGCCATGCCACCCCGCCCGGCCCGTGAAAAGGAGGATGGCGGCTCCTCCCTGTGGCGCAGTGTCGGCCATCTGCTGGGCGAATCCGGCAAGCAACTGGGCACCGTACCGACCGTAGCCCGGGAACTGCTGCGAACCATCAACGACGCCCGGAAAGGCCCGGCCTATTCCTCGATTTTCCACGCACCCCGCAGCATCCTGAACCAGAAGATCACCGGTTCCCGACGCTTCGCCGCACAATCCTACGAACTCGGCCGGATAAGGGCGGTCTGTAAAACCTACGGAACCACAGTGAATGACGTGGTGATGGCCATGTGCGCCACTGCACTGCGCAGCTACCTGATGAACCAGGATGCCCTGCCGGAGAAGCCGCTGATCGCCATGGTGCCGGTGTCCCTGCGCAAGGATGACAGCTCTGGCGGCAACCAGGTGGGCGTTATCCTCGCCTCGCTGCACACCGATGTCACCAGCCCGGTCACCCGGCTGATGCAGATCCATGAGGATGTGAAAGCCGCCAAGGACCGCTACGCCCACATGTCTCCGGAAGAAATCATCAACTACACCGCCCTGACCCTAGCGCCGGCGGCGTTCCATCTGCTCACCGGCATGGCTCCGAAATGGCAGACCTTCAACGTGGTGATCTCCAACGTCCCCGGACCGCGAGAGACCTGCTACTGGAACGGCGCCACGATGGACGGCATGTACCCCGTGTCCATCGCCATGGATCGCCTGGCCCTGAACATGACCCTGACCAGCTACGGCGACCAGGTGGAATTCGGCCTCATCGGCTGCCGCCGCACGCTACCCAGCCTGCAGCGGATGCTCGACTACCTGGAAGAGGCCCTGGTAGAGCTGGAGGCCGCTGCCGGCCTGTGAGCAGGTCGATCAGCCGAAGCGACGCTCTTCATTGCGGATGGAGATCTGGTTGTTCAGGGTCCAGAAGTCATACAGCACGCCAATCAGGAACAGGCCGCCGGTCAACAGGTAGATAATGCCGGTGACCCACTTGCCCATGTACATCCGGTGAATCCCGAACACACCCAGGAAGGTCAGCAGGATCCAGCCGATGTTGTAGCTGACCTCACCTTCCCGGAACCGCAGGTCCGCTTCCCGGTCCATGGCCGGTATCAGGAACAGGTCGATGATCCAGCCGATAAACAGCAGCCCCAGGGTAAAGAACCAGATGGTGCCGGTAACGGGTTTGCCGTAGTAAAACCGGTGCGAGCCTAGGAATCCGAAAATCCAGAGCAGGTAGCCGATCAGTTTGCTGTGGGTGTCTGGGCGATCTGTCATGTTCGTTCTCATCCTTCTGGATTCGTAGCTGATTTACACTATAACCCCAGCCTGCATGTGCTGGGGGCTGGCCGGGGGGAAGGAATATTTTCCCTCGGGAAAAACAACTCGCTTCGCTCAGACATCTTTTTCCTGTCGGGAAAATATTCCTTCCCCCCGTCCGTCGAACCATTGTGGCATAAGGAAGAAAAAACAAATTAAAACAGCTCAATAAATTACTCTGACGGCCCTCAGCTTTGTCCATAGGGCGTGGGGTGGAGCCTGAATTTTTCGGGGAAAAAGATGTCTGAGCGAAGCGAGTTGCTTTTTACCCGAAAAATTTAGGCTCCATCCTGCGACCACGCTCCAAACCAAGCGGCCCGAGAGACTTAAGAACCCAAGCCAAACCTCAAGGCCCAACCTCCGGAGCCGGATCCGGACCACCCTCGCGAAACTCGCTGGCCGACTTGCCGGTCCACTTCCGGAACGCCCGGCTGAAGTTGGAGAGGTCGGCATAGCCCAGCTCGTAGGCAATCTCGCTGACCGACTGGTTGGTGTACCGGAGCAACTGGATCGCCCGGTCTTTCAGTACAGACTCCAGAATTTCACGGTAGCTGGTATCCCGGTCAGCCAGCCGGCGTTTCAGGGTTCGGGACGAGACGCAGAAACGCTCGGCCATGGCTTCCAGTGACGGCAGGGGGCCGGGCATCATCCGGAGCATGTTGCGAATGGCCAGGACAATGTCACCTTGTTCTTTCAGGGCCTTCTGCAGCTCGAACTCGCATTGCTGGCGGGCCATTCGGGAGGCTTCGGCGTCGGCCAGGCGCATGCGTACTTCCAGGAGTTCCCGGGGGAACACCATCATTTCGTCGGGCTGGCCGTATTCGAATCGGACCGGTAGCTGGTCCGCGAACTGCCGGTACCAGGGCGGCTCCGGTGCGCTGAGGCGGACGGTGACACCCGGCAGTTTGCCGTCTTCCAGGGCAAAGCCGTGTTTTGCGGCGTCCTCACGGTCCAGGAGCTGTTCGGTCAGCAGGATCAGGGTGGCACTCACGGTCTCGGCCAGAAACGGGTAGAGGCCGGGTACTTCGAATTCGGTGCAGAGCTTTACCAGCACCTGATCCCCCGCTTCGGACTGGCTCATGCCGAGAAACGGCACCCGCAAATGCAGGTAACGGCGCACGGAGTCCAGGGCATCGGCGAAGGTGGGGCTGGTAAGGGCCGCGAAGCCCAGGGTGCCGTGAATGGTCAGGCGTAAGTCCCGGGCCAGCATGAAGCTGAGGCCGTCCTGGCCGGCCAGGTTCACGGCCCGTTTGGCCATGATGATGGCATCAGTGACAAACACCCGGCTGTCGTTGGACTTGAGATCGTCCGGGGAGAATTCGAGCCCTTCATAGAGTGACCGGTCGTTATACCCCAGTTGCCGGACTGTCTCGGCCAAGACCCGCAGGTAAGCGCCCGGCACCAGGAACAATCCCAGCATCTGCCGTTCTTTGTCCGGACCGGTTGCAGTCATTGGTATTCCTTCTGATTGGCGTGGCTGAAGCACTTCCATGGACTCTATCAGAAGCCCCCCGCCGCTACAGTGGGGCCCGGCACACCCTGGTCGTCGTCAGAATGGTCAATCAATTTCCGGCCCGTGTCCCATCCTGATCGACCGCCGTCCCCTTTGCGCATTCCTGCCCAACGTTGACTGCCCCACACTGAACCCATGACATCAGCCAGAGTGAGGAGTACACACATGCTGAGCAACAAAACCGCAGAAAAGAACACGGCGACGGTTACCCGGGCCTCCAACACACCAGAGAACGTCACCATCACAGCCCAGCGCATGGGGTTCGAGTTTGGCGAGCAGGTGCCCCGCTACTGGGTCGATAACAGCTACACTATCAGTCACATCATGAATGGGCTCTCAGTGCTGTTTCCGCAGGGCGAGCAGTTCTTTGTCGATTCGGTAAGGGCGTTCCGGGACCAGGTCTCCGATCCCAAGCTGAAAGAAGAAATACGCGGATTCATTGGCCAGGAGGCCATGCACTCCTTGGAGCACATCGCCATGAACCAGCACGTTCGTGACCAGGGCATGCCGGTTGAGGAACTGGAAAAACACCTGGAAGTGGTTCTGGGAATCGCCAAAAAGCTGCCCAAGCGTCACCAGTTGGCGATCACCTGTGCCCTGGAACACCTGACTGCCATGATGGCCGACATGCTGCTGGACCGCGACGATGTCCGCCAGGACATGGACGAGTCCATGCGCCCGCTCTGGGTTTGGCACGCAATTGAAGAAACCGAGCACAAGGCGGTTGCCTACGATGTGTTCCAAGCGGCAGGTGGCACCTACGCCGAGAGGGCCTTTTATCTCATGTTCAGCACCGCCGCCCTGGGTGTGATGAGCACCTACTTCACCAGCCGGATGATGCTGAACGACCGCAAGAATTTTTCTTTGAAAGACACCGCCACCGGTCTCTGGCGCCTCTGGGGCGTTAACGGCACCTTCTCGAGCCTGATTCCCACATGGTTGGAGTATTTCAAGCCCGGCTTTCACCCCTGGGATCACGACAACAGCGACCTGATTGCGCGTTTCAAAGAGGAAATCCAAGCGCACATCGCACCGCAATACAAGAAAGGTAATCGCCGGACGCTTCAGTAAATCACGGAAGCAACTCCCAGCCCTGAAGGGAAGCGGGTGGGGAGGTCTTTGTGCAGGGAAAATGATGTCTGAGCGCAGCGAGTTGCCTTTTCCCGGAAGAAAGATCTCCCCACCCGATTCCCCACTCCCGGATCAGGAATGCGGCTCAGCGACGCCGGATCGAATGACTTCTCCTTTCTTCCATAACCGCCATTCGCCTGGCTGGTAAACATCCCACTTTTCATCTGTGGTCAGAGGTTCAGTAACGATCACGCTGACGATGTCATTGGGCGTCGTTTCCGATTCGAAATCCACCGTCACATCGGCGTCTTTCAGACGTGCAGGACCAAACGGGGCTCTCCGGGTGATGCTGGCCATTTTGGTGGTGCAGTAAGTGAACAGCCAATCACCGTTACTCAGTAGGAGGTTGAAAACGCCCTGGCTGGCGTAGGCGACGGACAACCGGACCAGGCGGTCGATTATTTCATCGGTTCCGGTATTGCGATCGCAGTGCGTTCGAAGGTGGTTAAGAATATCGCAGAACAGCGCCTCGCTGTCGGTGGTTCCGACCGGCTCGTAGAAGCCGGGATTCGAACGGAAGCCGGAGAGCTGGCCGTTGTGGGCAAACACCCAGTAGCGGCCCCAGAGCTCACGCATGAACGGGTGGGTGTTGGCCAGGCAGATATCGCCAACGTTGGCCTGGCGGATGTGGCAGATGGCCACTTCGCTTTTGATCGGGTGGGTCTGGACCACTTCTGCGATTCGGGAACTGGCGCTGGCGTCGGCGTCGTGGAAGGCACGCACGCCCTTGCCTTCGTAGAAGGCCACACCCCAACCGTCCTTGTGGGGGCCGGTCTGGCCGCCTCGACGGGTGAGGCCGGTGAAGCTGAAACACAGGTCGGTGGGCGTATTGGCGCTCATGGCCAGCAGTTCACACATGGGCTACTTCAATCTTGCAGGAGAATGACTACCCCAAGAATACCGGAATCAGCCCGCTTCGACAGTCAGAATCTCAAGCTGACGGGGGTTATGGCCGGCGCCGACCACCCGGTTACGCCCGGCTCGCTTGCCACTATAGAGCCAGCGATCGGCTACCCGGAACAGGCTTTCGGCTTCCCGGCCGTGGTCTGGCCACTGGGCAATTCCGAAGGACGCCGTCACCCGGATTCGGGCGTCACCATAGGACAATTCGCGTTCAGAGATCCGCTGGCGCAGTTCGTCCATCAGCACAAATGCATCCGCCGGCTTCACATCCCGCAGTATCAGGCCGAACTCCTCGCCACCCAGGCGGCCGACGAAGTCCGTGCTTCTGAGGCGCTCAGTCAGACACCGGCTGATGTTCTTCAGCACGAAGTCTCCGGCCTCGTGGCCGAGGGTATCGTTGACGACCTTGAAGTGGTCAATATCCATGACTACCAACGCGAACCCGTTGCCACTTCGTTCACCCTCGGCGATGGTGCGATTGAGGGTACTCTGGAAGTTACTGCGATTTGCGAGACCGGTCAGTGCATCGGTCTGGGCCATATCCACCAGACGCTGCTCCGCCTCTTCACGGCGAACCTCATACATGTGGATGAAGGCCAGCATGAGCGCTCCACACAGAACCATGTTGAGCAGATCAATCATCGCATGGGGGGTGCCGACCTGGCCCAGGTGGATGTAGTAGATAACGCCGCCGACAATCATGAAGGGCACGCTCAGGATCATGCCTTCTTTTTTGCCAAGCAGCAGGTAGGCGAGAACCGGCATCATCAGCACCCACACGAAAGCGGACACCGAGGCTTCCGGCAACAGCATGATCACCAGGAAAAAGGCGAACAGGGGCACCAGGTAGGCATAGACCCATTGCTGCAAATGAGGCGTCGATTTCAGACGCCAGACCCCGAAATAGAGCACAGCACTGGCAAAGAGCTCACCTGCACCCACCCAAGGGTAGCCATTGAGAAACTGCAGGCAAGCAAAGACCACCAGAGCCGAGCCGGTGACCAGAAAAAGCAGCCGCATCAGTGAGCGGCGATGGCTGTCGCGCAGACCCGAGCGGCTCTGTTCCAGAGTGGCCCCCAGGTCGGAATGGTGAGGCGTATTCATGCTGACTCTTCCTTGGATCAGCTTTCGAGTATAGCCCCGAAAACCTGTTTGTAAAATGTACAGTGGGCCCGGCTTTACCCGGGCCCCTGACAGTCAGGCTCACGCATCAGACATACAGGTTCTTTCGGGAAAAACGCTCTACCAGCGGCTGGTAGGCAGAGCCCAGCAGGCGGTTGATCGCATCAATACCCCAGGCGTCCGGGCCCACCAGTATCCGGGACTCATTCTTGAGTATGCCTTTCACAATGGTTTCTGCAGCTTTTTCGGGCGTGGTCATAGCGAGTTTATCGAAGCCCTTGCGCTGGGCAACGGCGTTCTCGGACTTGCCCATGCGCGCGGCATTGGCAATGTTGGTGCGGATGCCACCAGGGTGCACACAGCTCACCGCCACTGGCTGGTTTTCCAGCTTCATTTCCTGACGCAGAGCTTCAGTGAATCCACGCACCGCAAACTTGGCGGCGTTGTAGGCGCTCTGCTTGGGCACGCCAATCAGGCCAAACACACTGGACACGTTCACCACATGGCCATCGCCCGAGGCAATCAGATGGGGCAGGAACGCCCGGGTGCCATGGGCCACGCCCCAGAAATCAATGTCCATGACCCATTTGAAGTCTTCGTCGGTCATCTCACGCACTGTGGCAGAGAGGGCAACGCCCGCATTGTTGATAACCAGGTTCACCTGACCGAAATCTTTCACAACCTCCTCGGCATGGGCAAAGATGGCATCACGATCGGACACATCCAGCCGGTAGGTCTTCACATCGGCGCTCTCAAGCGCTTCGACCGTTTCCGCCAGGCCTGCCTCATTGACATCGGACAGCGCCAGCCGGCAGCCCCGGTCCGCCAGGGATTTGGCAAGCGCACGGCCGATACCCGAACCGGCACCGGTAACAACGGCAACTTTGTTCTTCAAGTTCTTCATGGTCACAAGTCTCTTGTTAGGGGTTCTGGCAATTAAAGCAGATACTCTAACAATTGGCTGTCAACCGGATATGGCTTTCGGGCTATCTTCCCGGGGCACTGGGGCCACTCACCCCAGCAGGTTGTCCAGGGGTTGCTCGTAACTGGGGGCAAACACCTTCAGAAAATAGGCGACCTCTGGCAATCCGTCCTCGTCCAGCCGCTTGCGGATCTGCCGGGCGGCGGGCTCGAATTCCTTGTTGCCGGCGCGGATTTCCGCCTGGCACTTCAGCCAGGCCGAGAGTCTGTCGGCTGCCTTGATGAGTTCTTTGTCTTCTGCCGGCAACTGCGATTCCCGAACGTAGGGTGAGAAGTCCTCCCGCAGGTCCTCCGGTAACAGCGCCAGAAGCTCAGCCTCCGCCTTGTGCTCAATGTCCCCGAATGCCTCCCGCATAACCCGGGAATGGTATTTCACCGGTGTCGGCATATCTCCGGTAATCACTTCCGTCGCGTCATGATAGAGCGCTGCCGCCGCAATACGGTCGGCATTCACCTGACCGCCAAAATGCCGGTTGCGGATGATGGCAAGTGCGTGGGCGAGGGTCGCTACCTCCCAGGAATGGGTGGCCACGTTTTCTTCAATGGCATTTCGCATCAGCCCCCAACGCTTGATCCAACGCAGGCGGGAGACATAGGCGAAAAAATGGCTGACGACACTATCCATCAGTTACAGATCCGTTTTGCATAAGTTAATAATCTTTTTCTTCAGGTGCACAAAATCCCCATGCTATTCTGAACGAGTATTCAATTGTTACATAACCGGGAATATCGTGTCCGCTCAAGCCCATATTCGGAGACTACTGGCCCTTCTAGCTGCCGCCATTATGCTGGCAACGACGCCGGTTCAGGCAAACGAAACCGAGATCACCGTGGGCGTTTACCATTTCCCCCCGATCGCCAGTGTTGACGACAAAGGGGCAGCCACAGGCCTGCTCGGAGACCTGCTGCAGGAACTTGAACAAGCACATCCATCGGTATCCTTCCGGGTTTTTCACACCTCGCCCAAACGGCGATACCTGGATTTCGACGCCGGCCTCTACGATGTCATCTTCTTTGAAAGCCCTGACTGGGGCTGGACAGATAAAGAAGTGGACATCAGCCGCCCGATCCTGGCCGACGAAGAACTGTATGTTGCTCTCAGGAAACCTGGTCGGGACACTTCATTCTTTGACGATCTGCAAAGCCGTTCCATCGTGGCTATTTCCGGCTATCACTACGGCTTCACCGGTTACGAAACCGACAACTCGCTACTGGAACAGAAATTCGACATCGAATTTTCCGACAGCCACATCCGCAACATAAACCTGATAAAGGCAGACCGGCCCTCCGTGGCCGAAGTTGCCATTGTCAGCTACTCCTACCTGCAACGGCACCTGGACAGGCATCCGGAAGACTGGAACAAACTTCTGATCTCAGACAACCCGGATCAGCGCTATCAACTGAGCATCGTCGCCCGAAAGGGCGGGGCTGCGAGCGCAGACGAGATGCTGAGACTGCTGGCGCCACTGGTAGATAACGGTCGATACCGGCAACTGGTCGAACACTGGGGCCTCAAGTTACCAGCCGGTTTTCTGACGAGCTTCGAAGCCCCCTGAATTCAACGAACATCCAGGTTGAACGCGACGATAACATTGCCCTCACCGCCCACTTCCGCATTCCTGGCGGGATCGAGCAGGAATAACTGGTCAGCCGGTACTCCGTGGGTTTGCTGCAGCACATTGCGCAGGGTTACGCCTCGCGAGGACGCCAGATTACTCAGAGCCTCCGGCGCCAGTGAGCGCTCACCGGCCAGGTAGGCTTCCCGGGCCTCCTGCCATGCCTCCTCCGAAAGCTCCTGCTGACCGCCGGCGGTCAGTTCCTCCCGCAACAGCGCGAGGCCGTCGGCCCGGGGATCAACATTGCCCCGGATATTCAACAGCAGGTCTGGGCGTTCCAGCAGCGCATCGGCCAGAGCAGCCAGCTTCTCAGCCTCACCTTCGGCCAACTGGATACTGCCTGGAATAAAGCCCACCTTGCCGAGCTCTTCCCCGCTCAGACCGGCCAGTTCTGCAATCGAGCCAAGCATACTGAACGGAGAGGCCGCGGCCTTCGCCAACAGGTTTACAAACGCCCGCATCACTACCTTGCCGACACTGAAGTCCGGGTCTGACAGGTCTCCGCTTATGGGCAGATCCACTTCGATAACCCCTTTGCTGTCACGCAGCAGGGCCAGACCCAGCTTGACCGGCGCGTTGACCGCCTCTTCGCTGGCTATGGCGGAACCCAGTTCAAGGCGATCCATCACTACCAGGTTGGAAGCATCAATTCGTGAGCCGGCAATTTCGTAATCCAGATTCAGGTTCAGCTTGCCACTGTCCACGCCGTAGCCCAGGTAACGACCGAAATAAGGCGACAGGGCCGGCAGTGACACATCCTGCATCATCAACTGAAGATCGCTGACATCCTCGGTGCCGAGTGTCCCGATGGTACCCTCGAAGTCCAGGTCCGCCACGCCGCCGACCCGGCCCCGAATGGATACCTTGCCCTGCTGCGGGGAAATGTTGCTCAGGCCGGTTACGCTGCCATTCAGCTCATCAAACGATGTGGTGAAGGCCGGGTCCAGAGTGCGATCGGTGTAGGCCAGCTCCCCGTTTTCAAGCATCAACTGACCGATGCGGAAAATGAACTCCGGCTCGGATTCGCTCGCTTCCTGCGCGTCCGTGGCCGGTTCCTGTTCTTCGGCGGAACCGGTTGTCCTGGCAATGCGCTCGACGTTATGAACGCTGTCGGTATTGCGCACGATGTTGATCACCGGCTGGGCCAGGGTCACAGTGCCGATTTCAAGGCGGGCGGGATGAACGTTGTATTCAATCGGAGCAAGGCGCAGCGTTTGCCAGGACACCAGGGATCCCGAACTGTCGGGCAGCTTCAGGTCAAGGCCCGCCACTTCTGCAGTCCCACTGAAGGTGCCGGTGAGCGGGTCCTGCTGGCCATCGAGATCCAGGTTGCCATCCAACCCCAGGGTGCCATCACTGATGGCAAGATTGGCACCTTCCTGCACATAGGGTTCAAAGGCAGCCAGGGCTACACCACTTCCAGAGATCGCGGCTTCCAGCGTGAAAGGTGCAGGCGTCAGCTGGCCGTTGAACGACAACTGCCCGCCGCTGGCCAGCGTTCCGGCCACCTTGTAGGTTACCGGCTCCTCAAGTTGATGGCTGAGTTCGCCAATGGAAACCGAGAGCTGTTCCAGGGCAATTTCAGCCGACGTCTCCGGCTGACTGTCCTGCCAGAGAACCCGGCCTTCAGAGAGCGTTATACCGGCTACGGACCATCGGAATGACTCCCCGCCGGCGGAAGCTTCGCCTTCACTTTGAGCCTCACCTTGATCGGAGGCCAACGGCGCCAACCAGTCAATTTCTCCGGTTGAACTTCGCGCCACGGCGAGATCGAGATTATCCAGAGTTACCTGACCGACACTGACCTCCCGCCGGTTCAGGTCGAAACCAATGGCATCCACAGACAACAGGCCATTGCTCAGCCTGGCTTGCTCACTCTGCTCATCCAGCGCCACTGCGAGGTTTTCCAGCTCCAGCTGACCATTGGTGGTCTCCAGGTAAAAGGCGTCACCGGCCTGGATTTCATAGTCTGAGCTAAGAGTGACGCTGCCACCGCGCAGGTCATAGGGAAAAAACGGCGCCAGGAAATGGGCGAGTGTTTCATAGCCTATGGATGACACCTTGAGGGTACCGTTGGAGTAAAAAGGCGCGACGCTCAGATCACCCTGCCATTCGATAGTCTGGCTACCCAGTGCCGCCAACAGGGAATAATCGCTGTCCTGACCTTCCCTGGGCCACGTGGCCAGATCGTTCAGAGTCAGATCCAGTGGCGTAATCCGGAACTCCGCCATGTCCTGTTTGGTAAAGTCCCGAAACAGCATTTCGCCGCCATTGAGCACAATCTGCCCGAAATAGAGCCTGGGTGGGCCAGAGCTTTCCTCCGTTTGTTCCTCCACAGGCGCTTCCTGTGCAGACGCCGGATTGGCCGCCTGCCAGTCCCTGGCAAAATTAACACTGTAATCCTCGAGGAGGTCCACCCGAACGTAAGGCTCGTCCAGCTGAATGGCTTCAAAGCCGGCAATGCCCCGAACCAGCTGGAAAAAATTCATATCCACCATCAGCCGATCGAAGCCAACCACCTGCTCGCCATCGGGATCAGTCGCTGAAAGCCCCATTGCTTCCACCCGCAGGGTGAAGGGGTTGGTACGGATATCGGTGATTTCTGCCTGCCAGCCCATACGCTGGTCCAGCTGCTCAGGCACCAGCCGCTCCAGCCACCAGGGAAGCAGCAGGAAGCCTGCAAGGGTGTACAGAATCAGAAGCGCCAGGAACCCGATCAACAGATTCCTGGGCATGTGACTGCGTTTACGGCTCTGAGCCACAGACATCTCCTTATCAACGGCCTATTCCCGGGGCAATCTTGCCCGCCTGCCTGTTCACAAGGATAGTCGGCCTTGTGCCGGTTTGTCAGCTGTGGAGCTTATGTCCCGGCAACACCAGCTCCGGGTCGGTGACCATGTTGGTAAACTGGCCAATCTCCTTGAGGTCTCTTGGCACCATGGCAGCGCGAACCAGCTTGCGTGTGGAGTTGCCGGTTGCCGGGTAAGCGGACTGACCAGCTCGCCAGGTGACCGGCATGGCCGGGGTGCCAATACGTTGATCAAGCTGCCTCAAGCGTTTATACATGAAGGCGTGCTGACTGCCCTCATGATCCGGCACCAGGGCGAAGAAGGCGCTGGCCGAATACCGGGCCAGGAACACCTGTTCCGACATCTGATCCTGCAGTGCGCCACTGATTTCCCTGACCACCGCATTCAACGATTCCTCACCCATGCCACTGGAAAGCTCCCGGAAGTTGGCAATATCCAGATAAATCAGAGCAAACGGGTTGCCGCCGGCGTTGTCCCGGGCAAGGATATCCAACAGTCGTTCCTCCAGAGCTGAACGATTGGGCAGGCCGGTTACCGTGTCCACAAAAGCCAGCTCTGCCACCCGCTGATCTTCCTCCGCCTTGAGTACGGCCACGTCACGCTGATGTTTTACATCGAGGACAGTCACCACCAATGCAACACCCAATAGTGCAGTACAGAAGACGGCTAGAGGGATGCCCATCCAATCGCCGCGCAAGCCATTGTCAGCGGCAGGGACAGCGCCTTCAGGGAAGATCATCGCCATCATGCCGGTGTAGTGCATGCCACAGATTGCTGCAGCCATCACCAGGGCTGCCACAAACTGAATAGCCAGGGATCCGGCTCCGTCCATGCCCTGAAGCTTGCGGCACAGAGCAAGCGCGACACCGGATGCAACAACGGCAATCACGATGGAAACGGCAAGAAAGCCGATATTGAATGTCGGCGGTTCTGACATTCGCATCGCGTACATACCGAGATAATGCATGACAACGGTACCGCCGGCCATGGACAGCGTTGCACCGGTAAATAAAGATGCTCCCAACCGCTCCCGCCCGATAATATGCAGGGCAATGCCGGAGGCAACCACAGCGGCGAGCCAGGAGACCGCCGTCATCAGGACATCGAAGGTCATGGCGACGGCCATCGGCATGGCACGCATCCCGACAAAGTGCATGGTCCAGACACCGGTCCCCATCAACAGGGCACCGGCGGACAGCCATTTTCGGCGCTCGCGGTCTTTGGCATTGGTTAACCTGGCGCCGAAAAACAGCGCCGCGTAAGCCGCCAGCACAGCGACCAGAAAGGAAGCGGCCACAAGGGGCAGATCGTATTCGGACATCATCTCGTTCATACCTTTTATTGGAGTGTGTGAACGGGCCAGATTTCCCTGTTGCTCAATGCTGACCTGCATTAACGTCCGGGTAGATACGGGCTAAGTGTGAATTGGGCCTCATTCTATTGTTGGTTTTATGTAACTGACTCCGACATAAGCAGCGCTGACAGGCAGGCCTGAACCCGATATGCTTCGGAGTCGTATTTATCCCGAGCCAATAGAACTCGAGTGAGAGGAAGAATTATGGACATCGGCGATATGCGTCGTGATTTCGAGAGCGAAGGGCTGGATCGCGATGCGCTGGACAGTAGTCCGGTCAGGCAGTTCCAGATCTGGTTTGAAGATGCCCGGGAGGCCGGCATTCTCGAACCTAACGCCATGTCGCTGGCGACCACTGGTCGGGATGGCATGCCGGACCTGCGCACGGTGTTGCTGAAGTACTTCGACGATCACGGGTTCGTTTTCTACACCAACTACGGCAGCCGGAAGGCTCGGGAAATGGACGAAAATCCCCAGGCAGCCCTGCTGTTCCCCTGGATCGGACTGAATCGACAGGTACGGATCCAGGGCGCCGTTGAAAAAGTGAGCAAGGCCGAATCCCTGCGCTACTTCGCATCGCGGCCCCGGGGCAGCCAGATTGGCGCGTGGGTTTCCGAGCAAAGCAAGGCGATCACCTCCCGGGGACTGCTCGAACAGAAGGTGGCTGAAATCAAGCGCAAATTCAGTGATGGCGAAGTGCCCCTGCCCAGTTTCTGGGGCGGTTATCGCATTGTGCCCGATCGTATCGAATTCTGGCAGGGCCGGCCCAGCCGGCTTCACGACCGCTTTGAATATGTGAGGGACGGCGATGGCTGGCTCATCCAACGACTTCAGCCCTGATGCCCGACCCTCGGTCTGGCTTTGCCACCAGACCGACGGACCCGAGATCGCCCATCCCGACTGGCTTATCGATTACGAACGCCAGACCGCAAGCAAATTCAGCGGCCCGCGGGAACGGGAGTACCTTTCCAGCCGCTGGCTGATTCGCCAGGCCATAGGCAAATCCGCCCTGGTTGCGCCAGATCTTTGCTGCCCGGTGGCGGGCAGACCCAATGCTTCCGGCACGCCCGAAGGGTGGCGTTTGTCTCTCAGCCACAGCCAGGGTCTTTCTGCTTGCGCCACTTCTGCAGGATCACCCATCGGGCTGGATCTCGAGCCCTGCCAGCGTCACTCTCAATGGCATAAAGTCGTGAAGCGCTGGTTTTCTCCGGTCGAACAGGAATGGCTGTTCCGGGAAGACGACTCCAATACCTTCCTCAAGGTCTGGACCCTGAAAGAAGCCTGGCTGAAAGCAACCGGGCGCGGAATTGCCGGCAACCTGCAGACACTGGAAGTGCGCAAGAATTTCGAGATCTACGGCGACCAGCCGGAACAGGACTGGCAGGCCAGCTGCTGCTACATTGAGGGCTATCTGGTAACCGTGGTATTCCGGGGAAGCCGGCCGGTGTGGCCGGAGATCACCCTGCTTGAGCCGCCGCCACACGACTTTGCCCTGGTGGATGCCGAGCCCATGGAGGCCTCCTGGGAGCCACTGTTCCAGCGTACGATCCGTTGCAAGAGCCCGTGATCCGGGCCAGACACAGATAACACAGGCCAGTTTATGGACACTCCCGAACGCTGCCCGTGGTGTGGCGACGACCCACTCTACGTGCACTATCACGACACCGTATGGGGCCGCCCCGAATACGATGACCTGGCATTGTTCGAGAAACTCTGCCTGGACGGCCAGCAGGCCGGCCTGAGCTGGATCACTATTCTGCGTAAACAGGATAATTACCGCGCGGCCTACGATGACTTCGATCCGGAAAAGATCGTGCGTTACGACGATGCCCGGATCGAAGAGCTGCTGGCCGACCCGGGCATCATCCGCAACCGGTTGAAGGTAAAGTCGATCATCAAGAATGCCCGGGGCTATCTGGAGCTGCGGGACAGAGGTGTTGGTTTCAGCGAGTTTCTCTGGTCCTTTGTCGAGAATCAGCCGATTCAGAACCACTGGCGTTCATTTTCCGAGGTTCCCACGGCCACGCCGGAATCCGAAGCCATGTCGAAAGCCCTGAAACGGTCCGGCTTTACCTTCGTGGGTCCCACCATTGTCTACGCCTTCATGCAGGCAACGGGCATGGTGAACGATCATCTGGTGCAGTGCCCACAGCATCGGGAATGCTATTTACTGAGTCAATGATCTCAATAGGCTGGAGGGTCGTAAGTTCTGGAGTGTTATGAACCACGGAGCTTGTCTGTGCGAATCACCCTCGACCAACTCAGAAGCATGCAGAGTCCGGTAATCGACCTGCTTGAGATCCTTTCGCTTGAGGGCCAACATTACATGGCGCGCCTCAGCATTGATGACCAACCTCTGCTGCTCTCTGAAAAAAACGGCACTACCTCACTGTTCCGAAGCGCCTGGCAAATCCAGGATACCCTGGCTTCGTTTGATATCCGTGAAACCCAGGTTGTGCACCCTTCCGCCTACCACGAAATGGTTGGCATGGAACCTTCAGAAGTTGAACCCATGAGAATCCGGGTTCAGAGGCAGAAACCGTGATCGCAGTAGCACGACTTGCCATTCTCGTCGGCATCGCCGGACTGATTCCGTTTATTGGCCTTCTGGCGGGGCTGTTCTTCATGCCACAGTACAGCGTGGCGCTGATCGGTTATTTCTATCTCTACAGTGCAGGCATTCTGGCTTTCATGGCCGGCGTCTACTGGCCAATTGCCATGCAGCTGGACAACTGCTGCTATCCTCTCTCGCCGCTGGTTACCATGTTACTCAGCCAGGTGTTTTTCGTGGCCGCCGGGGTTGGCCTGCTTCTGCCGGTTGCCGGACAGATTGCGCTCTATACCAGCGCCTATCTGGCGCTCTATCTGGTAGACGCACGTTGGATGAGGGTTTATTGGCCCGCCTGGTACTTACGGCTTCGGCTTCTTTTGACTTCCGTGGTTCTGGTCTGCCAGCTCACCGCGGCGGCCTGGTTTTTCCTGCTTCACGCGGCTCACTGACGTCTGAGAGCCTGAGGGCAGATCAGGCTCCAAACGCGTCTTCCGGGGAATCGTACCGATTCTGCAGTTTCTTCAGTGCGGTTTTCTCAATCTGTCGCACCCGTTCCCGACTGATACCCAGGTCGTCGGAAATCACCTGCAGGGTTTCCGGTTCGGGCAGACCCAGACCGTACCGGCGTGACAGAATGTCTTTTTCCCGATCACTCAGCTCGCTGAGCATGGATGTAAGCGTCCGCCGCCGATCCCTGTCCGACATCGGGTGGTCCGGCGCCATCTGATCCCCTGCGTCCAGGCTGTCACCAAGGGTCACGGAACCGTCTTCCACCAGCGGTACGTCGGTGGACAGCTCTCTTGTCGCCAGCGCTCTCAGCTCGCCAATCCGGGACGGGCTCGCCTCCATCTCACGAGCCAACTCTGTCTGGGACGGCGTCCGGCCGAGGCTCTGATGCAGTCTCAGGGACAATTTCTGCAGTTGACGGATTTCATCCACGACATTTTCCGGCGTATGCACCAAGCGGGTACCGCGCTGCAGGCAACGTTTGACTTCCTCACTGATCCACCAGTAGGCATAAGTCGAGAATCGAAAACCCTTGGTGGGATCAAAACGCTCCACCGCCTTGATCAGGCCGACGTTGGCGTCCTGAATCAGGTCCGACATGGGAATACCATGCTGCCCGTAGCGACGGGCAATGTGCACGGCCAGGCGCAGGTTGCTCTGTATCAACTTGCGACGACAGGCAGTGGCCAGATGGAAGGCCCTGCGACATCGGGAGGAAAAGGCACACGCATCCCCGAGGCTACCGACCACCTCCCGGAACGTCTGCGGAGTTGCCTCCGGCAGGGCCAGTTCGGTACTGATGATTCGGTAGCACAGTGTCAGTTTGCGGGAGAGGCGGCGCTCCGCCTCATCTGTCAGCAGTTCATACCGGGACGCATCCCTGAAGTACAGCCCGACCAGGGAATCCCTTTCACCATCGTTGGGCGTTGTCGGAGACGGTCCCAGCCTTTCAGTCGTTCGCATGGCTAAGGTACCGGTCAGAATTTACGGTAGGGAATACGACGTGCTGAAGCTGATGGATTTACCGGGGGAGGGTCAGTAAAAACCCACAGGCGACACAAACGGTCGGCCTGCGGGCATTACCAGCAAGGCTGCAGCAACTCAGGCTGCGACAATCGCGTACTCGTGATTGTGGGGCTCGATAAGAACGCCATGCAGAGCAACGATGGCTTTCTCATAGTCGTCCTCATCCACCACAAACTGGATGTCCACCTGACGCATGCACTGGTGCAGAGCCAGCACGCTGATCTCCTCATCGGCCAGTGCCTTGACGGAGCGGGACAGAATGCCCGGCACCTTCATATCGCTGCCGATGGCGGAAACCACAGCCACCTTCCGGGTGTTGATTTCAGCGTTGGGAAACTCTTCCTTCAACGCTTTGACCACCCGCTTGACGTGCTTCAGGGTGCTGCCCACGTAGTGGGTGATGGTGTTGGCATTGGTGTCCTTGGACATGAACCGGACCTTGAAGCGGCTCAGTACGTCCAGGATACGGCGGTCGGAACCAGGCTCGCCCTGCATGTCCTGATCGAACACCTCCACGGCAAATACGCCCTTGGCGCCAGCGATAATCTCCACCTGGGGCTTCTCACTGACGTAGTCGCCGGTGATCAGGGTACCCGTGTGTTCCGGCTCGAAGGTATTCATTACCCGCAGCGGAATCTCGTTCTGACGCATGCCTTTACCGGCACGGGGATGGATTGCTTCCATACCCAGGTTAGCCAGCTGGTCGGCCACGTCGTAATTGGTTCGACCGAGGGGAACCACCTTGTCGGCGCCCACGATGTTCGGGTCGGCGGAACTCAGGTGATATTCCTTGTGGATAATCGCCTCGCGGGCGTTGGTAATAACCGCCACCCGGCTGAAGGTCATCTCGCTGTAACCGCGGTCGAAGGTGCGCATCAGACCTTCCTTGCACTGGGCGTAACCGGTCACGATCGGCAGCTCACGGGACAAGTCCACGGCGTCGAAGGCCTGCTTGAGCTTTTCATCCAGCGGCAGCAATTCGTTGTCACGCCAGCCGGTCAGGTCCACAAAACGGGCATTGATGCCTTCCTGCTGAAGCTTCAGGGCGGTGTTAAAGGCACTGTGAGCCTCACCAATGCCTGCGAGCATTTCCCGCACGGTGAGCAGGTGTTCTTCCAGCTGGAACTGGCCGTAGGAGCACAGGCGCTGAAGATCGATCAGGCAGCCCCGAACGCCCTCGATACGGTCGGTAATGAACTGGTCCGCCTGCTGCTTGAGCATCGGATCCTCGAACAGCTCGCCGTTGATATCGGTCAGGAACTTGACCAGTTTGGTGAGGTCGTCACCCCAGGCCCAGTCTGACTCGGCATCGGCAAACAGGGCGTAGACGCCCGGTTCGCCTGTTTTCTTGTGTTCGAGCAGCTCGTTGGTCACGCCGCCGTAGGCAGAGACCACGAAAATGCGCTGATAGAGGTCGTCCTTCTTACGGTTACCGATGATGATGTTATCGCGGACGGCCTCGTAGTTACTCATCGACGTACCGCCGATCTTTTCAACGGTATGTTGTTGGCTGGTCATAGTTTTGCCTTTGCTATCCTGCAGCATGAATGTCCGGAGGTGCGGGCGTCTTACGACGCCTCGCTGAGCCCTTCCTGCATGATTTCGTCGACACTTTTCGCCAGCAGGGCAGCCCCTTTCTTCAGGTCTTCCTCGCTGGTCGTCAGCGGCATCAGGCACTTGATGACTTCATCATTGGGACCACTGGTCTCAATGATCAGGCCGTGCTCGAAGGCACGTTTGGTAATCGGGCCTGTGATATCCGCGTGGGTTGCTTCAATACCACGCATCAAACCGCGCCCCTTCATTTTGAACTGACCGGGGTACTTGTCGCAAATCGCCTGAAGGGCATCGCCCAGCACCTTGGTCTTCGCCTTCACTTCATTGGCGAAGGCGTCGTCTTTCCAATAGGTCTCAACAGCGGTTCGTGCGGTAATGAACGCCATGTTGTTACCACGGAAGGTACCGTTGTGCTCGCCCGGGTCCCAAACGTCCAGTTCCGGCTTGAACAGTACCAGCGCCATCGGCAGACCATAGCCACTGAGGGACTTGGAAACGGTTACGATGTCCGGCTTGATGCCGGCAAATTCAAAGCTGAAGAACTCACCGGTGCGGCCATTACCGGCCTGGATATCATCCAGAATCAGCAGAATATCGTGCTTCTTGCACAGCTCGGACAGGCCTTTCAGCCATTCGGCGCGACAGGCATTCAGACCACCCTCGCCCTGGACGGCTTCCACAATCACCGCCGCCGGCAGCTCGAAACCGGAGGAGCCGTCGCTCAGCAGTTTGTCCATGATCGCCAGGGTATCGACATCGTCACCCAGGTAGCCGTCGTAGAACATGAAGTCGACATTGCCCAGCGGCGTGCCAACGCCGCCCCGGTGGTGCTTGTTACCGGTGGTGGCAACGGCACCCATGGTGACGCCGTGAAAACCATTGGTGAAGGAAATAATGCCACTGCGACCCTTCACCTTGCGGGCCAGCTTCAGGGCCGCTTCCACACAGTTGGTGCCGGTAGGGCCGGTAAACTGCATTTTGTAGTCCAGGCCACGGGGGTCCAGGATGTGCTTCTTGTAGGCTTCCATGAAGTCGTGCTTGGCCGTGGTGAACATGTCCAGACCCTGGCTTACACCGTCTGCTTCAATGTACTCAAGCAGTGCCTTTTTCAGGGTATCGTTGTTGTGGCCATAGTTCAGGGAACCGGCGCCGGCCAGGAAATCCAGGTATTCCTTACCGTCCTCGGTATACAGGTGCGCGTTCTTGGCACGATTGAAGATCACCGGAAACGCACGGCTGTACACACGTACTTCGGATTCAGTCGACTTGAAAATTTCCATTGTCTTGCCTCTTAGCATGTCAGGTTCGAGGTAGATGCGCGGCAGCCTATCGAGGAAATACGGACTCGATTGCGATAAGGGCCACAACGCGTTAATTGAAGCCGTCTGGCAGGCCTACCTCAGTAGCCTGCCGGCTCTTTCAATTCACAACGATTCGGTCGTTTACCATCCCGCCAACGGTTGGCTGGACAGGATGCAGGACCGGGGCACTCAGACTGGCTTCGTGAAGGGCCCGATGCGCAGCAAAAACTCGGAATCATGCTGCCCACCAAAATGGGTCTCTTTCTCGAAGTGCTCGTGGTAGGTGAGCTCGGCTCCCAAATCACGGGCGAATGAACGGAACAGCGCCCATGAGGCTTCGTTGTCCTCCGTGATGGTCGTCTCCATATGGGTGACGTTTTTGCACGCATCGCGGCCAACGATCTCTTTCAGCATCCGCTTGGCAAGGCCCTGTCCACGACCTTTCTCGTGAACCGCCACCTGCCAGACAAACACGGTATCGGGCTGTTGGGGAGGGATGTATCCGGAGATAAAGCCGACCAGATCGCCTTCCTTCTCCGCGGCCACGCCGGTTTCGGCAAAGTGGCTGCACTGCAACAGGTTGCAGTAAATCGAGTTGGGGTCCAGTGGCGGGCACTCGGCCACCAGCTGGTGGAGCCTGAAGCCATCATCCTTCACTGGCATGCGAAGCGTGATGGCGGTGGTATTTGATCCTTCTGATGTCATAGCGTGATCAGTTCGTGGCAAAAAGTTAGTGTTGAATTATATAGACCACAAAATATATTTCAAGTACAGCTCAAAAGCTGCCCACGACAGGGCCCCAGCTCACCTATTCAGAATAGACCGGATTGAAGCATTCGCCAGTGACAAAATGATTAAATCAGTGAAGGGAAAATGACATCTTTTGGCCCCAAGGACGTGCCGTTCAGGATCCGCTCACGATAGGACACAGCGGCGGGGGAGCCGGCCGGCCACAATCGGTCGAAATCCGTCAGCCAGGCCTCCAGGGAGAAGGCCACCGGCAACAGGGACACATTCAGGCCCTGGCGCTGAATGCCGGCCACAGGCTCAATGACGGGGCTGGACAAGCCAATCCGGGTAATCAGCCCGCGCGGGTCCGATTGCAGATTGCCCATACCTGCAGACCCATTATTGACTACCATCCGACTGTGCTCACCCACCAGCCCTGACCAGAGCACAGGCAGGCAGGTGTGGGTGGAGGCAATCACATCAGCCCCGGTCGCCAGAAACCATTCCGAAAGCTTGCCATCATTACCCCCGACAAAAGCCTCGTGGGCCAGCCCCCAACCAGCCAGGGACTCCGGATCCCCATGGACCACCAAAACCTTTAGGCCTCCAAAGATCAGGCAGTGATACCTCGGCAACAAGGACAGCCGTCGCTGGATATCCGGGTGCTCCCCGGCAATCCCCTGCAGCCGCGCCATGATCCGGTTCGACCGCTCCACCACACCCTCATCGACAAAATCCGGGTAGGCACAGCCACAGCCGGCACCGGCATTGGGATTGGCCAGCTCGTAGTCCACGTTTCCCAGACTGACCGTATGATCCAGCACCCGGCTGTTGATCGTTCGGAACAGGCTATCGCTGGCGTTGAACCAGTTGAAGTCGCCATTGAACACCAGCTTCACCCGATGCCCCTGACGCTCTTCTTCCAGCGCCATCTGCTCGATTTCATCCAGAGCCCAGGGATTACCGTATAGCCCGCCGATGATATAGAGCACATCCTCGGAGACCGTGGAAGGCTCCTGACACAGATCCTCGGCAGAATAGCGATACGCCAGTGGACAGCTCCGGCCTTCAGTCATGCTTCAGGCCTCTCCGGCCGCCAAAGAGCGCCCGGCGAGACGCCGGAGCAACAAAGGTACAAAGAAGCCGGCGGTACAGATCAGGAATCCGTAGGCGTTCACACCCAGCAGCATGGCGTATTTGCCATCACCAATCGCCCAGCTTGCCGGGATAAGTCCAACCGCAAGCAGCACGCCCAGCCCCAGGCCGGTCCAGAAACTCAGGTGAAAACTCCAGGGCGACCACCTGGTGAAGCCGTAAAACAGGAACACCGGCGCCAGCCCCATCACCATGGTCCCGGAGATGGTAGTGGCCTTGAGGATATCGGTGCCGGCAAACATGGGCAGGTTGCCCAGGAACGCAAAGATCACCATCACGATCGCACCCACCCGCATGCTCGGCAGCTTGTCCGACGCCCGCCTCGCCAGCCGGGGCAAATCCACCGCCAGCGACTTGGCCAGAGAGGTGAAGGTGGAATCCAGGGTGGATCCCGCCGAGGTCATCATCACCACACTCATAAAGAACAGCGCCGCCAGCCCCAGGGACTGCCCGACTGCCGCTGGCGCGTTACCCATGGCCTCAATGCCGTTAAGCCGGGCATGCACGCCCACCAGACTGAAGATAAACACCGCTACAAAGCCCAACAGCCCGGCCACCACAAAGCTTTTGAGCATGGTCTTTTCCCTGTTCACAAAGCCCCGATCGGTCAGTACCGGATCGTGGAACGGGTAGCTGAAAAGCTGCAGTAACGCCACCAACAGCAGATCAAACCCGGCATTGAGCCGGAACTCGCCGTTGCTCAGCAGGGCACTGGTATCGTTGGCGGGAATAATCAAAAACAGCACCGCGCCCACAAAGAACACAAACACAAAAGCCTGAATCACATCGGTAAAAATCGACGACCGCAGCCCGCCCTTCAAACTGTAGGCAAGCGTAAACACCGTAAACAGCATCGCCGCCGCGTAATACTCCCACTCACCGGGCAGCCCGAAGTAACCACCCACCACCGCGGTGTTACTCCAGACCTCGTTATACAACCGGATCAGAATCGCTGCCGCAAACGCCAGACTCGCCAGACGACCGAAGCGGGAAGTCAGAAAATCCTGCAGACTCCGCGCCCCGGTCTGGGTCCGGATCAGGTAAATCACATACCCCGCCACCGGAATAGACAGCCAGTAACTTGCATAAGCCAAGCCGCCCACCACACCGTAGGCCGCGCCCAGGTTCGCCGCATTGGTCACCGACTTGGCAAAGATCCAGCTGATAAAAATACTCGCCGTAAGTGACCACTGACCCACCGGGTTACCCTGGTCATCGGCGCCCTTGTAAAACGAATTCGCGTTCTTGCTCTTCGGCGACAGCGCGTACATCACCACGCCGTAAACCAGCAGGAACCCCCAGAACAGGGAGGCCTCTGTGAAGTTCATGTTTTCTTTCCTTTGTTCTTTGGTTCTTTATTCCGGGATTTTTCCGGTGGTTTCTGGTTTGGGTGCCTTTCGGGTCAGGCCGGATGGGGGTTCAAAAAAACGCCCGTGAACCCATCCATGGGGGGTTTGGTCGCGCCATCCCTGGCGCTTCACATTTTTTGAACCCCCATCCGGCCTGACCCTTGTTCAACTTTTGCTATCGTTTCCCCGGCAAAGGAGTCAGCCTTCAAACCACTTAGCCAGTTTTTATCTCAAACCTGTTTTTCTCTCTTTTATTCCCACCAAATAAGCGAATGGCAAAGCCGTAACCGCGGTCTGGGGGGTGACATTATTTTCCCGCCAGGAAAAAGATGTCTGAGCGAAGCGAGTTGTTTTTCCCAAGGGAAAATAATGTCACCCCCCAGGCCGCCAATGACCAGCCACCAGTCCTGAGAGGCCCAGAACCAAAACTCAAACAGGCGCCGAACAACTGGCCCCAAAGCGGTAACAGGAAAAACACCGGTGATGCCGCAACATGATGCGCTCATCCATGCTCTCGGCGAGCGTTCCCCCCAGATCGTACTGCGGGTCATCGTCCACCAGCGTGCACGCATACACCCGAACCTCGTCGCCCTTCTTAACCAGCATCCGCGTATAGGTGCACATAAAGTGCGACCGGGATTCCTTCGTCGGATACTTCTCCATGCAGGTCTCGGTAATCTCCGGGCTGCCGTCCTCCGAACCGGGCGTACCCAGATCCGGAAACGCGGTAAACGCCAGGTCCTCAGGAATACCCCATTCCCGGAAGATTTCACGGAAAGCGGCTTCGACGTCCGAGGGAATTTCCTCCGGATCGGTCTGGCGGGCAATGGACACCTTGAAGCCCTGTTCGATCAGCCAGCGGATGCCCTGCAGCGCCTCGTCGAAGCTGCCGTCACCGCGGTCCTTGTCATGACGGGCCCGGTCCGGGAAGTCCAGGCTGACGCGGAAATGGATCGGGTAGGGATTGTCCAGTAATGGCAGCACCTGATGCTGGCGCTTATGCAGTGGCTCGGTGGCGTTGGTCAGCACGAAGCAGGGCCGGTGCTGGCTGGCGTAATCCAGAATGTTCACGAAATCCCGGATCACGAAGGGTTCACCGCCTGTGAAGGAAAACTGCTCCACCCCCATGTCGATAGCTTCGTGAATGAACGGCTTTACGTCACTGAGCTTCATGCCCGGAATGCGGCCATCGCCGGGATGGGAACCCTCCAGGCAGAACGGGCAGGCCAGGTTGCAGGCGGTGCCGGTGTGGATCCAGAGCTCTTTGAGCTTGTCTGCATCAATGTAACCCCGGGGATCGCCGTTGCGGGTGTGGGTCCAGCTATCGCGGGCCCGGGGTTCCAGGACTTCTACGGCCGGAATTCGATTTTTCCGGGCCGGTCGAACTTCAGTCAGGGGCATGGATGCTCCTCGCTTGTACGGAATTCCAGGGGCAGAGACAGGGGCGATGCCGCTTTGGTTCAGTCATCGCCAGGCCATCTCAGCCAGTGGTCACTTCTTTGTGTTTTACCTGCTGGTCTTGGCCCTTGCCACGGCGCCAGCCGTGGAGCTTCTCCAGCAGCTTCAGGATACCTTCGGGCGCATGGGCCCGCTTCCATTCACCGGCGGCGTATTTCGCCGATTCGTTCCAGGTTGGGTACGGGTGAATGGTGCCCAGGATCTTGTTCAGGCCCAGGCCGTGTTTCATGGCCAGGGTGAACTCAGCCAGGATCTCGCCGGCGTGAGGGCCTACCACAACCGCGCCCAGGATCTTGTCCTTGCCCGGCGGGGTCAGCACCTTGATGAAGCCGTGATCTTCGCTTTCAGCGATCGCCCGGTCCAGGTCGTCCAGTCCGTATCGGGTGACCTCGAAATCAACGCCCTGTGCCTTTGCCTCGGCTTCACTGAGTCCCACCCGGGCGACTTCCGGCGAGGTAAAGGTCACCCAGGGCATGACACGGTAGTCCACATTGAAGCGCTTGAACTGGCCGAACAGGCCGTTCACTGCTGCGTACCAAGCCTGGTGGGCCGCCGCGTGGGTGAACTGGTAGGGGCCAGCCACATCGCCACAGGCAAAGACGTTCGGATAACGCAGGCTCATATCTTCTTCCACCGGCACAGTCCCGTTCGGCAGGGTATCGACGCCAATCCGGTCCAGGTTCAGGCCGGCGGTATTGGCCGCTCGGCCAACGGCAACGAGCACCTGGTCGAAAGGAATGCGTACCCGCTCACCGTCATGCTCGCAGTAGGCAACTTTCTCTCCTTCCTCAATACGGAACTCGGCGGTGGAATGTTTCAGCCGGACATCCACGCCGTCCGCGTGGAACTGCTTCAGAACCAGCTCGGAGACATCCTCATCTTCCTTGGCCAGCAGGCGCTCGCCCATCTCCACCTGGGTCACCTTGCTGCCCAGGCGGGCAAAGGCATGGGCCAGCTCCGAACCAATCGGGCCACCACCCAGCACCAGCAGACGTTCCGGCTGGTCCTGCAACTCCCACAGGTTGTCGGAAGTCAGCGGCTGCATGTCTTTCAGGCCGGGAATCGGGGGTACCGCCGGTTTGCCGCCGGTGGCAACCACAATGCTGCGGGCGGTCAGTCGCTCGGTGCGGCCGTCGTTGTGTCGCACCTCCAGCTCCCAGGGCGACACGAAGCTGGCTTCGCCGGCAATGCAGTCCACACCCAGTTTACGGTAACGCTCCGGGGAATCGTGGGGCTCCACTTTGGCGATAACGTCCTTGACCCGGTTCATGATGTTCCTGAACGAGCCTTTAACCGGCACCGATTCCAGCCCGTAACGGTTGGCATGGCGCAGGGTATCCGCGGCCTTGGAGCTGCGGATCAGGGCCTTGGAGGGCACGCAGCCGGTGTTCAGGCAGTCACCACCCATCTTATGCTTTTCGATCAGGGCCACCTTGGCTTTCACTGCTGCGGCAATATAGGCGGAAACCAGCCCGGCGGAACCACCGCCAATGACCAGCAGGTTGTAATCAAAATGTTCAGGCTTCTGCCAGCCGGCGTACACTTTGCGCCGGCGAATAAAGCCCACCACAAACTTGGCAATCAGCGGGAACAGACCCAGCAGGGCAAAGGACAGAAGCAGATCAGCCGAGACGATATCGCCGGTGGACTGGATCTGGCCCAGCTGGGTGCCGGCGTTCACGTACACAAACGTGCCAGGCAGCATGGCAATCCAGCTCACAAGGGCATAGGTACGGAGCTTCATGGCCGTGAGTCCCATGGCCAGGTTGATCAGGAAGAAGGGAAACACCGGCACCAGGCGCAGGGTGGCCAGATAGAAAGCACCGTCTTTCTCGATGCCCCGGTCCATCTTGGCGACCGTCTCTCCGTATCGCTTGCGAAGAGTGTCCCGCATCAGAAAACGGGCTACCAGGAAGGCCAGAGATGCGCCAACGGTTGAGGCAATGGAGACCGCCGCCAGACCATAAAGGTTGCCAAAAAAGGCACCACCGGCCAGGGTCATGATGGTAGCACCGGGCAGTGAAAGCGCCGTTACCAGGACATAAACAACGACGAAGCCCAGCACCGCAACCAACAGATTCTGATCGATCCAGTTACCGAGGGACTGTTGGTTTTCCTTCAGGTTCTCGAGAGTCAGAAGCTCACCACCGCCACTGGCGATAAACCCGACAACCACCGTCGCAATCAGCGCGACCAGAATCCATTTCTTGAGTGTCATGAAATCATCCTTTCTACCTTGAACGTGATAACGAAGAGACCCCCGAGTTCTGAAAGTGTTACATCAGGCCATCAATTTTGATTTCGTTACCGGCTTTACGATGTTGTACGTCGTTCGAGCACGCATTGTGTCAACGATTGCTCATGAATATCTAACAATTTGATCACGCTACCTCTTACCGAGTGTGGGGAACTTTTCAGGCGCTTGCGAAACTTACTGCTATTCTTGAACAATTGCTCACTTAAAGGAATAGCTATGGCCCATTCAGCTCTTAACGAGGAGCAGGCACTGGTCGAAGGCCTGAAGGCCGGGGACGAGCAGTCTTATAAGGAAGCAGTGCGGATTCATACCCCCGGTATGATCGCCGTAGCCAGGTTTTATCTGGATCATTCCAGCGCAGAAGAGGTCGTTCAGGATTGCTGGGTCACAGTGATTGACGCTATTCATAAATTTGAGGCGCGATCCGGACTGGCGACGTGGCTGCATCGAATCGTTGCCAATCGCTGCAAGAATCGTCTTCGCTCCACCAAAAGAGAGGTCTCTACTGACTTCTCTGAAGCCCTGGAGCCGGAACTGGGGGAGCGGTTCAACGCCAGGGGCCGTTGGGAGCTGCCACCCAAACTGCAGTTCCACGACGCCGGCGACACTCTCATGGAAAACGGCGCTCTCAGCGGTTGTCTGGACAAACATCTCTCCGCTCTGCCGGAAGCTCAACGTTCGGCCCTGATGCTCTACGAAGCCCATCAGCACAAATCCGACGATGTCTGTAACATTCTCGATGTCAGCGCCTCTAACTTGCGGGTGCTTCTGCACCGGGCCAGACAGAAAATCTTCCTCATGGTGGAGACTTTTCAGGAGACCGGCGAATGCTGATGTGCAGGGATCTTGCGGTTATTGCCAGCGATTACATTGATGGCGAACTGCCCGTTTTCCAGAAAATGTCGGTGAAAATGCATCTGATAATGTGCAAGGACTGCCGGACCTTTATTGGCAACCTGCGTGCAAGCACTGAACTGATGAAAACGCATTCGTCCGGGCGAGCAGACGAAGAACTTATCCGCAGGATTGACGAACGAGTGGCGGAGGCGCTAAAAGAAGGTCCCCGCGACTCTACGAACCGAGGCCCGTAATGATCAAAGTCAGCGTCATGTATCCGAAAACCGCCGAGAGCAACTTCGACCTTGCCTACTACCGCGACACGCACATGGCGCTGGTTCGGGAAAGGCTGGGCGATGCCTGCAAGCGCACAGCCATCGAATCCGGGCTGGCAGGAGGCGCTCCCGGAGAAGGCCCCGCTTACATTGCCATGGGCCATATGTATTTTGATTCTGTTGGCGATTTCCAGACCGCCTTTGCCCCCCACGCCAAGGAAATCCTCGGCGACATCCCGAACTTCACTAACGTTCAGCCAACGGTCCAGATCAGCGAAGTGATCGAATAATCCTTCAGATCGGATTTGAAAACCGAACTTCAAGGATCCTCTATGGCCCGCACTCTTCCGCACGAAAGAAAGGCCGCCGTCACTGCAGCACTGGCCGGCGGCTGGGTTGGCGATGCCGCCAGCCTTGGTGTGCACTGGCTCTACAACAGCGAACGCATCATGGAGGTAGGCGGACAGTCGCCCGAATTCCTGCCTCCGAAAGCCGACTATTACACGAAAGGCTTCGGTTACTTCGCTCACGAGGGAAAACAGGTGGGCGACGTGAGTCACTACGGCGCAGCAACCGGCGTGCTGACTGCCAGCTTACTGGCCAACAACGGCAATCTGGACATCCGGGATTACCAGCGGCGGTTCCGGTCGTTCTTTGGTCCTGGTGGCCAGTGGCAGGGATTCATTGATAATCCCACGCGGATTACGCTTGAAAACTTCAATTCCATCGAGCGCCAGGCAGTTGAAGAGGCACAGTCCGGCATGCCGGATGGTCTCACCGATAAACAGAAACGGATATTGGTGCAGAAGGTAATGCCCTATACCCGTCGTTTGAGCGGTAACAAGCTCGCACAACCGGTGCGTGAAGCCATCAGCCTGACTTACAAGGAAAAGGAAATTCAGGAGGCCGGCGTCCACCTGGCAGAAACCATCGACCGCCATATGCTGCGGGAAAGCGGTGCCGACGACATGCAACTGCCTGCGGTTTCCAAACTGCCGCCATTGGTCGCCTCCCATTACGGAAGCAGCAACCTGCGAACCCTTGTGGAAGCAGCCGTTCGGGTTACCAATCACAACGACGATGCCGTTGCCTGGGCAAAGTGCGCAGCGATGCTTCTGGATGGACTATTCAGGGGCGAGGGTTTGGCTGAGTCAATGAATGCGGCCATCACCGAAGCACCGGATTCAGCGAGCCTCAAGCGTGCCCTTGAGACCTCAGAGCTGAGCGGCGTTGCTGCCGGCGATACCTTTGGCCGCACCTGTTATCTGCACGAAGCCATGCCGGTCAGTTTTCACATTCTGAACACCGCCCGGAGCTACACCGAGGCCATTCGCGCCAACATACATTGTGGCGGAGACTCCTGCGGTCGGGCGTGGCTCATTGGCCCAGCCATGGCAGCCATTCACGGCGTTGGCGGTGAGACAGGAATTCCCCTCAGCTGGCTGGCACGGGTAACCGGTGCCCCGACTGTCTATCGGGACATTGAATCCCTGTTGAGCGTCTGAGAGTTTGTAACGGGAATCAAACCCTGCCATCCAGCTGAAGCCAGCGGGAGAGCCGTGAGTGGGGGCGCCGCCTCAGATACAGTGGCAATGTACTCATCACCAACAATACCGTGGCAGCCGCTACAACGGTCAGGGTAGGGTTGAGTTCGAGGGTATGCCCCAGGCCAGCAAACACGAACGTCATTGGCAGCATGCCAAGCAAGGTGGCCAAGGAATAGCGCCAGACATGTATGGCCGTCACGCCGGCCGCATAACTGACCAGGGCAAAGGAGAAGAGCGGAATAAGCCGGGTCAGGAAGACTGCTATAAACAGGAACCGCTGCGAACCACGCGCCGAGAATACCGGGTTGTTTTCAAGCTTCTGCTGAACGGCCTCTCGACCGAGCACCCGGGCGAGATAGAACGCGATCAGCGAGCCGGCCAGGGCGCCAACCACTGCAATCGCCGTCCCATGGAACATGCCGTAAACCAGGCCAGAGGCCGCACTGATCGGCAACGTGGGTATCGGGCCGACCACCACCGCCAGAATCATCAGAAGCATCAGTAATAACGGCCCAAATGCGCCCTGGCTGGCAAACCAGTCGGACAGCACCGACGGAGCAAAGCTGGCCGGCATGCCCAATTGCTGCAACAGGAGCCAGATCGCCGCCATCAACAGCGCGACAATAGCCAGGAAAGAGAGACGGAAAACCAACGGCGAACGGGTCATCCCGCCATTCTACCGGCTATCCCGAAAACAGGAAGCGATGGCCGTTCGCTGCCATCTGCCGGGAGTGTGGGAGGCTTTAGCTGGCCAGACGATTAACCTGTTCCACAAACGCTGTGGGGAGGGTGTCAATCACCGGCCGGGCATCCCCGCACACGTCCGGGTTCGGGGCGTCCGGCTCTTTCTCCAGCACCACCGGGGACTCCGACCAGTGCAGCAGCTCCAGTTTGCCGTTTTCCTGCTCCACCAACGCCGTGCAGTGCCCCACCCAGTCACCGTCGTTGCAGTAGAGCCCTTCCTCGCTACGCAGGAAGCCGGCGGAGTGTATGTGGCCACAGATAAACCCGTCGTAGTTGCCCTTTTCCGCAACCGTCAGCGCCGCCAGCTCGAACCGGCGGATAAAGGTGCGGGCCTTGCCGATGCGGCTCTTCACCCAGGCGGCCAACGACCAATAAGGCTTGCCCTTGAGCCGGCGCCAGGCGTTGAACCAGCGGTTGAGTCGCAGCAGAATGCCGTGGGCACGGTCCCCGACCAGAAGCATCAGCGGGCTGCAGCGCACCACCTGGTCAAACTGGTCACCGTGGCAGACCATGAAGCGGCGACCATCGGCGGTGGTGTGTATAGCCTTGTAGCGGAGCTCAACACCGGCGATGGTCTGGCCGCAGAAACGACGGAGAAAATCGTCGTGATTGCCCGGTATATAGACCACGCGGGTTCCGCTGGCCGCCAACTCGAGGAGCTTATGGATGACGGCCTGGTGGGAATCGGGAAAGTGCACCCGTCGCTGCATCGCGATCAGGTCGATGATATCGCCCACCAGGTACAGGGTTTCGCAGCGGACCTGGTTCAGAAAATCCAGCAGGTACGCCGCCTGGCAGTCTGCCGTGCCCAGGTGTACGTCGGAAATGAAAACGCTCCGATAGCTCCGCATTCTGTCCCCCGTCTTTCAACCAGTCCGGATGCTGACAGCTTGGCAAGATGGGGTGACGGGGAAATGACAATGGGGAGACAGTTGTGTGACTGGCAGGAAGGAGTCACGGCAAAGAAGGAAGTGGTATTCCGGGAAGCCGCGGGGCTGCCGGAATACCGCTGCCCGGTGATTGCTGCGGCTTAGCGCAGCTCCGGATTCAGGGTATAGGTACCCGTCACACGGGCACTGGCCAGTACATGGCCTGCCATGGCCTCACGCACATCGTTGCCATCAAATTCGCCATCAAGGGCAAGGGTATCCACATCCAGTGCGTGCACCTCGAAGTGGTAGTGATGGATGATCTCATCGTTCCACGGAGGACAGGGGCCATCGTATCCGGCGTAGGTGCCGTTCATGTCGGGATTGCCCGCCAGAAACTGGGTGTAGTTGTTCACGCCGCGGATACCGATGGGCCCAGGCCCCGGCTCCTTGCCCTTGGGAATTACCCCATCGCTGTCTTCACCTTCCGGAATCCGGCTGGTGCCGGCCGGTACATCCACCAGCAGCCAGTGGAAAAAATCGACTCGCGGGATGTTCTTCGAGACAGTCTTGCCCTCCTGGTTCACGTCGTCTGCGACGCTGGGCACGTCCGGATCGAACATCATCACCACGAAGCTTTTGGTGCCTTCCGGCGCATCGTCCCAGACAATTTCGGGGTTTCGGTTAGGGCCGAAGCTCATGTGGTCTTCTTCGCTGTAGACCCCGAATGCGAATTTCTCGGGAATCGGCTGGCCTTCGTCTATGCCTTGAACCTGTAGTTTCACGGCGTTGCCTCCTTTGGTTTTTGGCCTTGGGCTCATTGACTGTGTCTGGGACAGTCTCATTCTGTGATAATACGGTTTTAACACAAAATCGATTCAACTGACCACGGAGCCCCGATGAGCCAACAGAAGCCCGGCAAGCCGCAACAGCCTGCGAACCAGAAAGACGAGGATGCGGTTGCCTTCGCCCAGGGTATTTTCGAACTGGCCCGCAACGGCGGGGCCGGGCCGCTAAGCGTGATGCTTGATGCCGGCGTTCCGGTGAACATGCGCACCAGTGAGGGCGAGACCCTGCTGATCCTGGCCAGCAAACACGGGCACCCGGAAACCGTACGGCTGCTGCTCGAGAAAGGCGCCGATCGCGACGCTCAGGACAGCAATGGCAACACCGCATGGTCGCTGGCAAAGACCGACAGCGTAAGGCGCCTGTTCGAAGAACACAGCCGATAAGCCGGCATGTTCAACAAGGGCGAGATTATTCATCACACCCGGGATGCCCTGGGCAGTATCCTGGTGGTTGATTACCGTAAACACCGGGTGCTTACCTTCAATTCGGTGTTCGAGCAAAGCAAGATCGACCGTCGCTACCCCTATCTGCCCGTGCACGAGTACAACCGGGCCATGATGCTGCCGTCGGTCTTTGCCAACCCTCGCCATGTCACCATTCTTGGTCTGGGCGGCGGCGTGATGGCTGGCGCATTTCACCATCTCTATCCTGAGTGCAGGATACACGCGGTCGAACTCCGCCAGGCAGTACTGGACACAGCGAGGGAGTTTTTCGATCTGCCAGACAGCGATCGCCTCGAGGTCACCATTGCCGATGCCCGGGACGCCCTGGAAAGGCTGCCGGAGGCGAGCACGGACATGATTCTGGCCGATCTGTATAACGCAGACCGGATGAGCCCGGCCCAGGCCCAGAAGCAGTTCGTGGATGAATGCGCCCGGGTGCTCACGGATGACGGCTGGCTGGTACTGAACTACCATCGCACACCGGATGTCGAGGGGGCTTACTTCCGAAGGCTCAAACGGCACTTTGCCGTGCTTCTGGGATTTCGGAGCAAGAGCAACAACACCGTAGTTTATGCCAGCAAACAGCACTTCCAGTCGGTTCACCCCAAAGACCCGGTGTTGGCGGAACTGGAGAGCCGGCTACCAATAGACTGGCGTCGGTTGATGTCGAAAGTCAGCCGCATGGAATAAGCTGGAAAACCGTCTCGGATTTGATCTGCGTCCTTGATGATTGCCCGTGATGATCCATAGTTAGTGGTATGGAATCATTGCGTTCGAAAGGAGTGCTGACGATGAGTGAGGAAGACTACAAAAAGCTGCATCCGGTACTGAGCGAGGTCACCAGGACCTACGTCGATCTTTATACCAACCGGCCCAACGAAAAGAACCGGGAGCAGTTGATCAAGCTTGAAGCCTTGCTGCACGAAAAGCTGGAAGCGATTCAGAAAGCCAAGGAAGAAAAGGAGTAGGGCCCGACTGCCGGGCCCTGTCTGATCAGGACCATTTTTCCCCTGGGCTCTGGTAGCCCAGGAAGTCCCGGTGTAGCGTCTCTGGCTGGTCGGTCTGGATCAGCATGTCGATGTACTGCTGCTTCAGAAACCCGGCCTGCTCCATGGTTTTGGCCATCGCCAGCAAGGGGTCGAAAAACCCGTTGACGTTGTAGATCGCGCAGGGTTTGTGATGCAGCCCCAACTGGCCCCAGGTCCAGGCCTCGAACAGCTCCTCCAGGGTGCCAATGCCGCCCGGCAGCGCGACAAAACCATCCGCCAGATCGGCCATCAGGGCCTTGCGCTCGTGCATGTTCTTGACCACGTGCAGTTCAGTCAAACCGGAGTGGGCCAGCTCACGGTCCCGCAGGTGCTCCGGGATGACGCCATGGACCCGGCCGCCTGCGGCCAGTACTGCATCGGCCACAACACCCATCAGCCCGACATGGCCGCCACCGAACACCAGCTCGATACCATTGCGACCGAAGTAATCACCCAGCTCCCGGGCCTTGTCCGCGTATAGCGGATCATTGCCAGACCGGGAGCCGCAATAGACCGCGACCTTCATTCACCGTCCCCGATCTTGTCCTGGGTCCGGGTCTCGAAATCGCTGGCGTCGTGGCGCTCGTGCAGCTGGCTGCTCGGCTCACCCCAGGCCCGGTTGACCATCCGGCCTCGCCTGACCGCCGGGCGCTGGGCGATCTCATCCGCCCAGCGAATGACGTTGGTGTAAGCGTGGGCTTCCAGGAACTCGGCCGCGTCGTACACCTTGTTTTTCACCAGGGCGCCGTACCAGGGCCAGATGGCCATATCGGCAATGGTGTATTCATCACCGGCGATGTATCGGTGCTCGGCCAGCTGGCGGTCGAGCACATCCAACTGACGCTTGACCTCCATGGTGTAGCGATTGATCGGGTACTCGTAGTATTCCGGCGCGTAGGCATAGAAATGGCCGAAGCCGCCACCGAGCATGGGCGCACTGCCCATCTGCCAGAACAACCAATTCAGGGTCTCCGTGCGTCCGGCGATATCCTTCGGCAGGAAAGCCCCGAATTTTTCCGCCAGGTAGAGCAGGATCGAGCCCGACTCGAACAGACGCAGAGGCGGGTTCATGCTGTGGTCCATCATGGCGGGGATCTTGGAGTTGGGGTTCACCTCCACGAAACCGCTGCCAAACTGGTCGCCCTCGGTAATCTTGATCAGCCAGGCGTCGTACTCGGCCTCCTTGATACCCAGCTCCAGCAGTTCCTCGAGCATCACCGTCACTTTCACGCCGTTGGGCGTAGCCAGTGAGTACAGCTGCAGCGGGTGCTTGCCAACCGGCAGCTCCTTGTCGTGGGTGGGGCCGGCAATCGGACGGTTGATGCTGGCGAACCGTCCCCCGCTCTCGGAGTCCCATTTCCAGACTTTGGGTGGCGTGTAGGTAGCGTCGGTCATGGCATTTCTCCTCACAAAGTAGCAGTCAGGTGGCTCCGAGGTCGCATTGAGCCCGAGGCCGAAAACTCTAGCATGGAAGATCAAACAAAAAGAACCACAGGAGTACCCCATGGCAGGGCGCATTGTGCTCCTTCTTGCCTGTCTGTTTTTAGTGCCCCAGGTTCAGGCCGAGCTGTCAGACAGCAAGCGGGCGATGATCCAGGAGCTGTTTCCCTCGGCAACGGTCATTGAAGACAAGCTGCCGGATTCTCCCGTGTATCCGGTGTATCAACTCCAGGAGCTGCTCGGCTACGCCTACGAAACCATAGACCACAGCCGCCTCCAGGGCTTTGCCGGCAAACCGGTCAGCATGCTGATCGGCCTGGACACCAAAGGGCGATTCACCGGTATCAAGGTGCTTAATCACCACGAGCCGGTGTTCCTGCATGGCCTGGGCGAAGCCCCCCTGTTCGAGTTTGTAGACCAATACGAAGGCCATTCGTTACAAGAGCAGATTATTGTCAGCACCTCCAATTCGAGCCGTTCCGGGCGAACCAGTGACGGCAACGTGGTGCACTTTGACGGCGTCAGCAAGGCGACGGTCTCTGTGCTCATCATCAACGACACCGTGTTGTCCTCGGCCCTGAAAGTGGCCCGCCAGAAACTGGAGGGCTTTGCCCAGAGCGCACCCACTCGGGCGAAACCGGATTTCTACCAGCCCATGTCGTGGCAGCAACTGGTGGATCGCGGTTACATCGGACACTGGAAGACCACTGCCGAGTCCATCGAGGCCGAGCTGGGCCGACCGCTCTCAGACTACCCCATGAACATTGAGCCGGAAGACGGCGAACCTTTTGCCGAACTGTTCTTCGCCTACATCAATTCGCCCATGGTAGGCCGCAACCTGCTCGGCGACGAAGGTTACCAGCGGCTCATGGAACGACTCGACGATGGCGCACAGGTTCTGGCCGTCATGTCCCGCGGCCCCTTTCCCCACGTTTCCCGCGAGTTCGTCCCCGGCAGCTCTCCGGACCGCATCGGGCTCACCCAGAACAACCTTGCGGTGGAAATGCGCGATCTGAACCTGCTCGATCAGAATCTGGACTTCCGGGCCGCCGGCATGCCGTCATTCGATGCCGGCAACCTGTTCCGCGTGGGCGGCAACGCCGGTTTCAACCCCGGGGCGGAAGCCAACCTGAAGCTCAATGTCGAACTGGCCCGCAATCACCTGATGGTGGACCGCACCTCCCTGGACATCCCGGTTAAATTCAGCGAAGAACTGTTCGAAACCGTCGAGGTTGCGCCCAATCCGGAGGACTCCCGGCAGCCGGTCTGGATCGGCCTCTGGAAAGAACGCTGGTGGCAGATTTCCCTGCTGGCGCTCGGCCTCACTGTTCTGACCGTGTTCTTCGCCCGCCAGAAAACCCTGAGCCGCAACCCGAAGCTGGTACACCGGTTCCGCTGGGGATTTCTGTTTTTCACCCTGTTCTTTATCGGCTCCTACGCCCAGGGCCAGCTTTCTGTGGTTAACATCTACACCCTGTTCCTGGCCATCTGGGACGGATTCTCTCTCAATGTCTTCCTGCTGGATCCGATCATTTTCATTCTCTGGGTCTACACGTTCATAACCCTGTTCATCTGGGGCCGCGGCCTGTTCTGTGGCTGGCTCTGTCCCTTTGGCGCCCTGCAGGAAATGGCGGCCTGGCTTGGCGAAAAACTGAAGTTCCGCCAGATCAAAGTGCCCGAGCAATGGCATCGGCGCCTGATCCTGCTCAAATACCCGATCCTGCTCGCTCTGGTGGGCACCGCTTTCTATTCCCTGACCATCGCCGAAAAACTGGCGGAAGTGGAGCCATTCAAGACCAGTATTACCCTGTTCTTTGTTCGCCACTGGCCCTTTGTACTCTACGCCGTTGGCCTGCTGGTGATCGGCATGTTCATCCACAAGTTCTATTGCCGCTACCTGTGCCCCTTGGGCGCTGGCCTCGCGGTGCTTGGCCGGTTCAGGCTGTTCAGCTGGCTGGACCGGGTCGAGCTTTGCGGTAACCCTTGCCAGCACTGCAAAAACGAATGCGGCATCAACGCCATTCGTAAGGATGGCCGGATTGATTACGACGAGTGCATCCAGTGCCTGGAGTGCGTTGTTATTCTCGAAGACGAAAGCCGGTGCGTCGACAAACGACTCAAGGCTAAGAAACAGTCACGGCAGGCGAACATACTGGCAACGGACGCGGGCTGAGCCGCATCCGTTGCCGGCAGGCTCTGAAATTACTGCTTCTTCTGCCACTCAAACTTCTTGAACGGCTCATCAACCGGCGTTTCGGCAATGTGGTTGATGTAGTTACTCAGGGTTTTCTGGGACAGCACCAGAATCACTTCCAGCACCTGACGGTGTTTGTAACCCGCCTTGTAAAAGGCATCGAGGTCCTCTTTGCTGACATTGCCATCCTTGCGCATCACGGCCAGGGTGAAAGTCCGCAGTGCTTCCAGCTTGTCACTCGGCAACGGTGCTTCGTCACGTAGCGCATTGGTGATGTCGTCCGACACTTCCATCATCTTGGCAATGCCGGTATGTGCCGGGACACAGTAGTGGCACGCGTTTTCCACGTTAATGGTCTGCCAGACCACGGTTTTTTCATCATTGTCAAAGCTGCTGTCCAGCACCAGCTGGTGCAGCTTCTGATAGGCCTCAAGCGCTCCGGGCGCCTCGGCCATCACGGCGTGAAGGCCAGGAATCATGCCAAAACCCTTGAGAGAATTCTCAAGCAACGGTTTGGACTTTTCCGGGGCGGAGTCAACATCGTGCATTGGAAAGTCAGTCATTACGATCTCCTTTTTGAACGTTCGCTCAATTACAACTTCAGGCTAACTGTTGTTGAGCGGTCATTCAAGTTATAATTGAGTAGTCACTCAAATCACGACAATGGTGAATCGTTGTTATGGCCAGACACGCACGCTATGACCGAAAAACCGCCCTGGAAAAAGCCGTAGGCCTGTTCTGGGAAAAGGGCTATCACGGCAGCTCCATGAAACAGATCGAGCAGGCCCTCGACATGCGCCCGGGCAGCATTTATGCCACCTTCGGCAGCAAAGACGGCCTGTTTTCTGAAGCACTGGCTGCCTACGCCGAGCAGGGCGGCCGGGAGATGGCGAGCCATCTGAAAGGTTATGATTCGATCGTTGACGGTCTGCAGGACTATCTGCGCGGCATCGCCTGCAGTTGCGGCGATGAAAACGCAGCGCCCTCCAGAGCCTGTATGATCGTGAAAACGCTGCTGGAATCCAGCAATACCCACCCGGCTCTGGCTGACCAGGCCAACAGCATTCTTGCCGCGATTGAGGAATCCATTGCCGGCCTGGTCGAGCAGGCAAAGATGAAAGGCGAGCTGGTACAGTCCGCAGACAGCCGGCGGCTTGCCCGGCTCCTTCAGGCGCAGATCATGGGCCTGAGATCCATGGGTGAACGCCACCTGGACCCGCAAGCCATGAAGGCCCTGGGTGACGATATGGCCGCCATTCTGGACGGATACCGCACCCAGCATTGAACCTCCGTCCCGGGGACCGGCGAACGTGCCACCCCCGGGGTGGCTGATGCCGGGGCTAAAGGAAGCAGCACTTCCGTAGAATTGTACCCACAGGCCCCGCCACGTTAACATTGGCGCCCGGTTCAGAACCTGCCCTGTTTCCTGACCGAATTCTGGCTGCACGTCTGGCTCCCAGTGAGGACAGCCAAGCATTCTTGCCTGAAGAGTGTTTGGCTCTCTTCACTTACAGGTCTGATTGTCATGGAAAACCTTCATCACATTGTTGTGGTCGGCGGAGGCGCCGGCGGTCTCGAACTGGTTACCAGCCTCGGCAACAAACTGGGTAAAAAACGAAAAGCCAGAATCACGCTGGTGGATGCCGGCCTGACCCACGTCTGGAAACCCCTGCTGCACGAAGTGGCCTCCGGCTCCCTGGATGCCAGCGCGAATGAGATCAACTACCGCGCTCACGCCCGCAAACACCATTACGAATTCCAGCTGGGCCGCATGAGTGGCCTGGACCGCCACAACAAACACGTGGTCATTGCCCCGTTTCACGATGTCGATGGCACGGAAGTGGTCCCCGAGCGCCACATCCAGTACGACACCCTGGTGATTGCCGTGGGCAGCACCGCCAACGATTTCGGCACCCCCGGCGCCCAGGACAACTGCCTGTTCCTGGACAGCCTCAAGCAGGCCCGGCGCTTCCACAACCTGATGCTCAATGCCTTTCTGCGCAAGAATCACGAGGCTTTTCAGGGGGCTGAACACACCCTCAATATCAGTATTATCGGGGCCGGTGCCACCGGCGTGGAGTTGGCGGCGGAACTGCGCCTGGCGTCCCGCGAGTTGCCGGTTTACGGCATGAACCATCTCCAGCCCTCGGACGTTTCGATTACCGTGATCGAGGCGGCCGACCGCATTCTTCCTGCGTTGCCCGGCCGGCTGTCCGCGGCGGCCACGAGGGAACTGGAACACCAACGGGTGAAAGTAATGACCGGCCAGCCGGTCAGTGAAGTGCGTCAGAATACCGTCGTGATGAAAGACGGCACCGAACTACCCTCGGAGATGACCATCTGGGCAGCGGGTATCAAGGCCCCTGCGTTCCTGGCCAAGCTTGAGGGTCTGGAGGTCAACCGGAGTAATCAGCTGGTGGTGGAACAGACCCTGCAAACCACCCAGGATGCGGACATCTTTGCCTTTGGCGACTGCGCCGCCTGCCCGCAGCCGGATTCCGACCGGCCGGTTCCACCCCGGGCCCAGGCCGCGCATCAGCAGGCAGACACCCTGTTCAAGACCCTTTGCAACCGCCTGGAAAATGGCGAGGCCGTGCCCTTCGTCTACAACGACCACGGGTCGCTGATCAATTTCAGCCGCTACACCACCGTCGGCAATCTGATGGGCAACCTGTCCGGTCGCAGCATGTACATCGAGGGCAAGGTGGCCCGCATGTTCTATCTGTCTCTCTACCGGATGCATCAGGTGGCACTGCACGGCATGTTCCGCACCGGCATCATCTGGCTGATGGACCGGATCAGCCGCGCCATGCACCCGAGACTGAAGCTGCACTGACGCTCAGCTCCTGCACCCAGTCGATCATCGGGGCGGGGTAGATGCCCAATACCAGAATAACGACCGCCAGGGTGACCAGGGTTATGCCGCCAAGGCGGCTGCCCCAGTCATTGGTGACATCCCGGCGCCGCATCCCCGGTTCGGGCAGATACAGGGTTACCATCACCCGCAGGTAGTAATACAGACCAATGGCACTGCCGGCGACAACACCGCCAACCAGCCACCAGCGACTGTCGGCAACACCCAGGGCAATCACATAGAACTTGCCGATGAACCCGGCGGTCAGGGGAATCCCGGCCAGCGACAGAAAGCTGACCGTCATCACTGCCGCCAGATAGGGACGCCGCCAGAACAGGCCGCGATAGAGCGGCAACCCATCGGCGTCCTCGCCGCCGAACGGGCTGGAGACAAGAGTCACCACGCCGAACGCCGCCAGCGTCGTCACCAGATAGGTCACCAGGTATACTCCGGTGGTCTCGATGGCCAGCGCGTTACCAACGGCAATGGCCACCAGCAGATAGCCGAAGTGGGCAATGGACGAGTAACCCAGCAGCCGCTTGAGGTTTGCCTGGAACAGGGCCAGCAGATTACCGCCCAACATGGTTAACAGCGCCAGCACCGTGACCAACGTCTGCAGCCAGTCGGCCTGGAAAACCGGCGCCGCCAGCACCAGCCGCAACAACACCACGAACACTGCCAGTTTGCTGACCGTCGCCAGGTAGATCGTCGCCGGCGCCGGGCCACCCTGATAGACATCCGGCGTCCACAGATGAAACGGCACCACCGACAGTTTGAAACCAAGCCCCACGATCATCAGTGCGGCACCTGCGAGCATCCAGGCGTCCGGAGATTCAGCCAGAGCGACTGCGATTCCCGTCAGGTCCAGGTGGCCGGTGCGGGCATAGATCAGCGCCATGCCAAACAGCAGGAAGGCAGTGGCGGCGGCTGACAACAGCAAATATTTGATGCCCGCTTCCAGGGAGCGCTCGGCCCTGAAGCTGTAGGCAAGCATGCCGTACAGGGGCATCGACAATAGCTCCAGACTGATGAACAGCATGGCCAGATGGTCACTGGCCACCAGCCCCAGTGCGCCTGCGGTAGCGCACAGTAGCAGCAGGTAGAACTCTTCCCGGGGGCCGATATAACCGGTCAGGTAGTGATGGCTCAGGATCACGGTAACCAGCGCTGACAGCAGAACCAGTGTCGACGCCATTTGAGCCAGCCCATCCACTTGCATGAGTGGAGGGGAACCCGTAGATGCCACCGGCAGCAACAGCAGTGCGAGCACCAGGCCCGCTCCGGCGATCAGGGCTGTACCCGCATGGTGGCGCCGCCAGGCAATAACCAGCATGGCGACCACCGCCGTGGAGCCCACGACGATCAGCGGCAGCAGTGTGTACAAATCCGCCAGGGTCATCATCAGCGCACCTCCCCGGCCGTTTCCGCCAGATTCTGGGCACCACTGGCAAACAGTTCGACCACCCTGCCGGACATGCTGGCCGTGGTATCCAGCAGCGGCTGCGGGTAGAGACCGACAACCAGCACCAGCGCCAGCAGGGCCAGCATCATGCCATATTCCCGCCAGTCCGGGCCGGCGAGCGCGCCGTCACGATAAGCCGGGCCGAAATGGACCCGCTGCATCAGGATCAGCGAATAAATCGCGGCCATGACCAGCCCCGTGCTGGCAATAACCACCACCACCGGCGCACTCGGGAAGGTGCCGAACAGAATCATGAACTCGCCAACGAAGTTGGCCGTGGCCGGCATCCCCAGGGACGCAGCGACAAAACACAGCGTGAACCCCGGCAACGTCGGTATCCGACCCCAGAGCCCGCCCATGATGCGCATGTCACGGGTATGGATGCGTTCATACAGCTGGCCGCTGAGAATGAACAGGCCAGCGGAGGAAAAGGCGTGCGCCACCATCAGCACCACCGCGCCCTGGATGGCCAGCTCCGAACCGGAATAGATCGCGATCAGGACAAAGCCCATGTGGGAGATGCTGGTGTATGCAATCAGCCGCTTGATGTCCTGCTGGCCACAGGCCAGCACGGCGCCGTAAACGATGCCCACCAGCCCGAGCACCATCGCCACGGGTGCGAAGGCGGCGGACTCTTCCGGGAACAATGGCAGTGCAAAGCGCAGCATGCCGTAGGCGGCCGTTTTCAGCAGGATACCCGCCAGATCCACACTGCCCGCCGTCGGCGCCTGGGCATGGGCATCGGGCAGCCAGCCGTGGAAGGGCACCACCGGCAGTTTCACCGCAAAGGCCACGAAAAAGCCCAGCATCAGCCAGGGGGCGATGGCCTCCGGCACCTGGGTATCGAGCAGAACCTCATAGCTGAAGGACAGCTCGCCCGTGTTGCCAAAATGGATAAACACCAGCGCCAGAATCGCCACCAGCATCAGCAGACCACTGGCCTGCGTGTAGATGAAGAACCGGGTGGCGGCCCGAATGCGGGTCTGGCCGGCCGAGCCGCTGTGGCCCCAGAGCGCAATCAGGAAATACATGGGCACCAGCATCATTTCCCAGAACAGGAAGAACAGGAACAGATCCAGGGCCAGGAACACACCGACCACACCGCCGAGGATCCACAGCAGGTTGAGGTGAAAAAAGCCGATGCGGTGGCCGATTTCATGCCAGGAGCAGAGCACTGCAAGCGCGCCGAGGAAGCCTGTGAGCGCGACCAGAATGAGCGAGAGCCCGTCCATCGCCAGATGGATTTCAATGCCGAACCGGGGAATCCAGTCGGCCCGCCATTCCAGCAGCCAGGGCGTATCCGCCCCCGAGTGCAGGGCAAAATCTCCGGTTACCCAGAGCCAGAGGCTGATCACCAGGACAAACAGCATGGTGCCCAGGGCAATCCAGCGCGGTGCCTGCTCACCCCAGCGATCGGCCTGCCAGCACAGCAGACCACCCAGAAACGGAATCACGATCAGCCACACCAGGATCACGCGACACCTCCCGGGCCGATGGCCAGCGCCAGCAGAATCAAAGTTGCCCCCAGGATCATGGCCGTGGCATAGCTCCGAATCCGGCCATTCTGGGCCCGCACCAGACCGCTGTTGAGCAAACGCGCGAGCACTGCCACCAGGTTGATGGTGAGATTGATCAGGTCATGGCGCAGCATGCGCACCAGCAACTGCCAGGGCCGGACCAGCAGCCGGTCATACAGCGCATCGAACCCCCAGGCCCGGTGCCAGAGAGTCCAGAGGAAGGCACCCGGGCCACCGCGGACCTGCTCCCGTAGCCATTCGCGCCGCTTCACGAACAGCCAGCCCGCCACCGCAAGACCGGCAATCACGGTGCCACTGGCCAGCAGCTGCAACAGGGTATGGCCCGCGTCCGTGCGCTCACCGGGTGCCACCGGGAACAGGCCGCCAAGGTGGGGATAGAGCATGGCGCCCACAAAGGTGGACAGCACCGCCAGCACGGCCAGAGGCAGGTGGTGGGTCAGAACATGGCTACCCGGTTCGACGTTCCGGGCCTTGTCGCTGCCGCAGTCTCCGTGGAACGTGCCGAGAATCAGTCGAACCGTGTACAGGCAGGTCAGGAATGCGCCCAGAAGACCCGCCAGAAGGAGCCCCTGCTGGTCTGCCGCCATGGCCTGCCAGAGAATCTCATCCTTGCTGTAGAAACCGGCCGTTACCAGCGGCAAGGCCACCAGCGCGGAACCGCCCACTAGGAAACCGGCATAAGCCACGGGCAGGCGCTTTCTCAGCCCGCCAAGATTCGCCATGTCCTGTTCGTGGTGGCAACTGGTAATCACCGCCCCGGCGGACAGGAACAACAGCGCCTTGAAAAACGCATGGGTGACCAGGTGAAAGATGGCGGCATCGAAGGCGCCCACACCGAGGGCCAGGAACATGTAGCCGATCTGGCTCATGGTGGAGTAGGCCAGCACCCGCTTGATATCGGTCTGGGCCAGGGCCGCGAACGCGGCCAGGAGCAGCGAGACAGCACCGATCATCCCGACCAGCCACAAGACCTCGGGCGCCAGCAGGAACACGCCATTGAGCCTGGCGATCAGGTAAACGCCGGCAGTGACCATGGTGGCAGCATGGATCAGCGCCGAGACCGGGGTCGGCCCCGCCATGGCGTCCGGCAGCCAGGTATGCAGCGGCACCTGGGCGGATTTACCCAGGGCGCCGCCCAGCACCAGCAGGGCTACGAGAGTCGCCGTCGGGTCGCCCGCTGACCAGACCTCGCCCGCCCGGACCATCACCTGCTGGATATCCAGGGTGCCCAGGTCCCGGAAGATCAGGAACAGCCCCAGGGCCAGGAACACGTCGCCGATCCGGGTAACCACAAAGGCCTTGAACGCCGCCCGGCCGTTGGCGCTGTCCCGGTAGTAGTAGCCGATGAGCAGATAACTGCACAGACCAACCCCTTCCCAGCCGAGGAACAGCAGCAGCAGGTTGTCTCCGAGTACCAGCATGAGCATGCTGAATACGAACAGGTTCATCCAGGCAAAGAAGCGGGTAACACCGGCCTCGCCGCCCATGTACCAGACCGCAAACAGATGGATGAAGAAACCGACGCCGGTGATCACGGCCATCATCACCAGTGCCAGGGCATCCACCGCCAGACCGATCGTTGGCTGGAAGGCCCCCACCTGGATCCAGGTCCAGAGCGTGAAACGGACCGCGCCATCGCCGCCCGCATAGAGCGCGATGGCCCAGGCCGTCGCCAGGGCAGCGATGCCGACACTGCCGACACCGATGGCAGCGCCGGCCCGCGGCCCCAGGCGACCGCCGGACAACGCGAGCACCAGGGTGCCAACCAGGGGCATGACAAACGACAGGGTGACCGCCAGCTCCATCATCCGCGCATCCTGCTTACCAGATCGAGATTAAGGGACCTGACCCGCTGAAAGAGCTGGATCATCAGCGCCAGCCCTACCGCCGCCTCGGCGGCCGCCAGGGTAATTACCAGCAGGAACATCGCCTGGCCGTCGGGTTGATTCCAGGCCGTGGCGCCAACCACGAACGCCAGTGCCGAAGCGTTCAGCATCACCTCAAGGCTCATCAGAACAAACAACATGTTGCGGCGCAGCATCAGGCCGACCAGGCCCAGCACGAACAGAATGGCCGCCAGAATCAGGCCGTGCTCCATGGGAATACCCGTCATCAGGGCCGCCTCCTCTGTCGTAACGGATTCGACCGCCGCCCCACATGGGAAGCGGACACCAGCGCGCCAAGCAAGAGCAGGCCCGCCAGCTCCACCACCATCAGCCAGGGACCGAACAGGGTCAGCCCCACCGCCCGTGCGGTCAGCAGTTCGCCATCAATGACCCTGGCCATGTCGCCCCCGGTGATCAGGTGGAACAGTACACCCAGAAGCACCAGGGCAAGTGCCGAGGGGCCTAGCCAGTGCCGGGGGTGGCGCCAGCCTGCTTCCTCGCCATCCTGGTCCGGTCGGAGGTTAAGCATCATCACCACAAACACGAACAGCACCATGATGGCACCGGCGTACACGATGATTTCCAGGGCGCCAGCGAAGGGCGCACCCAGTGCAAAGAAAACCAGGGCGACGGCTATCAGCGAGACAATCAGGTACACCACGGCATGCACCGGGTTGCTGCCGGTAATCACACCGACCGTCGCCAGTACCGCCACCAGGCCACTCAGATAAAACGCCAGCTCCATGGGTCTTTAACCTCCCGCTCTAGGGCAACAGGGAACGCACGTCCACAGGCTCCTCCTCGTTCAGAGCCTGACCCTTGTCCTTGCCGCCGATGGCCATACCGGCCACCTTGTAGAAGTGATAATCGTGATCCTTGCCCGGGCCGTTGATCAGCAGGTCTTCCTTCTCGTAGACAAGCTGTTGTCGGTCGTACTCGCCCATCTCGAAGTCCGGCGTCAGCTGGATCGCCGACGTTGGGCAGGCCTCCTCACACATGCCGCAGAATATGCAGCGGGAGAAGTTGATCCGGAAAAACTCCGGGTACCAGCGACCATCCTCCTGCTCCCCCTTCTGCAGGGAAATGCAGTCCACCGGGCAGGCCACCGCACACAGGTTGCAGGCTACGCAGCGCTCTTCGCCGTCCGGATCGCGGGTCAGCACGATGCGGCCCCGGTAACGGGGCGGCAGGTAGACCTCCTCATCCGGGTAGTTGACCGTCTCCCGCTTGCGAAAACTGTGCATGAACACCATGCCCAGGGTGCGCAGCTGGCTCCAGGTGGCCGGCACCAGCCAGAGCACGGACTTTATGAACGGGACCTTTTCTTTCTCCATTACCTGGTCCTCCTCAGCCTTCCGGGCTAACCAGCAAAATCACCGCGCCGGTTGCCAGCAGATTGATCAGTGTCAGGGGCAGGCATACCTTCCAGCCGAAGCTCATCACCCGGTCATAGCGGGGCCGCGGCAGCGAGGCCCGCAGCAGGATGAACAGCAACAGGAAGAAGCCGGTCTTGATCGCGAACCATAGGATTGGCGGCAACCAGGGGCCGTGCCAGCCACCAAAGAACAGGGTGACGATGAGGGCGGACACCAGCACCATGCCCACGTACTCGCCAATGAAAAACAGCCCGAACTTCATCCCCGAGTATTCAATGTGGTAACCGTCGGCCAGTTCCTGCTCGGCCTCCGGCTGGTCGAAGGGGTGGCGATGGGTCACGGCAATACCGGCGATCAGGAAGGTACAGAAGCCGAAGAACTGGGGTACCACGAACCACAACCCCTCCTGCGCGGCGACAATCTCGCGCATGTTGAAGGAGCCGGCCAGCGCCACCACGCCCATCAGCGACAGCCCCATGAACACCTCGTAGGAGACTGTCTGGGCGGAAGAGCGCATGGCGCCCAGCAGCGCATACTTGTTGCCGCTGGCCCAGCCACCCAGCAGCACGGCGTATACGTTGATGCCCGCCATTGCCAGGAAGAACAGCAATCCGATGTGCAGGTCGGCGATGCCCCATCCAGGGGTAATCGGTATCACGATGAAGGAAAGCAGCAGGGAGGCAAAGGCAATCACAGGCGCCAGCAAGAACAACGGCCGGTCTGCAAACGGCGGAATCCAATCTTCCTTGAAAAAGATCTTGATCATGTCCGCAACCAGCTGGAGCAACCCGAACGGGCCGACCCGGTTGGGGCCGTAGCGATCCTGCCATAGCCCGAGCAGACGACGCTCGACAATGGTCAGCGCGGCGCCCAGCAGCACCGCGCCCAGCAGAATCACCAGGGCCTGGAACATGGCCCAGAGAATGGCCTGCCATTCCGGGGTCAGCCAGCTCATGGCCGCACCTCACAGGCGGTGCCAGGCGTGGATCCGGGGCCAGCGGTCAGGGTAACCGGTCCAGAGGCGATGCCCGCCGGAGCGCACCCGGCAGGCAAGCCCACCAGTCCCCGGGGCCAGTCCTGCTGAACACGGGCAGGAAGCGTCACACAGGCCTGCCCGCCCGTGACCGTCACCAGTCCCCCCAGCTCGGCACCGAGCGCAGTGGCGTCGGTTTCCGAAAGCAACAGCACCGGTGTCTCCATCCGCTGGCGAATGGGCTCCGCCAGGGCCGAGGTTTCCTCGCCACCGAAAAGACGCGGCAGAACGATGGCACGGTAATCCGTTCCGGACGGCTGAAAGGCCGCCGGAATACTGCCCTCGTAGCGGTAGTGCCCGGGTCGGGTTTCCCACAGCCGGATACCCGGGTCACCACCGCGCAAATGACCGCCCACTTCGTCCGTGAACTTGTTCCACGCCTGGGGCGAATTCCAGCCCGGCGCCCAGGCAAAGGGCACCTGCTGGTGCGGATGGCGGAACCCGCTGTAACCCTCCATGGAAAAGGCCAGTGCGGTGTCAGGGTCCTGGGGGACCCGCGGTTCACTGACGCTCCGGTTTGCCCGCATGGAGGTCCGGCCACTGTAGCGATGGGGCTCACGGGCCAGTCGCAAACCCTCGATCCGGAAACCGGCATCAGGGGCGGCCGCGGTAATCAGTTCAAGATCCGGACAGGCGCGGCTGCACGCCATCGTTACCTGGTCCAGGGTAATGTCCCCCGGTGTCTCGCCGTTCAGTTTGGCCGAGAGCCCGTGCAGCCAGCGCCAGCTTTCGTGAATCCTGGCTTCCGGGCGCATATAGCCCGGTTCGAACACCTGGAAGAACCTCTGGGCCCGTCCTTCCAGATTGACCAGAGTGCCATCGCCTTCGGCAAAGCTGGCTGCCGGCAGTGAGAAGGTTGCCCGGTTCAGCGTGGGTGTGCGCTGATGGTCCAGCACCACCAACGTATCTACCCTCGCCAGGGCTTTATCAACCAGGGCTTCCGGCAGTCGCTGGTAGAGGTCATTCTCGAGGATCACCGCCGCATCGGCGCTTCCGTCCGCCATCTGGTCCAACGCCCACTCCAGGGGCTGGCCGCCCAGTAATGCCAGGCCGGTGCTGTTCACTTCCCGGCGTACAAACAGCAGCCCGCCACGTTTGGCGCGCCGGGCCAGGGCCCGGGCAATGTTGCCGGCGGCCCGGATGATGGCCGGGGAGTCAAGGGCACCGCCACTGACCACCAGTGGACGGTCGGCAGCCATAAGTCCGCTGGCAATCTCCCTGGCCCGGGAGCGCAGCCGCTCGGCCAGGTCCGGCACGTCCGGGGCGGCCGGGTCGATGGCGTGGGCAACCGCAAACCCGAGCCGGGCAATGTCGTCCGGGGCCAGCGCCAGACGGCTCCGGGCAAGGGCATCCAGCTCGGTTTCTGCCGGATAAACAATAAACAGCGGCTGACGATGATCCTGTGCCAGGGTTTTCATGGCATCGGCATGCCAACGGGGAATACCCAGCCTGGCGGCGTACTCCGCCGGAGGCGCGGTAATCGCCTGGCGAATGGACAGGCCAAGCCGCGCGGCGCTTTCCATGGGATCCTCTCCAAGCAGGAGCACGGCATCGTGCCCCTCCACCTCCCTCAGTGTGGGCGCTGGCAGTCCACAGCTTCGCCCCTGTTCGTCCATCAGATTGAGGCAGGCCTGCTCGTTCTCATTGATGCCGGTGGAAAAGTTGGCCTCACCCACCAGTTCCCGGAGCTGATGATTGCTTTCCAGGCTGGCCCGGGGCGAACCGATGCCGATGATCCGGTTAGCGTGGCGCAGGGCCTCGGTTATCCGTGCCAGGGCCGTATCCACCCCGAGTTCCTCCGGCTCCTGCTCCCGCTCCTGCGCTGACCGGAACTCCGGCACCCTGGGCCGGTCCTGGCGGTTCACGTAGCCATAGCCAAAGCGGCCCAGATCACACAGGAAATAGCCGTTCACCTCGCCATGGTAGCGGTTCTCGATCCGCCGGATGTCGCCATAGCGTTCGCCCGGGCTTATGTTGCACCCCACCGCGCACTGGTGGCAGATGCCCGGCGCGAACTGCAGGTCCCATTTGCGGGTGTAGTGGTCAGAGTGACTCTGGTCGGTAAAGACACCGGTTGGGCAGACTTCGGTCAGGTTGCCGGCGAAGCGGCTTTCCAGGGTGCCCTCCTGATGCCGACCAAAATAGACGTTGTCCTTGGCCCCGAATGCACCCAGGTCAGTCCCGCCAGCGTAATCGTTGTAGAAACGCACGCAGCGGTAACAGGTGATGCAGCGATTCATTTCGTGGGCGATGAAAGGGCCCAGGTACTGGTTGCGACGGGTGCGTTTGCGGAACCGGTAACGACGGCGGTCGTGGCCGGTCATCACGGTCATGTCCTGGAGGTGGCAGTGGCCGCCTTCCTCGCACACCGGGCAATCGTGGGGATGGTTGATCATCAGCCATTCAACAACGCTGGCCCGAAACGCCCGGGCCTCTTCGTCTTCAATATCGATGCGGGTGCCGTCGGCGGCCGGCGTCATACAGGACATCACCAGCATACCCCTGTCGTCCTCGCTGTCCTTGTACTGGCGTACCGCGCACTGGCGACAGGCGCCGACACTGCCCATGGCCGGGTGCCAGCAGAAATAGGGGATATCCAGGCCCAGGGACAGGCAGGCCTGAAGCAGGTTGTCTGCCCCGTCCACTTCGTAGCTCTGGCCGTCCACGTGGATGGTTGCCATGGTGCCGGTTTACTCCCTGTTGGCCGTGAGTGTTCGTTTCATACTTGCCCCGCCGGTATGGCATCGGCATGGGGCTTCCCCTTCGGCTGGCCCACACCCTGTTCGAATTCATGCCGGAAATGCCGCAATGCGGTCTGAAGCGGCATGGCCGCGCCCGGCGCATGGGCACAGAAGGTCAGGCCCGGGCCGCAATCGGCTGCCAGCTTGTCCAGCAATTCCACATCGCCGGCTTCACCCTCGCCCCGTTCCAGCGCCAGCAACAGCTTCACGGTCCAGGGCAGCCCATCCCGGCAGGGCGTGCACCAGCCGCAGGACTCCCGGGCAAAGAACTCTTCCAGATTCCGCATCAGCGCGACCATGCTCTGATCCTCGGTCACCACCGTAATCAGGCCGGTACCCAGGCGGCTGCCCTCCTTGCCGACGGTGTCGAAATCCAGCGGCAGGTCCAGGTGTTCCGGCAACAGGAAGCCGGTGCTGGCGCCCCCGGGCAGCCAGGCCTTGAGCTTCCTCCCCTCCCGCAAACCATCGGCCAGTTCCAGCAGCTCCCGGCCGGAGGTGCCGATGGGCAGTTCCCAGAGTCCGGGGCGGTTCACCAGCCCGGAAGCGCCGTACAGTTTGGTGCCGCCATCCCCGGTGCGATCCCCCGACAGTTCCTGGTACCACTGTGCGCCGCGAAGCATCACGGCGGGCACGTTGCACAGGGTTTCCACATTGTTCACTACCGTGGGCTTGCCCCAGGCCCCCGACTGGCCGGGAAACGGAGGCTTGGCCCGGGGATTGGCCCGGTGGCCCTCCAGCGAGTTGAGCAGGGCGGTTTCCTCGCCGCAGATGTAGCGCCCGGCTCCGGTGTGCAGGGCAATATCAAAATCAAAGCCGCTGCCGGCGACGTCCGGACCCAGCCAGCCGGCCTCCCGGGCCTCGGCAAGCGCTGCGGTGAGAACCCGGGCCGACTCCACGTACTCTCCGCGCAGGAAGATGTAGCCATACCGGGCGTTGTTGGCGAAGGCCGCCAGAATCATGCCCTCAATCAACAGATGGGGCTGCTGTTCCATCAGCAGGCGATCCTTGAAGGTGCCCGGCTCCATCTCATCGGCATTGCAGACGATGTACCCGCGAGGGATATTGTTCCCCTGCAGGGTGAGGCTCCATTTCAGACCGGCGGAGAAGCCAGCGCCACCGCGCCCGCGCACGTTGGCCTCCTTCATGGCGGCGATGACGGCGCCGGGATCCCGCTCGTTCAGAACCTGCGAGACTGCCTGATAGCCTTCTTTCGATTCGTATTCTTCCAGGCCCACCACCTGGCCATCATCCCGCAGTCGCCAGGTCAGCGGATGGGTGTCCGGCGAGCGCTCGTCGGCGGGCTGCAGCAGACGGCTTCTGTAGATCGGGGACTGGCGCTGGCTGTTCACGGATAGCCCTCCAGAATGTCTGCCAGATCCTCTTCGCCCACGGGGCCGTAGACGTCGTCGCCGATCATCATGGCGGGCCCACCATCGCAGGCGCCCAGACAGCAAACCGGCAACAGGGTGAAGCGGCCGTCGGCCGTGGTCTGGCCAAGGCCAATACCGAGTCTGTTCGTCAGGTGCTCCCTCAGCTGGTCAGATCCGGTGAGGAAACAGGAACTGCTGTCGCACACCAGGATGACATGACGCCCCACCGGCTGACGGAAGATCAGGCTGTAAAAGGTGGCTACGCCTTCCACGCTGGCCGGCCCCACGCCCAACACCCGGGCAATGGCCGGGATCGCCTCATCCGGTACCCAGCCATGGCGGCGCTGGACCATCTTCAGCGCCTCGATGCACGCAGCCTGGGGCTGCTCGTAGTGGCTGGTTTCCGCGCGCATGGCAGCCTCATCCTCCGGGTGGAGCCGGAAGCCATCAGTGGCAATGTTCTGTGGTGTCGGTGTCGTTTCCATCGTCATCGGTCCACGTCGGCCATTACGAAATCAATGCTCCCCAGGTGGGCAATCAGGTCCGGCACGAAGCCACCGCGCATCACGCTGGGAATCTGCTGCAGGTGCGGAAAACTGGGCGTCCGGATCCGTGTCCGGTAACTCATGGTGTTGCCATCACTGGTCAGGTAATAGCTGTTGATACCCTTGGTGGCCTCCACCATCTGCATCGATTCCTGGGGCTTGAGCACCGGGCCCCAGGACACCTGCAGGAAATGGGTAATCAGGGTCTCAATATGCTCCAGCATCCGTTCCCGGGGTGGCGGCGTGGTCAGCGGATGGTCCGCCTTGAAGTCCCCGGTGGGCATGTGATCCACACATTGTTGGATGATCCGCAGGCTCTGGCGCATCTCGTCGATCCGGAGCTGGCCGCGGTCGAAGACATCGCCCCGGTCACCCAGGGGCACCTCGAATTCGAAGTTGTCATAGCCCGAGTAAGGGCGCTGCTTGCGCAGGTCGAAATTGCAGCCGGTGGCCCGCAGGTTCGGGCCGGTGACACCCCAGGCCAGCGCCTGGGCAGTATCAAAGGCGGCGACATTGCGGGTGCGCTCTCTCACCAGGGCGTTCTCCATCATGGCCCGCTCGTATTCCCGCAGCCGGGGCGGCATCCAGTCGAGGAATTCCTGCACCAGTTTTTCCCAGCCCCGGGGCAGGTCCTGCATCACCCCACCAATGCGATACCAGGCCGGATGCATGCGAAAGCCGGTGATGCCCTCGATCACCTTGTAACCGCGCTGGCGGTCGCTGAAGGTGAAGAATACCGGTGTCATGGCGCCCAGATCCTGCAGGTAGGTCCCGAGAAACAGCAGGTGACTGGTGATTCGGAACATCTCGGCCATCATCACCCGGATGGTTTTCACCCGGTCTGGCACCTCGATGCCGGCCAGCTTCTCCACCGCCAGCACGTAGGGCAGGTTATTCATCACCCCACCGGTGTAATCGATGCGGTCGGTGTAGGGAATGAAACTGTGCCACGACTGACGCTCGGCCATTTTTTCCGCGCCCCGGTGGTGATAACCAATGTCCGGTACGCAATCGATGATCTCCTCGCCATCCAGTTGCAGCACAATACGGAAGGCGCCGTGGGCGGAGGGATGGTTGGGGCCAAGATTCAGGAACATAAACTCAGCGCCGTCCCGCTCCCTTGCCATGCCCCAGGCTTCGGGCACGAACTGGAGGGCGTGCTGCTCGGTCTCCTGGCCTTCCACGGTCAACGTGTAAGGATCAAACTCCGTGGCCCGGGCGGGGTAATCCTTGCGCAGGGGATGGCCGGTCCAGGTGGGCGGCATCAGGATGCGTTCGAGGTGGGGGTGGCCGGCAAAACTGATGCCGAACATGTCCCACACCTCCCGCTCATACCAGTTGGCCGCCGGAAAAACACCGGTGGCGGTGGGAACACTCAGATCTTCCTCAGCCAGACCGATCTTGAGCATGATGTCCCGATTGCGGTGAATGGACATCAATTGGTAGAAAACCGTGAAATCGGAATCCGGCAGGCCGCTGCGATTGCCCCGCAACCGCTCATCTATCGCCGACAGGTCGTACAGCAGGTCATAGGGCGCATCCAGCCCCTTCAGGTAGCCCAGAATGTCAGTCAGAGCCATCCGCGACACCCAGAGCACAGGCATACCGGTACGAGTCTTCTGGCAGCACAGCACGGCCACGCCGAAGTCCCGCTGCAGGGCTTCGACCAGTTCTACGTCGGCGTTTTCTGCGCTACTGCTCATGCTCGTGGTTTGACTCCTGACACTCAGTTGTAAACGACGGCAAGCGGCTTTAAAGCTTGTCGGGGCTCCTCAATTCCGTGGCCTGGATTCGCTGGTCCCGCCACTTCTCGCGCTGCGAGGGCATCTCGGCCCGGTAAACGCCCTGGTCACCAACCACCCAGGACAATGGCCGGCGCTCCTCCTGGATGGAGTCCTGCAACAGCTGCAACCCCTGCAGGAACGCCTCTGGCCGGGGTGGACAGCCGGGCACGTACACATCAACCGGCAGGAATTTATCCACCCCCTGGACCACCGAATAGATGTCGTACATACCACCGGAGTTGGCACACGAACCCATGGAAATCACCCATTTCGGCTCCAGCATCTGGTCGTAAAGCTGCTGGATCACTGGCGCCATCTTGATGAAGCAGGTGCCGGCAATCACCATGAAATCTGCCTGCCGGGGGGAGGCCCGGATCACCTCGGAGCCGAACCGGGCAATGTCGTGGGGCGCGGTAAAGGCGGTGGTCATTTCCACGTAGCAGCAGGACAGCCCGAAGTTGTACGGCCACAGGGAATTCTTGCGGCCCCAGTTGACCGCCGAATTCAGCACGTCGCTCAGCTTGCCGGTGAACACGTTGCGTTCAAGCTGTTGTTTGACCGGGTCCTCGACCCTCTCCCGCCGATCTACCGGATAACGGGTATTGCTTCCCTCAGGACCCTCTGCCCGGGTCAGGGTATAGGCCATGACAACCTCCCTTGATGGTCACACTATCCCGCTCCTCTCCCGATTCGGCGGAATCCGGAGAGCCGGGAAGTGTCTATCTATGCGCCGCGCTTGCGTGCCGGGCTTTGCTCGGGCGCCCAGTCGAGGGCGCCGGTGCGGCTGTCGTATATGAGCCCGGCCAGCAGGATGAAGATGAATACAGCGGCTCCCCAGAAACCGGTCCAGCCGACATCCGGAATGACGATGGCCCAGGCAAACAGGAAAACCGCTTCAATGTCGAAGATGACAAACAGCATTGCCACCAGGTAGAACTGAACAGAAAACCGCTGGCGGGCACTGCCGGCGCCGACGATGCCCGATTCGAAGGGAAGAGACTTGCTGATACCGCGGCTGCGGCCACCCAGAAGACTGGATGCACCCACCATGAAGGCGCAAAGCCCCGCCACCGCCAGGATGAAAAAGCCGGTAGCCCAGTATTCGGCAATGCCATTTGCCGCGCTTTCAGCCATGGAGTTTCCCCTCGACAGCACACAGCTGTCGTGTTGGATACCTGTCTTAAAAGCTAGCAATGGGCCCGGCATTGCGCAAACCCGGGTGCAAAATCAACGGGTAAACACGCAACCGCATGATGCAAAAGATATTACGGGTGAGGCAGGGGAGTATGAGAAGATAAGAATTGGAGCGGGTGAAGGGAATCGAACCCTCGTATGCAGCTTGGGAAGCTGCCGTTCTACCATTGAACTACACCCGCAATAAAATGGCCGCGACAGCAATATAAGCGGTCAGCCCGGCAATGGGCAAGCATTCTGTCTGGAGCAACAATGGACCCAACCTTGACCCTGATTGGCGCCCTGATGCTGGTCATCAGTATCGTGCTAAGCCCGCTTTCCAGCCGGGTGGGCATGCCTGTGCTGCTGATCTTTCTGGTCGTGGGCATGATGATGGGTGAAGACGGCCCGGGTGGCATCCAGTTCGACGATTTCGAGCTGGCTTTCCTGATCGCCAACCTGGCTCTTGGGGTGATTCTGCTGGACGGTGGCATGCGTACCCGGGCGGAAACCTTCCGCGTTGGCCTGAGACCCGCACTGGTACTGGCCACCCTCGGGGTCGCCATGACCGCCGCTGGCGCCGCTGTTGTGGCCTGGTGGGTATTCGATCTGCACTGGCTGACGGCCCTGCTGGTTGGCGCCATCATTTCCTCCACCGATGCCGCCGCGGTTTTTTCCCTGCTGCAGGGGCGGGGGCTGCACCTGAACGAGCGAGTCAGTGCGACCCTGGAAATTGAATCCGGCAGCAACGACCCCATGGCGATCTTCCTGACGCTCATGCTGGTTACGCTGATCGGCAACGACGGTGACCAGGCGGGCTGGGCCGCTCTTTCCATGCTGGTACAGCAGTTCGGCATCGGCGCTGTAGCAGGCATTATCGGCGGTTTTGTCGTGGTGGAGCTGGCCAATCGTATCCGCCTGACACCCTCTCTGTACCCTTTACTGGTAGCAGCCGCAGGCATCTCGGTGTTTTCCGCTACCAACGCCCTCGGCGGCAGCGGGTTTCTGGCCATTTACCTGACCGGCGTGGTGATCGGTAACCGTCACGTCCGGATGATGCCGATGATCCTCCAGGTTCACGACGGCCTGGCCTGGCTGGCCCAGTTGTGCCTGTTCCTGATGCTGGGGCTGCTGGTAACGCCATCAGACCTGATCCCGCTGGCTGGCGGAGGATTGATACTGGCCCTGGCCCTGATTTTCGTCATCCGCCCGCTGACGGTCATGCTTACCCTCTGGCCTTTTGCCTTTAACCGTCGCGAGATGGGTTTTATTAGTTGGGTTGGACTGCGAGGCGCTGTCCCCATCGTTCTGGCCCTGTTTCCGATCATTGCAGACTTGCCGGAAGCCCAGCTGGTATTCCACGCCGCTTTCTTTATCGTTCTGGTATCTCTTCTGGTTCAGGGCACCACCATGACACCGCTGGCCAGAAAGCTCCGTCTGGAGGTGCCGGCTGGCGAAGATCCCTATCGAAGACTCCCCCTGGACGCCCCGGCGGCGGGAGACCATGAGCTGATGCTGTTCCCGCTGCGCGGCGAAACCTGGCAAACGCCACGCCGATTGGGTCAGCTGCGCTTTCCGGAGAACACGGCAGTGGCCGGGGTTTTCCGCAACCGGGTGTGTCTGCAGCCAAAAGCGGACCTGGAAGTATCCAGTGGCGACATGGTCGCAATGTTCGCGACGCCCAGCGTTCTGCCGGAGCTGGGCAAGGCTCTGAGTGGCCGCCATGCGCCCAAATACCTGGCGGAGCGAGCCTTCTTCGGTGATTTCGTGCTCAACGGCGATGCCCTGCTCGGGGACGTCGAGCAGGTCTACGGCATTGAGTTTGACGACCTGCCCCCGGAGCTTTCCCTGGCCGAGTGCTTTGCGAAACGAACCAAGGGGCATCCGGTTGTTGGTGACGTGGTTACCCTTGGCCCGGTAACGCTGGTTGCAAGGGCCACCAGTGCCGACAAGGTCACCAAGGTGGGCCTGAAGATGGACAGTTCACAAAATGTCTGAAGAGCAAACCAGATAGCCAAAAAAGTTAACAAAACCCCTTAACAGATCCCTGGCGGGCTATGGTATAAAACCACCTGTACAAAGATTAATCATTGGTAAGTTAAGGACATGAGTATCTCCCGCGCGCTGTTATCCAGCCTAGCCCTGCTCTGCATGGCTTCTGCTCCAAATGCCTTTGCATCCGAGCTGCTGGCCAAAGCCGACACCCGGATGCCGGTTGCCACGATGTATGAGCAGGCGGCTATTCAAAACGTCAGTAAGGTTGTGGTTCGCAAGGGAGAACGCCGCCTGTACCTGATGGATGGTGAAGACGTGGTTCGCAGCTACCGCATTTCCCTGGGCGACAACCCGGAAGGCCACAAGCTGTATGAAGGCGACGAGCGCACGCCCGAGGGCGACTACACCCTGGACTGGCGGAATGCCGAGAGCGATTTCTACAAATCCATTCACATTTCCTACCCCAGCGAGCGGGATCGGGAACTGGCATCGGCCTGGGGCCTGGATCCCGGCGGCAGCATCATGATTCACGGCCTGCCCAATAACGTCGGCGACATGGCGTTTGCCTACACCGGGCTGGACTGGACAGATGGCTGCATCGCAGTTACCAACGAAGAGATGGACGAGATCTGGCAACTGGTGTCCAACGGAACCCCCATCAGCATTCATCCCTGAGCCAAACCTGACCGCAGTATTAAGTTGTTGTCATATGCTTAGCAAATTTACGTATCTGTAGTTAACATTCCTGCTTACAGTGTTTTACACTGTTTAACGACTCCGGTAGTCACTGCCTGACAAACGTTGCTGCGCAGGTTGACAGGAAGTCGTCTATACTGACTTTCGGATCACAGGAAATAACTCGACCAATAAGGGGATTTACAATGCGTAAACTGACGATCGCCGGGATTGCACTGGCTACTGCCCTGACTGCAGGTTGTGCCACAACTGACCAGGGCGCTATCGACGAAGCAAATGCAACCGCCAGCTCCGCTGAGCGCACTGCAGAGAATGCACTGAACACCGCTAACAGCGCTGCCAGCTCCGCCCGCACTGCCCAGCAGACTGCGGAAGAAGCCCTGGCCGCTGCTCGTGCAGCACAGAAAGCTGCTGACGAAGCAAACGAGCGTGCCAAGCGCATGCTCGAGCGTGCCAGCCAGAAATAAGGCTGATACGTAACAGAAAGGCCGGCATTGCCGGCCTTTTTTTATGCCTTGGAATCGGGCTTTTCCGGTTCGGGTTTGTCCGGCGTGAAGGGCTTGTTCTCTTTCAGGAACGTGGTCATCAGTTCCATCGGCAGCGGGAAGACAATGGTGGATGAGTTGGTGTTACTCATGTCCGCCAGAGTCTGCAGGTAACGCAACTGCATGGAACCGGAGTTGGTGGACATGACATCCGCCGCTTCCACCAGCTTCTTGGACGCCTGCAATTCACCCTCTGCGTGGATGACCTTGGCACGACGCTCACGTTCGGCCTCGGCCTGGCGGGCAATGGCACGAATCATCGACTCATTCAGGTCCACGTGCTTGATTTCAACGTTGGCCACCTTGATGCCCCATTCCTCGGTCTGGGCATCAATAATTTCCTGGATATCGGAATTGAGCTTGTCCCGCTCTGACAGCATTTCGTCGAGGTCGTGCTTACCCAGCACCGACCGAAGCGTAGTCTGCGCCAGTTGGCTGGTTGCGGAATTGAAGTCTTCCACCCGGATAATGGCACGTTCCGGATCCACGACACGGAAGTACAGTACGGCATTTACCCGCACCGTCACGTTGTCGCGGGAGATAACGTCCTGGCTCGGAACGTCCAGAGTGATTACCCGCAGGTCTACCCGGACAATCTGCTGAATGCCAGGAATAACAATGATCAGCCCCGGGCCTTTAACGCCCTGGAAGCGCCCCAGGAAAAACACAACGCCCCGCTCGTACTCCGGCAGGATCTTGATGGCCGAAGCAAGAATCAGCAGTAACACCACCGTGGGTGCCAGATAGGGAATCAGATCACCAATCATACGGCCTCCTTGTATTGCCGTTACTTTGTCTGCCGGTTCAGCCGTTGTCCGGAATGACCCTGACAGTTACCGTTAAACCCTCTATCGCTGTCACTTGAATTCGGTCGCCTTCTTTGACGGCCTCCTCGCTGATCGCATTCCAACGCTCACCGCTGAGCCGAACATGGCCGCGGTAATGGCCATGTTCTTCGGAGAATTCATCCAGTGCCACGCCTTCTTCATGGGTCAGCTGTTCGGTACCACTGACCGGATGCCGTCGGCGCAGTCCGATGAACCGGGTCACTGTCCACAGGATAAAGCCGGCCGCTACAACGGCCGTCCCGCCGATGGTCGGCAGGGAAATGTCCCGGTGACTGCCATCCATCAGGATAATCGAGCCGGTCACAAAGGCGACAATCCCGCCGACCCCCAATATCCCGAAACTGGGCACAAAGGCTTCCCCCACGATGAACGCCAACCCCAGGATGATCAGTGCCAGGCCAGCGTAATTCACCGACAGTACCTGGAAAGCAAAGAGCGCAAGAATCAGGGAGATGGCACCAATCACGCCTGGCACCACGGCGCCCGGGTTGGCCAGTTCGAAGATGATGCCGTAGAAACCGATGATCATCAGGAAATAGGCAACGTTCGGATTGGTAATCACCGACAACAGGCGCGTGCGCCAGTCCGGCTGGGATCTGACGATTTCCAGATTGGCCGTGTTCAGGGTCTTGTCACCGGACGCCATGCGAACAGTGCGACCATCCACCTGCTGAAGAAGATCCCGGATGCTGGGTGAAACCACGTCTATAACGTTCTTCTCAAGAGCCTCATCGGCACCAAGATTTACGGCTTCACGGACCGCTTCTTCGGCCCAGTCGGCATTGCGGCCATGCCGCTCCGCCAGCCCGCGAATGTAACTGACCGCGTCCTCCAGAACCTTGCGCTCCATTGCAGTACCACCGCGACGTTTTCCGTCATCATCGCTGGCTTGCTGGTCACTGTCAGATGACGAGCCGGAGGTGGAATCCGAACCTTCCTCGGATTTCGGTTCGCCGGTGGCCGGATCGCTCTCCGGTTCCGGGCTACCCGGCAGACCGCCCATCTGCACAGGCGTGGCGGAACCCAGGTTCGTCGCCGGTGCCATGGCAGCAATGTGACTGCCATAGAGAATATAGGTGCCGGCACTGGCCGCCCGGGCGCCCTGGGGGGATACATAGGTCGCGATGGGCACGTCAGAGGCAAGAATTGCCTTGATGATGTCCCGCATGGAATCCATCAGCCCCCCAGGCGTGTCCATTTCGATAATCACCAGACCGGCACCTTCGGATTCCGCCCGGCGAATGCCCCGGGTGACATAGTCCATGGTCGCGGGGCCGATCGCACCCTCAACCGTGAGTACCAGAGCAGTGTCGGAGGATTGCTGTTGCGCAAAAACCTGATGGGCCAGGGATGCCAGCGCGAGCAGCACACCTGTCAGGAATACCAGAGCCCAGGCCCGGAGGCGGGCGGGATTCTCTGATCGCATGGGACGGTGTGCCTGCATAAAGCCTCCCCGGATCCGGAAGAAATTCAACTTGATACAGATACGATGGCAGCAGGGCCGCAGTTCTGTGCTACAAACGACGACAACCGTATTCAGCGCACCGCATCAGAAGTATAGCCGCTGCTCCGGCTCCTTGGCCGATTCCGGCGACTTCTCTTCCACGGTCTTGTCTGCGGCCACCCGGGTCACCCGCTCGCCAATCATGGTCGGCAGGCCGTCCGCCTGGTCGACGGCCAGTTCAATGGCACCGCGCTTGACCTCGACATCCGGATGACGGGCCCGGAACGCTTCAACTTCGGCAAACACCTGCTGCCATAAGCGCTCTCGATCTTCGCGGGGATAGTCTTCGTGGGGGCGATGTACCTCAAGCCAGACTTCACCATTCGAGAAACCAATCTTGACGGCATCGTGCACCACCTGGACCGGCGTACCCTTCTCAACCTGGTAAACAAACCTCGAGATATCCTCGTTATACATTCGGAAACAGCCGTGACTGACCGGCATGCCGACACCAAACTTCTTGTTGGTACCGTGGATCAGATAGCCTTTCTCGCTCAGCATCAGGGCATGGGTACCGAGCGGATTGCCGGGGCCGGGAGGAATCATCCGGGGCAAATATTCACCAGACGCTTCATACTCCGCGCGAATGCTGGCAGGTGGGTACCAGGCTGGCGATTCCAGGGGCATGGTGACTTCGGCATCAGTCAATGGAGAGGGATTCTCCGCAGTTCCTACTCCAACCGGGTACACCTGTACCCCACCATCGGTGAAGTAGTACAGACGGTACTCTGCAAGGTTGATGACAATACCCTCGCGCCGGGAGTCGGGGAGCACATACTGGCGCGGAAGTGTAATCATGGTGCCTTCCCCGGGTAGCCAGGGGTCCACGCCGGGGTTAGCCTTCACCAATTCCAGATAGCCCATGGCCAGACGGTTGCCGATACCGGCAAAGGTATCCTCGTAACGGGTCTCGAACACGCCAAGCTCGCCCGCCAGGTCGCCCTGAATCGGGAAGGTGGGTACACGAGGGCTTCTGTCCGGCTCCTCCTGGGCTTCCGGATCCTTGGCAGTATCCAGAGGCTCCGCAAACCCTGTGGCCGGGAACACGAGGAACTGCGCAAGAGAAAAAACCGTTAAGAATCTGAACCACATAAACAACATTCCGAAAGCATCAGGCAACCGGGTACAGTGACAGCAAGTACCCTCAGGAGTTCATAAAGGTCGCCCATACTGTTACGACGGCAAGCGCTACGAAAAGCACACTTGCACCAATCCGGGCTGTGGCAAGGGGCAACCGTTCCATCAGCCAGCGTCCCGCCATGATAACCGGTATGTTAGCCAGCAGCATACCCACTGTGGTGCCCAGAATAACCCAGAAGGTCTCGGCAAAGCGGGCCGCGAGAACGACGGTTGCCACCTGGGTCTTGTCGCCGATCTCCGCCAGGAAAAACATGATGGTGGTGGCCATGAACGCCCCCATGCCCAGAAATTTCGAATCGTCGCTGTCATCCTTGTCCGGCACCAGCAGCCACAGAGCGATGACGACGAAACTGACCGCCAGAATCCACGGCAACCAGGCTTGTGGAATGAAGGAAGCGATCCAGGCACCGAGCCAGGCAGATAAGGAGTGATTGAGAACCGTTGCGACAAAAATGCCGAGAATAATGGGCAGGCGAGTGGCGTAGCGGGCAACCAGGAAAAGCGAGAGCAACTGGGTTTTGTCACCAATTTCCGCTATGGCAACAGCAACCGTTGAGGCGAGGAAAGCGTCCATGAAAAACTCCAGGGCGGATAACCAGACATGAGGCAGCCCACCTTCCGCCCAATGGAGGTGAAACCGCCTCAGGTCTTGCCAATATCACCGGTGTTGCGGTGATACATGATAGCCACGGGGATTTGGCCCCAAGTGTGTTGACTACCATCCGACCGGCAGTTCCGGTTCGGAGGCTACTCCCCTGAAGAGATGTCGGCATAGTAATGAATCCGGAGCACGGCCGCAACCTACGCCCGCATTCTCCAAACCGGAATCGCAGCCACCGCCACGAATAGCGCCACCAGCCACCAGGCAGAATGGAACGCGTTGATTGTGGGCATCCCGGAGGCGTGCTCGCCGAATTCCACAGTCAGTGCCACCAGGTTGACACCAAACGCGCCCCCCAGCTGGCGCATGAAGTTCAGGGTGCTGGAGCCGGCCCCCAGCTCCTGAGACTCCAGAGGATTCAGGGCGCCGGTGGACAGGGCAGGAAGCATGAAACCGATCCCGATTCGGCCGAGGACCGTCCAGAGCACCAGCCAGCCGAAAGCAAGTTCAAGGTCAGACAAGGCGAACAGCATGGCGGAAAGGGCAAAGGCAGCAATTCCAAAGACCACCAGAACCCGGGCGCTGTGCCTGTCCGCCAGCCGACCGGCTAGGGGAAACGTCATACCCAGGACAATCCCTGCCGGTAGCATCAGCAAACCGGCCTGGGTCGCACTGAAACCCAGTGCCGTTTGCACGAACAGAGGAATGAGGTAGGTGGATCCGAACAGTGCCAGCCCGAGGGCCATGGCACCCAGACAGGCGAACAGAAAGACCGGTTTGCGCAGCAGAGCCATGTTCACCAGCGGATGCGCTGTCCGTCGCTCACGCAGCACGAAGAGCAGCAACCCGGCAAACGCCAGTATCCCTTCAGCGAGAATCCACTTCTCCTGCCCCGCCGCCTGTTGCAGACGGTTCAGGGTGTCGAGTGACACGGCGATGGTGAACCCGAGCAGGATCAGGCCAGGCAGATCGAAACGATAGGGCGCCGGCCGGGAAACCGGCAACGGCAAGAATCGCCAGGCCATCAGAACACCCACCAGGGTGACGGGAGCCGGCGCGAACATTACATAACGCCAGTCCAGCTGATCAACAAGGAAGCCTCCCAACACCGGACCCAGAGCCGGTGCCAGGATCACCCCCATACCATAGATACCCATGGCCTGGCCGCGGCGATCGCGGGGAAAGATCCGGAACACCAGGTACATGCCCATGGGCTGCATCAGGCCCGCCATGGCGCCCTGGCCTATCCTTGCAGCGATGAGCTGTCCCGGTGTCTCGGCAAAACCACCGGCAAGGGAAATCAGGGTGAAGAGAAACATGGCTACGGCGAGGGTCTTGCGGACCCCGAAGTGATCCAGTAGCCAGGAGGAGGCAAGCATGGTGGTGGTCATGGCGGCGATGAAGCCCGTTGCCAGCCAGTGAACCTGGCCCTGGCGAATGCCGAACTCCAGCATGATATCGTGCAACGCCACGTTTACCACGGTGGCGCTGAGTACGGTAGCCATGGTGCCTATCATCACCGTGGCCACAGCCAGCCAGCGCCAGCGATCCCCGTAACGGGCTTTCAGGCCCTCAACTGAATTATCAGCCAAGGATCACTTCTGCTTTTCAGCGTTTTCCAGGATCTTGTTGAAGACCTTTACGGTGCACTCGATCTCTTTGTCGCTGATGCCCTCGAGCATTTCCTCGCGCAGCACTTCTGCTCGCTCGGAGAGATCATCCATAAATGCCCGACCGGCGCTGGTCAGATGCAGGCGACGCGCCCGGCGATCGTTCGGGCAGGGCCGGCGTTCGATCAACCCTTGCTGTTCGAGACTGTCAAGCAGTCGAACCAGGGTCGGATTCTCGATCGCCATCAGGCTGGCCAGCTCCCGCTGGGTAAGCCCTTCACCGCCTTTCTCCAGGTACACCATGGTGCTCCAGCGCGCCTGGGTGACGCCCAGATCCTTCAGGCGCTCATCGAGCATTTTTCTCCAGCGCCGGGTAACCCGGGCTACCGCAAAAGGAAACTGGTCTCTCATTTGTCGTCACTCCATTTCAGAAAAGGGCATGGCCCCGGACCGGCGCACTTGCGCACTCGGCCAACTAATCACATTATCGGAAAGTCACCAATAGTATGCTAACCATTGAAATAAAAACAGATACGGAAGTAAAAACAAAATCGGGGAAAACCGAAAGCAGCGTCAGCTCGCCTGACGCTGCTCCTGATGAATCTCCTCAACTTCCGGAGACTCGTGAAATTCTGTATTTCGTGGGTCGATCTCGGCGAGAACCGGCGATGCTTCCGGCATGGCCGGCACGAAGTGCTCCTGATCCGCAACGGCAACGTCCTCGGTATTGCTAATGCGGTAACTGGTAATCACCGCCAACAACAGCAGGAAGCCGGCATTGCCGAAAAACAGGCCTTTCGGGCCCAGCAAGTTGATCAGTTCCGCCATGACAACCGGCCCGATAACACTGCCAACCCCGTAACTGAGCAGCAGCGTGGCGCTGGCGGCAACGATGCGGGTACTCTCCATACGGTCATTGGTAATGGCAACGGCTACCGGATACAAAGCGGCTGAAAGCCCCGTGAACACACCAACCAGAAGGGTCAACAGCCATGCATTATCGGCCCCGAGGACCCCAACACCGCCTGCGGCGGCGGCCGCCATAACCGCGATCCAGAACATCACCCGGCGCCGGTCAAACTTGTCACAAAGCCGTCCCAGCGGCCAGGCAAGGATCATGGCCGCGACAATGGCACTGGCCATGAACGTGGACGTTCGGGCAACGTCCAGGCCAACCAGGGTTGCGTACACCGGCCCAAGCGCATAGAAGCCCCCGATCATGACACCACAGATCAGGGCGCCGGCAACCCCGCTAAAGGACTCCCTGGCCAGGGTAAAGATGGAAATACGTTGAACTTGTTCAATGACCGGTGCTTCCATCCGGGTCATTGAGAGCGGCACCAGAGCCAATGTCAGCAGAATGGCTGCAATCGAGAACGGCATGAAGTTGGCCGGATCGCCAATGTTGACGATGAGCTGTCCCCCGGCGGCGGACAGGTAAAACACAATCTGGTAAACCGCGAACAACGCACCGCGGTTGGCATTGGTGGCACGACTGGAGAACCAGCTCTCGATCACCACCAGCACACCGGCAATACTGAACCCTGACAGCACCCGCAGCACCGCCCAGAAAATCTCGGAAACGGCCATCGGGTAGAGCAGTGACGTAACGGCAGCGGCAGCGGCAAACACGGCAAAGGCACGAATGTGGCCAACCCGGCCTATAATCCGGTGAACGTACAGAGTGCCCAGCACAAAACCGATGGAGTAGCAGACCAGAATCCAGCCGATAATATCCGGCGAGATCGCCTCGATACTCAGGCGAATACCCAACAGCGTCATCAGAAACGCATTACCGCTGACCAGCAGAACAATGCTCAGAATCAGGGCAGACAGGGAGGTGACCATTCGGGTCATTACAGCGGCTCCGGGGCGTTAACGGGTATTTTCAATTGGATGACAGACAAAATAGCAGCAAGTCCCGGACTTTGCCGGCTGCGTATTAGATCAGGAGCGGGAAGCGAAACCACTAGGCACTTCCCGAAACCTGTTAACCGCGTCACAAAAACCCGCAAAGGCCGCCGTAGAGCCGTTTAACAGGGTTTTACATTAATGTGCCGTAACAGACCCTGCGGACCGGAGCAGGTAACATGAAGTCGAGCTATTCATTGGACCGTGAGCGCCTGGTTATGAAAAAAACGGACTGGCCCATCCGCTGGGATCTGCTGCTTCGCTATCGACTCATCGAAACCATTGCCCTGTGGGAAGGTCGCCTGACCACCAACCACATTTGCCACAGTTTCGGCATCGGTCGTCAGCAGGCGTCCAAGGACATCAATACCTACCTGCGCGAATTGGCGCCGGGCAATCTGGTTTACGACCGTCACCTGAAAGGCTATGTGCCGGCGGAGAAATTCCGTCCGGTGGTTACCCGGGGGGTGGTGAACGAGTATCTGGATCTGCTTGCCCGCCAGCAGAATCTGAGCAACACGTTCGAATCCCTGAACATTGGTCTGCCGGACAGCACCGTGGTTCAGGGTCCGAACCGCGTTATTGCTCCGGAAACCATGCGTGCCGTGGTGACGGCAACACGGCAGGGCAGACAGTTGCGCGCCAGCTATGCCTCCCTGAGTCGCCCGGAAGCCGTGGAGAGCATTCTTGAACCTCATACTCTGGTATGTGCCGGCAACAGCTGGCACTTGCGGGCCTGGTGTGACTCCAACAGGGAGTTCCGGGACTTTGCCCTGAGCCGTTTCCGGACCTCGCCCGAAGCTTTACGGCAGCGAGCCAGGCACAGCCGGGATCAGGATGAGCACTGGAACCGGGAGGTAACCCTGGTGGTCACCCCTGACCGACGCCTGACCGAAGCCCAGCAACAGATTATCGCCCGGGACTACGGTATGGAGCATGGCCGCCTGGAAGTTGCCACCCGTGCCGCCCTTGCACCCTACGTGCTGTCACGGCTCGGCATTACCTTTGACAACCAGCATCCGGATCCGCTGGTACAGCAGCTTGAGCTGGCCAATCCGGATCAGCTTGGGTTTGGCAGCAAGCGGGAACAGGCCCTGAAAGCCGTTGCCGGCCTCAGTTAAACTGCCTGTGTGAACTCTCAAGTCCGGCGGTATTGCTTTGTCTGTTTCCTGATTCCGCTGTTTCTGCCCGCAGCAGCAACGGCGGAAGAATCGGCCTGTGGTGATCCCGCAACCCCCATTTCACAGGTACAGGGCACTGGCCCCGCCTCGCCCATGGCCGGCGATACCGTCACCGTCGAAGGGATTCTGACCCAGGATTCCCGGGCAAAGGGCGGCTTTGGCGGTTTTTACCTGCAGCAGGCCGACCATCAGACCGACGGGGATCCCACGACTTCCGAAGCCCTGTTTATTTACACCGATCGTGGTATCGCCGATGTCGGCGTGCGACTGCGGGTCACCGGAACGGTGAAGGAATACCACGGGTTGACCGAACTGGTGTCTGTTCGGAGCATCCGGACTTGCGGGCGTGAGACGCTGCCAGCGCCGGTTCCGGTAAGCCTGCCCTGGACCGTCGATCCGGAACATCTGGAGAACATGCGGGTGACCTTCCGTCAGTCCCTGACGGTGGTCGACAACTACAATCTCGGCCGCTACGGCGAACTGGCGCTGGCTGCCTCCGATCAGATCCAGCCCACCGAGTATCTTCCCCCTGGCGACGATGCGCACAGGGCTTCAATCCGCAACCGCGAGAACCGCGTGCTGCTGGACGACAACCGGTCTATCAGAAACCCGAGGCCCATACCCTGGCCCCCCGGAGGTTTGTCCTCAACAACCGCACGCTCTGGCGACCAGATCGAGGGGCTACTCGGGGTGCTGGACTTCCGTTTCGATGCATGGCGAATCCAGCCCGCCCGGGAACCGGTTTTTCTCGCGACCAACCCGAGAAAAGCCGCACCGCCGCCGCTGTCCGATGACCCCGTGCGGATCATGGCAATGAATCTCGGCAACTTTTTCAATGGCGATGGTCGTGGCGGCCAGTTTCCGACCAGCCGGGGTGCAGAGACATGGGCAGAGTTTCAGCGCCAGCAACAGCGGCTGGTGCACACGCTTCTGGCCCCGGACCCGGACATTCTTGCGGTCACGGAACTCGAGAACGACGGTTACGGCCCGCACAGCGCTATCGCCAGCCTGGCCGAAGCCCTGGGCAGCCCGTGGCGGTTTGTCCGCACGCCAGGCCGGGATGGCGATGACGAGATCCGTACAGGTTTGCTCTACCGCGGCGACCGGGTCAGCGCCATTGGTGAACCGGAACGGCTGGCCAGCGGGCCTTTCGCATCAGGCGGCCGACCTCCGTTGGTCCAGGATTTCAGTCGTGTCGATGGTGATACAACCATCCGGGTGATCGTTCCGCACCTGAAATCAAAATCCTGTCGCGGTGCCCATGGAGATGATCGGGATCAGTCTGATGGCCAGGGCTGTTACGCCAGCCGGCGGACGAACGAAGCACAAGCGCTGGCCGGATGGCCCGGCCTTGAAGCCGGGGGCGCCAAATCGGCCGGCACCCTGATTATCGGTGACCTGAACAGTTATGCCCGTGAACAACCCATCAGGGTGCTGGCAAAAGCCGGCTTTATCAGCATGGTGCACCACTTCCACCCCTGCACTGAGACCCGCTGTCGCCACTACACCTACCGATACCGCGGCGAGAAAGGGTCGCTGGATTACGTTCTCGCCTCTGAGACGCTGAAACCAAGGGTGGTGGGCGCCTGGAGCTGGCTGGTGAATGCCGATGAGCCGAGGGTGATCGGCTACCAGGGGGATCAGCCGGCCTCCGGCCGGGGACCCTGGCGCTCCAGCGACCATAACCCGGTGATTGTCGACCTGAAACTCTGACTTCCGACAACCAGGCACAGGTAATTTGTTGCCCATCCGCCGACCCCGACGGGCATTGTGGCCAAGGCTCCGGATGCTGGTCCCGGTAGACTGGGTTCAGGCCCCAAACCCGGTGATCGCACACAACCATGAGAATTCCTGCTCCCAACCTCTGGCCCGCTGCCCGCACGGGACAGCGATTTCTTCTCCAGGCCCGCCGCCGCGAAGCGGTCGTGGATGGTCACAAGATGATTTTCCTCGAGCGGGGAACGCCCGGCGCGGGCAACCCCACGGTCGTTCTGATTCACGGCTTTGCCGCCATGAAAGAAAACTGGGGGCTGTGGCTACAGCGGCTACCCAGGCACTGGCATCTTCTGGTGCCGGATCTGCCAGGATTCGGAGAGAGTGATTACCGGTCCGAAGCCTGTTACCGCTATGAGACCCAGGCCCGGCGACTAGGCCAATGGCTTGCCGGCTTTGACACGGACAACCTGCATCTGGCCGGCAGCTCCATGGGTGGCGCGATTGCCGCAGTGCTTGCCCACAAGCTGGATCCGGCGCCCCGCTCGGTGACCCTGCTTAACAGTGCCGGCATCCCGGAACATAAAGAGGTCGACATTCATGCCCCCTTGAAGTCCGACCGCGACGGCATCCTGATTCCCCGGGACTGGAAAGGCGTCTACCGAATGTTTAACAGTGTTGGCACTGGCAAGCCCACGGTCTCCGGGCTCGCCATGGCCGGCCTTCTCGGGCCGGACCTCCTGGGCCGCACCGACGCCCTCCGGCACATCTTCCGGGACATGGTGGCGGACGCCCTGGCACCGGCCCGCTATCTGGGCCCAGGGACACCGCCACTGCAGGTTCAATGGGGTGACCGGGACGTGATTACGCCCACACGCTGCGTCGACTGGTTCGGATCGGCCACGCCACATGCAGAAATTCATATGTTCCCGGGTGTCGGCCATCTTCCCATGCTGGAAACACCCGTGCGTTCGGCGGCGGTTCTCGAGGACTTTGTTCGCCGCCACGGCTAGTGAACCGGCCCCGCTGATCCCTGCGAGTGGGCCAATGATTGGCCTTTCAGGCCATTTATTTCGTCAGCGAAGTCATGGGGGAACGATCCGGGAGACGCCATAATCGTCTAAATCACGCGTTCTGCGACATAACAAGAACAGAATCAGACGAGGAAATCCCATGCGCGCCTCCGTTCCAACGGCACAGGACCTGGGCATGCCGGCCATCTACCTGCACCTTCTGGCCGAACTGCTTCATACCATCGGTGTTGATGAAAAGGATCTGCTACTCCGGGTCGGACTCGACCCAAGCCGCCTGCAATCCACCGATCTACGGGTCAGCCAGACCCAGGCCAGCGAGTTTGTCACCCGGGCCATCATCGAAAGCGGCGAGCCGGGACTCGGAATCATGCTCGCCCGGGAACTGAAACTACCACTGCATGGCGCACTGGGTACGGCGGTCATGAGCAGCCGCACATTGGGTGATGCCATGGAGCTGATGACCCGGTATCTGACACTGCGGGTGCCCCACCTGCGGGTCAGCAAACGGGAAACCGGCAACCTGGCCTGGTATCTTGTCAGCTGCGACATCGATCTCGGTCCCCTGCACGGCTTTATCATGGATGCCATGCTGTTCGGATGCGTTGCCATGGGGGCGCAGCTGACGGGTTCCGTGGTTGACGGCTTGCGCATTGTTCGCCGGGGGCCGGAGCCGGCCTATTTCCAGCGGTTCCGCTCACAGATCCCGGTACCGGTGGAGTTCGGCGCCACGGAGAATGCCCTGGTGATCCCGGCCTCCAGGCTGGATCTGCCCGTGCGCTTCACCGACGATCAACTGGCCGCCTCATCAAGGGCCCAGTGCGAGGAGGCGCTACGGCAACTGACCGAAGACGCCGGATTTGCCTGTCGGGTCCGGCGGGTTATTGAAACCAGTTACCCCTTCCCACCGAAACTGGCCCGGGTTGCAGGCACCTTGTTTGTCTCCGAGAGGACACTCAAACGGCGGCTTCAGGAGGAAGAAGCCAGCTTCCAGCAGTTGGTGGACCAGGTCCGCCTGGAGCGGGCACAGGATCTGCTCCGCAGCACCGGTATGAACCTGAGCCAGATCGCCGACGCCCTCGGCTACGCTGACGCGGCGAACTTCACCCGCGCCTTCAAGCGCTGGACCGGCACCAGCCCCAGTCACTACCGCAGTGTACCGGCCAGATCCGCCTCGATGCCCGCTGAACGGGCACTGGCAACCGGATGATCAGTCAATACCGATAATCTTGTGCATCTGGAGGGTAAGCCGCCACTGGGGGTGCGCGAGACAGTAGTGGGTAGCGCGCCGGGTATTGCTTTGCTTGATCTCATCCACCGCCGTTTCCGGGGTTGAGGGAGACGCCATGGGCGACAGAAAATAATGGCTCGCGCGAATGCCCAGGAATCGCTCCGGCATCGCCAGGGGCTGCGGATACACCAGTTTCAGCTCGTCACAGGTCTCGATCACCACAGGAGCATCGGCCTTGGGGCTGACGCAGAGCCAGTCGATACCTTCGGGGGCTGGCAGGGTGCCATTGGTCTCTACTCCCACCTCAAACCCTTCCCGATGGAACGCCTCAATCAGGGCTGAATCCAGCTGCAACAGGGGCTCTCCGCCGGTGCAGACCACATAGGGCTTGCCGGGCGCGTCCGGCCAGAGTTTCCGTATGTGACGGGCCAGCGCTTCCGGGGTTTCAAAGCGGCCACCGTTCTGGCCGTCGGTACCGACAAAATCGGTATCGCAGAAATTGCAGACCGCACTGGCACGGTCCTTCTCACGTCCGGTCCAGAGATTGCACTTGCTGAACCGGCAGAACACGGCCGCCCGACCCGCCTGGGCACCCTCGCCCTGCAGGGTGTAGAAAGCTTCCTTGACCCGATACATCAGCCTGCGTCCTCGTATTCCAGAGGATCGCTCACACCATTGGCGGCAAAGGCCTCCAGACGCTCAACGCAGGAGCCGCAACGGCCACAGGCCTGTTCACGGCCGTTGTAGCAGGTCCAGGTCTGCGAATAATCCAGGCCCAGGCGGAGACCCTCGGCCAGAATCTGGCCTTTGTCCATGGCCATGAAGGGCGCCTCAATGGCCACCGGTTCGTAGTTGGCGACCCGGCAGACCGCGTCCATTTTTTCGACGAATTCCGGGCGACAGTCGGGGTAGATGGCGTGGTCGCCACCATGAGCGCCGTACCAGACAGCGCCAGCACCCACCGTCACGGCGTAACCGGTTGCCAGCGACAGGAGGATCATGTTGCGGTTCGGCACCACGGTCGCCTTCATGCTGTCCTCTTCATAATGGCCTTCCGGGACTTCCAGATCCGAGGTCAGCGATGAACCGGCCATCACCTCGCTCATGGCGCGGATATCGATCACTTTGTGGGGAATACCCTGCGCCTCACAGACTGAACGCGCGCACTCCAGCTCCCGGACGTGACGCTGCCCATAATTGAAAGACAGCGCCTGAACCTGGTGCCCACGTTCCCTGGCCAGGTGCAGCAGAGTGTAGGAGTCCATGCCTCCGGAATAGATTACAACCACGGTGTCTGTCATTCGGGCTCCCCGTATGGTGCGATTGGGTGTGGGCTGGTTTACTGTCGCGCCCGACGCCTGTTGCTGTCATCGGGCTTTTACAATGAATGGACATATTGTAACAGTGCAGGCACAGGTTGGGTTCGCGTCTCGCTTGCGGGGCGGGTAAACTCAGCGAAAAACAACTCATCAGCTACACTGACTCCATGACCACTATCCAGCCGGCATTCATCGATTTCGAGGCATCCAGCCTTGATCTGATCGCGAGCTACCCCATTGAGGTAGGGATCTGCATGCCGGATGGCTCTCTCCATAGCTGGCTGATCGCTCCCCATGTCCTCTGGCAGGACTGGTCACAAAGCGCTGAACAGATACACGGCATTACTCGTGAGACCCTGGAAGCGGACGGCATTGCTGTGGCTGAAGTGGCGGGGGCCCTGAATGAACTGCTGCCAGAGCAGGTTTTTTGCGATGCCTGGACCTTCGACAGCTTCTGGCTGCACCGGTTGTTCAGGGCGGCCCGCATCACCCCGGCTTTTCAGCTGGAATCCATTTCAGCGCTGCTGGACACCCGCCAGGTCCGCCAATGGTCGGCACTTCGCCAGCAGGTGATTACCGAACTTGGCCTGCCAGTGCACAGGGCGGCAAACGACGCCCTGATCCTCCACAAAACCTGGGAGCGGATTGCCGGGGATCATGAGGCCCTGGAGCCTTTAACCAGTCAGAGCCGTCGGGCCTGAGCCGGTATCAGGCGATCAGTGCCTGGCTTGGCGTACACGCAATGCGATGACTTCAAGACCATCCCTGAGGGTATTAAGGGTCCAGTAGGTCAACAGCGCCATGAGCGCGGCGCCCGTGACTGTAAACACCAGGTTCTCGCCCACAACCTGCTCCTGCGCGGCCAACAGGTATAGCCCCAGCGCTACAATCAGGGCGAGTTCAATCAATGCGTGGGAACGGAACTTTCTTCTGGCAGATCCGGCTTCGTCGGACATTTTGCTAGGTTTCAACCTCTATCTGTCTATGGCGATGAATGAAAAGGTAGTGTGCAAATTATCGCCAGAACAGCCGGAAAGATCTGTACGAAGTAGTGGCTACGAAGATTCCACTACCGCAAAAAAAACGCAGCCATAGAGGCTGCGTAGAAAGGAGAGATCCATTGACTGCCTGACGCGGCAGGCAGTCAGGATTGCACAACGTAAAACACGTGACGCTGGAAATTATGCCAAGCGCCCACGGGGCCGTCTGTAGGGGTTTGCCGAAGATGCAGACCTATTGCAAACGGCCCATTAGCCTATACACTGGTAGTCGAACCGAAACACAAGAGCCGGTATGAACAGAATGATTCCACAGTTTATTGCTTACACAGCAGCAGGTTGCCATGCAGTGCAGTCTGTGCGCGCGATGGTGAAAGACATCTAACGGCTTTCGGTCAGTCCCGGGAGCCTTTGTAGCGACCGGGTCAGCTTCTCCGCGAAACCCCGGTTGCTTCAGGCGCCGGGGTTTTTGTTTTTGCAGCCGCAAAACGACAAGGAGAACATCATGAAAAGACATCCGACAACTCGTGCAGCAAACCAGCCCATGAACAATCGTCAGGGCCCGATCAAGCGCCCGGAGAAGCTGCCGCTGCTGGATGCGATCTGTAAAAAACTGAATCAACGCGTCAACCTGGATGACGAACAGCGGGTGCTTGGTGTTTATGAGCGGGGCTGGATCTTCAAGGGCGTTCTGGGCAACCTGAATGACGCCGAGGCGAGGTACGTGAGGGCGCTGGCAACCCGTTACAATTCGTGGATTGCCCGGCAGGTCGCCTGATCAGACGTTGGTAGTTCTGAACCGGTCAGTGGCGCCGGTTCAGACCCTGCATCATCGCCATGTCGCCGCCGTGAACCATGGCATAGTTGTTCACCACATCGTGGATCTTTTCCTGGGAATAGGGCTTGACCACGTACCCGTTAGCGCCGGCACTGATCGCCCGCTGAATACTCTCGATGGAATCGTCGGCCGTCACCAGCACAATGTGCTGCTCCTCCCGGGCATCCTTGAACTCCAGCATCAGCTCGTGGCCGTCGCCATCCGGCAGGCCCAGGTCCAGCAGGATAATGTGAAATTCCCCGGCCTTGAAAGCTGCCCTGGCGGAAGCCGCATCAATACACTCGATCACCTTGGTGGCGCCCGCCTTGTAGAGCATGTCCACCAACCGCTCTCGCATCACTGGCTCATCTTCCACTACCAGCACTTTCAGATCCGTCATGAGGGTTGCTCCTGTCAAGCTGTTGGGTCGTTGCCTGTGCGCCGCGGCAGATCCAGCGGCGCCGGGCGCGGCTCGCCCATTTCGCTGTCGTCAGACCGTGGCGAGTTATCGTCAATAACCGTGTTCGCGTCTTCCATGCCAAATCGTGTGAGGATATTGCTGATGCTCACGGCCGTGGTGTAAAGGGAAATGGCAATGATCAGAAGAATCGGCTGAACGAAGGTTACGAAACCGGGAACATCCGCGCTCCCCAGTATACTCAAAATCAGGATGATTGCCGGACCCAGTACCACGAAAAGGGTCAGGGCGATGAAGAAGACGATCCGCTCCTTGTAGCGTCCAAGATCCCGATTGGTCACCAGGCCCAGGACAAACTTGCCGATGGCAAGGCCGGCCAGAATGGCGGCGGCGATACTCAGATCGGGTCGCAGCAGGGTTTCGTACAGCCGACCTTCCCACAACCGTTGCATACCAATGACCAAAAACGGAAACAGCACAAACAGGATGTCCGCGTAGGTTCCGTACATCATGCTCAGGGAATGGTGTTCTCGGCGTTCTGGCAGCTCACTCATCGGGTTCTTCCTGTTGGTTGTTCTCAAGCACGTCAGCCCGGGGTTTCGGCAGCGTCGAGGGCACGGCCTATCATTTCACTGAGTACCTGCAGCTCGCTGCGAACCCGGTCCCAGTCCGGTTCGGTGACTTTCAGAAGTTCTTCCACGGTACCCGCCTGTCGGGTCATCAGCGGATAGCCCATAGCCCCCGCGGTGCCCTTGATCTGATGGGCTTCGGTTTTCATTGCCTCACGATCGGCTTTCGCCAGCGCCGCTTCCATTCGGGCCCGGCGGCCAGACAGGCCGTCAAGGAACTGCGCAACCAGGTGGGCAATTTCAGCATCCTCCCCGGAGTCCGTGGCGGTTACCGATCCAGTACCAAGCAACCGATCCAGCAGGGTCCTCAGGTGGGACTGATCAATAGGCTTGTTCAGCACCCCGTCACAACCGGCATCAAGCAGGGCATCGGTTTCCTGCTGGTCACCCGCCGTAAAGGCAATCACCGGTCGCCGGAACCCGGCCTGGCGCAGTAATCTGGTTGCAGCAACGCCATCCATACCGGGCATGTGACGGTCCATCAGCACCAGGTGAACGGTATCGGACAATGCCGCCCGGACCGCCTCCTCGCCACTGGTAACAGACAGCACTTCCAGCCCCTCCCGACGCAGCATGCGCTCCACCAGCTGGCGGTTCTCGGTATTGTCTTCGGCGACCAGCACGGTGCCCTGAAAGCGCGGCGCGGGACTTTGGGCCATGTCGGGGGCAACCGACAGGTACCGGGCCAGGGCCTCATAGAACCGCTGCTTGTCGATGGGCTTGGCCAGATGCTCGTTGCAGCCCGCCAGCCGGTAATCGGCAATGTCTTCGGACATCACATTCGCGGTCAGGGCGATGACCGGCGTATTGACCCCGGCTTCCCGCAGCGCCGCCGTGGCATCACGGCCGTTCATCACCGGCATCTGGATGTCCATCAGTATCAGATCGAAGGGCTCACGTATGGCAAGCTCCAGGGCTTCGGCGCCATTGTTCACATGGATCAGATCGGCGCCGGTTCGCGACACCAGCAGGGAGACCAGACGTCGGTTCACGTCGTTGTCTTCGGCACAGAGGATTCGGCCGGACAATCTCGGTGCCACCACCATGGGTATGGCCCTGCGGCGCTGGCTGAGCTCCGACGCATCACGCAGGAAATGCACCTGATCCAGTGCTCCGGTCCGGATCGACAGCTCAAACTCGCTGCCCTCGCCATAGGTGCTGTTAACCCGGATACTGCCACCGAGCATTTCTGCCAGACGCCGCGAGATACTGAGCCCGAGGCCGGTGCCACCATACTGCCTGGAAATGGCAGCGCTGCCCTGGGCAAACGGATCAAAGAGCCTTCCCAACTGCTCCGGTTTCATACCAATGCCGGTATCCACCACCCTGGCCACCAGCAGTTCCTGCTCGCGGTCGCAGCGGACCACCAGGGAGATGGAACCTTTGTTGGTGAACTTCAGGGCATTGCCACACAGGTTGATAATGATCTGGCGCAGTCTGGTGGGGTCAGTAAGGATCTGCTCCGGCAAGGGGTACTCGCAGATGATACTGAAATCCAGCCCCTTCTCCCGGGCCCGGGGGGCAAAAAAGGCGCGGATTTCGTCAAGGAGTTCCGGCAGATTGACCGAGACGATATCCACGTCCAGTTTGTTGGCGTCGATCTTCGAATGGTCGAGGATGTCGTTGACCAGGTCCAGCAAATGGCGCCCACTTCGTACCACGGTCTCGGCGCTGCTTCGTTTCTCCGGCTCGCTGAGATCCGGATCAAGCAGGGTTTCACCGTAACCGATGATAGCCGCCAGCGGCGTACGGATTTCATGGCTCATATTGGCCAGGAACTGACTCTTTGCCTCCGCCGAGTTGCGGGCCAACTCCTTTTCCAGCCGCTCCTGCTCACGCTCCCGCTCGATTCGCTGGCGGTTGTGGCTTTCGGTTGCATCGATGCAGGTACCTTCCAGATGGGTCGGTTCGCCTTCGGTGTCATAAACCGTATGCAGTGAGATGGTGGCCCAGCGCTCGTCGCCGTCCCGGGTCAGGTAGCGGGCCTCAATGCCCTTGACCGTTCCCCGGGCCTCCAGCTGTTCGATCACCAGCCGCCGCAGGCGGTCATCGGCGATGCAGGTTTCCAGTACGTCCGGATTCCGCTTGAGCAGTTCCCGGCTGCTGTTGTAGCCCAGCAAACGCGCCATGGCCGGATTGGCAGTGACAAACCGCCGGTCCGGGGACATCTGGAAAACCCCCTCGATGGCGTTATCGAACAGCGACTGATAACGCTGCAGATTCGACAGCGCCCGCTGGCTCCAGCCCAGTGCCTCGCCCTGGACCTGTTTTATCCGGTCCGCCAGGGCAAACGAGAACAGGATAATCTGGGCAGTCAGGCCAAACTGGGGCGAGTAGGCGGTGAAGGTGTTAAGGGGCAGTATACCCATCACCGTCAGGGCGTAGATGCCGAAGCCTACCAGCGCCAGAGTCCAGGCAAAGAAGTAGGAACGGGCCGCCGGGTTGTAATAACGCCAGGACAGATAACTGACGACGATCAGGATCAGGCTCAGCAGTACGGAACCAACCACAATCCATTCCATGGCCACGTGGTACGGCAGGAACAGGGACAGCACGAAGGTGGCAACCACCGAATAGAGACAGAGGCGGATGACCTGGTCCAGGTCGGCAGACCGTTCCCGTGTCTCCAGAAGTGATCGTGCCATCAGCAGGCCCCAGAACCAGGTCAGGATGATCTGGAAGTGAAGGAACTGCTTGTCGAAAATCGCCGGCCGGCTCTCAAGCAACTGAATACCGTGGACCTGTTCGGTAAAGATAAAGATGGTTGCGAACACCAGGTAGAGCACGTAATAAATGTTGCTCCGCTCGCGCACGGAGACCGCAACGAACAGGTTATAGGCGAGAATGGCGAGCACCGCACCGAGCAGGATGCCCCGCACCAGTTCATCCACCGAGACTTTTTCAATGTAGCTGTCCGGGTGCCACAGGCTGATCGGTAAACGGAAGGTGTTGGTGTTGACCACCCGAAGATAGACGTGGTTGAGCGTATCCGGTGCCAGCGAAAGGCGGAATGTGGGGTTCGGCACCGCCAGGTCCCGTTCAACCCAGTTATCCTCGTAGCCGGCCTGGCGCTGCTCGATCAGGGCTCCGTCCCGGACCATGAACAGGGCGACTTCATCCACCAGTGGCAGGGCAAGCTCCAGGATCCATCCGTTCTGGTCGAGGTTTCGGGCGGAGCGCAGATCCAGTCGCACCCAGTATGCCGACTCGGTGTAGCCGAAGTTCAAGACGCCGCCTTCGTGGCGGGTAAAGGCGCCCGATTCCAGTTTGCGAACCTCATCCAGGGTCAGCGCCTGGCCGGGATCCTCCAGGTACCAGATACAGCCGCCAAGATCACGGATACTCTCAACGCCGGCGTCCAGGACAACTTCACCATCACGGCAGGGCCCGGCTGCACCGGCCGAAGACGGCAGCAGGGCCGAGGCCAGGAACAGCAGGACTACCATCAAAGACGTCACCGCTGGGAGCGCCGATTCAAGCCGTTGCCGCAAAATGTGATCTCCGCGAGGGTAGATACCTGTTTTTTGTTTTACTGTCAGTACCCGCACCGGGGCTATATCGTCCTGGTGACTCACTTTAGCCGTTTACACCGTTTTTCGCATCCCGGGGCCTTCTGAAATGAGACATTCCTGCATTTTCGCTGCTGTTTCCGTGACCACGCTTGCCCTGAGCGGCTGCGGGCTTGAGGACACCGGCCCTTCGGCGTTCAATCCCGCCACCAATGTGGATCTGACTTTCTCGAGCTTCAATCTGGAAAACACCGAGGTGGCCCCGGACAATCTCGGCAACACCCGTTTCTGGGATTTTTACCGGGGCATCCAGCCCGCGGCAGACGACCCCGACGACCTGGCAACCACCGGCGAAATACGCAGCCACATCGAGATTTTCACCCGTGCCACGCCAACGGACATGGGGACCAGTTATGACAGCGTTCGCAATCCGCTGGACCTGATGAATCAGGTGCTGGCCTCTGGCGAAGTCACCAACTTCCAGGAAGGCAAACGGTATATCAGTCAACGAATTGCCGATGGCGCCGCGGGCACCTACAACACCCGGGGTAACGGTGCCCGGATCCGGTTCACAGACCAGTCGGCGGTGATTGCCGATCTTCCGCTGAACGACCAGCTCTGGATCTACCCAACCCTGGACTGGCGCTATCTTCCGGATGGCCCGGAAGGGTCGGATCTCGAGAACAAGGTGTACCGTACCATCCAGTATGTCAGCCGCAGCGTGGCCGAAGAGGATCAGGCGGACCAGCCGGAACTGGTCAGCGTGCTGGCAGGCAGCCGGTTTGATGCCAACAGCTTCATGACGTTGGGCTACAGCCCAACCGAATTCGCCACTGCCGACTACCTGAGCCGGAGCCATGGCAGTATTGAACTGCGCCAGGATTTCATTGACGAAAACACCGACACGCTGTTTATCAAGAATGACGAATCCGAGGTCATCAAGCTCGACCGCTATCCGGGGTATACCGGGGAAGACAACCATCCCGACTGCCTGAGAATCGAGCTGGATTACAACGTGGAGCTGGTCAGGATTTTTGCCTCCGACGGCGAACCGGCGCGCATAGACGACCCTGACTCAACAGACGACCAGGACACCATCCCGAACCCGGCCAATTGCACCTACCAGGAAGATGCCGATGCAATTACCAGCTGGACAACGGTGGCCATCACCGAACGCTAGCTGGGGCCCCGGTCCCTGAGATCCCAGTTTTGCAGGAAACCCTTCTTGCGGTCGATCATCCGTTCATAGGTGGAGATCATGATGGCCGCATGAGGCGCTTTGACAAGACGGAGGGTTTCAATGCGGCGTTCAAGCCGTTCAACTTCCGAGCGCACCTGCTGGTGCACATGGTTGCGAACGCTGTCGTGGTGGTCCAGCTTCACCTCGCGGGAGGCGGTCTGGTCGCTGGGGGGTGTGGGCTTGTCCATTCGGCTTCTCGTCCATTGAGTCGTGATAGATCCATTTCCCATCGCGCAAGTCTGCACAACTGTCCGACAGAGTGCAATTAAAATGAATAGAGTTTCATTTTTATTTTGAGCCTTGCCGATCCTTCTGTCATCCACACGACAGAAGCCCTGCTATAGTTCCCTGTAGATACAACATTGTGCACCGACAGGAGCTCCCATGACCCAGACATCCGTGGCGGATACACTTCGTGAATATCTGTCGCTGCTGGAACTGCTGGATGACGCCTACTGGGAAGCCAGCAGCATTCACCACAAGGACATGCTGTACGACATTATCAGCATCTTCAGCCAGGAGGTGGCCGAGATAAACAAGCTCAGTGTCCAGGACCACCATTATCCTTATGAGGTGATTACCGAAGGCATCCGCCGGGTCGTGCCGAAACTGGAGCGGCTCGATGAAAACCGCGAGGACGTGATCCAGCGCACCCAGACACTGACAGATTTCCGGGACATCCTGTCATCAGTGCTGGGTATCCTGGAAGCCCAGCTCAGAACACTCTAGGACCGACGCCTCAGGCGGCGATCAGTGGTCGCCGGTGCTCCGGTATCAGCGGAAAACGGTTACCCACGGTATACACGAATTTCGCCAGCGCCGGCAGATGGTGGCCAACAATCGGGATGCCCGTGTTCAACAGGCTGACGGAAATATCACGGGCAGCGTCTGCCCAGCACAGCTTGTTAATCAGACCAACATGACCAAAGGCAAACCGGCTGTTCTGACCCCATAGCCCCACCGGGTTGCCACCCAGCATCATGCCCGCACTGAAGCGCATGGGTATCATCATGGTGCGGTCTATCTGCAGGGAACCGAACTGCTGGATGGCCCGGCGGATGGTAATTTCACTGCAGATTCTCCGACCGTTCCAGAGTCCGCCGTTCAGCATCATCTGGAAGAAACGGCTCATTTCCTCGGCAGTCCCGCACAGGTTTCCCGCCGGAATCACCGCCTCCTGGAACCGTGGATCATTGGTAACCCGCTCAACCGTGCGGATATCGCCGCCAAGCGCCCGGTTGACGATCCAGGACACCGGAAAGCGGGGTGTTGGCCCGGTGGCATAGTTGCTGGCCAGATCATTCAGGTGCTCCGGGGCAATACCGTAGGTAAACCACTTCATACCCATTGGCCGACGCAAATGCTTGTCGAGATAGTTCTCGATGGTGTCGCCAGTCACCCGTTCCAGTACCCGCTGGAGCACAAAACCGCCGGTGATTGCGTGATAGGCCACCTTGGCACCGTCCACTTCCACCGGCCGGGCCGCGCAGAGCAGACGCCAGATTTCGTCGTTGTCCCAGAGCACATCAATCGGTGTTTCCCGGGGAATCGCAGGAATGCCACCCCGGTGTGAGAGTATCTGGTGAACGGTGATTGTCCTCTTACCATTTACCCCGAACTCCGGACAGTAGTAGGACACCGGATCCATCAGGTTTACCAGCCCCTGCTCTGCCAGCATGTGCATCAGCAACGCAGTCACCGCCTTGGAAGCAGAGAAGTAGCAGATCGGCGTATCGGTGGTCATCGGGACTTTCACTGCATCTCGCGGATCATGGGGGCCGTTGCCACTGGCATGGCCAATGGCCCGGTGCAGCACCTGCTCGCCCCTGTGGCGGATGGAAATCTGGATCCCCGGGTGCACGCCCGTCCGGTACAGGTTCTGGACGCTGTGCCACAGAGCATCCACCGTTTCCTGGCTGACGCCCGCAGCGGCAGGGCTTTCACCGGCATCATCCCGGAAGGTGACGGATTCGAGATCCTCGGGAATCTGACTGCTATGGAGGGCACGGCGGGCAAGTCGGTTCATCAGTTCAAACCTTTATCTGTACGATTGTTGTTTTTCTATCTTTAATGGAACAAACCGGGCACGCATTGGCCGGGCCGCATTGAGGCGGGCGTCACTGCCTCCACCCCGTCCGAAATACTGATCTCATTACTGATTATGGACCGGGTCGTGCAGGTGCGCCATGGCGACACAGTTTCGGCCGCGGTCCTTGGCCAGATACATGGCCTTGTCTGCGGCGGCACACAGCGCAGAGGCAGTCTGCCCGTGGTCGGGATACACCGCAACACCGACACTGATGGTCAGGGGCACGACCTCGCCATTGCCAAGCGGCTGAGGCTCTTCGGCCACTTTGCGTCGGAGCCGCTCGGCCGTCTCCTGAGCTTCGCCAAGATCCATTTCCGGCAACACAATAACGAACTCCTCACCACCGAACCGGCCGATGGAGTCGACACTGCGCACACTGCCCAACAACAGGCGACTGATAGAACGGAGAACCGAATCGCCGGCAGCATGACCGAAGGTGTCGTTTATATCCTTGAAATGATCGAAATCGATCCAGAGTACAACCATGGGCCTCTGATACCGGCGGGCCCGTTCCAGCTCCTCCTCCAGAACCCTGGACATTTCCCGGCGGTTGAAAAGGCCGGTCAACGGATCACGGGTGGCCATTTCTTCCAGCTCGTTTTCAAGGGTCTTTCGATCTGAAATATCAAGGACGATGCCCTCAAGCACAACGGAGCCATCGTCTTCTTCGATGCCCCGGCCACGCTCCCACACCCATATCCGGCTGCCATCCTGTCGGGTAAGGCCGTATTCCAGCGAAAAGGATTCATCCTTGTCCAGAGCCGCCTGTACTTCCTGCAGGATCCGTTCGTTGTCCTCTTCATCCAACAAGCTGGCGTAACTGGTCACCCGGTTATTGATGAGGTCGTCAGGCTCGTAGCCGGTCAGACGGGCGCAGCCCTGTGAAACAAACAGCATGGTCCAGTGCCGATCATAACGGCACCGGTATGCCATACCGGGGAGGTTGTCCATGAGAACCTGTAGCTGACGTTCCCGTTTGCGCAGGGCCTGGCGCTGGTTGTGTTGCAGGGTAAGCAGGGCCCGGTCCTTCGTCAGCTGACGCAAGAGCACCAGGAACAACACCAGGCCCGTGGTCAGGACAAACAGGAAGCCCTTCCAGGTCTGAATCAACGCATAGGTCTGAGGGTCCGGGAACCACGCCTCGGCGGCGGTATCGGAAAACGCAATCCAGGCAAAGCCAGCGATCAGATAGACCAGTGCAGCCCAGCCTGCTCGCCGCAGGGGTGTCCGGTTATCTTCCAATGTTTTCATTCCTTGAGGGTCTGGCCGCGAAGGCTCCATGAATACACAGCCGTTGGTGTTTGGACGTTTATAATGTACGAAAAATAGTCATAACGGGTCCTTAAGTCGAGCGGCAAATGTCATGCTCGGTAAAATCGCTTTCTGCCCCATGGCTCCGGGCAGTTGTTGCAGTGGCGCTTAGCTGCTTTAATTTCCGGTCTCTGGACGCCTTACGGGAGTTGAGCATGACACCTGGCATTAATGCGGCACGCAAGGCTGCAGTGCCCCACACAATTCACGAGTATGATCACGATCCGGCCAGCGAAAGCTATGGCACGGAGGCTGCCGAGAAAACCGGCGTGGATCCGGCCCGGGTGTTCAAGACGCTGGTTGTGGCCATCGATGGCAAGGAACTGGTGGTGGGTATCGTGCCGGTGACCACCATGCTCAACATGAAACTGATTGCCCGGGCGGCGCACGGAAAGAAAGCGGCCATGGCCGACAAACAGGCGGTTGAACGCACCACCGGCTATGTTCTGGGCGGTGTAAGCCCACTGGGGCAGAAGAAGAAGCTGAAAACCTTTATCGACGATTCGGCCCTGGGCTTTGACACCATTTACGTCAGCGCCGGGCGACGGGGCCTGGAGATTGAGCTTGCCCCCCGGGATCTGGCAACACTGGTGAACGGCGGTTTTGTCCCCCTCCATCAGGAGTAAGCCTTGAACCACGCAACGGACCTGCTATTAGTCGGCGGCACCCTGCTGCTGGCGCTGGCCGCGCATGGTATCGGCCAACGCATACACGTGCCCAGGGTCACCCTGTTGCTCTTGCTTGGCGCGCTTGCCGGGCCGGACCTGCTGGACCTTCTGCCCCAGGGCTCCGACGCCCACTTCGGCTTCATTACCCAGCTCACCCTGGCCATGGTCGGCTTCCTGCTGGGTGAACGGATGGCGGTGAAGAATCTGGCAGAGGGTCGGGAAGCGGTGATAGTAAGCCTTGCCGTCACACTCGTGACGGCGGCGTTTGTTGCCGTCGCAGTCTGGCTGGTTACCCGGAATCTTCCCGCTGCACTGCTCCTTGGTTCCATCGCAACGGCAACGGCGCCGGCAGCAACACTGGATACGCTGAAAGAGGCGGGTGCCAACGGTCCGTTGACTCGACTGGTGTTTCAGGTGGTCGCCATCGACGACGCCTGGGGCGCGATCCTGTTCAGTGTCTGCCTGGTCGGCGCCCAATTGCTGCTGGGCAATGGCGGCACCGGGCTTTCAACCCTTGGGATCGGATTGCTGGATGTTGGAGGGGCGGTTCTGCTGGGCATTATCCTGGGATTGCCCATGGCCTGGCTCACCGGACGACTGCGGCCCGGAGAGCCCATGTTGCTGGAATCTGCCGGTTTCGTCTTCGTGGCCGCCGGCATTGCGTCGTTTCTTGGCCTTTCCTACCTACTTACCTGCATGACTCTGGGCATCGTGGTCGCCAACCGGGCAAGGCATCATGTGCGCCCATTCCGCTCGATAGAAGGCATTTCCGAGCCTTTCCTGGCGCTGTTCTTTTTCATGGCTGGCTACCAGCTTGAATGGGAGATGCTGCCAACCCTTGGCGCGCTTGGCCTCGCCTATGTTGCCGCCCGGATTGCAGGCCGACTGGCCGGCGGGCGGTTTGGCGGCTATCTGGCCGGTTCCGCTCCCCACACCCGCAAACGGATTGGCGCCTGCCTCATGCCCCAGGCCGGTGTTGCCCTGGGCCTGGCACTGCTGGCCACCGAACGGCTGCCAGAGCTGACCTATATTCTGCCCCTGGTCATTGGTGCCACCGTGATCTTTGAACTGGTGGGGCCGCCGCTTACCCTCATCCAGTTGCGGCGCGCCGGCGAGACCGGCAAAGGCTTCCAGGACGAACCGGACGAGGACTGACCGACCGGGATAGCCGCAAAAAAACCGGAGAACCCGCCAGGGTTGTCCGGTTTTTTCGGATCGCATCCGGGCGGACCCGGATGCTTTGACGCTGATTTACTTCACGGATGCACGGGCATCCTCGAGGATCTTGTTCAGCGTGGCACTGGGCTGCATCACTTCGCAGACCTTTTCCATCGGCGGGTGGTAGTAACCACCGATATCCGCCGGGTGGCCCTGAACCACAGTCATCTCTTCCAGGATCTTGTCCTTGTTCTCTTCCAGCTGTGCGGACAGCTTGGTAAAGAACTCCTTCAGCTCCTTGTCGCTGTCCTGGTTGGCCAGCTCTTCGGCCCAGTAACGGGCCAGATGGAAGTGGGAACCACGGTTGTCCAGCTCGCCGGTCACCCGGGACGGAGACTGGTTATTTTCCAGCAGGCGCTCGGTGGCCTTGTCCAGGGTCTGACCCAACAGGCGCGCACGCTCGTTGTTCTGCTTCTCGCCCAGCTCGTCCAGGGAGACCGCAGTAGCCAGGAACTCGCCCAGGGAATCCCAGCGCAGGTGGTTCTCCTGGATCAGCTGCTGCACGTGCTTGGGCGCGGAACCACCGGCACCGGTCTCGTACAGGCCACCGCCGTTGAGCAGGGGAACGATGGACAGCATCTTGGCGCTGGTGCCCAGCTCCAGAATCGGGAAAAGGTCGGTGAGGTAGTCACGCAGAACGTTACCGGTCACGGAGATGGTATCCAGGCCACGAATCAGACGTTCCATGGTCCAGCGGATGGCGCGAACCGGCGACATGATGCGGATATCCAGGCCTTCGGTATCGTGATCCTTCAGGTAGGTGTTCACCTTCTTGATCAGCTGGGCATCGTGGGCACGCTCGTCGTCGAGCCAGAACACCGCCGGCATGCCGGTGGCGCGGGCGCGATTGACCGCCAGCTTGACCCAGTCACGGATCGGCAGGTCCTTGGTCTGGCAGGCGCGCCAGATATCGCCCTTCTCGACGTTATGCTCGGTCAGAACGGTGCCGTCTTCGGCAACGATGCGAACAATACCGTCTTCCTTGATCTCAAAGGTCTTGTCGTGGGAGCCGTACTCTTCGGCTTTCTGGGCCATCAGACCGACGTTCGGCACGGTACCCATGGTGGTGGGATCGAAGGCGCCGTGGGTCTTACAGAAGTTGATCACTTCCTGGTAGATGGTGGCGTAGGTGGACTCCGGCATAACCGCCTTGGTGTCCTTGAGCTTGTTGTCCCGGGCCCACATCTTGCCGGAGTTACGGATCATGGCCGGCATGGACGCATCAACGATAACGTCACTGGGCACGTGCAGGTTGGTGATGCCCTTGACCGAATCCACCATGGCAATTTCCGGACGGTGCTCGTAACAGGCGTGCAGGTCTTCCTGGATCTGTTCCTGCTTGGATTCCGGCAGTTGCTTGATCTTCTCGACCACGCTGGAAAGGCCGTTGTTCGGGTTCACGCCAATCTCGTCGAACAGCTCACCGTACTTGTCGAACAGGTCCTTGTAGAAAACCTTCACCGCGTGACCGAACACGATCGGGTGGGAGATTTTCATCATGGTGGCTTTCACGTGCAGGGAGAACATGACACCGGTCTTTTCGCAGTCTTCGATGGCATCCTCGAAGAACTTCACCAGCGCCTTCTTGCTCATGAACATGCCGTCGAGCACTTCGCCTTCCTGCAGGGGCAGGTCGGATTTCAGAACGGTCTGCTTACCCTGCTTGTTCTCGAACACGATGTTGGCTTTGGTGGCCTTGTCGAGGGTTACAGACTGCTCACTGGAGTAGAAGTCGCCACCGCGCATGTGGGCCACGTGGGTGCGTGAGGCCGGGCTCCATTCACCCATGGTGTGCGGGTATTTGCGGGCAAAGGCTTTGACGGCCGCCGGCGCGCGACGGTCGGAGTTGCCTTCACGAAGCACCGGGTTTACGGCACTGCCCAGAACCTTCGCGTAGCGGGACTGGATTTCTTTCTCTTCGTCGGTCTTCGGGTGCTCGAGGTACTCCGGCACCTTGTAGCCCTGCTCGTTCAGCTCTTTGATAGCTGCGCGCAGCTGCGGGATGGAGGCAGAAATATTCGGCAGTTTAATAATATTGGCGTCCGGGTCCTTGGTGTATTCACCCAGTTCGGCCAGGGCATCCGGAACCCGCTGATTTTCTTCCAGAAAGTCCGGGAAATTCGCCAGAATACGCGCCGCGAGAGAGATGTCGCTGGTTTCGAACTCAATACCAGCCGGCTTGGCGTAAGTTTCCAGGATGGGAAGAAGCGACCGTGTCGCGAGGGCTGGGGCCTCGTCGGTCAGTGTGTAGACAATCTTGGCTTTGGATGATGTCATTTTCGTCCTCAGGCTAATGGGTGGGTTCAGGACGGTCATGGCGGGGTCAGGCGTCTTTTGAACGTCCGACCTGAGCAATGACTGATTAGGAACTTTTGATAGACCTACTAAGATACCATTTTTTCGTTAATTTTGGTTACGATCTTAGTATAAGAACGGACTAAAAATGCCTGATCTTCGGTTACAAGACGATGAAATGGCGGGAATTTACGAAACTTTCTAACATTGACTCGGTGGTGACGCGGGGCGGGCAAGGCCTTCCAAAACACGCTCCTGGCGGCACATCCCTGTGGCGCTTGGGCTCCGCCATCCATGGCTCCGCACAGTTTTGGAAGGCCTCACCCGCCCCGCTTATCCGACTGCTCAGTGGTATTCCACGGCCAATTTCGAGACCCTAGCAGGCTAGTTATTGTCAACAAAATCACCCGCAAACAGTAGGTCGGATTAGCCAACGGCGTAATCCGACAACCACCCTCAGATTTCAGCCCTTCAATCGGGCAACAACCCAACCTCAGCCAACCGCTCCCGAATATGATCCAACGCCTCAGGATTACCCAGGGCATCCCGGTTGTCCGCCTTTTTCGAACCGTTGATCAAACGGGCCACTGCCAGCTCCACCTTCTTGCCACTGCGGGTGTACGGAATGTCGTTCACCTGCACAATGTGCCGGGGAACGTGCCGTGGGCTTGCCCCCTCGCGGATTCGGCTCTTGAGCTGTTTCAACAGGTCATCGGTGATGGCCTGGCCATCGGCCGGAACCACCAGCAACACCACTTCCACATCGCCGTCGATCTGGCGTCCCACCACGAGGCTGTCTTTAACCTCGGCGACGGTTTCGACCTGGCGGTAGATTTCCGCGGTGCCGATTCGAACGCCGCCCGGGTTCAGGGTGGCGTCAGAGCGGCCGTAGATGATAGCGCCGCCGTGTTCGGTGAATTCGATGAAATCACCGTGGGCCCAGACACCGGGGAAGGTGCTGAAGTAAGCGTCCTTGTAGCGTTCGTCGCCCGGGTCCTGCCAGAAGCTGACCGGCATGGAGGGCAGCGGCTGGCGGCAGACCAGTTCGCCCCGGCCTTCGCTGACCGGCTGGCCGTCGTCGCCGTAGGCCACGGCATCAACACCGAGGAAGCGACACTGGATCTCGCCGCGACGAACGGGCAGCAGCGGCGTTGAGCCCACGAAGCAGCCGCAGATGTCGGTGCCACCGGCAATGGAGCCGAGCAGGGCGCCGGGGGCGCCGTCGGTGTATACCCAGTCATAGTCTTCCGGTAACAACGGTGAGCCGGTGGAGAACACCACCCGCAGCTTGCTCTGATCCAGGGTTTTTGCAGGCTGCAGTTCGGCCTTGCGGCAGCCGGCAATAAATCTCGCGCTGGTGCCGAAGTGGGTGACTTTCTCTTCCGCCACGGTGTCCCAAAGGAAGTTCAGGCTTGGATAACCCGGCGAGCCATCCACAGTGATCACGGCCGCCCCGGTCATCAGGGCGGAGGCCTGCCAGTTCCACATCATCCAGCCACAGGTGGTGAAGTACAGGAAACGGTCCTCGGGCCCCACGTCGCCGTGCAGCATCAGTTCCTTGGCGTGGTTGACCAGCAGGCCGGCGTTGCCGTGAACGATGCACTTGGGCTTGCCGGTGGTACCGGAGGAATACAGGATATAGACCGGGTGATCCGGGGGCAGCGGCGTAAACGAGGGTGCATTCCCTGTGCCGTAGGCCAGTACGTCTTCCCAGGTGGAAACCAGGTCTCCGGCAATCGGAGCCTCGTCCGGCAATTGCTGGACACTGACCACTGATTTGAGAGTAGGCAATCCGGCAATCAGCTCTGCGAAGTCCTGCTGGCGGGCGAATACCTTGCCGCCGTAGCCGTAGCCATTCACCACGATCAACGCTGAAGGTTCAATCTGGCCAAAGCGGTCAAGAATGGCTCCGATGCCGAAATCGGGGGAGGCAGAACTCCAGATGGCCCCCATGCTTGTCGCAGCCAGCATACCAACAAGGGCTTCATAGCCGTTGGTAACAACACCGGCCACACGATCACCCTGCTGAATACCCTTGTCACGCAGGAAGGCTTCCAGGGCGCCCGCGTCCGCTTTGAGTTGAGCGTAGGTCCTACGTAGGACCGGGCGGGTTTCGCAGTAGGCCACCACCGCTTCCCGGTCGGCATGCTCACCGTCCGCCAGCCGGAGCAGGTTGGCGGCAAAGTTCAGCTTCATGCCCGGGAACCACTCGGCGCCGGGCATGTCACGTTTGCCCAGAACTCTTTCAGCCGGGGTATCGCAGATCAGGCCGCAGTAATCCCAGACTTTCTGCCAGAAGGTCTCCAGCTCATCAATGGACCACTGGTGCAGTGCGTGGTAGTCGGCAAACGGTCCAAAGCCCTGCTGCTCGAGCCATGACTTGAACTGGCCCATGCGGGAATTGGCCAGGGTGTCCTCCGACGGAGACCAGACTACCGGTGATTGTTCTTCATTGCTCATCCATATCTCCTGAATGTTACTGCATATGCCAGCCGTGACTGACCACGATGGACTGGCCAGTCAAAGCCGCAGAGGGGAATGCAGCCAGATGAACCGCCAACTCTGCCACGTCTTCCAGAGTGGTAAATTCGCCGTCCACAGTGTTCTTGAGCATAACTTTACTGATCACTTCCTCTTCGGAAATGCCCAGCTCCCTGGCCTGTTCAGGAATCTGCTTGTCCACCAGAGGCGTGCGCACGAATCCGGGGCAAATTATGTTGCTCCGCACCCCGTGTTCCGCACCCTCTTTCGCCACCGCCCGGCAGAGCCCAAGCATGCCGTGCTTGGCGGCCACATAGGGCGATTTCAGAGGTGATGCTTCCAGAGAATGCACCGACCCCATGTAGAGCATCGTGCCGCCGCCGCTGTCATACATGTGCTTCAGAGCGGCGCGAGTCACCAGGAAGGCACCATCGAGATGCACATTCATGACTTTGCGCCAATCGGAATAGGCAAGCTTGTGCACCGGGTCGATATGCTGGATGCCCGCGTTCGCGATGGCGATGTCCAGGCCACCCCACTGTTTAACCACATAATTGACGTTTACGTCAACTGCAGATTCGTTGGTGACATCCATTTCGAGGGCGATGGCGGTGCCGCCGGCCTGCTCAATGGCGGCGACCGTTTCCTGTGCCGTCTCAAGAGTCAGATCAGCCACAGCGACCTTGGCCCCCTCACGGCCATAAGCCTCGGCAATGGCCCGACCGATGCCACGGCCAGCACCGGTAATCAGGGCAATCCGGTTATCCAGACGCATTATTATTTTCTCCTTAGTCGTAAGCCACGCTCGGCAGCCAGGTCGCGATTTCCGGCACCACGAACACGATGGCCAGAGCTACCAGCTGGATGATGATGAACGGAATAACGCCACGATAAATATCGGTGACCTTGATCTCCGGCGGCGCCACACCCTTGATGTAGAACAGCGCGAATCCGACCGGCGGCGTCAGGAAGGATGTCTGCAGGCACATGGCAAACAGGATGGTGAACCACACCAGATCAAAACCGAGCTGCTGCACCACTGGTGCCACCAGCGGAAGGATAATCAGGGTGATCTCGACCCAATCCAGGAAGAAGCCCAGCAGGAAAACACCAAACAGGATGGTAAGCACAACGCCGTAGGGTCCGAACGGCAGACCCAGAAGGGCATCTTCAATCACCTGGTCGCCACCCAGGCCCCGCAAAACGACAGAGAACGCGGTCGCACCGAGGAAGATGGCGAAAATAAACGCAGCCGTTCGGGTGGTCTGCTGCATGGAGGAGTTGAGTACGTTCAGGTTCAGCCGGCCAGACATCAGGGCCAACAGCAGAGCGCCCAGGGCACCCACACCGGAAGCTTCCGTTGGCGTAGCTATACCTGCAAAGATGGAGCCCAACACACCCAGAATCAGCGCGGCTGTTGGTACCACGGCCTTTGCAACTTCCCAGACGATGGCCCAGCTCACTTTCTCGGTACCCGCCGGCACCGGCGCAATGTTCGGTTGCAGCATCGGGCGGATAATCGCGTAAGCCACGTACATGGCACCGAGCATCAGGCCGGGGAAGAAGGCACCCATGAACAGATCACCGACCGATGCTTCGGGAACCGCCAGGCGATCCGCCATCAGAACCAGCATGATGGAAGGGGGAATCAGAATACCCAGGGTTCCCGTGGCACAGGCCGTACCCACGGCAAATCCCTTGTCATACTTGTTCTCCATCATCACAGGCAGAGACAACATGCCCAGAAGCACCACAGAGGCACCGATAATTCCGGTGGTCGCGGCCAGCAATACGCCGATCACGATAACTGTAACGGCATAACCACCACGAACAGCGCCGAACAGCTTCACCATGCTATTCATCAGGCGCTCAGCTACACCGGACTGGTCAAGCATAATGCCCATGAAAATAAACATGGGCAGGGCGACAAGGGTCTCGCTGCTTACCACCTTCCATATTCGTTCGGGCACAAGACCCATGGAGGACTGGTAATCGAACCAGAGATTGGCACCGAAATTCTCAACAGCAACCACACCAACAACGGTCCAGATAACCGCGGTGCCACCCAATACCCAGGCAACCGGATAACCGGTCATCAACAGCGCCCCGAACGTGAGGAACATGCCAATTACAAATAGGGTTTCAAGCTCCATCAGGACGCATCCTCTTTCTTGTTCTCACCGGATTCGACCCGGATTGGCTTCGGAAAGCCGAAAAGCAAAGCGGTAACTTTCAGCAGACGGGACAGGGCCGCAACAATCAGGAGGCCGAACGACAGCGCCAGAATGCCCTTGAGGATCCAGCGGTAGGGAAGTCCCGCAGGTGCCTGACTGGTCTCGCCCTGCTCCCAGGAGCTCACCGCATAGGGAATCATTTCGTAGACCGCCAACACCAGAAACGGCAGCAAAAGTAACACCAGTCCAAACAGTTCAATCCAGGCCTGGCCCTTGAGCGAGAGGCGCTCATGGATGACATCCACCCTGACATGATCATCGGTTACCAGGGTGTAGCCGAGCCCCAACAACCATCCGGCCCCGGCGAGGTGCCACTGGACTTCCTCCAGAGTGACCGAGCCCATGCCAAAGGCATAGCGACCGACCACCGCGTAAATGATCACGCCTGTGACCACGAACCAGAGCCAGGACGCACTTTTACCTATCGCAGAAATCACACCGTCCAAAACCTTGCTCAAACGGGTGGTAGGAAACTCGGTGTGGTGATGAATAAATTGACCGGCGTCCGACGCCGACGCATGCACCTCGGGCGGAGAGCCTTTATCAGACACTGCCATACAACAGTTCCTCGTTCAGAAAGCCTGCCGTGAAACAAGGATGGCCCCGCAGGGCCATCCAGACTAAATCGAAGAGCACCGGAACCGGGTCCGGTACTCAGGGTCAGCCCCGAACCTTACAGGTCCGCCGGTACATAAGCCCGGGTGTCCCACACCTTGTAGGATTCCATGAACTCCTGCTGGCTTTCATAGACCCGCTTGAAGTCGGCATCTTTAGCCGCCTCTTCCTCAAGCACTTCCTGGGTTACTTCCTTCAGCTTGAGCAGAACGTCTCGGGGGATCTGGTCGGCCTGAACGCCCTTGTCCTGGAACTCGGCCAGAACCTTGCCGTTCTTGTACTCGCCTTCAGCCAGGCCGCGAGTGGTCGCCGCGGTGCAGGAAGCCTCAACCAGTGCCTTCTGGGCTTCAGTGGCACGATCCCACTCGTCCTGGTTGATCAGCATGTACTGGGCGGTGAACTGCTGGTGCCAGCCCGGGAACAGGTTGTATTTGACCACCTGGTTGAAGCCGAGGATCTGGTCGATTGCGGGCATGGAGAATTCGGTGGCATCGATGGTGCCCTTCTCCAGTGCCTGGTAGAGCTCGCCGCCGGGCATCATGGTGACAGAAGCGCCCAGTTTCTCGAGAACCTTGCCACCCAGGCCGGCGAAGCGGATCTTCAGGCCCTGGTAGTCTTCCAGAGTTTCGATGGGCTCAGAGTACCAGCCCGCTGTTTCGGGCCCGATGATACCGCACAGCTGTGCGTGTACGTTGAAGCCCTTGTTGGCATAGGTTTCCTGCAGCATTTCATGGCCGCCACCGTAGTAGTACCAGCCGATGTAGGCCGGTGGCTTCATACCGAAGGGAACAGCGGCAAACAGGGGAATCGCAGGCACCTTGCCCTGGTCATACCCGATCCAGGTGTAGCCGGCAGATACCTTACCGTCTGACACGGACTGCAGGATGTCGAACGGCGGAACCAGCTTGCCCGGCTCATAGACACGGACCTGGATGCTGCCATTGGAAGCGGTGGTGAGGTTGTCTGCCACCCAGGCAGCGGGAGAACCGAGGCCCGGAAGGTTGGTAGCGAAGGCTACGGGCATCTTCCAGCGCAGATCGTCGGCAAACGCAGAGCCCGTGGTGAGAGCGATCGCACCGGCCACACCGGTGAGAGCCTTGAGAAGTTTCATTGGCAAGTCTCCTAGCATTGTTATTGTATCTGGCCTGGCGCGGATAGCCGGGGCCTGATCTGAGTATAGTCAGAGAACGCAGGAACAGACGGACAAGATAAATCTGTGGGTCCAACAGTTAGCGTCAGTCTTGTTCTCTGCATTGTTCTGACGTCCTGCACACCGGAGATTGCAGGCACTGTGCCAGAATACTTTTTATATTCTATTTCAATGGCTTGGAGAAAAGGCCAGGAGAGGGTGCGCCCTTAAATGTCCGGAAACCAGGACACACTAAGACCTCAGTCGTACGTAATTGTACGGACAACAGGACATGCGTCCGGATTTCAGGACAGTCGGGCCAGTTTTTCGTAAAGTACCGATCTGGAAATGCCCAACAGCTTCGCCGCCCGGGTGCGATTGCCACGGCTGGCAACGAGGGCTTCCTCGATGGCATGGGCTTCAGCTTCTGCAAGGGTCTGCGAAAGCGGCCGGACTGGTTGCGGCGTCAGGGAGGATACCGGGCGATTTCCATTGCGCGGCAAGACCTTGAAGATTGCGTCTGCATCCAGCAGGCCGCCCTCCTCGCCCATGGTCAGGGCCCGTTCAAGCACATTCCGAAGTTCCCGGATATTGCCCGGCCAGTCATAACTTCCCAGGGCGGATACACCGGCATCGGTAATTTCACCGCGCAGCTCAAGCCCCTCACAAATCTCTTCCAGCAGGGCCTCACACAGCACCCCGAGATCGGCCAGGCGGTCCCTCAGCGGTGGAATCGGAATTTCGAGAACATTAAGGCGGTAGTAGAGATCCGACCGGAACTCACCGTCGGCAATCATGACTTCCAGATTTCGACTGGTGGCGGCAATTACCCGGACATCCACCGGAACCACCTTGTTGGATCCCAGCGGCTCAATCTCGCCTTCCTGAAGCGCACGCAACAGCTTCGCCTGCAACGGCAGCGGCATATCACCCACTTCGTCGAGAAACAGCGTGCCACCATTGGCAAGTTGGAACTTGCCGTCCCGGGTACGACGGTCGGCACCGGTGTAGGCTCCCGGCGCAACCCCAAAGAACTCGGCTTCCAACAGGTTATCCGGAATGGCTGCGACGTTGACACCCACAAACGGTTTCTCGGCCCGGACCGAGACCGTATGAATGGCCTGGGCCAACACCTCTTTGCCGGTGCCGGTTTCCCCCAGAAGAAGCACCGGCATGTCGCGCCCGGCCGCCAGACGAGCCCTTCGCTTTACTTCCAGCGCCGCCGGACTTGCCCCGACAAAGTCGCCAAGGCTGTAGCGGGTGCCCCGGGACTTCTTGGCCAGAGCCTTACGGGCCGCCGCCAGGTCCTGATGCAGCCGCCGGTACTTGGACACCAGCGGTGTCAGAGGTTGCAGGTCGTCGTAAAGGACAAACGCAACCCCGCCCACGATCTCGCCGTCATCGTCAAAATAGGGTAGACGGGTCACAACCAGCTGCTGCTGATTGTGCTCCATGATATCCAACAACAGAGGCTTGCCGGTTTCCACGACCTCCGGCATACGCGTCTGGGGAATCACCTGACGCACCGGCTTGCCGATGACCCGTGACGGATCGCCGAGGCCAAGCAGATGGGAATAACTGCTGTTGATCCAGGTAATCCGGGCATTCCTGTCGACCGCAATCGCACCGGCACTGGCCTCCTCGAACATCGGAAACAGCGCTTCGATCAGGTCCCGGGTCAGGCCACTCTTGTTCTTGTCGGAAAACAGCTCTGTCATGTACCGCGCACCAACGGGTCGAATGTCGTTCATGGTATTAACCCTGGCACCCGGCAGGCCGGGTGCAGTCACGGAAGTATATGGGGCCCCCGTACCGGGGGCAAACGAAGCCGGCCCGATAACAGGCCGGCCGGTGGCACGTTTATTCCGGAATCCGGACCTGGTCGTCTTCAAAGACAATCCTGTCTGCGGCATCCGGTTCGGCATTGATCGCCGGCAGATTGACTTCCGCCAGCGGTGTCGCGATGTCGCCCCGAGGCACAGTGCGAACCACCTGGCTTGGCGGCAATGCCTGCTTCTCGGTCAGCTTGGCCCAGACCAGATCCAGCGCCTGGAAATAGTAGTGGTGCAGCGGCACATAGCGGTCAGCAACGCCCGGGAAACCATTAAGCACATCCAGGTGGTGGGCGTTGAGGATCTCGTAGTACCGGAGGTTGCTTTTCTTCCCTTCCACTCGCTGGTTCAGGCCAAAATAGGGCCTGGACGTGTGGTTGATCGGCAGGATCGCATCGGCACGACCGGTGACAAAGACTGTCGGCTTGCCCTGCAGATCACCCGAGGCACGGACCTCGGCAATACCCCCGGCAATGGCCGCTGCCAGCTCGGCATCGGCACCTTCCAGATCGGCTCCGCTAATGGCGTCGCTGCCCTGGGCAAGGCTACGAAGGCACAAGAGTGCATCCAGGCCGTAGTCCAACTGATTGGTGCTTGGTGAAGCACTGGCAGGCAGGTTGGTGGGCTGACCATCGGCGCCATCGTACACGATATTCACCCCGGCTGACGGCGGGATGCCGTTGCTGACCGAGAACAATGCCGCCTCTGCAGCGGGCGCCAACTGGGTCACGGCTCCGGCGGAATCGGTTGCCGCCAGACTGAGCTCACAGACCCGATCCTCGACACCGGTCCGGCCATAGGCATTGGCATAGGTCATGGAAATGCTCTGAGCCACCGCCAGGCCAAAGTGTACGGGCGCCAGCAGATTCTGCTCAGGCTGAATACCGAACTCTTCGTTCAGGATGCGCAGCGCGTCGGTAGCCCGGTCATCCAGAGTGGCGCCGCTCACCAGGCCCTTGTTGGCCAAGGAATTACAGATATTCTCGCCAATTGCGGGGGGATTGAAGGTGGCATTCAATGGCGCATCGTCCCGGATCGCCGGTGCCTGATTGGCACAGCCCTGATAAACGGCAAGAGCCGTGGTGTAATCCAGCAGGCTGCGGCTGTGCTCGGTAATAACCGGGCCTTCGCCCTGGCGAATGGTGAAGCTTCGGTCCACCTGCGGGTTCACGTTGGGCTCGGACACCGCAACACCGTCAATCAGTCCGCGCGTGTCCTGCTCAGCAGCGCGAACGGAAGAACCACCGCCATTGGACACACTGGAGGCAATAACCACGGTATTTTTTGGATTGATGGTCAGCAACGTTTCGCCGTTGCCCAATTCCCGACCAAACTTTTCGTTGAGCACGTAAAAGCCGAATTCAATGGACTGCAACACATGAAGGCCCCAGTCCGCTTCCGGGTTGGCTTTGGAGTGGGCGTGCTTGTAGGCAAAACGGTCTGGCCAGGCACTATTGAAGTCTGCGCGCTGTTGCTCCGTCAGGTCAGCCCGGAACTGCACTGGCTCATCCGCAGACGTAAGCGTGCCGTCAATGCGCTGGGCGTTGTTGGTGGCCAGGTTATGGGAGCCGGTCCCGGTGCCCTTGTCCGTGTAGACAACGGCACACCCTTTTTTAAGCCCCCATTCGCCGGCGGTGCCAATCGCGCCATAGATGCCACGGGAGCCGGAAGACGGCGCCGTCACCATGCAGGGGCGATCAGGATCAAAACTATCGGGCACCTGGGCCATGACCGTCACCGGCACGTCGGTACCCGGCACCGCCATGTAGGCAATGTATTCGTCGCCCGGAATCAGGCCTTCACCGCTGGTACCCACCTGGGGGCCAAAGAACGTGCCGTAGCCGCCGCCGGGAGCGGTATCCACCAACGCGCGGTAATTGTTGTAAATCGCCAACCGACGGAGTTCTGCAGTTGTAGGGTTCAGAGGGTCTGCAAATGCAGGTGCGGGCGAAGTGGCCAGGCCGCTGGCACCCAGGCCTGCCGTCAACAGGTCATCGGTAACACCGTCGTAGCTGGTCTGGTTTATGTCGCCCTGGATAAAGTCAGGGATCTCGTTGAAGGGTGGTTTTCCATCCTTGCAGGCAGTGAGGGTCATCCCCGTGGCGCCGATCAGGGCGCAGAGCATTATTCGTTTCATGATCGTTCCTTGTTTGTTGTTGTAAACGAACAGACCAGGCCTCGAGCCAGGCCCCGGGAACGCCATGCGGATCCTGTGCCAATTGGCTATGTTACTGATTTATATAAACTACATTTACCACTTACTTGAACTTGAAAGAATTATTCCGGATTTCCGGACAGCGCTGCGACCTGCAATCATCGAAAAGCACGTCCATTGCGTGCTTTGTACAGATTGTCCTTAAATCCGGACACTGTACTGAATGTCGGACAATGGAGTCCGAACAATGTAATCCGACCCGCACCGACATCCATCACTATCGGCCCGTCGTAACTCTCTCGGAACACTTCAATCCGCCTGAATGAAAAAGGAGATCCCAGTGCCCGGTTACCGAACAGGGGCCAGATGGGGTGGACTGGCCGGGGTCATTGGCAGCCTGCTGGTTCTGGCCGGCTGCGCGACCCACCACAATGGACCAGAGAGCGCGGCGTTACCGGTAGAGCAGTCTTTTCAGGTAGAGCGCAATGTACAGTTCTCCCCCGATAACTGGCCCGAACGCCTGTTTGCCGATCTTTACCTGCCAGAACATAGCGCCTCAGAGCGTCGGTATCCGGTGGTCCTGATGGTTCACGGGGGTGGCTGGCAGCGACGGTCCCGGGAAGACATGACCTGGATCGCGGAAGAAGTGGCCGGCCGCGGTTTCGCGGTGCTGAACATCGACTACCGGTTTGCACCGGAATACACCTTTCCGGCGCAGCTGCACGATCTACAGATGGCCCGCCAGTGGTTGAACGAGCATGCCGACGAGTACCACCTCGACCGCGAGCAAGTCAGCGGTTTTGGGTTTTCATCCGGCGCCCATCTAATTGCCCTGCTTGCGGTGGTGGCAAGCTCCGACAGCGAGCTGAACCAACCCTATGGCGGGCCGGAGTCCCGGTTGCAAGCTGTTGTCGCCGGCGGACTGCCCTCCGACCTCATGGCGTTTGGTTCGGGCAAGCTGATCCGGGAATTCCTGGGTGGAGAGCAGCAGGAGATGCCGGACACTTATCGAAAAGCCTCACCGATCAGGCATATCACGGCAAATGCACCGCCCTTTTTCCTGTTTCACGGCACCGTGGATATGCTCGTACCCTTCAGCCAGGCCGAACGTTTCCGGAACGTTCTCGCGAGTCATCAGGTATACAGCGAACTTTACGAAATGCACCTGCGAGGCCATGTCACCAGCTTTCTGACGGCCGGCGATGCGGTTGACGAGGCAATCGCGTTCCTCGATCGCAAGAAAAGTCACTGATTTCCAGAACGCTACCCGATCCGGATGAACGGCAGCAGGCTCAGGCCCATGATCACCAGAATGGCAATACAGGCCGCCAGGGTCCGGATTGGCCGCTGCCTGAGCATGAACCAGAAACCGCCGGATTCACCCCGGGCCAGGTGCTCCTCGTAAGCCCGCCGCTGGGTTTCATAACGTTGCCGCTGATACTCGTCCAGCAGCGCCCTGGCCCGGGCCGCCTCATCGTCGTCGTGCACCCAGAAACCGCCCATGCTGATGCCCCAGCGGCTTGGCGGCGTTTCGTAATAGGGCACTTCGTGGGCATCGAACAGAGCCCGGATTTCCTCGGCCTCGTCATCAGGTACATGGCGCAGGTTCATCAGATGATGGGGCATGGACTCTCGTTGTCTGGTATCAGGTGCAGGTCTCCCTATATCCTAGCACTAAAGCCCAAAGGGCCCGACAGACCGAATTCGACACCGGAACCCTGAATGACCGACAGCCCCCTCCGATTGCTGCTGGAATTTGACAGCCAGGTGCAGCGGGACAGATCACAGCCTCCCACCTTCCTGCATCGCCGGGACCGCAAGTTCGCACTGGTGTGTGAAGAGCAGGGCGTGGCCCCGAACGCCGCCCGCTGGCTGGCCCACCTGAATCGACTCAGCGGACCTCGGTCCACCCCTGCATCCACCGACCGAACCCTGGCAACCTGGCGTCGGGTTGCTGCTGGTTTTTCCGCGGTCGGGTTGATTGCAGGCGTGCTCACCATGGCCGGCCTGCTGTTCTACGATGGAGGCCAACGCATCAACATCACGGTTTTTCTGGCCTTCACAGCTCTGCACCTGGTGCTCGCCCTGTTCACCACCCTGCAATCCCTCGCGGGATGGCAGCCCTGGCGCTGGCTGGGGCGGCGGCTCGGGGCCGAATCTGGCCCTGGAATGTTCAACAAACTCCAGCCACTCCTGATGGCCAGGGCGGCGCACCTGGGCGGTACGGTTTTCGCCACTGCCGGTTTGATCACCCTGCTGGCCATGGTCGTTGTTCAGGATCTCGCCTTCGGCTGGAGCACTACACTGGACACCGCTGCCGCGCGCTATCACGGATTGATAAGCACGGTCGCCACCCCCTGGGCCTGGGCCTGGCCGGCAGCCGCCCCGGATCTTGCCCTGGTCGAAGCAACGCGCTTTTTCCGGGCCGGAGACCCGGCGGCAAGTCCCGACCCGGCCCTGTGGGGCCAGTGGTGGCCATTTGTCACCATGCTGTGGACAGTTTGGGTGCTGTTGCCACGTCTCATTCTCTGGGGCCTGGCCGCAGGGCAGACACGACAGAAGGCCCGTCGCCTGCTGGCCAGTCATCCGGCCATGCACGCCCTGATGTATCGCATGGAAACACCCGCCCTGGACACCGGTAACAGCCACCATGATGCCGACGACCTGCCGGACACCAGCGCCCGAAGCAATGTGCGGCCACTGCCCGACAGTGACATTCTCCTGTGCTGGGCGGGCGCCGGGAAACCGGAATTGCCAGAGGCCCTTCGGTCAGGCAAACAGCTCGTGCTTCCGGCCGGCGGCAGCGCCAGCCTGTCAGAGGACGACCAGACGCTCCGCCGGATCGCGGGGCAGCTGAACAACCGTTCCAATGCGGTCATTCTGCTGGTGCGCTGCTGGCAGCCCCCCACTGGTGAACTGCAGGATTTCCTGGAGACAGCCCGTGGCATCTGGCCCAATGGCTCCCGGGTCGCGCTGGTTCCCCTGGCCGCGGACAGCAACCAGGAGCCCGATGCCCACCAGGTTCAGCCCTGGCTCCGTTTTGCCGAGCGGGTTGGAAGTGAGTTTGTTCAGGTATCGTTGCCCTCCTTCCAGCTGCGGGATCCCTATTCAACGGTCGGGAAACAACCATGATTCAAGCGCCCACGTTTGCCGTAGTCGGGCACCCGAACAAGGGCAAGTCCAGTGTCGTGGCCACCCTGTCCCAGAACGATGCTATTGCCATTGCCCTGGAACCCGGCACCACCAGCAAGCACCAGGCCTATCCGCTGAAAGTGGACGGGCAAACCCTCTATACCCTGGTGGACACCCCCGGTTTCCAGCGTCCGCGCCGGGTACTGGAATGGCTGGAGGCCCACAGTGTTTCCGCCTCCGACCACGGGGACACAGTCAGAGCCTTTGTTACCCAGCATCAGGGCGATGGCCGGTTCACCGACGAGTGCGAGCTTCTGATGCCCCTCATTGAGGGTGCCGGGATCATTTACGTGGTGGACGGCTCGGTGCCCTACAGCGCCGAGCACGAGGCGGAAATGACCATCCTGCGCTGGACCGGCCGCCCGAGTCTGGCATTGATTAACAGCATCGGCGCCGACGACTACAGCGAAACCTGGCAGGCCGCACTGGGCCAGTTCTTTCAGGTTGTTCGCCGGTTCGACGCTGTTCGCGCCCCGTTCGAACAACATCTGGGGCTTTTAAGGGCGTTCGGACAATTGGAACCCGACTGGGAAGCGCCACTGGAGCAGGCCACTCACTACCTGTCCGCCCAGCGTCAACAGCGCCGCCAACAGGCCGCCGCACTGATCGCCAGGGCACTCGAGGACATGATGTCGTTCCAGGAGAAACGCACCCTGACCGCTGGCCAGGCTGCCGGGACCAGTGACGATTCGCTGGCGGACCAGCTACGAAGGAACTGGTACCGCCATCAGAGGAAGCGGGAACAGACCCTCCGTGTGGATATCGAACACCTGTACCAGCACCAGCGTATCCGCCGTCAGGAAGCCGAACTGGAGTGGCACAGTGAGCACGACCTGTTCTCGGAAGACAGCCGCAAAGCCTGGGCTGTCAGCAAGCGCTACCTGGCCACCGCCGGCTTCGGCGCGGGCGCCGTCAGCGGTGCCGGTATCGACGCACTGACCTTCGGCTCCTCCCTCGGAACCGGCGCTCTGGTGGGCGGCCTGATCGGTGCCGCCGGCAGTTATTTCTACGGCGATAGGCTGGCGCTACCAGCGCTGAACATCGGCGTGCTCCGGGACGGATTGAAAACCGCCACCTTCGGTCCTGTACAGGACAGCCAGTTCGGCTATGTTGTATTAGGAAGGGCGGTGGATCACTGGTGGCACATCTCCCACCGAAATCACGCTGGCCGCGACCTGTTGGACCTTGAGCCGGCAGACCATCACTGGCTCGAACGCCTGGAAAAATCGAGCCGGCAACAGATTCAGAAAGCCTTCGACAAAAGCCGGAAACGGCGCCCTCTGGATGAACATCAGCGGGAAAAATTCGCTAACTCGATCGAACAGGCCATGACCGTTTACGACGATTGGCGGTTGAACCGCAACTGAAAACGATGTTTATACTTAAAGGCTATTCCATCACAAAATGAGGAATGCGAATGAAAATCGTACGAGTGCAAGACATCATCGGTACCGAGCGTGAAGTCCACGGACCGGGCTGGACCAGCCGCCGTATGCTGCTGAAAAAAGACGGCATGGGGTTCTCCTTCCACGAGACCATCATACCGGCCGGCGCCGAACTGAACCTCTGGTACAAGCATCACCTGGAAGCTGTCTACTGCGTTGCCGGTAACGGCAAGATCCTGGACAAAACGACCGGTGAAACCCACGAAATCACCGACGGAACCCTTTACGCACTCGACAAGCATGACCAGCACACCCTTTACGGTGGCACCGAGGACATGCGCCTGATCTGTGCCTTCAATCCGCCGGTAACCGGCCGTGAAGTCCACGACGAAGACGGCGCCTACCTGCCTGATACCGGCGAAGACTGATTCGTTTTGACCGTGGCTGAACACCAGGCCGCGACCACACCGCCACCGCCAGCCAAGCTGCTGCCGGTGGCGGTGTTGCTTTGGCTGGCCGGCGTTTACCTGCGCATACCGGTACTGGTCGCGCCACCCCTGGCGCCATTCATCAGCGACGAGCTGGCACTGACCCAGGCCCTCACTGGCGCCCTGACCACCCTGCCTATCCTGATGCTGGCCATCGGCTCCATGCCCGGCTCCCTGGCCATTGCCCGGATAGGACCACGCAATACATTGGCGCTTGCCATGGTCATCATGGTTATTGGCTCCGCCGGCCGCGGCCTGGTGCCCGACACCTTCACCCTGATGCTCGCCAGTGCCGTCATGGGCCTGGGTGTCGCCATGATGCAGCCCGCTCTTCCGGCATTGCTGCCTCGGTGGCTGGAACCCCACCATCTGGCTCTCGGCTCCGCCATCTACATGAACGGCATGCTGATGGGCGAATTCATCGGCGCCGGCATCACCCTGCCCGTACTCATGCCCCTGCTGGACAACAGCTGGCGGGCCACCCTACTGGCCTGGTCCCTGCCGGCCCTGCTGGTTGCTGCCGCGCTTTACCTGCCCAGACGCGACCGGGCCAGACCGGTAGGCAAAGTCTCCTGGCTGCCGGACTGGAGCAACCCGCTCACCCTCAAAATCGGCCTGCTGCTGGGCCTCTCCGGCTCCATGTTCTTCGGCCTGAACGCCTACATGGGCAACCTGATGGAGCAACAGAGCCAGTTCGACAAGCTCTCCGAAGCCCTGTTCTGGTACAACATCGCCCAGGTCTTCGCCTCCCTGACCATGCTGAAAATGGCCCGCTACTGGGTCGGGCGTCGCTCGGTCATCATCGTTACCGCCGGCATCAGCATCCTCGGCACCCTCGGCGCCATTACCTTCACCGGATGGTGGTCCATCGCCAGCGCCACCCTGATGAGCCTCACGGCCGGCATACTGCTCATCCTCCTGGTCGCCCTCCCACCCCAGGTAGTCTCATCCTCGGAAACAGGCCGCCTGTCCGCAGGCACTTTCCTGGTGGGCTACACCATGGCCTTCTCCGTGCCCATGCTCGGCGGCCTCATCGCCGACTGGACCGGCGATGCGAGACACGCGATCCTAACCATCATCGCCTACAGCCTCCTGGTCCTGCCCCTGGCCTTTACCCTCGACCTGAAACGAAAAAAGGACCAGCCCGAAAGCTGATCCTTTAAACGCTGAAAACGGGGTCAGAAGAAAGCGTTCTTCTGACCCCTAATCCTCGCGGACTCCCCGAATAAAGCCCGAGCGGCCGTGGAGTGGGGAAGCTTTTTCTGCCGGGAAAAAATGTCTGAGCGAAGCGAGTTGTTTTTCCCAGAAGAAAAAGCTTCCCCGCTTCGCGGCCAGACTCAGAACTTAAATGTAGTAGTCCTTCAACGGAGGAAACCCGTTAAACTCAATGGCGCTATACGTCGTGGTATAGGCACCGGTAGACAACCAGTACATCCGATCCCCGATGGCCAGATTCAACGGCAACGGATACTTGTGGTGCTCGTACATGATATCGGCACTGTCACAGGTCGGCCCGGCAATCACACAGTCCTCGCCTTCGCCCGCCTTCTCCGTCCAGATCGGAAACTTGATCGCCTCATCCAGCGTCTCGATCAAACCCGAGAACTTGCCCACATCGGTAAACACCCAGCGGTGCAGGGCAGTGCGGGATTTACGGGAAATCAGCACCACCTCACTCACCAGAACGCCGGCGTTGGAAATCAGCGAACGGCCCGGCTCGATGATGATCTCCGGCAGATCGGCGCCGAAATCCTCGTGCAGGAAACGGGCAATTTCCTCGGCGTACACCTTCAGCTCGTTGGTGCGAGTGATGTAGTTGGCCGGAAAACCGCCGCCCATGTTGATCATCTTCAGCTCGATGCCGTCTTCTTCCTTCAGGCGCTCGAAAATCACCTTCACCTTGTTCAGGGCCGCGTCCCAGGCACCGATTTCCCGCTGCTGGGAACCGACGTGGAAAGACACACCATAAGGCACCAGGCCCAGGTCACGGGCCAGAATCAACAGATCCATGGCCATGTCGGTCTGGCAGCCGAACTTGCGGGACAGCGGCCAGTCGGCCGTCAGAGTACCCTCGGTCAGGATGCGCACGTACACTTTCGAGCCCGGAGCCGCCTTGGCGATGTTGCGCAGGTCCGCTTCGGAGTCGGTAGCGAACATACGCACGCCCTTCTCGTAGAAGGTACGAATGTCCTTCGCCTTCTTGATAGTGTTGCCGTAGCTGATCCGGTCACCGCTCACGCCCAGGGCCATCACCTTGTCCAGCTCGTACACCGACGCGATATCGAAACAGGCACCCTTGTCACGCAGCATGGTCAGTATCTGCGGCGCCGGGTTGGCCTTTACCGCGTAGTACACCTTGGCGTAGGGGAAACCCTCGATCAGCTCGTCGTACTGACGGTTAATCGTTGCGGTATCAATCACCACAAACGGGGTTTCCTTGCCGTCGGCAAAGTCCTTGATGCGCTTGAACGTGTCGGCTTCGTAGTAGTCGGCGATGTTGGCGTTAGCGGCTTCGGTCATGGGTGGTGTGTCCCTCCACAGGGCAAACAGGCATAAAAAAAGGCGCCACAGCAAGGCTGCAGCACCCGTTAGATGGCGCGATCATCGGGCTTTTTTTCAGGCCCGGATATGAGCATATCTACCCATAAGTAATGAACGACGAAAGCAACGCCAATGGCATGAAATCGTGCGGGAAAAGTCTCAGACAGCCACCGGCCAGAGTGGCGTCGGCTCCGTGGGCCCATCCGGGTCTTCCGGCGCAGTCTGTTCGCGAAGATAGCCCAGGATGGCCTCCTGCAATTCGGTACCCTGACCGAGTCCCTGATTGCCAAAAAGCCGGTTGAACTCCAGGACGTAGGGATAGCCTTCCACCAGGGCAATATCAAACCCTGCGTGATCAACACCCAGCTCCCGGGCGAGCCTCAACGCCAGATCGGTCATTACCGTTGGAACCGGACTGGTATCAATGCGACCGCCGCGGGCCACGTTATTGTAAAAGCCCTGATCAGCCTGGGTGCGCCAATAGGCCGTCAGCACCCTGTCACCGACCACCACAATACGGGCATCGCGGTCCAGAGGCAGGTATTCCTGAGCGTAGAGCACATCGGTCCGATCGCAGTAGCGGCGCCAGTCCTCGCGGGTTTCGATCAGCCAGACGCCCTCGCCCATGCTGGCCTTCGGTAGCTTTGCCACGAACGGATGAGACATGGTGTCCCAGATCATATCCCGTTCCACCGGGCCATTGGCCTCGATCATCGTCCAGGGTGCGTGCTCCGGCGCGACCGCCTGGAATGCGCGGGTCATTTCAACCTTGTCGTGGCCGATGCGGTAGCTGGCTTCGCTTGGAAACACCCGGCATTTGAGACCGTGCACCAGGGCATTTAGCTGCCAGTATTCGGGGAACAGTACCCAGTCTGCCTCCCGCAACAGTTCTTTATGACGCAGAAACTGGTCTGGCTTGAGAACGGTGGTGTTGGGAAAGCCCAGGGTCCGGAAAATATCGAAGGAAACAAGGTGCATGGATACTGCGCACTCGAGGGTTGAATTGCGCGTATTTTATACAGGGCTGGGGTTCTGGCAAGCGGTATTTTCACTACCCGTTAATCACGAAAAAGCCTTGATCCTGCTACCCTTGAATCAAGCGAGGCAAAGGGACAGAGAGAATGCAGGGACTTGATCCCAGGGCACGGGCTATTCTGGCCGGGGTACGGAAAGATTTGCAGTCTGGTGCCACTCAGCTGGCACTGAATACCCTCGGCGAACTCTTGTCCTACCTGGACGAGGTCAGGCCGGATGTCAAGACCGTTTCCCGGCTGCTGGCAGAGCTCCGGGCTGCCCGCCCGAATATGATCGTGATTGGCAACGCCCTGGGCATGGTCGATCAGCGGTTGGCCAGAGATCCGCGTGCCGCGCGACAGGCTCTCCTGGACACACGGAATCAGTTACAGAACGCCACCACCACCATTGCCCGGTCCGCCCGCGAGCAATTGCCGACAGCCCCCGTGATTATGACCCACAGTGCCAGCTCTGTGGTCCTGGCGCTATTCCGGAGCATGGCCGAAGAACACCAGTCATTTTCTGTCATCTGTACCCAGAGCGGCCCGGGATTCGAGGGCCATTCCCTGGCCCGTGCCCTCGATGATCTCTCAGTACCCGTCATGCTGATTACCGATGCCCAGATGGGCCTGTTTGTCTCCGAGGCTGATGTGGTGGTCACTGGATGCGATACCTGGCTGTCCGACGGCTATTTCATCAACAAAAGCGGCACCCACCTGCTGGCCCTGGCAGCCCGGGCCGCCGGAAAGCCCTTCTGGGTTCTGGCCGACAGCTTCCGCAACAGCGACGCAGACTCCGGGGCGGTTGAACTCGAGGAAATGCCGGTAGACGAACTCAACGCCCCTGAAGGCAAATGGATAAGCCCCCGGAACGTCTACTTCGAGTTGGTGCCGCACTCGCTGGTCAGCCAACGGATCAGCGAGCAGGGCGTTTTTTCGTGCCCTGCTGGGCCTCGGCGGTGAAGGGATCTTCCGGCCAGGGGTGCTTGGGGTATCGGCCACGCATGTCCTTGCGTACCTCGGGATAGGCGTTGCGCCAGAAACTGGCCAGATCCGCGGTAACCGCCAGAGGCCGCTGGGCCGGTGACAGCAGATGGATCACCACCGGTACCCGCCCGCCGGCCACGGCCGGGGTTTCTGTCCAGCCGAACAGGGCCTGCAGCTTGGCCGCCAGAACCGGGCCATTGTCGGCGGTGTAGTCCAGGCGCACCCGTTGTCCGGTCGGTATCGTCAGGTGCGTTGGCGCCAGGGCTTGCAGCTGCTGCTGGGCCGGGTAGTCAAGCAGACTGTTCAGCGCCAGCAGCAGGTCAACCCTAACCAGATCGGACCAGCGATTCATGCCAACCAGAAAGGGCCCAAGCCACTGTTCCAGATTTTCCAGCAGGGAAGTATCGGTTGTGTCCGGCCAGCCATCTCTCGGGAAAGTTTCTGCGAGCAACCGCACGCGGGCCCGCCACTGGCGGCTGTCGTCATTCCAGGGGAGACTGTCCAGACCCTTTTTCCGGATGGCGTTGACCAGGCCCTGTTGGACCAGTTCCGGATCCACATGGGCAATCGGTGTTTCCTGCAGCACCAGCTCACCCAGTTTTCGCACGCGTCTCGCCACGATCCTGCCCTGGCTGTCGTCCCAGAGCGCCTCCTCGGACTCGTGAATGTGATCAGACAGGTCCAGTTCCAGATCCGGGATATCCACCGGAGCAGCCAGGTAAATGCTCGCTTCCCTGGCCCGACCGTCTAGCTCGGCCGCCACCAGCCAGTCGTTCCGGGCCAGGGGATCATCCTCTCTCAGCGCCGCGCCTTTGCCATTGCTGAGCTGATACCTTGGCGCCTTGCCGGGTCGCCGGCGGGCAATACGATCCGGATAGGCCAGGGCCAGCAACCGCCCAACCTCCGTCTCCGACGGTACCTGCGTGTCAGCCGGCTGCGATCCGGAAATCCGGCTGGCCGACTGGCGCACGGCCTTCAGCCGGGCGACATCCTGGGCGCGATCTCGTCGCTCCCCGTAGAACACTCGAACCCGCTCGTGCATATCTGCTCCGGCGCCGGGGCCAAGAAGGTCCCGCTCTTCGAGCAGGGCAGCCAGTGCAGCGGCAGGCCCTCCAAGCCCGACAGCGCTGGCTCTCAGCACCATATGGGCCAGGCGCGGGTGGATGCCCAGTGCACGGGCCGCTTTGCCGTGATCCGTGATCGCTCCGTCCGTATCGAGCATGTCCAGCCACTGCAGCAAGGTCACCGCCTGTCGCCAATGGGCCGCCGGGGGTTCGTCGATCCAGGCAACGGCCTTGGCCTCCCGGGCGCCCCACTGGGCCAACTCCAGGACCAGCGGCGCCAGATCAGCCTCCAGAATTTCCGGAGGCGTGTAATCGGCCAGTCCAAACTGTTCCGATTCGCTCCACAGTCGGTAACAGATTCCCGGCTCCACCCGACCAGCCCGGCCCTTGCGCTGCTCCGCGGAGGCTTTGGATACCCGGCCGGTCACCAATCGCGTCATGCCACTGTTGGGATCAAACACCGCCCGGCGCTGCTGGCCACTGTCGATAACCACCCGGACCCCCTCGATGGTCAGACTGGTTTCAGCAATGGCTGTGGCCAGCACGACCTTGCGTTTGCCCTCAGGCGGCGGTGAGATGGCCTGATCCTGCTGTTCCGATTTCAGGTTTCCGTAAAGCGGTGCGATCAATACATGGTCCGGAAGGTTTCCCCGGAGCTGCTGCGCAACCCGGCGGATCTCTCCGGCACCGGGCAGGAACACCAGCAGGGAACCGGCTTGGTCCCTCAAAGCGTCCTGGACCACCGTCGTTACCTGATCCACCACTCGGCTGTTGCGGGGCGCCGGTCGGTAAAGCACCTCTACCGGGAACGCCCGCCCCTCGCTGGTAATGACCGGGATGTCTCCCAGCACCCTGGCAATGGGTGCGGTATCCAGGGTGGCCGACATCACCAGCAGTCGTAGATCCTCCCGCAGGGCCTGCTGGGATTCCCGAACCAGGGCAAGACCAAGATCGGCCTGCAGCGAGCGCTCGTGGAATTCATCAAAGATGACCGCCGCGTAGTCCTCCAGCATCGGATCGGCCTGGATCAGTCGGGTCAGGATGCCCTCGGTCACCACTTCAATGCGGGTACCAGCAGACACCCGCGTGTCCAGCCGTGTGCGATAGCCGACGGTCTGGCCTGGGTTCTCGTCGAGTTGCCGCGCCATGAATCGCGCCGCAGACCGGGCCGCCAGGCGACGGGGTTCCAGCATCAGGATCTTGCCATCACCTCGCCAGGACGCATTCAGGAGAGCGAGGGGCACACGGGTGGTTTTGCCGGCACCTGGCGGGGCCTGCAGGAGTACAGTACTGGTTTGGTCCAGGGCTGCTTGCAGCTCTGGGAGAATGGCATCGATCGGGAGCATCGGTTCCGGGCTTTCAGGGCGTCAGGAGCTTACCCGGTCACGGTTGGCCTTCGCCCATTGATAGATCCGCTCGAAAGTCTCGGCCAGGTTGTGCGGATTATGGGGCGGCTGGATCACCGCAGCAAGTTCGCCATCGGGATTCAGCAGGGCGAAGTGGCCACTGTGATCCACCAACAACTCGCCGTCCACCTCCCGGTGCACAAATACCGCACTCAGGCTTTTGGCCAGTTCCCGAAGGGTCTCTAGATCACCGGTCAAACCGTGAAAGTTCTCACCGAAGAAATCAGTATAGGCTTTCAGCTTTTCCGGGGTGTCGTGTTCGGGATCCGCACTCACCAGCAGGTAATCCGGCTGGGGCAGTTCCTTCGAAAGCAGCTTGTCGGTCTGGCGCAGGTTGGCCATGGCCGCAGGGCAGATATCCGGGCAATTGGTGTAGCCGACGAACGCAAAAGTCCAGCGGCCCCTCAGGCTTTCCCGGGTGACCGTTTCACCGTTCTCATCCGTCAGCGTGAACTCTGCCAATTGCCGAGGCTGATCATAGACATAGGTATTGAACTCCGTCAGCTCAGGCGCCGGAATCGGTTCCTCGTTGCCCACCAGGAACACCTGTCGTCCGACAACCAGTCCAAAGATCAGAACGACGATTAACAGCAGGAAAAACAGAGTGAGGCGAATAGAGCTGGAAGTTTTCATGGACCGTCCAATTCAAAGGTCAGATAAGCGGGCTGGGATGGCTTTCCGAAACCGTGCGGAGCCAGGGATGGCGGAGCCGAGCGTACACGGACGTATTCACAGCGTGTTTCGGAAAGCCATCCCAGCCTGCGTCAACTCTCTGACTCAGAAGAATACAAAATGATCCACAAGCAATACCACAAACAGAGCCATGAGGTAAGTGATGGAATACTTGAAGGTATTCAGGGCTACCCGCCGGTCATCACCCTTCAACAGCCGCACAGCGTACTGCAGGAAGCGCAGGCCAAGGGCGAGGGCGCCCACCAGGTAAATTCCGCCGGACATGCCCGTGACAAAAGGTAGCAGGCTGACCGCCAGCAACATCAGCGTGTAAAGCAGAATGTGCAGCTCGGTGAACTTGTTGCCATGGGTGACCGGCAGCATGGGAATGCCCGCCTTGGCGTACTCTTCCTTGCGGTGGATGGCCAGTGCCCAGAAATGCGGCGGAGTCCAGGCAAAGATGATCAGCACCAGCAGCAGGGCATGGCCCTCGACCTGGCCGGTGACGGCGGTCCAGCCCAGCAGCGGCGGCATGGCACCGGCCAGCCCCCCGATAGTGATGTTCTGGGGCGTGGCCCGCTTGAGAAACAGGGTATAGACACCGGCATAACCGACCAGGGAAGCCAGGGTCAACCAGGCAGTGAGGTGGTTCACCTGCCACATGAGCACCGCCATGCCCACGCTGGCGAGAATGGCCGCAAACAGGAAGGCGTCCATGGGGGCAATCTTGCCGGTGGCTACCGGCCGCTTGCGGGTCCGGGCCATAACCGTGTCGATTTTCTGGTCCACCACATGGTTGACCACCGCGGCCGCGCCCGCCAGAAGGGCAATACCCAGATTACCCCATATCAACACGCCCCAACCGGGCACGCCCGGCGCGGCCAGCAGCATGCCGATCACCGAGGTGAGGATCATCAGCGCGACCACCCTGGGCTTGGTCAGCTCCAGATAGTCACGCCAGGAAATGGATGTGTTGGAATCGCTCGCAATAGCCTGGGCCGGCAGTGCTTCCACTTGCTCGCTCATGCCGTAACCTCCTGGTTCATTGTTGTTGTATGTGGTGCCTTGGCGCTATGTGGCTTCGGTAACAATTGATGCTGCCAGATCAGGTGAATCACCGACAACAAAAGTCCCGCTCCCATGGCGTTGTGGGCCACGGCGATGGACAGGGGAATATGGAAGATGACATTGGCCAGCCCCAACAGGATCTGGGCACTCAAGACAACGGCCACCAGCTTGATGGCGGGGTCCAGTCCCGTATCCCCGCGTCGCCGCCACATCAGTGCCAGCAATGCCGTGAAATAGACCAGCACCACCATGGCACCGAGCCTGTGGGTAACATGGATGGCAACCCGCCCGTCTGCCGTGAGCTGGCCACCGAGATAGTTGGGGCCTACGTGCTGGGTGACATCAAAGCCGTGGCGGAAATCCATACCCTCGGGCCACCACTGTCCCTGGCAGGTGGGCAGGTCGGTACAGGCAACGGCCGCGTAATTGGCCGCTGTCCAGGCTCCCAGCGCAATCTGCATTACCACCAGGAACAGTCCGCCATACAGCCAGGGGCGGAAACCCGCCAATGCAGTCGTTGGCGGTGGCTCCTGATCCCGTTTTTGCCTGGCCTGCCGTCGCAATCGAAAAGTCAGCAGGGTCAACAAGCTCAGCGTGGTAAAGCCACCAAGAAGATGCAGTGCCACCACTTGCGGCCATAATTTCAGGGTCACCGTCCACATGCCAAAGGCGCCTTGCAGGATGATAAATCCGGCAATAAACAACGGCAGCTTCACAGGAACACCTTCTCGCCGGTGGCGAACGGCATAGCCCGCCAACCCGAAAACCACCAGTCCCAGGGTTCCGGCGGCGTAGCGATGGATCATTTCGGGCCAGCCTTTATGCACATCCACCGGCGTATCGGGAAAACGCGCATTCGCGATAGCAATGTTCGATTCGCTCTGGGGCACCGTGAGAAAACCGTAGCACCCCGGCCAGTCAGGACACCCGAGCCCCGCGTGCACCAGGCGGGTCCAGGCACCCAGCATGATCACGACAACCGCCAGTAAAACGGCAAAGGTTGCCCACTTTGCCATCTTGTGGGCTGCCGTGGATGGGGAAACAGGTGACTGATTCAAGGCTGACTCTCCGCTCTGGCCATTAACCGATCTGCGACAGTTTGAGCAGGTGTTTCAGGTCCTCCAGCATATCCTTGCCGGTGTGCTCGGAACCGTAATGCATCATCACGTTGCCAAACGGATCAACCAGCAGGATGCGGGGCTCGGCTTCAGGGTTGATGCCGGGTGGCCAGTTGGGCTGGGTACCGGCCGCAGGCACGAGACGTTCCATGGAGCTGTATTCGGAAGACCACCGCGCCTGGAGATCCGAAGGTACACTGCCGAGTGCCGCTGCCCGGGAGACGCGATTGGCGTTCTTGCCGAGGGCAATATTCACCTGCCGGGCCAGGTAGAGCAGTTCTTCACACTGGCTGCCACACTGTCCAGCGGACACGATCATCAGCCAGTCCGGGTCAGCTTTATCCGGACCGAAGCGCTCCGCCAGCGGTGTGCCGGAAGCCGTTTCAAGGTTGAGTGTCGATACCGGCGCCACGGGCTGGAGCAGAACGCCGTTGTTGGTGTGACCCGCCGGGTTCAACCAGCCGGTGTAGAACATGATGGTTGCGACAATCATGGGCCCAAAACCGAGCGCAAACAGCAGGAACGCTGTGCGGCGGCCCCGACGGGCCTGTTCCGGGGTTGGCCCTTCGTTCTTTTCCTGGTCGGATATCCGGTTAGCCATTGTCATTGTCATTATTGGCTCCTGTCTTTCGATAACTCGCCACTACCGTCAATATAGTCAGCGCCACGGCCAGCGCAAACCACTGCGTGGCATATCCGTAATGGGTTTGTGGTCCCATCATGTCTGGCTCCCAATCCGCCTGGTAAGCCCCCGGCTGGCGCTCCCCTGAAAGTCGTACGATTTTGCCGGGAAGTTCCGGGATCTCCTGCCGCGCAGCCCGCTCAGAGAGACTTTGTACCCGCCGGGGCCATTGACCCTCTGCCTCCGGCTGATCCATCAGGACTGGGGGTACCGGGTAGTCGCTGATCCGGCCTTCCAGCGTGAAAATGCCTTCAGGCGTTGCCAGTTCCGGAAGCTGGTCCCGGGTGCGCGGTGCCGGAACCCAACCGCGATTAACCACCACCGGCGGCCCTTCCAGAGGACGAAACTCTGTCAGGACTTCATAACCCGGGATGCCATCACGGGTCCGGTTGTCCAGCAGCCAGTTTCGGCTTCCGTACATACCCGTCAGTGTCAGAGGCCGACCACGGGTCAGATCACCGGACACCATGTCCTGCCAGGCCCGGCTTTCAGCTTCCTGCTGCCACTGGTTCAGCAGAAGCTGTTTTTCTTCCGCCCGATTCAGCTGCCAGACACCGAGGCCTATAAGTATGGGCAGGAAGACGCCGCTGAAGACCAGCAACCGCCAGTCAAACTGCCATTGACGGTGTTGGCCCTGCGAATCAGACATGCTCTGCTATAGTGACCTCAGCAAGACCGGAACCTTTTCCGCCCCATACATTCACAACACCCATAGAAACAGGAGCTCTCATGCTCAAGGCCGTAATCGTTTTTCTGATGCTTGCCGTTGTGGTGAGCCTGTTCAGTGGCCTGTTCTTTCTTATCAAGGATGGCGGCAAAACCCATCGGGTCGTGAACTCTCTGGCGGTGCGGGTCGCGCTTAGCATACTGCTCCTGGCGATCATTCTGATCGCGCTTTGGCAGGGCGCCCTGACACTTAACCCGACGCCCTGATCCTTGAACCTCAAATAATGTAAACAAAAACAAACAGGCCAAGCCAGACAACATCCACGAAGTGCCAGTACCAGGCCGCCGCCTCAAAGCCAAAATGCTTCTCGGCCGTAAAGTGTCCCTTGTTGATGCGTACAAGCATGATGATCAGCATCAACGAACCCAGCATCACATGGGCGCCATGGAAGCCCGTCAGCATGAAGAATGTGCTGCCGTATATGCCGGAACTGAGGGTCAGATCCAGATCCTGATAGGCGTGCATGTACTCGTAGCCCTGTACGAACAGGAAGACCAGTGCAAGAGCAATGGTTATCGCCAGCCAGAGCTTGGTTTTCGCCCGGTTACCCACTTTCAGGGCATGGTGAGCCACCGTAATCGTGAATGACGAGGTGACCAGCAGAATGGTGTTCATCAACGGCAGGCCCCAGGCGCTAATGACTTCCTTGGGGCCAGGGTAGGCTTCAGGATTGGGGTTGTTGATCAGTGGCCAGTTGGCCGAAAACCCCTCCCACAACATGTTCGTGCTGCCTTTGTCGCCCTCACCGCCAAGCCAGGGCACAACGAACACGCGAACGTAGAAGAGGGCGCCGAAAAACGCCGCAAAAAACATTACCTCTGAGAAGATGAACCAACTCATGCCCCAGCGGAACGAGCGGTCCATCTGTTCGCTGTACAACCCAGCCCGGCTCTCTTTAATGACGTTTCCGAACCAGCCAAACAGCATATACGCCATGATCAGGGCGCCAATCAGGAACATGATCCAGGCGCCTGTCGTGCTCTCACCCTGCTTGCCATTGACCATGATGGCGGCCACCCCGTAGAGGGTCACCCCAAGGCCAACGGTCGCTATGATGGGCCACTTGCTTTGTTCCGGAACGTAATAGGTCTGGTTTTCCGCCATGACAGTCTCCGATGGCTTATCCGTTATCGTTTGTTGTTGTGTCTTTCCGGGAAGTTTGCGTTACCGCCGGCTGCTTGCCCTGGTCATACAGCGTGTAGGACAGCGTGAGCTTGGTGATGTGCTCGGGCAGGTCCTTGTCGACGATGAAAATGAGCGGCATTTCGGTGCTTTCACCGGCCTCAAGCGGTTGCTGGTTGAAGCAGAAGCACTCGGTCTTGTGGAAGTACAGTGTGCCTTCCGAAGGTGCCAGGCTTGGGACCGCCTGCCCGACCATGGCCTCGGTTGTCGGATTTTCCGCATAGAAGTTCACCGTGGTCGGCTCCCCGGGATGCACCTCCACGGAACGCACGACCGGGCGAAACTTCCAGGTCATCCCCGGGCCATTGGACGCAAGAAACTGGACTTTCACCGTGCGGGTCATATCCGCTTCGGCCACCTCGGTGGACTCGTACCGGCCACCGGTCTTGCCGTTGATCCCGGTAATCTCGCAGAACACGTCGTACAGGGGCACCATGGCAAACCCGAAGGCAAACATGCCGACAACGCCGGCCAGGCACCAGCCCACCACCCGGGCATTGCCCCGGGGTGCGCCTGAGTTGTTCACCTGTTGGTCTGTCATGGGCCCGCGCTCCGGTTACTTCACTTCCGGGGGAGTGGCAAACGTGTGGTATGGCGCCGGTGAGGACACAGTCCACTCAAGGCCTTCAGCGCCATCCCAGGGCTTGGCAGGAGCCTCCTTGCCACCCTTGATGCACTTGACCACGATCAACAGGAACAACAGCTGTGTGGCACCGAACATGAAGGCACCAACGCTGGAAACCATGTTGAAGTCCGCAAACTGGAGTGCGTAGTCGGGAATACGGCGCGGCATGCCCGCCAGGCCCAGGAAGTGCATCGGGAAGAAGGCCAGGTTCATACCGATAAACGACAGCCAGAAATGGGTCTTGGCCAGGGTTTCGTCATACATGTGGCCGGTCCACTTGGGCAGCCAGAAGTAGGCGGAAGCAAAGATCCCGAAGATCGCACCCGGTACCAGTACATAGTGGAAGTGGGCAACCACGAAGTAGGTATCGTGGTACTGGAAGTCAGCCGGCGCGATGGCCAGCATCAGGCCGGAGAAACCACCGATGGTGAACAGGATCACGAAGGCCACCGCAAACAGCATGGGCGCCTCAAAGGTAAGAGAACCCCGGAACATGGTGGCCACCCAGTTGAACACCTTCACCCCGGTCGGTACCGCAATCAGCATGGTGGCGTACATGAAGAACAGCTGACCCACGATGGGAATACCCACGGTGAACATATGGTGCGCCCAGACCACGAAGGAAAGCAGGGCGATGGCGCCCACCGCATAGACCATGGAGGCGTAGCCAAACAGCGGCTTTCGGGAGAACGCCGGGATTATGTGGGAAACCGCCCCGAAGGCCGGCAGGATCATGATGTACACCTCGGGATGCCCGAAGAACCAGAACACATGCTGGAACAGCACCGGGTCACCGCCGCCGGAGGCGTCAAAGAAGCTGGTGCCAAAGTTGATGTCCATCAGCATCATGGTGACCACCCCGGCCAGTACCGGCATTACGGCGATCAACAGGAACGCGGTGATCAGCCAGGTCCAGACGAACAGGGGCATTTTCATCAGGGTCATGCCCGGCGCCCGCAGGTTCAGGATGGTGGCGATCACGTTGATGGCGCCCATGATCGAGGAAATACCCATGATATGGACGGCAAAAATGAAGAAGGTGGTACTGGGCGGCCCATAGGTCGTCGACAGGGGCGCGTAGAAGGTCCAGCCGAAGTTGGGCGCACCACCTTCCATGAACAGCGTGGAGACCAGGATCAGGAAGGCGCAGGGCAGCAGCCAGAAGCTCCAGTTGTTCATCCGCGGCAGTGCCATGTCGGGCGCCCCGATCATCAGAGGCAACATCCAGTTGGCCAGGCCCACAAAGGCCGGCATGACCGCACCGAAGACCATGATCAGGCCATGCATGGTGGTCATCTGGTTGAAGAACTCGGGCTGCACAATCTGCAGACCGGGCTGGAACAGCTCTGCCCGAATGACCATGGCCATGGTTCCGCCCAGAAGGAACATGGCGAAACTGAATATCAGGTACATGGTCCCGATATCCTTGTGGTTCGTGGTCAGCAGCCAGCGGCTGATGCCTTTGGCCGGGCCGTGATGATGATCCTGGGCGTGGGTATCTGCAACCGCACTCATGAAAACCCCCGTTACCGCCATTTATTGTGGCTGGTGATATCTGTTATCTGGCGATGATTACTGCTGGTTCTTGTAATCAAAAATTTCTTTCGGAGTGACCATTTCACCGGTGTTGTTACCCCAGGCGTTCCGCTCGTAGGTAATCACCGCCGCCAGGTCCACTTCGCTCAGCTGGTTGCCGAAAGCCTGCATTGACGTTCCGGACTTGCCGTTCACCACAATGTCGATGTGGGCCGCCATGTCCTGGGTTGCAATAGGGCTGCCCTTCAGCGCGGGGAAGGCCGGCGGAGCACCGCTGCCATCCGCCTGGTGACAGGCGGCGCAGGCGGTCTGGTAGGCTTTTTCGCCGCGCTCCATCAGCTCGGCCATGGTCCAGTCTTTCTGGGTCAGCTGGCGTTCACGTTCGGCCGCTTCTTTCTTTTCGGCAACCCAGGCGTTGTACTCCTCCTCGGGAACCGCCTCGACAACGACCGGCATGAAGCCATGGTCCTTGCCGCAAAGCTCGGTGCACTGACCGCGATAGATACCGGGCTCGTCCACACGGGTCCAGGTCTCGTTGATAAAGCCGGGAATGGCATCCTTCTTGACGCCGAAATCCGGCACCCACCAGGAGTGGATAACATCGTTGGCCGTCAACAGGAAGCGCACCTTCTTGCCCACCGGAATCACCAGCGGGTTGTCCACCTCCAGCAGGTAATTCTCGCCCTTGGCCTGACGGTTCTCGATCTGATCCCGTGGTGTGGAGAGGTTGGAGAAGTAGCCAAAATCCTCATTAATGTATTCGTATTGCCACTTCCACTGATAGCCGGTGACCTTGATATCCACTTCCGATTCCGTGGTGTCATACATATCGACCAGGGTCGCCGTGGCAGGAATCGCCATAACAACCAGAATGACAAAAGGTATGATGGTCCAGAGAATCTCGACCAGGGTATTTTCGTGGAAGTTGGCCGGTTTGGCGCCCTGGGATTTTCGATGGGCAAAAATAGACCAGAACATGACTCCGAAAACCACGACGCCAATGACGACGCAGATCCAGAGTATGGTCATGTGAAGGCTGAAAATTTCATTACTGGTGCCGGTCACCCCCGGGGTCATGTTCAGTGTCCAGTCCGCCATGGACCAGGCGGGGAACATCAGACCGCCTAAAAGGGCACCTGCCCGCTGAGCGTGCACGCGCATACTGTGTCTCCACAGAGTGTTATTCTTGTCGGATTTTGCGTTATCCCACCGGTATCACTGGCGCTCGCATACACCAGAAAAACCAGAGTGGAAGCCTGCTTACGGATACCTCAGATTCGAGTATAGACACAGATCAAAAAAAGACTAAAAAATCGGCTAAATCCAAAAAAGCTAACCACGGAATTTTAAGACTTAAAAAGAATATGACTTTTAACCTCCCGGCGACCGACCGGCGACTATGGGCTTTGGCCTGGCCGTTGATGCTCACCAATCTCACTGTGCCTCTGCTGGGACTGGTGGACACTGCCGTGCTCGGGCATCTGGAAAGCCCCGAATATCTGGGCGCCGTTGCCGTGGGCGCCAATCTGTTCAGCATCCTGTACTGGACCTTTGGCTTCATGCGGATGGGCACGACCGGCCTGGCGGCCCAGGCATGGGGCAAGCGCGACAGCTTCAGCCAGGTGGCTCTACTGCTGCGCTCGGTCTTGCTGGCAACGGGGATTGGCGTGCTGCTGATTCTGTGTCACCAGCCGCTGATCCAGACAGGTCTGACCCTTATGAATCCCAGTCAGGGCGTTACCGAGCTGGCGGCCGAGTATGCAGCTATCCGGATCTGGAGCGCGCCGGCCGTTCTGTGCCAGTACACGCTGGTTGGCTGGCTGATCGGCACCCAGTTTCCCCGGGGCCCCATGATCATGCTGATTGCCGCCAACGGCCTGAACATCGTGCTGGATATACTCTTCGTTACCGTGCTGGGCTGGAACAGCAGAGGCGTGGCCATCGCCACGGTGATTGCCGAGTACGGTGCCGCCACGATCGGATTCCTGATCGTGTTGAGTCGGATGCCTGAAGGCCAGACACTCACCCGCGCCCTGTTCGGCAAACTGGAGGATTACCTGAAGATCCTCCGGGTGAATCGCTACATCATGGTTCGCACCATCGCCCTGTTGCTGGTGCTGGCATTCTTTACCGCCCAGGGTGCCCGCCAGGGCGACACCATCCTGGCGGCAAACGCGGTTCTGATCACCTTTCTGCTACTCATATCGAACGCCCTGGACGGTTTCGCCAATGCCGCCGAGGCGCTGATTGGCGAAGCCGTGGGAAAAGGCAGCCGACGCCAGTTCCGGGTGGTCTTCCGCAGTGCCCTGAGATGGTCACTCTGGGGCGCCCTGTTGCTCACCATTGTTTTTGTGGCCGGCGGACATTGGCTGATCTCGCTGCTTACCGGTATCGAAGAGGTCAGAGCCACCGCCTGGCGTTACCTGCCCTGGTTATGGCTGCTACCGTTTGCCGCAGTCTGGGGTTTCCTTCTGGACGGGGTGTTCATCGGAGCCACCCGGACCCGGGACATGCAGAACACCATGCTGTTCTCGGCCCTGGCCGTGTTTGCACCGGCGTGGTGGCTGACCACAGGCTGGGGCAATCACGGGCTCTGGTTCGCGCTGATTTCCCTGATGGTGGCGCGGGCCGTGAGCATGGGCTGGCTCTGCTGGTCCCACACCCGTCATGGCCGGTGGTTCGAGAGCCAGTGACGCAGATTCAATCTGTAACATTACGGCCGTGTATTTTCGCAATGGCGGAAAAGCAGGTGGAAAAATCTCGGCTACACTTGTCTGGACAGGCAGGCACGTTGTGGTAGCCAGCCCTCCTCTCCTGCCCGGGAACTCGTTGCTATCAGTTGCTAACAACGGGAGGCGCCTTGCGACCTCAATTCGTTCAGACATCGGCATCTCCTGAAATGACACCACAGGTAGTCCTAGAGATTATTGACCAGGCGCGGCGCAAGGAGGCCCGCTCCGGAACCTTCCTCCGGCAACTCCACGAAAAGGTTGCCGCGCTGCCGTCTGCGGTCACTATCGAGGGCTACCAACCCGCCACCTGCCTGTTCCAGTTTGTGGTTGAATACATCGAAATGGCTCCACGTCTGATCGAGTGCGTGGAGGCCTGTGCCCGTGAAGCGGGCAAAGCCGATCTGTTCGAACCATTCGTGAATGCCGCGATCCGGTATTTCACCCAGCCGTCGGCACTTCTTGTTCGCTATGACGGTCTCGATGGCCTGCTGATTCGTGCCTATCTATGCCATCGGCTGATGGAAGAGATGTACGAAAACAACCGGTGCACGAGAGCCAGCGAAATCGTGGATATAGAGGCAACTCGTGCTAACCTGCTGGCCCATCAGCTGATAGGCGAGCCCTTTGCCAATGAGCTGGACGACTCCATCACCGTAACCGTGTTGCAGATAGCAGGCACGCCGGACTACTACGAACTGAACCTCGACCCGTTTGTCGAGCAAGTGAACAACGCCGCCTGGGACTGGATGCGGCATTACTGGGAAAATCTGTTGGTAAGGAATCACATTCGATTTTCCCTCGGTTCCGGCCTGGCCTGACAGGTTCAGAGGTTTAATGAGAGTATCAGCGATTGCAGTAGTGGCGGGCCTGTTGATGTCTGCCATGGCGGTGGCAGCCAACGCGTACGAGCTGTCCCTGACCGTCACCCTGGATGGCAGCACCGAGCCCGTGGCCAATGCCGTGGTTTCCATAAAAGACGGGCGCAAGCCCGAGCCGCTTTCCACCGAAATTTACCAGCAGGATCGCGCCTTCCATCCGCAGGTTCTGGTGGTCCCCGTCGGCTCAAGCGTGGATTTTCCGAACCGCGACAACACCCAGCATCACGTCTATTCGTTCTCGCCGGCCAAAACCTTCAACATCGAACTCTACGCTGACCGTCCGGCAGCGCCCATCGTTTTCGATGAACCAGGCATTGTTGAACTGGGGTGCAACATTCACGATCACATGCAGGGCTTTGTGGTGGTCACCGATACCGCCGCCACAGGGCGGACGGATTCCTCTGGCAAGGTCACCCTGTCCATCGCACCTCAGAGTACCGAAGGCGGGCAGAACAAGGTGGCAATTGATATCTGGCACCCACGATTGCCAGATAACACCCGCCCGGTCACCCGCGAGATCGAACTTGGCACCGGGCGGGCAATGGTAACCCTCAACCTTGAGCCCGAACCTGCCGCAGAAAGTTCACTGGACCGTCTTCAGCAACGCTTCCGGGAGCTTTGATGGGTTTGGCGTCTCGTCTCGGATTCCGCGGCCGACTGATTGCCGCCATGATTTCACTGGTGGCCCTGGTCAGTCTGGTGATCGTGGCCCTGCTGATGGTGTACCTGTTCGAGGATGAAAAAAGCCGGGCCCTCGAGCAACTGGCCATCGGTGAGCGGCTGACCAACGAAGTCATTGACCGGCGCACCGAGCTGGAACTGTCCCGGCTCAGCGTCGTGGTTCAGGATTTCGGCTTTCGCTCCGCCATTGCCAGCCGCGACCCGGCAACCATCGACAGCGCCCTGGAAAACCACAGCGGCAGGGTGGGCGCCGACTTTGCACTCTTGCTCGACAGTCAGGGGGAACCCCTGGCCTCAACCCTGCAACGACCTTTTCCTGAAATAGCTTCGGAACAGCTGGTAAACGCCCGCCGCAACGGTTTTACCCGGGCACTGAGGGCCATTGACGGCCGGGGCTTTGAGGTTCTGGTAATCCCGATCGAGGCGCCCGGTCTGCGGGCCTGGCTGGTTACCGGTTTCGCCATGGACCAAGCCCTGGCCGAAGTAATCGCCCGGCTCAGTGGGACTTCGGTGATTTTCCGGGCAAGATCGGACCAGACAGGCAGCCTGAGCAGTTTTGCTGCCACCACCCGTATCGATGACAACCTGGAACAGGAACTCGCCGGCGCCTCCGGTGGCGCCAATTTTATCGAAAGCGCCGGCTATTTCACCCGCATTATCAACCTGGGCAAATCCGAGCCCGCCGCCATTCAGGCGGTGCTGCTGATCAGTCGTGATGCCACGCTCCAGAACTACTACCAACGGGCGGTGGAGATTTCCCTGCTGGTGACCGCCATCCTGATTTTCGCCATTCTGCTTGCGCTGGTTATTGCCCGGAACCTCGGGCGCCCGGTGTTGCAACTGGCAAGCTACGCACGGGCCATCGGCGAGGGTACTACGCCCCAGGCACCGGCAATCCGGGCTGGCGGCGAACTGACCCAGCTCCGAAACGCCCTGCGCGATATGCTGTCTGGCCTTCGGGAACGGGAAGCCCAGATCCGGTATGCAGCAACCCATGATGATGTCACCGGGCTGAAGAACCGTAACGCCCTGATGCAGGAGGCCGCCGACCTTTTTGATAGCCGCGGCCGGGGCACCCTGGTGGGCATCCGGCTGAACGACCTCTCCGACATCAACGATACCCTGGGTCTGGAGTTCGGTGACAAAGTCCTGATTGGCATTGCCAGGCGACTACAGCAGGCACTCCCGGATGCCCGTATCCTCGCCCGCACCGGCGGTGGGGAGTTCCTGGCCCTGATTCCTTCACTGCCACCAAGGGAGGGCAACCACAGGATCCGGGAACTTCACGACCTTATCGAATCCCCGTTGCAGGTGGACCAGACTCCCTTCTCCCTCCGGGTCACCGTCGTCACCATGGAACTGCCGGAAGATGCCTCTGATACCGATGCCCTACGACGGAGGCTCAACCTTACCTTCGAGCAGGCCGAGGCCCACCCCGAAGCCTTCACCCGCTACAAGCCCGGGCAGGATGAAAGTCATCTCCGGGAACTGAAGCTGGTTACCGATCTGCACACCGCAATCCTGGATAACGGCTTGCACATGAACTACCAGCCCAAACTGAACAGCCAGACCGGCGAGCTGGTGCAGGTGGAGGCCCTGGTGCGATGGGTTCACCCCGAGCTGGGTTTTATCTCCCCGGAAGAGTTCATCTTTCTTGCCGAACAGTCCGGGCAGATCCACGATCTGACAGCCCATATCCTCCAGCGGGTGGCCAGCGATGCCCGGCGATGGCATGAGCAGGGTGTTGACGCAGGGGTGGCCATCAACCTGTCCGCCATGGACCTCACCTGGTCCGCTCTGACCAGACATATCGAGGAAACCTTTCACGACTGGCATCACGGCCTGGAGCAGGTCACTCTGGAAGTCACTGAAAGTGCCCTGATGGAAGATCCTGAAGAAGCCATGGCCACCCTGAACCGGCTCCGGGAGCTGGGCGTGACCTTGTCGGTAGACGATTTCGGTACCGGTTATTCCTCGTTGTCCCAGTTGCGCAAGCTTCCGGTACAGGAGCTGAAAATCGACAAATCGTTCGTACTGAGACTGGATTCCGAGCCCCAGGACCAGTTGATCGTGAAGTCCACCATCGATATGGCCCACGGCCTGGGGCTGAAAGTCGTGGCCGAAGGCATCGAGAACCTGGAGGCCTGGCGCCTTCTTCAAAACTGGGGCTGCAACCTGGGCCAGGGCTTTTATCTGAGCCGTCCGGTCGCACCGGAGGACCTGCCGGAGACAGCCCGTTCCCTGGCTGACCGCCGCAACGAATTGACCCAAACCAACCCGGAGTATTCAGAATGACAGCTAGACGTCTGATGGCCCTATCCCTGGCGCTGCTGATAGCACCCGCCGCCATGGCCGACATCGGCAGCCGGATCTGGGCCACAGGAGGCGTTACTACCATAGAGGGCAGTGCCGGCGGCGGCCTGGTGCCCTGGGCCCTGCTGGGAAGTTACGCCAGCGACGAAGAGTGGGGCGGCACCCTGGCCCTGAGCCGGGCCGAAGTGGACGATTACTCGCTTTCGGTGACCGGCGCCGGGCTGAACTGGAATAACCGTCTGGAAATCACGATCGCCCGCCAGACCCTGGATCTGGACAGCCTGGTGTTTACCCTCAAAGACGGCTTCGGCCTTGAGCAGGACGAACTGAACCAGGACATTTTTGGCGCCAAGGTGCGGCTCGCCGGTGATGTGCTTTACACTCCCTGGGGCCAGTGGTCTGCGGGCATTCAGTACAAGCGCCAGCGGGATTTCACCGTGCCCTCGGCAATCGGCGCCCGGGATGACAGTGGCACCGATGTTTATGTCAGTGGCAGCAAGCTGTTCTTCGCCGCGGTAATGGAGCGCAACCTGCTGGTTAACCTGACCGCGCGGGCAACACGGGCCAATCAGGGCGGGCTGCTGGGCTTTGGCGGTGACCGAAACAACAGCCATGAGCTGATGATGGAGGGCAGCGTCGGGCTTTTCCTCAACCGTCAGTGGCTGGTGGGCGCCGAATACCGGCAGAAACCGGACAATCTCGGCTTTGCCGTCGAGGATGACTGGTGGGATGTGTTCGTCGCCTGGGTTCCGGACCGCCGCCTGGCGGTCACCGGCGCTCTGGTCAACCTGGGTGACGTGGCCACGCTGGAAGATCAGCAAGGTCTGTATCTTTCGCTGCAGGGGAGTTTCTGATCATGGCAAAACGGAACCTCAAGCTTCTGATCACCAGCCTGCTGCTCGGGGTGGCAATGATTCTGGGCGGCTGCCAGAGTATGAGCAGCCAACCTGATGCATCCCTGTATCAGCAACTGGGTGAACGGGAAGGCATCGCCAACGTGGTGGAAGACCTGCTGTACCTGATCGTCGAGGACGATCGCATCAACCAGCAGTTTAAGGGCATGGATGTGGCCCAGTTCCACCACAACCTGACGGACCAGCTGTGCGAACTCAGTGGTGGGCCCTGCACCTACACCGGACGGGAGATGCGCGAACTCCACGCCGACATGGCCATCACCGACACCCAGTTCAATGCCCTGGCCGAGAACCTGATCCTGGCGATGGAACAGAACGACATTCCCACGGGCGCCCAGAACCGGCTGATCAAGCAGCTGCTGCCGCTGTACCCTGACATTCGCAATCTATAAACGGAGAACCATACCTTGCTCGAAAACGCTGATCTGGGAAAACTGATTATCCGCCTGACCCTGGGTGGCCTGATGCTGTTCCATGGCATAGCGAAACTGCTCAACGGCATCGGTTTTATTGAAGGCGAGCTGGCCAGCCACGGGCTGCCGACCTTCCTGGCCTACGGCGTGTATGTGGGCGAAATAATTGCGCCGCTGATGGTCATCCTTGGCTATCAGACCCGGATCGGTGCGTTGCTGATTATTTTCAACATGCTCTTTGCCATCATCCTGGTTCATGGCAACGAACTCCTCAGCCTTGGACGCAGCGGCGGCTGGGCGCTGGAGCTGCAGGGCTTCTTCCTGTTTACGGCGGTGGCAGTGATCTTCCTCGGACCGGGGCGGTACAAGCTGAAGAACTGAAAAATCCGGGGGACTTCAGGTGCCGGGCACAGTCGCTGGCCTGAAGTCCCTGGCCACCATAACCCGGTTACGGCCGGACTCCTTGGCGGCGTACAGTGCCTCATCGGCCTGACGGATCAGCTCCTGGGGCTCCATGTCCGAGTCTGGTACCAGGCAGGCAACGCCCACGCTGATGGTAAGGCTGACTGGCGCCACCCCCTCGCCGGCATGGACCTGGGCACGGGCCACCGCCAGACGCACTCGCTCGGCAACCCGAACCGCACCCTCTTCCGGCGTCGCCGGCAGCAGGATGCTGAATTCCTCGCCGCCGTAGCGAGCCAGCAGATCGCCGGACCGCTGGACTTCTGCGGCGCAAAGAGCGGCGACCTCGGTCAGACAATCGTCGCCAACCAGGTGCCCCAGCTCATCGTTTACCCGCTTGAAGTGATCAATATCCAGTAGCAACAGGCTCAGCGGATGACCGTGTCGCTGGGCCCGCTTCCATTCATCCTGCAGTTTTTCATCAAACCGTCGACGGTTAGCCACGTGGGTCAGCCCGTCGGTGAGGCTGATTGCCCTGAGCTGCTCGTTGGCCCGTTCCAGTTCGTCGGTACGCTCCTGAACCCGCAGCTCTAGAGTCAGGTTGGCCTGCTGCTGGATTGCCAGCGCCTGTTCCTGCGCCTCATGGCGTTTGCGACGCTCGAGATTGATCCGATAGGCAAGGGCAAAGGACAGCAGAACGACCTCCAGCGCCACGCCGATTTGAGGCATGAACTCGGTGAGGAAGCTGCGAGGCATGAAACCGAGTTTGCTGACCGCCAGAATCAGGTGGCCAATCAAAAGCGGCGTCCAGGCCAACACGTAGAAGCCGCCAAGAACCTGGCCCTTGCGCCAGACCAGAAAACCGATGAGCCAGGCCGCTGGCGTAACCACTGCCGCAATGCCGCTAACCAGCACGATACCCGTCTGATAGCTGCCAAACAGACCGAAAACGAGGCAGGCAAATACCACTGTCAGAACCCACTGCAGGAACCGGTAGCTTTTCAGGCTGTAATGCCGAATGTTCAGGAAACGTATGGCGAAAATAATGGCGGAGAAGAGGGCAGCACAGATAACCGGAATGGTGAAATACTGGTTGATACCAGGGGCATTTGGCCAAAGCCACTGGAACAGCAGGCCATTGAAGTTGAGCTGAACCAGCCCGGTGAACACTACGGTCAACACGTACCAGAGGTAGGTGGAGTGGCGCACGATGACGAACAGAAAGAGATTATAGAGCGCCATCGCAATGATGATGCCCAGAAACATCGTCTGCCACCCGTAGGAAAACTGCTCATTGGCGAGGAATTCGGCCGAGGGTGTCACTTCGACCGGAATCTGGACGGATCCGAGCGTTTTTACCCGAACGAAAGCCGTGACCGGCTCGGTATTCGACGGCACCAGGAAGACAAAGTTGCGATGGTGGATCGGGCGACTCTTGAACGGCAGGGTGTCACCGGTATGGTGGGTCTGGATCAGCTCACCATTGAGCACCCAGTGCACAGACACCTCATCCAGCAACGGATAGCCGATCTCCATCACCCGGTTCGCAGGTTCTGGGGGAATCTCGATTTTTAGCCAGAAACTGCCATCGCTGAAACCGCGATTGAACACCTCGCTGGAGCCGGATCTCTGCCACTCGCTGGGCGGCAGGGCGCGAACGTCTTCCAGTGCCAATTCATCAGCGGGCGCTTCCAGCCAGTCGAATGCAACGGGAGCGGCCTGAACAGGCACGCTGGCCAGACATGCCAGCGAGAATACAATGAGAAGGACGCAGTATAACTGCCGCACCATAGCTGTTTCCGGTTTCCGGGCCCGTCCTGGTGTTCTACACTTTCAGGCCCTGACTGAGTCGTACGCATCCCTGCAATTTTTCCAGTTTAGACGGTTGCGAATGCTACGTCCTCCGTAACGACAGGGCCAGCATAGACCGAATCCATTGAGGCCAATAATGACCGAACGCAAGAACGAGATACGTCCGGGGAAATACCGACACTACAAGGGCAAGGATTATGAAGTCCTCGGCGTTGCCCGGCACAGTGAAACCGAAGAGCAGATGGTGGTGTACCGCTGCCTCTACGGTGACTTCAGCCTCTGGGTGCGTCCTCTGACCATGTTCCGGGAAACCGTCGAAGTCGCCGGTGAGCAGGTGCCCCGCTTCGCCCGCCTTGACGAAGCCTGACCGTTACACAACCACTTTGACTACCGCGCCCATTTCCTGCACATTACCGCGCTTTTCATGATGCCGGCCCTCACAAGGGGCCGGAAAGACCATTAATTCCTACCCGGAGTTTTGCCATGAATGCCGTTGTCGCTGCGGTTGCCATCATGCTCGTCCTGAGTTTGTGCCGCATCCACGTTGTTGTTGCCCTGATTATCGGCGCCGTGTCCGGCGGCCTGATTGCGGGATTGTCCCTGGAAGCCACCATCGAAGCCTTCAATAACGGCCTTGGCGGCGGTGCTACCGTGGCACTGTCCTATGCCACCCTCGGCGCTTTTGCTGTTGCCATCGGCAAATCCGGGTTGGCCCACGCCCTGGCCGACAAGGCTCTTGCCCTGGTCGGCCGCCAGGAAGAAGGTGCCGCCGTAAACGGCGTCCGCTTCCTGATCATCGGTCTGCTGCTGGCCATTGCCATCTCGTCCCAGAACATCCTGCCGATCCATATTGCCTTTATACCGCTGGTGGTGCCGCCCCTGCTGTACGTGATGGCCAAGCTGAACATGGACCGCCGCCTGGTCGCCTGCGTGCTGACCTTCGGCCTGATCACCCCCTACATGTTCCTGCCGGTCGGCTTTGGCGGCATTTACCTGAATGAAATCCTGCTGGCCAAGATCAACGCCAATGGCGTCGATGCTTCCGGCCTGAGCGTCATGAAAGCCATGGCCCTGCCGGCATTGGGCATGCTTTGCGGCCTGCTGATTGCGGTCTTTTTCAGCTACCGCGGTGGTCGCAGCTACAATCTGGAAACCATCACCAGAGCCGAACGGGTAGACACCAGCTACAGCCCACGCACCCTGGTGATGGCCCTGGCGGCCATTGTTACCGCTTTCGTGGTGCAGCTCTGGCTGGGTTCGATGATCCTGGGCGCCCTGGCCGGTTTCGTACTATTCAACCTGTCCGGGGTGGTGCGCTGGAAAGAGGCCGATGACCTGTTCACCGAGGGTATGAAGATGCTGGCGATGATCGGCTTCATCATGATCGCGGCCTCGGGCTTTGCCGAAGTGATGCGGGAAACCGGCGAGATCGCCACCCTGGTGGACAGTTCCGTGAGCGTTATCGGCGAGAACAAGGCCATGGCCGCCCTGCTGATGCTGGTGGTGGGTCTGCTGATTACCATGGGTATCGGTTCGTCCTTCTCCACCATCCCCATTATCGCCGCCCTGTACGTGCCCCTGGCCCTGCAACTTGGCTTCAGCCCGCTGGCCATCGTGGCCCTGGTCGGCACCGCCGGCGCCCTGGGCGATGCCGGCTCCCCGGCCTCCGACTCCACCCTCGGCCCCACCGCCGGTCTGAACGCCGACGGCCAGCACAACCACATCTGGGATACCGTGGTGCCGACGTTCCTGCACTACAACCTGCCGCTGCTTGGCTTTGGGTGGTTGGCGGCTATGGTTCTCTGAGCTTGGAGTTTGCCGTCCCTTGTAGCCTTCGTGTTGAGGGGAATTGCGAGGGGGCCGGATTATTTTTCCCTTGGAAATGGCAACTCGCTGCGCTCAGACATCAATTTCCGGCGGGAAAAATAATCCGGCCCCCTCACATAAGAACTCACGGATATCGCTGAAAAGACCTTGTCCTAAAGAAATATCTTTTGAGTCAGGTAGAGAGGGTGTGGGTGTGCTTTTCTGGCGGGGAAAAGATGTCTGAGCGAAGCGAGTTGCTTTTCCCCAGAAGAAAAGCATTCCCATGGCCTCTCCGCCCGCAAACCTGCAGGCTAGGAAGAACAGCTTACTCGTCGTCGGCCGAAGACTTGAAGAACACGACCTGCTTGACCGTGTGATCGTCCTCGTTCTTGCGCTTGTTCACCCGGGTCTCGAGCTCCGGATTGGCCGGTTGCTCGGAGTCCGACATCGCGTCGGTGAAGCCACAGGCCACGCATTCGCGAATCTGCTCATCATCGTCGGTGGTGTACATCATGATCTTGTCCATCTCCGCACAGCGGGGACAGACGGCGCCGGCGATAAAGCGTTTTGGACTCGCCATAGTAAAACTCCCGTAAGTTTGGGCAGTGGTTGTCGGGTTACGGCCGTTGGCCTAACCCGACCTACGTTAGTCGGCTCTGTCCTCCCGCCAACATCCTGTAGGTCGGATTAGCAAAGCGTAATCCGACAAAAGCCGTGTAGGTCGGATTAGCGACGCGTAATCCGACACCATTTCGTCTCAGGCAGCCTCATCCGTGATGCCGGTTTGTTTCAGCAGCGCATCCACTTGTGGTTCCCGACCCCGGAAGGCCTTGAAGAGTTCCATGGGCTCCTGCGAACCGCCTTTCTCCAGGATATTGTGGAGGAATGCCTTGCCGGTTTCCGGGTCGAAGATGCCTTTTTCCTCGAATAGGGAGAAGGCATCGGCCGCCAGCACTTCTGCCCACTTGTAGCTGTAATAGCCCGCGGCATAACCACCGGCAAAGATGTGCGAGAAGGAGTTGGGGAAGCGGTTGAATTCCGGGGCTTCCACCACGGCAATCTCGCTACGGACCTTGCGGTGCATGTCCAGCGGGTTGGTGGGCGCTTCATCGGTGAATTCCGCGTGCAGGCGGAAGTCGAACAGGGAGAATTCCAGCTGACGTACCATGGCCATGCCGGACTGGAAGTTCTTGGCCGCCAGCAGTTTCTGCAACAGATCTTCCGGCAGCGGCTCGCCGGTTTCGTGGTGCGAGGCGATCAGGCCTAGGGATTCCGGATTCCAGCACCAGTTTTCCAGGAACTGGCTGGGCAGCTCGACGGCATCCCAGGCGACACCGTTGATGCCGGACACATCCAGCACGTCCACCTGGGTGAGCATGTGATGCAGGCCGTGGCCGAACTCGTGGAAAAGGGTGGTCACTTCGTCGTGGGTCAGCAGCGACGGCTTGCCATTCACCGGCGGTGTGAAGTTGCAGGTCAGGAAGGCCACCGGCAGCTGGAGCTGGCCACGGAGGTTGCGCCAGCGCACCCGACAGTCGGCCATCCAGGCACCGCCACGCTTGCCCTGGCGGGCATAGAGGTCGAGATAGAACCAGGCCAGGGGTTCGCCGTTGCGGCTGATGCAATACGCCGTGGCGTCCTCGTGCCAGGTTTCCACTTCGGGCTTCGCCTCAATCTGTACGTCGAACAGCCTCTCGGCCACACGGAACAGGCCGGGCACCACCTTGTTCACGGGGAACCAGGGGCGCAGGGTTTCCGGGGAGATGTCGTAGCGCTTCTGACGGAGCTTTTCGCTGTAGTAGCCGATATCCCACGCCTGCAGGTCTTCCACGCCGTACTCGTCCTTGGCAAAGGCTTTAAGCTCGGCAAACTCTTTCTCGGCCTGGGGCTTGGACTTGGCCGCCAGCTGGTTCAGGAAGCCCAGCACTTCGTCGCTGCTGCGGGCCATCTTGGTGGCCAGGGAGCGCTCGGCGTAGTTGTCAAAGCCCAGCAATTTGGCCTGGGCATGGCGGCGCTTGAGGATTTCCGCCATCACCGGGGTGTTGTCCCACTGGCCGGCATCCGGGCCCTGGTCGGAGGCGCGGGTAACAAACGCCTCGTACACTTCGCGACGCAGGTCCCGGTTGTCGCAGTAGGTCATTACCGGGTAGAAGCTGGGAAAATCCAGGGTGATCACATAGCCGTCCAGCTCTTTCTGTCTGGCCGCCTGTTTGGCGCTCTCGATCGCGGTTTCGGGGACGCCGGCGAGTTCATCCACATCGGTGATGTGTTTGTACCAGTGCTGGGTAGCGTCCAGCACGTTGTCGCTGAACTTGTTGGACAGCTCTGAAAGCTCCCGGGACAATTCGGCGTACTGCTTTTTCTTGTCTTCCGGCAGGTCCACACCGCCCAGATGGAAATCCCGCAGGGTGTTTTCCACGGACTTGCGCTGGGCTTCGTTCAGGTTCTTGAAATCGTCTCGCTCGGCCAGCTTCTTCCAGGCGTTGCAGAGGGCCGCATTCTGGCTCACCTCGGTACTGTACTCGGTGAGCTTTTCGAGGCAGTTCTTGTACACCTTGCGCAGTTCGTCGTTGTTCATAACGCCGTTCAGGTGTGAAATCACCGACCAGGCATTGCTCAGTTTGTCGTCCAGGGCCTGCATCGGCTGGGCAAGGGTTTCCCAGGTGGGCTCTTCCTGCTCGGCCAGCTGGCTGATCTTCATCCGGTTTTCACTGAGAATCTGGTCGATTGCCGTTTCCATGTGCTCGGTGCGGACATGGTCGAACTTCGGCAACAGGTCGTCAGTCAGTAGCGGGTTATTCATAGGTCCCCTTCTCAGCTAGTCGAATCTTGGGTAGTTTGATCTATTGAACCCTTGGGGCTGGCACCTGTGGGAGAGTCCGTTCCAAAACACGCTCCTTGCGGCACATCCCTGTGGCGCTTGGCTGTCGCCATCCATGGCGACAGACAGTTTTGGAACGGACTCTCCCACAGGCGCCCCGGGCCTACGGGTAAATTCTCAACAGGTACTATGTAATGACGAATATACGTTCACACAAGGGTAACGCGCCACATTTTGGGGAACGGGCGTGGGTCGATCCAAGTGCGGTGGTGATTGGCAATGTTAAAACCGGCGATGATGTTTCCATATGGCCGATGACCGTGGTGCGGGGCGATATGCATCAGATTCGCATTGGCCACCGCTGCAGCATCCAGGATGGCTCAGTTCTGCACATCACTCACGCCAGTGACTACAACCCCGGCGGTTATCCGCTCACCATTGGCGACGATGTTACGGTGGGCCACAAGGCGTTGCTGCATGGCTGCACCGTCGGCAGCCGTGTGCTGGTGGGCATGGGCTGCATCATTATGGATGGGGCCGTGGTGGAAGATGAGGTGATTGTTGCAGCAGGCTGTCTGGTGCCGCCCGGTAAGACCCTGGAATCCGGGCATCTCTATGTGGGATCGCCCTGCAAAAAAGCCCGGGCGCTGACCGATAAGGAGCGGGGGTTCTTCAAGTACACCGCCGCCAACTACGTCCGCCTGAAGGATGAATATCTTAACGATCAGTAAACCAGTGGTCTGAAGTCTGAGCGGTAGCCGTATGTTTCGGGGTAATCCCGCATCCCGGAGATCCTTGTGGATACATTGGACGAACCGTTTGACAGAGCATTGCTGTACCTGCGCGCCGCAGGCCATGAGACCGGTCCGGAAACCCGGGCACGATTGCACGGCATGCTGCGGGCGAACAGGGCCGGAAATCCGGCCTTGAGTAACGGGCAATTGCTGGAGCTATTGCCCCACTGGTTTGCCCTGCCCGATCCCCATCCGGTTCGCCATCTGCCACCCATCACGCGGGCCAGTATCGGGTATCCCCGTGAATAGTGCCGGGTCCTGGCGCCCGATTGCTTTGCGGCGGCGCTTCCTGCTTGTTTTCCTTGTGGCCACACAAACCCTGGCCGGCATGTTTCTGTTTGCCCAGACCGTTCCGGATCAGGCCGCCACGGGAACAACGGCCACAGTACTGACGGTTTTCGGGGTGCTGTTTGCCTGGATTGGCGTGGGTTTCTGGACCGCGGTTTTCGGATTCGTCGCGCTTCGTTTCGGGGGCGACCCCTTGAGCGTATCCAGCCGTGTCAGGCCCAGTGGGGCCGCCGCGCCGCTCTCTGCCCCAACCGCGGTGGTGATGCCCATCTGCCATGAACCGGTTCAGCACACCTTCAATGGTTTGAAGGGGATCATCCAGGATCTTGAGCAACAGGGACACGCGGGCACCGTGGATTTCTTCGTGCTTTCGGACAGTCGCGACCCGGACATCTGGCTGGAGGAGCAGGCGACCTGCGAGCAACTGCGTCGGGAATTGGGTCCCGACCAGCAATTGTTCTATCGACGGCGCAACATCAACCTGAATTACAAGAGCGGCAATATCGCCGATTTCCTGCGCCGGTGGGGGCGTCGCTACCGCTATATGGTGGTTCTGGACGCCGACAGTCTGCTCAGTTCCAACTGCATTACCCGGCTGATAGAGCTCATGGAAGCCCGCCCCGAGGCGGGAATTATCCAGACCACACCCCGCCTGGCCCGGGCAGAAACACGGTTTGCCCGCCTGCAACAGTTTGCCAACCGGTGTTATGGCAGGCTCTACAGTGCCGGGCTGGCAGCCATCCAGTTGGGGGAGGCCACCTACTGGGGACACAACGCGATCATCCGGGTGGCTCCGTTCATGGCCCACTGTGGTCTGCGCAAGCTTCGGGGGCCCGGGCTGTTCAGGGGGCCGGTGCTCAGCCATGATTTTATCGAGGCTGCCCTGATGGGCCGGGCAGGCTATGAAGTCTGGCTGGAACCGGCCATCGCCGGCAGTTTCGAGGAATCACCACCAACCCTGGAAGACGATCTGATTCGCGACCGGCGCTGGTGTCGTGGCAATCTCCAGCACATGTGGTTGTTGGCAACCCTGGGCGAAATACGGCTGGCCCACCGGATGGCTCTGGTGACCGGCATTCTGTCCTACCTCGCTTCGCCCCTCTGGTTGGTTTTCCTGGGACTTTCCGGCTATGTGGCGCTGGCCGGACCGAATACTGGGCCGGCATTGCCGGGGGTAATGGCAACCACCGAAACCGGCTCTGGCGCGGGCATTCTGCTGGTCGTGGTAACGGCGCTGCTACTTTTCGGCCCCCGGTTGCTGGCCGTGATCGACCACGGGCTGGCCGGGCGAACCTCCAACTTCGGGGGCCTGTTCAGACTCTGTGGCAATACCTTTCTCGAAACACTCACGGCACTGGCACTCGCACCGATCCGGATGCTGGTTCACACTCTCCACGTGATCCGGGCTCTGCTGAATCTCAGGGTGGGCTGGCAGGGACAGAACAGGTCTGGCGGTCTCAGCCCCGGCCTCAGTCTCCGGCACGTTGGTCTGCTTCTATTTTCAGCGGCCGCAGGCCTTGCGCTCATTCACCAGCAGGCGCCGACGCTGACACCCTGGGCGCTGCCGGTGATGGCACCGGTGCTTCTGGCACCGGCCCTGGCCTGGTGGCTGGCCCGAAGGCCGGGTAAAGGCACCTGGCTGCAAGTGCCTGAGGATGGTCGAACCACAAGAGTGATTGAACTGGCCGACGCCGCACCCCAACTTTGCCGAAATCCGGGTCGGTTGAGCTGGTTCGAACAGGCAGTCCTGTCGCCGGTCTTTGCCCGCGTCTCCCGCGATGGCCGGCAGCCGGCGACCGGTAAAAAAGCACGGGCGCTGGAGCGGTTGGTCAATCGTTGTGCCGCGCAGGGCAAAAAGGGCCTGACTTGCCAGGAACTCAACCTTATCTGCAATCATCCGGAGGCCCTCGAAGCCCTGCATTGGCAGGCCTGGTATGCCACTCCCGAATCGCCCTGGCGAGCCCTGTTGGCTACCATGGCACAATCGGTTGAACTCGCTACCCCGGAAAGGGGTCCCTTGCCCCGTCGACGGAAAGAACTGGCCTGGCTGGAGACAGCTTCGTGATACTGGTCTGGCTGCTGGTTCTGAACGGGCTGTTCCTGCTTCCCTCCGTGGCATTGCCCGGCGATAATCCATGGCTTTCTGTGGAAGCTCTGGTTGTCTGGGCCCTCATTTGCGGGCTCAGGGAGCCGGAACAGAGGTACCGCATTTCACAGGCACTGGCTGCCCTGTACGGGTTGCTGGTTCTTCTGGTTCTGGCAGATACCCTGGTTCGGGAAAGTTTGGGCCGCGGGCTGAATCTGTACCTGGAACTGGGTCTGCTGGATGCAGCCTGGAACCTGCTGGATACCAACCTGGGCGCCGTTTGGGCAGTGCTAGCCCTCGCCGCTATGGCAACCGTGCTTGCCGGGGTGGCCTGGCTGTTTCACTACGGGCTGGAACGGCTGGCCCATCACTCCCCGGCGCGCCTGGGCAAACCCCTCTGGCTGGTGTCCGGCCTGTTCCTGGCCGGGGCCGTAACCCCATGGATTGGCAGCCCGGCGCTGGCTTTCGTTGCCAACCAGGCCTCCCTGATAACTCACACGCATATGACAACGCGGAAGTTTGCGGCCGAGCTGAACACCCAGCCCGGTCAACAAGGCCGGGCCACACCAATGCCAAAGCTCGCGCAAACCGATGTGATTCTGGGGTTTGTCGAGTCCTATGGCGTCTCGACGGTTATCGACGAGCGTTACCGTTCCATAGTCAACCCGGGGCTTGAAGCCATGGGCCGGTCACTCGAAGCGGCCGGGCTGACGGTCGCCACCGGCCGGCTGCAATCGCCCATCCAGGGGGGCCAATCCTGGTTGGGCCACCTGTCCGTACTCAGTGGCCAGTGGATCCACAACCAGCTTGCCTACGAGACGCTGCTCAGCAGCGGCTACGCCACCCTGATCGATGACTTCCGCAGCACCGGGCACAAGACCCTGGCCGTCATGCCTGCGATCACCCAGGCCTGGCCCGAGGGCCGACTGTTCCGGTATGACCGGATCTACGATCACGATGACCTGGATTACCAGGGGCCACCGTTCAACTGGGTCACCATGCCCGATCAGTACACCTGGCACCGGTTTCAGGCCATTCGCGAAGCCCATCAGGGGCCACTGTTCGCCGAACTGGCCCTGATCAGCAGTCATGCCCCGTGGGTGCCGGTCCTGCCGGTGCTCGACGACTGGCAAAACATCGGCAACGGCGAGGTATTCCGCCAATGGGAGGGCGCCGGCGAGGCTCCGGTTTCGCTGTGGCGCGATCCTGACAGGGTCCGCGAACATTACGGTCAGGCGATTGCCTACGCCCTGGAGGTGGCCGGGGGCTTCGCTGCCCACTACCTGCGCCAGGACGCCCTTATGATCATCCTGGGTGACCACCAGCCGGCACCACTGATTACGGGGGAGGACGCCAGCCGGGATGTCATCGTTCATGTCATCAGTGCCGACCCCGCACTGGTAAAACCCTTCCTGTCCGGAGAGCTACCGGGATTTCGACCCGGCATCCGGCCCGATCCGGAAACCGCCGGTACCACCATGAGCCGTTTCCGCCCGTTCCTGCACCGTCATTTCGGTGAACTCTGAACCCGACTTGACCCTGGTCAAAATTCCATCAAACCCACCCTTGAAAACATCCCTGGTGCACCTACATTCGAAAATAGCAGAGGTTCACGGATAACCATCCGGCTGGCGCCACCGGCATGGAGCTGTTCCGCGATCGAAGCTGATGTTCACTTATTCAGATTCGTTTCGTTTACAAAGGAGGGATGCTTTATGAGCAATCTTACCCGCTGGAATCCGGTTAATGAGTTCGAAGACCTGATGAACCGCTATAACCGCATGTTCGGCCTGACCCGTTCAGGGAGCGAGCGCGAAGGCAAAGACCTTTTCAGCCGCAGCGACTGGGCTCCGGCCGTAGACATCAAGGAAACCCCGGAGGCCTTCACCATTGAGGCCGAGTTGCCGGGAATGTCGAAGGAAGACGTAAAAGTAACGGTACACGAGGGCGTTCTGAGCATTCAGGGTGAGCGCAAAACCGAAGACGAAACCAAGGACAAAAAGCATCACCGGATTGAGCGTTTCTACGGTAGCTTCCTGCGCCGCTTTACGCTGCCGGACAACGTCGATGAAAACAGCGTAAAGGCAAACTTCAAGGACGGTATGCTGACCCTGACGCTCCAGAAAGCCGAACCAAAAGAGCCCAAGGCGATAGAAGTCGACGTGCAATAAAGGTCGACAACCTCAGGTTACAACCGACGACCGCGCCGGGATCAATTCCCGGCTGCGGCGGTTTGCCTGGCACCCGCCTTTTCCAGTGCCCTGGCATAATCCACACTGCGACGATGCCGCGAGATCAGGTCCAGAATGGTTTCGCCTTCGGGGCCAGGGGCATTGAGGTCCCGGCCTTCAGCAATGAAAAATCCGATAAAGCGTTCGAAATCGTCCGCCCGCATGGCCTGGTAGGCTTTCACCAGGGCATGGTAGTCGGCATTCTCGGCAGCATCCCAGGGGCGGATATCCAGAAAACTCCTGACCCGCTCATCGCTCCATTCCTCGCCAATCACTTTCGGCTTGTCCGGTCCACTCATGTTTGCTCTCTCGCTTCACTGTGCCAGTCAATTCTCGGACGCACAGTATAAAGCCCTGAAAGCAGTACAGTTATATGGATTGCGCATGAGAAGCTGCACACCGGCTATAAGACTCAGGGCATGATTTCGACAGGCAGGTCCCCGGTGGGCACTTCGTCGTTGCATTCAGGATTGCGGATGGCTATTTCTACCCGCCGGTTCAGGGCACGATTCTCCGGCGTGTCATTGGGCGCAAGCGGGTTGGTCTCGGCGCGCCCGGCCGCCACTACCCGCTCAGCCGGTACCTGGCGGTTCATCACCAGCTCATGCACCACGGACACGGCGCGAGCCGCAGAAAGGTCCCAGTTCGAACGGTAGCGGTCACTGGAAATGGGCCTGTCATCGGTGTAGCCGGATACCAGCACATCACCGGTACAGGCAGACAGCACGTTAACCACTCGTTCGATGATCGGGATCATCTCGGGTTTTATGGCCGCCTCACCAGATCGGAAAGTAGCCTCCTCCGAGAAGCGGATGACCACCTGGTTCTGGTCGTAATTGACACTCAGGGCCTCGGAGGCCACCTCCGATTCCAGTTCCCGGATCATACGGCTGGCCAGATCAATCACACCTCCCGGAATCTGGGTGGGCGCAGCCCCCTCCGCCCGCTCATCAATGAACTCGGGTTCCCTGGTCTGGGACTCTGTTGGTTCGGGGAGGGAGACTGTCTCTGATTCAATTATGGTCAGCGGCGAGCCACCAATATCCTCCGCGAGGACATTGCTGGAGCCAAAGGCGACCGCCATGGAATTGGCCATGGCCCGGTACTTCTCAACGTCCATTTCGGCAAACGACAGCAGCAGGATAAAAAAGGTCAGCAGCAGTGTGGCCAGATCGGCAAAGGTAACGATCCAGGCCGGCGTCTGGTTCTGCAGACGCTTCCTGTTTTTCTTCTGGACCAGTTCCAAACCCTCAGGCCTCCCGCTCCGGCGCCAGGCCGGTGCGCTGCTCCGGGTGGACAAACGAAGACAGCAGTTCGGTCATCACCCGGGGGTTCTCGCCGCGCATGATGTTCTTGATGGAGGTAATGATCAGCATCTGGTTCCGGGCCTCGTCCTCCGCTTTCAGTTGCAGCTTGTCGGCCAGGGGAAGGGCAATCAGTTGGGCAATAAACGCACCGTACAGGGTGGTGAGCAGGGCGATTGCCATGGCCGGACCAATGGAAGAAGGATCGTCGAGGGTATTGAGCATCTGCACCAGGCCCACCAGGGTGCCGAGCATACCGATGGCCGGGGCCGATTCGCCGATACCCCGGAACACGCGTTCAGCCACTTCATACCGCTCGGCGGTCTGCTGGGTTTCCTGGGCCAGCGCCTCCTCCACCAGTTCCGGCGGGTGGCCGTCAACACAGAGATTGATAGCCTTCTGAAGGAACTCATTATCCGTCTGGTGGTTTTCCAGGCCCAGAATGCCCTCTTTACGCACCACCATAGCCAGTGATCCCACTTCCCGGATCAACTCTGCCGGCCGCGCCATGCGGTCGGTAAAGGCTGCCGACATGGCCAGGCGAAAAGCGCTCATTACCGAGGCCATTCGGAACTTGATCAGGGTAACGGCAAAGGTCCCGCCCACCACAATGGCAAGCCCGGGAAGATTCAGGAACGTCAGGAAGGAGGCATTGGCCAGCATCGCCAGAATGACGATCAGGACACCAGCCACAAGCCCCACAAGGGTAAGAATATCCATCGAAAATCCCTACGGAATGTTGACCCTGAGCATAGCCCAATCCGGGCGCCCCGGCTCAGTCGTTACGCAATTCCTCAATGACAGGGCGGGTGGCAGGGCTGATACCTCGCCAGATCCGGAACGATTCCGCTGCCTGTTCTACCAGCATACCAAGCCCGTCATGAACGATCTGTGCGCCCTGTTCAAGCGCCCACTGATTGAACGTAGTGGTCTGCAGGGAATACATCATGTCGTAGACCACCGTTTGCTCATCAATCACTTTCGGCGACAGCGGGGGCAAATCGCCCTGGAGGCTGGCACTGGTGCCGTTGATGATCACGTCAAACGGCTCACCGGGCTGCTCGAATCCGCAGGCGGCAAGCACGGTCTCGCCGGCCACGGGTATAAACAGGTCAACGAGGGCTTCCGCCTTGGCGACCGTCCGGTTGGCAATGGTAATCGAGGCAGGATGCTCCGCCAGGATCGGACCCAGAACGCCACGGACCGCGCCGCCGGCGCCCAGCACCAGAATGCGGGTCGCCTTCAGCGCGACACCGTGATTGGCAACCAGATCCCGGACAATCCCGCACCCGTCGGTGTTGTCAGCGGTGAGCCGGCCATCGTCATCCAGGTACAGGGTATTTGCTGCGCCGGCATTCTCGGCCCGCTCGGTGCGGCGATCGGCCAGCCTCCAGGCCTCTTCCTTGAACGGCACGGTCACGTTCAGGCCCTTTCCGCCACGCTCAAAGAATTGCTTCAAAGTGCCGGCAAAATCATCCAGCGGCGCCTGGATCGCCGTGTACTCGACCGGTTCCCCAGTCTCGCTGGCAAACAGGCTGTGGATCCTCGGCGATTTGCTGTGGCTGATGGGGTTGCCAACCACCGCGTAGAGCTCGTTAGTCATCTTGGGTCTCCAGCCAGTTGCGACCGGTCAGAAAGTAGTCGGTAAGACGGGCTTCTTCCGAGCCGGGCTCGGCGGTCCGGTTATAGTCCCAGCGCACCAGAGGCGGCAGGGACATCAGTATGGATTCCGTCCGGCCGCCGGACTGCAGGCCAAACAGGGTGCCCCGGTCATAAACCAGGTTGAATTCCACGTAACGCCCGCGGCGGTAGAGCTGGAAGTCCCGCTCACGGTCGCCGAATGGGTGGTCCATGCGGCGGCGAACAATGGGCTCGTAGGCATCAATATAGCTGTCACCCACGGCTTTCATCAGGCCGAAATCCTGCTCGAAGTCGCCGGTGTTATGGTCATCAAAGAACAGCCCACCGACGCCCCGGGGTTCGTCCCGGTGTTTCAGGTAAAAGTAGTCGTCACACCAGTCCTTGAAACGCTTGTAGGTGCCTTCTCCAAAGGGTTCGCAGGCGGCTCGGGCCGTTCTGTGCCAGTGCACACAGTCCTCCTCGAAACCGTAGTAGGGCGTGAGGTCGTAGCCACCACCAAACCAGTACACCGGCTCACTGTTCTTTGGCGTGGCAATAAAAAACCGGACGTTGGCGTGGGAGGTTGGCACATAGGGATTGTTGGGATGGATAACCAGCGAAACACCCATGGCCTGCCAGGGAGCACCGGCCAGATGGGGACGGTGGGCCGTGGCGGAGGCCGGCATGGTGTCACCCATCACATGGGAGAAGTTGACACCACCTTTCTCGAACACCCGGCCTTCGGTGATCACCCGGCTGACACCGCCACCGCCTTCCGGCCGGTCCCAGGAATCCCGGATGAAGGATGCGCCATCATCGATGGCCTCCAGCCGGCTACAGATAGATTCCTGCAGGCCCAGCAGATACTGCTTTACCGCCTGGCTATCGGGTTGCTGTGCCATAAACGCTCCTAACGAAGTTGCTGACCGCTGACAATATCAATAATACGGCTGGGTTTGCGATTGCCGCCCAGTGCCCCGGGCACTATCCAGTCGAGCTGATCGCCAAAGTACCCCCTCACCTGCCAGATATGCCGGGCTGGCTGACGCCCGGCCGGATTGCAGGATGTCGAGACCAGCGGCATTCCGATGGCATCACAGAGAGCCCGCACCACAGGATGCTCGCTGACCCGCACCGCAATGGAGCTATGGTTTCCGCGCACCCATTCCGGAATCTGGCGCTCTGGGTCCGGCAGCAGACAGGTCACCGGGCCCGGCCAGTGGCGCTCGGCCTCGGCTTGAAGCGTTTGAGGCAGGGGGTCGAGCAGGAAGCGGATCTGGTCAACGGACGACGCCACCAGAATAACGCCTTTCTCGACCGGGCGTTGTTTCAGCTCCAGAATGCGCTCTACCGCCTCCTTGTCCCAGGGATCACAACCCAGGCCCCAGACAGCCTCGGTGGGATAGGCGATAACACCGCCACTGAAAACCGTGCGGCGGGCACAGTGTAGTTGCCAGTCAGAAAGGGGGCGGGAGTGGGCCATACTGCTCTTGTCAGAATCGATCAGGGTAGATGGTTACACCAGATTCAGGCGATTTTCTGGAAGCCTCCCGGTGCCGAACTGACCAGGCCCTGCAACTCAAGAAGCAACAGGGACTGCATGAGCTGATCGGCGGGAAGACCGGTTGCTGAACTCAGTGCGTCGGTTGATTGTGGATCATACCCTAAAGCCTCGAACACCGCGATTTCCCGACTGTCCAGGCCGGCGAGAGGCCCTTTGTCATGGCGCTTTGGTTCGGGCTCTGACGCCGGTTCAGGCGTATGCAGCGGGGACCACCAGGCGCCCAGTTCCTCCAGAATGTCATCCACCGTTTCCACCAGTCGGGCACCCTGCTTGATCAGATGATGACAGCCCCGGGCAACCGGGCTATGCACCGAGCCGGGGATGGCGAACACTTCCCGCCCCTGTTCCAACGCCATCCGGGCCGTGATCAGGGAGCCACTGCGCAGACCCGCTTCCACCACCAGCACCCCACGGCTCAGGCCGCTGATAATCCGGTTGCGCTGGGGAAAGTGCGCGGCTCTTGCCGGTGTGCCGGGGGGATACTCGGAAATCATCAGTCCGCTGGCGATAACCCGCTCACCCAGGCGCCGATGCTGGTGGGGGTAGATACGGTCCAGGCCGCAGCCGATCACCGCTATGGTGGGGCAACCGGCATCCAGTGCACCGGCATGGGCAGCCCCATCGACACCCAGTGCCAGACCGCTGGTCACCAGCAATTCCCGGGTACTGAGTTCCGAAGCAAACCGCCGTGCGTGGTCCAGACCGGCTCGAGTGGCCTTGCGGCTACCGATAATGCCAATCTGGTCCCGGGCCATAAGCCCTGTATCACCCCGGGTGTAAAGCACCAGGGGCGCATCGTGAATGTGCCGGAGCTGCTCCGGGTAATCTGGGTCCGGCCAGGTGAGAATGCCGATGCCATGCCTGGCGCATTGGTCCTGTATGGCCCGGACCTCACGAATGGCCGGATGGGACAAATCCTGCTGCTGCCAGGCCTGAATCGCGTTTATGGCGTCCGCCGCCAAGCCCATGGCCCGCAAGGTTGCGGCATTCATGGAGAGCAGTTGGGGCAGGTCAGGGAATTCTGTCAGCAGTTCACGCCGACGGGTGCGGCCGAGGTTTGGCAGGCAAGTGAGAAACAGCCATTGGGCTGAGGCAGAGGAAAACACGGCATCGTCCTTGGAAACAACGAGGCCGGACCGTCCTGGTCCGGCCGATTTGTCTATCGGTAGTCAGTCACTCAGGGGTTGGTGACCTTGTCACCCACTGTCAAAGCACGGGTGGCCTGAAGTACAAGACCGTAGCTCATCTTTTCGTAGGCCTGGAACACCATCAGCAGCCCGGCACGCTCTGAGGGCAGCTCGATGGTTTCTCCGGTCACCGGATCACGTACCAGATTGCCGCTTTTCAGAACGGCCATCACGTTGCCGGCTTCCAGCCCTTCCCGGGTTCCACGGTTGATGGCCACCACATCGAACTGACCGATCTGGCTGACGCCACCGTCGACAGAGATCATCTGTCCTTCAATATCCTGATCAGGAGCGCTGGGCACGAAGCTGGTGGTCAGACGGCGGTCTTCGCTCACCATCAGCCGGTCGCCGATGCGAACTTCTTCGTTGGAGCTGGTCAGATTCACGGTCAGCACGTCGCCGTTTTCCCGGGCCACATCGCCACGGGCAATACTACGGGCTTCAAGGCCAAGGAACTCGCCCGTTTCCGGATCGCGGAATTCCTTGCTGCGACGGAAGATCCCTACCTTGTCCGCAGGCTTCTCACCACGAGCGTAGAGCTTGTCGCCGGCACCCGTGATGATCCGGCCATCCTCACCTTCGAGAACGTAGGGAGCACCATTGATCTCTTCCGGGCTGACAATGCGGGTGTCGGTGAGGAAGCTGCCGATGGCATCCAGCGGAATGGCAGGGATGGGCGTATCAATAGGCTCGGAGCGCACCTTCGGCGACAGCTTCACCACATCGTTGCTGGCAACCTTGGTAATCCGGGGTTTGCCATCGATATAAACCAGGGCAAGGCGATCACCGGGGTAAATCAGGTGAGGGTTGGCGACCTGCGGGTTTACATGCCATATTTCCGGCCAGTACCAGGGGTTATTCAGAAAACGGGCCGAAATGTCCCAGAGGGTGTCACCCTTAACTACGGTGTAACGCTCGGGATGATCGGACCGCAGCTCCGGTGCAGCATGGGCCCAGGAGGTTAAAAGCAGCGTAGTTGCTGCCAGAGCGTACAGCAGTTTCCTCATTGTGTAAGTCCTTGATCGCGTGCCTTGATTCTTTGCATTCTGTTGGGATGCAGTCAGTTTCCTGCAGCTTATTACGTTGTTATTCCAGTTACTATAGAAGAAGTCTCGCAAATTGTGATGTTATCTTTTGTTCTTCCAGTAAATTCTATCCCGCCGTTGAAAGATTTTAACTATTAACTGATCAGTTTGTACTCAATCGACGAATTGTTGGATAATAGTCTTATAAACGTTGATAACCCCGCCAGCCGTTGAAAGCTGGGGTTCTGCCCCGATAATAGTAGAGGCAGGGCGAAAATTTGCGCAGTACGCTGTCGCATTTCGGAGATCAGTTTCACACTGTTACAAAGAGCAGCAAAGTCAAAAGAGACGTCGGCATAATTCTGCAGGCGTCCCGACATACAGGCGAAAAGACCGACCTATGATACTAGAGATTCTCGAATACCCGGATCCCCGTCTGCGTACCATTGCCAAGCCGGTAGATGAGGTAACAGACGCCGACCGCAAGCTGATCGACGACATGTTCGAGACCATGTACGATGCGCCCGGCATTGGCCTTGCAGCCACCCAGGTGAACGTTCACAAGCAGATCATCGTTATGGATCTGTCCGAGGACAAGAGCGAGCCGCGGGTGTTCATAAATCCTGAGGTGGAAGTGCTGGACGGCGAACGGGAAGCCATGCAGGAAGGCTGCCTGTCGGTACCCGGTTTCTACGAAGACGTCGAACGCATCGAACACTGCCTCATCCGGGCGCTGGACCGGGACGGCAAACCGTTCGAACTCGAAGCGAAAGGCCTGCTGGCCGTGTGTATCCAGCATGAGATGGATCACCTGAACGGCAAACTGTTTGTTGACTATCTCAGCTCGCTGAAGCGCAACCGGATTCGCAAGAAGCTGGAGAAGCAGCACAAGAAGAGCGCCTGATCAGACTGCAGGCGAAAAACAGACACCAGCTTCCGGACCGGGCCATGACCCGGTCTTTTCGTATTACAACGGAACAGAGAGCAAAACACCGTGCGACTCGTTTTTGCTGGCACACCGGATTTCGCGGCAACCGCGCTTAAATCACTGATTGACGCCAACCACACCATTGTTGGCGTTTATTCCCAGCCGGATCGGCCTGCCGGTCGCGGTCGAAAACTGCAGCCCAGCCCGGTCAAGCAGGTGGCTCTGGACCATGAGATCCCGGTTTTCCAGCCCGAAACACTGAAAACGCCGGAAGCTCAGAAGCAATTGGCCGACCTGAAACCGGACGTGATGATTGTCGCCGCCTATGGCCTGATCCTGCCGAAGGCGGTGCTGGACATCCCGACCCATGGCTGCCTGAACATCCACGCCTCGCTGCTGCCCCGCTGGCGCGGCGCTGCACCAATCCAGCGGGCCATCGCCGCGGGCGATACCGAAACTGGTATCACCATCATGCAAATGGACGAAGGCCTGGATACCGGGGCCATGTTGTTGAAATCCCTCACCGCTATCGACGACAGCGACACCGGGGGCAGCCTGCATGACCGCCTCGCGGAGCTCGGTGGCAAGGCCATCACTAAGGCTTTGGAGTTGCTTCGGAAAGGTGAACTTACCGGGGAACCGCAGAACGACGAGCTGGCCTGCTACGCCAGCAAACTGAGCAAGACCGAAGGCCATATTGACTGGACCAGAGACGCCCAAGCCATCGAGCGGCTGGTTCGCGCTTTCAACCCCTGGCCCGGAACCTACACGGATCTGGGTGATCAGCGAATCCGCATTCACGAGGCCCGGGCCCTGGTTGCCACCAGCGATGGTCTGCCGGGAACCGTGGTGCAAAGAGACCGGGAAGGTATCGACATTGCCTGCGGTAGCGGCACCCTGCGCATCACCCGCCTGCAATTGCCAGGCTCCCGTGCCCAGAGCGTGAACGACCTGATCAACGGTGGCAAGGAACTGCTCATGCCCGGCCAGGAGCTGCGCTGACATGGGGGACCGACAACAACCCATGCGCGCCATCGCTGCTGGCGTGATGCTGGCCGTGGAAAATGGCCAGTCCCTGTCCCAGTGCCTGCCACCGGCCCTGAATCGCCTCCCCGCGAATGAACGCCCCGAACTCCAGGCCCTCTGCTATGGCACCTGCCGCTGGTTTCACCGGCTGGATGGCGAGCTTAATGGCCGGCTGAAAAAACCCCTGCGCAAGCCGGACCGCATCGTCCATCACCTGATGCTGGTGGCCCTGTTCCAGTTGCGCTTCAGCCAACAGGCCACCTACGCAGTACTCAATGAAACCGTGGAAGCCTGCCGGGCCCTGGACAAACCTCACCTTACAGGACTGGTTAATGGTGTTCTGAGGGCAGCAGAGCGAGAAGGCGCGCCGGAGCCGGCCGATGAGTCGGCCCGCTTCAGTCACCCGGTGTGGATGGTGGAAAAGCTCCGCCACAACTGGCCCGATGACTGGCAACAGATTCTGAACGCCAACAATGCCCAGGCGCCCATGACCTTACGGGTGAACGCCCTTCGGTTCGGTCGGGATGAATACCTGGGCCTGCTGAAAGAGGCTGGCATTGATGCCAGCCCGACCCGATTCGCGCCCCACGGCATTCAACTGGCCAATCCTGTGCCTGTCGACCGATTGCCCTGGTTCGCTGACGGCGCCGTCAGCGTGCAGGATGAGGCAGCGCAGCTGTGCACAACCCTGCTGGAGCTTGCCCCGGGCCAGAGAGTGCTGGATGCCTGTGCCGCTCCCGGGGGCAAAACCTGTGCGATTCTCGAAAGCTGTGGCGAGCTGGCGGAAGTGGTGGCCATTGATGAATCCGCTGAACGCCTGCCCCGGGTGCAGGAAAACCTTGATCGCCTTGATCTCAACGCCACGCTGAAACAGGCGGATGCCGCCGCGACCGGACAATGGTGGGACGGCGAGGTATTCGATCGCATCCTGCTGGACGTGCCCTGCAGCGCCAGCGGCGTGATTCGCCGACATCCGGACATCAAACTGTTGCGCAGAGAATCCGACATTACCCCGCTGGCGGCCATACAACTCGGGTTACTGGAGGCCCTATGGGCTATCCTGAAACCCGGAGGCCGGCTGGTGTACGCCACCTGCTCGGTGTTCCCGCAGGAAAACCACCGTATAATCCAGCGGTTCTGCAAACAGCAGACCGATGCCATCCATATTGAGCCAGATGCTCAATGGGGGCGCGACATGGGAGCAGGGCGGCAACTGCTCCCCGATCCGGACAGCCATGATGGCTTCTTCTATGCCGTGCTGGAGAAACCCGAACCATGAAAATCCTGATTCTCGGTGCCGGCCAGGTCGGCGGAACACTCGCCGAAAACCTCGCCAACGAAGCCAACGACATCACCATCATCGACAGTGATGGCGCCCGATTGCGCGAGTTGCAGGACCGGCTCGACATTCGCACCGTCCAGGGCGCGGCGTCCTATCCCACGGCACTGCGACAGGCCGGTGCGGAAGATGCCGACATGCTGATTGCCGTCACCAACAGCGACGAAACCAACATGGTGGCCTGCCAGGTAGCCAAACTGCTGTACAAGACCCCGACCACCATCTGTCGGGTGCGCGCCAATGCCTACCTGGCAAAATCCGAGCTCTTCTATCAGCGCGACCAGACCAAGGATCTCGACAGCCTGCGGGGCTTCCCGATTGACGTTCTGATCAGCCCCGAACACCTGGTGACCAAACACATTACCCGGCTGATCGAGAATCCCGGTGCACTTCAGGTACTGGAGTTTTCCAAGGGCCTGACCCGCCTCGTGGCCATTCGCGCCACCCGGGGAGGCCCTCTGGTGGGGCACGAGCTGTCTTACCTGCGCACCCACATGCCCAAGATCGATACCCGGGTGGCGGCTATCTTCCGGAAAGACCGGGCGATCATGCCCGAGGGCAACACCGTTATTGAGGACGGTGATGAAGTGTTCTTTATTGCCGCCGGCGATCACATCAAGTCGGTGATGAGCGAGCTGCAACCGCTGGTAAAACCCTACAAGCGCATCTTTATCTGTGGGGGCGGCAATATCGGTCAGCGGCTGGCCCATACCCTGGAAAACCGTTATCAGGTCAAATTGCTGGAGCGGGACCACGAGCGTTGCGTGATGCTCTCGGAGAATCTGCGCAAGACCGTGGTGCTGGAGGGCAACGCTGCCAACAAGGACATCCTGCTGGAAGAGAACATCGAGAATACCGATGTGTTCTGCGCGGTAACCAACGACGATGAAGCCAACATCATGGCCTCACTGCTGGCCAAGCGCCTTGGCGCCCGCAAGGTACTGACCCTGATCAACAACCCGGACTACGTGGACCTGATCCAGGGTGGCGACATCGACGTGGCCATCTCGCCCCAGCAAACCACCATTGGCAGCCTTCTGACTCACGTACGCCGGGGCGATGTGGTAAACGTTCACTCACTACGCAGGGGCGCTGCCGAGGCAATTGAAGCGATTGCCCACGGCGACCACCGGTCCTCAAAAGTGGTTGGCAAACGGCTGGACGAGATCAATCTGCCAGAGGGTACGACCATCGGTGCCATCGTTCGCCGCAATGAGGTCCTGATCGCCCACGATCACCTCCGGATCCAGCCCGACGACCACGTTATCCTGTTCCTGGTGGACAAAACCCGTATCCGGGATGTGGAAAAACTCTTCCAGGTTGGACTCACCTTCTTCTGACTTAGAAATACACAGCCAGCACGCGTATAATGCGCCTTTCTTTTTTCGGAGTGCCCCGAAGGACAGCCGGGGCGCCACACACAGACTGATCAGCAGGCAACCGTCGTGACAGACAAGGCAAAGCAACAGACAACTCCGGATATCGGGACCTTCCAGGGCCTGATCCTGGCTCTGCAGAATTTCTGGGCGCAGCACGGCTGCGTGGTTCTCCAGCCCCTGGACATGGAAGTGGGTGCCGGCACCTTCCACCCGGCCACCTTCCTGCGTGCCATCGGGCCGGAAACCTGGAACGCCGCCTACGTCCAGCCCAGCCGCCGCCCCACTGACGGCCGCTACGGTGAGAACCCCAACCGCCTGCAGCACTATTACCAGTTCCAGGTGGTTCTGAAACCATCACCGGATAATATTCAGGAACTGTACCTGGATTCCCTGCGCGCGCTGGGCCTTGATCCACTCGTGCACGACATCCGGTTTGTCGAAGACAACTGGGAGTCTCCCACACTGGGCGCCTGGGGCCTGGGTTGGGAAATCTGGCTCAACGGCATGGAAGTGACCCAGTTCACCTATTTCCAGCAGGTCGGCGGCCTGGAATGCTTCCCGGTCACCGGTGAGCTCACCTACGGGCTTGAGCGAATCGCCATGTACCTGCAGGGCGTCGACAGCGTATACGACCTGGTCTGGACCGAAGGACCGGACGGCGTGGTCACCTACGGCGACGTGTTCCACCAGCAGGAGGTGGAGATGTCCACCTACAACTTCGAGCACGCCGACACCGAATTCCTGTTCCACAGCTTCGACGTTCACGAGCGGGAAAGCGCCCGACTGATCGAAGCCGGACTGGCCCTGCCGGCCTACGAACAGGTGCTCAAAGCCTCCCACACCTTCAACCTGCTGGACGCCCGGCACGCCATTTCGGTAACCGAGCGTCAGCGCTTCATCCTGCGGGTTCGCACCCTGGCCCGCGCAGTCGCCCAGGCCTACTTCGACAGCCGTCGTTCACTTGGCTTCCCGCTTGCCCCGGAGGCGTTGCGAAAGGAAGTCCTCGCCGCCGCTGAGGCCGCCGACGACAAGGCGAAAAGCAAGAAGGGCAAGAAAGCGAAGAAGGCACAGCAGGAACAGGGGAACGCATAACCATGGCTACACAGGATTTTCTGGTCGAACTGGGCACCGAAGAGCTGCCTCCCAAGGCCCTCAAGCCACTGTCTGACGCCTTCACCCAGGGCATTGCCCGGGGGCTGGAAGACGCCGGGATCGAATTCGGCAAGGTTGAAGCCTTCGCCGCTCCGCGCCGCCTGGCCGTGCGCATCCGGGATCTGGCGGATGCGCAGCCGGACAAGTCGGTGGAAAAACGTGGTCCTGCCGTCAAGGCAGCCTTCGACGACGCCGGCAACCCGACCCGCGCGCTGACCGGCTTCGCCACCTCTCTGGGCGTTACCCCGGACCAGCTCGACACCCTGGAAACCGACAAGGGTGCCTGGGTGGTCTACCGCACGGTCGAGCAGGGCAAGCCCACCGTAGAGCTGATGCCGGAACTGGTGGAGCAATCCCTGGCCGGCCTGCCGATTCCCAAGCGCATGCGCTGGGGTGCGCACCGCACCGAGTTTGTGCGCCCGGTCCACTGGGTAGTGATGCTGTTCGGCAACAAGGTGATCGAGGCGCCGATCATGGGGCTGACCCCGGGCAACAAGACCCGCGGCCATCGCTTCCATTGCCCGAAATCCCTGATCGTGCCCACGCCGAACGATTACGAAGTCGTCCTCAAGCAGGAAGGCTATGTGATTGCCGATTTCGCTGAGCGTCGGGAACAGATCCGTGCCTGCGTGACCGAACTGGCCGAGAAGGAAGCCGGTGGCAAGGCCGTCATTGATGAGGACCTGCTGGACGAAGTCACCGCGCTGAACGAATGGCCGGTGCCGTTGATGGGCCGCTTCGAGGAGCGTTTCCTGGAAGTCCCGGCCGAAGCCCTGATTTCCTCCATGAAGGAACATCAGAAGTACTTCCACGTGGTGGCTGCCGACGGAGAAATGCTGCCGCTGTTCATCACCGTGGCGAACATCGAGAGCAAGGATCCGTCCCAGGTTGTTTCCGGTAACGAGAAAGTGATCCGGCCCCGCCTTTCCGACGCCGCCTTCTTCTACGAGACAGACCGGAAGACAAAACTCGAAGACCGCATTGACGCCCTCAAGCCCATCGTGTTCCAGGAGAAACTCGGCAGCATCTACGACAAGTCGGTACGCGTCGCGGCCCTGGCAAAGAAAATTGCAGATGCCATCGGCAGCGATCCGGCCCTGGCCGAGCGCGCGGCCATGCTGGCGAAGACCGATCTCGTCACCGAAATGGTCCTGGAGTTTACCGATCTGCAGGGCATCATGGGCCAGTACTACGCCGCTAACGACGGCGAACCGGAAGACGTGGCCAAGGCACTGAACGAACAGTACATGCCCCGTTTCGCCGGCGATGACCTGCCGACCACTCTCACCGGCTGTGCCATTGCCATCGCAGACCGTCTGGACTCCCTGGTGGGCCTGTTCGGCATCAACCAGCCGCCATCAGGCACCCGAGACCCGTTCGCCCTGCGCCGTGCCTCCCTGGGTGTGTTGCGCATTATCATCGAGCGAGAGCTGCCGCTGGACCTGCAGACCTGCTGCGAGTGGGCCGAAGAGAACTTCACGGTACTGACCGAGCAGAACACCGCCAGCACCGTGGTGGACTACATGCTTGAGCGTTTCCGCGCCCACTATGACGAGCAGGGCATTGGCGCCGAGGTTTACCTGGCCGTGCACGCCCGCCGTCCGACCCGCCCGCTGGATTTCGACCGCCGGGTGAAAGCGGTGGAAGCCTTCCGCCAGCTGCCCGAGGCCCAGGCCCTGGCTGGCGCCAACAAGCGGGTTTCCAACATCCTGACCAAGCAGGGTGGTGACAGCATCGGTGAAACCGTCGAGGCCAGCCTGCTGCAGGACAACGCCGAAAAGGCCCTGGCCGAGCAGGTGGACCAGCAGGCTGCCAAGGTGCTGCCATTGTTCGAGAACGGCGACTACGCCAGCGCCCTCAGCTCACTAGCCAGCCTGCGGGCACCGGTGGACAACTTCTTTGATGAAGTGATGGTCATGGCCGACGATGAGGCCGTCCGGAACAACCGCCTGGCTCTGCTGAACCGGCTGCGCAACCTGTTCCTGCGCGTTGCGGACATCTCCCTGCTGCCCACAGCAGGCTGAGACCGGCCGAAGGAACGCGCGCACAGCGATGCTGATCATTCTGGATAGGGACGGGGTCATCAATGAGTACGATGGTAATTACATCTGCTCGGCGGATGAATGGCACCCCATTCCCGGCAGCGTGGAAGCGGTGGCCCGGCTCTGTAATGCCGGCCACCGCATTGCCATTGCCACCAATCAGTCCGGCATAGGTCGGGGTTACTACGACACCGATGAACTGGACGCCATGCATGAAAAGCTGGAGCAACTGGTGGAAGCCCAGGGCGGCTGCATCGACTTCATAGCCTACTGCCCCCACCACCCCGACGACCAATGCTGCTGCCGCAAGCCACTGACTGGCCTGCTGGAGCAGATCCGCGAGCATTTTCATCTCGCCAGCCTGGAAGGCGTCATCATGGTGGGTGACAGCCGAAAGGATCTTGAGGCCGGCCACGCTGAAGGCTGTCGTCCGGTACTGGTTCGAACCGGCAACGGGTTGGATACAGAGCGCCACCTCGACGCCAGGCCCATACCCGGCGCCGATGTCAGTATCTACGACAATCTCAGCAAATTTACGGATGCCCTTTTATCCGCCGAGGGCTGGTAAAACCAAAGCGAATCCGTATAATACCGGCCGTTGATCGGCGTGTGGCGCAGCTTGGTAGCGCACTTCGTTCGGGACGAAGGGGTCGCAGGTTCGAATCCTGCCACGCCGACCACTTTCCCGCTTTTCCCCTGCTTGATACTCCTGCTCACCACCGCTTCGCCGACATCTTGGCGATTTTTAGCTATAACTCCATCAAAGCAACGGCTCCACCGGCGCCCAGACGAAAGCTAACTCCCGGTTCAATACCTGCCTGAGGAACCCGGAATTTTGCACAGCAGCGACAAAGCGTTGGGCTTCAGCATTGTCTTCAACAACCGCAAGGCTGGTTCCAAGATCAGTCAGATCTTCATCGCCCACTTCGGACAGCAACCGCTCCGCCGGATACGAGGACTGACTGGCCCAGTAACGGTCAAAATCCTGCGAAACACGATCCACAACAGGTCCGATCGCCAGGACATCCAGATCCGAGAACAGGCACCACTACCAACCCCCGAAATACTCATCGGCAATGTTCCGGCCGCCAAGTCACTTTAAGCGCTATGCCTGCGGAAACGCTGACCAACAAGATATATTTCTAATTGATCTAACGTTAGACCTATAAGTTTGGTAGCCTTTGATATATCTCAAGCTCACTCGCAGACAGCAAAAAAGACAAGAGGTTCGAGGCATGATCAGCAACACAACCATGACAGGCACCGCCAAATCCCACACCGTCGTCATCGTAGGCGGCGGGGCGGCCGGCATATCAGTGGCATCCAGCATCCACAAACGGGATAGCAATCTCGACATCGCCATTATTGAACCCGCAACCCGACACCATTATCAGCCCGGCTGGACCATGGTGGGTGGTGGCGTTTTCCAGCCAGAAGTCACCTCCAGGCCGATGTCAGAAGTAATGCCAAAATTCGTTTCCTGGTACCAGCAACCGGTAACCGGCATAGACCAGAACAACAACCGGATTTCTCTGGGTGACGGTTCTTCCATGGAATACAAAGCCCTGGTACTCGCTCCGGGGCTGGAGCTGAACTGGGGCGGCATTGAAGGTCTTGAGGAGGCGCTGGGCTCCAATGGGGTCACGTCCAATTACCGGGAAGGCATGGCCAGCTACACCTGGGACATGGTCCAGAATCTCAAGAAAGGCCGGGCGCTTTTCAGTCAGCCTCCCATGCCGATCAAATGTGCCGGCGCGCCGCAGAAAGCCATGTATTTGTCCGCCGATTACTGGCTCAAACACGGCGTGCTGAACAATCTGGATATCCAGTTCCACAACGCCGGAGCCGTGCTGTTTGGTGTGGCCGATTACGTACCTGCCCTGGAAGCTTACATCGAAAAATACGGCATTGACCTGAATTTCCAGAGTACCCTGGTTGCCGTGAACGGGCCCGCGAAGACAGCGGTGTTCCGCTCAACCGATGGCGACGGCAATACCCAGGACCGTGAAGTCGGCTTTGACATGCTACATGCCGTTCCACCCCAGCGGGCACCAAAGCTGATCCGGGAATCTGCCCTGGCCAATGAAGGCGGCTGGCTGGATCTGGAAGATGACACCCTGCGTCATAAAACCTACCACAACATCTTCGGCCTCGGCGACGTGAGCGGAACCGGCAACGCCAAGACCGCCGCAGCGGTGCGCAAGCAGGCGCCAGTGGTGGCTGAAAACCTGATCGCCACGCTCCGAAACCAGCCACTTGAAGCCGCCTACCTGGGCTACGGTTCCTGCCCGCTGACCGTTGAAAATGGCAAGATCGTGCTGGCGGAATTCGGCTATGGCGGTGTACTTCAGCCAAGCTTCCCAAAATGGATCAACGATGGCACCAAGGCCACCCGGGCGGCCTGGTGGTTGAAAGCCAAACAGTTGCCAACACTCTACTGGCATGGAATGTTGAAGGGGCACGAATGGTTGGCCAAACCCGCAGTGAGATCCTCCTGAAGGTGAAAATGTTCGCATAATAATTCAAATTTGCACTATTTGTCCTTGCGCTTACGGCTTCGCCATGAACTTTTCATGGCGAGCCTGTGTATCAGCAACTATCTTTCGAAAGTGAGGGTAGTCAGATACGCAAGGACTAGCGATGCGAAAGAATTTGCCGGTAACGGATAAAGAAAAAACCTTCTCTCCAAATCAAAAACTGATCTCTTCCACTGACCTCAAGGGCAAAATCAAACACTGCAATTCAGCCTTTGTGGAAGTCAGCGGCTTCAGCCGGGACGAGCTGATCGGGCAACCGCACAACATCGTCCGACACCCGGACATGCCTCCGGCCGCTTACGAAAACATGTGGTCCCACCTGAAGGCTGGGCAGCCCTGGATGGGCCTGGTAAAGAACCGCCGTAAGAATGGCGATTTCTACTGGGTAAGTGCCTACGTTACCCCTGTTACCGAAAACGGTAAGGTGGTCGGATACGAGTCCGTCCGAACCTGCCCGGACAGAAAGGATGTCGAGCGCGCAGAACAGCTTTACGCGGCCATGCGTTCAGGCAAATCCGGAATCCCTTTGTGGCGCAGGTTGCACCCCCCTACCATCTTTCTGGCCTTCGTGTTCATTGTCGCCGGGACCCTGTTCTTGACCGGCCAGCAAACCTTCTCTGAACTCATTCTGGCCGGTGGCGTGATCGCCTATGCCGGTTGGATGCATCTGGCCCGCAAACATCTGATGAGTTCCGTCACCAAACTGCTGGAACACAGTTTTACCGATGACCTGGCCGCAAGAAGTTATACCGATGACGATATGCCCCTGGGGCGTATCAAGGTCGCGGTAAAGGCCCAACAGGCCCATCTGGATGCGGTTCTCACCAGGCTTGAAGACTCGGCCGACGAGATGCGACTGTTTTCAGTGAAGGGCCGGGAAGTCAGCTTTGAAGCTCAGGAAGCCCTGAAACAGCAACAGGCCGAGACCGAACGGGTCGCAGCGGCCGTGCACGAGATGTCTCAGACAATTGCCGAGGTCTCATCAAACGTTCAGTCAACGGCGGAGCGGGCTGACGGGGCCAAGGAATTTGCCAACGAAGGTCGTGCTGTTGTTCGTGGCACTCGCGAAGCCATTGAGTCCCTGAAAGTCTCTGTCCATGGCATCAACGATTCCGTGGGCGAACTGGCCCAACAGACCGAGCAGATAGCCTCGGCCGCAAAAATTATTGAAGAGATCGCCGAACAGACCAATCTTCTGGCGTTGAATGCCGCCATCGAAGCGGCCAGAGCGGGAGAGCATGGCCGTGGTTTTGCCGTGGTGGCCGAAGAGGTTCGCGGATTGGCGTCACGTACCCGAAACTCCACCAGCGAAATCCACGGCATTGTAAGCGAATTGATTTCGCGTTCAGGAGAAACGAGCAAGAAGGCAGACCAAGGTAAGCTGTCCGCAGATGAGGGCATGGAGAAAATGCTCTCCGCCGAGAGCACGCTGAATGACATTGCCGAATCCGTCACCAACATTGCCGAAATGGCATTACAGATGGCAGCGGCCGTTGAACAACAGGCGCAGGTTTCGGATCAGATTAACGAGCAGGTGGAGAAGATATCCGGGCTAGCGTCGACAAACCTCCGCAAGGGTGAAGAATCAACGAAGTGCGTGAAAAGTATCGAACAGATAGCAAACGATCTTCACGAATTGGTCATAAGGTTCAAGTAGGCACACTACCAGGGGATGCAGACTCAAAATGAGCAGGCAGGATCTGGCATCCGCACTCATGGGTGCGGCAGTAGATGCAATTATCGTCATTGATGACAAAGGAATCATCCAGCAATTTTCCGATTCCGCTCAGAGTCTCTTTGGCTATTCTACGGGCGAGGTAATTGGCAGGAATGTCTCAATTTTGATGCCGGAGCCCGATGCAAGGAACCATGATCAATACATTGATAACTACAAACACAGTGGAGAGGGTAAAATCATTGGCATTGGCCGGGATGTCAGGGGCCAGAAAAAAAATGGGGAGACCTTCCCGATGCATCTCTCCGTTGGCGAAAGCAAACAGCACGACCAACATCTGTTCGTGGGGATCTGTCACGATCTCAGTGACTACGAGAACGCACTGAACAAGCTTGCGAGCGCTGAGCAGAGATATCGAGAGATTGTTCAGGCCCAGAAACAGTTCATCCTGCGTCTCGACAGTGATTTCCGAATCACCTTTGCAAACGCTTCCTTCACTCGTGCACTGGGCACAGAGGCAGAAGACATCATCGGAGCGCCAATCACTGTTTTTTTCAATGAACCCGGCTACAGAATTCGTCGTCGACTTGCCTCACTGTTCAGCGATGAGGAGACATCTGGTGAGATCGCTGTAAAGGTCACAATGAAGGCACAAGACGGCTCTCAGACGCTGGTGGAGTGGAGCTTTCGCCGCACCTCGGCGCCCTCCGATGATGAAGCGGAGCTTCAAGGATTCGGTATCGACGTTTCGGAACAGGAAAGGGCGCTTGAGCAAGCGCACTATCTCCGAACCCATGACCCGCTTACCGGTTTGCTCAATAAACAATCACTGGTAAAGGACTGCAAGGTCTGGTTCAAAAGTGCGAGCCTGAGCGCGCTTCTGTACCTGGATATCGAGCATTTCAGTCTGATCAACCAACGCTATGGATACGAGATTGGCGATGCCGTTCTGATCAAACTTGCCAATCGAATAAGTCGCACAATCCAGAGAGCCAATCATTGCGCCCGGACAGGGGCAGACAAATTCCTTTTCGCAATTCACGTGAGTAGTAAGGCAGACGCAGAGGCCATTGCTGAAAGGCTCATCGAATACCTATCAATCCCATTCAAACTTCGGGACAAGCAGCTGAATGTCCGAGCCACTGTGGGCATCGCCATGTACCCCTCAGATTCGGAAAATATTGAAGTTCTGCCCGAGCTGGCAGAGTCCGCCAAAGACTATGCCCGCAGGCGCAACCGGCGTATTGGTATCTTCGATTTCGAACACCATCGGGTTCTCCATCGTCAGATGGAAATTGAGCAGGACCTCAAAGAAGCCATTGAGGATAATCAGCTTGAAATCTTCCTGCAGCCAAAATATTGGGTCAGCAACTCCACCATAGCTGGCTTCGAAGCCCTCGTCCGCTGGCGACATCCCAGAGAAGGCGCTATTTCCCCCGGAGAATTCGTTCCAATCGCCGAAAAATCATCGCTTGGGCTGGAGCTGGATTGTTATGTGATGTCCGCTGTGTTCGAAATAATTGCCCGTGCCCACGGTGCCATCGCGGACTTTCCTCCGGTAGCGATTAATATCACCCCTGCTCATTTCTCTCAGGTGGACTTTCAAAAACGGGTGTTGGCAGGCATTGCTGAGTCCGGGATTCCAATCGCAAACATTGAGCTCGAAATCACAGAGGGAGCCGTCATGGAGCGCTCGACGGAAGCCCGAGAAAACCTCGACGCACTCCGGGAAAAAGGGGTGAGAATCGCGATTGACGATTTCGGCACCGGTTATTCATCGCTGAATTACTTGCGTTTCCTTGGCATTGACGACCTGAAGATCGACAAAACCTTCGTGGATGAAATCCTTACTGAGAAGGGCGGAGTTATCATCAAGTCCATTATCGATATCGCCTCTGCTCATGATATTCGAGTGGTTGCCGAAGGCGTCGAAACCGACGAACAGCTTCAGCGGTTGCGTGAAATGGGTTGTCATCTTTGTCAGGGCTACCTACTGTCGAAACCGTTACCTGCTGACGAAGCCATCGACCTTTTTTACCGGCAGTCGTTTAACCGGATAACATGAGTCAGAATTCCGGACAGCAGCACCCCGCGAAAACGTCGGCTTGCCGCACTGGGGCAGCCTTTGAGTGAGGGATCACATGCACCTGACTGCAGAAACCAGGCTCAATGCCATTCTTGATGGCACTGGGGCAGGCACCTGGGAATACAATCTGGACACCGGCGAGATCATTTTTAATGAACGCTGGGCCAGCATGCTTGGCTACACCCTGGAAGAGCTAGCGCCATTGTCGTTCCAGACCTGGGAAAAGCTCAGTCACCCCACCGATATAGAATCAGCAAACGAAGCACTTACCGCATACCTCAGCGGTGAGGCCTCCCAGTTTGAATGCGTGGTACGCATGCTTCACAAGAATGGTGAGTGGCGCTACATCCACACCCGCGGGACCTTGCTCAACAATAGCGAAGCAGCGGGAAATCGTTGGCTGATGGGGACGCATCTGGACGTCACGGAAGAGAAAGCCACACAGCATCAGTTGCAGCAGCTGGCTGAATCTCTTCCGGGGATCATATATACCTTTACCCTGAATAATGATGGCAGCTTTCACTTCCCCTACATGAGTCGCAAGGCCAAGGATTTCTACGGCGTAACGCCAGCGGAAGCTCAGACCAACCCGGAACGCATGTTCGAGCCGATTCACCGTGAGGATGTTCCACGGGTCCACGAAACCATAGAAAACTCCCGGCAAACTCTGAGCGAATGGGTTTGCGATTACCGGATCCTCAAAGACGGTCGAACCCGATGGTTGCGAGGTGTCTCCCGGCCAGAAAGAAACCCGGATGGAAGCACCACATGGCACGGCGTCATCACGGATATCGATGACCAGAAACAGCTGGAATTCAAGCTGGCTGCACTATCGATCACCGATGAGTTGACGGGTCTCTACAACCGGAGATATCTACTCAAGAAACTTCACGAACTCTCCGAAGAATCCGCCCGTTACGGCCACCCCTTTTCCCTCGTGTCATTGGATATCGATTTTTTCAAAAGTGTCAACGATTCCTGGGGTCATCTTACTGGTGACAAGGTTCTGCGCACGGTGGCCAGTCTGATCGAAAAGCGGACCCGAAAATCCGATATCGTGGCCCGAACCGGAGGCGAAGAGTTTATCGTGCTGATGCCCCAAACCACCATCAGTGATGCCAGGCACGTTGCTGAATCCCTGCGTATCGGCATGGAGACAGAGAATTTTGCGAGCGAGGATGGCACCGAATTCAACGTTACTCTGAGCGCCGGGGTTGTTTGCGGAACCAACGACGCAGACAGGGTTCAGGAATTACTGTCGGCCTGTGACCAGCTGCTTTACCAGGCCAAGAGAGCAGGCAGAAATCAGGTTGTGGTCAGCGAGATCGGCGCTGATAAGAGCTGAAACGCAAAAAAAAGCGTATTCTGGCCCTCGACACAACCATCAACGGAGAACAAACATGATCGGATACGTCACCCTTGGCGTCAGTGATATGGAAAGAGCAAAGGCATTCTATGCCGGTTTGTTGAGCGACCAGGGCGCCAAGGTGCTACTGGACATGGGGCGTATCGCCTTTATCGGCAAGCGCATGAGCGAGCCCATGATCGCGGTTTGCGTTCCCTTCAATGAAGAACCCAACCATCCGGGCAACGGCAACATGGTTGCTCTGCCAGCGGGGTCAAAAGAAGGCGTGGACGCCATGTACAAGAAAGCGATTGAGCTCGGAGCTACCTGCGACGGCGAGCCCGGCCAGCGAATTCCGAACCAGTTCTACGGCGCCTACGTGAAAGACCCGGACGGCAACAAGCTGGCGTTTTTCGTTTTCGGTTAACAGCATGCCAAAGGCCCTCAATTGAGGGCCTTCGCTTGTTAAGCGTTCAGCTCGTTGCAGCCGCCACTTCCGCCTTACCGTTTTTCAGCAACGCGTAACCGAAACCAATGACCAGTGATCCCACCGCAATCGCAATCAGGTAGGGCAATACCGAACTCACCGCGTTCGGAATGGCAAGCACAAACAGCCCGCCATGGGGTGCCATCAGCTTGACAGTGAACAGCATCGACAGGGCACCGGTAATTGCGCCACCGATCATACACACCGGGATAACCCGAAACGGATCCTTTGCCATAAACGGTATCGCGCCTTCCGAAATGAAGCACAAACCCAGCACGAAAGAAGCCCTTCCGGCCTGGCGTTCCGCCTCTGCAAACTTTCGCCGGGCGATGAAAGACGCCACACCCATGCCGATGGCCGGTACCATTCCTGCCGCCATGATGGCAGCCATGGGTGCCGAGCCGCCACTGCCCTCGGACAGCAGTCCCACGCCGAAGGTGTAGGCCGCCTTGTTGACAGGCCCTCCCAGGTCAAAGCACATCATAGCGCCCAGAATGCCACCAAGCAGGATCGCATTGGTCGTTCCCATACTCTCGAGAAATCCGGTCAGGGCGCCCATGATGGCGGCCATGGGCTCTCCAATCACATAGATCATCCCCAGGCCGGTAACCAGACTGGCCAGCAAGGGAATGATGAGGATGGGCTTCAGCGATTCGATGCTCTCGGGCATTGGCAGTTTCTGGCTGATAAAGCGCGCTACATAACCAGCGAGAAAACCCGCAACAATACCGCCGAGGAAACCGGCTCCCAGTTCGCCCGCCAGAAACCCACCGATCATTCCCGGCGCAAGGCCGGGACGGTCGGCAATCGACCAGGCAATGTATCCGGCCAGCAACGGAATCATCAGTTTGAAGGCGGTGCCACCACCAATCTGCATCAGGGCGGCAGCCAACGTGCCTTCCTCCTGAAACGCTTCGATCCCGAACACGAAGGACAGAGCGATCAGCAAACCGCCAGCAACCACCATGGGCAGCATAAAAGAGACACCGGTCAGCAGGTGCTTGTAAGGCCCCTTTTTCTCACCACTTCCGGAAGCGCCGGACGTTTTCTTCTGGCCTGCGTTGAGAACCACGGCCTGTTCAAGGGCATCACGGATCGTATCGGCTGGTTTTTTCAGGGCGGCACCGGTCGCGGTCCGCCAGACCCGCTTGCCAGAGAAGCGGCCCGGATCTACCTCAATATCACAGGCCAGGATCACCACATCGGCAGCCGCAATTTCCTCCTCCGTCAGCGGATCCTGGGCGCCGACCGACCCCTGGGTTTCTACACGGATCTTGTGGCCAGCAGATTGCGCCGCGGCGGTCAGGGCCTCTGCCGCCATAAAGGTATGGGCGACGCCAGTGGGACAGGCAGTAACAGCAACGATCCGCTTACCGGCAGAGGTACCGCCGACAGCGGTACTGGTTGCTATAGATTCCTGGCTGGCCATTGCCGGGTCCCAGGTTGTAGCCTCCGCCTGCGCCCGGGTGAGGATGGCGTCTGGGTCTGGCAGGGCAGCGGTGACCGGAATCTGCAGCAAGCGTTTGCCGGCATAGACATCCAGATTTACCGGAACACCAACCGCGGCAATAACAAGATCGGCCTGTTGGATTGCCGCTTCGCTGGGCTCGTTGTCGGCTTTACCATCCGGGCCTCGAGTATCAGTGGTAACAGACCAGCCGCGCCGGTTCGCCGCCCGCTCAAGGGTCCGGGCGGCCAGGAAACGAGTTGCCACGCCCTGGGGGCAGGCGGTCACAATGATCAGATTCATAACCGTATCTCTCCGGTGTTGTTTTGCCCGGGCCATGGCTGCACCCGGGTTTGTTGGAGAAGGGAGGGAAAGTCCGGGGCCTCGGGGTCTCCGACACCAATGTGTTGCACACATTCGGCAGACAAAGCCGTGGCGAACCTCAACACTGTTTCTTCAGACTGTCCACCAAGCACGCCATGGAGCATGCCTGCGAGCAAGGTATCGCCGGCACACACGGTGCTGACCAGCGAGACCGGGGGCACCCGGGACCTCAGGATGCCGGCCGGAGACGACCAGAACACGCCGTCTGCACCCATGGATACCACCACGTGGGACACGCCGCCGGCACGGATGCCGTCAACCGTAGCTGCCACTGTGGCCAAATCCTTTAGGGGTGTGCCGGCCCAGTCAGACAGCTCGTCCGTGTTGGGTTTGATGGCGTAGGGACCAGCTTTGATGCCGGCCTTCAGGCCCGCGCCACTGGTATCCAGCCATACCGGTTTGTCTGCGTGGGAAGCTTGCTCGACAAGGTTTGCCAATCCAGAAGGCGGAAAGCCATCTGGCAAACTGCCTCCGATGACCACCGCGTCGCATTCCGACAGCAGGGATTTAAGGCGGAGCTGAAGGCGCTGAACTGCGTCTTCCGGGACCCGGAAACCGGGCCCATTCAGATCGGTTACCCGGCCGCCGGCCTCAGCAATCTTGATGTTGATTCGGTTCTGGCCGGGAACGCGTACAAAACCGTCCTGCAGGCCCTCGGCCTCAAACAGGCGCTCAAAGGGCGCGGCATTGGCGTCGCCTAACAGGCCTGCAACGGTGACCGAATGGCCCAGACGCGCCAGCACCCGAGCGACATTGATGCCTTTTCCGGCTGGCTCCATCAGGGTATCCCCTGTGCGATTTACCTCTCCGAGAGTCAAGGGCGACGTTTCAACACTCAGGTCGAGAGCCGGATTCAGGGTGATTGTCAGGATACGGGCCATCACCAGGCCTCCAGGGCATCACGCACTTCGGACGCCGTTGCCAGAGACAGTGCCTTTTCAGCCTGTTGTCGAGCGCTTTCCCGGTTCAGACCGCGAATACAGGCCTTCACCAGGGGCACCCGACGACTGGTCACAGACAGCTCGTCGACATCGAGCCCGACCAGAACCGGAATCGCCTGGGGATCTGAGGCCAGCTCCCCGCATACCCCGACCCAACGGTTATGGGCATGGGCGGCTTCCACGGTCATCCGGATAAGCCGCAATACCGAGGGGTGCAGGCCGTCTGATTCAGCCGAGAGCTGTCCGTGGCCACGGTCGATGGCCAGGGTGTACTGGGTCAGGTCATTAGTACCAACCGAGAAGAAATCCACTTCCGGCGCCAGGGTCGAAGCCAGCAGGGCACAGGAGGGCACTTCAATCATCACGCCGACCTGAACATTGCTGGCCGAAACCTCGCTCTGAACCTTCGTAACAATGGCCCTGGCTGCTCGGAACTCCTCGAGATCCTTCACCATGGGGAACATGATCCGAAGGGGGCGATCACCTGCTGCAGTCAGCAGGGCCCTGACCTGGGTTTCCAGGATATCCGGGCGTGTCAGTGACAGACGGATGCCACGCATGCCCAGAAACGGGTTGTCTTCCTGGGGTAACGGCCAGTAATCCAGAGGTTTGTCGCCACCCACATCCAGAGTGCGGGCTACCAGGGGCAAACCGTCCAGGGCATCGAATGCGTTCTGGTATTCAATGACTTGAGTGGCCAGATCCGGCGCTTCCGGATGGGCCATGAAAATGAACTCGGTTCGAAGCAGGCCTACACCGTCGGCGCCCCGTTCAACAGCATCCGGGGTGTGGGCGGTGTTGCCGAGATTGGCGCAGACTTCGATGGTATGGCCATCTACGGTGGTAGCAGGTTGATTGCGGTTCTCATGAGCTTCGGCCTGCAACGCGTCCAGTTGTTGCAGACGGCGACGGATCTTCTCGCAGCGTTCGGCCCCGGGGTTCGGCACCAGGCAACCCCGTTCGCCATCCACCACCAAATCGGAGCCATTCAGGATAGTCAGTATTCGCTCACCGGCACCTACGACCGCAGGCAGCCCCAGGGCTCGGGCCAAAATTGCACTGTGGGACGTCGCTCCCCCGCGAGCTGTGACCAGGCCACGCACCCTCGCAGTATCCAGCCGAGCCACATCCGATGGCCCGAGATCGTCAGCCACCAGAATATAGGGAGTGTCCGGCGGCGTGGGCATGGCCACACCACAGAGATTGGACAGCACCCGCCGCCCGACATCCCGAAGATCCGCCGCACGTTCTGCCAGCAAACGGTCCGCGAGTGCTTCCTGGGCCCTGGCTGCCGTATCTATGGCTTTCCACCAGCCCGCCTCGGCGGACGCCCCCTCATTGATCGCTTCCAGCGTTGCCTGGTAGAGATCTTCATCCTGAAGCATTTCCACGTGAACCGACAGAATCGGCGCGGCTTCGCCGCCTTCCGCCTGACGAATCAGAGTGCGAAGCTGCCCATCAGCGTTATCAATGGCCTGGTTGAGACGCTGGATCTGTTGTTCGCTATCTTCAGCGGATTGCGGATATTCAAGGGTCGGCTGACGCATGACGAAAGCCGGTGCCAGCGCCAGTCCCGGAGATGCGGCAACCGCTTTAACCGGCTGATCATCCGTCAGTGCGCGGGCTTGTTCGGCTTCAGGTACCCTGGTTTGCGGATCCGCAGACCGCAATGGAGAGACTTTCTCACCCAGGCCACTTTCAATCGCACTGCTAAGAGCCTCAACAGCCTGGCTTGCGTCCTCTCCAGTCGCCGAAATCAGCAACGTCTGGCCCCTGCGTGCGCCCAGGCCGATAACCCGGGTCAGGCTGGTTGCGGATACTGCGGCACCATCGCCTTCCAGAAGGCGCAACCGAATACTGGCATTGTGCCGACGAGCCTCCTGGACGAGTTGCTTGGCGGGGCGCGCGTGTAAGCCATGGGTATTCAACAGGGTGACTTTGGCAGTGACTGCATCCGCCGCCTCACCGGAAAGCCTTGCCAACAAGGCCTCGGCACTCAGCCCCTGAATAGGTTCATCACGGGCCAGGAAATTATCGATGCGTTCCAGCAGGTCATGGCACTCATCACCGGGTCCGGCCAGACAGAACACCCCACGCAGCTCCGCAGTTGCACGCTTTGGTGTTGCCAATGACAGGGTCGGGCGCCTGGCGCCAACAGTATGATGGGTCAGCCAGAATCCCTGACCAAGATCCACCGGCGGTTGACCGACAATGCTGGCCAGAAAATCCGTGTCGACGCACCGCAAACTTTGCAGACGCGCAGCTGCAATCAAGGCGAGCTCGTTCGGGGTGTAGGCATCTATTCCGAGACAGAGGGTCTCGCTGTCGCATTTGGCAACGGCCGGAGCTTTGGAAAGCAAGGCAACCAGCTCCGTGGCGTCCGTAGCACGACCCAGCTTCTCAGCCAGTCCTGGCTTATCCAGTACACGGGTCAAATGCCGGAGAATATCCAGATGCTCGTCGGACTGTGCCGCGATGGCCACCAGCACATGCACCCGCGCACCGTCGTGCCAGGTGACTCCCTCGGGGAACTGAAGAATGCGAATACCGGTGTTCAGAACGGCATCCCGGCTTTCCGGTGTGCCGTGGGGAATAGCAATGCCGTTGCCCAGGACCGTAGAAGACTGTTGTTCACGGGCGTTCATCCCGGCCAGGTATTCCGGGGAAGTCCGGCCAGCGCGCTCAAGGTCCCGAGCGGCCTGTTGCAGTGCGTTCTGCCAGTCAGAGGCAGTGGCACCCAATCGAACGTCATTGGCAGTTAGCGTCAGCATAATTGTTGCCTCGCTTTTTGTTTTGATACTGCGTCTTTCTTTCGATACCGCGTATCAGTTTTGTTTGCTGAATCGTGTCAGCACGCTTAAAATAGATGGTGAAACAGATATGATCAGAAATCAAGCAATCTTTTAATCGGAGCTGTCGCCCATGACCCTTGCGGAACTTGCCCGGCTTGCCGGCGTTTCAAGAACCACGGCCAGCTATGTCATCAACGGCCAGGGGGCTGCCCGACGCATCAAACCGGAGACCATCGAGAAAGTGCTTGCGGTGGCGCGTGATCATAATTTTCAGGTAGACACCCAGGCCGCAGCCCTGCGGGGCGGCGCCAGCCGGACACTCGGTTTTATCCTGCCGGATCTTGAGAACACCAGTTATGCCCGCCTCGCCAAATTACTTGAGCAGGGCGCAAGGGCGAGAGGCTATCAGCTGCTGATTGCCGGCTCTGATGATGACCCCGAAACCGAAAAATCGCTGGCGCGATCCCTGAAAGCGAGGCGCTGTGACGCCCTGATTGTTGCCAGTGCCCTGGCCCTGGACGACCCCTTTTATCCCCAACTGCAGAAAGATGGTCTACCCGTCATTGCTGTTGATCGTGCCCAGTCTCCGGATCAGATTCGATGCGTGGTGAGCGATAACCGTGCAGCAGCCGAAATACTGACTCGTTCCGTGCTGAATGCCGGGACCGCCACCATCGCCTGGCTCGATGCGGTGCCGGAGATTGCTATGACCCAGGAGCGCCGGGAAGGTTTTCTGGCGGCCGCCAATGATGCTGGCATTGCCCCGCTGGTAGAAAGCGGTCCTCATTACGATCGCGCCTCCGGTGCCGCGATGATGCGTCGGATTCTGACCGACCACGGCCTTCCGGACGCCCTGGTTACAGCCTCTTACACACTGCTTCAAGGAGTTCTGGATGCCCTTCTCGAACAGCCGGACCGGCTTCCTGAAACTCTGAAAATTGCAACTTTCGGCGATGACCGACTGCTGGACTTTCTTCCATTGGCGGTCAACTCTTTGCCCCAGAATCATGAGGCCATCGCCAATGCCACATTCGAACAGGCCCTGGCGGCAATCGCACAGCAAGGGCCTGTCGACACCATAGTGATTAACCGGTCTCTGAAGATTCGGGCCGGGGATCGTCAGAGTGGCTCTGTGCAAACCACCAGCGCGGCAACAAATGATAAATAGCCGGCTGCAAAAACCGGTCATCAATTAGCCAGATCACACCCCGGTCTTCCGGGGTGCGAATCACCCGCCCCGCCGCCTGGGCCACTTTTTGCAACCCCGGAATCAGATAGGTGTAGTCATAGCCTGCGCCGAAGCGCTGTTCGAGCCGAGCCTTGAGGATTTCATGCCAGGCATCAAAGGGAGGCAAACCCAGGGTCGCCACAAAGGCCCCGATCAACTGATCGCCGGGCAGGTCAATGCCTTCACTGAATACCCCACCCAATACCGCAAACGCCACACTGCCCTCCGGGTTCCGGAAGCCGGCCAGAAAATCTGCTCGCTGTTGCGGCGACATGCCGGGCGCCTGCGCCCGCTGAGGGATATCCGGAGCCTGCCGGGCCAATGCTTCACGGACCTGATCCGCGTACTTGAAGCTGCTGAAAAACGCCAGGTAATGCCCGGGTCGCTCACGGAACTGGCGGGCGATCAGGTCGGCAATGGGCTTGAGTGATGCCTCCCGGTGAACCTGGCGCGTGCTGATATCGGGCGTGAACTGCACCTGCAGCTGGTCGGCGCTGAACGGGCTGGGCAAGGAGGTGAAACGGGAATCCTCGGGCAACCCCAGCAGATCCCGGTAGTAAACACCGGGGCTCAGGGTGGCGGAAAACAGCAGAACCGAATGCGCTGCCTCAAACCGCTCCCGCAGGAAATCCGCCGGGATCAGGTTCTGGATCGTCAGGCTGGCCCGCCCCCGACCGGCGCGCTGGAATTCACACAGGGAATAATCACCAAAGGAGTCCGCCAGCTTCATGAAGGCGACGCTTTCAAACAACAGCTCCTGCAGAGCCAGATCCGGGGGATTATCGGCCAGGTAATCGGTCAGATTCGAGACCATCGCCTGCAGGGCACCCAGCAATTGCGTTGGCAGCGTCTCCAGAAACTCCGGGCTCTGTGTATCAGCCTGGTAATCCCGGATCAGGCTCTGCCAGGCGCGGGCGGTGCGATCGATGGCTGATTTCAGCGGCTTAGGCGCGGTTTTTTTGAGCCTCAGCAAACGCTGCTGATCCAGCCGAACCGAATACATACCCCGGCCACGGTCCACCAGGTTATGGGCTTCGTCCACCAGCACGCTGGCCTTCCAGTTATTCTGGCGAATCAAACCATGGAGCAGGGCGGATTGATCGAACAGGCGATTCACATCGCCGATCACCACATCGCTCCACCGGGCCATTTCCTGGGCGAGGAAGTAGGGACAGATGTTGTGACCGGCGGCGATCTTCGCCAATGTGTATTGATCCAGCATGCCTTTGGTCTGGGCCGCTTCCGCCCGGGCATCGGGCAGCCGGTCGAAAAACCCTTTTGCCAGGGGACAGGAATCACCATGACAGGCCTTGTCGGGGTGCTCGCAGGCGTCGTCCTTCGACACCAGTTCCAGGGTTCGCAAGGGCCAATGCAGCGCGTTTTGAGCCGAACGCAGGCGGGCAACCGCATCCATGGCCAGCTGACGGGCGGTATTGCGACAGGTGAGGTAGAACAGGCGGTCCTGGCCGGCTGCTGGCATCGCCATCAACGCCGGGAACAACGTGCCAAGGGTCTTGCCCAGGCCGGTGGGGGCCTCCAGAAGCAAAGTGCCGGACTTTACCGCATTCTTGTAGACCGTCTCCGCCAGTTGGCGCTGACGGGGGCGAAACGCCGGGAAAGGAAACGCCAGGCCTGCAAGCAGGGCATTGCGCTGCTCGCGGTGATGCTCTTCCTGCTCGGCCCATTCCTTGTAGCGGCCACACAGGATTTCCAGTTCCTGCCAGAGCTCCTCGGCACTGGCGGTCTCCACCACCGGCGTTTCCTTGTCCCTGCCGGTGTCGTAATAGATCAGCGCCAGCTCCAGGGTTTTCCGGTTTTCCTGCCGGCACAACAACGCGCCGTAGGCTCTCAGCTGAGCGCGATGGAGTTCCCGCTGATGCTCACGGATTCGGGACAGGTCACCCCGGTGGGTCTTGATTTCCTCCAGCCGGCCCCGGTGCGGGTTGTAGATATCCGCGCGCCCGGAAAGCACTAGCCCAAGGCACTCGCCGGTCAGTAAATACTCGCTTTTGTAGCCATAACCGCGCCGGGACTGGATGGCCTGATGGCCGGCAATGCCCTCCTCGGCACTGGGTGCCGGGGTGTAGCAGAAGTCCAGATCACCCTTACGCGCGGCAAACTCGCACAGAGTCCGGACGGCAACCTTCACCGTCATTCCATCGCCTCGCTCTCCTGCCAGCGCACGTAACAGACACTGGCGGGGATGCCTTCAACCGCAAAGAATTCGAGCCAGCGAATCTGATGGTCCTGTAGACGGTCACCCGGCCCTTTCACCTCGATCATTTCATAGCGCCTTTCCGAGTCGGTGGCGTCCGGAAAAAAGCGAATCAGATCCGGGAAGCCACTGCGATGCTCCCGGATGTTCAACAACAGGCGGCGGAACAGCTTTTTCAGATCCTCCGGTGGAAGGCAATCGAGCGCCAGAGTGAGCAGTTCCTCGTCGAGCACCGGCCAGATCACGAACGGATTGGTGGTGCCCTGTTTGGCCCGGTAATTCGCCAGTATCCGCTCCCGATAGCTGCCATCCGCCAGCTGTGCAAAGCACTGCTCGAACGATGCCTTCCGACGGCTGACGAAGTCTTCCCGGGTCAGGTCCGCCGGGCCCACATGGAAGGGATGAAAAAAGGCGCCCGGCACAGGGGCAAAGATGGTTTGCCAGCAGAGCAGGCCGAACAGGCCGTTGATCAGGGTGTTTTCCACATAAAACACGGGCGCTTCGTCTCGGTGTAGGTGGTCTCTGACTGCATATTCGACCGACCCGACCTCTGGCTTTGGCAGATTCAGGGTGATGTCCCGGATGAGCGGCTGCTCTGGAGGTGGTGGCGGTATCTCGCCAAGCCGGCTCGCAAGCCGCATGAGAATCCGCGCCAGCCCCTGGGCTTCGGCATCGCTCAGTTCCTGGTTCTGCCACTCGGAGGCAATGGCCCAGGCTTCCTCATGACGCTTCATCCGCTCCAGCAACCGGAGCTGCTTCAGCCTCGCTTCCCGGTGGCCGCTGCTGGCGAAAGCCTCTAACGCCAGTTCCCGCCCCCCCTGGCGTTCCGCCTGCCGGCCCAATTCCAGCAACAGCCGGTCGCGGCGGCTGGTCAGCCAGGCGTTATTCGAGGACGCCGGAACCGCCTGCCAAACCTCGTGAGCGGGTACGCCCTGGTCCAGCCATTCCCGGCACTGGTGCATGGCAAGATACAGGTCGACCTCGGAACGCTGCTGGAACGCCCGGGAATCCGGTGTGAATGTAACCGGCTCGTACTGCTGGTGACCCAATTCCACCAGCACGAAATCCGTCCAGTTCTGGCGCAAGTTACCAAAAAACATCAGACGGACCCGGTCAAACAATGCCATGGGTTTGAGTCTGACCACTGGCCTGGCATGCTGACCGAGCCAGTCGGCGACAGTAAGGGCATCGGGGAATTGCGGAAACAATACCTCACGCATCTGGCTCTTGGGCAGATTGGCCGGCTCTCCGGCGGCTTTAAGCAAAGGCGCCAAAGCCGGGCGCAATTCTCCAAGGGTGAACAGCCGGAACAGTTCGTCCAGGCTGAGCAGAGGGTCGGTATCCAGCCAGCCCGCCCCGGTGATTTCACCAAGAGCCCGTTCTTCAGGTACCCCGAGCTCCGGGTACCTGAATTTGTCTGCACGGAAGAGATCGCCCGTGCGCATCACCATGCGGGTAAGCAATGCCCTGGCCGGCAGTGAAAGGGTATGAAAGTTGGCCAGTCGATCCAGCTCTTCCGTCGTCAGCAAGTCGCCGTGATGGCTCTGCACCCAGCCAAGGACGGTCTCCATGTTCTCGAGATAGTACAGCGGATTGTTCAGATCTGCGGTACCCGGTTGTGGGCTTTTCGGGTTCCGTACTGCCATAGTCGTGTCGGCGTTGTGCCTCCGGTATCAATCGTCGAAAAATGGTCTCACATAATCAAAGATCTGTCCTCTGGTGGTGAGCCACAGTTCGCTCTGCCCGGCGCATCGCTTCACAATTTCTTCAAAGGCCCAGGCGCCGGCAGGCCTGCCGTAGCAGTGGCCGTGAACGATTACATCCAGGATCAGTGTTTCCCGGTTACTCGCCAGTAATTTATCCAGCGTCACTGTGAACATCTCGACAAACTGCTCGGGCGTTCTGCCAAATCGCATGGCGTGTGGCAGATCATTGAAATCGATGGTTACCGGGATCGCCATGATGGAACTGTCGGAAAACCGCTGAAGGTAAGGGCGATCATCATCCAGTGCGTCCCCATGCCATTGGTAGCCGTGCAGGGATAACCGGCGCTGGACGTCGAGATCAGAGGTGACGCGGGGGCTGATCCAGCCGCCGGGCCGTTGACCGGTGGCTTGCTCAATCAGTGCAGTCGATTTCTGTATGTTGTCCTCAATCTGCTGTTCGTTGAGGTAGGGGAAAAGCATATTCTGGCCATAGCTGTGGCCGATGATCTCATGCCCGTAATCAAAGCGTTTTTTTAGCTCGGCCGAACAGTGTTCTGCAACCAGTCCAGAGGTAAACACACTGGTGGCCACGCCGTATCTCTCCGCAATATCAAACAGCCTTTTTGCGCCGACGTTGGCGTTATACCGACCATAACTGTCAGCGTTGGGATCTACCATGTCTCCTGCGAGAACATTGCCCATCGGGTTCACACTGGAACATGAATCCGGCGTCCACATTTCAAAAGCGATATTAAAGTTAATCGCCAATCGTTTGTTTTCTGGCCATAAAAAATCTTTTTCCAGGCGCTCTATTTCACACGAAACTTCCTGGCTCATCGCTTTTTCCTTTTGTTAATTAATAACGAACCACATTAAATAAATAATCAGACAACATTTAAATAATATGATTTATCAGTTTTTGCAAATTCAATTATATTCAGCTGGTTATGAATCAAATTCAGCAGGAACCCTTTTTAATCTCATTCACAACTGACTGAATAATATTAAATTTGCGCTTTTGTTTTGGCTGCCCTAAATTAATTTTTACCGATCGGAATCGGAGCTAATAAACACAAATAAAATTGGCAAAATCTGCCTGACTGGAAAGCGGATATCATCAAGACAAATCCCATTTCCAGATTGATTTACATCGGAGAAAAACAATGAAACTCATGAATCGTCAATTGATTGCCGCCGCCATCCTGGCCAGCGCCGCCACGTTGGTTCAAGCCCAGACCACCATCAAGCTCGGCTGGACCACGGCCGACAGTAAAGTCGATCCTTACGCCATCGCCGCCCACTACTTTGCCGAAGAGCTGGAGGCAGCGGCACCGGGCGAGTTCAACGTGCAGTTCTACCCGAACCATCAGCTCGGCAACGACACCGCGATGCTGCAGGCCATGCAGTTCGGCACCATGGACGCGGGCGTGATCACGGGAACTCAGGTCGGTACCCTGGAGTCTGCGTTCCAGCTCAACGATCTGCCTTTCCTGTATGCCAACAACCAGCAGGCTCACAAGGTTCTCGATGGCGAAGTCGGCCAGACACTGCTTGAAAAACTTGATGCCAAAGGCATCGTCGGGCTTGGTTTTCCGGAGGCCGGCTTCCGGCACACCATTAACAACGAACGCCCGATCCGCACACCGGAGGATTTCAACGGTGTGAAACTGCGGGTTCAGCCCAGCGACCTGTTCATCGCCAGCTTCCGGGCCATCGGCGCAAACCCGGTCCCCATGGCCTGGAGTGATGTCTTTACCGCGGTACAGCAGGGCACGGTCGACGGGCTGGAAATTCCGCTGCCGGTTATCTATGCCAACAAGTATCCGGAGGTCACAGACTACCTGTCGCTGACCAGCCATACCTACAACGCCCTGGCGCTGCTGATGTCCAAGCAGACCTTCAACAAACTGTCCCCGGAAACCCAGGAACTGGTCAGGGAAGCCGCCAAAAAAGCCATTGATCGCCAGCGCGAAACCGTCGCGTCCAACAACGGCAATGTCCTGGACCAGATCAAGGCTGCGGGTATGACCGTCAACGAAGTCGACGATGTTGAAGCCTTCCGCAGCAAGGTCGCCAATGTCTACGACGAGTATCGCAGCAAGATTGGCGCAGATATTCTCGATAAGGCCCTGGAGCAGGTGGCGGAATAACGCCACCTTTCCGGAAACACCCCGAAGCTATCGGGACTTCTGACCGGGAACCGATTGGATGTACCAGTATCTGGATAAGTTTGGAAATGCCCTGGCCCTGGGGTCCCAGGCTGTCGGAGTGGTCACTGCTCTCGCCATGATCGGCAGCCTGCTACTGGGTGTCTTCTACCGCTATGTACTCGGGGATGCGCTGGTGTGGAGCGATGAAGTTGCCGCTCTGGCCTTTACCTGGACGGTCTTCCTGTTCGCCAGTGCACTGGTACGCACCGGCGGCCACGTTCGGGTAACGCTGCTGGTCGACTCATTGCCGGCGCTGCTCGGTGAGCTGGTGGAACGAGGCATCATGCTGCTGATCATCGGCCTGGGGCTTGTGATGCTCTGGACCGGCTGGAACTTCGCGGAGTTCACGGCCGGCCAGGTGTCCCCCGCCATCCGGTATCCGATCTGGGTCAGGAATGCGGCGGTGCCCGTCGGGGGCGCATTGATCTGTATTCACGCCCTGATTCTTCTTGTTCGGCCACGGCCGATCCACAAATCCTCGGAGCATTAACATGGGTGAGATTGGCCTGGTCATGATCATTGGCCTGATTGTTCTCCTGGCCCTCGGTGTACCCATTGCGTTCACAATCGGCCTGTTGGCGGCTGTGGGCATCTGGATGGCCGATGTAAATCCAATGATTCTGCCCCAGCAATTCATTGCCGGGAGCAGTGTCACGAGCCTGCTCGCGATTCCCGGCTTCATCCTCGCCGGGGAGGTGATGAGCGCGGGCGGTCTCTCCAGGCGGCTGGTGCGTGTTGCCGAAACCTTCTTCGGGCACCTGACCGGTGGCCTTTCAATGTCGACGGTTGCCGCCGGAACCTTCTTTGGCGCCATCTCCGGTTCTGCACCGGCCACCACGGCAGCGGTCGGCTCAATCATGATTGATGAACTGGAAGACCGGGGCTATCAGCGCGGGTATGCGGCGGCACTTGCAACCGCGGTGGGTCCTTTGGGGCAAATGATTCCGCCCTCCATCCCGATGGTGATCTGGGGGGTCCTCGCCGAGGAGTCGATAGCCAAGCTCTTCCTGGCGGGCATCATTCCCGGGCTGATTGCCGCCGCCGGTTTCTGCCTGGTGAGCGTTCTTTATGCCCGGTATCACGGTGTGGCAAAGGAAAAGCGGGCCACCGGAAAAGAATTCCTGTTCGCCCTGAAGGACGGCATCTGGGCTCTGCTCGCTCCGGTTGTCATCCTGGGGGGCATCTACAGCGGCATGTTCACGCCCACCGAGGCCGCCATGGTTGGTGTGCTTTACAGTGCCATTGTTGGCCTGTTCCTGTACCGAGACCTGGACTGGAAAAAAATGCCCGCCATCCTGATGAGCTCAATGAGAACGACCGCCGTTATCATGTTCATTGTTGCGGTGGCTTACGGGTTTGCCTGGGTGATGGCCAGTGAACAGATCCCGGCCCAGCTTACCCAGGCGCTACTCGCGCTCACGGACAACCCGATTATCCTGTTGCTGATCGTCAACCTCATGTTGCTACTGCTGGGCGCCGTCATGGACAACATTTCGGCGATGGTGATCCTCAGTGGTGTATTGATCGGCCTTGGCCAACAGATCGGCCTGGATCCAATACAACTCGGCGCCATGGTGGTCATCAATTTCGCCGTTGGCATGGTGACACCACCGGTGGGCTACTCCATTTTTGTGGCCTCAAGTATCAGCGGCTTGCGTGTTGAAACCGTCGCTCGCCACATCTGGCCATTCATGCTGGTATTGCTTGGGGTTGTCGCACTGGTGGCCTATGTGCCGGCCGTTACCCTCTGGCTGCCCGCAACCTTCGGTTGAACTTACCGCATCCAGGCCTGCTTTTTCCTTCCTTTCGCTGAATCCGCTTCCTTCACACCGGTGCTCGATGCTCGAGTACCGGCTTTCCTTCGATTGCTAACGCCCCTGAATCTGGCGCAAATATGAAGGGTCTGCGAGACTTGTCTGGAGCCCTTTGCAATCACTGGCCGCCCCGGAGCGTTCCGGCAGTGCCAGGCGGGCATCGCGATAACAATAATGAAGGTAAGCTGCGAGAGTTTATAAATATGGTGAATTTGCGCGATTTTGATCTGAATTTGCTGGTAATTTTCACCAATATCATGGAACAACGCTCGATCTCAAAAGTCGCCAATGAGCTTGGGCTATCCCCCTCGGCCGTCAGCCACGCACTTGCGCGACTGCGCCTCATGCTCAACGATCAATTGTTTTACCGCACCGCCAAGGGGCTGGAACCCACCGACAGAGCTAAAGAACTCATCGTTCAGGTGGAAGATGGCCTTTCCTACCTGTCCAGCGCCATCAGTGCCCAACAGCAGTTTGTGCCGGCCGAATCCAAGCGCGTGTTCAGCATGCAGGTTGCGAACTATGTCTCGGGCTTTTTCCTGCCAAGCTTTTCCCGGCGGGTTCGTGAAGAAGCACCGAATATCACCATTGATATTCTGCCCTTCTCCATTTCCACCGAAAGCTCAGAATGGGATCGGGTAGACGCCCAGATTCGTTTGACGCCGGGCCGCCTGAAGCCCAAGGCAGTGCGAAGTAAACGCCTGATGGCAGATGACGTTGTGGTGCTGATGCGACCTGACCATCCCAGCGCGTCGGAACCGATGACCGCGGAACTTTATGCCAGGTTGCCGCATGTAAAACTCTCTCAGGCATCCACGGGTACAACAGTGATTGATGATGCCCTGGCGGGGCGCGGTTTCGAACGACATTCGGCGTTGATTGTGTCCAGCTGGGACGCCATTCCCGACATCCTGCTGAAAACAGATCTTATTGCCATAGCGCCACAGCGCCTGCTGGCCCTGGATCCCCGACTCAAGCATCTCAAAGCCGCCCCGCTGCCACTGGAGGAGGTGGTGTTCTCCTTTGACCTGTGCTGGGATCAGAATTCGGAGAAAGAATCCGGCCATAAATGGCTCTGCGAGACGATTATTGACGTATTCAATTCGGAGATTAAGCAGATTGAACCCTGATTGGAGACGTCATGACCCCACCCATCCTGATTACCGGCGCCGGCCAGCGCATCGGCCTGGCCTTCGCCAGAGCCTGCCTTGACCGGGATCAGCCCATCATCGTCACCTACCGCTCCTATCGACCGGCGATCGATGCTCTCCAGAAAGCCGGTGTCGAGTGTATCCACGCGGATTTTGCCACCAACGAAGGTATTGAAGGGTTTATCCAGACCCTGAAATCCCGGACGGACAAGCTGCGGGCCATCATTCACAACGCCTCGGACTGGTTGCCGGAAAGCGAGGATTCAGACCCTGCGGATGTGATGAGCGCGATGATGCAGATTCATGTAACCACGCCCTACCTGATCAACCTGGCCTGCCGGTCGATGCTGGAGCAGGGTGATTCTACAACCGACATCGTCCATATGACGGACTACGTGGTGGAGAAGGGCAGCGCGAAACACATCGCCTACGCCGCCAGCAAGGCTGCACTGACCAACCTGACGCTGTCTTTTTCACGGTTAATGGCGCCCAGGGTGAAGGTGAATGCGCTCGCACCCTCGTTGATCATGTTCAACCAGGGCGACAGCGAGGCTTACCGGGAGAAAACCCTGAAAAAATCTTTGATGGGCATTGAGCCCGGTGCGGAAGTGGCCGTGGCTTCCCTGCAGTTTCTGCTGGACAACCCCTATATTACCGGCAGAACGCTACCCCTGGATGGCGGGCGGCACCTGGTCTGAGTCCGCCTCCTGAACTCCTCAGATGCCCAGCTCGGCCGGTTGAAGTCTCACGCCGGCCACTTTCCAGACACCTTCAGTACGAACCATCCGGTAATAGGCATCCCAGCGTTTGCCTTCCGGCCCCTGCAACCGCACCACCTGGATTTCAAAGGCGCCGTGGGGTACTCGCTGGGTGAATTCGATGGCTGTGGCATTGTGCACGGCCGGGTAGGCTTCGCGAACCATATCGACGAACACCTGTGACGACCCGAAGCGACGCTTGATGCCCTCGGATGCGTGGGCCCAGGCCTGCTCCTCGTCGTTGTTGGCAAAAGCTTCGATCTGGCGGAGGATGGTGTCCCGAATTTCCGCGTCCTTGTCACTGGCGATGGACTGTGGCGACGCGAGGATAGTCATCCCCATGAAAGCCAGAAGAATGGGGACCAGCCACTTTCCGAAAATAATGTTTGGGTGACCCATGATGGCACCTCTTTACTGTTCATCCTTTAACCGATACGTGACGTTGGACAAGCCGGATCCTTCCAGTTGTTCGTTTGTTGACCTGTTTGCCTTTGCTGTTCGTAGCTTTGATTACGACAACAAACCTGCGGGAGAATTCCCATGCACATGGACACCGGCGAACTGAAAAAGCACAAGCACGACACCATCTCTCTGTTGGAAATTGTCTCGATGGAAGGCCGCTATTACATGGCGAGGTTCTATCTGGATGGGCAGGGTTATGTTCTGACGGACGCCTACGACAAACCGGTGATGTTTACCGGCGCCTGTGCCGTGCGAGAGCACTTCCACGAGTACCAGGTGGAGAGTACCGAGGTGATTCCGCCAGCAGGCACCGATGAAATGATCGGCATGCCGGACAGCGGCTCCGAAACCATGCGGGTCCCCCTCTAGGGGCCCGCTGGATGGGCCCTCAGCTTCCGGCGAATGACAGTGAATCCACCAGATCGGCGCCGTTGAATACGGCGCCGTGAAAGTCACTCTCCGGAATCTGCTGTAGCGTGAACACGAGAGCGCTGGCCGCCTGCTCTGCGGTCAGGCATTCCCCCGCCTCCAGGCGCCTGGTCAGCCACTCTGCATGCGGCAAATTCAGTTCACCTGCTTTCTCGATGTGGCGTCGAATACCCGGGGTATCCACCAGCCCGGGCTGAAACAGACTGACAACCGGCCCGTCCGACATGGTGTCGAACTCCACCGCCATCTGCCGAACCAATCGTCTCAGCGCCATTTTGCTGATCCCGTAGCTGCCGGTCCCGGGCTGTGCGTGCTTATCCATGCCCGCACCAATCATCACAATCCTCGACGCAGGATCGCCGCCCTTCAGCACTGGCAGCAATGACTGGGTGAGCAGCATCGGGGCAGACACATTAACAGCCAGAGCTTCCTGGAAATCAATCAGGCCAAGGCTGGCAAAGTCCTCTGCCGGTTCACCCACGCCGGCACAGTAAACAAAAGCTGAAAGCTGATCGACTGCATCACTCACCTGGCGGGCCAGATCCCTGGTGCTGGCCGGATCGGCCAGGTCGACGCCCAGTGTCATCACTTCAATATCAGGTACGTCGGCGCGAAGTGTTTCCGCCACCTCCTCAAGTTTTGCCAGAGTACGGCCGGCCAGAATCAGGTTATGACCCCGGGCGGCAAGCTCCAGGGCGAGGGCGCGGCCAATGCCCGAACCGGCGCCGGTGATCAGTGTCCACATACGCGTCTCTCCTGCTCAGATGAATCACGACACCGCTTGTCGCAACGGGCCGCGATGATTTCCGGTGATCAGACGTTTCAGACTGTCCGCATCTGTGGTCACATACGGTAACCTGTGGCAACAGGATTGAACCGCACAGCACACAAGGAAATTCATGGCCGCTCTGTCCACCGATAAGCCCGCCACCATAGAACCCGGGTTCCACGCGATCCACGCCAACCATCTGGAAGACCTGCGTCGGGCCGTTGTCTATATCTGCCGGCACAATCCCATGCTGCCGCTGCAGAGTGAAACCTTCCTGGTGCAGAGCAACGGCATTGCCCAGTGGCTGAAGCTGGCCCTGGCGGAGAAGCGCACCGAAGAGGGCCTCGAGGGCGGCCTTGGGATTGCTGCCGGCATGGATTTTCTGTTCCCTGCGCGGTTTATCTGGCAGGCCTACCGGGCAGTGCTCCCCGATGGCGAGGTACCGGAACAATCGCCCTTCGACAAGCGGCGGCTGGTGTGGCGGCTGTACCGGTTATTGCCACGCCTGGTGGGGCAGGACGAGGCCTTCACACCTCTGGCCCGGTTTTTGGAAGGTAACGATCCGGATCTGCGCAATTTCCAGCTGGCGGAAAAGGTGGCGGACCTGTTCGACCAGTACCAGGTGTTCCGGGCCGACTGGCTGGCGGCCTGGGAGCAGGGCAAAGATGTGATTATCACAGCCCGGGCCGAGGAAAAGCCGCTGGACGCTGAAACCCGCTGGCAACCCCTCCTCTGGCGCCGGCTGGTTGAGGATGTCGGCGCTGAAGCGCATACCAGCCGCTCACAGATCCACACCCGGTTCATGGAACAGGGCCAGCGACTTCAGGCGCCGGCCAATCCGTCCCGGCTGCCGACCCGCATCGTCGTCTTTGGCGTCTCCTCGCTGCCCCGGCAAGCGCTGGAAGCCCTTTACGTGCTGAGCCGGTTCAGTCAGGTGGTGCTGTGTGTTCACAACCCCTGCCAGTTCTACTGGGCCGACATCATCAGCGACCGGGAACTGCTCACCGCCGAACGCAAGCGGGGCAGGACCCATCCGGCACTTTCCGCAATTGAGGATCCGGACCAGTTGCACCAGCACGCTAATCCATTGCTCGCCGCCTGGGGCAAGCAGGGCCGGGACTACATCCGGCTGCTGGACGAGTTCGACAATCCGGACCAGTATCGTGGCAGCTTCCAGACCCCGGACCAGAAAATCGATATCTTTTCGGATCATGGCAACCCGGAAGCACCACGCCTGCTGCACCAGCTGCAGAACGATATCCACAACCTGACGCCCCTCCAGGAAATCCGCCAGCAACAGCGACAACTGGATGTGCAGCAGGATCATTCCCTGGTGTTCCACCAGGCCCACAGCCCACAGCGGGAAGTGGAAATTCTGCACGATCAGTTATTGGCCGCCTTCAACCTCGACCCAACGCTTCGGCCCCGGGACGTCATTGTGATGGTGCCCGATATCAACGTGTACGCGCCCCATATCCAGGCCGTGTTCGGCCGTTACCAGCCGGGCCGGAAGCGCCACATACCCTTTACCATTTCCGACCAGGGCCAGCGCCATCACGAGCCGGTGCTGATCGCCCTGGAAACCCTGATGTCACTACCCCGCAGCCGATTCGCGGTGAGTGAGATCATCAGCCTGCTGGAAGTACCCGGCATACGGGACCGCTTCGGTATCAGCGAAGACGAGATCCCCCTGGTTCGTCGCTGGGTCGAGGGTGCCAACATCCGCTGGGGTCTGCACGGCCGGCACCGGGAAAGCCTGGACCTGCCCGCCGAGCTGGAGCGCAACACCTGGCAATCCGGGCTGCGCTCGATGCTGCTGGGCTATGGCATGGGCGACGACGAGCCCTGGGGCGGCGTGGAACCCTTCGGCGAGATCGGCGGCCTGCAGGCCAGCCTGGCCGGCCGACTGAACGACTTTGTGCATCAACTGGAAACCCTCTGGCAGGCGCTGCAGTCCCATCGCACACCGGACGAATGGGAACGCCTGTTCTCAGAGATGCTCGGGCAGTTCTTCCACAAACTCGAAGGCAGCGACCTGTTGCTGCTGAACCGTTTCCGCCGCCAGCTGGAGCAGTGGCTGGAAGACGCCCTGGCAGCAGGCCTTGAGGAACAGACCCTGCCCCTGAACATCGTCAAGGATGTGCTGCTGGAGGGGCTTGATGAAGGCGGTTTGAACCAGCGCTTCCTGGCCGGCAAGGTGAATTTCGCCACCCTGATGCCCATGCGGGCCATTCCTTTCCGGAAGGTGTGCCTGCTGGGCATGAACGACGGTGACTACCCCCGCTCCCGGCCGCCGGTGGATTTCGACCTGATGGCCCAGGATTACCGCCCGGGGGACCGCTCCCGCCGGGAAGACGATCGCTACCTGTTCCTGGAAGCCCTGTTATCCGCCCGGGAGCAGCTCTACATCAGCTGGGTAGGCCGCAGCATCAAGGATGATTCGGAACGGCCGCCGTCGGTTCTGGTGGGGCAGCTTCAGGATCATCTGGACAGTCTCTGGTCTGTGGCAGGGCAACCCGAAACCAAGGTCATCGAGGCACTCACTACCCAACACCCGTTGCAGCCGTTCAGCCGGAGCTATTTCCCGAAAGCCAACGGGCTGGAAGCGGGTGGAGAGGGGGAAAACAGTTCACCCCGTCCCCTGGCCGAGGTGTTGGAGGCACGCCGGTTGTTCACCTACGAGCGGGAATGGCGCAGTGCTCACGGTGTTGAGACTAACCAAGACGTGCAATCTGCACTTTCGTACCAGACACCCGAAGAACCCATCAGCCTGAACGATCTGGCGGCTTTCCTGAAAAAGCCCATCGACACCTTTTACCAGCGTCGACTGCAGGTACGCTTCGAGGATGTCGAGGACGACGATACCGACAACGAGAATTTCGAGCTGGACGGCCTGGACCGCTGGCGTCTGGACAACGAGCTGATCCAGGACGGGCTGTTGAAAGCCAGCAGCGAAGAGGAACTGCACGATCGGTTGCAGGCAACCCTGGACCGCATGGCCCGACGCGGGGACCTGGGTATGGGCGTGACCGAACACCGCCTGCGCTCCGAGCTGGCCGGGCGATTGCCCGATCTGTTCGAGCGTTACCAGAGCGCACTGGTTGACTGGCCGGAGGCGGTTGCTGAACCGCTATCCTTTGACTACCGGTTTGAAAACGCCCTGGGTTCGGTGGAAGTCGCGGATCTGATCGACAATGTGCGCTGCAATGCCGGGGGCGAGCTATGCCGTCTGGTAGTCGCCAGCTCCAGCCTGCTCACCGGCTCCGGGTCGAGCAAGAAGGTGCGATACGCCAACCTGATGCGGGACTGGCTGATCCATCTGGCAGGCCAGCTCGGCGGTCAACCTTTTGAGACCCTGGTTCTGGGCAAGGAGGAGGGACGGAAATTCCGCTTTGCTCCATTGCATCCAGAGCAGGCCAGGCCGCTGTTCGAAGCGGTGCTCAGCGGATGGATGGACGCCACCACCCGGGCGCTGCCTATTCACTGCGAGGCCGGCTTTGCCTGGATCACCAGTTTCTACGGCAGCAAAAAGTACGTCGGTGACCATGAGCGAGCCATATCAGAGGCGCAGCAGGCCTATACCATTGCCCTGGAGCGGGACACCGGTTACCTGAGAGGAGCCTATGAAACACCGGAGCTGCTGATGGCCAGCGGTGAATTCGAAGCCCTGCTGCATCAGCTCTACGTGCCGGTTTGGGAAGCCGAGCAGGACAAATCGGCTGCAGATCAGATCGGAGGCCTGGAATGACCGAGCAGATGACCAACCGGAATCCGAACCTGGATCCCCTGGCACTGGCCCTCAACGGCAGTGCCCTGATCGAGGCCAGTGCCGGCACCGGAAAAACCTTTACCATTGCCATTCTGTACGTGCGCCTGGTGCTTGGCCACGGCCAGTCGCCCGACAGCCCGCTGCAGAACCTGCTGCCTCCCAACCTGCTGGTGGTCACTTTTACCGAGGCCGCCACCAAAGAACTGCGTGACCGTATCCGCACCCGACTGACCCAGGCCGCCGAGGTGTTTTCCGACGCGCCCGACGAGCCCAATCCACCCGCGGAAACGGCACTGATCTACCAGCTACGGGATGAAAGCTACCCGGATCCGGCCAGCTGGCCGGAATGCCGCAAGAAACTGCTGCTGGCGGCAGAGTGGATGGACGAAGCGGCGGTATCGACCATCCACAGTTTCTGCAACCGCATGCTTAGCGAGCACGCCTTCGACAGCGGCAGCCTGTTCAAGCTCACCCTCGAAACCGACCAGAGCGAATTGCTGGACGAGGTCGCCCGGGATTACTGGCGCACCTTTGTCTATCCGTTGCCCCCGGCGCTGATGGACGAGGCCCTGAGCCACTGGAAAACTCCCGGGGACCTGCGCCAGGGGGTTCGCAACCTGATTGACGATCCCCAGAGCCTGGGCACACCGCCGGACAGCGTTCACCAGGCCATTGATCAGGTGGTCAGGCGGCGTCTGGAGCAGTCACAGGCCCTGAAAGCCCACCCCTGGCGCCAGTGGCGCGATGACGTCATCGAGCTGCTGAACGATCTGAACAAGAGCAAGCGACTTCATGGCGCCAGCAAGAATGCCATGATCAAGGTCTGGGATTTGCTGGTTGCCTGGGCGGAATCCGATGACCTGCTACCCGAAAAAATCGACAGCGCTGCGGGCTTTAAGAATCAGACCCCCGAGGGGCTCGACAAGATTCTAAAAGGCGATGAGTCCGCCCCCCATCATCCTGCCTTCGACGCCATCGAAGCGCTGCTGGATTTCAGCCAGAACCAGCCCAGCGCCAAATCCGACATTCTGCGCCACGCCAGCCACTGGATAGCCGAACGGCTGGAGTCAGAAAAGCAGAAACGCTCGGAAATGGGCTTTGACGATCTGCTCACCCGGCTGGACGATGCCCTGCACGGGCCGCGGGGCGACCAGCTGGCGGCCACCATCCGTCGGCAGTTTCCGGTGGCCCTGATCGACGAATTCCAGGACACCGACCCGGTGCAGTACCGTATCTTCGACCGCATCTACAACGTGGCGGGCAGTGACCACGGTACCTGCCTGCTGATGATCGGCGATCCCAAGCAGGCCATATACGGTTTCCGGGGTGCCGATATCTACACTTACCTGCAGGCCCGGCAGGGCGTGAAAGAACGCACCTACACACTGGGTAAGAACTTCCGCTCCGCCAAATCCATGGTGGCAGGGGTTAACCGGGTCTTTGAACACAGCGACCAGCACAGCCGGGACGGCGCCTTCCTGTTCGGCAGGGGCGATACTTCACCGCTGCCGTTCCAGGGTGTGGACGCCAATGGCACCAAACGGGTCTGGGCGATCAACGGGGAAGAACAGCCCAGCCTGGTGTTCTGGACCCACGAATCCGGGGAAGAGGACAGGGACGGCAATCCAAAAGGTATGGCCAAGGGCACTGCCACGGCCGATGTGGCGGAAACCTGTGCCAGCGAGATCGCCCGTTTGCTGACTCTGGGCCAGGCCGGGCAGGCCGGATTTGCCTTGCCGGATAATCCGGAGGACCTGGAGCCGGTTGCCCCGAAAGATATCGCAATACTGGTCAACAACCGCAATGAGGCCAGCGCAGTGCGGGACGCCCTGGGCCAGCGGCGTATCAAGAGTGTGTACCTGTCAGACCGCGATTCGGTGCTGACCTCCCGGGAATCACAGGAAATGCTCTGCTGGCTTCGGGCATTTGCCGAGCCCCGACAGCTGGCCTATATCCGCGCAGCCCTGGCCACACCCACCCTCGGTCAGTCCTGGCATGCCATGAATCAGCTGCTCACCGACGAGCTCGTGCTGGAACGGGAAATCGAGCGCTTTATTGGTTACCAGCAGCAATGGCAGAAGCAGGGTGTGCTACCCATGCTGCGAACCTTCCTGATGGATTTCGAGGTGCCGGGCCGGTTACTGCAACGCCCTGACGGCGAACGGCGGTTGACCGACATTCTGCACATTGCCGAGTTGCTGCAGCAGGACAGCCTGCAACTGGACGGCGAGCATGCCCTGGTGCACCACTATACCCAGATTCTGCGGGCAGCCGACGAGGAAGACGAACACCGTACCCTGCGGCTGGAAAGTGATGCCGGCCTGGTGAAGGTGATCACCGTGCACAAGTCCAAGGGCCTGGAGTACCCGCTGGTGTTTCTGCCCTTTGGCACAGCTTTTCGCGCCCAGAGTGAAAAGCAGGCCTTCGTGCGCTATCACAATGAGCAGGGCAGGCTGGTCACGGTATTCGACCCGTCGCCGGACGACGTGGCCAGGGCTGACCGGGAGCGCCTCGGCGAGGATATCCGCAAGCTCTACGTGGCCCTGACCCGGGCCCGCTTCGCCACCTGGGTCGGCACGGCGGCCCTGGACAACTGGCAGCAAAGCGGACTGGGCTACCTGATTGCCGGCGAAGGGCACAGCCGTATCAGCGACTGCCTGGGGAAACTGGCAGAGGGCAGAGCAGAGATCCGGATAACCCCTTTACCGGATCCGGACGATACGCACTACCACGAACCGGCGCCCGAAGCTCTTGGCCCGGCCATGGTCTCTTCCCGCGAGGCCAGAGAGGACTGGTGGATTGCCAGCTACTCCTCCATCGAATACACCGGCATGACCGGCACCGGGATCGCGTTTACCGGTGAGGTGGAAGATGCCCAGACCCAGAACCTGCTGGAAGAAAGCACCCTGGACGAAGAGGAAAACCCGACTCAAATGGCCAACCAGCGCAACCAGCATAACTTTCCGAAAGGCGCCGGACCCGGCACCTTCCTGCACGAACTGCTGGAATGGTGCACACAGCAGGGGTTCCAGCGGGTTGTGGATAACCCGCCGCTGCTTCATGAGCAGCTGACCCGGCGCTGCGGCACTCGTGGCTGGAACGAATGGGTGAAGCCGCTGGAGCGCTGGTTGCTGGCATTGATCAGCAAACCATTGAGCCTCGACCGGGCCGGTGCAGAAACCGTCTGCCTGGCGGACCTGATCACCCTGCGCCCGGAACTGGAGTTCTGGTTTGAAAGCCGCAACGTCAGTATCCGCAAACTCGACGAGCTGGTAACCGCGCACACCCTGAATCGCGCGGACCGGCCCCAAGTCGAGGAGACGCGATTCAACGGGATGCTCAAGGGGTTTATCGATCTGGTGTTCGAACACAACGGGCGCTATTACGTGCTGGACTACAAATCCAATACCCTGGGCGAAGACGACAGCGCCTATACCGATCAGGCAATGGGCAACGCCATCCTGGATAAACGCTATGATCTGCAATACGTGCTCTATCTGCTGGCCCTGCACCGGCTACTGAAAGCCCGTTTGCCGGATTACGACTACGACCGACACATTGGCGGCGCGGTTTACCTGTTCCTTCGGGGCATTGATTCCGGCACGGGTGGCGCCTTTACCGACAAACCGCCCAGGGCCCTGATTGAACAACTATATGCCCTGTTTGATGGCGAGTCCGTCGGGGAGGTGGCCGCATGAGCCGTTCTCGCTCCCACACCGGAAAGACCGACCACCAGATTGATCTGTTTGCGGAGGAGACCGCTGCGGAAACGCCGACCGTACCGGCTGCCGGTGATACCACCGTCGATATCAACGATCTGTTCTCCAGCCCGGATAAAATCGAAACCCTGCTGCTGCACTGGCAACAGGCGGAGTGGATCCGACCGCTGGATGTGGGTTTTGCCCGGCTGATCCGGGAGCTGTCGGAAGAGCAGGGCGAACGCCCACACCCGCTGGTTCTGCTGTTGGCGGCACTGGTATCCCACCAGGTGGGCCGTGGCCATGTCTGCGTTGATCTGGGCAATCTCCTAGCCGATGTCGAGCACACCCTGTCACTGCCGCCGGAGGAGTCAGTTCACGAGCCGCTCACCGATGCCGGCACCAACGAGCCGGACCGGTCCAAGCCCTCCGACGTGCTTGCACTTGTAACGCTTCCGGATTGTCTGAGCATACTGGAAAGCGCCTGCGCCGTAAGTGATGGCTCACATACAACACCTCTGGTGCTGAACGGGACCCGGCTGTACCTGCGCAGATTCTGGCGCTACGAACAACGCATTGCGGAGGGCATCCGGCACCGCCTGGCTTTGCCATCGCCCCTGGCAGATCCGGAATCCGGTCCGGCCCGCACCCTGTCTCTCGCTCTGGATACGCTGTTCCAGTCCTCAGAACCGGTGGATTACCAGAAACTGGCCTGTGCCCTGGCGGCCCGAAACCGTTTCGCCGTGATCACCGGCGGGCCTGGCACCGGCAAGACCACCACCGTGGTCAACCTTCTGGCGGCACTTCAGGCCGTCGCCGGGGAATCACCCGAGCGGGCCGGTCGCAAATACCGGATCCGACTGGCAGCCCCCACCGGCAAGGCGGCCGCCCGCTTGAACGAATCCATTGGTGGTGCGGTCAGCCGCTTGCCTCTTGCCAAGCTGCCGGGCAACGTGGAGCTTGCTGATATTCCCACCCGCGTCACCACCTTGCATCGGTTGCTGGGCAGCCGGCCGGATACCCGCAAATTCCGCCATAACCGGGACAACCCGTTGCTGGTGGATATCCTGGTGATCGACGAGGCCTCGATGGTGGACGTGGATCTGATGGCGTCGGTGTTCGATGCCCTGCCCGCCAATGCCCAGCTGATCCTGCTGGGCGACAAGGACCAGCTGGCCTCGGTGGATGCCGGTGCGATACTGGGTGAGCTCTGCCAGCGGGCCTTACAGGCCCACTACACACCGGCAACGTCGCAGTGGCTGGCCGCCATAACCGACAGTGAAATACCGGCGTCGCTGGTGGACCAAACCGGCCAACCCATGGATCAGGCCGTGGCCATGTTGCGAAAGAGTTACCGGTTCCAGCAAGACAGCGGCATCCGTGCGTTTGCGGAAGCCGTGAACACCAGTGCCCTTGATAGCGCCATGCTGCGCCAGATCCGGGAAGCGGCTTTCGACGATGTCATTCTGCTCAACGGCCAATCCGGAAAACCGGATCCGGAAGACACCCTGGATCTGGTGTGCCGCCATGCCATCACCGGCTCGCCCGAAGCATACCGTAATGCCGGGCAGGGTCGGCAGTTGAAGGGCCACCCCCTGCCGCCACCGGTTGGCTATCGCCATTATCTGGAGCAGTTACAGAATCACGGCCTGACCGTGGACAGCTCCCGCGAAGACTGGGATGCGATGGCGGCGCAACTGCTTGAAGCCTTCAGTGACTTCCAGGTGCTCTGTGCCCTGCGCAAGGGCCCCTGGGGCGTGGAAGGCCTGAACGACCGGATCGCGCGGCAGCTATTGGCTGAAAAGCTGATCCCACGGGCCGAAGGCTGGTACCCGGGCAGGCCGGTGCTGATTACCGGCAACGACTACAACCTGGGCCTGATGAACGGCGACATTGGCATTACGGTCAGTGTGCCCTGGGACCGGAGTGAATCCGGTGAACCCCGATACACCCTGCGCGTGGCGTTTCCAGATAGTGACACCGCTGGCGGTATCCGCTGGATCTCCCCCAGCCGTCTGCAGCAGCTGGAAACCGTGTACGCCATGACAGTACACAAGTCCCAGGGCTCGGAGTTCAACCACACCTGCCTGGTGCTGCCAGACCGGCTCAGCCCGGTCCTTACGAAAGAACTGGTCTACACGGGCATTACCCGGGCCAGAAACTGGTTCAGCCTGATTGCCGGCAACGTGCATGTTCTCGAAGACGCAGTCGGGCAGCAGATGGTTCGTGCCTCGGGCCTTGCCGAAAGGCTCAGGGCAGACTAGCTGCCAGCGTCCTCCTGGCCATCCTTGCTGTTGTCGTTACTGCTGTGCTGCTGCGCCCACAGATGGGCGTAGTGGCCGCCGTCGGCCAGCAATTCGCCATGACTGCCGCTTTCGACAATACGCCCGCCATCCATCACCAGGATGGTGTTGGCATCCCGGATGGTCGATAGCCGGTGAGCAATCACCAGCGTGGTCCGCTGCTGGCTGACTTCGTTCAGCGCCCCAAGGATGGCCTGCTCCGAGAGTGAATCCAGGGAGGATGTGGCCTCATCCAGGATCAGCAACGGCGGGTTCTTCAGAATCACCCGGGCAATGGCCACCCGCTGCTTTTCACCGCCGGAAAGCTTCAGGCCGCGTTCGCCCACCTTGGTTTCGTAACCCTCCGGCAGGCTGTGGATAAAGTCTTCCAGGTGGGCCATCCGGGCGGCCCGATAGACCTCTTCCTCGCTGGCTTCCGGCCGGCCATAGGCCAGGTTTCGGTACAGGGTATCGTTGAACAGCACGGTGTCCTGGGGCACCACGCCAATCGCCGAGCGCAGGCTGTCCTGGGTCACGGTCCGGATATCCTGGCCATCAATACGGATGGCACCCTGATCGACCTCGTAAAAACGGAACAGCAGGCGGGCCAGGGTGGATTTGCCGGCACCACTGGCCCCCACCACCGCCACCTTATGACCGGCCGGGATGGTGAAATTCACATCCCGCAGGATCGGCCGGTCCGGGCGATAGGCAAAGTGGATATGCTCGAACCGCACTTCGCCTTTTTCCACCGCCAGCTCGGTAGCGTCCGGGGCATCTTCAATGGCCGGTTTGTCCCCCAGCAGTTTGAACAGGCGCTCGACATTCACCAGTGCCTGCCGGATTTCCCGGTAGACAAAGCCCAGAGCGTTCAGGGGAATGAACAGCTGGAGCAAATAGGCGTTGATCATGGTGAAGTCACCCAGGGTGATCTCACCGCTGGCCACTTCCCGGACCGCCATGGCCATGATCACGATCATCGCCAAACCGATAATCAATGCCTGACCGGAATTAAGCGCGGCCAGGGACAGGCGATTCTTCAGCCGGGCCTGCTCCCAGTCGTCCAGATCAACATCGTAAAGCTGCGCCTCATAACGTTCATTGTTGAAGTACTTGACGGTTTCATAGTTCAACAGACTGTCGATGGCCCGCGAATTGGACTGGTTATCCCGGGCGTTGGCTTCGCGGACGAATTTGGTCCGCCATTCGGTGATCTTGATGGAGAAGACCACATACACCACCACCGCCACCAAAATGGCCACCACATAACCCACGTTGAACACCACAAACAGGATGCCGACCACCAGCAGGATTTCCAGCAGGGTAGGGACAATGTTGAACAGGGTAAAACGCAGCAGAAAGCTGATGCCGTTGGTGCCCCGCTCGATATCCCGGGCCAGGCCGCCGGTCTTGCGGTCCAGGTGGAAGGCCAGTTCCCGCTGGTGCAGGTGCTGGAACACCCGCAGGGACACCCGCCGCATGGCCCGTTCCGCCACCCGGGCGAAGACGGCATCCCTGAGCTCATTGAACAGGGTGGCGCCAAAGCGCAACGCGCCGTAGGCCACCACCAGGATCACAGGAATCCACAGGAGCATGTCCGCACCCCGGTTCTGGTCCAGATAGTCGACGATGTATTTCAGGGCGATGGGCGTGGCTACCGTCGCCAGCTTGGCCAGCACCAGCAAGACGAGGGACAGGACCACCCGACCTCGGAATTCGGCGAGGTAGGGCCAGAGGCCTGAAATGATTTTCCAGTCCGGTTTATGATCTGCCGGGTAGTCGTTGTCAGCGTAGGCGCGCACTGTGGGAGTATCCTTTGGCAATGTTGTCGGATTACGCTGGGCTAATCCGACCTACGGTTTATGGTCTGACTCGGGCCTCGGGCGCTACTGGCTTCGGGTAGGTCGGATTAGCGCAGCGTAATCCGACAGTGCTCTCCACACCAACAACAGTTGATGCTCTACAACAGGAGTTCCTGCCAGTGAAGACCCGGGGAGCTCAGGTATGATGAGTCCTGTTCCAAGAGAAAACCGTATTGAAGCTGGAGTCTACAGTAGTCCACACCATGGAGGCACATCATTAACGCTCGTCACCGCAAGGCCCTGAAACTGGTCATCGAGTTTATCAGCCCTTATCGCCGGGCTGTCGCGGGTGCTCTGGTAGCTCTGGTTTTCACGGCCGGAATTACGCTCGGGTTAGGGCAGGGTTTACGTATCCTGGTGGATCAGGGATTGGCCACCGAGTCGCCGGAAAACCTGGCCAGGGCCATCGGGCTGTTTTTCATACTGGTGCTGGGCCTGGCGTTCGGGTCGTTTGCCCGGTTCTACCTGGTGTCCTGGATCGGCGAGCGGGTAGTAGCGGACATTCGTAAGAAGGTGTTCAACCACCTGATTGATCTCCATCCCGGGTTTTTCGAGCAGAACCGGGCCCTGGAAATCCAGTCGCGGTTTACCGCCGATACCACGGTTCTCCAGTCAGTGATTGGCTCCACGGTGTCCATCGCCCTGCGCAACGCCCTGATGCTGGTCGGTGGTTTGCTTCTGCTGTTCATTACCAACGCCAAGCTCGCCAGTATCATCCTGCTGGGCTTTCCTCTGGTTATTGCCCCCATCCTGTTCTTTGGCCGGCGAGTCCGGGCGCTGTCCCGGCTCAGTCAGGACCGGGTGGCCGACGTGGGCAGTTACGTGGGCGAGAACCTTACCCAGATCAAAACGGTTCAGGCCTTCAACCATCAGCCGCATGATCGCCGTTATTTCTCTGAGGTCTCTGAACGGGCCTTCGATATTGCCCGGCAACGTATCCGTCAGCGCGCCTGGCTGACCACGCTGGCCATTTCCCTGGTTATGGGTGCTGTTGGCATCGTTATCTGGATTGGCGGCCTGGATGTGATTAACGGCCGGATCAGTCCCGGGGAACTGGCCGCCTTCGTGTTTTACAGCCTGCTGGTGGGCGTCGCTGCCGGCGCCATCAGCGAGGTGATTGGGGAGTTGCAGAGGGCGGCGGGTTCCGCGGCTCGGCTGTTCGAGCTGTTGCAGACCGAGCCGGCCTTTGAGCGCAAAGATCCCACGCTGGAACTGCCAGAATCCGTTCAGGGGGCCATCCGCATTGATCATCTGAGCTTCAGCTATCCCGGGCGCCCGGAACAGCCTGCGCTGAGGGAGCTGACCCTCGAGGTCAAAGCTGGCGAGACTTTGGCATTGGTGGGGCCGTCCGGGGCTGGGAAATCCACGCTATTCGATTTGCTACTGCACTTCTATCAGCCGACAGAGGGCCGAATTCTGGTCGACGGCCTCGACACTTCCGACCTATCGCTCCAGGCACTGCGGCGGTGTTTTTCCCTGGTGCCGCAGACCCCCGCCCTGTTTCATGGCACTGTGGCCGATAACATCCGCTACGCGAGACCCAATGCCAGCCAGCAAGACGTTGAGCAGGCCGCCAGGATTGCCCATGCCCATGATTTTATCCAGGCTCTTCCGGAAGGCTACGAAACCCGGCTTGGGGATGCCGGCCTGGGCCTGTCCGGTGGCCAGAAGCAGCGTCTTGCCATTGCCCGGGCGCTGCTGGCGAATGCCCCGATCCTGCTTCTGGATGAAGCGACCAGCGCCCTCGATGCGGAAAGTGAAAACCTGATCCAGCAGGCTATGCCGGCACTCACAGCCGGGCGAACCACCCTGGTGATAGCGCACCGTCTGGCGACTGTCCGGGACGCTGACCGGATCGCCGTTCTGGACAAGGGACGACTACTGGCAGTAGGCACCCACGATGAACTGATGCGTCAAAACGCCCTCTATCAGCGCCTGGCAAAGCTCCAGTTTCGCGACGATGCCGCCTGAGGGCGACAATAGTCGGTTTGTTTCCTGGGACCGTACTACTTACACTGTTAGATGAAACTTTCGAACCTGAACCCAGGGAGAATGGCAAAGTGAGCAATAAAGAATTGCAGGCACTCAAAGAACGCTACGTTGCAGCGGGCGCGGCAAGTCCCAATGAACAGTTTGCCGACCACGCAACGAATGCGGAATTATGGGATGCAGACGGCAAACGCATGATCGATTTTGCCGGCGGCATCGGCGTACTCAATATTGGCCATCGCCACCCGAAGGTGGTGGAAGCGGTCAAGGCGCAGCTCGACAAGCTGATGCATACCTGCCAGACGGTGATGCCCTATGAGGGCTACGTCAAACTGGCGCAGAAGCTGAGCGAAGTGGTACCCGTGAAAGGCCATGGCAAGGTAATGCTGGCCAACTCCGGTGCCGAGGCCCTGGAAAACGCCATGAAGATTGCTCGTGCAGCAACGGGCAAGACCAACGTGATCTGCTTTGACGGCGGTTATCACGGACGGACCTTCTACACCATGGCGATGAACGGCAAGGCAGCACCCTACCAGACCGACTTCGGCCCCATGCCGGGTACCGTGTACCGTGCACCTTATCCCGTTCCCTATCACGGTGTTTCCGAAGAGGAAGCGCTTCGCGGGCTGAAGATGGCCATGAAAGCCGATTCCCCCGCTCACAACACCGCGGCCATCGTGATCGAGCCGGTTCTGGGTGAGGGCGGTTTCTACGCTGCACCCACCAGCTTCCTGAAGGAAATCCGCAAGATTTGTGACGAGAACAACATCATGATGGTAGTGGACGAGGTCCAGAGTGGCTTCGGCCGGACTGGCAAGATGTTTGCCATCGAGCACAGCGGCATTGAGCCGGACATCATGACTATGGCCAAGAGTATGGCCGACGGCATGCCGATCTCTGCGATCGTGGGTACCGACAAGGTCATGGATTCTTCCGGCCCCAATTCCCTGGGCGGCACCTACACTGGTAGCCCGACCGCCTGTGCGGCAGCTCTGGCGGTGTTCGACGTGTTCAAGGAAGAGGATATCCTTGGCAAATCCCAGGCCTTGGGCGAGAAACTGAAGCAGCGCTTCAGCCAGTGGCAGGAACAGTTTGCCCACGTCGACAACGTCCGCAATCTCGGTCCCATGGCAGCCTTCGAACTGGTCGAGAGCAAGGAAAGCCGCACACCCAAGCCGGAACTCGCCGCTGCAGTGACCAAAAAGGCGAAGGAGAAGGGACTGATTCTTCTGAGCTGTGGTATGTACGGCAACACATTGCGCTTCCTGATGCCGGTCACCATCGAAGACGATGTGCTGGAAGAAGGTCTGGCAATTGTGGAAGAAAGCCTCAAGGAGGTAGGTGCCTGACGGCACTCATTTTGTTGAGGAACAAAAAGCCGGGCTTCATGCCCGGCTTTTTATTGCCCGAACCCGGATTGTAGATAGAAGCCTGTTCTGCCGGCGACCGGTCCACTGAGTGTGACCTCTAACTATACCCTTCCTGGCACTACGCCCCTTTTAATCGTTACGGGGATGTTTTGGCCAATTGTTGATCACTGCATGTTGTCTTTGGGCAGGTAGAAACCAGCGAATGCTGCACTTTTTCCTGCTCAATGCACCACAACAAAGACAATACAGGAGCATGCAATGATTCAATTACCCCGAGTTATCACCGGCGCCGCTCTCGGCGCGATAATAGCTGCTCTGCCCATGCACCAGGCCCAGGCAGGGGCATTTGTTCATCTCTTCGAGTGGAAGTGGAGTGATGTTGCTCAGGAGTGTGAAAATTTTCTGGGGCCAAAGGGGTTCAGTGCCGTTCAGGTATCGCCGCCTCAGGAGCATATTCAGGGTGGCGCCTGGTGGACCCGTTACCAGCCTGTCAGTTATCAACTTAAAAGTCGAAGTGGCGATGCCAGCGAGTTTGCAGACATGGTACAGCGGTGTAATGCTGCTGGGGTTGATGTGTACGCCGATGCGGTAATCAATCATATGGCCAATGGTTCCGGGACCGGGACGGCTGGTTCTTACTACGATTCCGGTTCGTTCAGTTTTCCGATCTACAGCGGCAACGATTTCCATTCACCCTGTGGCATCGATCCCGAGGATTATGGAACCGACGCCTGGCGGGTTCGGAACTGTCAGCTGGTGGGCCTCCCGGACCTGGATACCGATGCAGCCTATGTTCAGAACACCATCGCAGGCTATCTTAATCAGCTGACCTCTCTCGGTGTCAAAGGCATCCGGATCGATGCAGCAAAACACATGGCGCCGGGAGACATCAGCGGGATCCTTACGAGAGTGAACGATCCTTTGTATGTGTTCCAGGAAGTGATTGACCTGGGAGGGGAGGCAGTGAGTGCTACGGAGTACACCGGCACCTCCGATGTTACCGAGTTCCGCTACAGCTCTTCTATCGGCAATGTGTTTAAAAATCAAAAGCTTGCCTATCTCAGTAGTTTTGGAGAGAGCTGGGGCTTTCTGGCCGGAGGTAACGCGGTAGTGTTTACCGACAACCACGACAACCAGCGGGGCCACGGTGCCGGTGGGAGTAACGTGGTGACCTACAAGGATGGCAGTCTTTATAACCTGGCCAATGTGTTCATGCTGGCGTGGCCTTACGGCTATCCGAAAGTGATGTCCAGCTATGGGTTTTCCAATGGTGATCAGGGCCCGCCTTCCCAATCGGTCTACCAGAATGGCAGCGCTGAATGCGGTGGCGCCTGGATTTGTGAACACCGCTGGGATTCCATTGCCAATATGGTGGATTTCCGTAATGTCACCGATGGGACTGGCGTCTCGGGATGGTGGGACAACGGCAACAATCAGATAGCCTTCAACCGTGGCGATAAAGGCTTTGTGGCCATTAACCGCGAAGGGGGCAACCTCGCCCGCACGTTTAGCACTTTCCTGCCCGATGGCAACTACCGGAACGTTGCCGGTGATGGCAGTTGTGTTACTGTCCAGGGCGGCGAAGTGAGTCTGGATATCCCGGCAATGCAGGCTGCAGCCCTACATGTTGGGGCTGATTGCACCGGCGACAACAACTCGGGCACCGACGACGCTGGGGATACTGGCAAGGTATCCGTGGCCTTCCAATGCGCCAACGGGATTACCAGTTGGGGACAAAGCGTCTATATAACCGGCAATATTGGTGCCCTCGGCAACTGGTCACCGGCCGGCGCTCTGAAACTTGATGCCGGGAACTATCCTACATGGGCCGGCACTTTCGACATACCCGCCAACAGCAGTGTTGAATGGAAGTGTATCAAACGCAGTGAATCCGATCCTTCAGCGCAACTGGTCTGGCAGTCCGGAGCAGACAACCGTCTGCAAACCGGTGGTGCGGGCTCTTCCATGACCGCCCAGGGAGGCTTCTGACAGCGGTTACGTCCGAGCTTGGATTCGTCGTATACTGCCGGGAGTTTTCCGGCAGTGCCGTTCGGCCTGCTACAGTTTCAACAACCAGGCTAGAACATGACGTCTCCGAGCTCCGCCAACGTTCCGGACCACAAGCCAAGACCCTGGGTCGATTTGCTGGTCAGCATTATCATTCCCTCCGTGATCCTGATGAAGTTCAGTGGCGAGGAGCACCTGGGCAACGTCAACGCGCTGCTCATCGGCCTCGCATTCCCCCTGGGCTGGGGCCTGTTTGAACTGATCAAATACCGGAAGAAAAACTTCATTGCAGTGCTCGGTCTGGTCAGCGTGGGCTTGACCGGCGGCATTGGTCTTCTGGAACTGGATGCCGGCTGGCTGGCCATCAAGGAAGCCGCGATTCCAGCCATCATTGGTTTGGCGGTACTGGCTTCCACTAGAACGAAATACCCACTGGTACGCACGCTGCTGTATAACCCGAGTGTTCTGGATGTGGATAAGATCCACAAGACGCTTGAAGAACACAACCGGGTTGAGGAATTCGAGGAGCGTCTGCTAAAGGCCAGCTACTTCTTTGCCGGCACGTTTCTCTTTTCCTCGATCATGAACTACATACTTGCCAAGTGGATCGTGGTCAGTCCCTCGGGTACCCAGGCGTTCAATGAGGAGCTGGGCCGGATGACCCTGGTCAGCTACCCGATGATCGCGATTCCGTCGATGATCATGATGATGCTGATTTTCTATTATCTCTGGCGGACCATTCGCCGGCTGACCGGGTATACGCTGGAAGAAGTCATGGCGCCTCATCTGGCCGAGAAAGAGAAGGAGAGGAACAAGTCCTCGGAATCAACCACCGGGAAATAGCAGTCCAAGGGTTTTCCGATAAAGCCCGACATAAAAAAGCGGCGGAGGTTTTAAAAGCCTCCGCCGCTTTTTTAGTTGCACCTGACGCCTGTTGATCAGATATCCAGGTTGGTCACTTCCAGAGCATTGGTCTGGATGAAGTCGCGACGGGGCTCTACGTCGTCGCCCATCAGAGTGGTAAAGATCTGGTCTGCCGCAATGGCGTCTTCGATCGTTACTTTCATCATCCGACGGGTCTCCGGATCCATGGTGGTTTCCCACAGCTGCTCCGGGTTCATCTCGCCCAGGCCCTTGTAGCGCTGAATGTTCAGGCCACGCTGGGCCTCTTTCATCAGCCAATCCAAAGCGCCCTCGAAAGACAGAACCGCCTGTTTGCGTTCACCACGCTGGACATACGCGCCTTCTTCAATAAGACCATCCAGAGTCTCACCCATACGGGCAATCGCCGCGTAGGAGGACGATTCGAAGAACTCGTGATTGAAGACGTGATCGTAGGGAATGCCGTGAACATAAATGGTCACTTTCGGGAGATACAGGCCCCGTTCAGTATCCTTGGTCACCGAGAAGGTGTATTTGGTACCGGTACGAGTATCCAGGTCCAGACCATCGCCCAGGCGCCCGACCCAACGAGCCACTTCCGCTTCTTCTTTCAGGTGTTCAGGCTTGAGCGTCACGTTCTGAAGCATCTGTTCCAGGACCTTTGCCGGGTACGCGCGGGACAGTCGGCCAATCATGTTCATCACGGCCTGGTAGTCCTTGACCATGGTCTCCAGCGCGGAATCCTTGATGGCGGGAGCTTCGGGATTCACATAGAGCTGGGCACCTTCCAGGGCGGTCTGGGTGAGATAGGCTTCCTTGGCTTTCTCGTCCTTCAGATACTGCTCCTGCTTGCCACGCTTGACCTTGTAAAGCGGTGGCATGGCGATAAACACGTGGCCACGCTCGATGATTTCGCGCATCTGGCGGAACAGGAAGGTCAGCAGCAGCGTCCGGATGTGGGAACCGTCCACGTCCGCATCGGTCATGATAATAATGGAATGGTAGCGCAGCTTGTCCGGGTTGAATTCTTCCCGGCCGATACCGCAGCCCAGCGCCGTAATCAGGGTGCCCACTTCCGCAGAAGAGAGCATCTTGTCGAAGCGGGCTTTTTCGACGTTCAGAATCTTGCCCTTCAACGGCAGGATAGCCTGGGTCTTGCGGTCACGGCCCTGTTTGGCACTGCCACCGGCGGAGTCACCCTCCACGATGTACAGTTCGGAGAGTGCCGGATCCTTCTCCTGGCAATCAGCCAGTTTTCCGGGCAGGCCGGCAATGTCCAGGGCGCCTTTTCGGCGAGTCATGTCCCGGGCTTTCCGGGCGGCTTCACGGGCCCGCGCGGCCTCGATCATCTTGTTAACGATGAGCTTGGCTTCGTTGGGCTGCTCCTGCAGGTATTCCGCAAAACTCTGGTACAGCTCCTGCTCGACTGCGGTCTTCACCTCGGAGGAAACCAGTTTGTCCTTGGTCTGGGAGGAGAACTTGGGGTCCGGAACCTTGACGCTGATGATGGCCGTCAGACCTTCACGGGCGTCGTCACCGGAAGTCGCGACCTTTGCTTTCTTGCCCAGACCTTCCTGCTCAATGTAGTTGTTGAGGGAGCGGGTCAGGGCGGCGCGGAAGCCAGCCAGGTGCGTACCACCATCCCGCTGGGGAATGTTGTTGGTGAAGCAGTAGATATTCTCCTGGAAGGCATCGTTCCACTGCATGGACACTTCCACGGCAATTCCATCTTCGCGCTCGCGGTTGAAGTGGAACACCCGGTTGATCGGCGTCTTGTTGGTATTCAGATGCTCAACAAAGGCTCGCAGGCCACCTTCGTATTCAAAGACTTCTTCCTTGCCGGAGCGTTCGTCGGTCAGACGGATGCGAACGCCACTGTTCAGAAACGCCAGCTCACGAAGGCGCTTGGCGAGAATGTCGTAGTGGAACTCAATGTGGGTGAAGGTTTCCGGCGACGGAATAAAATGCACCTTGGTGCCCGAGGCATCGGTTTCACCAACAGCCGCAAGTGGTGCATTGGGAACACCGTGCGTGTAGGTCTGCTCATAAACCTTGTTATCACGACGGATAGTCAGGGTGAGGGTAGAGGAGAGCGCGTTTACTACGGAAACGCCCACACCATGGAGGCCACCGGACACCTTGTAGGAGTTATCGTCGAACTTACCACCGGCGTGCAAAACGGTCATGATAACTTCCGCGGCGGAAACTCCTTCCTCTTCGTGCAAATCTACTGGGATACCACGGCCGTTATCTTTTACAGTCACCGATTCATCCGGGTGGATAATCACACCGATCTCTGAGCAGTAGCCTGCCAGTGCTTCGTCGATGGAGTTATCCACCAATTCAAAGACCATGTGGTGCAGGCCGGTGCCATCATCGGTATCCCCGATGTACATACCCGGCCGCTTTCGCACCGCATCCAGTCCTTTCAAGACTTTGATACTGGAGGAATTGTAGTTCGATTCACTCATTCGGAAACTCCTGAAGCGTGATAGGCCGGGGCATAAAATTCGCTCTTCGCACCGGTCTTATTCTTCCGTCAATTTGCCATGTTCCACGTGGAACAATCTGTAATCCGGTGCCTTATCCCCGGGCCAGAGCTGCTCCACCTTGGGCCGCTCTATCGATGTAATGAACACCTGACAACGTAATGCCTGCAGTCTGCTGGCCAGCATGGCACGATGCCCTTCATCGAGCTCGGCGTTAATATCGTCAAGCAAAAAGGTCACCTGCTTGCCCATGTCACTCAAAACCATGCCTTGGGCAATCTTCATCAAAATAACCAGGGTTTTCTGCTGGCCCCGGGAGAAGGTTTCGGCAACAGGCCTGCCCTGGAACTTCAACCGGATGTCCGCCCGGTTCGGCCCATAAAGCGTGTGCCCAACCTTGCGCTCCTGCTCCCGATGATCTGCAAGCAGCTCCACCAGTGGGCGACTTACATCCCAGCCCGGGTAGTACTCCAGCTTCAGACCCTCGGTCCAGGGTACTTCCACTTCTTGAACCAGCGTTTCAAAAGCCGCCTTGAACCGGCCAAACGTGCCGTCCCGAGCCTCAGTAATGCGCTCACTCAGGGTGGTGTACTGGTGGTCCCAGACCCGCATTAAAGCTTCGTCTAGTCTACCATTTCTGAGCGTTTGATTCCGCTGTGATGTGACTCGCTGGCATTGTTGCCATAACGATCCGAAAGAAGGTTCCACGTGGAACACTAGCCAATCGAGAAACTGTCGTCGTTTCCCCGGCCCGCCGGCGACCACATCGAACACCCCAGGGTCTATCACCGATACCGGAAGGTGTTTCGCCAGACCGGACAAGCTGCGCACCGCTTCCCCGTCCACTCGCAAAACGGTTTCCTTCTGTCCCACGTCCCTGGATATTCCCAGCCGATGTACGAGCTCCCTATCATGAGCGCGATCAGTTTCATCCAGCCCGTGGTCAAGCCCACCGAATACGGTCAGCCTTTGTTGACCATGGCTCACCACCGCCTGGTGCCGATTCACCCGAAAGGACCGACCAAGACCCAGGTAACCGATCGCCTCCAGGACGCTGGTTTTCCCACTGCCATTTTCTCCATACAACAAATTAAAGGAAGGCGAAAAACTGACTGGCGCAGAAGACAGGTTGCGAAAGTTTTCAGTCTGGAATTTTACAAGCGCCATAGAAAAGCAAACTCGAGGGCAACGGAGGAAGGCAGCGAAAAAACCAATAAAACGAAAAAGGCAGCGTTACCTTCGCACGATAACGCTGCCTTAGTGTACAAAAGCCGATCGCCCAAGGCGACAGCCTCAGTGAAGCATATTCAACCGTTCGTCCATAAACACATCCATCTCGGGAGCCAGGATGTGAACGTACCGATCAAAATACAGGAACTGCTTGAGCAGCAGGGCAAATTCCCTCGGGAAATGCAGACCGTGGCTTTCCCCGATCTTAACCATATCCATCAGAATGTGATTAACATCGTCCTCGGCCTGCTCCGCTTCATAAGGCACTTCATCAGGCACCATCTTGTCCATCTGCTGGTACAACCTTCTCAGGTCACCGGCGAGATCCTCAGCCCGAACCGTTTGACGGGTAATCCCGATACGGATCATGGCATCGGCCATACCCTCGAAGTTGCCAACCATCACCGCTGAAATAAAATCACTGACTGCCTGCCAGGTATCCGGCTTTATCCGGCCGACAATGCCAAAGTCGATAAAGCCAACCCGGCCATCCTTCAGCACCATCAGGTTGCCCGCATGCACATCTGCGTGGAAGAACTCGCATTGGGTCAAACTGGCAAACCAGGTGTTCATGGCGGTAATCAGTGTGCGTTCCGGATCGCGGGCGTAGCCGCGAATACTCTCCAGATCCGTCAGTGATACTCCGTGGAAACGCTCCATGGTGAGGATTCGGCGGGTGCTGCAGTGCTCAAACACCCTCGGCACGGCTGCGTCTTCATTATGGGTATCGTGCAGAAAATCCCGGAACACCTTCAGGTTGTTGGCTTCCTTGATAAAGTCGCACTCTTCCATCATGGTGCGCTGGATTTCCTCAACGATACCGGACATAGACGTCCAGGACAGTTTCGGCGCCAGGGTTTCAAGAATTCTGGCGGACAGGTAAAGGAAGTTCAGGTCGGTCAGCAGAATGTTCTCAACCCCCGGTTTCTGAACCTTGATAACCACTTCTTCACCGGACACCAACCGGGCAGCGTGAACCTGGGCAATGGAAGCCGAAGCCAGGGCTACCGGATCGATGTCCGCGTAGACTTCCTCCAGCGGCCGGCCCAGCTCTTCCCGGATGATCTTCTTGATCACACCAAAGGGCAGGTTGGGGGTCTTATCAAGGCAATACTGAAACTCCTCCACATATTCCTTGGGGAAAAACGTGGGGGAGCTGGCAATAAACTGACCCAGCTTGATGTAGGTCGCACCGAGGGATTCAAAAGTCTGCCTCAGCAGCCTGGGCGTCGGCGGACGATCTCCCCGCAGCCAGTTGATCCCGGTGCGCCCGAGTACCGACACAGTCTGGCCAATCCGGAAGGCGCCTTTGATTCCATTCGTTACGGTACTCATCAATCGATTCTCCTCCTACAGCCTCATGGGCATGACAACATAGAGGCAACGGTTATCATTCTGCGCCTCTATCAACGCACTGCTGTTCGGATTGGACAGGGTGATTTTTACCTGGTCCTCATCCAGCGCGTTCATTACATCCACTAAATAGCCTACATTAAAACCGATCTGCAGGGATTCGCCCTGATAGTCCACCGGCAGTGCGTCTTCGGCCTGTTCCTGGTCCGGGTTGTTGGCGAACACCTGGAGTTCATTGGATGCCAGGTTAAGTCGCACACCCCGGATATTCTCGTGAGACAGAATACCCGCCCGTTGCAGGGTATTCTTTAGTGTCGCGCGATCGGCCAGTACCACCTTGTCGCCACCACGCGGAATCACCCGGTTGTAGTCCGGGAACTTGCCTTCTATGAGTTTCGAGGTGAAGGTGTAAGAACCCACCGTCGCCCGGAGGTGGTTGTCACCGATAACCAGCGTGACCGGTGTTTCCACATCGTCAAGCAGTCGGGAAAGTTCCAGAACCCCTTTCCGGGGAACAATCACCTGCCGCAACTCGGGGCAATTGGTCGTCAGTTCCAGATGTGCCATGGCCAGTCGGTGACCATCGGTCGCCACGGTCCGTACATGATCCTTGTCCACTTCCAGCAACAGTCCGTTCAGGTAATAACGAACGTCCTGCTGAGCCATGGCGAAAGCCGTCGCATCCAGCATCCGGCCCAGCTCCTTTTGGGGCAGTTCCAGACGGAAGCTCTCGGCCTCGTCTTCCACATTCGGAAAGTGTTCCGCCGGCAGTGTGGACAAGGTGAAGTGGCTGGCGCCACACCGCAAATGCAGACGATCACCCTCCAGGGAAAGCTCAATCGGCGCTTCATCGCCAAGGGCCCGGGCGATATCGGACAGTTTTCGGGCCGGAACGGTAATCCGGCCAGGCTGATCCACATGCACCGGCGTTATTCGTGCCACCAGCTCCACTTCCATATTGGTACCGGTCAGGGTCAGGGTATTGTCCTCGGCCACCAGCAAAACGTTGGAGAGCACGGGCATGGTCTGTTTCTTTTCCACCACGCCAGCAATACTTTGCAGCGGGGTAAGCAGGGATTCACGGCTGATCGTCAGTTTCATGGCACTCAGCTTTCTTTATGTTGGAAGGGTGAATGTTATTCGCCAACGCCCGGCATCAGGTGGTCAGCAGTCTCATAAAATTCTGATAATCCTCGCGGATGCCCGGATCGGTCTCCTGCAATTCCACGATTTTCTTGCACGCATGCAATACAGTGGTGTGGTCACGACCACCAAAGGCGTCACCAATCTCCGGCAAGCTGTGATTGGTCAGTTCCTTGGACAGCGCCATGGCAACCTGCCGGGGTCGGGTGACTGTTCGGGTTCGCCGTTTGGAGAGCAAGTCGGCCACCTTGATCTTGTAATACTCCGCCACAGTGCGCTGAATATTATCGATACTTACCTGTTTCTCATGCAGTGCCAACAGGTCTTTCAGACTCTCCCGGATAAAGGGCGGCGTGATTTCCGAGCCAGTGAAGTGAGCATTCGCTATCACCAGACGAAGCGCCCCCTCAAGCTCTCGAACATTGGAACGAATCTTCTGGGCAATAAAAAAAGCCGCTTCGCTACTGAGCTTTACGTTCGCCTGATCGGCTTTCTTCATCAAAATCGCCACCCGGGTTTCCAGTTCCGGTGGCTCAACCATCACCGTCAACCCCCAACCGAACCGGGATTTGAGCCGCTCCTCCATATCGACAATTTCTTTTGGGAACCGATCACAGGTGACGATGACCTGCTGACCGCCTTCCAGCAAGGCATTAAAAGTGTGGAAAAATTCTTCCTGGGAGCGCTCCTTGCGAGCAAAAAACTGGATGTCGTCGATCAGCAGCGCATCCACGGACCGGTAATAGCGCTTGAACTCATTAATGGCGTTCAGCTGTAGTGCCTTGACCATGTCGGCCACGAACCGTTCTGAGCGAAGGTAGGCCACTTTCGCCTTGGGATTGCGACGGACGATTTCGTTGCCTATCGCATGCATCAGGTGTGTTTTACCCAGACCAACCCCGCCGTAAAGGAACAAAGGATTGTAGGCACCGCCCGGATTCTCCGCCACCTGCATGGAGGCAGCACGGGCCAGCTGGTTGGATTTACCTTCAACAAAGGTCTCAAAGGTAAACCCTTCATTCAGAAAGCTCTGATGCTTGATGTCACCTTCAACCTGAACCGGTCGCCGCTCGCTGCCACTTTTCGGGCGAACCGAAGGCGAGCCGACCACCGTGGCCGCCACGCCTTTCTCTTCTTCGGTAACCCGGCTACCTGTTTCTTCGTGAACCTGGCCATTCACGCGGGCAGGTGCTTCCGAGCGCTTGACCGGTTCATCTTCGCGGGGCGCCGACCCCACTTTCATATTGACCCGGGGAGCCTGCCCGCCGTTCAAATCCTTCAGTACCTCTTCAATACGCCGCAGGTACTTTTCATTCACCCAATCCATAACAAAGCGGTTGGGCGCGAAGAGCATCAGCTGCCCCTCCCGGTGATCGGATTGCAGGGGCCTGAGCCAGGTATTGAACTGTTGTGCGGGAAACTCGTCCCGGAGTACTTCAAGACATTGATGCCACATACTGTTTGGCACGACAGCCTGCTCCCGATAACCCTGAAATGTCTCTGAACGGACGAGGGACATCCTGTCCAGTGAGATGACCCCGAATTCTAACCCGACCGGCCTTCCAGTGAAAGAGCCACAGGCAATTCATGAACAGCCTGTGGAAATTTATTTCTTTACATTTCAATTTTTTACGAACTTACCTACAACCTTGTGTACAGAAAATAACTACTTTCAGACTTACCCACAGCCCTGTGTGTATAGCCAGGGTCTAACCCTGTGAGGAACCGCGGGACACACCCGGGGATAACCTCGATTCATCGTACGAATACGATTTACCCACATTTCGCCCTGCCACCGTCCACAGAGCTCATCCCGCCTTATCAATACCCTTATAAACCGCTCAGGAATCTGTTTTTACAAGCTTTTCTACGTTTATCCACAAGAACATCCGGTACTAATAACAGTAATAATTAATCCTTAAAAGAATTCTAAAAAGACTTACTGAATTTATTAGCTCACCAGGACATTCCAGAATTTCCGGCATGCGCATAACCCCCTAGCAATAAGCATTGAATTCCCACCGGTATTTGCATAGAATGCCGCTCCTGTTTTGGCTGTTCATTTTCCGGCCAGTTACTGAATTTCCAACTTACGAATTGTGAGATCATCACCATGAAAAGAACGTTTCAACCAAGCGTCCTGAAGCGTAAGCGCGTTCACGGTTTCCGTGCCCGTATGGCCACTGCCAACGGTCGCAAGGTTATTTCCCGTCGTCGTGCCAAGGGCCGCGCACGTCTGTCCGCGTAAGCTCCGATTGCCTGATGAAGGCTTTGAGTTTCCCGAAATCACATCGTCTCCTGCGATCTGCTGATTACGGCAAAGTCTTCAACGACGTGCAGCTGAAAGTTCCGCACCGGAATTTTCTGATCCTGGCAACGCCGAATGACCTCGGTCACGCCAGGATCGGTCTGATCTTCTCCAAGAAGAATCTGAAGCTAGCCGTCCAGAGAAACCGGGTAAAACGCCAGGTCAGAGAAAGCTTCCGGCACCAGACGGATCTGCCCGGTCTCGACCTTGTGGTTCTGGGGCGTCAGGGGCTGGTTTCCCTGGATAACCAGTCGGTACGGGCATCCATGGACGATCTCTGGCGACGTCTCAGGAAAAAATACGCTCAATCTCAGCCATCCCGGACAGTAGCATCGAAAACTGCCGGTCGAGGAACGGGTTAATGCGCAAGCTCCTGCTTCTGCCCATCCGCTTCTACCAGTACGCAATCAGTCCCCTGATGGCCAGTCACTGCCGCCACTACCCCACCTGTTCACAATACGCCGTTGAAGCCATAACCCACCATGGCGCACTTAAAGGATTATTTCTCGCAATCCGGCGTCTTTTAAGGTGTCATCCCTGGGCGGAAGGCGGTTATGATCCTGTACCGGGAACAACACAGACCCCGGTTCAGCAAACCGTAACAGCCTGCGTACACGCTGATCATTCCCATACAACAACCCAGACCAGACAGTAACTCTATGGATATTCAACGCATCGTATTATTTGCCGGCCTGGCTATTGTCAGTTATCTGATGGTGCTTGCCTGGAATGAGGATTACCATCAGCAGCCGCAGACGGCTCAAGTTGCTGAATCCCAGCAGCCTTCCCAGTCCAACGGCAGCACGGGCAATTCAGACGATATGGTGCTTCCGGAAGAGGGCTCCGCCCAGGTTGACGGTGATGGCGAGTTTACAACCCCGGAAACCGGTCAGGCGGTCGTCAGTTCAACGGAAAACAACACCACAGTCAGTGATCAGTTCATCACCGTCCGCACCGACGTTTACGACCTGCAGATTGATCGGGTTAGCGGCAACCTGGTAAAAGCCCAGCTGCTTAACTACGACAAGTCGCTCAATAGCAAAGAGCCACTGACTCTTCTGAACAACACCCAGAACCGTCTATACGTTCTAGAAAGCGGTCTGATTGGCCGAGACGGCCCTGATAGTCGCAAGAACGGATCCGCTCCCGTATACAACGCCGACGCTTCCAGCTATGAGCTGGCTGAAGGTGACAACCAGCTTCAGGTAGACCTCACCTACACCACTGATAGCGGTGTCCAGATCACCAAACGTTACCAGTTCGAGCGCGACAGCTATGAGATTGACGTTAAGTATCTGGTAAATAACCAGTCCAGTAACGACTGGCAGGCCAATTTCACCGGCAAGATCGTCCGTGACCAGTCCCCGGACCCTACCTCCCAGACCAGCATGGGTATCCAGGCATTCCTTGGTCTGGTGATCAGTTCGCCGGAGGATCCCTACGAGAAGTTTGATTTCGGCGACCTGCAGGAAACCCAGATCAACCAGTCCGTTACCAACGGTTGGCTGGCATTCCTCCAGCATTACTTCCTGTCAGCCTGGGTGCCAGAACGTGATCTCCCAGCCCAGTTCCAGACCACCCGTCGTGGTAACAACTATGTGATGGGCTTTGTCTATCCGGCAACCAACGTGGCGCCGGGTGAGACCTCCGAGATCGGCGCGCGGGCCTACGTCGGGCCGAAGATCATTGAGCGCCTGGAAGAAATGGCTCCGAACATGGACCGTACGGTGGATTTCGGCTGGCTGTTCTTTATTTCCCTGCCGCTGTTCATCATTCTGGACTGGTTCCACAGCCTGGTAGGCAACTGGGGTGTTTCCATTATCCTGCTGACCGTGCTGGTCAAGGCGGTGTTCTTCCATCTCTCCGCGACCAGTTACAAATCCATGGCCAAGATGCGGGCAGTAGCTCCTCAGCTGACCCGGTTGAAAGAACTGTACGGCGACGACCGACAGCGTATGTCCCAGGAAATGATGGCGCTGTACAAGCGGGAAAAGATCAATCCGCTTGGAGGCTGTCTGCCGATCCTCGTTCAGATGCCGGTGTTCATCTCTCTTTACTGGGTACTGTTCGAGAGTGTTCAGCTACGCCATGCGCCGTTCATCCTGTGGATTCAGGATCTGTCGGTCATGGACCCGTACTTCATTCTGCCGATCCTGATGGGCGCCAGTATGTTCCTGCAGATGAGTCTGAACCCGACCCCGCCGGACCCCATGCAGGCGAAGATCATGAAGATGATGCCGTTGATCTTCACCGTGTTCTTCCTGTGGTTCCCGGCCGGTCTGGTTCTGTACTGGCTGGTAAACAACATTCTGTCCATTGCCCAGCAGTGGTACATTACCCGCAAGATCGAAGCAGAAATGGCCGGCAAGAAGCACTGACCGGTGCCCGAACCGACCCGGCAAAGGCTCCTGTGTGGAGCCTTTGTTGTTTTCAGCCTGTGGATAAAACATGAGCCAGAGTTCTGACACCATTGCAGCCATAGCCACCGCGCCCGGACAGGCCGGGGTCGGTATCGTTCGCGTGTCCGGTCCCAAGGCTCGGGCTATTGCCCAACAGATGCTGGGGTTCGAGCCCAAACCACGTTATGCCCATTACGGCCCGTTTCATGACAATCAGGGCGAACTGATCGATGAGGGCATCGGGCTGTTTTTCCCCAACCCCCATTCGTTCACCGGTGAGGATGTCTTCGAGCTCCAGGGCCACGGGGGCACCGTGATTCTCGATCTTTTGCTTCGGGAAGTTTGCAGCCAGGGGGCAAGACTGGCCCGCCCCGGTGAGTTTTCCGAGCGGGCGTTTCTGAACGACAAACTGGATCTGGCCCAGGCCGAGGCCATTGCCGATCTGATTGAAAGCAGCTCGGAACAGGCCGCCCGCTGTGCCGTTCGCTCCATGCAGGGGGTGTTCTCCCGGCAGATAGAAGATCTGGTGGATGCGGTAACACACCTGCGGATCTACGTTGAGGCAGCCATCGATTTTCCCGAGGAGGAGATCGATTTCCTGGCCGATGGCAAGGTGGCCAGCGATCTTCAGAATCTGCTGGACCGGCTGGAGAAAATCCTGGCCGAGGCCCAGCAGGGAACCATTCTGCGCGATGGCATGAAAGTGGTCATCGCCGGCAGGCCCAATGCCGGCAAATCCAGCCTGCTTAATGCCCTGGCCGGTCGCGAGGCTGCGATTGTAACCGCCATTGAGGGAACCACCCGCGATGTCCTGAGGGAGCATATCCACATCGATGGCATGCCGCTGCACATTATCGATACCGCAGGTCTGCGGGACAGTCCGGATGAAGTGGAGCAGATAGGAATCGCCCGGGCCTGGGATGAAATCCGACAGGCCGACCGCATTCTTCTGATGGTGGATGCCACCACTACCGACAAAACCAGTCCCCATGAAATCTGGCCGGACTTTATTGACCAGTTACCGGCCAACGCGCCGGTGACGGTGATTCGCAACAAAGTGGATCTGTCCGGCGAAACGGTCGGGATCAGTGCCGAAGACCACCAGAGAGCACCGGTTATCCGTTTGGCGGCAAAGTCTGCCGAAGGTTTGGAGATTCTCCGGGACCATCTCAAACAGTGCATGGGGTTTGCCAGTACCACCGAAGGCGGATTTCTGGCCCGCCGTCGCCACCTGGACGCCCTGGAGCGGGCCCAGGCCCTGCTGATTCAGGGCCAGAGCCAGCTGGAAGGGTTTGGAGCCGGTGAGTTACTGGCTGAAGATCTGCGGGCAGCCCAGGATAGCCTGGGCGAGATCACCGGGCACCTTACCCCGGATGAGCTTCTCGGCAAGATTTTCAGCAGCTTCTGCATCGGTAAGTAGCGTTAACCGGTTTTCCGGCGTTCGTCCTCTGAAACTGGCACCAGAGCCTCGGTGTTACTGCGATTGCCCAGGAAATCCGGCCGTGGTTTGTTGCCGCAGAATGGGGCCTGGAGCTGGTTTTCCACACTGTTATAGACAAAGAACAGGTTGCTGCGGGGCCAGGGCGACATATTGGCGTTCGAGGCATGCAGTGTATTGCACTCGAAGATGATCAAAGAGCCTGCGGCACCTGTGGGCGCCTTGATTCCGTATTGGTCCGCCATGGCGGCCAGGTCACGATCGTTGGGAACGCCCAGTTCCTGCTTTTTCAGGGACGACTGGTAATTGTCTTCTGGCGTGCGTCCGACACAGGGCACAAAGGTCTTGTGGGAGCCGGGAATCAGCATCAACGGGCCATTGAAAGGCGTGTTGTCGGTAAGGGCGATAGAAAAACTGACAGCACGCATACGGGGCATCCCATCCTCGGCATGCCAGGTCTCGAAATCGGAGTGCCAGTCAAAGCCTTTGCCGTGGAAGCCGGGTTTGAAGTTAATCCGGGACTGGTGGATATAGGCTTCACTGCCCAGAAGCTGGCGTACCATTGCCAGAATCTTCGGATCCCGGGTCAGCCGGTCGAATCGATCCGAGAGTTCGTGAATGCCGAAAATCGAGCGTATTTCCTGCTTGCCGGGCTCGGTGATGGTGCCCTCAGAACGAAGGATGCTTTCATCGTCTTCGTAGGCCCGGAGATCCTCCCGGAACTGACGAACAGTGTTTTGGTCGAGGAAGCTGTTGAACACCAGAAAGCCGTCGCGTTCATACTGCGCCAGCTCGGCTTCACTCAGCGGTCCGTCGGTTCGGTGCGAACCGCTGCTGTGTACCACGGGGTCCTTGCGCTCAAAGCTCTTGGTCGGACGTTCCAGGCGGGTTGGATAAAAGTCGTCAGCACGAGTGTCCATATTCGAACCTCCTTCTTTTATTCACGAATTCAAAGGTTTTTCATTTAATTCAGTAAGTTATTAACTCCGAAGCGGAAGTGCACCTGTGAGGTGGGGTCGGGCGGGAGTATTTCAAGGGCAAAAAAATCCCGGGCGAGGCCCGGGAGCAGGAGAGACCGGATAGCTTATCCGGTAAAGGCCAGATCCTCGGCATCCAGTTGCATCAGATTCTTGCTCGGGCTGAGCATGCTGGCAGCGTGGCTCTGGGCGCGGGGCAGCAAGCGCTCAAAATAGAATTCGGTAGTTCCGAGTTTGGCCCGGTAGAATCCCTCCGACTCCTCACCACCGTTATCGAGTTTATCCACAGCCACGGCAGCCTGGCGCAGCCAGATATAAGCCATGGTGACGTAGCCGCTGTACATCAGGAAATCATAGGCTGCAGAGCTCACCACGTCCCGGTCCTTGCGGGCCGCCAGCATGATCCGGACCGTCAACAGGTTCCACTGCCCGGTCAGCTTTAGCAGCTCAAGGGCCCAGGGTCGCAGCCGCTTGTCGGCGAGATGCTTGCGGGCAAAATTGGCAATCTTCAGGGTGAATTCGCGGACTGCGCCGCCCTGGGTCATCAGCAAGACCTTTCGCCCCAACAGGTCCAGTGCCTGTATACCGGTAGTGCCCTCGTACAGGGTGGCGATGCGGGTATCCCGGACAATCTGCTCCATCCCGTGCTCGCGGATGTAACCGTGGCCGCCAAAAACCTGAACCCCCAGGTTGGCCGCCTCGCACCCGAGTTCGGTGAGAAAGCCCTTCAGTATCGGTGTCAGGAAGCCGAGCTTGTCGTCGTATTTCTCCGCCTTTTTCTTGTCGCCTTCGGTGAATCCCTCGACCATGTGATCGGCCAGCCGGGCCGCGTAATAAAGCATGGCCCGGCCGCCTTCGGCGATGGCCTTTTGGGTCAGCAGCATCCGGCGCACATCGGCATGATGAATCAGGCTGTCGGCCACCTGGTCCGGTTCTTTCTTGCCAGACAGAGCCCGCATGGAGCGCCTGTCCTTGGCATAGGCCAGCGCCCATTGATAGGACAGCTCTGCCGGCCCGACACCCTGGATGGCGGTGCCGATCCGGGCGGTGTTCATGAAGGTGAACATGCAGTTGAGGCCTTCATTCTCGGGCCCGATCAGATAACCGGTGGCCCCGTCGAAATTCAGCACACAGGTGGCCGAGGCCTTGATGCCCATTTTCTTTTCCAGGCTGCCGCAGACCACCGCGTTGCGTTCGCCCACGCCGCCCTGGCTGTCCGGCAGGAATTTGGGCACGATGAACAGGCTGATGCCCCGGGTGCCCTTGGGAGCATCCGGCAGACGGGCCAGCACGATGTGGACAATGTTTTCGGTCAGATCGTGGTCGCCGGAGGAGATGAAAATCTTGGTGCCCGTCAGACGGTAACTGCCGTCGGCCTGGGGTTCGGCCTTGGTCTTTACCTGGCCCAGATCGGTGCCGCACTGGGGTTCGGTCAGGCACATGGTGCCGGCCCAGCGGCCTTCTGTCAGTGGTGCGAGGTAGGTCTGTTTCTGGTCCTCGGAACCGTGCAGGAAAATGGTGTTCATGGCACCCAGGGACAAACCAGGGTACATGGAGAAGGGCCAGTTGGCGGTGCCCATCATTTCCTGCTTCAGCAGCCCCATGGAGGCGGGGAGGCCCTGGCCGCCATATTCTTCCGGTGCGGAAAGTCCCTGCCAGCCACCCATGGCGTATTGCTGGTAGGCGTCGCGGTAACCGGCAGGTGTGGTGACCTCACCGTTATCGAGTCTGCAGCCTTCCTCGTCTCCGGAGAGGTAGAGGGGGCTCAGCACTTCCTCACAGAATTTCGCGCATTCTCCCAGAATCGCATCCACGATGTCGGGCGTGGCGTTTTCCCCACTGGCCAGGGTGGCGTAATGGCCCGGGTAGTCGAACACCTCGTTCAACAGGAATTTCATGTCGCGCAGGGGCGCTTTATAGACCGGCATAGCGGAGTCCTCAGTGTCTATCCAGAAATCTCAGCAGGGCAATCGACGCCCAATACCGGTCGTTTTACGCCAATAGCCGGGCACTGCCATTGACGAAAAGCGCCGGGCACACTGTCAGAATGGACAATTGGCCGAGATGACGTAGCAGAGACTGTTGATTCCGGGTAATGATCGTTAAAACCGGTAGCGGCGTATTTCCTTGCGCCAAAGGTTCCCAAATATTCCCGTTCAGAGAGTGTAAAAGTCATGCAAAGCCTGTTAACCGAGATATCGAAACGCCTGTCGACGCCTATACTCTGGGTACTGACTTCGGCACTGGTGCTCAGTGGCTGTGCCAGTCCCTCCCTCGAGGATTACGCAGACCGCACGCCTGAGCTGGTTCCCGAAGAGTTCTTTACCGGCGAACTTTCTGCCCGGGGTGTGGTCAAGAATTTTTCCGGTGAGGTGATTCGTACCTTTGATGCGGATATTTCCGCGTCATGGGATGATGAAGGGGTGGGCACCCTGGATGAAGTGTTCCGCTTCAACGACGGCGAGGTCCAGACCCGGGTGTGGACCCTGACGCCCGCGGAAGACGGATACCACGCCGATGCTGGCGATGTGGTTGAACCTGGAACCATGCGCTGGCGCGGGAACGCCATTCACATGAATTATGTCCTTCGTGTGTCATACGGTGACGGTACGCTGGATGTGCGGATGGACGACTGGATGTACCTGATCACGCCCGACACGCTGATTAACCAGACCACCATGAGCAAGTGGGGAATCGACGTGGGTGAGGTGGTACTGGTGATCCAGAAGAAGTAACAGACGACAAACCGAGAACTGGAAAAATCTGGAAGTCCTATGTGGAAACAGTGGTTGATTGCGTTGGTACTGGTGGCAGTGGCTATGGGCGGTGCCTTTGTGTACCAGAATCTGGATGAGGGCACTGCCGCTCAGAGCGGTGGTGAGCGTCCTGCCAGTGCCGTCAACACGCTTCTTCCGAAGATGGAGATGGTGCGGGATGTGGTCAACGCCGTTGGCAGTCTGAAGGCCCTGAATGCGGTGGAGTTGACCACGGAAGTCAGTGGCCGGGTGGTGGAACTGAATCTGGAAACCGGCCGCCGGGTCGAGCAGGGTGATGTGCTTTTACGACTTGACGATCGCCAGGCCAGGGCGGATCTGCAGGTGATCGAAGCTCAATTGGCGGATGCACGCAGGCAGCTCGAAAGAGCACAGCGGTTGCGTTCCAATAACAGTATTTCCCAGTCTCAGGTGGACGAGCTGAGAACGGCCGTCGATGTGGCGGAGGCACAGAGACAGTCGGCAAGGGTCCGTCTGGAAAACCACCGCATTGAGGCGCCGTTCACCGGTGTGGTTGGGCTCAGTGATATCAGTGTTGGTGCCTATATCACTGCCGGAACCTCGGTGACCACTCTGGATACCACTGACCGTATGGAACTTGGTTTTTCCATTCCGGAACGTTTTCTGGGGCAGGTAAGTCTTGGACAACAGGTTCGTGGGGTGTCGCCCGCCTATCCGGACCAGGCGTTTTCCGGCCAGCTGGTTGAACTCGGTTCGCGCGTCAGTGAACTGAGCAGATCATTGCCGGTGCGGGCATTGATCGATAATCCGGATGGCCTGCTCCGGCCGGGGCAGTTTATGTCCGCCACCCTGACGCTCCGGGAACGGGAAGCCCTGGTGATCCCGGAACAGGCGGTGATGATCCGAGGTGACGAACAGTATGTGTTTGTGGCTGAAGACGGCGTCGCCCGGCGGGTTTCAGTCAACTTGGGTTCGCGCATGCCGGGTTTTGTGGAAGTGTCGACGGGGTTGAGTCTGGAAGACCCGGTGATTGTGACCGGTCAGGACAGGCTCAGCAGCGGGGACCGGGTTCGGGTACTGGAGAGTGACAAAGCCATTCCGGAGAACCGATTTATCAGCGCCAGGGAGTCGTAACCGGTGGTCCTCTCAGACGTTTCCATCAAGCGGCCGGTGTTCGCCACGGTCCTCAGTCTCCTGATCGTGGTATTCGGGCTGGCAGCCCTGTTGGGCCTGCCGGTGCGCGAATATCCGGACATTGACCCACCCGTGGTTTCCATTTCTACCGATTACACCGGCGCTGCCGCCGAGGTGGTGGATACCCAGATCACCCAGGTGATCGAGGGTGCGATTAGTGGCATCGAGGGTATTCGTTCCATCGAATCTTCCACCGAGCAGGGCGAATCCCGCACCAGTATTGAATTTACCACGGCCCGGGATGTGGATATTGCTGCCAATGATGTCCGTGATGCGGTGTCCCGGGTAGCCAACCAGCTGCCGGATGAAGCCGATCCGCCCGTGGTGCGTAAAGCCGATTCCGACGCCCGCCCGATGATGTGGGTGACCCTGCGCAGTGATGTCTGGGACAGTGCCGAGCTGAGTGATTTTGCCGACCGGGTTCTGGCGGACCGATTGTCGGTGCTCGACGGTGTCGCCGACGTGCGTATCGGTGGCGAACGGCGCTACGCCATCCGGGTGTGGCTGGATCGGGAGCGGCTTGCCGCCCGTGATATCACCGTGGCGGAAGTTGAACGGGCCCTGCGCGCCAACAACGTGGAGTTGCCGGCCGGATCGGTGGATTCGTCCACCCGAAATTTCACAGTTCGTGCCGAGGGGCGGTTGTCGAATGTGGAACAGTTCCGGGAGCTGGTCATTCGTCGCGACGGCAATGATCTGTTGCGACTCGGGGAAGTGGCCAATGTCCAGATGGGCGTGGAATCGGATGTCAGCCGCCTGCGCGCCAACGGCCAGACGGCTATCGGCATGGGGGTTATCCGGCAGTCCAAGGCCAACACCGTAGCCGTTTCCGATGCGGTTCGCGCTGAACTGGAGAAGATTCGCGAGACCCTGCCGCCGGAAGTCACCATCGCGGAAAGCTACGACGAATCCATTTTTATCCGGGCTTCGATCAAGGAAGTGGTCACCACGCTCGCCATCGCGGTGTCTCTGGTTATCCTGGTGATTTTCCTGTTTCTGCGTTCCTGGCGAGCCACCCTGATTCCTGCGGTGACCATTCCGGTGGCGGTTATTGGTGCCTTTATCGGCCTGGGTTTTCTGGGTTTTTCCATCAACGTACTGACCCTCTTGGCGGTGATTCTGGCCATCGGACTGGTGGTGGACGACGCCATCGTGATGCTGGAAAACATCCAGCGTCGGATTGATGAAGGTGAGCCGCCATTGCTTGCCGCCTACAGGGGCGCAAAACAGGTCGCCTTTGCGGTCATCGCCACCACCCTGACCCTGGTGGCCGTGTTCGTACCTATTTCGTTCATGGGCGGCAATATCGGCCGGTTATTTGCCGAATTCGGGTTCACCCTGGCTGCGGCGGTGGTGTTTTCCAGTCTCATTGCCCTGACGCTGGCACCGATGCTGTGCTCGAAGTGGCTCAGACACAGCCCGGAATCGGCGGAGGGACATCGTCTCTGGGCGGCCAGCGAGAAGGTCCTGAATGGCCTGACCAATGGTTACCGCAGGCTGTTGCAGTTTTCCCTGAGGCAACCGGGGCTGTTGCTTGGCCTGGGTCTGGTTGGGCTGGTCATTGCGGCCGTGGTCTACCCCAAACTGCCCCAGGAACTGGCGCCGACCGAAGACCGGGCCGTGATCATCATGCCCACCAGCGCACCCCGCGGTTCAACGGTGGAGTACACCGATCACTACGTCCGCCAGGTGGAGGAGTCTTTACTGCCCTATCTGGATGAGGGCATCGCCAATCGCCTGCTCTCCATCGTCGGGTTCCGTGGTGAGGAGGACAATGCGTTCCTGATCATGGGTCTCGTGCCCTGGGAAGACCGGGACATCAAGCAGCAGGAAGTAACCAGCGAGATCCGCAGGAAACTGGCCGATGTGTCTGGCATCCGGACGGTGGCCGTGAATCCGCCGGGTTTGGGCCAACGGGGTTTCAGCCAGGCAGTCGAGTTTGTGGTAGCGGGTCCGGACTATGAATCGGTGCAGGCCTGGAGTCAGGAGATCATGGAGCGGGCCAAGGAAAATCCGAACCTGCAGAACCTGGATACCGACTTCGAACTGACCCGGCCTGAGCTGCGGGTCAATATTGACCGGGAGCGGGCGGCGGATCTGGACATCACGGTGGAAGATGTCGGTCTTACGCTGCAGACCATGCTGGCCTCCCGGCAAGTCACCACTTACATTGATCGGGGTCGGGAATACGATGTGATCATCCAGGCCGAGGATGCCAACCGGGCAACGCCGGCCGACCTCGGGCAGATTTTCCTGCGGCCCCGTGAGGGCGGCAACCTGATCCCGTTGCAGTCACTGGTTTCGGTGCAGGAAATCGGCGCCAACCCGGACCTTCGCCGTATCGATCGGCTCCCCGCCGTGGTCATCAGTGCTTCCCTGGCTGATGGCTATGATCTTGGTTCGGCATTGACCTATCTGAACAACCTGGCTGTGGATAACCTGCCGCCGGAAGCCCGGGTCAGTTACAAGGGCCTTAGCCGGGAATTCCAGGAATCCTCGGCGGCCATCTACGTTACCTTTGCGCTGGCCTTCGTCATCGTGTTCCTGGTGCTTGCGGCCCAGTTTGAAAGCTGGATCCATCCGCTGATCATCATGTTATCGGTGCCGCTGGCGGTAACCGGGGCTCTGCTGGCGCTCTGGTGGACCGGAATCAGTCTCAATATATACAGCCAGATAGGCATCATCATGTTGCTGGGGTTGATGGCCAAGAACGGCATACTGATTGTGGAGTTCGCTAACCAGCTTCGGGACAAGGGCTATGAGGTGCGAGATGCCATTCTGGAGGGCGCCTGCCTGCGCTTTCGGCCGGTACTGATGACCACCATATCGACCATTTTCGGTGCCGTTCCCCTGGTGATCGCAACCGGCGCTGGCGCAGAGAGTCGGGCGGCCATTGGCATGGTGATCCTCGGTGGGCTGATTTTCGCCACAACTCTCACTCTGTTTATCATCCCGGTGCTCTACAACCTGTTGGCCCGCTTCGCCAAATCCTCTAACGCCGTCGAGAAGGAACTCGAGCGGCAGGCTTCGGGCCAGGCGGGTGGTTCAGGGCTGGCAGCGGCGCCCCAGAAACGCGCGGATGACTTCTGATCAGTTATTTGATCACAGGGTGGCCGGGAACTCGAGCTGGCCACCGAATAGTTCATCCGGATGGATATCAACGCAGAACACCCGCTGCCCCGGCAACATGGTTGAGAGGGTTACCGTGCGTTTTGCATCCGGCAGGCCAACGTAAGGTCGACAACTGCTGATATGCTGGGGCCGCTCCAGGGCATTGCGGAAGTATTCCCTATGGGTCCATCGGGCGCCGGCGGAATGATATAACGGGTTGAACTTACCGCGATGGATGTCCGGATTGGCCCGGGCAAGATTACCCTGTTGTATGCCCTGGGCGTTGAGCAGGAAACAGCGTTTGACACCGTCCACGTCCAACAGCTTTTCACAGGCTGTATTGAAAGGTAGCTCCCGGCTCAGGGAGTGGCAGGCTTCCAGAATTTCGAAGCGAAGCAGTCGAAAATAGCTCTCCTGGTCCCGGATATCCTGGGCCGAAGATTCACTGGAATCGGCAATAACTCCCTTCAAGGCGAGCTCAATCAGTTCAGGCTCATGCTCTTGAAGACTGGTTGGCCGGGCAAACAGAAAACCCTGCAGCAGGTCCGCTTCCGTTTGCAGGGCGATATGAGCTTGCGTGCTGTTCTCGATGCCTTCCAGAAGCACCAGGCTGCCGCTCTCGCGAATCATCTTAACCAGGCTTTCCAGCAGCATTCGGGCTCGGCTGTGGTTCTCCGCGTTTACCAACAGACTCCGGTCGAGCTTCACGATGAGCGGGTTAATGCGCCACAGGCGCTCAAAATTGGAATCACCCATACCAAAATCGTCGATCGCGATCTGGAAACCATGGGCCTTGGCCTTCAGAATGAATTCCAGCAGTGCCTCGGGATTGTCGGATGCCGTCTCCACCAGTTCCAGAACCACTTTTTCCGGATCGATTCCGCTGCTCTGGCACTGGAGCGCCAGTTTTTCCAGGGAGGCTTCCGGGTGAATGCAGGTGCCGGGATTAATATTCAGGAAGAGCCAAACGGGTTGTGAGCCTGCGGCAAAGTTATCCAGATGAATCTGCAACAGATGTCTGTCCAGTTCGGCCGTCAGGTCTTTGGCTTCCGCCTGTTCGAACAGCGCAAACGGGGAGACGCTCTCGTTGTTTTTCCTTACCCTTACCAGGGCTTCGTAGCCTACCAATTTCCGGTGGGTCGGGCTCAGGATAGGCTGGTAAACCGAACTGAAATCATAGTCATTGATCATATCTGGAGCCCGGGTTATTTCGGCTCCACGATAGATGCGTCGGGGAAGTCGGACTACGCTGCTCATGGTCAGGAACCTTTATACTGCCAATGTTCTGGCCATCCTGGCCTGATGATTTATGAGTGTCTGAACATGCAGGTAAAGCGAATTCCGTACCAGAGAGCCAAAAATCAAGCATTTAAGTTAAATTAACTCCGTCAAAAAAATGAACGGCGCTATCAATTTGCGGATATTTGCACCAGATGCGGGCAGTTTCCGATCACAAAGGTTGGTCATGCCCCAAAACAGGATTTCGTGATGCCATCAAAAAGTCAGTTCCGTCTGCTTGGTCAACGCCGCTTCCTGCCGTTCTACCTGACCCAGTTCTCCGGCGCCTTCAACGACAACCTGTTCAAGAACGCGTTGCTGCTGCTGATCACCTACAGTGCTGGCGGTTTGATGGGTCTGTCGGTGAATGTGGTGGTCAACCTGGCGGCCTTCCTGTTTATCCTGCCGTTCTTCCTGTTTTCCGGCATTGCCGGCGAAATGGCGGACCGCTATGAAAAATCCAGAATCATCCGGAATGTGAAGCTGGCAGAGATCGTGATCATGTCTGTTGCGGCGGTTGGGCTATGGTTCGGCTGGTATGAGTTGTTACTGTTACTGTTGTTTCTGATGGGCACCCAGTCCACCTTCTTCGGTCCGGTCAAATACGCCATCCTGCCCCAGGTGCTGGCGGATGATGAACTGGTGGGCGGCAACGGTCTGGTCGGTATGGGCACCTTTGTTGCCATTCTGTTGGGCACCATTGCCGCGGGCCTGCTGATGGGGTTCGAAACCGCTGCGCGCCTGACGGCGATTGCTGTAGTGGTGATGGCGGTGCTTGGTTATCTGGCGGCACGCCAGGTGCCGGCCACCGAACCCGACGGTTCCGGTGTCACGGTGCGTTTCCGGCCGGTGGTGGAAACCTGGCGGCTGATGGCCCTGGCGGCCGAGCGTCGCCAGGTGTTGCTGGCGGTGTTGACCATCTCCTGGTTCTGGTTTCTTGGCGCTGCCTACCTGACCCAGTTTCCCAACTTTGCCCGCACCAATCTGCTGGGCGATGAAACCGTTGTCACCCTGTTGCTCGCCATGTTCACCATCGGTATCTCCATCGGCGCCATGATGTGTGAGCGGCTCACCAAACACCGGATTACCCTGGCACCGGTGCCCTGGGGCGCTCTGGGGCTGAGTCTGTTTGGTATTGATCTGTACTTTGCGGTGCCCGACGATCCCGTGGCCTCAACCTGGCTGACCCTGTTGACCGATCCCGTCTACCTCAGGGTGTTGGTGGATCTGGTGGGCATCGGTATCTGTGGCGGTCTGTTCATAGTGCCTTTGTATGCCTTCATCCAGCACGAAACCCCACATGCGAAACGTGCCCGTATCATCGCTGCGCTGAATGTCATCAACGCGTTGTTCATGGTGGTGAGTGCCCTGGCCGGAATTGTGGTGCTGGGTGTGTTGCAGTTCAGCATTCCCGGGTTTTTCCTGCTGCTGTCCCTCCTGAATGGTGCGGTTTTACTGGTGGTCTGGCGGCTTCGGCGAAAAACGGCAGCACAATCTGTGGATAATTAATTGGAAAACCTGCGGAAACACGCCGGATGAATTATAAAATAATCATATAAAACAAAAGCTTAATTAATAAATTAGGGTGTTTAATAAGTAGTCCTTCATGTGGATAACTTTCTTGAAAACTTTTCTGAGAAGAGTGATCCAAGCGTCTGAAAAGCCATAAATTTCGGTTTTCCACTATGCCTTTTGGCTCGTAAAAACCTCTTGCCAGGCCGGTGTGCCGGCCATGCCGCTTTTAACCGGGATTGTCTCTGGTTAAAATTTGCACATCCTGACTGCAATTTTCCGGGTGAGGCGTTATACTCGCCGCCCTATTTATCCCCCCGATTTCCGAGGTGAGCTGTGGATTTTCCGACCCGTTTCGATGTCATTGTCATTGGTGGTGGCCATGCCGGTACCGAGGCTGCGCTTGCGGCCGCACGCATGGGTTCCCAGACCCTGCTGCTGACCCACAACATTGAGACCCTGGGCCAGATGTCCTGCAACCCGGCCATTGGCGGCATTGGCAAAAGCCATCTGGTGAAAGAGATTGATGCCCTCGGTGGCGCCATGGCTGAGGCCACGGACAAGGCCGGTATACAGTTCCGGGTCCTTAACAGCCGCAAGGGACCGGCCGTGCGTGCTACCCGTGCCCAGGCGGATCGCGTTCTCTACAAGGCCGCCATTCGCCATACTCTGGAAAGCCAGCCGAACCTGACCCTGTTCCAGCAGGCGGCGGACGACCTGATTGTGGAAAACGACCAGGTGACCGGTGTCGTTACTCAAACCGGTATCCGCTTCAACGCCAGGACCGTGGTGCTCACCACCGGTACTTTCCTGGGCGGCGTTATTCACATTGGTATGCAACACCATGCCGGCGGTCGTGCCGGAGATGCGCCGGCCAATGCCCTGGCCCAGCGCCTGCGGGAACTGCCGTTCAACGTTGGTCGCCTGAAAACCGGCACACCGCCGCGCATCGACGCCCGGTCTGTGGATTTCTCGGTGATGCAGGAGCAGTGGGGGGATGACCCCACCCCGGTGATGTCCTTCATCGGCAGCCGTAGCCAGCATCCGGAACAGGTGTGCTGCTACGTGACCCGGACCACCGAACAGACCCACGATATTATTCGCAGCGGCTTCGACCGCTCGCCTATGTTTGCCGGCAGCATCGAAGGCGTGGGCCCCCGCTACTGCCCGTCGATCGAGGACAAGGTAAATCGCTTTGCCGACAAGGATTCCCACCAGATCTTTGTGGAGCCGGAAGGCCTGACCACCAACGAGCTGTACCCGAACGGGATTTCCACCAGCCTGCCCTTCGATATCCAGCTGGCAGCGGTGCGTTCGATTCCCGGGTTTGAGAATGCCCATATCACGCGGCCGGGTTACGCCATCGAATACGACTACCTGAATCCGCAGGACCTGCGCCACACTCTGGAGACCAAGTTTATCCAGGGCCTGTACTTTGCCGGCCAGATCAATGGCACCACCGGCTATGAAGAAGCGGGCGCCCAGGGCCTGCTGGCCGGAATCAACGCGGCTTTGCGCTCCCAGGAAAAAGACCAGTGGTATCCGCGCCGGGACGAGGCTTACCTGGGTGTGCTGGTGGATGACCTGATTACCATGGGCACATCCGAGCCCTATCGCATGTTTACCAGCCGCGCCGAGTACCGTCTGATCCTGCGCGAGGACAACGCCGATCTGCGCCTGACAGAAACCGGCCGCAAACTGGGCCTGGTAAATGACGAGCGCTGGCAGAAGTTCAATGACAAGCGCGAGGCGATTGCTACCGAGCGCAGCCGCCTGGAATCCACCCGGATTCATCCGAATACCGAGGCCGGTGAGCGTGCCAACGGCTTTCTCAAGCAGCCCATGACCCGGGATCAGTCCCTGGCCGAACTGCTGCGTCGCCCCGAGATTGTCTACAGCCATATCGCCGAGATCGGTGCCGAGCAGGCTGACGACCCGGTGGTTGCCGACCAGGTGGAAATCGAGATCAAGTACGAGGGCTACATTTCCCGTCAGACCGACGAGATCGAACGGCTCCGTAAAAACGAGAACACCGCCCTGCCGGTGGATCTGGACTATGACGTGATTGGTGGTCTCTCCAACGAGATCAAACAGAAGCTCAAGACCGTGCGGCCGGAAACCGTCGCCCAGGCCTCCCGTATTCAGGGCGTTACTCCGGCGGCAGTCAGCCAGATCCTGGTGCATCTGAAAAAGCGCGACTTGCTGCGCAAGCAGTCGGCCTGACCTGCGCCCATGACCAATTCACTGTGGCATGGCCAGCTCCGGGATGGACTGGCCGCGATGGGCCTGTCCCTGGCCGAGGATCGCCAGGAAAAGCTGCTGGCGTTCCTCGGCCTGCTCAACAAATGGAACCGGGCCTACAATCTCACCGCCGTGCGTGACGAGCGGGAGATGGTGTCCCGGCAATTGCTCGATAGCCTGAGTATTCTGCCCTGGGTCACCACGGAGCATCTGCTGGATGTTGGTGCAGGCGGCGGTCTGCCCGGCATCCCCCTGGCGATCGCCCTGCCGGAAAAACGCTTTACCCTGCTCGACAGCAACGGCAAGAAAACCCGCTTTCTCAATCAGTGTGTACTGGAGTTGGGCCTGAAAAACGTCGAGGTGATTCATGGCCGGGCGGAAGATTGCAGCCCCGCAGAACCCTTCGTCCAGATCAGCAGCCGCGCCTTTACCGCGTTGGAGAACCTGGTGAACTGGTGCGGCGATCTGTTGGCAAATGAGGGCGAGTTCCTTGCCATGAAAGGTCAGTTTCCGGATGATGAAGTGGCTGCCCTCCCGGCTGGCTGGCAGGTAAAATCCAGCCATTCCCTGGACGTTCCCGGTGCCGATGGCGAACGCCATCTGCTGGTGGTCGCCCGGGCCGCGAATTCCCGGTAGTACGGCAGTCGAAGTTCAACATCGCTAACCCAGAAACAAGGAGGCAGGACATGGCGCGCGTGATTGCAGTGACCAATCAGAAAGGCGGTGTGGGCAAAACCACCACCTGCGTCAACCTTGCCGCCTCCCTGGCCGCCACCAAACGCCGGGTGCTGCTGGTGGATATGGATCCTCAGGGCAACGCTACCATGGGCAGCGGTGTGGATAAGAATGCACTGGAACTGTCCGGCTACGACATGCTGACCAAGCGTGCCAGCGCCGCAGAGGTGATCATTCCCGCGGAAGCCTCGGGTTTCGATATCCTGCCGGCCAACGGCGACCTGACCGCCGCCGAAGTCGAGCTGATGAACGAGATTGGTCGTGAACATCGCCTGCGACTGGCGTTGAACACGGTTCGCGACAACTATGATTACATCCTGATTGATTGCCCGCCATCACTCAGCCTGTTGACGGTGAATGCCCTCTCGGCGGCCGACTCGGTACTGATTCCCATGCAGTGTGAGTACTACGCATTGGAAGGACTGGCCGCGCTGATGAACACCGTTGAGCAAATTCAGGAAACCGTGAACCCGAATCTGCAGGTGGAGGGGATTCTGCGCACCATGTATGACCCCCGGAACAGCCTGACGCTCGATGTGTCCGGCCAGTTGAGCGAGTACTTTGGCGATAAGGTCTACCGTGCGGTGATTCCCCGCAATGTCCGCCTGGCCGAGGCGCCCAGCTACGGCGTGCCGGCCCTGAAGTACGACCGGGCGTCCAAGGGTGCCATCGCCTACCTGGCCCTGGCCGGCGAGATGGTGCGTCGCCATGGTTCAAAAAAGACATCCGCGCCGGTTGCGGTGTAACATACCGCCCTGTCACTCACTTAAGTACAACGATTTTCAACGGGAAGAATGACTGACACCATGGCGGCGAAGAAACGAGGATTGGGTGAGCGTGGACTGGGCGCCCTGCTGGCAGGCTCCAAGGTCAACCTTGACCAGGAGCTGAAAGACCACGATGGTGAGCTCCGCGAAGTTCCCATTGATCTGATCCAGCGTGGCCGGTATCAACCCAGGCGTGATATGGACCCTGCAGCCCTGCAGGAACTGGCCGATTCCATTCGCCAGCAAGGGGTGATGCAACCGGTCGTGGTGCGTCCCATTGCGGAAGGTCGCTATGAACTGATTGCCGGTGAACGTCGCTGGCGCGCCACCCAGATGGCCGAGCTGGACAGCATCCCTGCCATCATCCGGGATGTCCCCGATGAAGCCGCCATCGCCATGGCGCTGATCGAGAACATCCAGCGCGAAAACCTCAATCCCATTGAAGAAGCCTTCGCTCTCCAGCGCCTGCAGGATGAGTTTGGCCTGACCCAGGCCCAGGTGGCCGAAGCCGTAGGAAAGTCCCGCACCACCATCACCAACCTGCTGCGACTGATCGGTTTGTCTGAAGATGTTCGTATCATGCTCGAGCATGGTGATCTGGAAATGGGCCATGGCCGGGCGATGCTGACCCTGGCCCCGGAACTGCAGATGCAGGTAGCCAAACAGGTGGTCGCCAAATCCCTCTCGGTCCGCCAGACCGAGGCCCTGGTTCGGCGTGTGCAACAGGAAACTCCGGACAGCAAATCCCGGAAAAAAGGCACCGTGGATCCCAATATTCGCGCCCTGCAGGACGATCTGGCAGAACGACTGGGGGCTCGCGTGTCCATCGATCATGGCCAGCGTGGCAAAGGCAAGTTAGTGATCGAATACAGCTCTCTGGACGAGCTCGATGGCATTCTGGGCCATATCAAATAAAACGTCGGGGTTTCATCGGCCTTCCGGCCCCCCTACGAAAGTTCGTACCTGGCTATGCACACAACATGTAGTGGTGAAAAACTGAACGGCTGTCTATTTATGACTGAAATTGCCAAAACCCAGTCATTCCGCTGCGTTTCACGGATCAGCCCGCGCCCGGTTTTGTTGATTCGTGCACATTGAACACATATAATCTGCGGCGCTCGTATCGGTGTATTTGCTTACTTTTTAAACGACATCGACCGAAAAGCACCGTACTTCCGGAACGAACATGACGAAGGCAGTTTCAGGCGGTATTCGCCGCCCGCCCATCGCACGATGGTTTGTAATAGAAAGTGTGGTACTTGTCTTCGTTAGTCTGGCGTTTCTCTTGCGAGGCCAGGTTTCCGGTTATTCAGCGCTGTTGGGCGGACTTATCTTTCTGATCCCCCATGGTTATTTTGCGCTCAAGGCATTCCGCTACTCCGGCGCGCGGTCTGCCAAGAAGATCATGACTTCTTTTTACCAGGGTGAGGCCGGCAAGCTCATCCTGTGCGCCATCCTCTTCACGATGGTGTTCAAATGGATTCAGCCGCTTGATATAGCGGCACTTTTTTTAACATTTGCGATCATGCTGGTCACCAACTGGTTGACACCGCTACTTGCGGGCAGCAATACGCAGCAAAGCTAACTGGACCTGGGAAACCGTTATGGCAGGAAGTGCATCCGAATATATCCAGCATCACCTCCAGAACCTCACCTACGGTAAGCTGCCGGCAGGCTATGAGCGTGCCGACGGAACCGTGCTTCAAGATGCTACCTGGACGCTGGCTCACACCGGCAAGGAAGCATCCGACATGGGCTTCTGGGCATTGCACATTGACTCACTGGGCTGGGCGGTAGCGCTCGGTGCCCTGTTCCTGTTCATTTTCCGAATGGCAGCCAAGCGTGCTACCTCGGACCAGCCCGGTGGCCTCCAGAACTTCGTTGAAGTGATGGTCGAGTTTGTCGACCAGAGCGTGAAAGAAACCTTCCACGGAAAGAACAAGGTCATTGCTCCGTTGTCACTGACCATTTTCTGCTGGGTATTCCTGATGAACCTGATGGACCTCGTTCCGGTGGATTTCCTGCCGCAGCTGTTCCACCTGATGGGTCTGGAATACATGAAGGTGGTTCCGACCACGGATGTGAACGTGACCCTGGGCATGTCCCTGTCTGTCTTTGCGCTGATCATTTATTACAGTCTGAAGGTGAAAGGAGTTGGTGGCTTCGTGGGTGAACTGACCCTGCACCCCTTCTCTTCCGACAATATGTTCCTGAAGATCCTTCTGGTTCCGGTTAACCTGCTGCTGGAAGGCGTGAGCCTGATTGCCAAGCCGATCTCGCTGGCACTGCGTCTGTTCGGTAACCTGTACGCCGGCGAGCTGATCTTCATCCTGATTGCGCTGCTTCCCTTCTGGGCGCAGTGGGCACTGTCTGTTCCCTGGGCGATTTTCCACATCCTGGTTATCACCCTGCAGGCATTTATCTTTATGATGTTGACGATCGTGTACCTGAGCATGGCTCACGAAGACAGTCACTGATCGGACACCATTAAGCCGTAGTTCTAAACCCTAAACCCTTAAACTGAAAAACCTAACTGAAAACTGGGAGTTATCATGGAAACTGTAGTTGGAATGACCGCTATTGCCGTTGCACTGCTGATTGGCCTGGGTGCCCTGGGTACTGCGATTGGCTTTGGTATCCTCGGTGGCAAGTTCCTGGAAGGCGCTGCGCGTCAGCCGGAAATGACCCCGATGCTGCAGGTTAAAATGTTCATCGTTGCAGGTCTGCTGGACGCCGTAACCATGATCGGTGTTGGTATCGCACTGTTCTTCACTTTCGCCAACCCGTTTGTCGGCCAGATCGCCGGTTAATCGAGTCGCCAGAGCCGGGGTTTTGCCCCGGTCAGATGATTCTTAACAAAACAGGCGAGAGGTGAAGACGTGAACATTAATTTGACGATGATTGGTCAAGCCATCGCGTTCTTTATCTTTGTCGTCTTCTGCATGAAATACGTGTGGCCGCCAATCATGGCCGCACTGCAGGAGCGTCAAAAGAAGATCGCTGACGGACTGGCTGCCTCAGACCGCGCTGCGCGCGATCTGGAACTGGCTCAGGAAAAGTCAGCTCAGGAACTGCGTGAAGCCAAGCAGCAAGCTGCTGGTCTGATTGAACAGGCCAACAAGCGCGCGGCCCAGATTGTGGAAGCATCCAAGGATGACGCCCGCAAGGAAGGCCAGAAGCTGATTGAGCAGGCCAAGGCCGAAATTGAACAGGAGCGTAATCAGGCTCGTGACGCATTGCGTGCAGAAATTGCCACCATTGCCGTTGCCGGTGCTGAGAAGATCCTGGAAACCTCTGTCGATGCCTCCAAGCACAACGAGATGTTGGAAAAACTGGCGGCAGAACTTTAAACGACGAGGTTCATCATGGCAGAACTGAGAACGCTGGCCCGTCCCTACGCAAAGGCAGCATTTACTGCCGCTCAGGAGCATGAACAGCTGGCTGAGTGGTCCCAGGTGCTGACAATTGCCGGGCAGGTCACCGCGAACAAAGACATTCGACAGCTTCTCGCGAATCCGGGTCTGGAAGAGCAGAAGAAGGCAGAACTGATTCTGGAGGTCGCTGAAGACGGCGTCACCGATCAGGTCCGCAACTTTTTCGCTGTACTGGCTGAAAACCGCCGGCTGACTCTTCTTCCTGAGATTGCAGCGCTCTTCAACACGTACCGGGCTGATCTGGAGCGCACTGTTGATATCGAAGTTACCGCGGCTTTCGAGCTGACGGACGAACACCAACAGAAGCTCGCCCAGGCACTTTCGAAGAAACTCGAGCGGCAAGTGTCACTCGCAGCGTCACTGGACAAGTCTCTGATTGGCGGCGTGATTATTCGCACCGGCGATCTGGTCATTGACGCATCTGTACGCGGAAAGCTGACCAAGCTGGCCGACGCTCTGGGCTCCTGATTTCAGCACAAGGTTTGAGGATATTGGCATGCAGCAACTGAATCCATCCGAGATCAGTGACATCATCAAGAAGAGAATCGAAAAACTCGATATCTCTTCCGAAGCAAAGAACGAAGGTACGATCCTGTCGGTTTCCGACGGTATCGTGCTGATCCACGGTCTTGCCGACGTTATGTACGGTGAGATGATTGAATTTGCCAACGGCACTTTCGGTATGGCTCTGAACCTGGAGCGTGATTCCGTTGGTGCGGTTGTGCTGGGTGATTACGAAGATCTGGCCGAAGGCCAGAAAGTTCGTTGCACCGGCCGCATCCTGGAAGTACCGGTTGGTCCGGAACTGATGGGCCGCGTTGTTGACGCTCTGGGTAACCCCATCGACGGCAAGGGCGACCTTGGTACCGACCTGACCTCTCCGGTTGAGAAGGTTGCACCGGGCGTTATCGCGCGTCAGTCCGTTGATGAGCCGGTTCAGACTGGTCTGAAGGCAATCGACACCATGGTGCCGATCGGTCGCGGCCAGCGTGAGCTGATCATCGGTGACCGTCAGATCGGTAAGACCGCTGTCGCCATCGACGCGATCATCAACCAGAAAGACACCGGCATCAAGTGTATCTATGTTGCCGTCGGTCAGAAGCAGTCTTCCATCGCTGCCGTTGTGCGCAAGCTGGAAGAGCACGGTGCGATGGATCACACCATCGTGGTTGCCGCCGGTGCCGCCGATCCTGCAGCGATGCAGTTCCTGGCTCCGTACTCCGGTACTTCCATGGGTGAATACTTCCGTGACCGTGGCGAAGACGCCCTGATCATCTATGATGATCTGTCCAAGCAGGCCGTGGCTTACCGCCAGATCTCCCTGCTGCTGCGTCGTCCGCCAGGCCGTGAAGCATATCCGGGTGACGTATTCTACCTGCACTCCCGTCTGCTGGAACGTGCGTCCCGTGTAAACGCTGATTACGTTGAGCAGCTGACCAATGGTGAAGTGAAAGGCAAGACCGGTTCCCTGACCGCCCTGCCGATCATTGAAACCCAGGCTGGTGACGTGTCCGCGTTCGTACCGACCAACGTAATCTCCATTACCGACGGTCAGATCTTCCTGGAAACCAACCTGTTCAACTCCGGTATCCGTCCGGCGATGAACGCCGGTATCTCCGTATCCAGGGTAGGTGGTTCGGCCCAGACCAAGATCATGAAGAAGCTCGGCGGTAACATCCGTCTGGCTCTGGCCCAGTATCGTGAACTGGCCGCTTTCGCACAGTTTGCTTCCGACCTCGACGAAGCAACCCGTCAGCAGCTTGAGCACGGTCAGCGTGTAACGGAACTCATGAAGCAGAACCAGTACAGCCCGATGTCTGTGGCTGAAATGGGTACGGTTCTGTTTGCAGCCAACGAAGGCTTCCTGGACGACGTTGATGTCGACAAGGTAGTGAAGTTTGAAGCGCAGATGCTCGACTGGATGCGCTCCGAGCAGAAAGACCTCCTCGACAAGATCAACGAGAAAGGCGATTACAACGACGAAATCGCTGCCGGCCTCAAAGCTGCACTTGAGAAATTCAAGACCACTCAGAGCTGGTAAGAAAACGGGCCTGCGGCAACTGTCGCGGGCCGCTTTTCGTAGCAACGAGTGTCTAACTTGAGAAGGCAGTGAGTTATGGCCGTCGGCAAAGAAATACGTAACCAGATATCAAGCATCAAGAGCACGCAGAAAATCACCAGCGCCATGGAAATGGTGGCTGCGAGTAAAATGCGTAAGGCTCAGGAGCGCATGCAGGCAACCCGCCCGTATGCCGACAAGATGCGTCAGGTGATCGGGCACATTGCCAAGGCGAATGCTCAGTACAAGCACCCGTTCATGGTCGAGCGCGAGGTCAAGCGCGTGGGCTATATCGTGGTGTCAACTGATCGTGGCCTCTGCGGTGGTCTGAACATTAACCTGTTCAAAGCGCTTGTCCGTGAAATGAAAGCGTGGAAAGAAAAAGGAGTGGAAACCGATCTGTGCGCCATCGGGCAGAAAGGGGCTTCCTTTTTCCGGAGCTACGGCGGCAATGTCGTCGCGGCGCTGACCCATCTGGGGGACAGCCCGAGCTCTGAAAAACTCATCGGCAACGTCAAGGTTATGCTGGATGCGTTCTCGGAAGGAAAGATTGATCGCTTGTACGTGGTCAGTAACGAGTTCGTTAACACCATGACCCAAAGCCCGAAGGTGGAGCAGCTTCTGCCCCTGCCGGAGAGCGAAGACGAAGAAGAGATCAAGAACCAGTGGGATTATCTCTACGAGCCCGATGCCAGGCAGATCCTCGATGGCCTTCTGCCACGTTTTATTGAATCCCAGGTGTACCAGGGTGTGGTAGAAAATCTGGCATGTGAACAGGCAGCCCGGATGATCGCCATGAAGAGCGCAACTGACAACGCCGGTAGCATTATCGACGAGCTTCAGCTGGCTTATAACAAGGCGCGTCAGGCAGCCATTACCCAAGAGATATCGGAGATTGTGAGCGGCGCCGCTTCGGTCTGATCCAGCCCACAATCCAACTGGTTTTATTGACTATCAAGATAACGAGGAACCGAGCATGAGTAGCGGACAAATCGTTCAGATCATTGGCGCGGTTATCGACGTGGAATTCCCACGTGACTCCGTACCCAAAGTATATGACGCACTGCTGCTTGAAGGTGGCGAAACAACTCTGGAAGTCCAGCAGCAGCTGGGTGACGGCATTGTTCGTACCATCGCCATGGGCAGCACCGAAGGCCTGAAGCGTGGCCTGAAAGCAGAAAACACCGGCAACCCGATTTCGGTACCGGTTGGTACCCAGACTCTGGGCCGTATCATGGACGTTCTGGGTCGTCCCATCGACGAAGCCGGCGAGATCGGCGAAGAAGAGCGTTGGGCGATTCACCGTAAGGCTCCTGGCTATGCCGATCAGGCAGCGTCTGCGGACCTGCTGGAAACCGGCATCAAGGTTATCGACCTGATCTGCCCGTTCGCCAAAGGTGGTAAGGTTGGCCTGTTCGGTGGTGCCGGTGTTGGTAAAACCGTAAACATGATGGAGCTGATCAACAACATCGCGAAAGAGCACTCCGGTCTCTCCGTATTCGCAGGTGTTGGTGAGCGGACCCGGGAAGGTAACGACTTCTACTACGAAATGAAGGAGTCCAACGTTCTCGATAAGGTTGCCATGGTTTACGGCCAGATGAACGAGCCCCCTGGAAACCGTCTGCGTGTGGCCCTGACCGGTCTCACCATGGCCGAGAAGTTCCGGGACGAAGGTCGTGACGTACTGTTGTTCGTTGACAACATCTACCGTTACACCCTGGCAGGTACCGAAGTATCCGCACTGCTCGGCCGTATGCCGTCTGCGGTAGGTTACCAGCCGACTCTGGCTGAAGAGATGGGTCAGCTGCAGGAGCGTATTACCTCCACCAAGAACGGTTCCATCACGTCCATCCAGGCGGTATACGTACCGGCGGATGACTTGACTGACCCGTCGCCTGCAACCACCTTCTCGCACCTGGATGCGACCGTGGTACTGAGCCGTGACATCGCTTCCAAGGGTATCTACCCGGCGATCGATCCGCTGGATTCCACCTCTCGTCAGCTGGATCCGCTGATCATCGGCCAGGAGCACTACGAAGTGGCCCGTGGCGTGCAGACTAACCTGCAGCGCTACAAGGAGCTGAAAGACATCATCGCCATCCTGGGTATGGACGAACTGTCAGAAGAAGACAAGCTGACCGTTGCCCGTGCCCGTAAGATCGAGCGTTTTCTGTCCCAGCCGTTCCACGTTGCTGAAGTATTCACCGGTTCCCCCGGTAAGTACGTTTCCCTCAAGGAAACCATCAGCAGCTTTAAGGGCATCCTGAATGGTGACTATGACGAATTGCCCGAGCAGGCGTTCTACATGGTTGGTACCATTGAGGAAGCGGTCGAGAAAGCGAAGGAAATGAAGAGCAAGGCAAAGAGCTAATCTGAGCCGACGCATTTGTTTCCGGATCGATCAAAGAGGCAACTGACATGGGTATGACCGTGCATTGTGATGTGGTAAGTGCCGAAACAAAGATCTATTCCGGATTGGTGGAAATGCTGATCGCAGCGGGCTCTGAAGGTGACCTGGGTATTGCCCCGGGTCACACTCCGCTGCTGACCCAGCTGAAGCCGGGCCCTATTCGGATTATCAAGCAGGGCGGTGAAGAAGAAATTCTTTACGTGTCCGGCGGGTATCTGGAAGTTCAGCCCAATCTGGTGACTTTGTTGGCGGATACCGCGGTTCGTGCAAAGGATGTGGACGAAGCAGCCGCGCTCGAAGCTCAGAAAGAAGCCGAGAAAGCACTTGCCAACAAGACCGGTGAATTCGAGTACTCCCGTGCCGCTGCAGAGCTGGCCGAAGCTGTTGCTCAGCTTCGTACCATCCAGCAGCTGCGTAACAAAATGCGATAAGCATTTCCGTTTCGGGTTTGCCGAACACCGAAGCCGCATCCTGAGCGGCTGGAAGATCAGCGTTTTACGTTGACCATCCGGCTTTGAAGGGTGCGGTTTTTTATTTTAAGCATTCAGAGACTAAATACTTCGGGAGCCTGACTTTTCCATGAGCCCGCTACACGTCGTCATTCTGGCCGCCGGCCAGGGTTCCAGAATGAAATCCGCACTGCCGAAGGTGTTGCACCCCATTGCCGGGCGCCCGATGCTCCATCATGTCATCGACACCGCCAAACAGCTGGGCGCTGAAAAAATTCACACGGTAATCGGCCACGGGGCCAGTATGGTTCGGGAAGCCACCGATGAAGCCTCGGTAAACTGGGTGACCCAGAGCGAACAGTTGGGCACCGGCCACGCTGTGGCCCAGGCCCTGCCGGATCTACCCGACGATGCGCGGGTTCTTGTGCTCTATGGCGATGTACCCCTGACCCGCCACGAAACCCTCGACGGACTGGTTGGAACTCTGGATGACAACACCCTGGGTCTGCTAACGGTGACCATGGACAACCCCCAGGGCTACGGACGGATCGTCCGGAATGCCGATGGCGACGTGCAGTCCATTGTCGAGCAGAAAGATGCTTCGCCGGAGCAACAACAGATTCGGGAGGTGAATACCGGCATCCTGGCGGTATCAGCAAAACACCTGAAGAACTGGTTGCCAACCCTCTCCAGCAGCAATGCCCAGGGCGAATACTACCTTACCGACATTATCGCCATGGCAGTGGCGCAGGGCCTTCGCGTCTCGGTGTCGCAACCGGAGAATCCTTTTGAAGTGCAGGGGGTCAACAATCGCCTGCAACTGGCCGAACTGGAACGCTGGTTCCAGCGTCAGCAGGCTGATCGCCTGATGACAGAAGGCGCAACACTGGCGGATCCCGCTCGGGTGGATGTTCGCGGCGAGCTCAGTATTGGCAATGATCTTTGGATTGATGTGAACGTGGTCTTTGAGGGTAAGGTCAGCCTCGGTAGCAATGTGTCCATTGGACCAGGTTGCGTCATCAAGGACGCCACCATTTCTGATGGTGCTGAGATCAAGGCCAACAGTGTGATTGAGGGGGCGGTGATTGGCGCCAAGGCCCAGATCGGGCCATTTGCCCGTATCCGTCCGGGCACCGAACTGGCGGCGAATACGAAGGTGGGCAACTTCGTGGAAACCAAGAAGGCCATCGTCGGCGAAGGCAGCAAGATCAATCACCTGAGCTACGTGGGTGATGCCTCTCTGGGTCGTAATGTGAATGTAGGTGCAGGAACCATCACCTGTAATTATGATGGGGTGAACAAGTACCAGACGGTGCTCGGCGACGGAGTCTTTGTCGGTTCCAATACCGCTCTGGTTGCCCCGGTTACCGTTGCGGCAGAGGCCACCATTGGTGCCGGTTCGACCATTACCCGAGACGTTGCCGATCACGAACTGGCCGTCGCCCGTGGCCGGCAGCGGAACATTGCCGGCTGGGAAAAGCCGAAGAAACACTGATACAAACGATCAACAGACAGGTAGAGCAGCATGTGTGGAATTGTAGGCGCGGTTTCGGAAAGGGACGTTCAGGGCATCCTTCTTGAGGGCCTGCGCCGTCTGGAATACCGGGGGTATGACTCCGCGGGCATGGCCGTCATCGGTGGCGACCACAGCGTCCAGCGTGCAAGGGAAGTTGGCAAGGTTGCTGCACTCGGGGATGCCATGAAAGCAAACCCGCTCGCCGGTCATCTGGGCATCGCCCACACCCGCTGGGCCACCCATGGCGAGCCGTCCCAGATCAACGCCCATCCCCACATGTCCGGTGAGCGCCTGGCCATCGTCCATAACGGTATTATCGAGAACTACCAGGAGCTGCGCGAAGAACTCCGGGCCGACGGTTTCGAGTTCACCTCCCAGACCGATACCGAAGTCGTTGCCCACCTGATCGAGAAGAACTACCGGTCCCTGGGTAACCTTCACGATTCCGTTCGGGCCGCCATTGCCCGTCTTCGCGGTGCCTATGCCCTGGCTGTGGTCCACGCCGATGAACCCGACCATATGGTGGTGTGTCGTGAAGGCAGCCCTCTGGTGATCGGTGTGGGTATCGGCGAGAACTTCATCGCCTCCGATCAGCTCGCGCTGTTGCCGGTGACCGACCGCTTCATGTTCCTGGAAGAAGGCGACATTGCCGACATCCGGAAGGACAACATCGCCATTCTCGATCGCGAGGGGCAAACGGTTGAGCGAGAAGTGACCCGCTTCGAACACGGCGCGGATTCCGCGGACAAGGGCGAATACCGCCACTTCATGCTCAAGGAAATCTACGAGCAGCCGAAAGTGATCAAGGCCACCATGGAAGGTCGGGTCACCAACACCCGGGTGCTGGAACAGGCCCTGGGTACCGAGGCTGCGAACCTCCTTGAGAACGTGCGTCACGTCCAGATCATTGCCTGTGGCACCAGTTACCACGCCGGTATGGTGGCCCGTTACTGGATTGAAGAGCTGGCCGGTATTGCCTGCTCCGTGGAAGTGGCTTCCGAATTCCGGTACCGCAAGCACGTGATCCAGCAGGACACCCTGTTTCTCTGTATCTCCCAGTCCGGCGAAACCGCCGACACTCTGGCGGCCCTGCGCCAGGCCAAGAAAGCCGGTTTCCGGGCGGCGCTGGCCATCTGCAACGTACCGGGCAGCTCCCTGGTGCGGGAATCCGACCTGGTGATCATGACCCAGGCCGGACCTGAGATCGGCGTGGCCTCCACCAAGGCCTTCACCACCCAGCTGACCGCGCTGCTGATTTTCACTCTGGCCCTGGCCCGCCACAATGGGCTGCCCGAGGAGCAGGAAGCGGAGATCGTTGAGGCCATCCATCTACTGCCTGGCCAGGTGAACGATGTGCTGGCTCTGGATGGCGAAATTGCCGAGATGTCCAAGGCCTTCATGGACAAGAACCACAGCCTGTTCCTTGGCCGCGGTTCCCAGTTCCCGGTCGCCCTCGAGGGCGCCCTCAAGCTCAAGGAAATTTCCTACATCCACGCAGAGGCCTATCCGGCGGGTGAGCTCAAGCATGGTCCCCTGGCCCTGGTGGACAGCGAAATGCCGGTGGTCACCGTAGCACCCAACAACGACCTGGTTGAGAAGCTCAAGTCCAACCTGGAAGAGGTCCGTGCCCGCGGCGGTGAACTGTTTGTCTTCGCCGATAAAAAGGCCGATGTGAAAGCCGAAGAGGGCCTGCACGTGATGCATATTCCGTCAGTGCATCCGATTACGGCCCCTATTGTTTATACCGTGCCACTTCAGCTGCTGTCCTATCATGTGGCCGTGCTCAAGGGCACCGATGTGGACCAGCCGCGGAACCTGGCCAAGAGTGTAACAGTCGAATAACCCTGATCGCTTGCGCGCTGATCAAACAATAAACGGTTTTTCTTGAATCCATCGCCAATGATAATTATTATCATTGGCGATGGATTATCAAGGAGACCACGATGAAATTTTTGTGCCCCAATCACCGCCAGCAATTTGCCGATCTTCCGCTGGAAGAGCGAAAAGACCTCTGGCTGTTCTGGATGGAAAACGCCCAGGCTTTGAGCGAGCAGGGTCAACTGCAGGATGTGATCTCACTGGCCGGGAGCGCGTTCGATCTGGCCTGCCTCTCCTGTAGCGCCGACGAAACCTGCATGCATGTTGAACTGACGCTCTCGGCCATTCTTGTCTCCCGAGCACTGCTGGACCGAGGCGATCGTAACGCCATGGATGCGGTGATCCTCCGAGCTCTGGAGTGTCTTCAACACCCGGATAGCCAGGCCGCCAACGATGGTTGCTGCGATTTCCAGGAATGCGTGTCGGTACTTATTGATCCTGCCCGCCAGGCGGATTTCTTTTCAGACTACTTGAACTGGCGTTCGATGCCTTTTGCGCCGAGGAACCGGGTGACCATGGTCAGGGTGTTGCACTGATTTCTTCTTTAAACGTCAAGGCCAACCTCTCGCCTAGGTTGGCCGCTGGCGTCGCGACCAGACCAAAAGAATTGCAATCACCACCACTCCGATAACCGCACCGGCGTAAAATGTCAGTGCGGCTCCACCCCAGACCCAGAGTATCCCGGCAAGCATGTTGGCCAGGAACAGCGTCAGGCCGGTGATCAGGTTGAAAACGCCAAACGCGGTGCCTCGCAGGTGGTCCGGGGCAGTGTCGGCAACCAGCTTGGCGAACAGGCCCTGGGTGATGCCCATATGCAGGCCCCAGGCGATGGCACCGGCCAGTACCCGGGCCCAGTGATCGGCTGTGGCGAGAAGGATATCGGCCAGAATCAGCGGCACCAGGCCAATGACCAGCAGTACAGGGGCGGGCAGGCGGTCCGAGAGTTTGCCGAAGGGGTAGGCAGACAAGGAGAACGCCAGATTAAGGGCGACGATGACCAGTGGCAGCCAGGCAAGCGCCAGATCCAGTTCCTCCGCGCGTAGCAGAATGAAGGCCTCGCTGAAACGGGCCAGGGTAAACAGGGCGCCGATGACGACAATGGTCCAGTAGGCCCGGGTCAGGCGCTTGAGATTGGCGCGCTGGATCGGGTTGGTTCGGGGTCTGGCATTTGCCGGGGGCGGTTCATGAACACCGAACACCAGCAAAAGAACCGTTAGCACGGCCGGCACCACTGCCGCCCAGAACACCGCCTGATAGTCGTTCTGCCACAGTAGCATCAAAGCGATGGCCAGCAGCGGCCCGGCCACTGCTCCGGCAACATCCAGGGATTGGCGCAGGCCGTAGGCGGCGCCACGCAGGGCAGGGGGAGCCAGGTCGGCAATCAACGCATCCCTCGGCGCACCGCGGATACCCTTGCCCACCCGGTCAACAATTCTGGCGGTGACAATCCAGCCAAGCCCTGAGGCCAGGGCAAACACCGGTTTTGAGAGTGCGCTGAGCCCGTAGCCCAAAATCGCCAACCCCTTTCGTTTGCCCAGGTAATCACTCAGTGCTCCGGAAAACACCTTGATAATGGGCGCCGTGGCATTGGCCGCGCCCTCGATCAGGCCGACGGCCAGGGCGCTGGCGCCAAGCACTGTCACCAGATAGATCGGCAGCAGGCTGTGGATAATTTCTGAAGACACATCCATCAGCAGGCTGACGAAGCCCAGAATCCAGATGCTCCGGGGCAAGTGTGGGGAAGAGGCAGGGTTGGGAATGGGCGCCATGGGTCAGGCAGCTCCGCAAGAGTCCATGGCGTCCATTCTATTCGGTTCCTTACCGGTCAGAAGGTGTAGGAGACTGATGCTTCAACGGTTCGTTCCTCGCCGAACCAGCAGTTACTGCTGTCAAAGCAGCTGTAATAGCGCTCGTCAGTAAGGTTGTTCACGGACAGGCCCAGTTCGGTGCCGCGGAGGGTGTGGGAGACCCGCCCCAGATTGTAGCGCAGGGCGATATCCAGCAGGGTGGCATCCGGCACATTGCCCTCGTTGGTGGCGGCGTTGTATTCCGCTTCACCAATGTAGCGGGCACCAATCCCGGCCACCAGGCCATCCAGCGGGCCACTATAGAAGCCATAGTCGGCCCAGACAGAGAGCATCTGGTCTGGCACCCAAACCGGGGTCTGACCTTTCAGGCCGGTGTTGTCTTTGGTGACTTCCACATCCTGCAGCGTGTAGCTGGCGGTTACCAGCAGACTGTCGATGGGCTGGGCCTGGGCTTCCAGTTCGATACCCTGTGACCGTACTTCGCCTGCCTGGATCTGATCATAGGGGCCGCCGTTGGGATCGCGTGTTGGCACGTTTTCCTTGGTGATCTGATAGAAGGCGAGGTTTGCCGAGGTGCGCTGATCCTGTGACTGGTATTTTACACCGAGCTCCCACTGGTCGCCCGTGGAAGGGTCAAACTCGTTGCCATTACGGTCGCTGCCGGTTTGTGGCTCGAAGCTTTCGGCGTAATTAATATAGGGCGAAACGCCGTTGGCAGCCTGGTACATCATGCCGGCCCGGGTGGAAAAGTTGTCTTGGTCCAGTTTCCTGTCGATCGCTCCACCATATTGCTTGCCTTTTTCCTCACCGGTGAAGTCATCCCATCGAACGCCGCCGATGAATACGAAACGGTTCAGCTCGATCTGGTCCTGGAGATAGACGCCAAGCTGCTTCTTACGAATGTTGAAGTCGGAGGAGTACACAGTGTCGGTAATGTCGATCGTGCTGCGGGAAATCTGATAGTAGTCGGGATCATAAAGATCGATTGAGGGCGCACCGCTGCCGAAGGATGTATCTTCATAGATCACATCTGAATCGAGGCTGAGGTAATCAAAACCGACCAGGATATTGTGCCGGGCCGAGCCGGTCTGGAAGCGTCCTGAGAACTGGTTGTCCACCGTAAAGCCAGTCGTTGCCTCATCAGTCAGGTAGGCCTGTCGCGACAGAGTTCTGCCATTGGCCGCGAGCCCGGTTCCGTAGGTATTGGTCTGAAACGCCTCCGCATCGGTGTACCGGAAGTTCTGCAGGAAATTCCAGTTGTCATTGATGTTGTGGTTCACCTTGTAGCCGGCAAGCAACACCTCTTTATCAAACTCGTTCCAGTTGGCGTCGCCGGAGAAGGCATCCTGCGGTAGCTCGCCATTGGGGTTGGGCAGTAAGAGACCGGAGGCGGGCAGGGTGGTGTAGATGCCCATGGCCGGGTCTTTCTGGTAGTACAGGTTGAAGTTTACCAGGGTGTCCTCACTGACCTGCCAATCCACGGACGGCGCGATCATGTGACGTTCTTCTTCGGATGTTTCGGCCTGTCCGTCACGGGTTCGGGTCAGGCCCACCAGGCTATAGGACAGGCTGGAGTCGCCCAGTTGGCCGCGGCTTTCAACTGACGCTTCGGCCAGATTTCGGGAACCGCCGGCCACTTCAATCTTGTTGAAGCTCTCAGTGGAGGGCTGTTTGCCGATCAGGTTGACCATGCCACCGGGCGGCATGGATCCGTACAGCGTGGAGGTGGGGCCACGGAAAACTTCAACCTGCTCCACGGCTTTCAGATCAATTTGGGGCTGGAGATTCCAGTCGTTGTAGAGAAGCTGAAGGCCGTCGTAGTAGTTCTGATAGTTGATGAAACCGCGGATGCTGAACAAATCCAGCCGGCCCACAGCTCCGCCCCGCAACTCGGTGTTCACACCCGGAGCATAGCGGAGGGCGGTGGCTACGGAGTCGGCATCGCGCATCTCCAGGGCCTGTTGGTCCAGAACGGAGATGCTTTGCGGGGTTTCGCCCGGTTCCAGTGCTGTCTTGGTGGCGGTGTTTCTGTAGGTCTCGCCGTACACCGTCATGGTGTCCAGTTCCAGGGGTTCATTGGAGTCCGCGGCAGCCATCTGGCTGACAGCCAGGCCAATGGCAACAGCCAGTGTGGAGGGTTTGATAACGTGTGAATGCATAATGGGTCCTGTTAAACCTCGAATAATTAATTGCGAATCATTCCCATTATATTTATCTGGTTGAACAGGACTTAACCGATTGGTGCATGCCGGTAATTAATGGTGTCTCAAGCACGACTGGAATCCAGTATTCCATGCTCACTTCCGGCGCCCGGGCGTCGAATTCCGGAGGGTAGACCTCCAGATCAAATTCATAGACCGCCTTGCAGCCGGCATGTGGAAGCCAGGCATTGAAAAACCATTTCAGGATTTCAGCGAGTGAGCGGATGGGGCCCTGAAAGGAGACCACCGCATAATTCTGGGCAGGCACCTGAAGCACTTCGAGACCTTGAGAAGCGTGGGCTTCACCGGTTTCAACACCAGCCAGATAGTGGAATTCGGGACCCGCTCCCCCGGAGAGATCAATAACGCCAAACCTGGGTTGCTCCTCTGGCAGCAGCCCGGCGGCCGATAACGAACCCCAGAGCGCAGGGACCTTGACGTTGAAATCAGGATTGGACGAGAACAGTCCCCGTATCTTCTCGGAGCGACCGGCCACGGTGAACGCCGGCCTTGAATCAAGCCGGATGGCAGGGACTCGGGCCCGGAGGGAGGCATCCGGCAGAAGGGCCGGATCGAGACATAAAGGCGTGCTCAGCAGGCACGGCAGTCCGCGGCGCCGGTATTGGGCCGGTGGACACCCGAAATGCTGTTTGAAACTGCGGCTGAAGCTGATGTCGGAGCCAAAGCCGCAGGCCAGGCCAATATCGATGATGCGCTGATCGGTAAACAGCAGCATTTCCGCCGCCAGGCTCAGCCGCAGTTCCCTCACATACTGCCCGACGCATTGACCGGTCTCGAAGGCGAACACGCGGTTGAATTGCCAGCGGGACCATCCCCCGATCCTGGCAAGGCTGGTAACGGCCAGCGGCTTGTCCAGGTTCAGGTGGATGTAATCCAGAACCTTCCCGATCCTGCCCAGCTGTGTTTGCCGGCTTGACGGGGTCATCGGGGGCTCCTGTTCCCGGGCAGGGGATTTACCAGCGATAGCTCAGGGTGCCGACCACACTGCGCTCTTCGCCGTAGTAACAGTAGAACTCACAGCTGGCGACGTACTCGCGATCAGCAATGTTGTTCACGTTCAGCTGTGCGATCCAGTTGTCCACGAACTGGTACTGCGCCATCAGGTCCACCACCGTGTAAGAAGGCACCTCGGTTCCCGTGAAGCTGTCGTCGGTACTGCCAACGTACCGGGCGCCACCACCGAGCTTCAGACCTGGCGCAAAATCCTGGAAGGCGTAGTCCAGCCAAACCGACGCAGAATGACGGGGGATCAGATTCGCAGCGGCCGCGGGCTGGTTGTCGGAGGTGTTGTCCGTTGTCGCGTCGTTGTAGGTGTAGGCAGCTGTCAACTCGAGCTGTTCGGTCAGATAGGCGACACTCTCAAGTTCAAAGCCCTGGGTTTCCCTGACGCCTTCCTGAACCTGAAAGCCGGAGGGACTGGTGACCAGTGAGTTTTCTTCCTCAATGTTATAGATGGCCGCCGTCACATAGCCGTCCAGACTGTTCGGAGCGTATTTGACGCCAAATTCCAACTGTTCACCAACCCGCGGTTCGTAAAGGTTGCCGTTGTTATCCACGCCGGCAATCGGTTGGAACGACTCGGTCCACGAAAGGTATGGCGAGAAGCCATTATCCGCCAGGTACATAACCCCACCGGAGAGAGATATCTGATCGTCGTCGGCTCTCTGCCGGGAAGCCGCGGTCAGGTTGCGATCAACCACCTCAGCCTGGTCGTACCGCGCGCCCGCGAGAAAGATCCAGCGGTCGTCCAGTCGGAGCTGATTCTGGAGATACAGGCCGGTTTGCTCCTTGGTGATGTTTCGGCGGGTCAGGTCTGCAGGTGATACCGGCGTGAAATTACCGTAAGTCGGGTCGAAGATGTCGATCGTGGAAAAGGCGAAATTATCCAGTTCCAGACCGTCGGTTTCGAGGTCCTGATAGTCCACACCGATCAACAGGGTGTTTTCAGTGCGGTCAGTAAACCAGGTGCCCACCAGCCGGTTATCCACCGTCCAACTGGACAGATCCCCATCGCGATAGACGATGCCGCGGGTCCCTTCTCTCGAGCCACTCTGGAACGACATGTAGATACTGCGCAGTAGCAGGTCGAGCTCGCTGTAACGGGTGTCCTGTTGAAACTCCCAGGTGTTGTTGAAGCGATGTGAAAGGCTGTAACCGACAGAGGACTGGGTACGTTCGTTGGTGTCGTATCCGGGTTCGCCATAAAAGGTGGAAGGTTCAACCTTGCCAAAGGGCGTATCCTGGATTGTGCCGTAAGCCAGCTTGAAGCCATTGTAGGGTACGGCATCATCCTTCTGAAGACTCGCCAGGAATGTCAGGGAGGTATCGTCGGACACATCCCAGCGCAGGCTGGGCGCCAGGTAGTAGCGTTCGTTTTCGGTGTAGTCAATATCACCATCGGCGGAACGGTACAGGCCAACCAGGCGATAGCTGACCGAATCGCTGTCTCCAATCGGGCCTGAGGTGTCCAGACCCAATTGGCGGTGCTCGTTGGTGCCAGCCTGAATCTGAAGTTCTCCCTGCGCCTGATCAGTCGGGCGTTTACTGATGGCGTTGATTACGCCGCCAGGGGGCGCCTCACCGTAAAGAATGGACGCGGGTCCCTTGAGGAGTTCAACGCGTTCAAGGCCATAGGTTTCCGGCAGCCACTGATAGAAGCCCTCGCGATAGATGCGCAATCCGTCTTGATAGGTGGCCTGGTCGAAACCCCGGATCTTGAACCAGTCAGTGTCGTTGTCTGCGCCATAGTGGCCGGAAACCACGCCGGCGCGATAGCGGAATGTTTCATCAAGGGATTGTACGTTGCGCTCACGGAGTTCCTCTTCATCGACCACGGAAGCTGGCCTTGGTGTTTCAACCAGCGGTGTCTCCACCTTGAGTGCTGTGGCGGAAACCACCAGGGCATCCAGGTTGGTTGTGGTGTCTTCCTGGGCTAAAACAGGCAGTGCATTAGCGGCGATACCGACGCATACGATCAGGCGAATGGCCCTTGCGAGGGGCTCGGGAGAGAGAACGGCGAACATTATCAAAACCCTGAAGCTATTGGTGGTGTTTGGGAATTTGCTTCAGGATAGTATTGCCCGGCAAATAATAATGCAAATAAATATCATTAAAATTAAAGGCAGGTGGACGTGTCCTCTTTGATAGCTTTCGGCAATTACCTAGCTTGCCGACGTGCTCCGTTGATACGCAAAAGCCATTGTTTTATTTGATTATTTTTTTAACTTCCAAGCCATTTTTAAGTTTCTTGCAAATCAGTTGCGCAAGGTAACAAATCCCTGCTGGCGCTTAAAAATCCATCACATTACCTTGGCCGTAATTTTCGATTCATCCAGCCAAAAGGGTGCCTTCATTGCGTCGTTTGCCACTGATTTTTCTTCTGATGATCTTCGTCTTTCCTGCCCACGTGTTGGCGGCTCCAAAGCTGACAATTACCAATGGAGCAAGCACTCTGGTTCTGGACCGGAATGAACTGGAAAGCTTTCCCCAAACCACCTTTTCGACAATCAGCCCCTATTTTGACGGCGAGGTCCAGTTCTCGGGACCAACCCTGGCACGGGTTCTTGAGACCTTCGGTGTATCCGGGCAGTCACAGATCACCCTGACGGCCCTGAACAATTACAATGTCTCGGGCTCTCTGGAAGATCTGCTGTCACTCGATGCGATCATTGCCACCCGTAGGGAATCCAAGACCATGTCTGTTCGAGACCGGGGCCCCTTCTGGGTCATTCTTCCACTGTCTGAGCGCCCGGAACTGGATAACGAAGATTTTCATCGCTACATGGTCTGGCAACTCAGCGGCATTGAGCTGGAATAACCTTGACCAAGGGCGCCCTACTTTCAGGTTTGTTTTCGCGAACCACCGTTGTCTTTCTGTTCCTGATCGTACTCCTGCTCCTGGGCGGGAGTTTCTATACGTATATTCAGGACAGGAAACTGCAGTCAGTTTCTCTGGGAACCCTGCGTATGGCGTCGTGGAACCTGGCCCAGTTGGGCACTGAAGCAGGCGACTTTGATCGGGAACTGTCGCTGGCGGCGAAGGGTGTGGGCGATCAGGACGAGTTGACCCTGCGCTACGACGTATTGTGGAGCCGGTATGATTACCTGCTTAACGGTTCCGAGTCGCGGGCAACCCGGGACCACCAGGACAATGAACTGCGTCTGAAAGCCCTGTTCAGTCAGTTAAGGGCGCTGGAGGAGCCGGTTTTGGCTGGTGTGGGAAGTGGGCCCGAAGACATTGTGCCAGTTATGGAGGCCTGGAACCGCCAGAAGGCGGGTATTCAGCAGCTGGTTATCGATAACTTCGTCGGTGACGAAGCCAGTCGGCTTGTGACTGCCGTTGAGGAATCCCGCAATAGGCTTGCCAACCTCCGAGTCCTGACTCTGGTGGCTCTGGTTGCCGTGTTTTCGTACCTGGCTTTTGCTATTGCCTTTGTTCGCAGGCAGTCCAGGGTAGATCCCGTAACCGGTCTTCCGAACAGCCAATATCTCCACGGTGTTCGCCGTGTATCCCCTGAAAAAGCCATTATCACTTGTGAAATCAGAGGTTTTCAGCTGGTTCTGAGCGATTTCGGAACTGAAGGTGGAGATGATTTGCTTAGGGTTTTTGCCCGAAAGCTCCGGAAGCAGCTGGGCGCTGATGATGAGCTGATCCAGGCCTCGCAGAGCGGGTTTGTGATGTTTATGTCAGTGAGTCTGACCGAAGACATCGAAACGATTGCCAAACGATTGGTCGGCGCAACCACCTTTGATTGGCGCATCAAGGACTCTGTCTTGCATGTGTCGGCAGTTATGGGTGTAGACCCGCAGTGCCAGGGTAATAGTCCGGACTGGAGTATTCGTTACCAACGCGCCCACCGGGCTTTGACTCAGGCGCGGCTGGAAGGCCACAACTACTGCATCAACCAGGAAGATCTCCGCCGTAGAATCGAGGAGGATCGGCTTGTCCACACCGGCCTTATCCGGTTTTTCAACAATGAACCCGGCACCCTTCATCTGAGCCTGGTGTATCAGCCTATTGTGAGTTCCGAAAACATAAATCTGGTGACCGGTGCCGAGGTGCTTCTTCGTTGCCGGGATGAGCGTGTCGGCTTTGTACCCCCGAACCGTGTGGTGGACCTGTGTGAGCGTTATGGCCTGGGTGTGGAGCTGGGTCGTTGGCTGTTCCGGCAGATTGCACGGGAGACCCAATCGCTTTATCAGAACCTCGGCTTTAGTGGCAATCTCTCAATCAATCTCAACCCTTCCATGCTGGACGATCATCTGGTGCAGGACGTTCAGAGTCTTTTGATTGATGCCGGAATCCCTGCCAACGCCCTCTGTATGGAGATTACCGAAGACAATGCGGCCCTGGAATTCCAGCGCATCAACCAGCTGATAGGCAGCCTTCATTCTATGGGCGTAACCTTCGCGCTGGATGATTTCGGCACCGGGCACTCGTCGCTGGAGTATGTCCGTGAACTGAAGGTAGACCGACTCAAGATCGACCGATGTTTTGTGAATGGCATTGAAGAGAGCGAGGACAAGGCCCGGTTCCTGGCTTCCGTGATCGCTATGGCCGACCAGGCATACATGAAGAGTGTGATTGAAGGGGTAGAGAACCAGGCCCAGTGGCAATTGATCGAGGGCATTGGTGGCGTCCTTATTCAGGGCTATTATGCGCACAAACCGATGCCACTGAATGATTATCTGGCCCTGCTCCTTGATTCGGGTACTTGTTACCCATTTGTAGAAACCAGGTATTTGGCAACTACTGGCTATTGAAGAGTGTGTCTGGATGAAGTTAAAGCGAGGTTTTGTTCCGTGGTTGGTTGCATTACTGATCGCCACTCAACCCATTAGCGCTTACAGTGCGGAAGACCCACTGCTTTTCGGCATTGTTCCCCAGGAGTCCTCCAGCAAACTGGCGGATCAGTGGACCCCCTTGATGCGGTATCTATCGGAGCAATTGGGTCGTCAGGTACGGTTTACCACCGCGCCGGACATTCCCACCTTCGAAGAGCGTGTCCTGGCGGGCCAGTACGATATTGCCTATATGAACCCCTACCACTACGTGGAGTTCAGTGAATCGCCGGGTTACCAGGCCGTCGCCCGTGAGGGGGAAAAACGGATACGTGGGATCATTGTGGTTGGCGAAGACAGCCCCGTTACCACCCTCGAAGAGCTTGAGGGATCGACACTGGCTTTCCCCGCGCCGGCGGCGTTTGCCGCCACGATATTGACCCGTGCTGAGCTGGAACGGCTGGGTGTCACCTACACGCCGCGCTTTGTGTCTTCCCACGAATCGGTATACCTGAACGTTCAGAAAGGTTTCGCGGCTGCCGGCGGTGGGATAGAGCGCACTTATAACTCGGCGATTGCCGGCGGTCTTACCGGCGTTCGGGTACTTTGGCGATCCGAGGGTTATACGCCCCACGCTATTGCGGTGCATCCGAAGCATACCGATGACCAGAGGTTGCGTATACAGGCAGCGTTGACCAATCTTGGTAGCAGCGAAGAAGGCGTGGCCCTTCTGCAACGCGCCAACCTCAAGACTCTGGTCCCCGCCGGGAACCACGATTGGGACGATGTCCGGGGACTTGGCCTGGACTTTATCCAGAAAACGGACGATCCGTGAAGCTATCAATCCGCGCCCAGGCCGTGATCGGGATCGGTATGATCGAAGTGGTCATGCTGGTGGTGCTGTTGTATTCGGTCTTTCACTTTATTGACTCGTCAACAACCGATGAAGTGGAACGTCGGGCCCAGTCTATCGCCCGGATTTTTGCCGCCACCGCTGCCGATGACGTGTTATCTCTGGACCTTGGATCCCTGCAGTCGTTTGTAGACGCCGCTGCCAGGACCCCTGGAACCGCGTTTGCCCGAGTAATTGACTACAATGGCCATCTCCTTGCCGAGGCGGGTAATCCGGATGCCCTGCGCCATTCTTTCCAGCGCTCGAGAGAGACCGATGGCCTTTCGGAGCTCTACATGGCAAAAGCCGCCATCGTGAAGGCAGGTCTGAATTACGGCACGGTGGAAATTGGCCTGGACCTGAGGGAACAGTTGCAGGGTATCGAGCAGGTCAAGCGCAGAAGTCTGGCTATTGCCGGCCTTGAAGTGTTGGCCGCTGCCTTGTTTTCCATTGCCGCGGGCTACTATCTTGTCCGGCGATTGAAACACATCCGGCGCATACTGGGGCGGGTAAATAACGGCGAATATCATCAGCGGGTTAAGGACACCCAGCTTGACGAGGTTTCCGAAGTTGCTGCGGAAATTGACCGTCTGACGGAGCGGGTTGCCTGGGAAAAGGCCGCCAGTGAGCGGAGGATCGCCGAGCTTGAGGAGCTGAACGGGTTACTCCAGAAGAGGTTTTCGGAGCAACGGCGGCGTTGAGCCTTGTTCAAACATTCTTCCCGCTTCGTACGTACAAGGCTGTCGAATTCTAGTTGTCGAAAAAACAGATGCAGTTCCTGACGCGCTGACTGGCATGATTCTCTGGGGAGCAAAAAGAGCAGCGATAATTTTTCATAAAGCGACTCTTCAGTTTGAAAATCGGTTAAAATGCCGTCGCCTGTGCGGCTTAAATTAAGTAATATTACTAAAAAATACCGGCGTGGCCGGGCTTACCTTCCTCTATTGTTGTTATTACGACCAATTAAGGTCTGAAAGTCGTACCTTTGGACCATACCGCGGTACGCAAATATCAAGGAAGATTCGGGCCTTCTGCCACACAATACCAATAATCCGTTTTCTCAGAAGATTTCTGTAATGCCCACTACCGTTATTTCCGGCTTTACCCACAACTTCCTTGGCAAGGCGCCTGTCTGGTACAAGCAGGTCATCCTGCTGTTTCTTGTCGCCAACCCGATTGTGATGTGGACCCTGGGGCCGGGGACGGCCGGTTGGCTGCTGATTGCCGAGTTTATTTTTACCCTGGCTATGGCCCTGAAGTGCTATCCACTGCTGCCCGGTGGCCTGCTTGCGGTGGAAGCGCTGCTGATCGGGTTGACCACGCCGGATGCAGTCTATCTGGAAGTGCTCACCAATTTCCCGGTTATCCTGCTGCTGATGTTCATGGTGGCGGGCATCTACTTCATGAAGGAGTTGCTGCTGGTTACCTTCACCCAGATTCTGGTGGGTGTGCGTTCTAAATCGGCCCTCTCCCTGCTGTTCTGCACTGCAGCCGCCATACTCTCTGCGTTCCTGGATGCCTTGACCGTTACTGCGGTGATCATCAGCGTGGCGGTAGGTTTCTACTCGGTTTACCACAAGGTGGCCTCCGGTAAGGGCTATCAACACAAGGATCACAACGCCGGCAGTGATGACGAGGTGATTGAGCTGCACCGGGAAGATCTCGAGAACTTCCGGGCCTTTTTGCGCAGCCTTTTGATGCACGGTGCTATCGGTACAGCCCTTGGTGGCGTGGCCACCATGGTGGGCGAGCCGCAGAACCTGCTGATTGCCAAGGTGGTGGGTTGGGATTTTGCCGGCTTCTTCCTGCACATGGCGCCGGTGAGCCTGCCGGTGCTGGCGGCGGGGCTGTTTACCTGCTGGGCTCTGGAGAAGCTGCGTTGGTTTGGCTATGGCGGGCGTTTGCCCAAACCCGTGCGCCGGGTGCTGGAAGAGTTTGCAGAGAACGAGCGGGCCAAGCGTACCAAGGCTGATCAGGCGGCACTCTGGGTGCAGGCCTTCGCGGCCGCAATCCTGGTGGTGGGCCTGGCCTTTCACCTGGCCGAGGTCGGCTTGATTGGCCTGTTGGTCATCATCCTGATTACCTCATTTACCGGGGTTACCGATGAGCACCAGATTGGTAAGGCGTTCCAGGAATCCCTGCCGTTCACCTCCCTGCTGGTGGTGTTTTTTGCGGTAGTTGCCGTGATCCATGAACAGCACCTGTTCAAGCCGATCATTGATTACGTTCTTTCGCTCCCCGAAGCCCGTCAGCCTGGCATGTTCTTCATTGCCAATGGCGTGCTTTCGATGATCAGCGATAACGTGTTCGTGGCCACCGTGTATATCAGTGAAGTGAAACAGGCTCTGGATGCAGGTGCTATCAGCTATGATCACTTCCAGAAGCTGGCAGTTGCCATCAACACCGGCACCAATCTTCCCAGTGTAGCGACCCCGAATGGCCAGGCGGCTTTCCTGTTCCTACTGACGTCTGCCATTGCGCCACTGGTGCGACTGTCCTACGGCAAGATGGTGGTGATGGCGTTTCCCTATATGCTGGTAATGGGTGGTGTAGGCCTGTATATGGTTATTAACCATATTTGACATTCTGTTCGGGTTTTTGCGGGCGGTGTCAGTGCAGATTTGCCCGGGTCTGTTAATCTTTGGCTAAACAGACCCAGACAGCATGGATTCCATGTCCAGAAACTACACGAACCAAATTTCCTCGATGTGTACAACCAATCGTTTTTTCGGTGCCCGGCTTTGGGTTTTGCTAGCAGGTTTATTGCTATCAACGGGCACTCTGGCTGAGCCGGATACAGCCGGCAAACCGCTTCGCATTGCCTACGTCGACTTTCCTCCTATGACCTATCAGAAAGTTGATGGCAGTCCGGCGGGCACTTTCATTGAGGTCACCCGAAAAGTGGCGGTCGAAGCAGGCTATCAGCCGGAATTTCTCTATCTTCCTATCAGTCGTGTATATCTTTATCTGCGCAATGGACGGATTGATGTTTGGCCAGGCTCAACCAACGTACCGGCTCTGGAAGGTGAAGTTCTTGAGACTTGGGTGAGCCCCTTTGCGACCCAGCTTAGTGCTTGGTATTTGCAGGGAACGAAGCCACTCACTCATTTTGATCAGCTACAGGGCAAGACAGTAATCACGATTGCCGGATACACCTACGGCGGGCTTTTGTATTGGCTGGAGGCCGAAGGCTCCATTGACGTAACTGAGGCACCCAACTACCGGGCGGCTCTGGAGATGCTTAAGCTCGGCCGAGGGCATTACCTGTTGGGTCATCGAGATCCTGTACTGGAAACCCTTTCAATGCCCGAAGATGCGAAAATTCGTGAATCGGAGATCCGTTTGAGGAATCTAGCCTGGCTGTTCTCGCTCGCCAATCCCCGGGCAGCGATGCTGCGGGAAGAGTTCGATGATGCTTATATCCGTCTCGCTGAAAAAGGTGAAGTCCCCCCGATACGAAAATTTGGTGAAAGCGCTGTGATACCGGGCTTCCCCGAAAAGTATCGGTAGTAAACCCAAGTGGCTCAGGGCCTGGGGTTCAACCGGATATCCCCATACCAGGCCGTCGCTTTTTCACCGGTGTTGTCCGAATCCGACATAATGGCAATACCCACCACCGGTGGCGGCTCCTCGCCAAACGCTTCCCGGTAGTCGGCCATGATGTCACGTTCCACAGTCACCCATTCTCCGACCCGTTCTGATCCTGAATTTACCGCGATCATCATGGTTTTATCTGTATACGGGTTGGGCACGATCTCGCCCCGGGGCAGGGTATTCGCCCAGATGTAGTTCAGGGCATTGCCTGGCAAAGACTCACCGAACAACACTTCAACTGCCTTTCGTTTGGCACGTTCGAAGAAGCCGGCCTTTTCGGGTTGGAACTCAAACGCAACGTAGATCCTGGCAGGGTAGTCGTCCCCGGACTTTTCCCGGGCATTCCCGTTTTCGAACACATTCGAGACCTTCCAGCGCCACTGCAGAATCAGCGAATCGGTCGGTTCCAGTCTTACCCGGGCGATAAGGCCAGAGGCCCCGCCGTCTGTGGTGGCCCGAACAACCTGCTGCCCGTCTTCTGTGGTCAGCTCATAACGGCTGAGCTGGTCAATCTTGGGGAATTCCAACGGTTCCCAGCCGTCATTCAGGGACTGCATCTCAGAAAACGGTTTGAGAGCGGGCGATTGCTGAGCAACCAGGAATCCAGAAATGCCTGCAAAAAACAGGAGTGACAGGATTCTTGTCGTCTTTCTCATCAGGCTTCTCGATGTCTGGAAGGGGGTATACCCGTGGACAGACGCTTTGCGCAAAAGTGCCCGAAACGATTACTGAATCGCCAACACCCGGATCGCGCTGGCCGCAGCTGCCGTCCGGTTCTCCACGCCCAGTTTCCGGAATACCTGCTCCAGATGCTTGTTGACGGTCCGGGGGCTCATATCCAGTATCTGGCCAATTTCCCGATTGGTCTTGCCGTTGGCGATCCACAATAACACGTCGGATTCCCTCAATGTCAGTTCGAACCGTTGTCGCAAAGCGGCGGTTGCGTTGTTCGGATTCTGCGGTGTTTTTAGCCGAAGCAGGTATTCCCGGTTATCCACGAGGGCCAGAAACTCCACGGACCTCGCCACGCCCATGATTTCCATCGGCATGCTGTGGCCTGGTTCGGGTTGGTGCCCCAGCCATTCTGCCAGGCGGGCGCGGACATCGGAGAATTCAGGGTGCGCCGCATCGGGCAGGTACTGACAAACCTGGGGCGTGCCCCAGAGCAGGTTGCCCTCCTGATCCACGGCAAACAGGTTCTGACCGGCAGTATCCAGTGCGCTGCGGGCGCTTCGGGTCATGCGGGCATTGGTCAGGTGCACATCCATTCTGGCCAGCAGCTCGGTGGTGTTGATGGGCTTTGTCACGTAATCCACGCCCCCGGCATTGAGCCCCATGACAACGTGTTCCGTGTCGCTCAGCCCGGTCATGAAGATGATAGGAATGTCGGTAAACGCCGGGTTCTCCTTCAATCTTCGACAGGTTTCGAAGCCGTCCATGTGGGGCATCAGAGCATCCATCAGCACCACGTCCGGCGTTATATTCTGGCTGATGGTGAGGGCCTGGTTCCCTTCCAGGGCAACCAGCACCGTCATGCCGGCCTCTTCCATGGCGTCGTTGATCATTCGAATGGAGTCGACCGCGTCATCCACGACCATCACGACAGTTTTCCGGTCATTATGAAGCTTCATGTTCGGCTACCTCGAGTAGTTCAAGAATTTTCTCGAACTGGAAATCATTGGTGAGTCTGGTGAGCTCACGCGCAAAGGGTTCGGCTGCATCGCCGCCGTGTTTCAGGGCATGCAATGCTTCAAGCAAGCCCTTTCGATGCCCGATCCGGGCCAGGTCGGCCAGAGCCAGACGATGCTCCAGTTCCGGTAAGGGAAGAACGCCGTGCTCGGGGGCGGGAATGGCGGCGAGGGGCTCCGGGCTTTTATCGAAACGCCACCCGAGATCCAGCACGCTGGCAATGGTGTCAAGCAGCAGATCCAGTCGCACGGGTTTAATGATGTAGCCATCGTGCAGCCGGGGAGAATCAGCCGCGTGGTGACCTTCATTGGCGTCGGCCGAGACCATGACAACCGGGACGGTGTGCTTGTGCTCGCGCAGTGATGCCAGCACGTCCCAGCCGCTCATTCCGGGCATGGAGACGTCCAGAAGCACGAGGTCAGGGCGCTCCGCCTCAACGGTCGCCATTACCGTCAGCGCATTACCGGTGTCGACGATTTCAAAGCCCAGGGGTGAAAGCATGGCACGCATGACCTGGCGGTGGGAGACATCGTCATCGACCAGCAGCACTTTTCGCCGCGGGCCGTGGTACCCGTAGATGCGTTTGGTCGGCGTCGAGATGGAGCGGGGAGCGGAGGCATGCAGGCTCGACAGCATGAGGCTCACCCGAAAGACGCTGCCCTGCCCAGGCTCGCTTTCAACCGAAATATCACCCCCCATGATTTCGGTGAGCAGGCGGGTAATGGTCAGGCCAAGGCCCGTGCCTGTCCGGCTTTGTCCCGGTGTGCGGATGCGCTCGAAGGGCCGGAAGATACGTTCCACATTCTCGGGGGCTATACCCTCGCCGGTGTCGCGCACGGTGAACTCGGCCACCTGACTGCGATAGCGCAGGGTCAGGGATACTCCGCCCCGGTCAGTATATTTAATGGCGTTGGATAGGAGGTTGATCAGAATCTGCCGCAGTCGTTTTTCGTCTGTGGTTACCAGTTCCGGAAGCGGATTGGGGCAGTGATAATCAAAGGCCAGGCCTTTGTCTTCCGCCTGCAAGCGGAACATGGTCACCAGTTGCTCCATCAACAGTTCAATGCGGACCTGATCACGGTGCAGGTCCAGCCGACCCGCTTCGATTTTGGAAATGTCCAGCAGCCCCTCAATGAGGTCGGCCAGGTATTCACCGCTGCGCCGAATCACACCCAGGGCTTCCTTCCGGTGCGCGGGAATGGTTTCGTCGTTCTCCATCAGCTGGGCGTATCCGAGAATGGCATTCAGTGGAGAGCGGAGTTCATGACTTATTCCGGTCAGGTAGCGACTTTTCGCGCCATTTGCGGCCTCCGCCTGCTCTTTCGCCTGCTGAAGGGCCTGATCGGTTCGTTCATGGGCGATGATCTCTTCCATCAACAGGCGGTTCTGACGACGGGACTCTTCCTCGGCCACCACCCGGCTTTCATGGGCAAGCACGAACAGCCAGCAAATCACACCGGTCACGATGACCAGTATGAAGAACACCTTCCAAAGCGTAATCGACAGCAGCAGACCTTCCGCCGGTGAAGCCACCGGCGTCTTGAAATAGATTAATGACAACAGCAGTCCCGAAAGCCCGTTGATCAATATCAGCAGACTCAGGAAATGCCCGATCCGCGAACGCAGACCGTCCAGCAGCGGTTTCGGCATCAGGGTTCCGAGAAAATGATTGAGCTGCTCCTGGTAACCCGCTCCCGGCTTGCAAACGTCGCCACACCGGGCATCCAGAGAGCAGCACAGGGAGCAGATGGTGCCCTCGTAGGCCGGACAGGTCGTGAGGTCCTCGGGTTCAAAGTGGTGTTCGCAGATCGTGCACTGAACCGGGTGATGGTCGGTCGCAATCGGGACGAAGGGCCGTGCGGTGTAAAAACGGCCGCCAGTCCTCCAGGCAATCAGAGGCGCCATGATCAAAGCAACGGCCATCGCGATGAAGTGGGAAAGCGCCTGGGGATAGTCCCCCAGTATGCCGGTGTGACAGGTGATGCCGACAACCGAAGCCGTCAGCATGGCACCAACGCCGACAGGGTTGATGTCATACAAGTGAGCGCGCTTGAACTCAATGTGCGCTGGGCTCAGCCCCAGTGGTTTGTTGATTACCAGATCCGCCACCAGGGAGCCTACCCAGGCAATGGCGACAATGCCGTAAAACCCCAGGGTTTCCTCCAGAGCCCGGTAGACACCGAGTTCCATCACCAGCAGGGCAATGGCGACGTTAAAGAACAACCAGACGACCCGCCCGGGATGACTGTGGGTCAGACGAGAGAAGAAATTGGACCAGGCAATGGAGCCGGCGTAGGCGTTGGTGACGTTGATCTTGAGCTGGCAAAGAATGACAAAAATGCCGGCCATGGCCATGGAAATCTCGGGCGAATGGGTAATGTAGTTGAAAGCGATCAGGTACATCTGAGTAGGGTCGGCGGCTTCGGAGGCCGTAACGCCCTGATTCAGGGCAAGCACGGCCAGGAAAGAGCCTGCCAGAATCTTCAGCATACCGATCACGATCCAGCCAGGGCCGCCCGTCATAACGGCAACCCACCAGCGCCGTTTTTCCTTCGCATTCTGAGGCTCGGGGATAAAGCGCAGGAAATCCACTTGCTCGCCGATCTGTGCGATCAGGGAAAAGACAACCGCCGCCGCGGCTCCAAACATCACGATGCTCAAGCCACCGGTATTCACCGGGTTAACTCCCTCGAATTGCGTCCAATCGCTGATTGAGGAGGCGTCCGAGTAGATGACAAAAACAAAAGGCATGATCTGCAAAAGGATGAAGGCTGGCTGGGTCCAGACCTGGAAGCGGCTGATCGTTGTGATGCCATGTATGACCAATGGAATGATGACCACAGCACAAATCAGGTAGCCAAGTACCAGAGGAATTCCGAACAGCATTTCCAGCGCCATGGCCATGATCGCCGCCTCGATGGCGAAGAAGATAAACGTGAACGAGGCATAGATCAGGGAGGTGATGGTGGAGCCGATGTAGCCAAAGCCGGCGCCGCGGGTCAGCAGGTCAATGTCGACCCCGTAACGGGCCGCGTAGTAACTGATCGGGATAGCCGTCAGAAAGATCACCAGGCTGACAGCGAGGATCGCGGCGACCGCGTTATCGAACCCGTAGTGAAGAGTTATGGAGCCGCCAATGGCTTCAAGCGCCAGGAACGAGATCGCTCCCAGAGCGGTATTGCTTACCCGGGCAGCAGACCAACGCCGGGCGCTTTTGGCAGTAAAGCGAAGCGCATAGTCTTCCAGGGTCTGGTTGGCTACCCACTGGTTGTAGCTGCGCCGAACCCGAAAAATAGTCTGTCTTGCCGCCATGACTGCCTTGCCTTTGGTTTCTGGGTGCCCCGCGTTAGTGCAGCTTCAAGCTGAAATGCACCGCATGAGAAAGCCGGAACAATATCCGTGCCATAGACGGGTGCCGGGATGTTCTTCTTCTGTATGCCTGCGTTTTTAGCCTGTCCTGCGGGCAACCGGAATGCGTCAAATGACGTAGCGCGCTGGGGCGATTGCCGAATGGGCACCCAAGAGGGGGCCGAGCAGAATGATTCTCGTGGGCACTGTGCTTTCGAAGGGAAGCGCGGATCCGGACTTCAAAAACTGCGAGGAATCACCATGGATACGACAGATCAAACCGCCGGTGGGCGGTCATTCGGCAAGGGACTGGGGCTTCGAAAGAGCCTGATGACGCTGGCGGCTTCCGTCATGCTCGCCACATCCGCACAAGCGGCCACACCGGCTACGGCCGAGGTCAACACCACCGGCCTGGCGGTTACGGATGACACCGTCACCGTGGGCATCCTGCACTCCATCACCGGCACCATGGCGCTTAGTGAGATTGGTTCTGTTCAGGCAGAGAAGCTGGCCATTGACCAGATCAACGCCTCAGGTGGTGTGCTTGGGCGTCAGATCGAATACGTTCAGGAAGACGGCGCCAGTGATTGGCCAACCTTCGCTGAAAAGTCGCGTAAGCTTCTGCGTCAGGACAATGTCGCGGCCATCTTCGGGGCCTGGACGTCCGCCTCACGCAAGGCCATCTTGCCAGTCATCGAGCAGTACAACGGCATGCTCTATTACCCGACCTTCTATGAGGGGCTGGAGCAGTCGCCCAACGTTGTCTACACCGGCCAGGAAGCTACCCAGCAGATTCTTGCGGGTATCGACTGGGCCGTCGAGAACAAGGGCGCCAAAACTTTCTATTTGCTCGGCTCCGATTACATCTGGCCGCGTACCTCCAACAAGATCGCCCGCAAGCACATCGACAAGCTGGGCCTGAAAGTGGTGGGCGAGGAGTACTACCCCCTGGGCCACACCCAGTTCAACTCGGTTATCAACAAGATCAAGCTGAGAAAGCCTGACGTGATCTTCGCCTCGGTTGTTGGTGGCTCCAACGTGGCCTTCTACAAGCAGATGAAAGCCGCCGGTGTTGATTTCACCGACGAGAAGCCGCTGCTGCTTACCATCTCGGTTACCGAGGACGAAATCCGCGGTATCGGCGGTGAGAACGTTGAAGGCATCTACGCCTCCATGAAGTACTTCCAGAGCCTTGATAACCCCAACAACAAAGAGTTTGTTGCGGCCTTCAAGGAAGCCTACGGCGACGACATGGTCATCGGTGACGTGACCCAGGCTGCATACCTTGGCCCATGGCTGTGGAAAGCGGCGGTTGAGAAAGCCGGCTCCTTCGATATCGACAAGATCCGCGAAGAGTTTGCAGGCATCGAATTCACCAAGGCGCCGGAAGGCTATGTGCGCATCCACGAAAACCATCACCTGTGGTCCAAGACCCGGATTGGCAAGGCTCAGACCGACGGCCAGTACAAGGTTGTCTACGAGACCGAAGAGCTGATGGAGCCGGACCCCTTCCCTGAAGGTTACCAGTAAGACGGAATGGCCGGCGCCACAGTGCGCCGGCCTTTATCGCCTCCAAAACGCAAAGCATGTTGGTTCGAAGGGGAGAAGGGTCATGTTCGATGGCTACACCAGCAGTGAATTGATGTCGATATTTGCCATGCAGGGGTTTGCCGGGCTCTCCCTGTTCTCAGTGTTCGTACTGATGGCAATGGGCCTGGCCATCATCTTCGGTCAGATGGGGGTGATCAACATGGCTCACGGGGAGTTCATGATCCTCGGCGCCTACACCACCTATCTCACATCGGGCTTTTTCCAGAGTTATCTACCGGGACTGTTCGGCGGTTACTTCCTCATCGCCATGCTCTTGGCGTTTCTTGTCTGCGCCGCGCTTGGGGCGCTGATTGAATGGTTGATGATACGGCATCTCTATCATCGGCCTCTCGACACCCTGCTCGCTACCTGGGGCCTCAGCCTGATTATGCAGCAGGCCTATCGATCCATTTTCGGCGCCCGTGAAGTGGGTGTGGAACTGCCGGACTGGATGATGGGTGCGTTCCAGGTGACCGACCTTGTGGAACTGCCGATTAACGGCCTGTTCGTCATGATCATTGCGCTCTCCATTGCAGTGGGCGTTTATCTGCTGATGTACCGGTCCGGCTACGGCAAGAAGGTGCGGGCGGTGGTTCAGAACCGGCCCATGGCCGAGGCAGTCGGTATCAACAGCGCCGGCATCGACCGGGCCACCTTTGCCCTTGGCTGCGGCATCGCAGGCATAGCGGGTGCCGCGTTCACCATGATCGGTTCAACGGGGCCGTCCTCGGGCCAGGCCTACATTGTGGACACCTTCCTGGTGGTGGTTTTCGGCGGTGCGCAAAGCCTGATCGGCACCATTGTCTCTGCCTTCGGAATTTCCCAGGCCCAGTCCACCATGGAGTTCTTCCTCAGCGGATCCATGGCCAAGGTACTCACCCTGCTGGTCGTCGTCGGCATCCTGATGTTGCGTCCGGAAGGACTCATGGCCCTCAAGGTCCGTCGCTAGGAGACTGTCATGAAGAATTCATCCCCCCTGAAATGGTTTGGCTCCCGCGAGGGACTGTACTACCTGGCACTGGCATTCCTGCTGGTGGTTCTCTTGCCCCTGATGCTGGACCCGTTCCGGCTGAACATGGTGGGCAAGTATCTGACCTACGCCTTTGTCGCAATCGGTCTGGTGATGTGCTGGGGTAAGGCCGGCATTCTGAGCCTGGGCCAGGGCGTGTTCTTTGGTCTGGGCGGCTACTGCATGGCGATGTTCCTGAAGCTGGAGGCCTCCACGCCGGAGGCCACGGCCATCCAGTCCACCCCGGGCATTCCCGACTTCATGGACTGGAACCAGCTCACCGAGCTGCCCTGGTTCTGGGAACCGTTCCACAGCTTCTCGTTCACCCTGATTGCGGTGATCGGTGTGCCGGTGCTGTTGGCCTTTGTAATTGGCTTCGCCATGTTCACACGACGTGTGGGTGGCGTGTACTTCGCCATCATCACCCAGGCCATCGCGGCAATCCTGACCATCCTGATCATCGGGCAACAGGGTTACACCGGCGGCGTCAACGGCATCACCGATCTGCAGACCCTGATGGGCTGGGATATTCGCACAGATGCAGCGAAGACAACCCTGTATTTCATCTGCGTGGGCATGCTGTTCCTGTGCCTGTTCATCGCGCGTTTGGTCCAGAACCGGAAACTGGGGCGGATTCTCGTCGCCATGAATGCCCAGGAAATGCGGGTGAGGTTCTCCGGCTACGACGTGGCCGCCTTCAAGATCTTCGTGTTCTGCCTGGCAGCGGCGTTTGCCGGTGTCGGGGGCGCCATGTTCACGCTGATCGTTGGCTTCATGTCGCCGTCGTTCATCGGCATCGTCGCCTCCATCGAGATGGTGATCTTCTGTGCCCTGGGCGGCCGCCTGTCGATTCTTGGCGCGGTCTACGGTGCCCTTCTGGTCAACGCTGCCAAGAGTGGCTTTTCGGAATCTTTCCCGGAACTCTGGCCCTTCGCCATGGGCGCGCTGTTCATTGGCGTGGTGCTGGCATTCCCGAATGGCCTGGCCGGTCTCTATCAGACCTATGTCATGCCCCTTGAGGACAAGCTCTTCGAGCGCGGCAAAGGCGCCAGGGCTGAGGCCACGCCTGCGAAACCAGCCGCTGAGCGAAAGCCGAAAACCGAGAAAACGGATGATTACGATCCGATGATCGATTCCTACAGCCCGGAGAAATCGTGATGAGTGCAGCCAAAAGCAAAGCCAAAGATTTCCTGCTGGCAGTCGAGGGCCTGACGGTTTCCTTCGACGGCTTCAAGGCGGTGGATGATCTTTCCTTCTACCTGGATCCGAAGGAGATACGGGTCATCATCGGCCCCAACGGGGCCGGAAAAACCACGGTGCTGGATCTGATTTGCGGCAAGACCAAAGCCACCTCCGGCTCGATCAAGTTTGATGGCAAGGAGCTAACCAAGCTCAAGGAGCACCAGATTGTTCACTCGGGCGTGGGTCGGAAATTCCAGACCCCGTCCGTGTTCGAGGACCTGACGGTGTTCGAGAACCTGGAGGTCTCCTACCCCCAGGGGCACAGCGTTATGGGCGCCCTGGCGTTCAAGCGCGACCGGGCGGTTATCGAGGCTGTGGAAGAGGTGGCAGAGACGATCTTCCTGTCTGATGCCCTGAACGAACCGGCGGCGTCGCTCAGTCACGGTCAGAAGCAGTGGCTGGAGATCGGGATGCTGTTGATCCAGAAACCGGATCTGTTGATGCTGGACGAGCCGGTGGCGGGCATGTCGGTCACCGAGCGCAAGAAAACCGCCGAGCTGCTGAAGGTAATCACCAAGGACCACACGGTGCTGGTCATCGAGCATGACATGCAGTTTGTCGGCGATATCGCCGACCGGGTCACGGTCATGCATCAGGGCAAGGTTCTATCCGAGGGGTCGATTGAGCACGTGAAATCGGATCCGAAAGTCATCGAAGTCTATCTGGGGCACTGATCATGCTGAGCTTGAAACATCATTCGGTGGCCTATGGCCAAAGCACCATCATCAATGACCTGAACCTTGACGTGGCAAAGAACGAAATCGTTGCCGTGGTGGGTCGAAACGGCATGGGCAAGACCACGCTGATGAAGTCCCTGGTGGGCATGACGCCGACCAAGAGCGGCGAAGTCAACCTGGACGGTACCGATCTGTCGGGCATGAAAAGCTTCCAGCGTGTGCGCGCCGGGATCGGCTTTGTACCCCAGGGACGGATGATCTTTCCGACCCTGACGGTCCGGGAAAACATCGAGACCGGCCTGGCCGCGGTGGGTGAAAAGAAGGTACCGGAAGACCTGTACGAACTCTTCCCGGTGCTGAAGGAAATGCAGAACCGCCGGGGCGGCAACCTGTCCGGCGGCCAGCAACAACAGCTGGCTATCGCCCGGGCCCTGGCCACCCGGCCCAAGGTGTTGTTGCTCGACGAGCCGACCGAGGGTATTCAGCCCAACATCATCAAGGACATCGCCCAGACCCTTCGACGCATCCGCGACGAACGGGGCCTGTCGATTGTGGTTTCCGAGCAGGTGCTGAGCTTTGTGATGGATGCGGCGGACCGGATCCTGGTGATCGAAAAAGGCGCGATCGTGCACGAAGAGAGCCGGGAAGAGGCCGATCAGGACAAGATTGCGAGCTATCTGGCCGTTTAACGAGGAGCAGAGCAATGAGACACGGTGATATTTCCAGCAGTAACGATACCGTTGGCGTGGCGGTGGTGAACTACAAGATGCCGCGGCTGCATACCAAGGCCGAGGTGTTGGACAACGCCCGCAAGATTGCGGACATGATCAAGGGTATGAAGGTGGGCCTGCCGGGCATGGACCTGGTGGTGTTCCCGGAATACAGCACCATGGGCATCATGTACGACAACGAGGAGATGATGGAGACCGCGGCCACCGTACCCGGTGACGAGACTTCCATCTTCTCCGCTGCCTGTCGTGAGGCCAATACCTGGGGGGTGTTTTCCCTGACCGGGGAACGCCACGAGGATCACCCCAACAAGGCCCCCTACAACACCCTGGTGCTGATCAACAACGAAGGTGAAGTCGTCCAGAAATACCGCAAGTGTATTCCCTGGTGTCCGATCGAGGGGTGGTATCCGGGTGACACCACCTATGTGACTGAAGGCCCCAAGGGTATGAAGATCAGCCTGATCATCTGCGATGACGGCAACTACCCGGAAATCTGGCGGGACTGCGCCATGAAGGGCGCGGAACTGATTGTGCGCTGCCAGGGCTACATGTACCCGGCCAAGGAACAGCAGGTGATGATGGCCAAGAGCATGGCCTGGGCCAATAACTGCTATGTGGCCGTCGCCAACGCCTCTGGTTTTGACGGTGTGTATTCCTACTTCGGCCATTCCGCCATTATTGGCTTTGATGGCCGAACTCTTGGCGAATGTGGCGAGGAGGACATGGGCATCCAGTATGCCCAGCTGTCGGTCAGCCAGATCCGCGATGCCCGCGCCAATGACCAGTCCCAGAACCACCTGTTCAAACTGCTGCACCGGGGTTACACCGGCGTGCATGCCTCCGGTGACGGCGATAAGGGCGTGGCAGACTGCCCGTTCGAGTTTTATCGCACCTGGGTGATGGATGCCCAGAAAGCCCAGGAAAACGTGGAGGCGATGACCCGCAAGACGGTGGGCACCGCTGAGTGCCCGGTGGGCGAGTTGCCATTCGATGACAAGGAAAAATCTGCAGGGGCATAAGCCCGGGAGGTGCTGATGCCGTTTATTAACGAACGGCTGGAAGCCAACCGGGAGTCCATCGAAAAGAACCGGGCCGCTTCAGGCCCGGTTCGTGCTTCCCGGTTCCGTTTCGAGCCTGATGCTGTCATGGCCCGCCTGCGGCAAAACATCGTCGGCCAGGACGAGGCCCTTGATGCCATGGAATCCATGCTGGTGCGGGTAAAAGCCGACATTGGCGAGGACAACCGGCCGCTGGCGGTGCACCTGTTCCTGGGGCCCACGGGTGTGGGCAAGACCGAAACCGTGCGCCTGATCGCCGAAGCCATTCATGTCAACCGGGATGGCCTGTGCCGTATCGACATGAATACCCTGGCCCAGGAGCATTACGCGGCGGCACTCACCGGCGCGCCTCCGGGCTACGTGGGCAGCAAGGAAGGCCATAGCCTGTTTGATCTGGACAAGATTCAGGGTTCCTTCAGCAAACCCGGCATCGTGCTGTTCGATGAAATCGAGAAGGCCAGCAAGGAAGTGGTCCGTACCCTGCTCAATGTGCTCGACACCGGCCGACTGGTCTTCCCCTCCGGCAATCGGGAGATCGACTTCCGCAACACCCTGATCTTCATGACCAGCAACGCCGGTGCCCTGGACGCTGAGACCCACCAACAGCGATACCAGCGGGGATGGCGGCGCTGGCTTGGTTTATCGCCCGGCAAGGGCGAGGCCATTCGCGATGCTGCCTTGCGACGCCATTTCGACCCGGAGTTTCTCAACCGGATCGACCAGATCCTCACCTTTAACCGGCTGACCGACAACTGGCTGGAAGCCCTGCTGGACATCGAGCTGGCAGGTCTCAATCGTCGGCTCTCCAAGAAGCACGCAGAGCTCAGCCTGTTGCCGGAATTGCGCGCTGAACTCTGCCGGAGTTACGACGCCCGCTACGGAGCAAGGGAACTGTTGCGAGCATTTCGCCAGCGCCTGGAGCCGGCGGTAGCGCGGGCACTGCTGGCCTATCCTGAGTGCCGTCGGTTCCGTGCCGGACTGAAGGGCAACACGGTCACCGTTGACCAATACGTCGAATGACGTAGGCACCGGGGGCATTTCGCGAATACCTCACCGGCACGGGATTCCGGATAGTAGAGGCGTTACCTAATCGTGCAAGCCAACACCAAGGAGCGCCCGTTATGGCTGAAACCATTATCAAGATCGATCTGAACAAGTCGGCTTATGAGAACGACAAAATCCACAACCGCTGGCACCCGGACATTCCGCTGGTAGCCACCGTCAAGCCGGGGGACGATTTTATCGTCGAGTGCTACGACTGGACCGGCGGTCAGATCAAGAACGACGACAGTGCCGACGACGTGCGGGATGTCGATCTCAGCCAGGTGCACTTCCTGTCTGGCCCGATCGGCGTGGAAGGTGCCGAGCCCGGCGACCTGCTGGAAGTGGACATCCTCGACATCGGCACCTTCGAAGAAAGCCAGTGGGGCTTCAACGGGTTCTTCTCCAAGCAGAACGGTGGTGGCTTCCTGACCGAACACTTCCCGGAAGCCCAGAAATCCATCTGGGACTTCAACGGCATGTTCACCAAATCCCGCCACATTCCCAACGTGGAATTTGCCGGCCTGATTCACCCGGGCCTGATCGGTTGCCTGCCCTCCAGGGAGCTGCTGGAAACCTGGAACAAGCGGGAAGCCGGCCTGGTGGCCACCGATCCTGAGCGGGTGCCGGAACTGGCGACACTGCCCAACGGCGAGACCGCCCACATGGGCCAGATGACCGGTGAAGCGGCCAAAGCCGCCGGCGCTGAAGCCGCACGTACCGTGCCGCCCCGTGAGCACGGTGGTAACTGTGATATCAAAGACCTTTCCCGTGGTTCCAAGGTTTACTTCCCGGTTTACGTCGATGGTGCCGGCCTCTCCGTGGGCGACCTTCACTTCAGCCAGGGCGATGGTGAAATCACCTTCTGCGGCGCCATCGAGATGGCCGGCTGGATTCACCTGCGGGTTAACCTGATCAAGGACGGCGTGAAGAAGTACGGCATCAAGAATCCGGTGTTCAAGCCCAGCCCGATCAAGCCCCGTTACGACGACTATGTGATCTTCGAAGGCATCTCCGTAGACGAAGACGGCGGCCAGCATTACCTGGACGTGCATGTGGCCTATCGCCAGGCCTGCCTGAACGCCATCGAGTACATGACCAAGTTCGGCTACACCAAGGCCCAGGCCTACGCGATTCTCGGTTGTGCACCGGTGGAAGGCCACATCAGCGGCGTGGTAGATATCCCCAATGCCTGCGCCACACTCTGGCTGCCCACGGGCATCTTTGACTTTGACATCAACCCGTCCGCTGAAGGCCCCCAGAAGAAAGTCAGCGGGGGCATGGACGTACCGTTGTCGAAAGATAAGGAGTAATCACCATGCCTGTGTATGACTACAAGTGCCGGGAGCACGGCCTGTTCAATACCCTGGCTACCATGGAGGATGCGGCCAAGCCGGCGGAATGTCCGACCTGCAAGGCGCTTTCGCCCAGGGTGATCGTGTTGCCATCGCATATTGCGGCCATGGACCCGGCTAAAAGGGCGGCTGAGGACCGGAACGAGCGGTCTCGACACGAACCGGTTTTTTCCACCGCGGACCGACGGGCCCACGATAAGGAGCACAGCCGGGCCTGCGGCTGCGGCTCCCCAAAACCCGGTAAGTCCATGCTGTTCTACACCGCTGATGGGAAGAAGATGTTTCCCTCCATGCGGCCCTGGATGATCAGCCACTGATTGGTTGAGTTGATACTGTCACGTGTTTGGCCCCCTCTCCGGGGCCTTTTTTATTCTGCTGGTTGTTCCTTCTGGATATCGTGTATATAGTGTTTTTATCCTTGGTCAAATACCAGATGTAGTGATCAGTGCGTAACCAAATCGGTCAGCGCGTGATCACCCCACACATTCTGGTATCGGGAATCCGGTGAAACTCCGGAACTGACGCGCAGCGGTATTGGGGAACAAGCACGGCATTAAGACACTGGTTGATACCGGGAAGTCGCCGAGCGAGGCCGAATCCAACGATTCACGCCCCTGAGTCCGAAGACCTGCCAGGGAGACAACTGCACCTTCGCGTTTCAAGGTGAGCAGACCGGACTCAGGCCAGACATGTAGGTCGGATTAGCGAAAGCGTAATCCGACACCCCTATCTGCGCCAAACCGCCTTTGTCGGATTACGCTTCGCTAATCCGACCTACGGTGGCACTCCGTTTCTCTGCCTGCGCGATGGTGAAAGGAATTCAACGCGTATTCAGGAGAACACCTATGTCCGCCTCAGCCCTGGCCGAACCCCGGCCAACCTCGCACACCGATACCGAATCCCTACAGGTCATCAAACGCAACGGCACGCTCGTAGGCTTCGACCCCTCGAAGATCAGCATTGCCGTGACCAAAGCCTTCCTCGCTGTCGAGGGTGACAAGGCTGCCGGCTCCGCCCGGATCAACGATGCCGTACATCGGGTGACTGACCAGGTGATCCAGGCCATCGGTCGCCGCCTGAAAGCCGGTGGCAAGGTTCATATCGAAGACATCCAGGATCAGGTGGAACTGGCTCTCATGCGGGCGGAGGAACAGAAGGTGGCCCGCGCCTACGTACTGTACCGGGAAGAGCATGCCCGCGAGCGTGCCCGCCATGCCCCGGTTGAGGCGCACCCGCACCTGACCGTGAAAAAGACCAGCGGTGAAATCGCTCCCCTGGATCTGGGGCTGATGAAATTGCAGGTGGAGCAAGCCGCCACAGGGCTGGAGGGCATTGACGGCGATTCCCTGGTGGACGATGCCCTTACCAATCTCTATGACGGCATCGCCGAGGAAGACGTGCTGTCGGCCCTGATCATGACAGCCCGCAGCCGGATTGAGCGGGAGCCGGACTACAGCGCGGTCACCGCCCGTCTACTGCTGGAACAGCTGCGTTTGGAGAATGCCGCTGCCCTGGGCCTGCCCATCAGTCTGCCATTGGCTGAGATTTATCCACAGGCCCTGAGTGCCTTTATAGAGGCAGGTATTCGTTATGAACTGCTGGACGAAGCCCTGGCGGCTTTCGACCCGGAGCGCCTCGGTGCTGCTCTGAAACCGGAACGTGACCTGCAGTTCGGCTTCCTGGGCCTGCAAACCCTGTACGACCGCTACTTCCTGCACTGGAACAAGGCCCGCCTCGAATTGCCCCAGGTTTTTTTCATGCGCGTCGCCATGGGCCTGGCCCTGCGGGAAGACGACCCGAATGCCCGGGCCATCGAGTTCTACAACCTGTTGTCGTCGTTCGACTACATGGCGTCCACACCCACGCTGTTTAACAGCGGTACCCGCCATTCTCAGCTGTCGTCCTGTTACCTGACGACGGTGGGCGACGACCTTGAAGACATCTACGGCGCCATCCGCGACAACGCCATGCTGTCGAAATGGGCTGGCGGCCTGGGCAACGACTGGACGCCAGTCCGTGCGCTGGGCTCCCACATCAAAGGAACCAACGGCCAGAGCCAGGGTGTGGTGCCTTTCCTGAAAGTGGTGAATGACACCGCGGTGGCGGTGAACCAGGGCGGCAAGCGTAAAGGTGCGGTGTGTGCCTACCTGGAAAGCTGGCACCTGGACATCGAGGAATTCCTGGAACTGCGTAAGAACACCGGCGACGAACGCCGCCGCACCCACGATATGAACACTGCCAACTGGGTGCCCGATCTGCTGATCGAGCGCATGCGCGAAGACCGTGACTGGACCCTGTTCTCCCCCAGCGATGCGCCGGATCTGCATGACCTGTATGGCAACGCCTTCCGGGAACGCTACGAGCATTACGAGGCGCTGGCGGAGCAGGGCAAAATCAAGCTGTTCAAGAAAATCCCGGCCAAGCAGCTGTGGCGCAAGATGCTCACCGTGCTGTTCGAAACCGGCCACCCCTGGATCACCTTCAAGGACCCGTGCAACCTGCGCTCCCCACAGCAGCACCGGGGCGTGGTGCACAGCTCCAACCTGTGCACGGAAATCACCCTGAACACCAGTGCCGAAGAGATTGCCGTATGCAACCTCGGTTCCGTGAACCTGGCAGCTCATATCGCCAACGGCGAGCTGGATGTGCAGCGCCTGGAGAAGACGGTTAACACCGCCGTGCGCATGCTCGATAACGTTATCGACATCAACTATTACGCCGTGCCCCAGGCCCGCAACTCCAACCTCAGGCACCGCCCGGTCGGTCTTGGCCTCATGGGTTTCCAGGACGCGCTCTATCAACTGGGCCTGCCGTATTCCAGCCCGGAAGCGGTTGAGTTTGCCGACGTGGCCATGGAGCAACTCAGCTACTTCGCCATCCGGGCGTCCGCCACGCTGGCGGGTGAGCGAGGCGCCTATGAAAGCTATGAGGGTTCACTCTGGCAGCAGGGCATCCTGCCAATCGACTCCATCAACCTGCTCAAGGAGAACCGCAGGGAAGGGGACATCTCTGTAAACACCAACGCCCGGCTGGACTGGTCGCCGGTACGCGAACTGATCGCGAAAAACGGCATGCGCAACAGCAACGTGATGGCCATCGCCCCCACGGCCACGATTTCCAACATTGTGGGTGTGTCCCAGTCCATAGAACCGGCGTACCAGAACCTGTTTGTGAAATCGAACCTTTCCGGTGAGTTTACCGTGGTCAACCCCTCCCTGGTTCGCGATCTGAAGGCCGAAGGACTCTGGGACAACGTGATGGTCAACGACCTCAAATACTTCGACGGCAGCGTCCAGCAGATCGACCGCATTCCGAACGAATTGAAAGCACGCTACGCCACCGCCTTCGAAATCGATGCGAGATGGCTGGTGGAAGCCGCCGCCCGACGCCAGAAATGGCTCGATCAGGCCCAGAGCCTCAACCTCTACATGGCCGAACCCAGCGGTAAAAAGCTGGATGCCCTGTACCAGCTGGCCTGGGAACGTGGCCTGAAAACCACCTATTACCTGCGCTCCCTGGGTGCCACCGGCGCCGAGAAAACCGCTCCGGTTGCCGCGCCCCAGCCACAGGTGTGCAGCATCGACGACCCGGACTGCGAAGCCTGTCAGTAACTGCTCACTTAACGAATTCGAGGCAAAACCATGCTTGATTGGGACGACGAACCAAAAACCGAATCCAAAGCCACGCATCCCGGTGCCCCGGCACCGGTGAATGTGGACGACAAACGCGTCATCAACGGCGAAACCGACATTAACCAGCTGGCACCGTTCAAGTACCCCTGGGCCTGGGAGTACTTCATGAACGCCAACAAGAACCACTGGACCCCCCTGGACGTGAACATGGCCCAGGACGTCCATGACTACCATCACAGGCTAACCGCGCCGGAAAAGCACGTGTACGAGAACGTGCTGGCCTACCTCACCACCTCGGATATCCTGGCCATGCGCAACATCGGCCTGGCGGTGATGGAGAAGATGAGCGCCCCGGAGCTACAGATCTACCAGGCCCGGCAGGTATACGAGGAAGCCATGCACACCTGGGCCTACCAGCACTGCATAGAAACCCTCAACCTGGACCAGAGCGAGATCTACAACCGCTACCGCGTGGTACCCGCCATCAATGGCAAGATCCAGATTGCCAACCGCCGCCTGGATGCGGCCATGCGCCCGGACATGAACCTGCGTAACAAGGACGACCTGCAGGAATTCATCATGTCCTACCTGTTCTTCGCGGCGGTGTTCGAAGGCACCTGGTTCTACAACGGCTTCAGCCCCATCTTCGCCCTGCAGCGTCGGGGCCTGATGCGTGGCACCGGTGAGCAGCTGCAGTACATCCTGCGGGACGAGGCCATGCACTTCTCCTTCGGCCTGAAAGTGGTGAACCAGATCGTGGAAGAGGAAAACATCACCTTCGACCCGAAGGCCGTGCGCGAGATGTGGGACGAATCCGAAGCCGCCGAGAGGGCCTATGCGGACTACATCCTGCGGGACCCGATTCTCGGTTATTCGGCCGAGTACCACAGCGAGCAGTTCCGCTTTGTAGCCAATCGCCGTGCCAGAACGGTAGGTCTTGAAGAGCCGTTCCCTGGCGCGAAGAACGTCTCGCCCTGGCTGGATGAACAGGCCACCCTGCGCAAGGAAAAGAACTTCTTCGAGACACGGGTGATCGAATACCAGACCGGGGCTCAGTTGGAGTGGTGAGGGCTTACTAACCTCTAGCCGAGCGGACTGCGCACCCCTGTGAAACCTTGCCGAGGACATGGGTATAAATCTGGGTGGTGCGCAGATCCGGGTGGCTACCCCGACATTACGATGCACAGCGAGCCAGGTCAGGAACTCATTGACCTCTCTGGGCCCCATATTGCGAGGGTGTCTTCCCTCCATTCGTCTTGGCTCCCTGCCAGTACTGTTTATTTATACAGTATCATTGGTGGCTTGGATCACAGATGTCAAATGATTACATGGAAAGGCAGTGTGTAGTGGGCTAACCTGTTGTTTTCTAAATTTATGGGCATTGCGTACTGTGATCCAGAAGCCGTAATAACGAAGCGGTCAAATTTCTGCAATCATGAAGCGCTCTGTCTAATTGCTGTTATGCAAAAAGGAATTATATGGCTTGGCAGGAAGTAATTAATTTTTTGGGTGGTGCTACGGCGATATCACTCACCGTTGCATTTCTTGGGAAGAAAGCCATAGAAGCATTTTTACAAGGACGTATAGAGTCCTATAAAAAGAATCTCGAGCGAATTGCTAGTGAAAACTCCATAAGGTTCCAGCGTCTTCATTCAGAGCGGGCTGAAATCATTAAGGATTTCTATGAGAAGCTTGCTGTTCTCGACGATACTCTTTATTCGACTTTAAGGCCATTTCAGGCTGTAGGCGAGCCAGAGCTGGAAGAAAAGGTAAAGGAGTTATCAGTTCAGTTTAACGATTTGAGGGAGTATTTTCTGCCAAAGAGGATTTTCTTCGAAAACGATCTTTGTGAGCTGATAGATAAAATACTCGAAACGGCGAAAGGAGTATTTTTTGATATTACGACTTTTCCGGTAGACATCAAAGACACTCATTACAAGTATGATAGGGGCTTGCTAAAAGAAAGGCATGAATTTTGGGAAAAAGCCAGGAATATACACAATAATGAGATTGCCTCGCTAAAGAGAGATTTAGAAGATGAGTTTCGGCAAATACTTGGAATCAAGGCATAACCAGTGAATCAAGCCGACCGATTTTCCGCTGCCGCTCCAAATCGGCCGCTTATTCAAGGCGTTAGGCATCAAAACTAGGATTGGCAATGGCGAGACTAGATACACGGTTGGAGGCAGAAGGAGCTGAGTTTTTGGTTCTGGGACAGCTTTTGCTACACAAAATTGCCTCCTACAAGACTTATACAAATATGCCTGGTTATGATCTGGTCGCGACAAACCCTGAGTCGAATAGATCTGCAATGGTTCAAGTAAAAAGTCGGTGGCGAACCGGCGCTGGCGGGTTTCCAATCAAAAACTTCAACTGCGATTTCGTTGTTGTGGTGCTTCTGAACCGGGGCTCGAAGGATGGTAAAAAAGAGGTTATGCCGCCGAATTATTTCGTCTTCCCGGTAGCCATCGTGGAGTCAGCTCCACGAAGCGAAAACTGGGGCAAAGTAAACCTTAGAGACATTCCCGATTACGAGGAATACAAAGAAAAGTGGCATCTCATCGCTGACTTTCTGCGCGATAAAAATGCCCAACAAATCAATTAAGTTCGTTCCGGCCTGCGGCCTCCACCGGACGCCCTAGTCGGGCGCCGCTTATCATCGACGTTAGGTGTATATGGGTATTTCTTCAGCACAAGCGTCAAAGTTCTACCAAGAAGTTGCCGAGAATGGAGTCATTTGGGGCATAAAAGACAGCGGAGGTTTTCCTGCGCCACGGGGAACAGAAGGCAACCGAGCAATGCCATTTTGGTCCTCTCGGTCTCGCGCTCAGACAGTAATCGAGAATGTCAGCGCTTATACGGGTTTTGAGCCTGTGGCTATCTCATGGGAGGTGTTCTGTGAGCGTTGGGTACCTGGTTTGTCTCAAGATGGCCTTTTGGCAGGTATAAATTGGTCTGGCGAACGTGCCACAGGCTTTGATATTCAACCATCTGAGTTGCAGGAAAATGTCGAAGCTGTGCGCAACAACACCTAACCAGGCCATTAAGGTTGTTCCGGGCCGATGGCCCTCCACCGGACGGCTTTCAGCCGCCGCTTATGGCAAGCGTTACATGGTGTAAGCCAATCTTATGATTCCGGTAAAGCTGAGAAATCTTCATTACCAAGATAAGGAGTCTGTCTTGGCAATGCTTCGAGATCCTCAGGTAATGAAGTTTCTTGGGCCGCGTCGCGCTCTGACAGAAGATGAGGCGAGCTCTTGGTTTGAAACTGCGCTCGCTACCCCGTCGCGCTTTGCTATTGCCGAGGCTAATACTGATGAATTCATCGGGTTCTGCGGCATTAAACAGATAGATGGTGTTTTCGATTTCGGCTACTTCATCAGGTCGGAGTTTTGGGGCAAAGGCATAGCTGCCAAGGCGTGCAAGTTGGCCGTTGAAAAGCTGTCCGACGAGATCGATTTAGAGACCGCCCAGGTTTTCATCGCGGACGAAAATGTGGCCAGCAAAAGGGTAGCCGAAAAATTGGGTTGGCAGGCCACGAACAGTGGATCTAAGGATGGTGAGCATGGCCGGTACTACCGAATCACCATGTAACAAGGCGGTCAACCGGACGCCAAAAACGTGCCGCTTTTGGTTCCCTCCGCTGGCGCTCCGGCGCCGGTTACCTCAGCGTTAAATGCCGGTGATAGCCAGGTCCAAAGCTCCCACAATCTGGTCTCTGAAATGTGAGAGAGAGCCAATAGGGCTCTTGAGATGTTTTTCAGGCACGGAGGAAATTTGCGGAGTTAGCAGCAACAGCTCTTGATCAGCAAAGCTGATTTCGGGAGTGAGCCCTTGCATGGCTTCGCCACCGAAGGCAGAACGTTTGCCCAAAGGGATGACAATGCGAGTTGCCAAATCGCTAAGAAGGCTGCTTTGAATATCCACAAGGTAAGGATAGTGAGCCTTGCTGATTTTGCTCGGGTTGGGGTACACATCGAACTGTGCCATCAAAACTCCCTGAACTCGTCGCCGAAGCATCCATGTTGTTCGACGAAATCGTTGTAGCTTTTTATCGCAGCGCGATTCTCTTCAACCCATTGAGCGGCTTCGCGTTTCGAAAGCTCTTCTTTCAGAGCTCGTTCCAGGGTGGCAGACAAGTTAATGTTCAGTTCCCGGGTCTTACGCAGAAGATCGCTATTGATTGAGAGGTTCGCTGCCTTTTTGGGGGCGGATGAGTCATAGAGTTCGGCCATAAGGGCCTCCCAGAAGATTTAGAATACAGAGCTTGATCATATGCGCATGGCTATGCGCATGCAAGCAGTTAACCAATGGCTGTTGTCGGACGTGCCTACGCTGGCGCTCTATCACGCCGCAAAGCCAAGGCATTAGAACTCAGAGAGAAAATGAATGTTTGTTGCCGTTTATGAGCTTGAAATCAAGGAAGGCGCAGAGACTTCATTTCGCGAAGCCTGGCTCGAAGTGACGAAAGCGATCTATGAGCACTGTGGCAGTTTTGGTTCAAGACTCCATACCTCAGACAAACCGAATATCCTGGTTGGTTATGCTCAGTGGCCTGATCGGGAAACTTGGCAGAAAGATCGTCCCGTAATCAATGAAAAATATCACAGGGCACGCAAACAAATGCTCGACTGCCTGGTTCAATCGAAAACTGTCTATGAATTGGAAGTCAGTGACGATTACTTGCGTGCCGATCAGTCCCGTAGTCCCAACCAGAACTGACTGACAACCTTCCCCCGTTCAGCAAGACGCGTAACCTTATCCACGCCATATCTCACATCAGGCTGCGCGTACGGCCACCCTCGTACCGTTGAACGCCGCATTGCCGGTCAGTGCGTCAATGCGCCCGGAATCGGTGACGTCGTTCATGCTCACGCCGGGTTGTCCCTGGGCAATCGACATGGAGGTGTCTGGCCGATTGTGGCCCCAACCCTGGGGCATGCTAATCACACCCTCGAACATATCGTCGTCGATTTCCACCGGCAGGTTGATGCTCCCGGAAGCCGAAGTGACCGTAGCCAGTTGTCCGTCTTCAAGCCCGAGTTTGCGGGCATCTGAGGCGTTCATCTGCAAAGTGCACGGGTTCTTGCCTTTTACCAGCCGGTGGGAATTCTGGGTCCAGGTGTTGTGGCTGCGGGGCAGGCGGCGGCTGATCAGCGTGAACGGATAGTCGCTGTTCTCATCTGCCTGCAACAGGCCCGAGGCATTCAGGCGTTTCAGATCCTTCAGGTATAGCTCGGGGGCAATGCGGATCTTGCCGTCCTCGGTCTGGATCCGCTGCGTCAGGCAGGGCTGAAGCGGTCCCAGATCCACACCATGGGGGTTGGCTTTCAGGGTCTCCAGGCTCATGCCCTCTTTTCCGTAGGCGCCGTGTTTCAGGCCCAGATCCAGCATGGCTTCCGGAGTCACACCGTCGTCTTCCAGGCCGGTCAGTTGCAGGGCAAGGTCCCGGAGAATCTCCCAGTCGTGTTTCTGGTTCGGCGCTTTCTCAAACATCGGTTCCGAGAACTTGGCGGTGTTGCGAACGGCGAAGGAATTGAAGAACACATCGAAGTGCGGCACTTCCAGCCCTGTCGTGGCCGGCAGGATGATGTCGGCATGGCGGGTGGTTTCGTTCAGGTAGATATCCACCGACACCATGAAATCCAGGGCATCGAAGGCGTCTTCCAGTCGGGCTCCGCCGGGTGCCGAAAGCACGGGGTTGCCGGCGATGGTAATCATCGCCCGGATCTGCCCCTCGCCCGGGGTCAGGATCTCATCCGCCAGGGTGGCCACGGGGAATTCGTTGTTGAAGTAGGGGAGCTTTCTAACACGGGACTCGTAACGGCCATAGGAACTGGGCTTGCCCTTTTTGTCCCGAACCAGATCAAAGGCCGGTTGGGGGAACATGGCGCCACCGCGGCTATCGAAGTTGCCGGTGAGAATATTCAGCACGTTGGTCAGCCACTGGCAGAGGCCGCCGAACGACTGGGTCGAGGCCCCCATACGGCTGTAACATACGGCGCTCTTGGCAGTGGCCATCTCCCGTGCCAGCTCGCGGATGGCGCTAGCGCTCATACCGCAGGCGTCCGCCACGGACTCCGGAGCATAGGGTTTGACGGCCCCGGCCAGTTGCTCCAGCCCATCGATCCGGTCTTCCAGGTGGCCCAGGGTAACCAGCCGTTCCTCGAACAACGTGTGGACCATGGCCAGCATGAACAGGGCATCGGTTTCCGGGCGGATAAACAGGTGCTGGTCGGCCTTTTTCGCGGTTTCGGTGCGCCGTGGATCAACCACCACCACCTTGCCGCCCCGTTGCTGGATGGCTTTCAGGCGTTTGCCCACGCCGGGTGCGGTCATCAGGCTGCCGTTGGAGACAATCGGGTTGGCGCCGATGATCAGCATGAAATCGGTATGGTCGATGTCTGGCACCGGGATCAGCATGCCGGCGCCGAGCATGTAATTGGAAGCCACGTGATGCGGTAACTGGTCGGCGGAGGCGGAGCTGTAGCGGTTATTGGTGCCCAGCGCCTTGAAGAACCGCGGCAGCATGATGGCGTTGCCAAAGTTGTGGGCGTTCGGATTGCCCAGGTACACCCCGACGGCATCCTGGCCATGTTCCTGCTGGATACCCCGAAACCGCGAGGCGATTTCCTCAAAGGCTTCCTCCCAGCTGATCTCCTGCCAGCCGTCGGCGGTGCACTTCATCGGTGTTTTCAGGCGGTCCTTATCGTTGTAGAAATCCTGCAGTGCGACGGCTTTCGGGCAGATATGGCCGCGGCTGAACGGGTCGTTGTTATCGCCCTTGATGGACAGGATCTCGTTACCCCGATGCTGGATTTCGAGGCCACACATGGCTTCACAGATATTGCAGGTGCGGTAATGGGTCTGGGTGTCGGTCATGGCAAACACTCACTCGGGGTATTGTCATTATTGGTTTTGGCAGTGTGGCACAGGCCGGCGAAAAATCAGACGGTCATAATTCACATAAAACCGGTCAATCCCGCCAAATGATGTTTCTCCCGGTGCCTGAAAGACAGGCCGGAATTTCATCGTACAATAGCGCCATGGCCAAATCTTTTTACCGTCGGGGCCCGGACCATCGTGCCGGTGCGCCTGTTACCTTTCTCGACGTCCGCCGTCGTTTCCAGTTCCGTTCCATCGAGCTTGGTCGCTGGGTCACCGAGCCGGAGAAACAGCGCAGTGCGTCGCTGTTCTACGATGCCCTGTGCGACCTGATGACCATTCTTGGCGGCACCGAGTCGCTGGTGTCCCTGCGCGGCACCCTGGCGTTGCAGTACGGCATTGGCGGCCGGCCCGGTGTGTCGGCCCATTACACGCCTGCTACCCGCAGTTTCTCACTGGCCAAGAACGCAGGCCCAGGCAGCATTGCCCACGAGTGGTTTCACGCTTTCGACCATTACATTGGTGAGAAGCTTTTCGGTGAGGCCCAGAGAGGCCAGTTTGCGTCGAAACTCTGGCTCCGCCGCGACGATGCGGTTCGCCATCCTCTGAATGACCGTCTGCAGGCCTGCTTTAAAGCGGTTTTGCTGGACGAAGAAGGCGCAGAGCCCAGCGAACTCTTCCGTTGCTCGATAAAAGCCGACAAAGCGGCCGGGATTCAGTACTTCAGCCTGCCCGAGGAACTCTGCGCCCGGGCGTTTGAAGCCTTTGTGCAGGATTCCGACGTAAAGAATGCCTTTCTGGTAAGCGGAACCCGCGAATCCGAAGAGGCAAAACTGGGGCTCTATCCGGTTGGCGCGCAACGGGAACGGGTTAATAGTGCATTCCGGGCTTATTATTCAGCCCTGGGGCAGGCCCTGCGCGCGGCCGGAAGCTGATCGCTTCCCAGGCAGCGCAGGCCTGAGCCATGGAGCCGTTAGTGGCAGTGCGCGTGGGAAGCAGCGTCCTCATCCCGTGGGTCGCCCATGCCGCCTTTGAGGCCATATTTGATCAACAGCAGATTGGCCGGCCAGGCGGCAAACAACCCGAGTGAGAGCGATACGTAAAGTGATGACCAGAACAGGGCATCACCCATGGTTGCTTCTCCGCCCAGATACAGGTCGGTGGTGATTGCCACGGACTCCATGACCACAATACTGATGGTTTCCGCAACGAACGCGCCCTTGAAGGCTTCCTTGAAGGGCATCCCGTTCTGCATCATCGGGCCAATGTTCAGGGCAAAGCCGAATATGTACGCGAGGGTAAAGGTGATGATAGCTGCCCAGAAGTTGCCCATGGCAAACAGGCCAACCGAGATGATCACCCCGAGAATCTCGCCTATACCGCAGCCCGAATAGCAATGGGCCACCGAACGAAAACCCTTGCGGGCAAGACTATCCGTGGGGATCTGTTTGCGCCCGGAATATCGGTAGATGGCAAGGCCTATCGGTCCCGAGTAAAGCACAGTCAGCCCCCAAACCCACTGCATCATGGAGGCGATATGGCTGTTGCTGGTTTTCAGGTCGTAGATCACCCAGGCAACACTGGCGCCAACGAGTGCCAGCCAGATGCCCAAGCCCGTCCAAGTGTCGATAAGGGCCTGAATCTGATCAAGGCTCATAGAAAGAACAATCCTTTCCCGAGAAGTGTACTGTTAGTGTAGTCCTTGGAGGCCCGGTGTCTTTCTTTCAACCTCCAGCCATGCCTTCAGATCGTCCAGAGGCTTCGGTGGGCAAATCCAGTAACCCTGGAGCATTTCCGCTCCGAGGGATTCAAGAAGCTGTGCCGATTTTTCGGTCTCAATGCCTTCGGCAACCACCCGATAACCCAGGCCCTGGCCCATACTGATGGCGGTTTCCACAATCATCCGGGCGCTGTCGCTGGACTCGATGTCCTGCAGCAGGGCGCGGTCCAGCTTTATTTCGCTGGCTGGCAGCTTCTTCAGGTAGGAGAGTGAGGAGTAACCCGCGCCGAAGTCGTCAATCGAGAGCTTGAGCCCGATCGCCGTCAATTCATTCAGGGCTTTCAGGCCCCGGTGTGGATCGTCCATGGCCGCGGTTTCGGTGAGTTCGATAATGACCTGTTCCGCCTGTAGCTGATATCGCTTTATGCGGGTTTCAAACAGGCCAATCAGTTCTGGAGAGCTGAGGTCGCGAGCGGAGATATTCACTGAGATGGTCAGCTCCGGATCAATCTCGTGGAGTGCTTTGAGGTCGTTCATCGCCTGATCCACCACCCAGCGAGTCAGATGTTTGATCACGCCGGTTTTCTCCGCCATGGGAACGAAGTCGATCGGTGGCACCCAGCCCCTTTCCGGATGGTGCCAGCGAATCAGGGCTTCCACACCCACCACGTTGCCCGTGGCCAGACTGATTTTGGGTTGGTAGTAGAGTTGGGTCTGATTGTTGTGCAGAGCCTCCCGAAGGTCAGACATCAATGTCAGCCGGCTCTCGTCGTAGATATCGTTTTTCCGCGAATACAGACCGGTCACATAGGGACCGTGGGGGGCCATTTCCATGCCAACGTGGGCGTTGCGGATCAGCAGAGCCGCTTTTTTTCCATGTTCCGGAAAGCTGGCGGCACCGAACCGGGGGTTGGGTTCTATGGCGATGTTGTCCAGTAACACCGGTTCGGCCAGTTGCTTCAGGGCATTATCCAAAGACTTGAAATCATCCCCCGTTTTGCCGATATCCACCAGCAGGCCAAAGCTGTCTCCGGAAAGCTGGTAGACCAGCTCCTCACGACCTTCGGAATTGACGGTGGAGTGAACCATAGGCAATCCGGCTGCTAGCTTGATCATCTGTTCTGCCATCGCTTTGAGCAGGCGCTCACTGCGGTCCAGGCCCAGGGTGCGGTTGATTTCCTTCAGCTGGGTTATCCGGGTAACCCCAACCATGAAGCGGCCATTGGGGTGTTGCCGGAATTGCTCATCCACCATCCACTCGAAGCGGTTGCGGTTTGGAAGACCGGTAACCGGGTCGTGGGTGAGTGCTTCATTCAACCGGGTTTGGGCATCGCTGCGGGCTTTCTGCTGTTGCAGGATGTCGGCCTGGGCCTGGATTTTCTGTTCCCGTTCCCGATAAAGGCGGTCGGCAAGGGCGAGTGTCAGAATGAAAGCTTCGAGCCCGGATCCTATCTGCATGGCGTACTCGGTAAAGAAGTTCTCCGGCAACAGGCCAAGAGCGCGCCCTGCTGTTGCCGATACTCCTACCGTGAGTGGTGTCCAGGCAATGGTGAAGAAAATGCCGGCCCGAACACCGGCGGCCCAGGTTACAGGACCTGCCACCAGGAGCAGCGAAAAGAACCCGAAGGCAGAAATTGCCGCCACACGGATACCCGTGTCGTAGTTCAAAAAAGGTGCGCTCAGGAAATACAGGATTTCGAATCCCAGCATGGCCTGCAGGGCCCGGTAAAGCCGCGGGCTATGTGAGCGGACTTTCAGGAACTCCATGCAGAACAGCAGGGAGAACATCGCCAGGAAAGGAATGGAGAGCATCAACACATGGGCATGCAGAAACGGTGATTCCGGATAGATATGCTGGAGGGTGTAACCGCGAACCGCGGCAAAAAACAGGAAATACCCGGATATGGCCAGCGCGTAGTACAGGTATAGCCGTTCACGCAGGGTCAGGAACACGGCCAGATTGATCAGAATGATGACCGCCAGGCTGCCGTAGTAGAAAAAGTGCAGTTTTTGCTCGTTGGCGGCGGCCTCGTAAAAATCACTCTGATGCCATATCTGCAGCGGCACCACCATCGAGCCTTGTGTCGCCACCCGTATGTAGAGCGTTTTCAGCTTGTCCGGTGCCACCTGGAACCTGAACAGCATGCTGGGATGGTCAACATCCCTCGGATAGAAGGGGCGGGTATCCCCGGTGCGGAATTCGCGAATCAGGGAGCCGTCGGAGAGCTCGTGGAACACCACGTCATCGAGCTGCGAGTAGGCCAGCTCGGCGATCAGCAATTGGTCACGATCGGTCTGGTTATGCACCTCAACCCGCAGCCAATAGGCGGAATCGGTGATGCCAAAGGTGGCTTTGCCAGTGGGCCTGTGTTGCCAGGCGGACTCGGGAAGAGCCCGAACCTCGGCCAGTGTTGCGTTGGCACCGGTGTCTTCCCAGTACTGGAAGTGGCTCTCTATTGGCGCGCCAGAGACCACGGAAATCGGGCTGGCATCCGCGTGCACAGACTGGAACACGGATAAGGCCAGCAGCAGAAAGAGGATACGCAGAGCATTGCTGAGGATCACCAATAGTAGACCCCGTTATATAGCCAACAGGCTTTTCTTTTTGTCGTGTAGTTCAGCTTATCAATCTTTCTGCATCAGAAAAGCCGACAACCGATATTTAATGTAGCGAAATGTCTCATATTTCGAGCTTTCCTGCGCGCGCTCCAGGCTTCCGGTGCCCAGGCTTGCCTGTCTGGATGGCGGCGCATCTGCTACGTTAAAGGGATAGAACCTATCCCGAGGAGGCCTCCATGTTTGTCGCTGAAAAAGCAACCGGGCACCTGATAGAAGTGCTGGATACCCAGGCACTGTTTGACCCCCATGTCCAACAGGTTCGCGGCAGCCTCCATTACGGGGAAGAGGCGCAGGACCCGGAATCCTTTGCAAAATCGGATCTGGCCTTTCCCTCCGGCGAGACCCTTCCCGTGTGCTGGACCGATCCCGACTACCGCCGCCATAGCTGACACTTTCCTGGTTTTCCCACCGCCTTCTCAGGGCCGAATCACCTAGGCCCTGAAGTTGGCAGTTTTTCAGACACGTTTGAATTTGCCGCCTCGCTTCTGTAAGCTTTTTATTAATTGAACGTTCAATTAATAAAAAGCAGGGCCAGGTCGCGCTGCTTTTTAACACCGGAAACAAGACGAGTAGCCGAAGCCGCCATGCCAAAAGTTGGGGTTAAAGACACACGCAAGCAGCAACTGATTGAAGCCACCATGGATTCGATTGCTGAGCTGGGTATGCAGAACACCACCATTGTCAGCATCAGCAAGCGGGCGGGTATGTCCTCAGGGATTATCAGCCACTACTTCGGTGGCAAGCAGGGTCTGATTGAGGCGGCTCTGCGTTATCTGCTGGATCAATTGGGCAAGGAGCTGCGGGAACGCATGGCCAGGACCGACCGCTCCCCTGAGCAGCGGTTGAATTGCATCATCGAGTCGAACTTTTCTGAGTTCCAGCGCTCGGCGTTGGCCGCCAAGACCTGGCTGAGCTTCTGGGCCCGATCGATGCATGAGCCGGGGCTAAAGCGATTGCAGCAGATCAACAATGCCCGGCTCTACAGCAATCTGCGGTATTCGTTTGCGCAGGTGCTCGAGCCAGACGCAGCCACAGAGGCGGCCCGGCAAACCGCGGCAATGATTGACGGTTTCTGGCTGCGCAGTGCCCTGAGCCTGGATCCGGCAGAAAGCTTTGAAGCTGGCGAGCGGCTTTGCAAGAAATTTGTCCACGAGACACTGGCCCAGGCCACCACCTGAGCCGCGATAGATTCAAATGGCCCACAAGGCTTGAAGACACCGAACCGAGGTATCTGATTACTATGTCTGCATCTCTTCCTGTTGTTCAGAATTTCGTCCATGGCCGTTTCCTGGCTAACAGTACCGGCGAAACCTTCCCTGTTGTAAACCCGGCGACAGGCCAGGTTATCTACGAAGTGGAAGTGGCGGATGAGTCCGTGCAGCAGGCTGCCATCGAAAGTGCCCGGGCCGGCTTCGCAGAGTGGTCTGCGATGACGGCCATCGAACGCAGCCGGATTCTGCTGCGGGCGGTTGCGCTGTTGAGAGAACGCAATGATGAGCTGGCCGCCGCAGAAGTTCGCGATACCGGCAAGCCCTGGCAGGAAGCGGAAGCCGTGGATGTGGTAACGGGTGCCGATGCGATCGAGTTTTTTGGTGGTCTGGCGCCGTCCATTGAAGGCAATCAGCAGGACCTGGGCGCAGATTTTTACTACACCCGCCGGGAGCCCCTGGGCATCTGCGCTGGCATTGGCGCCTGGAACTACCCGATCCAGATTGCCTGCTGGAAGTCGGCGCCGGCCCTGGCCTGTGGCAACGCCATGATCTTCAAGCCCTCAGAGGAAACCCCCATGGGTGCGGTGAAGCTGGCGGAGATCTTTACCGAAGCCGGCGTGCCCGCAGGCGTGTTCAACGTGGTTCAGGGCGCCGCCGAAGTCGGTCAGTGGCTGACTCATCATCCGGAGATTGCCAAGGTCTCGTTCACCGGCGAAGTGGCTACCGGCAAGAAGGTAATGGCAGCGGCATCCTCCACCCTGAAAGACGTCACCATGGAGCTCGGCGGCAAATCCCCGCTGATCATCTTTGACGATGCCGACCTGGAAAACGCCATCTCTGCCGCCATGGTGGGCAACTTCTACACACAGGGCGAGATCTGCACCAACGGCACCCGGGTGTTTGTTCATGAAGATCTGTACCCGCGTTTCATGGAGCGCCTGCTGGAGCGCACCCGCAAGAACATCAAACCCGGTGATCCGATGAATCCGGATACCAACTTTGGTGCCCTGATTTCCAAGAAGCATCAGGACCTGGTTCTGGACTACATCGCCAAAGGCCTGTCCGAAGGGGCGACCCTAAGCCACGGTGGGCGTGCGTTTGAGCCGGAGGATTCCAAAGGCGGCTATTTCGTGGAGCCCACCATTTTCACCGACTGCACCGATGATATGACCATCGTGAAAGAAGAGATCTTCGGGCCGGTGATGTCGGTGCTGACCTTCCGCGATGAGGACGAGGTGATTGCCCGGGCCAACAACACCGACACCGGGCTGGCGGCCGGCGTGTTCACCAACGATATCCGTCGGGCCCACCGGGTGATTCACCAGATCCAGGCCGGTATCTGCTGGATCAACAGCTACGGGGCCTCCCCGGCGGAAATGCCGGTGGGCGGCTACAAACTCTCCGGCATCGGCCGCGAGAACGGGCGCGAAACCATTGCGCACTACACCCAGATCAAGTCCGTCTACATCGGAATGCAGGATCTGGACGCCCCGTTTTAACCCGCAGGCCACACAGGAGAGCGCGTATGAAAGAAAATCGATACGACTACATCATTGTGGGTGCGGGTTCCGCCGGTTGTGTACTGGCCAACCGCCTGACCGAGGACGCGCGTCACCGGGTGCTGCTGCTGGAAACCGGCGGCAGCGACAAGAGCATCTTCATCCAGATGCCCACCGCCCTGTCCATTCCCATGAACACCAAAAAATACGCCTGGCAGTTCGAGAGCAAGCCGGAGCCGTATCTGGACAACCGCCGCATGCATTGCCCCCGGGGCAAGGTTCTTGGCGGTTCTTCCTCCATCAACGGGATGGTGTATGTCCGTGGCCACGCCCGGGATTTTGATGAATGGGATTCCGAAGGCGCTACCGGCTGGCACTACCGGAATGTCCTGCCGTACTTCAAGAAGGCCGAAACCTGGGCGTTTGGCGGCGATGATTACCGGGGTGATAAAGGCCCGCTCGGTGTGAACAACGGCAACAACATGCAGAACCCGCTCTACAAAGCCTTTATCCAGGCGGGCTCCGATGCCGGTTATTTCGAAACCGCCGATTACAACGGAACCCAGCAGGAAGGCTTCGGCGCCATGCACATGACCGTCAAGAACGGTCGTCGCTGGTCCACCGCCAACGCTTATCTTCGCCCGGCCATGGAGCGCCCGAACCTGACGGTGGTCACCCATGCCCTGGTCCACAAGGTATTGCTGGACGGCAAAACCGCCACCGGTGTCCGTTACGAGCAGGGCGGTAAAGTGCACGAGGCCAGAGCCGCCGAGGAGGTCATCCTGTCAGCGGGCTCTATCGGTTCACCCCACCTGCTGCAGTTGTCCGGAATTGGCAAGCGTGAGGTACTGGAGAAGGCTGGCATTGAGGTAAAGCATGAGTTACCCGGAGTCGGTGAGAACCTGCAGGACCACCTGGAGTTCTATTTCCAGTATCGCTGCAAGCAGCCGGTGTCGCTCAACGGCAAGCTGGACTGGTGGAACAAACTGAAGATTGGTGTTCGCTGGATTCTCCGCAAGGACGGCCTGGGCGCCACCAATCACTTCGAGTCCTGTGGCTTTATCCGGTCCAAGGCCGGTGTCGAGTGGCCCGACCTGCAATATCACTTCCTGCCGGCAGCCATGCGCTACGACGGCAAGGAGGCCTTCAACGGAGACGGGTTCCAGCTGCACATTGGTCACAACAAGCCGAAAAGTCGGGGCTTTGTGCATGTGCAATCGGCTGATCCGAAACAGGCGCCGACCATCCGCTTCAACTATCTGCAGCACGAGGCAGACCGGGAAGGCTTCCGGGACTGTGTGCGCCTGACCCGGGAAATCATCAACCAGCCGGCCATGGACGAGTACCGCGGAGCGGAGATCCAGCCCGGTGCCGAGGTGCAGACCGACGAGGAAATTGATGCGTTTGTCCGCCAGGCGGTGGAGAGCGCTTACCACCCGTCCTGCTCCTGCAAGATGGGCACCGACGAGCTGTCGGTGGTGGACCCGGAGACGCGGGTTCACGGTATCCGGAATCTCAGGGTGGTGGATTCGTCCATCTTCCCGACCATACCCAACGGCAACCTGAATTCGCCCACCATCATGGTGGCCGAGCGGGCAGCCGATCTGATTCGGGGCAGGGAGCCCCTGCAACCTTCTGACGCGCCTGTGGTGATGGACGACCAGTGGCAGGCACGTCAGCGACCGGGACAGGCAAAGCGCGCGCTGGCATAGCGCGTCGTCATCCCACCCGGGCGTGCAACGCGCCCGGGGTTTTGCAAGCCCTCAGGATTTCCCTATCAGCGCGACGGTGTTCTGCCGTTTTCGGGCGCCGGATAGGCAAGTCCTGGGTTTGTGTCCGATTCGAAAGAAGCAGCGCTTACAAAGTAGAGGAGGAACACCCATGCTGTTTATCAAAAAGAAAGAAAGTAACCGGAGGACGTTATGACACTCTGGTTATCCGCAGGTCTGATATTTACCTTCGCCGCCATTGCCCTGATTCTGTACAAATGGTGGGACATCCAGTGCATCGGCGTCACGCCGGTTCGCACATTCACCTTCATCGCCATCCTGTTCACCTCCGGTCTGGACGTGGGCCTGATCATGTTCCCGCTGACCGAGTTCGGTGGTTATGGCGACCTGTCTGCCAGCCCGGAGTACGGCTTTGCCAATCCTCTGGCGATTGAGTTCGGGTTCTGGGCGTTCCTGATCTGGGGCTTCTATTTCCTGACCTGTTTTTACTTCGCGATCATCGAGCCGCGGGTGCAGTTCTTTGAAATCCCGTTGGTGAAGGTCGTGAACAACGTGGTGATCATCGGCACCTGCGCGTTTACCGCCTACCTGCTGCTGGTGAACCTGCCCTGGTACCTGCCCATGCTCGGTGATGGCGAGTCCGTGGTGCCGGCCTTCTACTTCATCGTGTTTGCTGCCATTGCGCTGGCGGTGTATTCCAGCTCGAAGATCAAGTATGTGCGCATTCTCAGCCTGGGTTCGAGCCTGCTGTTCATTGCCCTGATTGTGGGCATGTGGTTCCGGGCGTTTGTCATGGGTGCCGGCTCGCCGGCGGATTTCTTTGGCACCGCCGGATTGATCGGTGAGTACTTTGCCAACATTCATCAGTTTGCCCTGCCCATCAACGACTACCACGAGTTCTACCTGTTCTGGTGGTTTGCCTGGAGCATCATGATCGGCCAGTTTACGGCCCGCTTCGTGAGTGGTATCCGTACCTGGCAGCTGCTGATTGCCATGCTGGTGGTGCCGTCCATCGCTATTGGTGTGTGGTTTACCGTGCTTTACCACTATCATGCGGAAGGCCTGCAGATTGCGGCGTTTACCAACCTTGCCATGATCTCGGTGGGTGTCCTGATGGTGGTGAACTCGCTGGATTCACTGATCAGGCTGTATACCGACAACCTGAACCTCACTGCGCAGCGTCTGGGGCGGGCGAACTACGTGGTGTTCAATTTCCTGGCGATGGTTGGCCTCACCATGCTGTTCCAGCTGGATTTCCTGCGGATTCAGTGGGTGGGCGCCCTGGTGATTGCACTGTATTTCGGCTGCTTCGTCTTTATCCTGGCGAAGAAGCGGGCAGAAGTGGCTGCCATTAAAGCGTCACCGAAAGAAAATATTCTCGACTTCGGCAAGATTGAACTTGCCGGTTAAGACCCCATAAATAGGCAGAGCCTATCCTTGGCTTGGAAATTATCAATTTTATCGCGGCGTTGGATGTCAGTACCTTTAGCGCCGCAAATTCATCCACTTATTGAATCCATCAACAAGGAGTTATCTTTAATGGGCATCATTAACAGCGAGATCAAGCCGTTCAACGCCACCGCCTTCAAAAACGGCGAGTTCGTTGAGATCAGCGAAGCCGACGTAAAAGGCAAGTGGGCGGTATTTTTCTTCTACCCGGCCGACTTCACCTTCGTATGCCCGACCGAGCTGGGCGACGTTGCAGACAAGTACGAAGAACTGCAGAAGCTGGGCGTTGAAGTGTTCTCCGTGTCCACCGACACCCACTTCACCCACAAGGCATGGCACGATGCCTCCGAGACCATCGGCAAGATCCAGTACTACATGGTAGGCGACCAGACTGGCACCATCACCAACAACTTCGGTGTTATGCGTGAAGGCCAGGGCCTGGCAGATCGCGCTACCTTCCTGATCGACCCGGATGGCGTTATCCAGGCTATGGAAATCACTGCTGAAGGTATCGGCCGTGACGCAGACGACCTGATGCGCAAGGTCAAAGCGGCCCAGTACGTTCGCAAACATCCTGGCGAAGTATGCCCGGCCAAGTGGAAAGAAGGCGAAGAAACTCTGGCTCCGTCTCTGGACCTGGTTGGCAAGATCTAAGCTCTCCTTCCGGATAGCTTATGAACGAAAAACCCCGGATTTTCCGGGGTTTTTTGTGTCTGGACGAAGGTAGTGCTCAGAGCGACTCGAGAATGGTCTCGGCGCTGGTGAGGTCCAACCCTTGAGGGTCCACGTGCAACAGCTCCACCTTGCCGTCGTTGACGATCATGGCGTAACGCTGGCTGCGAATGCCCATGCCATTGGCGGTGCGGTCCTGGGTCAGGTCCAGAGCCTTGGCGAACTCTGCCAGGCCATCGGCCAGCATAACGATTTCGTCGGCATTGTGGGCCTTGCCCCAGGCGTCCATCACGAAGGCGTCGTTGACCGAGGTGCAAACGATGCTGTCCACGCCTTTGGCACGCAGTTTGTCGGCATTGACGACAAACCCGGGCAGATGGGCGGCTGAACAGGTAGGCGTGAACGCACCCGGTACGGCGAACAGGACGGCTTTCTTGCCGGCAAAAAGCTCGCTGGTGCGGACTTTCTCCGGACCTTTGTCGCCCATTACCTGAAGTTCGATATCTGGCAGGGTATCACCCGGCTGAATTGGCATCGCTGTGGTCTCCACGGTTGTCCTTGTTGAAATAGTCGGCGCCACGGGCCTTGAGACGATAGAACTCTTCAATCACGCCTGCCATCGCCTCTTCAGAGTAGGGCCGCAGCCCACTTAATACGAGCCGTTTGGTCACTTCGCCCACCGGTTTTTCGTTGGCGGTGAGGCGGTACTCAAGTAGAACGTTACCGCGCTTGCCGGCCGCCTCCAGAGTGGCGTTGTGCAATTCCAGACTGGGGGAGGGCAAATCCAGGTTTTCCAGGGCCAGACTCATGCTCTCGTACATCACCATCGGGCGATCGGGATTGAACATTACCCCGTTTGACTCCATTAACGGTTTCAGAGTGTGAGGGAAGTTCTTGCCGGAGGCCGCCACATAGGCGCGGGTAATCGCCTCGATCAGCTGTTCATCATTGGTGGTGGCGCCACTGCGAACCACCTCGATATAGACTTTGCCGGCGTCGTCGCAGACTTCAATGGTCTCTCCGGTTTCGACGAACCTGAGGGGGACGTTTTCACCCAGCAGGCTGCGAAACCGGAAGGTCATGTTTTCTGACAACCCGAAGCGCGCCAGCACTATGGCGAACAGCAGGTCACCGGGAACACAGAAACGGCGGGCATCCGGATCATGGATGGGATTGAAATCCCCGGCGATTTCCTTGGCGAACTGGCTGGCCTGCAGAGCGGAAATTACGACGTGTCCGTCCTGGACGGAGTGGAAACGGTCTAGAAACATGCGTTGCCTATTCTGGGTACCAGAGAATGATGTTGCGACTGTATGACAACATCATACTGCGGCGGGCTTTCGGTGGATATGCGCTATTGGTCAAGCTTCGTCGGTTCCAGGCTCTCGGGACATAGCAAAGCTCTATCAAACAGTTTGGGTCAATTAATTTGAGCATCGGATTGCCGGTCCGTATCTTTGCACCAACTTCAATTGACCACCGTATTTTTTCAAATACTTAGTTTCGAAATTTAAAGGAGAAGTCAGAACATGTTGGATGCCAATATCAAGGAACAGCTCAAGGCCTACATGGACAAGCTGCAGCAGCCGATCGAGCTGGTCGCAGCCTATGACGACAGCAAGAAGTCCCAGGAACTGCGGGCGCTGCTGGAAGAACTTGAGCCGATGTCTTCCAAGATCAGCCTGCGTACCGAAGAGTCCAATGATGTGCGTCGTCCTTCTTTCGCCATCAACCGTGTAGGCACCGATATTGGCGTCCGCTTTGCCGGCATTCCCATGGGCCATGAGTTCACCTCTCTGGTGCTGGCCCTGTTGCAGGTGGGCGGCCATCCCTCCAAGGCGTCCCAGGATGTGATCGAGCAGATCCAGTCTCTGGAAGGCCGGTTCGAGTTCGAAACCTATTTCTCCCTGTCCTGCCAGAACTGTCCGGATGTGGTTCAGGCCCTGAACCTGATGAGCGTGCTGAACCCGAACATCAAGAACACCTCCATCGACGGTGCCCTGTTCCAGGATGAAGTGGAAGAGCGTGAAGTGATGGCGGTGCCCAGCGTTTACATGAATGGTGAGCCCTGGGGCCAGGGCCGCATGACCCTGGAAGAGATTGTCGCCAAACTGGATACCAGCTCCAGCGAGAAAGACGCCGAGAAGATTAACCAGAAAGATACCTTCGAGGTTCTGGTGATTGGTGGCGGCCCGGCGGGTGCTTCTGCGGCCATCTACGCGGCCCGGAAGGGCATCTCCACCGGTATTGCGGCCGAGCGTTTCGGTGGCCAGGTGGCAGACACCATGGGCATCGAGAACCTGATCTCCGTGCCCTACACCGAAGGCCCGAAGCTTGTTGCGGCCATGGAGCAGCACGTCAAGGAGTACGACGTGGATATCATGAACATGCAGCGCGCCGAGAAACTGATCCCGGCGTCACGCCCGGGCATGCCCCACGAAGTAAGACTGGAAAACGGTGCCACGCTCAAGGCGCGCAGTCTGGTTCTGTCCACCGGTGCTCGCTGGCGCCAGATGGGCGTACCGGGAGAGGAAGAGTACCGTAACAAGGGCGTGGCCTACTGCCCGCACTGCGACGGTCCCCTGTTCAAGGGCAAGCGTGTTGCCGTGATCGGCGGTGGTAACTCCGGTGTTGAAGCCGCCATCGACCTGGCCGGCATCGTGGGCCACGTGACCCTGATCGAATTCGGTGCTGAAATGCGCGCCGACGAGGTGTTGCAGAAAAAACTGCGCAGCCTGAAGAACGTGGAGATCATCACGTCTGGACAGACCACCGAGATCACCGGTGAGAATGGCAAGGTCAACGGCCTGAACTACACCGATCGCAATTCCGGTGAGCAGCACCACATCTCCCTGGAAGGTGTGTTCGTGCAGATCGGCCTGGTGCCCAACACCGAGTGGCTCAAGGGCGACATCGAACTGAGCCAGCACGGTGAGATCATCGTCAACGATCGCAATGAAACCTCCATACCGGGTGTCTTTGCGGCGGGCGACGCGACCACTGTGCCTTACAAGCAGATCGTGATCTCCATGGGTGAGGGTTCCAAGGCCGCGCTGAGCGCCTTTGACTTTCTGATCCGTAACTCTGTGGATGAAAGCGAAGACGAAGCGGCGTAAAACAGAACACAGCCGCCTGATGAGAGAGAAGCACCGGAGCGATCCGGTGCTTTTTTTATGGCTAAACCCACAGGTTTAACAAGGTTTTTCTGGTACAAGTGAAACGACGTTGTCATACTTCCAGTTCTGTATGAAAAATAGTCACTTTTACCGTCATGGACCGATGTGCGTGTTATGAAATGCTTTCTACACACTTTTCGAGTGCTTTTATTCGGTGTAAGCATTCTCAGTGCACCCGCGATGGCCGATTCGGTGGTCCGGATTGCCGTTCCGGACATCACTAGCCTGCTGACGGAAAACCAGGATGGTGTTTACCAGAAAATTCTGTCCCGGGCCCTGGATGGGCTCGAGGTCACCGTCAGCGAGCAGTTTTATCCCTACAAACGGGCCATGATGGTCTTCGAGCAGCGTGGCGCCGACTGCATTTATTCCTTTACCGAAGTTCTGGAGCGGCGACTGGGCGAAGACGCTGTTATTGCAAGCTTTCCCCTGGGAAAGTTCACCTACTACCTGTTTACCCCGCCGGGCAACGAGCCCGTCAGCGCGCTGTCGAAACTGGAGGGTGAAACCGTAGGGGCGGTCATTGGCCATGAGACCTATCTGGACGGGGTTCTGGAGGATCACAATGTCAAAGTGGTCTGGTCGAAGAGCGATGCCCAGAACCTCGCCATGCTTGAGCATCAGCGCTTCAGCGCAATGATCGCTGCCGTTCCCGATGTCCGGCCATTCCTGGACAAGCTCAGCTACGATCCGGCAAGCCCGCTGCTTGAAAGTTATGACCGGCTTACCTGCCACAACACACAAGCCAACCGGCAATTCCTGAGCAGCCTGTCGGCCGAGATGAAGCGCCTGAAAAACGACGGCGTCTATGAACAACTGGCCGGAAAGCTTTATGTTGAGTTTGAAGACCCGGCTTCGGCAACTGAACCTTCTTCCCTGAACTGAGACTTCGGTTACGCATCTCAGCTTGTCTGTTACACGACAGGTCGGTAGCTTAGGCTTCACAAAAGCCAACCCAGGCAGATCCTCCAGAGGGTGATTTGTTGCATGAGGTCTTATCCAGCCCGCTTGTTGATCAGTTTCCTGCTCCTGCTTACAGCTTCTCTTGCAAACGCCGGCTCAAGGCCCAGCGCTGTCTTTCTTTCACCGGACGACTCCCGTTTCTGGCAACTGGTAGCCGGGTTCATGGAGGCAGTAGCGGAGGATCTCGAGGTTGACCTGGAGGTTCAATACGATCGGGAGAGCCATCGATTCAGCTATCTTCGCATGGCGAAGGAAGTGCTGAGCCGTGACGATAGGCCGGACTACCTGCTGTTCATGTGCAAGGAGCATGTCACCGAATCAATGCTCAGGCTCGCCGACGGGGCAGGCGTAAAGACATTTACCTTCAACACCGATGTGCCTGACGCCGCCCGGGCCAGCATCGGTATGCCCCGAACTGTCCTGCCGGGTTGGCTCGGCCATCTTTCTCCAGACAATATTGCCGCTGGCCGTACCCTGGTAACCTTGCTGGGCAGACAGGCCGAACAATTGGGGCTCGCCGCCGAGCCCAGCATTCCCATGGTGGCTCTCTCAGGGACTCGGGATTCCTCTGCCGCCAAGGACAGGGACGGGGGATTGCTGGCGGCTGCCGTCCAGCAGCGCAGCCAGCTTCTGCAACTGGTGTCTGCAAACTGGAGCGGAGCGCTGGCCCGCGAAAAAACAGAAATACTGCTGAAACGTTATCCGAATACGGTCTCCATCTGGAGCGCGAGCGATGGCATGGCACTGGGCGCCATTGAAGCCGCCCGGGATGCCGGCCGGTTTCCGGGGGCGAACCTGTTGGTGGGCAGCATAGACTGGCAACCGGAGGCGCTGGAGAAAATCCGTGAGGGAGAGTTGCTGGTCAGCCTGGGCCGACATTTCATGGGTGGTGGGCTTGCCCTGCTCCTGCTGCATGACTACCACCTGGGCCGGGATTTCGCTGATATGTCACCGGACTATGTTTTCCGCTACCAGCTGAAACCTGCAACCCGGGATAATATTGACCAGGTACAGCGCATTACGGACCCGGAGAATTGGAGCGCCGTTGATTTCCGTCGGTTCAGTCGCATCGGCGACACGGGGACCGGGCATGCAGTGCCTGATCCTGATGCCCTGCTGGATGCGATGACGGGGGCGCTGGCAGGGCAGGGAGCAGACGCGGTGGCGAGGACAGAGTAAGGCTTTCCTGGTTTCGGGCAGGCTCTAGGGACTCGATATATTCTGCTCAAGGCTCCCCTCAGGCATTTCAGGTTCCTCCTCGTCCTCAAATAGATGGCCATAGGCCGCCCGGACACCGGAGACGATGAAATCGTGGGGAACATCGTCGAACAGGCCATGATCGTTCACATACTCCATGTGCGCCTGGCCGTCCTCGGTGTACTCCTGAAACATGGAATCGTGCACGCCATCGAATTCCAGTGGTTCCACCTTCATCAGCTCGCACAGTTGCCGGTTGAACGCCGGCGTCGCCTTGACCCATTGGCCGTTCAGGTACAGCTCGATAAACCCGTGCATCCGGAAAATGTCCGAGCGCAGCCATTCGATCAGTTTCGGGCTGGACAGATGGTTGCGCACATCGGCCAGGCCCAGGCGGCTGGGAACGCCAATGGAGCGGGCGGCAGCGCCGAGTAGAACCGCCTTCGGAATGCAGTAGGTTTCGCCGCTTTCCAGGGCGTAGCTGGCACTGAAGGTGTTGGCGTCGGTCCGGAATACGTAGGGGTTGTAGCTGATGTTGTCACGAACGGCGAGATAGAGCGCCTTGATCTGTTCTACCGGTTCATCAGGAACACCCTCCAGCTGTGACTCAATCCAGGCTTTCAGCCGGGGATGGTCATAGTCGAAAAAGGCGGTGGGTTGGAGGTAGCGTTCCATAGTCATCAGTCCGGTTTCGGGATCAACTCCTGATCGTGCTCAATTAGCAATCTTCAGGCAATGGCGGGATCCGCCAGAACGATTGGGGAAAGTGCTCAGAGCATGGGGTTTGCAGTCTAAAGCTCACGCATTAATTCGTAGGTGCACATATTCACGGCCGAGGCCAGGTTCAGGGATTCGATCTGGCCCCGGCCCTGAATACTGTAAGGGGCAGCCTTCAGTTGGTCGAGGGCCTCCCGCGGCACACCCCGGGCCTCGTTGCCGAACAGATAGCAGTCATGCTGGTGGAAGGCCTGTGAGGCCATCGATTCGCCATTGAGATCGAGGCAGGCAAGGCTCTGGTAGCGGGCTGGAAGGCTGGCCAGTTCAACGTCGGTTTCAAGCGGCACGTGAAACAGCGCGCCCATGCTGGCTCGCACCACCTTCGGGTTGAACGGATCGACACTGCCCGGGCTCAACAGACACCGGAAACCGCCGAACCAGGCCAGGGTGCGCAAAATCGTGCCCAGGTTGCCGGGGTCCTGAACCTCGTGCAGATAAATCGCTTTCTCGCCGGGCACCGGTTCCGCCGGGCGCTCAGGCATGGGGACCACCGCCAGAATCCCCTGGGGTGTGCGGGTGTCGGCAAGCTGGGCCATCTGGCGATCGCTGATCACATGGGTTCGGAACGGGCTCTGCCAGTGCTCATAGGCACTGGTGACGTACAGTTCCGAAGCCTCGAGGGCGGGTTGGCGGGCGGCCGCTTTTTGCAGCTCGAGAATCAGGTGTTCGCCCTCAACCAGGTAGTGGCCGAACGACTGCCGGTACTTTTTCTGGTGCAGCTTTTTGATGTCGGCCAGATTCACGAGGGCAGTCTCCCGTCAGGTGGGCGTGGTGGATTCTTGAAAATCACAGAATGCTGGCCGGATTGTACGTGTGGCTGGTCCGGTTGTCAGGATTTTGCCGCCGCCCGGCGCGACACGTACAATTAGCGCATCGCTTTCCCGTTTTAAAGAGACCCCATGGCCCGATCCAAAAGCAGTAACCGCTGGCTTGAAGAGCACGTCAACGACCCCTTCGTGAAACAGGCGCAGGTAGATGGCTACCGCTCACGTGCCAGCTACAAGCTTCTTGAAATCAACAAGAAGGACCGGCTGATCCACCCCAACATGGTGGTGGTGGATCTGGGGTCTGCTCCTGGCGGCTGGTCCCAGGTGGCGGCCAAGCTGGTGGGCCACAAGGGCCGCGTGATTGCCTCCGATATCCTGCCCATGGACGCCATTGCCGGCGTGGATTTTATCCAGGGTGATTTCACCGAGAACGACGTGTTCGAAGCGATCATGGCCACCCTGGGCGATGACCCGGTGGACGTGGTGATTTCTGACATGGCGCCCAACATCAGCGGCGTGACCGTGGCCGACCAGGCCTCCTCCATGTACCTGGTGGAACTGGCCCTGGACATGGCTTGCCAGGTACTCAAGCCCAAAGGCAGCTTCCTGGCCAAGGTGTTTCAGGGCGAAGGCTACGACGAGTACCTGAAATCGGTACGTGCCGTGTTCGACAAGGTGGTGGTGCGCAAGCCGGATTCCTCTCGCTCCCGCTCCCGTGAAGTCTACGTTCTCGGCAAGGGCTTCAAGGGCTGAGTCAGCCTGCAGCCTGGTCGAAACCCTGCATTACGTTCACCGCATTCACGCCGATGGCGTCGACGTCGTAACCGCCTTCCATGGTAAAGACCGTCGGTAATCCAGGCCGTGCAAGACGCTGGCCCAGAGTCAGGTAATCGCCGGAGGTCAGCTTGAAGAAGGAAATCGGGTCTTCCTCGAAAGTGTCGACACCCAAGGCAACCACCAGGGCATCGGGCTGGAATGACTGTATCCGCTCGCAGGCTTTCTCCAGCCCCTGACTCCAGACGCTGTAGGGCGTGTTGGGCGGGTAGACCATGTTCAGGTTGTAGCCTTCGCCCGCGCCCTCGCCGGTCTCATCTTCAAAACCGAGAAAATGCGGGAACACCAGGTCCGGATCGCCGTGCAGGCTGATGGTCAGCACGTCGTTGCGATTGTAGAAAATCGCCTGGGTGCCGTTGCCGTGATGGAAGTCCACATCCAGTACGGCAACCCTGCCAAAGCCCTGATCGCGGAAGGCCTGGGCCACGATGGCGGCGTTGTTTAAAAAGCAGTAGCCGCCGAACAGGTCAGCGTGGGCGTGATGCCCCGGCGGCCGGCACAGAGCAAACGCGGCGCGCTCGCCTCCGGCCACCAGCTTCTGGGCAGTCAGGGCCACATTGGCGGAGGCCCGGGCCGCTTCCCAGGTGCCGTCCGAAATCGAAGTCTCTGCCGCAAAGCTGTAGTAGCCCAACCGGCCGTCGATGTCTTTGGGCAGCCGGTGGCGCATGCCGCGACCGGCCCACACCGCCGGGATCGCTTCACCCGGTTTGCCGGCCGCCAGCCACTCCTGCCAGCAGGTTTCCAGGAACGCTACGTAATCGGCGGTGTGCACCCGTTTGACGGGCTCAAGACCAAATTCTTCCGGTTCCAGGATCTCGCCAAGGGCCTGATCCTTCACTCGTGCCAGGATGGTTTCGGCACGGGAAGGTTTTTCGTGGGGCTCGATCAGCAGCCCGCCGTCCAGTTCGGTTTTGACATGACGGCGGCTGTGCAGGGGCGAGAATACGGTCTTCATGGTCTTGGGTGATCCTTGCTGAATGACGTGAGCACTTTGGCACAGGGGGCTTCATGGCTCAAAGGCCCTGATTGTGGCAGGCTAAACCCTTTTGCGGGCAGAGGGGATTACCGATATGGCGACGAGCGAAAGGCCGGTGAAGGATGATTGATCTGATCGCGGATATGACCCTCGCCGAAGTGCTAGGTCAGGTGTGCGGTCTTGTAGCCCTGGGTTTCTGTATCGCCGGCTTTGCCAACAAGAACGACGACCGGCTGATGATGCTTTTAATCTCGGCCAACGTTGCCTTTGCCCTGATGTTCGCGTTTTTCGAGAGCTGGACCGCCTCGGCACTGACGGTACTGGTGATTGTGCGCATTACCCTGGCGCGCAAGTATCAGGGTAACTGGCCCATCATGCTGGGCATGCTGGCGGTGAACCTGGTGGTCGCCTGGGCGACCTGGAAATCCATCACCGACGTATTCCCTCTCGCCGCCGCTGTTTTCGGCACCGTGGGCATGTTCATGCTCCGGGGCATTCCCCTGCGCATTGTCCTGGGGCTGGCGGCACTGGCCTGGATGCTCAACAACATCGTGATCGGCTCCGTGGGCGGCACCCTGGCCGAGGGAATGGTGCTGGTCACCAACATCATCACCATCATCCGCCTCTATCGGTTGCAGAAGAAATACCCCGATTTCACCCCGGGTAGCTGATTCCGGGTGTCAGGCCAGCCGTTCAGGGCTCAGCTCAGGCGATGCCAGATCCCGGCTGGTGACACAGAGAGCTCCGCAGATTGCGCCGGCCCGCAGGCAGTCTGCCAATCCGGCGCCTTGCAGGTAGCGGTGCAGGAAGCCGCTGAAAAAGGCATCGCCGGCGCCGTTGGTATCGACCACCCCGGAGACTGACACCACCGGCTGATCCAGCCATTGCCCGTCGCCTGTCAGCAGTGTCGCCCCTTCCGAACCGTGGGTGCAGACCACGAACTCCTTGCCCCTATTGATCAGCCCCTCCATGGTGGCGCGGTAGTCCGGAAGGTTGTCGCTGGACAGGAAGATGGCCCGTGCGGCGTCGATAAAGGGTTCATGATAGGAATTGTGGCCGTCGTAGTCGTGCAGGTCGGTCCAGATGGGCGTGCCTGCTGCCTTCAGCCACGGCAGGGCCGACCGGGTGTATCCAAGGATGTTTACCACCGCCACGGAGCACTCTGCCAGTGCCTGTTGCGCTTGGGCCCAGTCGACATTTTCAGGCTCAGGAGGTGGTTGGATGAACAGGGAAATGCGTTTGCCGTCGGCCGACATCAGGTTCACATGCTGTTCGGTCGGGGCGTCGGTCTTTTCGGTCAGAAGCCGGATCCCGGGGTGGCCGAGTGCAGCCTGAACCTGCTGGCCTTCGGTATCCCGGCCCAGCAATGTATGGAAAACCACGGTTTGCCCGAGGGCCGCCAGGTTCAGGCTCTTGCCAGCGCCGGTACTGCCCAGGGCCCGGTAGCTGTCAGTGGGCCAGATGGTCTGGGCTTCCGGTGTCGGCAGTTCCGGCAGGTGGATGATGGTATCCAGCGAGGCACCGCCGAGAATGAGGATTGGTTTTGTCATGGTAGTCTCGTCCAGAGTTCAGGAGCACAAGTCATTGTAGGCAGGGTTTCGATTCTGCAGATCCTCCTTCCGGCTACGCCCCCGGCAGGATACTGACTGAAACAACCGGGGGGCGGGACCACTATGGCCAATTCCTGAGCAGGCGAGCCTGAGCTATCTTGATTGCAGGCCATTGATTATAAAAAGCGGACTGGAATCCGAGAGGACAGGCAATGAGTAACCAGCATTTCGATGTACTGATCATCGGCGCCGGCGTTTCCGGCATTGGCATGGCATGCCATCTGAAGCGCGAGTGCCCCGGGAAGTCATTCGCCATCCTTGAGCGCAGGCAGTCACTGGGCGGCACCTGGGACCTGTTCCGCTATCCGGGTATACGCTCGGATTCGGACATGTTCACCTTCGGCTACAACTTTCGGCCGTGGACTGGCGCCAAGGTGCTGGCGGACGGTGCGTCGATCAAGAATTATGTGGCGGAGACCGCGAGGGAATACGATGTTGAGCGCCGCATTCGCTTTGGCCTGGCGGTCAAGACGGCTGACTGGTCGGGTGTCGACAAATGCTGGAAGCTCACGGCCCTGAACGAAGCAACCGGCGAAACCGAGCACTACACTGCCAACTTCATGGTCGGATGCACCGGCTATTACAACTATGATCAGGGCTACAAACCGGACTTCCCGGGAGAAGAAGACTTTCGCGGCCAGATTGTCCATCCGCAGCACTGGCCAGAGGATCTCGACTACACGGGCAAGAAGGTGGTGGTGATTGGCAGCGGCGCAACCGCCATAACCCTGGTGCCGACCATGGCAGAGCAGGCCGCCCACGTGACTATGCTCCAGCGCTCACCCACGTATCTGATGCCCCTGCCCTCCACCGACAAGGTGACACTGGCCCTGCAGAAGATTCTGCCCGAGAAAACTGCCTATCGGCTGACCCGGGCCCGGAACATCTCCATTTCCCGTTTTCTTTACCAGCGCTCCAGAAAGAGCCCGCAGTTCATGCGCCGGCTGTTCCTGGGCATTATCAAACGCAAGGTTGGTGACACCGCCGACATGCGGCACTTCACGCCCGATTACAATCCCTGGGACCAGCGCCTGTGCGTGGTAAAGGACGGGGATCTGTTCCAGGCGATGAAAGCGGGCAAGGCCTCCATCGCCACCGATCATATTGACCGCTTTACCGAAACCGGCATTCGCCTGAAATCCGGCGAGGAACTGGCAGCCGACATCATCATTCCGGCCACCGGCCTGGATATCCAGATGCTTGGTGGTGTCCGGCCAACGGTGGACGGCCAGGAAGTGGTGATGAAAGACAAAATCATCTACAAGAACGTGATGGTAGAGGGCGTGCCTAACGCCGGTATGATCTTTGGCTACACCAACATTTCCTGGACTCTGAAGGTGGACATTGCCGCCGAATATCTGTGCCGGCTAATGAACCTGATGGACAAGCGTGGCTATCGTACCGTGGTGGCCCGGGATACGGAGAACAGTCGCGGCGACGACACCGTCCTTGGCTCCCTGGACGCCGGCTATATTCGCCGGGCCGCCGATCGCCTGCCCCGCCAGGGCACTCACGGACCCTGGAAGTCGTCCCAGAACTATCTCGAGGACGTGAAAATCCTGCGCTTCGAGCAGATCGAGGATGGCTACCTGGAATTTGATGGCAAGCGGACCCACGCGAGCCACAAGGAATCCGGTGGTTTCCTGCGGCCCCTGCGCTCGGCCCTGTTCGGCACTTGATTATTCAAAGGCCGAACGAATAACGTCCCGGTAGTTGCGGATTCGCTGCACGTAATGCACGGGCTCATAGCCGCGGGCGTATCCATAACGGGTGCTGGGGTAGTATCGCTTGTCGGCCTTGAGGGGTAAAACCTCGGTCATGTCCTGCCAGGAATCCGGATTCTTGTTCAGGGTCCGGGCCAGCGCCCGGGCATCCAGCAGATGGCCCCGGCCGATGTTGTAGCTGGCCAGCGCCAGGAAGGTGCGGTCCGGCTCCGGAATGGTCTCCGGCAGGCGGCGGTGCCGGTCGGCCAGGTACCGGGCACCGCCGTCAATGGCGGTTTCCGGATCCAGGCGGTTGGTCACCCCCAGCGACTCTGCAGTCCGCTGGGTCAGCATCATGATGCCGCGAACACCGGTGGGTGATTTTGCATCCGGGTCCCAGTGGGACTCCTGATAGGACAGGGCGGCGAGCAGGTCGGCCGGCATGCCGGTTTTCGCCTCGGCTTCCCGGAATTCGTCGATGAACTCGGGCAAACGGTCCTCGATCCGGCGGTTCAGCGCCCGCAGGTCGACAAAATCAAAATCACCAATGTAGGAATAGTAGCGGTTTTCCATCAGGCCAATGGCTTCATCGCCGTCGACGCTGTTCATCCATTCATGGGCATCGTCTCCAAGCGCCTGAAAGCTCTTGGGCAGGTACCAACCCAGATTACGACCGTCCGTCAGCGTCATGGCGACTTCCAGATGCGGAAAATGCCGGCGCATCACCTGCACAATGTTGGAATCTGCGACCGTGCAGCCCACTTCCTGTTCGGCAACATCCGAGAGAATCACTTCTGTGGTGCGATCAGCATCTTCCTTAAACCCGATTCCCGGATGTTGCTCATTCAGCTTGTTCAGGGTTTCGACATAGCTGGAGCCAGCGGTCACGACAATATCGGTTCCGGGAATATCCTCGGGTTTCCGGGGCATGGGTCGGGCATCGCGATGGCACACCAGTTGTTCGGTAATCTCGGTGTGGGCCGGGCCCCGGGCAAAACGCTCATCGCGGGAGGCCAGGTGGGTCAGGCCGGCCGCTGCCAGGTGCGTGTTGCCGGCCTCAAGCGCAGCAAGCACCTCGCTGGTGGACTCCAGCATGGTCCACTCCACCTGCCAGCCCCTTTGCTCGGCATAGGCACTGATCAGTGCGTGTTCGGGCCCGACGGGGTTTTCATGGCGGTCCAGGTAATAAGTCGTGGAGCCGTTACGGGTGGCGACTTTGAGTATGCCGGTTTCCGACGGCGGTTTGAGTTCTGCTGTCGGCTGTGTGGTCGTCTGTTGGCTGTTATTTTCACTGCAACCGGCGAACAAGAGCGGCAGAATCAGAATACCGGATGCGAACTTCCATCGGAACATAGCGAAGTCTTTCCTGTCTTTTGGGACAATGTCTACGTATAAACACGTATCTCCCTACCATAGTACTCGCTATCTGCCGTTTCGGATTGCTCAGACCAGATTTGCTCGCCTATTGCTGCTCCTGCAAGCGCATTGCTGACTTGTGTTCTATGCTGAAATCCTCTGCAAAATCTCCGGAGGACACCATGCGCTTTATTTTCAGACTGGCTCTGATGACTTCCACTCTGTTGTTCGCAATGCACACCCTGGCGGCAGACGGATTAGTCGCGGTCAAAAGTAGCCACGACGTCAAAGCCACCGCAGACAAACTCGAGTCTGTGCTGAAAGAGAAGGGCATGACGGTCATGGCCCGGGTTAATCATCAGCAGGGCGCCGAAAAAGCCGGTCTGGAATTGCGCCCGACCGAAGTGGTTATTTTTGGCAACCCCAAAGTCGGCACGCCGCTGATGCAGTGCGCCCAGAGTGTCGCCATTGATCTACCCCAGAAAGCCCTGATCTGGGAAGATGCCAGCGGCGAGGTGTGGCTGGGGTACAACAACCCCGAGTACCTGAAAAACCGTCATGGCATTGAAGGGTGCGATGAGGTGCTCGACAAAGTGAGCGGCGCACTGGGGAATTTTGCCAGAGCGGCCACTCAGTAGATAAACCTCAGGCCACTATCGGGAAATCGAGTCAGGATCATTCTTCCGGTGTACGGATCTTCTCCAGGCCCCTGGCCAGGGTTGCCCTGGACAGTTCCCCCATGTGGGAATCGATTAGTTGGCCCCGGGCATTGTAGAAAAGGGTGGTTGGCAAGCCGCTGCTGCCCACTGCCCGGGCCAGCTTAGCCTGATCATCCTGGTACAGGTTGTCCAGATTCAGGCGGTTTTCCTCCAGAAATGCGCGGATGGTCTCGGGCTGCTCCCGCTGATTGGCGAAAACAAAGATGATGTCCTTATAGATATGCTGGGCTTCTTCCAGCACCGGCATTTCCCGGATACAGGGCGGACACCAGGTTGCCCAGAGATTGACGACCATGGGTTTGCCCGCAGCCAACTGATCCATACTGACGGCTTCGCCATTGAGCGATCGTAGCGCAACGTCCGGCATGCCGCGGGCCTGCTGTTCGATCAGGGTAATGGTTCCCGCAGTACCGGCCCAGAACAGGGCGCCGGTCAACGCGGCCGCGGCCAGTGGCTTGCGCTGTGGTTTCCTGTGCCACATCAGGAAGCCGGTGAACAGGATGGCGCCGATGACACCCCAGAGCACATCAAAACCGCCGTCCCGGATATCAATGATGCCCAGCAGGTCGTTCCGGTAATGCTCGAAGTAGCTGATCACGAAACCGATCCGGGCGCTCAGCATTGCCACCACAAAAATATCGGCCACCGATCCGGCCACCGGCACGCGGTATTTCCGGCCCAGTATCCCTCCAACCAGCAAAGCCAGGCCGAAGGCGATAACCAGGAGCAGGTGGCCGATGGACAGGCTCAAGGGACCGATGCTGACGCTCATTCCTGTAGCTACCTTACAGAGATTCGTATTGGGTTATGGTGATCAGAACACTCTGACTTTGGTAAGTGCGCCAGGTTCCGTCGGATGCTCATTATAATCACCTATGGCTAATTGGCCGGGCCTCTGTTACTGTGCGCCCATCCTGCCTCTAGGGATTCCGCAGTTTAAGGCTTCAGGCCCGTGCGACCTATCCATACGACCTGTCAGAGGACGTCACCCCGATAACGGCGCGTGACCGTAGTCGTCTTTTATTCCATGAATGTTCATGGCATCTGCCCGCATTCGCCGAAAACGGTGGTCGTGGAGGCAGAATAATCAAGAGTTGATCTTATATGAGTTTTTCTTCACTCGGTTTGTCCGAGCAGCTGGTTCGTGCCACGTCTGACCAGGGTTATGACACCCCGTCCCCCATCCAGGCCCAGGCCATCCCCGCCGTGCTTTCCGGCCGGGACGTTATGGCCGCAGCCCAGACCGGCACCGGCAAAACCGCCGGGTTTACCTTGCCCTTGCTGCAGCGTCTGGGTGACAACCCGCGCACTGGCAAAGGCCCCCGCGCCCTGATCCTGACGCCCACCCGTGAACTGGCGGCGCAGGTTCATGACAGCGTGAATCTTTACAGCAAATACATCCCGACGAAGGCTGCCGTTGTCTTCGGTGGTGTGAAAATCAACCCGCAAATGATGAAGCTGCGCAAGGGTCTGGACGTGCTGGTGGCAACACCGGGCCGTCTGATGGATCTGTATCAGCAGAACGCGGTGCGCTTCAACGAAGTGGAAATCCTGGTGCTGGACGAAGCCGACCGCATGCTGGATATGGGCTTTATCCGCGACATTCGCAAGATCCTTGCGCTGCTGCCGGCCAAACGCCAGAACCTGTTGTTCTCTGCCACCTTCTCCAACGATATTCGCAAGCTTGCCGAAGGCTTGCTGGACAACCCCGTACAGGTTGAAGTTGCGGCCCGCAACACCACCGCGGAGAAAGTGAAGCAGTCCGTCTATCCAGTGGACCAGAGCCAGAAGACCGCGCTGCTGAGCAAGCTGGTGCGGGACAACAGCTGGGACCAGGTGCTGGTGTTTACCCGCACCAAGCATGGCGCCAACCGCCTGACCCAGAAGCTGGAGAAGGACGGCATTACCGCAGCTGCAATCCACGGCAACAAGTCACAGGGTGCCCGCACCCGCGCGCTGGCGGACTTCAAGGCCGGCGAAGTGCGCGTTCTGGTGGCCACGGATATTGCTGCTCGCGGTCTGGATATCAAACAGCTGCCCCAGGTAGTGAACTTTGAACTGCCCAACGTGCCGGAAGATTACGTGCACCGTATCGGCCGTACCGGCCGTGCCGGTGAAAGTGGTCACGCCCTGTCACTGGTCAGTGCCGATGAAGGCAAACTGCTCGCGGGCATCGAAAAGCTGATCAAGAAACAGCTGCCGCGCAAGGAAGTGGAAGGTTTTGAGCCGAAGAACAACCTGCCGCTCAAGCCCAAGGCAAAGGCCGATCCCAGCCGCGCCCGCAATCGGAATGGTAACGGCGGCGGCAATGGTCGTCCCGGCGGAAAGCCGAAGAGCTTCGGCGCCAAACCAGGTGGTCGCAGTGGTGGCCGTAGCCAGAATGGCGGTGGTCAGCGGAGTCGTCCGGCTCAGCGCCAGAGCGCCTGAGGGGCTTATAAGCAGTGACTAAAGACGGAGCTTCGGCTCCGTTTTTCTTTTTTCAGGGAAGAAAAAAGCGGGGCCGGAGGACCCCGCACAGGAGAACGCACCTTCCGCCAGCCAACAGACCGTGGCGACTGGCGGAGGCACGGGGATCAGAACTTGTAGGAGACGCCTACCATGTAGACCCAGGGGTCGATATCAACGTCGATGGTGCTGGTGTCGGCTACCGCATTGCCCGCGTAGGCATTGATGGTGGCTTCGGTGTCGATGTCGATCCACCAGACCGCTGCGTTGATACCGACGTTTTCGGTGATCATGTAATCAAAACCGATTTCAGCCGCCAGACCAAAGCTGTCATCCAGCTCGATATCGGTGCTGGTAATCGTACCGGCGGGGGTTCCCAGGTTAGCTTCTGCAACCGAGTCGTAGACTCCTGTGAGCGTGCTGGTTGTCTTCTCTTCAAAGAAATTGGTGTAGTTTACGCCTGCACCAACATAAGGCTGGAATTTGCTACCGCTGGGCATCGGGAAGTATTGCAGCGTGATGGTGGGCGGCAAGTGCTTGGTCTCTGCCAGTTTGCCGGCGCCACCGAGAACTGCGCCATCGCCTTCAATGTCGTGTTTGAAAGGAGTCGCAGCAAGTACGCCAACAGCAATCTGGTCGGTCAGCATGTAGCTTGCGGTCAGTCCGAGCTGACTGTTGGAATCAACGCTGACGTTGGCGCCATTGATTTCGCCCACAGCCTCAGACTTCAGGTTGCCGCTGGAAGAATCCGGATCAACCGTTGCCACACCAACACGGCCAATAAAATCACCAGCTTCGTACGCCTGAACAGCCGGAGCAGCAGCCATAACCGCCGCAGCCAGAACACCAAGTTTGAATGTACGGGACATATCCATCTCCTTAACCTGAATCGTTGATGACTGCAGATTAATGACATCGGGAAATGGAAACTTGATTTAGCGCAAGAATGCCCGGGCAGGTGAGTGCGTTTGATCAGCGGATTGATTCAACTCAAAAAAACAGACGGTGTTGGGGTTGCTGCGGGTATTGCGGATGGTCAGGCCGAGTTCTTTTTTCCGGCTGGCAGGCTTTCTTCCGGCACAAACACATCCCGAATGGACAGGGGCTGGCCATCGGCGTCCTGGACTTCCACCGTGTGAATCGGTCGACCTGTAGCGCGGTCCCGCAGGTCAAGGGGCGCCTCATCCGGAGCCGGGTTCCATTTGTCCCCCCACTGACGAAGCGCGATAACCACCGGGAAAAGATCCCTGCCTTTTTCGGTCAGGCGGTATTCAAAGCGTGATCCGTGCTCGCCCACGTCGACCTTGCGCAGTACTTCGTTATCCACCAGCCGTGCCAGGCGGTCACACAGGATATTCTTGGCGATGCCCAGTTCCTGCTGGAAATCCACGAACCGGCGGGTGCCATACATGGCGTGCAGCACAATGAGCAGCGACCACCAGTCGCCCACTTCATTGAGGGCGCGGGCGACGGAACAGCTGGAGTCATCAAAACGTTTTCTGGCCATGGTGGCAGTGTACCGAATAGGGTTGCATTTTAAAACCAGATTGAATAGGGTTGCTTTACGAAACCAAATTAGTGAGGTTGCACATTACCATGAGCATGAATCTTGGCCCGCTTTTCGAACCGTTTGAACTCCACAACCTCAAACTCCGCAACCGTGTGGCTATGGCGCCCATGACCCGTAACTTCTCGCCGGATGGCGTTCCGGGAGAGAACGTGGTGGCCTATTACCGCCGCCGTGCCGAGGCGGGTGTTGGCCTGATCATTACCGAAGGCACGACCGTCAATCACCAGGCGGCCAATGGCTATCCGAACGTTCCGGCGTTTCACGGCTCCGATGCTCTGGAAGGCTGGAAAAACGTGGTCGACGCGGTACACGAGGCCGGTGGTGCGATTTTCCCGCAGCTCTGGCACGTGGGTGCTGTCAGGAAAGAGGGTACGCCTCCGGATCCTTCGATCCCTGGCTACAGTCCTTCCGGTTTGTTCGCGCCTGGCAAGCCCAACGGCAAGGCCATGACCAAGGAAGACATCGAGGACGTGGTCACCGCATTTGCTGATGCGGCCCAGGACGCCAAAGCCCTAGGTTTTGACGGTGTGGAAATCCATGGCGCCCATGGCTACCTGCTGGACCAGTTCCTGTGGGAAGGCACCAACCAGCGCGATGATGAGTATGGCGGCAGTCTGGAAAACCGCCTGCGTTTCGTAGTGGAAATCGTCGAGGCGGTGCGTCACCGGGTCGGCCCGGACTTCCCGATCATGCTCCGGTTCTCCCAGTGGAAGCAGCAGGATTACGAAGCCAAACTGGTCAACAGCCCGGAGGAACTCGAACGGTTCCTGAAGCCCCTGGTGGAAGCCGGTGTCGACATTTTCCACGCCTCCACCCGCCGCTTCTGGGAGCCGGAGTTTGAAGGCTCGGATCTGAACCTCGCCGGCTGGACCCAGAAGCTGTCCGGAAAACCCACCATGTCCGTGGGCAGCGTTGGTCTGACGGAAGACTTCATCAGCGGCACTTTTGCCAGCAAGCAGGAAGCGGTCGAGAAAGCCGGTATCGATGAACTGGTGGAGCGGATGAACAACCACGAGTTTGAGCTGATCGCCGTGGGTCGGGCACTTCTGCAGGATCCCGAATGGCTGATCAAGGTGAAAGAAGGCCGCCTGAACGAGGTGGAATCCTTCGCCAAGAAGTCCCTGGCCAAGTTGTATTGATTACCCCTTCGATCAAGTGATCGAAACTTGCCGCAGAGCCTCCGGGCCTGCGGCTTTTTTGTGCCCAGTGAATCTGTCGTCTTCGTAATCGCGTCAGATCAGAGACACGTTATGATGGGTGAAATTCACCCGAATATGAGGGATCGGTATGTCGATGATTGGTTCGATCAAAACGTTGTCCGTGGCTCTGGTAATGACGGCCATGGTGGGCTGTGCCACCGTTGGTAAGGACTTCGCCACCCACAATGTGGACCAGATCCAGATTGGTGAGACCACCCGGGCCGATATCCAGGAAATGTTCGGCGAGCCCTGGCGCACCGGGATCGAGGACGGCAAACGCACCTGGACCTATGGCAAGTACAAGTGGTCTGCCTTCGGTGATGCCGAAACCACTGACCTGGTGGTACGGTTCAACCAGGACGGAACCGTCTCATCCTACGTGTACAACACCACCGAATAACGCGAGAAGTAAACAGGCGCGGGGCTGCCTTCAGCCCCCGCAAGCCTTCCTTTAGCCCCGCAGACCGCTAACCAGCTTGTCGATGCTTTCCTTGGCATCGCCAAACAGCATCCGGGCGTTGTCCTTGAAGAACAGCGGGTTCTCCACCCCGGAATAGCCGGTGGCCATGCCCCGCTTGAGGATAACCACCTGGTGGGCCTTCCAGACTTCCAGTACCGGCATCCCGGCGATTGGGCTGCCCGGGTCTTCGGCGGCCGCCGGATTCACCGTGTCGTTGGCGCCGATGACCAGCACCACGTCGGTATCCGGGAAGTCGTCGTTGATTTCGTCCATTTCGAGGACGATATCATAAGGCACGTGAGCCTCCGCCAAGAGCACGTTCATATGTCCGGGCAAACGACCCGCAACAGGGTGGATACCAAAGCGCACGTTCACGCCCTTGTCCCGCAGGATCTTGGTCATTTCGCTGACGCCGTTCTGGGCCTGGGCCACCGCCATGCCATAGCCGGGCACGATGATCACCGACTGGGCATTGCGCAGTTCTTCACAGACGTCATCCACGCTGGATTCGTGCACCGTCTGGTCGGCATCGGCGGCGGCTGAACTGCTGCTGGTCTGGCCGAAGCCACCCAGGATCACGCTGATGAACGAGCGGTTCATGGCCTTGCACATGATGTAGCTGAGGATGGCACCGCTGCTGCCCACCAGCGCACCAACGACAATCAGCAGATCATTGCCGAGCATGAAACCGATGGAAGCGGCAGCCCAACCGGAATAGCTGTTAAGCATGGACACCACCACCGGCATGTCCGCGCCGCCGATGGCCATGATCAGGTGGATGCCCAGGACTGACGCGATGATGGTCATCAGGATAAGGGCAACGATGCCGAGTGCCATGCTTTCGGTGCCCAGGAACCAGGCCCCGAGGAATACGCAGACTATGATGGCTGCCAGATTCATCAGGTGCCGGCCAGGCAGGGTCAGCGCCTTGCTGTCGATGCGGCCGTCCAGTTTGCCACAGGCTACCAGGGACCCGGTGAAGGTAATGGCACCGATGAATATGCCGACAAACACCTCCACCAGTTTGATGGTGTGCTCAGTACCGGAGGTGGCAATTAGCGGGTCGATGTAGCCGGAAAAGCCCACCAATACCGCCGCCAGGCCGACAAAACTATGAAGCAGCGCGACCAGCTGCGGCATCTGGGTCATTTCCACCTTGTTGGCGATGGGAATGCCAATGCCGACACCGAGCAACACCGCGATGACAATAGCGGTGATGCCGCCATCCACACTGGCCAGGGTAGCCCCGACCGCGATGATGATACCGGCAACGCCGTAGAGGTTACCGCGCCGTGCGGATTCCTGGTGGCTGAGGCCGCCCAGGCTGAGAATGAAACAGATACTTGCGACCACGTAGGCCACGCTCACCAGTCCTGTGCTCATATCGGGCGTCTCCTACTTGCGGAACATTTTGAGCATGCGATGGGTGACCCGGAAGCCACCGCCCACGTTGATGCTGGCAATCAGCACCGCCACGAACGCCATGATGCCCACGGCAATATTCTCCGCCTGGGCCAGATGCAGAATGGCACCGATCACGATGATGCCGCTGATGGCGTTGGTAACGCTCATCAGGGGCGTATGCAGGGAAGGTGTTACATTCCAGATCACTTGCCAGCCGATAAAGCAGGCGAGCACGAACACCGTGAAGTGTTGCAGGAAGCTTTCCGGCGCGTGGGCGCCCACTCCGTAGAGCGCCAGGGCCGTAACCACCAGAAGCACACCTTTCCCGATCAGGCTACGCCGGTCTGCGTCCTTCTTGGCGGCCGCTTTTGCCTCGGCTGAAGGCTCCTCGGTGCCAGGTGCGGGCTTGGGGCTGACCGGTGATTCCGGTTTTGGCGGCGGCCAGGTGATGTCCTCCTCGTGCACCACTGTCAGGCCACGGATGACTTCGTCTTCCATGTTCACCACCGGCTTGCCGTCTTTTTCGGGGGTGAGCTCGGTCAGCAGGTGCACCAGGTTGGTGGCGTAGAGTTCACTGGCCACCTTGGCCATGCGGCTGGGCAGGTCGGTGTAGCCGATCAGGGTAACGCCATGATGATGGGCCACCTTGCCGGGTTCGGTGAGTTCGCAGTTACCGCCCCGCTCGGACGCCAGATCCACGATCACGCTGCCGGGCTTCATGGATTTCACCATGTCGGCGGTGATCAGTTTCGGCGCCGGTTTACCGGGAATCAGCGCGGTGGTGATGATGATATCCACCTCTTTTGCCTGCTCGGCAAACAGTTCCATCTCGGCTTTGATGAACTCGTCACTCATCTGCTTGGCGTAACCGCCGCTGCCGCTGCCATCCTCATTCTCGAAGTCCAGCACCAGGAACTCGGCCCCCATGCTCTCGACCTGTTCCTTCACCTCCAGCCGGGTATCGAACGCCCGTACGATCGCGCCCATGCTGTTGGCGGCGCCGATGGCGGCCAGGCCGGCAACCCCGGCCCCGATCACCATGATTTTCGCCGGGGGGACCTTGCCTGCAGCCGTGACCTGCCCGGTGAAGAAACGCCCGAAGTGATTCGCCGCCTCGATCACTGCCCGATAGCCTGCAATGTTGGCCATGGCGCTGAGGGCATCCATCTTCTGGGCGCGGCTGATCCGTGGCAGGCTGTCGATGGCGAAAGACGTGATCTTTCTGGCAGCCAGTTTTTCCAGCAATTCCGGATTCTGGGCCGGCCAGATATAGCTGACCAGAAACGCCCCCTCCTTCATCAGATCCGCTTCGTGTTTACCCAGCGCCGGATTCTCCATGGGCGCGCGGACCTTCAGGATAAAGTCGGCCTCTTTCCAGAGAGAGCTGGTATCCGTTGCAATGGCCGCGTCGACTTTCTCATAGGCAGCATCGGAGTAGTTCGCGGCTTCGCCGGCTCCGCTTTCAACGATCACCTCGTAGCCGAGCCCGATTAACTTGTGAACAGAAGGTGGCGTCGCGGCCACTCGCCGCTCGTCCTCGAAGATTTCCTTGGGGATACCGATTTTCATTATTGGTGTGCCTCCGGATTTCCCGATCAATCAGATGTCTGGATACCTACATACTAGTGCAGGTTGCCAGATCTGCCCGGAAAGCGGAGTTATCGGAGGTTTTTCAGTCGTGTTTCAGGGCGAGTTGTTCAACTTCAGACTGGGACAGATGGTCCAGCATCGCTCCCCGGAACTGCCGGTTGATAAAGCGCTCGGTTTCGGTCTGGATGGTTTCCCGCTGTGCCGGCTTCTCGATGTAGTCCATGGCCCGGAACAGGATGTAGCGAATCGTCATGCGGGAGATTTCATGAATAGTTTCCGGTGGCACGGCGCTAACCAGCTGCCGCTCGATAATATCCTCGGCCATTTCCCGGGCGCTGGCCTCGAGCTGTGATTCCAGGGCACGGCGCAGTATCGGAGAGGGGCCATGAAGTTCGCGGACAGCCACCGTAGTTGCCGCGGGATTGGCGAGAAAGTAGTGATACACGAACGCTACCGTATCTCGCGATGCCTGTTCGGATGAGTCCGCCATCTGCCGCAAATCCCGGACCCCGGCTTTCATCTCCTCGGCAATGTAACCCAGTACCTGCAGTCCGAATTCATCCAGGCTCTTGAAGTGCCGGTAAAACGTATTCGGATTCAGCCCCGCCTCCCGGGCAAGCTCCCGCAGTCCCAGCGACGTCAGGCTCCGGGTTTCGGTAATCAGCCGAAGCGCTGCCTGAATGAGTTTGAGTTTTCCGCCGGTTATTGCGTTCATCTTTTCCTCTGTTTTTGGGGGGAGGGACCGCGTTGGTGGGCGTTCCGAAAACCGCTGCGAGTACGTCCATGTACGCTTGCTCTCCGCCATCCATGGCTCCGAGCATTTTCGGAACGCCCACCAACACGGCCCCCGGGCAATGGTAAAGGCCTGTTAGATTCCAAACTAATGTTTAAGGGCGGGCTTGCATGAGTCTGACGGTCGTTTGTGGGAAGGGCTTCCAAAACTGTCTCTCGCCATGGATGGCGAGAGCCAAGCGTCACAGGGACGTGCCGAAGGAGCGTGTTTTGGAAGCCCTTCCCACAAACGGCCAGCCCCCAAACCAGAGCCCGCCGTACAGGCCAACGATCAGTCACCTGAGGCCAATCACCGAGCAGGCAGTATGCGGCTGTCTACCAACCTGTGTATACATGTGTCTACCGGCCATGATGACCCGCCGGACAACAACAGACAAGGCCAGGCAGGCCAACGCAGGAGTGCAGCAATGGAACAGAACACACAGATCGCCATCATCGGCACCGGCTTCTCCGGCCTGGGTATGGCCATCAAACTCAAGGAAGCCGGCTACAACGACTTCGTGATCCTGGAGCAGAGCGACGACATTGGCGGCACCTGGCACCAGAACCACTACCCCGGGTGTGCCTGTGACGTGCAGTCTGCACTCTACTCCTTCTCCTTCGAACAGAACCCGAACTGGAGCCGGATGTACGCCCAGCAGCACGAGATCAAGGCCTATCTTAAGCACTGCGCCAGGAAATACGGGCTGATGAAGCACATCCGGCTGAATACCCATGTGGCTGGGGCGCGATTCGACGAGAACCATCAAAGTTGGACACTCGAAACCTGTGATAGCCCGGCGCTCTGGGCGTATATGCAGGAGAAGGGCGTGAAGCCGGGAGACCGGTTGGATCGCACCGATAAGGGCCTGCCGGAATTCGATACATTGAAAGCCGATATCCTGGTGTCGGGGATGGGCGGATTGAGTACCCCGGCCTATCCGGAGATCAAGGGGATCGAGTCTTTCCCTGGCAAGCGTTTTCATTCCCAGGACTGGGATCACGACTATGATCTGCGGGGCAAGCGGGTGGCGGTGATCGGCACCGGTGCCTCGGCCATCCAGTTTGTTCCGGAGGTGGCGAAGCAGGCGGCAGGGGTGGACCTGTACCAGCGCACGCCGCCCTGGATCATGCCCAAGCCGGATCGGGCCATCAGGCCGCTGGAGAAGCGGTTGTTCCGGGCGTTCCCGCAAACGCTCAATGCCTTCCGGCAGAGTATCTACTGGTCGCTCGAGGCGAGGGTGCTGGGTTTCGTGGGCAATCCGCGGATTCTGAAGCTGGGTGAATTGCAGGCCCGCCGGCATATCCGTAGCCAGATTCCGGACAAGGTCCTCCGCCGGAAGGTGACCCCGGATTTCCATTTCGGCTGCAAGCGGGTATTGATCTCCAACAACTACTATCCGGCCTTGGCACGGGACCATGTCGACGTTGTGACCGAGGGTATCCGTGAGGTGCAGGGCAACACCGTGATTGACGGTCAGGGCAATGAGCGGCAGGTGGATTGCATCATCTACGGCACCGGTTTCCGGGCCCAGGACCCGATCCCGGCGGGCATGATCTTTGGGCGAAACGGCCAGGATCTGCTGGATGCCTGGAAGGACGGCGCCGAGGCCTACAAAGGCACCACCGTCAGTGGCTTCCCGAATTTCTTCATGCTGATGGGGCCGAATACCGGCCTCGGCCACAGCTCCATGGTGTATATGATCGAAAGTCAGATCCAGTACGTGCTGGATGCCCTGCAACAGATGCGCCGGCAGCAATGGACCAGCATGGACGTGAAGCCGGACGCCCAGAGTCGTTACAACGCGTCTATACACGCCCGGCTGGGCGACTCCGTGTGGCAGACCGGTTGTAAGAGTTGGTACGTCAATGAAAACGGCAGGAACACTACCCTGTGGCCGGGGTTTACCTGGCAGTTCCGGCAACAGACCCGGCGCTTCGATGCAGAGCAGTACCTGTGCAAGGGCGCCAGCGAGAGCGTTGCCGGAGCAGAGCCTGCCATGGCCGTCTAGCATCGGATTCGCCGGGCATCCAGCCAGTTTCTAACGGTGGATAAGTTGCGTTTTGGCCCGGATGGCCAATACTTGAAGCAATGGTCTTGCCGGTATCGGCCAAGGATGTCCCCCGATGAAGCTGTTTCACTGCGGCCGATGCGCCAACCTGCTGTATTTTGAAAACTGTCGTTGTACCAGTTGCGGGTCTGGCCTGGGCTTTGCACCCGATGTCATGGACTTGCTGGCTATCGAGCCAAAAGATGATGGCAGCTGGGCGGCAGTCGCCCGGGGCGACCTTTACCGGCTCTGTGGCAACTACCAGAGCCAGGGGACCTGCAACTGGCTGATCCCTCTGACCGACCCTCACGCTTTCTGTGTTGCCTGCCGCCTCAATCGCACTATTCCCGATCTCAGTGTCCCAAAAAATCAGGATCTCTGGCACCGTCTTGAGAAGGAAAAACGGCGCCTGGTGTACTCCGTGTTGCGTCTCAAGCTGCCCTGCGAACCCAGGAACGAAGATCAGTACGGCATGGCATTCGATTTTCTGGCCGACCAGCCCGCGATGTTTGACGAGCGATCGAAGGTAAAAACCGGTCATGCCAATGGTGTGATCACCGTGAACATTGCCGAGGCGGACCCGGTTGAACGGGAACGGATGCGCAGCCAGATGGCTGAACCCTATCGCACCGTTTTGGGGCATTTCCGCCACGAATCCGGCCACTATTACTGGGATCTGCTGGTTCGGTCCGGGCCGTGGCTCGGGCCGGTCCGGGAGATGTTTGGCGATGACAACAGAGACTATAAACAGGCGATGGACCAGCATTACCAGTATGGCCCGCCCGGTGACTGGCAGAGCTGGTACATCAGCGCCTACGCCAGCAGCCATGCCTGGGAAGACTGGGCAGAGACCTGGGCACACTACCTGCATATGGTGGACACATTGGAAACGGCCTGGCAGTTCGGCCTGCGACTGCATGCCGAACAGAGCCCGACGCGCAGTGAACTTGATCCTGCCTTTGATCCTTATCAGGCAGACGACTTCGATGCGCTGATCAAGCACTGGTTTCCCCTCACGCTCGCACTTAACAGCCTGAACCGGAGCATGGGGCACGAGGACGCCTATCCCTTTGTGCTGGCGGCTCCGGTGGTCGAAAAGCTCCGTCTGGTGCATCGAATAGCACGCGGTGGTTAACGAAAGGACCCCACATGAAAAAGAACAAATCGATTGACTGGAAAAATTACGATCCAAATGACTTCTACGATGAGCTGATCGCTGCAAAGGGGAAGCCCCGACGCGCGGCCACGGCGATTACCGACTACCTGGGCAATCTCGGCTCCGAGGAAATCCAGGCGCGTCAGCAGGCTGCCGAGCTGGCGATACTGGAGATGGGCATCAGCTTCACCATTTACAGTGAGGGCGAGAATATCGACCGGGCCTGGCCGTTCGACATCATTCCCCGGGTAATCTCGCTCCGCGAGTGGGAGACCATTGAGCAGGGGCTTGCCCAACGCCTGACTGCCCTCAACATGTTCATCAATGACATCTACAACGACCAGAATATCGTCAAGGACAAGGTGATCCCCAAGTACGTGTTCGCCAACTCCAAGAACTTCCGCGAGCAGTGCCGGGGCTTTACGCCACCTCTGGGGGTCTGGGCTCACATCTGCGGATCGGATCTGGTGCGGGACAAGGATGGCAAGGTGTATGTCCTGGAGGACAACCTGCGGGTTCCCTCGGGCGTTTCCTACATGCTTGAGAACCGTCAGCTCACCAAGCGGGTGTTCCCGGAGCTGTTCGACAACACCAGCATCCTGCCGGTGGATGACTACACCAATCAGCTGTTCGACATGCTGGCGTCAATCTCGCCCCGGCCCCAGGATCACCCGAAGATTGCGGTGCTCACGCCGGGTATTTTCAACTCAGCCTATTTCGAGCATTCCTTCCTGGCCCAGCGCATGGGCGCCGAACTGGTGGAGGGGGCCGACCTGGTGGTTGGCGAGGATGATTGCGTCTATATGCGCACGGTCGAGGGATTGGAGCGTGTGGATGTGATCTATCGCCGAATTGATGACGACTTCCTGGACCCAGAGGTGTTCCGGGCGGATTCCACTCTTGGTGTACCAGGGCTCATGCGGGCCTGGCGCAACGGCAAGGTTGGCCTGGCCAATGCGCCGGGTGCCGGCGTGGCCGATGACAAGGTTATCTACGCCTTCGTGCCGGACATGATCCGCTATTACCTGGATGAGGAGCCGATCATCCCGAACGTGCCCACCTATATGTGTGTGAACAAGCAGGACCAGGAGTATGTGCTCGAGCACCTCGACGAGCTGGTGGTGAAACCGGCGAACGAATCCGGTGGCTACGGCATGCTGGTGGGGCCGCATTCCACCAAGAAGCAACGCACCGAGTTCGCCCGGTTGATCAAGAAGAACCCGCGCAATTACATCGCGCAGCCCACGCTGAGCCTGTCGGTGGCGCCCACCCTTTGCGACGAGGGGTTGGCGCCACGGCATCTGGATTTGAGGCCGTTCGTGTTGCAGGGCGTGCGAACCTATGTAACGGCCGGCGGGCTGACGCGGGTGGCGATGCGCAAGGGCTCCCTGGTGGTGAATTCCTCCCAGGGTGGTGGAAGCAAGGATACCTGGATCGTGGACGAGGAGAACTGATGTGCTGTCACGTGTAGCGGAAAGACTGTACTGGATGGCCAGATACCTTGAACGGGCCGAGAACAACGCCCGGATGATCATGGCTTTCAATTCCCTGGCGCTGGATATGCCCAAGGAGACCCAGCTGTCCTGGAAGGGGCTGGTGGCGGTGACGGGCATGGGCGCGTTGTTTGACCAGCACCACCAGAAGGCCGATGAGCGCAACTGTGTGAAGTTTCTGATCGCTGACAGCTACAACCCGAGCTCCATCGCCTCCTGCATCAAGGCTGCCCGGGAGAACGTGCGTACCACCCGGGACCAGGTGCCGACTGACGCCTGGGAAGTCATCAATGAACTCTACCGTTACATCCAGGAGCACATCGACCAGGGGGTGGGGAAACGGGCGAGGTACGAATTCCTGAACGAGATCGTCGGTCGCTGCCAGATGCTCAATGGTTTGCTGGCCGGTTGTATGAGTCACGACGAGGGCTACGACTTCATCCGGGTTGGCCGCAACCTGGAGCGGGCCGACATGGCCACCCGCCAGATTGAAGTGGGCGCCCTGCAGTTTCTGGATGGCTGGGATGGCACCGAAACCTATGGCGGGCTGCTGTGGACCAGCGTCTTGCGGTATCAGAGTGCCTTCCAGATGTACCGGCACAATGTGCGGCGCAAGGTCAGCGGGCCCCTGGTTATTCGCTTCCTGCTCCAAAACGAGCCGTTTCCGCGGTCGGTGCTGCACAGCCTCAGCGAGGTTGCCGGGGCTTTGGGCCGCCTGCCAAGGAACGAGATTCCATTACGCACCGCATTGCAGGCGGTACGTCACACCCGTGAGGGCGATGTGGATGCGTTGATCCGCAAGGAAGACGTGATCCTGTTCCTGGAGAACCTGCAGCTGGAGATCGGTGAGCTCCACGACGACATTGCAGAGACCTGGTTTCCTGTCTACGAGACAGCCTGAAACTCCCCATTTTATTCGCCTGCGAGATAGGTTCCATGTCGATTCATGTTGCCCTGAGTCATACCACCCACTACCGCTACGAGCGCCCGATAGCACTGGGCCCGCAGATCGTTCGTTTGCGCCCGTGCCCGCACGCGCGAACCCGCGTCCTCAGTTACTCCTTGAAGGTTGAGCCGGGAGGCCATTTCCTGAACTGGCAGCAGGATCCGCAGGCCAATTATCTGGCCCGTCTGGTGTTCCCGGAGAAAACCGATGAACTGAAGATCACGGTGGACCTTGTTGCCGAGATGGCGGTGATCAACCCCTTCGATTTCTTTCTGGAGCCGAGGGCGGAGACCATTCCCTTCGACTACGAGGAATGGCAGACGGCGGAGCTGGCGCCCTATCTGCAGAAACTGCCGGAGACACCGGAATTCCGTAAGTGGATGGCCACCATAGACCGCAAGGAAACCCCCAGCGTGGATTTCCTGGTGGGTTTGAATCAGCGTCTTGCCGATCGGATCGAGTACCTGATCCGGATGGAGCCAGGTGTCCAGACTCCGGAGGAGACCCTGAAAAAAGGCTCCGGATCCTGTCGGGATTCCACCTGGCTGCTGGTTCAGACGCTGCGGCACCTGGGCCTGGCGGCGCGGTTCGTGTCCGGCTACCTGATTCAGCTGAAGGCGGACCAGAAAGCCATCGACGGCCCCTCGGGCGCCGAGGAAGACTTCACCGATCTGCACGCCTGGTGCGAGGTATTTCTGCCCGGCGCCGGTTGGGTGGGGCTGGACCCCACCTCCGGCCTGTTTGCCGGAGAAGGGCATATTCCGTTGGCCTGCAGCCCGGATCCGTCCTCTGCGGCGCCCATTTCCGGCATGGTGGAAGACTGCGAGGTCGAATTCGAGCATCAGATGGGCGTCCAGCGTATCTGGGAAGCGCCGCGGGTGACCAAACCCTACACCGAAGCCCAGTGGCAACGCATCGTGGGTCTCGGCCATGAGGTGGACCAGCGACTGACCGAGCTGGATGTGCGCCTGACCCAGGGCGGTGAACCCACATTCGTGGCGAACCACGACCGGGACGAGCCTGAGTGGAACACCGAGGCCATGGGTCCCACCAAGCGCAAGAAAGCCATCCAGCTATACCACCGCATGCGGGACCGCTACGGCGCCGGCGGCCTGGTCCATTTCGGCCAGGGCAAGTGGTATCCGGGTGAACCCTTGCCTCGGTGGTCCCTGAACTGTTTCTGGCGCCGGGACGGCGAAACCATCTGGCAGGACGAGCGCTGGCTGTCGGACGAACGCAACCACAGCGGCGCCACGGCAGAGGCGGCCGAGCGATTTATCCAGGGACTGACCCGGGAGCTGGGCCTGGACACCGGGCAGGTGTTCCCGGCCTTTGAAGATGCCTTCTATTACCTCTGGCGGGAGCGGCGCCTACCGGTCAACGTCGATCCGTTCGACTCCCGCCTCGAAAATGCCCTGGAACGGAAACAGCTCCAGCAGATTTTCAGCCGCGGCCTGGATGAGCCCGTGGGCTACGTGCTGCCCCTGCGGGTTTCTGAAAAGGAACAGATCTGGGAAACGGGCCCCTGGTTCCTGCGCAGCGAACGCTGTTACCTGGTGCCCGGCGGCTCTCCCATGGGTCACCGCCTGCCCCTGGACAGCCAGCCCTGGGTGGCAGAAGCAGATTACCCCTGGATTCACCCGCAGGATCCGTTCGCGCCCCATGGGCCGTTGGCCAAAAACGAGGAAATCCGCCAGTGGAACAGCCGCGGGCAGCGTGTAGAGCCCGGCGCGGAGGCTGAAGCCACTGAACCGAAGCCCCCTGAGAAAGGTAAGTCCTCCCCGGAGGTGGTCCGTACCGCGCTCTGCGTGGAGCCCCGGGAGGGCATACTGCGGGTATTCATGCCGCCGCTGGCGGAGCTTGAACCCTACCTGGCGCTGGTGGCCGCCATCGAGAAAACCGCCGCCGGGCTGGAGCAACCGGTGTTGCTGGAAGGCTACGAGCCGCCTTCGGACCCTCGCCTGAACCACTTCCGGATCACCCCGGACCCTGGGGTGATCGAGGTCAATGTGCAGCCGGTGGCCACCTGGGACGAACTGGTGGAGCAGACCGAATCCCTTTACGCCGACGCCTACCAGTGCCATCTGACCTCCGAAAAATTCATGATTGATGGCCGCCATACCGGTACCGGCGGCGGCAACCATTTTGTGCTGGGGTCCCGCAAGGCCGAGGATTCGCCGTTCCTGCGCCGCCCGGACCTTCTGCGCAGCCTGATCAGCTACTGGCATAACCACCCGAGCCTGTCGTACCTGTTCTCCGGGCTGTTTATCGGCCCCAGCTCCCAGGCACCGCGCATCGACGAGGCCCGCAACGACCACGTGTTCGAAATGGAGCTGGCCTTCAAGGAGATGGAGCGGGTTTGTCCGGTGGGCGAAAAAGTCGCGCCCTGGGTGGTGGATCGCTTGCTCCGGGATCTGCTCACGGATGTCACCGGCAACACCCACCGGGCGGAATTCTGCATCGACAAGCTCTATTCCCCGGACGGCCCTGGCGGTCGCCATGGCCTGCTGGAATTGCGGGCCTTCGAGATGCCGCCCCATGCCCGCATGAGCCTGACCCAGCAGCTGCTGTTGCGGGCCCTGGTAGCCCGGTTCTGGGAGCAGCCCTACAAACCCGGCGGGCTGGTGCGCTGGGGTACCGAACTGCACGACCGGTTCCTGCTGCCGCACTATGTCTGGCAGGACTTCGAGGACGTCATCGACGATATGAAGTCCCGGGGTTACCCGCTCGAGAGCGAGTGGTTTGCTCCCCACTTCGAGTTCCGGTTCCCGAGGATTGGCGACTACAAGGTTAAAGGCATAACCCTTGAGCTGCGCTCGGCCCTCGAGCCCTGGCACGTGACGGGGGAGCACGGTGCGATCGGTGGTACTGCCCGCTACGTGGATTCTTCCCTGGAGCGTTTGCAGGTGAAGGTACGCGGCGCTGCGCCGGATCGTTTCCAGATCACCTGTAACCGTGTGCCTTTGCCGCTGCAGGCCACCGGCATGGTGGGTGAATCGGTTGCCGGAGTCCGTTATAGGGCCTGGCAGCCGTCGCAGTGCCTGCATCCGACCATCGGCGTGGATGGCCCGCTGGTTTTCGACATCGTGGATACCTGGAACGAACGCAGCCTGGGTGGCTGTGAATATCACGTAACTCACCCCGGTGGCCGGAATTTCGAGACCTTGCCGGTGAATTCATTCGAGGCTGAAGGCCGCCGTATGGCGCGCTTCTTCAGGCTGGGGCACAGCTCAGGCCAGCAGCCGCTGAGGCCGGTTCCGGAGCATCGGGAGTTCCCGTTTACCCTGGATTTGCGGTATCACAAATAACATGCGGGAACTTACCGTTTGATACTGGCTCAGGAGACTGCAAAGCGGCTATGCTTCCAGCTCACTGACTAACGGAGCCTGAATTCAAGGTGGCGAAGCAGCGCGCAGTAACTGACATCCTCCGCCAGTACCACCCGGTACCGGATCGGTTTGATGAGCTTGGCTCCATGGGTTCCGGGCCGCAGTCGCACTGGCGGCCATTGTTGCAGCAGCTGAACCTTGAGTCAGTGGCCGGCCTCAACCTCAGGGCCCAGGCCGTTTCCAATGCCATCGCCGAAGACGGGGTAACTTACAACGTCTACGAGGATCCTCGCGGCGATACCCGGCCCTGGGAAGTGGATCTGCTGCCGCTGGTTCTGGGCGCCGACGAGTGGCAATGGCTATCGAAAGCCGTCGCCCAGCGTGCGGAGCTTCTGGACAGCGTTCTGGCCGATCTTTACGGCGAGCAATCGCTGTTAAAAGAAGGTCTGATGCCGCCGGCCCTGGTCTATGGCCAGGCGGGTTTCCAGTGGCCCTGCCAGGGCATTCAACCGGCCGGGGGCCGTTTCCTGCATCTGTACGCCGTGGATCTGGCTCGGGCGCCGGATGGCGGCTGGTGGGTGATGGCGGACCGGACCCAGGCGCCTTCGGGAGCGGGCTACGCCCTGCAGAACCGGCTGGTGATTTCCCGGGCTTTTCCGGCGCCCTTCCACAACCTGCCGGTAACCAACCTGTCGGAGTTCTTCCAGGGCTTCCAGAACAGCCTGGCGAACATGTCGCCGGCGGGAACCGAATCGCCGCTTTGCGTGCTGTTGACCCCCGGCCGGTTCAACGAAACCTATTTCGAACATGTATTCCTGGCCCGTTACCTGGGCCTGCCGCTGGTTGAAGGTCAGGATCTGACCGTGCGTGACGACACCGTCTACCTGAAAACACTTCAGGGCCTGCGGCGGGTACACGCCATTTATCGCCGGTTGGACGATGGCTTCTGTGATCCGTTGGAGCTTCGCGCCGATTCTGTGCTGGGGATTCCCGGGCTTCTTGGGGCAGTGCGGGCAGGCAAGGTGCTGATGGCCAATGCCCTGGGATCAGGCGTTCTGGAGAGTGCCGCGTTATTCGGCTTTTTGCCCGAGATCTCCAAGAAATTGCTGGGCTCCCCCCTGGCTATGCCGTCGGTGGCGTCCTGGTGGTGTGGTGAGAAACCGGCCCTGGACTATGTCATCGAGCACCTGGATGAGCTGGTTATCAAGCCTGCCTTCGCGAGCATGCGAATGGAGCCGGTGTTCGGTTATCAGGTGAAAGGTGCAGAGCGCGACGCCCTGATCAAGAAGATGCACGCCCATCCCCATGCCTTCGTCGGGCAGGAGCTCGTCCACCTGTCGCAGGCGCCGGTCTGGAAGGGGGACCCGGACCAGCCGCTGGCAACCCGTTCCATCGGTCTGCGGCTATTCGCGGCGGCTACGCCCTCGGGCTGGCGGGTAATGCCCGGGGGCCTGACCCGGGTGGCCATGGACGAGGGTGTGGAGGTTATCTCCATGCAACGGGGCGGATTGTCGAAGGATACCTGGGTGCAGGCTCGTTATACGGCACCCTCCAAGTCCCTGATCAAAAAACGGTTGCAGGTTTCGGACCTGCTCGACGGAGAACGGGACACGCCCTCGCGGGTAGGGGAGAACCTTTTCTGGATGGGCCGGCATTCGGAGCGCGCTGAGGGGACTGCCCGGTTATTGCGGGCGGCTTTCAACCGGCTGTCGGGCCATGACCAGGCCAGTGAGGAAGCCCTGCTCGGGCTGCAGCAGGCAGCCGAGCAGTTCGGCACCCTGCCGGAACCCGAAGAGGACGCGGTGCCGGAGCCGCTTCCAGACATGTTGCTCAAGGCGGTCAGTGATGTGACCTCTCCGGGTTCAATTGCGTCCATTCTCCAGGCGTTGCTCTTCAATGCCAGTCAGGTCCGGGATCGGCTGTCTTCCGACAACTGGCACACGCTCAATCGGGTGGGCAAGCCTCTGGCGCCACCACCAAAAACGCCGGACCAATCGATCCGGGCATTGAATCTGGTGTTGCTGGATTGCATCTCCCTGGCCGGCTTCGCCATGGATGACATCACCCGGGACGCCAGCTGGGTATTCCTGGTGATTGGCCGGCGTCTGGAGCGTCTTGCCAATCTCTGTACCCTGATCTGCGTACCGTTGTTCAGCGATCGGTTCAGCCGCCACGCCATGCTCGAGTGGCTGCTGGAAGTGGCCAACTCGGAAGTGACCTACCGCACCCGTTACCGCCGGACACCGGAGTTGCTGGGGGTACTCCATACCCTGGTGATAGATGGGAGCAACCCTCATTCCGTGATGTTCCAGCTGAGGCAGCTACAGAAGGATCTGCCGGAGATGGGGCGGAAAACCGGGCAGCTGTTTCCGCCGGATCTGAACGACTCCCTGCAGCGGCTCCAGGCGCTTGATTTACATCCGTTTGAACGCAAACGCCCGGACAAAGCCTGTGAAGCCCTGGCAGAGCTGTTGTGTGACATCCGGTCCGAGGCCTATCGTGTGTCTGATGAGATCCAGCGGCAGTGTTTTATTCACACCCGGTATTCAGACCGGCCTGTGAAACCGGATTGAGGCGCCTGTCATGACATTTGTCCGTTACCATGTGCGTCATGAGACCCTGTACCAGTACGATCAGGTGGTGGGGGAGTCCCACCATCTGCTGAGGCTCACGCCGCGGTCGTTGCCCTGGCAGCGGAACCTTGAGCATCACCTGGCGATCTCCCCGGAACCGTCGGCAAGACGTTCTTTCCTGGACTGTTTTGGCAACCGGATTACCAAGATCCATTTCACCGCCGACCACGAATACCTGGAGATCATCAGCGAATTCTGGGTGGAGCTTCGTGAACGTCCGAAGCCCTCGGCATCCGCTGCAAAAGTCCCCTGGGAAACCGTGCGCGACAGCCTTAGGTACCGGGCCGACAGGAAGTTCCCGCCGGACCATCTTCAGGCCACGGCGTTCCGGTTTGTCTCCACCAATGTGCCCATTGATTCCCAGTATGCGGCCTACGCCCGGGAAGCCTTTCTGCCGGGGCGGCCCCTGGTGGAAGCGGCCGATGCCCTGATGCGGATGATTCACCGCGACTTCAAGTTTGATGCGACGGCGACGGAAACCTTTACCCCGGTGGAACAGGCGTTCAAGGCCCGTCGCGGGGTTTGCCAGGATTTCTCGCACATCATGATTGCCTGCCTGCGCTCGGTGGGCCTGGCTGCCCGTTACATGAGCGGTTATATCCTCACCCATCCGCCGGAGGGCAAGGAGCGGCTGGTCGGCGCCGACGCCACCCATGCCTGGGTAGCCGTATTCGTACCGGACTTCGGCTGGCTGGAGCTGGACCCCACCAATGCCTTGCGGCCGGATCTGGAACACATCACCCTCGGCTGGGGCAGGGACTTTTCCGATATCACTCCGATGCGCGGCGTGCTGCTTGGCGGAGGTGACCACGAACCGGAAATTGCGGTCACCGTGGTGCCCGAGGAGGAGTTCGCCTCACTGTACGCCGATGGCGAAACTTACCTGGAAGAACTCTCACCCGGGTGACCGCGGCTTTCTGGCACGGCATCACCCCCGGTCCAGACTTGTCAGCACCGTTTCCACGACCATGGGACTTGAGAGAATCCGATGGTGGCCAAGGCCACTGGTGCGCAGAAGATCTGCCTTATCCCACGTTTCGGCCACGCGTTGGCTCTCTTCCGGTGAAATGGACGTGTCGGCGTCATCAATGACGATCAGACCACGCTGGTTCAGACCGCGGCAAAGCGTCTCAAGATTCAGCTTCTCCCAAATGGATGGGCCGAACCGGTCTTCCATGAGTTCGAGGTGAACGGTCAGTACTTCGGGACTGAGCGCCAACTGTCTGCCAAGGTTCACCATAACGGCCTTCAGGCTGACGGGCGGTGCCAGCATAGCCACGAAGTCGGTATCAAACCCGTTGGCGATAGCTCGCGCTACTGCGATACATCCCAGGGAATGTGCCAGCACACCTCGAACTCCGCCCACGCTGGCAGCCACATGAGCAGTCACGTCTGCCATCTCGAGCAAATCTGTGCTATCCCCCTGCGCGCGGCCATGAGCCGGGGCATCGAAGAGAACTACCCGGTAGCCGGCTTCAACCAGCGGTTCAATCCAGGCGCCGAACTGAATACCTGCGCCTCCCCAGCCATGGACTCCGAGAATCACGGGGCCTTCACCCCAGGAATAAACCGGAATGGTTCGCGTGCCATGTTGAAGCTGGGTATAGCTGTCGGTGTTATCCAGCCAGTGCTCGTAGCGAACTGGCAGAGGCAGACGGGAGGGCCGGAAGGCCATACGGTTCACCAGTTTTCCGGCTTTTTGCGGCGATACCCGGGCATAGAGTTGTAGCGCCAGGCGGGTCGCGGAAAGCCCCGGAGTGGCGGGCTTCCCGGATTGGCTTGAGTGGCGTGGGATCACTGTCTGTGTATTCAGTTGTGAGGTCATGGAGAAAGTCCTTCTTCGTGCTGTGGTGGATGACAGTTTCAGGTTAGGGCTTGCCGGCTGTTAGCAGGAGTGTCATATTTGACATATAAAGTGCGGAAAGGGCCATTTCTCATGATGAATGTTGCAATCGTTGCCTTGCCCAACTGCCATGCTTCGGGCGTGCACGGTGTGATGGATTTCTTCACTGTGGCGAACTATTGCGCCCGCGTGCCAGGAGCTCACAGTGATCCCCTGTTTAACTGCCAGGTGGTGACCGTGGATAATCAGCCGGTCCGTGGTTACAGCGGTGCTCTGGTAACACCAACGGTGTGTCGTGAAAGCTTCCGGCCAGATTTGATTGTGGTTGGCTCCTCCGTTGAAGCAGCGGTCAATGCAGAGCTTCTGGAACGAACCCTGGCACCCGCCACACCACTTTTTGGCTGGCTGAGGGAAGCCTTTGAACAGGGTGCTGTGGTGGCGAGCGTGTGCACTGGCAGTTTTGTGCTTGCCGAGGCCGGTTTGCTCTACGATCAGGTGGCCACAACACACTGGCGGGCAGCACCATTGTTTCGGGACCGATACCCGGACATTCGACTGGATGAAGATCAACTGCTGGTGGATAACGGCCAGATTGTCTGTGCCGGTGGTGCGACGGCGTTTGTGGATTTGTGCCTTTACCTGGTGGAACGTTTTGCCTCTCCCTCGGTCGCCCTGGCTTGCAGCAAGATGCTGGTTCTGGACGGGCGCCGAGTGGAACAGACACCCTATATGGCCTTCTACAGCCGGAAAGCCCACCAGGATGATCCCATCCGCAAGGCTCAAACCTGGCTGGAACACCATTACTCAGACCCGATCAGCATTGATGATGTGGCCGATGTCGCCGGATTAGGCACTCGCACCTTCAAGCGCCGGTTCAAGGAGGCTACCGGGGAAACGCCCATTGGGTATCTCCAGCACCTTCGCATTGAAGCCGCGAAACACAAACTGGAATCCAGCCGCGAGCAAACGGCCCGCATTATCTGGAGCGTGGGCTACGAGGATGCCAGTTCTTTCCGGCGTTTATTCAAGCGTACTGTGGGCTGCACAATGGAACAGTATCGTAAGCGCTTCAGCTATGTGACGCCGCTGGCCGTGTGATTCAAAGGGTCGTCATACGTCCACTTCCTTACGGCAGGAAAGGTGGTAGCAAGCTATGCTTACCCGCTTTCATTGACCGCTGGAATATCCGGAATGCTTGAAACCTTCTTCTCTACCTACGTCAGCAGCACCATTCGCTTTTTGTTCCTGCTGGCGCCGTTTTTCGTGGTGACCATGTTCCTGGCGCTGACTCGCGGGCTGCCGGCAACCGAGAAGACCTCGATTATCCGACGTGCCTGTGTCTCGGCCTTTCTGATGGGCGTGATCCTGTTCTTTGCCGGTCCGCTGCTGTTCAGCGCTATCGGCATTACTCTTAATTCTTTCCGTATCGGTGCCGGTAGTCTGCTGTTCCTGACCGCCATCAGCCTGGTGACCAGTGGCACTCGGAATCACGCCACCGGTTTGCCGGATGAAGATCGCGATGACATTGCCGTTGTGCCACTGGCCATTCCGGTGATGATTGGCCCGGCCACCATTGGTGCGATCATGGTTTACGGTGCGGAGCTGAGCCGGGTTTCCGAAGTGGCCGGCGGGCTGCTGGGACTGGTTTCCAGCCTGCTTATCCTGGCGGTGTTGCTGCACCTGTCGGGTTACCTCGAGAAGGTACTGGGCAAGACCGGCCTGAACATCATGTCCAAGATCAGTGGTCTGATTCTCTCGGCCATGGCGGCGGAAATTGTGCTGACGGGCATTGCGGGTTTCATTGCCTCCACCTAGAGTATCGCGGGACAGGTTTTTGCTGCAGGGTGTCTGATGTCTGCCAATACCATTGAGCACAATCGCAAACGATACGATTTCTCCGGCGTCGAGTCGGTGTGGCTGTTTGGTTATGGCTCCCTGATCTACAAGGTCGATTTTCCCTTCCTGGAGCAACGCCCGGCGTCGATTCGCGGCTGGGAGCGGCGGTTCTGGCAGGGTTCCCACGATCACCGGGGCACGCCAGAGTCGCCGGGCCGGGTGGTCACCCTGATCGAGAAGCCGGAGGCTGTCTGCAAAGGCATGGCCTTCAGGGTCTCGCCCAATGTCTTCGAGCACCTGGATGTCCGTGAAAAGAACGGTTATCTACGCCTGAGCACCAAGCTGACGTTCGACGATGGCAGCCATGCCGAGGGTCTGGTTTACATTGCCACCGAAGACAACGAGGCCTTCCTCGGCCATGCCCCCGATGCCGATATTGCCCGCCAGATCGCCTCTGCCTCAGGCCCGAGCGGTCCCAATGCCGAGTATCTGCTGAGACTCGCTGAATCGCTCCGGGCGCTTGGTGCAGACTGCCCACACACCTTTGCCATTGAATCCCACCTCAAGTCTGCCTCCGAAAACGACACGAACGGACACTAGAACGTCAAGCAGGCACGGCGTTTCGTAAAGATCCTGCAAAGCCCGCTTCGGGGCGCTGACATTCTCTCCCGGTTCGATAATCTGGGTTCAGAGGCATCCGGCACTGGGCCCGGATGCGAGATCTGTCTCTGAACAGAACGGGAGAATCATCATGAAGCGATTGTTGATCGGAAGTCTGGTAACGACATTTCTGATGGTGTCCGCTCCGGTGATGGCCGACGACGATGACCGCCGTGGTCATGGCTGGCAACAGCACCACGAGCGGGGAAGTGCATTACCTCCGGGCCAACAGAAAAAGTTCCTGCAGGCCCATTACCGCGACGACCGTTATAAACGCCACCATCACAAGCCCCGTCATTACAAGCAGCATAAATGGGACCGCAAGCACCATGGTCGCTATGATCGTCATCGGTACCATGGCGATAAACGCAAATGGGGTAAGAAGCACAAGCGGGATGTCTATCGTGACAGGCATGACCGGCGACGCGACTGGCATCGCCACCCTTCAGGCCATTACCGCATCAAGCTGGGTTACGGCGATGGCCTGCCGCCAGAGGCCCGGATTGGCCGGATCATTTACGATACTTCGGTACTCATTGACTCTTCCCGGCGCTGAGCAGGCCACCCCGGTTCCGGAGCCGCCCGTTGCTCCGGGGCCGGATTGAAGCCTCTAGCCGGTTCCTTGCGCCGATGCTGCAGGCCAATCAGCAGCAAGGGCACCACGATCATCAGGCTGCCGGCCAGGAACCACAGGTCGGGCACCTCTCCGAACCAGATCCAGCCAATGGCGACGGCCCAGATCAGACCGGTGTATTCGGCACTGGTGACCTGGTTGGCATCCACCTGGCGGTAGGCCAGCAAGACGGTGATGTTGTAGCCCAGAATGAACAGGGCAGAGCCCATGGCGCCGATCAGGATGCCTGAATCCCATTGGGCGCCTTCCCACCAGGCCAGGGCCCCGGCCGCTGGCAGAATCAGCAGGTAGTTCAGGAACAGTTTGTGGACGGTGCTCTGCTGTTTTGGCAGTTTCCGGACCAGCACGGCGTTGATGGCCAGGGCAAAGGCAGAGGCAAGCGCGGCCACGGCCGCCCAGTTGAATTCCACCGGCCGAAGGATAAGCACGATGCCGGCAAAGCCGCTGAACACGGCGGTGACGCTCAGGGGCGTGAGTTTTTCCCGGAACAGGAACACCGAGAGCACCATCACGAGGATGGGCGCTGCGTAGAAGACGGCGTTGGCGGTGGCCAGCGGCAGATTGCCCAGGGCGATCACCATGCACAGGATGCCAGCCAGGTGAACGTGGGCCCGGAAGGTGTGGATTTTCAAGCCGGCGAACAGGTTTTTCCGGTCCAGTTGTTTTGCCAGTGGCAAAAGGAAGGCCAGGGTAATCAGGCAGCGCAGGAAGGCAAACTGGAACACCGGGGCGCCGGGTTCAAGCAGTTTGATGAATACGTCAGAGATCAATGCCATGGCGTTGCCGATCACCAGCAGAAGGATGGCGCTGTTTACGGTTTTTCCTGACATGTTTTCTCCTCAATTCCTCAACTTTGGGTGCATGAGCCCGGGCGGGAAATGGCTTCCGAAAACCGCTGCGAGTACATCCATGTACGCTTGCTCTCCGCCTTCCCTGGCTCCGAGCATTTTCGGAAGCCATTTCCCGCCCGGGCTCCCCTAACTGGTGTCAGTCCAACGCTAAGGTGAGATTCAGAGGTTTTTGAAATCAGATACTTGCGGTAGGGTCACCAAAAATTGAATTTGAGGTGACCATGATTAGGCGAGATTTCTCATGGTTTTCCACGGATAGCATGAGATTTTCCAAAAAAGATAAATTAAAACATCAGCTTATCGAGCCAAGGAGACAGATTTAGCACCGAAAAGAAGGGAGGTAAAGCGTTAATTGTGTTACCTGTGGATGTTTAAGAGGGTTCGGAGTGACAGTAATTAAGAAGGGGCCCCAAATCTATGGAGCCCCTTCCGGATCTTAAAGAATCTAGTACGTTGAGTGAGCTAAACGTTATTGAACGCGGCTTACCTCAAGCTGTATTTCTGATTCTTTATTTTCGTCGACACCCTGAGGGTTCAGGTATTCAGCCTTACAGCCCCAATCCCGGAATAGAATCAGCTGATCATCATAATGCGGGCCTTTGGTGCCATCTTGTGCAACGAAGCCACTCTGACCAGGAGGTGCAACTGTACACATCTCGGTATTGCCCGAGTCATCGAATATTACCTGATGATTCTGGGTACCACGATTCATGTACGTTGGGAGCTCCAACTGTTCTGACAGGTTCGCTTGAGGCACACCCAAGAAGTTACGAGTACTGAAACGATGAACGGCCGCTGGTGTGAGCCAAGTGGCTCGGTCCGTGCCATATTCCTGTTCCAGCTGAGATATTGCCTCTACGAGCGACTCTCTTACGATCGTGAGTTTTTCGTCATAAGTTGCCCCATTAAAGAAATCGAAAGTTTGTGCAACCCCCGCATCTTCACCGAGTAAGGCGTTATATAGATATTTACTGCTTTGACCGGGGCGAACGCTGCCCCCAGCGGTCTCTACTGGATACCCTGGATTAGATGAATATGCGAATTGCGGGATGTCGTCAGCAAGAACGGCGTCATAAGCGATTGTTAGCCATTTTCTGAACAGTGTTGCTTCAGGCTCGTTGTAAAAGCCATCAAAGTCCGGATTGGTGTTTAGCATGGACCATTCAGAAAGTGAGTCTGCTGCCAGCCTCACTGGATCATCATTTGGCAGTTCCTGAACTGACTCGACAATGTACGGAATGAAGTAACGTGCATTGGTGTCGGACAGAGCTGTTTGCCGGTTCAGATCCCAAACCTCGTCTGGCGTCAATACAGGTTTTGCCTCAATGCGATCGATAAACTCATTCACTCGATCTACGGCAGACCAGTTGGCACCATCACCAAGTCCTACTTCACCGGGGGTGGATTGGTTATTCCAGTTTACGATGTAGCCTTGACCAGGGTTATAGGTCTTCGGTACTTCATCGAATGGACGAATGCCCTGCCATTCCATGGATCCATCACCTAGAGCTGGAAGCCGAATATCCTGACTTTCCGGCCTGATAGGGAGGTAGCCAGGGGAAACATATCCAATATTTCCTTCGACATCAGCATAATACCAGTTAATGGTTGTGGCGACGTCTTCGGCCTCGGCGAGCCACTCATCCCAGTTCTGGGCTTTCATAGAATGAATCCAGCTCATGAGAGACTGAATTTCATATCCGGTCCAGCTGCGCTTGAACGCATAGGCAGTATTGTTATCTGAGTCGAAACTGGTAACTACACCATGAACGCTGTAATAGATATCTAGCGTTTCCTCTTCAAACCCTCCATCAGTTTTTACTCTGATAACCTCGGTTCGCTTGTCCATGTCGAGGTATTCGCCATCAAAGTAATATTGATACTGATTGGATGGGTTTAGTTCCAATTGGTAATAGTCATTCACGTCCAATGGACCAGCAGTTGCGCCCCACGTGATCTGGTTGTTTGTTCCAAATAAGATAACAGGGAGGGCGAAAGGGGTATTTCCCGTGACGTCATAACCAGCTCCATGCAGCCCGATACTGTACGTATATGCTGGATTGAACCAACCGAACTGTGGACCATTATTAAATATGGTCGAACCATCTGCGGTGCGATTAGGGCCGATGATCCAAAGATTGCTGGCCACTGGTCTATCGTCGGGGGTGACAATCCCCTTGAACGCAGCTTCTTGGACGCTGGAGGCCGTAAGAAGGCTTTCAGATACCGGAGCTAGAGAGTTATAAACTGCTTGGCTCTCTTCTACTCCCTCGGTGGAGGACATTAGTTCGTCGTTTTCTTCAACTTCAGCACTTCCGAAACTGTTAACACCTGGTTGTCTCGGAACGGTGGTGGGAGCTAGAGGGTCTTCAAGCCAACGAAGCTGGTTGAACATGGCGAGCCCATCTGAATCGCCTAATTCGGCTTGTAAATCTTTGAGTAATGACAAATTTCGGATTTCACTGGAGCTATTAGAGTAACGCCCTGCCATGGTCCCAACGTAGAGCATGGCTACGTCGAAAGCTGTCCATTTTTCTGGCGTAAAATCAAAATCTGTAAACTGTTTAGGAAGTAGCTCTGAAGGGTTCGCATTGACCTCTTCGATTCGCTTGTTAAACCCGTCAGCGTAGCCCTTGAAGATATCGAGATCTTCTTCGGAGAGCTCTTGCAGCTGACTCTTGATCGAATCTGGATCAAATCCTGAGCGTGAGGACCGATCTAGAGGCAGATAATCTGCACCTAATACTTCCGAAACTGTGCCAAGAACAGATCGTTTGATCATCTCCATTTGAAACAGTCGGTCTTGTGCAAGCGAGTAGCCGTAGCCGTAATAAAGGCCATAGGTGCTGTCCGCGTAAACGTGCGGAACACCGTAGTTGTCTCTTTTAATCGTGATGTTCGAAGTTTCGGTTTCATCCGGCGGTGGACTCACAGGGGAGTCGCTGTCATTGCACCCTGTTAATGCCAATGCAACTGCCCCTGCTAGCAGCCATGATGAATTTCGCCTTCCTAGATAAGTCATAAATCCTCTTCCTTTTTGTCTTTATGGTAAGTCGCTCCCTGTCTAAGCAAACAGGTAACCAAGATTTAGCACCGAACTTGATGATCCTCAAATTTCTAACAAAAAGTGAGTTGTGTATCATTTTAAATACATATAAAACAGATAGATAAAAAATTTTAAAGGACATCATGATTTGGTATTGTACGCATAAGTGCGATTTTGGTGATTTATTAGGTTGCATCGAATTGTGCAGAAAATCATGTGGTTGTTCGGGGGAGAGAACAAATATTTGAATTAAATATCTGGAATATGATTCATCTATATCGAAATAGAATATAGATATTTCACAAAAGTTATTTAGGTCTGCGAGAGGGTAGTGAAAGGCAGGTGCCGATCTACTTGTGACGTCGGATTCAAGTCGTAGTCGTAAAGAACATGCGGTTTCACGAAGAAAGCAGAAGCAATTGGAGCCGGATTTTTCCAACTCTGGATGGACCTAATACCGGGTCAGGGTCACCGCTGACCATCGCTGAACTGAAAACAGTTGAGCTAAAGGGGGCAGCTCTGAGAATTCTCAATCATGAGTTAATATCACTACTAGTAGAAGCGACCAGTGTTGGGAAAAGGTAGTCGGTGTAATGTCACATGATGAGGGCATCCTTACTGGCTTGGACCGCATTACAGACGAGCCGCGTTTCATCTCAGAGGTTGTCTCGGGCAAGGCCTGTAAATGCCGTTGTCCGGAGTGCGGTTCAGATCTAGTGGCCAAGAAAGGCCCGAAGATGGCACACCACTTTGCCCACGCTGTTCTTCCACCTGACATTCGTCGCTGCCAGGAATCGGCTCTTCATTTGAGCGCTAAGTTCATAGCGGCCCACGTTATTCGTCATCTGTATATTCCAGAGCGTAACATTCAGGTTGTCTCGACCTCTCAAGAGATTGGCATTACCGGTCGATTCCAGCGCAGGCATTTAATGCACACTTTGGGCGCAAGAAATGTTGAACGATTGTCTGGTGCCGTCGAGCCGCTTGTGCCTGAGATCTCTCCCTTTCGACCCGATGCTCGGGTCAACACAGCGTTCGGAACCTTCTTCATTGAGATAAAGGTCACTCACGCGGTTCCTCCTAAGAAACAGCAGGCGATGAAGGACCAGAATCTGGCAGTTCTTGAGGTGGATCTTTCAACAGCACCTCGACGGGGAATCAGCCCGGAAGCAATTCGTGATTTGGTTACCTTCAACGCTCCGCGACACTGGTTGTCTTTTGGATGTGATAGTGAGGTGGCGCGACTTCAATGGGAACTGGATGAGTCGGTGTGCCAGCAAGAGGCGTCGGAGCACAAGGCATTGTTAGAGCGGCTTCGTGCAGGTTTGGAAGCACCCTTACCTGAGCTTCTTCGAATTCATCACTTTTACGCCAAGCCCGAGGGTGATAGATCGATAATGCTCAGGAACATGCCGGTCACCAATGTTCGCCGAAGAAATGGTTTCACGATGGTCGACCTTCCGGTGGCGAACAATGTTCTGGTAACCACAGTCGGTGACGATCCGTCGATCAACCGTCTGTTTGCTTGGCATCAGTCCATAAAAAAACACCCTCTAACGGTGCTTTCCATCAGTGAGAGCACGAGCATATACACGGCCTCTCCGAGTGTTTTGAAACGCTTATTCGAGTACCGAGGTAGTTTAAACTCGCGATTATCCAAGAATAGACACGAAGGAATCATTCACCGGTTGCGCACGAACTGGGGCGGCCAATTGGCCGAAACAATCTGGGTTGATGCCTTCAAAGTTTGGCCGGATGGCCCGCATGTGCCGTACTTAGAGAATGTGAGTCTCTCCAGGATAAGGCAGAAAAAAGGGTTCACCTTTGCTGATATCCATGAGCTCCAAGATGTGATGGTCGTGTTCGACGATGACCAGCTGTCGATTAATTATCTGTTTGCGCGTCACGCCAAGGTCAAAGGCGGTCCTCTCACGGTTCTCGCGCTTGCCAAGTCTGCGACGATCTTCACCAACGCACGCAGTGTTTTGAATAAGCTCCGCCAATATAGTTCCCGTTGACACTGCCATATAGACTGTAAACATCCCTATTTCAGTTGCACCGCTGATTAGAGTTTTCCGTCCGTCGGTATTCCACCAGATATTCCCATGGCTTCAGGTCTTCCAGTGAATCGTGGTACCGGTAAAACGATGAACTGGACAAGACGCCAGTCTGCCAAACAGGGTTTGAGGTCAGGTTGAGGTAGAGCAGGCCGTTGAACGGCCTGGGTTGAAATCTTTAATGGTATGGCTAACGCAGAAACTCTATTTTTTTATTTTGAAATAGCAGCATAAACCACCAGTTCAACAAACATTTCTTCTCGCGCTAACCCGGCAACCACCACAGCGGCTCGATTGGGATAAGGTTCTTTGAAGTACTCTCCGTAGATTTTGTTAACAGCTGGCAGGAAAGCCCTGTCCGTAACGTAAATCATAACCTGAGTGACATCCGTTAGACTGGCGTTGGCGCAGTCGAGTGTATGGCATAGGTTCTTCATAGTTTGATGTGTCTGGGCCTCGATGCCGCCGGGAACAACCTGCCCCTGGTTATCGATTGGAATCTGGGCGGTGAACAGTATGCCGTTGCCAATAGTTGCCCACTCAAGGGGGGAGGGTGATTGGTAGAGATCGGTTTTTACCGTTTTGATCATATCTTAAGGTTTCCTTTGAAGGTCTGCGGTTAACGTTCAGCGCCTGCCAAGCGCCGCTCTACGGCGCTGACCATATTGAATCCGATTTGCCGTATCGGCTCCGGCGGCATCCAGCCTGGCTTGCCCATGAGTCCCTGCACGTCCATGTTGGGTTGCCCTGTCGCCAGGTTGGCCAACTTTTGGCCGAGAAGGGTTCCTTTGAGGATGCCGACACCGTTGCAGCCTATGGAGGCGAACAAGCCTTTCTTGATTTGTCCCCAGAGTGGAGCGCCATTCGCTGTCAGTGAGGTGGTGCCGCCCCACCATTTCTCCAGTCCGTAGCTGCGTAGTTCCGGAAAGCGGCTAAAAAGACTGTGCTCCAGGTAGCCGCGAGTCGAATCATTGCCCTCATGTTCATAGCCGTAGAAGCCGCGTATCAGGAGGCGACCGTCCTCGGTAGTTCTGAGAGTAGAGCCGAGTCGATGAGCCGGCAGCAGGCCCCAATGACCTTCGGGTGCGAGAGATGCAAACAGGTCAGCTGGAAGCTGGGGAGTGACGCCGGCATAGGTAAAGATTTTTACGCTGTATGCATTTCCGACTCCCAGAGAGGCTGCAAACGCGTTGTTCGCCAGAAAAACCATTGGAGCTTTTAACGAGCCTTCTGGGGTTGCGATTAGCCAGTCGCCCAAATAGTCCTGCGACAGGTGGATAGCCGGACTTTCCTCGTAAAGTGTGATCGAGGGTTGCAGGCTTCGGGCAAGGTTGGAGATGAGCGCGTAGGGGTTAACTAGGCTGTTGCCGGGTAGGTTCAGTCCAGCCCGATAATAGCTGCTACCGGTGATCGACCTCATATGGTCGGAGTCCATCCACTCGAAGGGTTGACCGCTCTTCTCAAGAAACTGGGCTAAGCCTGCTAAATTCTTCTCCCCTCTTTGTGTCGCGGCACCTTTAAAAATATGGGATTTTGGAGTCTGGGCTCCCTGATAGGCGGTCGCGCGTATCTCATTTTGGGTGGCTTGATAGAGTTTATAAAGCACACTCGCAGCCGCTGTATTGGCAGCGGTGAAGGCATGTTCAAGCACGAAGCCTGAGTTGCGCCCTGGAGAGCCCGAACCTACCGTCTCTGCCTCGAGAATCCTGATGTCCATGTCCGGGTTTCGAGTTGCCAGCTGTTTTGCAATAGCAATTCCAGTATAACCGGCGCCAATTATGACCGCGTCGCACGACTGCGTGCTTGCGAGTCTTGGATACCTTCGGATCAGGTTCGGAGCCTCTGTCCAACCACAGGAACGTTGATAAACAGGGTAGGGAGAACCGCTTGTACTCATCGTGCTTTCACTCTTTTACTAGGTGGATTCCACCGGGTCGAAAAGGTTGTGGCTGACCGCTCTGGCGCTTGTCAGGAGTGTTTCTGTCAGTCTTCTATAGTGATCATCAGACAGTCGGGAGCGCCGGAGGCAACAGCTCAGTGCAGCAATTGGTTTTCGATCCTTTCCAAAGACCGGGACGGCCACGCCCGTGAATTCCGGTGGATCCGAGTCTTCCACGCCGCAAGTAATTTCCAGGTGCTGACAGTTGGCAATGGCTTCGTCCACACGGCGACGTGTAATGCCTCGTGCTCGCAGGAAGGCTGGTTCATTGTGGTCAAGGATGTGCGCCTGTTCCTGTTTGCTCATGAAACTCAATATCGCAATAGAAGCCTGTCCTATTCCAAAGGGGATGCGGTCTCCCTTTTGACGGGTATAGCTCCGTGCTGGGTGCTGACCATCGACTATATCCAAGCACAACACCTGAAAGCCGTCTGGCACCATCAAGAAAAAGCTGTCTCCCAGCGTTTCGGCCATATCCAGCAGGTGCATGTGCGCAAAGTTATCCAGGGCGTCTCGAATAAGTTCTCCCCAGCCCAGAAGTCCTGGGCCGGGGTAGACAGGGCCACGGCTAAGGGGTTGCCTAAGCAACCCTAAGTCCTTCAGGGCCCGGACCAGTCGATACACAGTTGGTGTACTCAGCCCTGAAGCCTCTCCGAGTTCAGATACCGATCGACCCCGGTAGCCGGCTTTGATCACTTGCTGAAGCAATGAGTAGCTCCTGTCCAGGGTCTGAATCCCGCTTCTTTGCATTCTGTTTGGCTCGTCCTCTTGTATGTCTTCCACTGTACTCATTGCTGTGAATCTTGGCTTATCGCGAAGTGAGAAGTTGGTTCGTTTTTGGCAATAAAAATCCACTGGTGAAATCAAATTTCATAGGTAAACAAGTTGTGACGTTTGAATGTTTATTGAGTCACTTTTATGTGCTTATATGATCATATATTGAATTTTATTGAGAGCATATTGTGACGTATAAACCAGCATCAAATTGGGAAGGCCGGGTAGATATGGAGGAGGGTCCAGGTGCGATCCGTTGGCACCAGAAGGTGTCTCCTTCATCAATGGATGGCTCCAGTTCGACAGTTGGCCTGCTTGGATTTGCCTGCGATGTGGGGGTCCGGAGAAATAAAGGGCGACTGGGCGCCGCCGCCGGGCCATCCGCCTTGCGGCGTCAGTTGGCAAACTTGGCGTGGCATGGTGGCGCAAACCTTTCTGTAAGGGATTTTGGCACTGTCGAGGTTGAGGGTGATGCCCTTGAGCAGGGCCAGGAAGAGCTGGCGTCGAGAGTTGCTGAAGCGCTGCCATCGGTTCGTCGCCTATTGGTAGTAGGTGGAGGTCACGAGACAGCGTGGGGTAGTTTTTCTGGTCTCGCTCGCAGGTTCGACCCGAAAACTACTCGAATCGGGATTATCAACCTGGATGCCCATTTCGACCTCCGCATGACAGGTCAGAGGGGGCCATCATCAGGTACCCCGTTTGCGCAAATTGCCGAGAAATTTGGTCGCGAGGCCTTTCATTATTGTTGTCTCGGTTTGGCAAGGACGAGCAATACCGACTCTCTTTTCAAACGGGCTGATGAGTTAGGCGTCAGTTACCGGGAGGACCGGGATATGCGGCTATCGGATATTCCCGAGGTGCTGAAACAAGTCCGCGACTTTTGTCAGGGCTTGGACATGATCTATCTGACCATTGATCTTGATGTGCTTCCCCATTACCAAGCACCGGGTGTCAGCGCTCCAGCGGCACGAGGTGTACCCCTGGAAGTAGTTGAGGCAGTAATTGCTGAGGTGGAGCATATTGCTGCTTCACTACCGAAAGGTATGCCGCTAGCAGAAATTTCCGAGTTGAACCCTGAATTCGATGAATCCGGCGTGACCGCTAAGACAGCGGCTCTGCTGGCGGACACAATTCTGTGTCCTAACCGCCGTCTGTGAGGCGGCACCCCTAAGCTCAAACAGAAAAGGAAGGTACAAAAATGAGAAAATTGAAGACAATTCTTGTGTCTGCTGCCTTGGGAGTCGGCCTAGCCGCTGGTGCTGTTCAAGCGCAAGAGCGAGTGTTTTTCGGCATTGCGACTGGCGGAACTGGCGGAACTTACTACCCCCTCGGTGGCATGCTGGCGCAAGTGATTTCCAACAATGCTGATCTCGCCGGCAAGAAACTCTCTGCAACTGCCGAAACCGGCAACGCGTCAGTGGCCAATGCTGGTCTGCTTGGTCGTGGAGATATTGAGTCTGCCTTCGTGGCAGCCGACATTCTCGATTCCGCCTATAAAGGTAAGAACCAGTTTGAAGGTAAGGCGCAAAAGAACTTGCGTGCTTTGGGTGCCCTTTACCCAGAAGCGGTCCAGTTAGTGGCTCAGCCCGGCCTCAATTCCTTTAGTGACCTGGGAGACAAATCCATCAGCTCCGGTTCCCCCGGCTCAGGTCAATGGCAGTTGCTTGGCGACCTGCTAGAGGCTCATGGTATGAGCCGTGACGACGTGAACGAGGACTACTCGTCCTTCTCTCAGTCTGCGGAGAAGATAAAGGACGGTAACCTGGATGCGTCTTTGATCACTGCTGGAGCTCCTACTGCGTCAATTGTCGAGCTGGCCAACGGTCACGATATTAGCATCATTCCGCTGACCGGCGATCCCATCAAGAAGTTGCAGGAAACCCAGCCATACTACACATCCACGGTATTGCCAGGCGGTACATACAAAGGCGTCGATAAGGATATCGAAACGATCGCTGTCCGCGCGATTTGGGCAACTCATGCGGATCTTCCAGAAGACATCGCCTACGCTGTGACCAAAGCGCTTTATGAAAACACTGATACCCTTGGCAAGGTCCACGTGAAGGGCAAGGAAATATCGGTCGAGACTGCGCTCCAGTCAGTTTCCATTCCGCTCCATCCTGGTGCGGAAAAGTATTTCCGTGAAAAGGGCATCATTGAATAAGACTGCTCTGCGTCTGCTGCTGGCTGGGGTCCTTACCTCGGCCGGTAATCTTTCGGCTGATGGCCTTGAGGTCAGTCATTATCGGGAGGGCAGGTTGCTCACTTGCGTTCCCGTGATTGATGGGGAGTTTGAACTCTCGTTCATCCACTCGGTGTCGCTGACACCAGTGACTGACTACTATCGCCTGATCAAATCCCCAGGTGGCGATCTCGCGATCAAGCAGACGGCAGAAATTTTTGTTGCTCACGGGCAGGGTTTGCCCTCACTGGTGAATGAGCCAGATGCCACGTCATTTGAGCGACGGAATGGTCAGTTCATCCTGGAAATGGATCGTAAGATCGGTCGCCTGATTGTGCGCACCGACGAGCGGTTTAAAAACAGGCTGCATACTGGCAACAGCACAATCAATCTTAACCAATGGCCGGACAGCGGGCTGCTGATTGCGCCGGTCTCCAACTGCCAACAATAACGCAGAGTCAACGGGTATGAGCAATTCGAACAGCCAGACTGCCAACCGTTCGTCATCCAGCGGGCCTGAAATGCATCAGGCGGATCTGGACAACCTGATTAAAAAGTTCGATAACGAATCGAATTTTCGGGACCTGACAGGCATTCTCAAAACGTTAGTGACGATCACCTGCGTCGTCCTCAGTGTTTTCCATATTTACACAGCGGGTTTCGGTCTTCTGAATGAAGTGACCCACCGTAACGTGCATATGGCCTTTATCATGGGCCTGCTGTTTATCGTGTTTCCTCGGCGACCGCCTAAGCATTTCAAACTTAACATGGGGCTGAGCCTTCTATACGGCGCGTTTTACCTACTGATTGCTCACCAGCTGGTTCAGGCACTGGCCGGCGAAATCCCAGCGTGGTGGGGGTGGGGGATCTATGGCTTTGCCGGGTTGATGGCGTTGTCGGCGTTGCCAGTTGCTGCTTTGGGTGGTCGGAATAAGCCTAGTTGGATCGACTGGCCGCTGATGTTCGCGGGGGCCGGCTTCTCCGCTTATCTGATCGTCTTCTTCGAAGAGATCTTCATTATCAACGTTGGTTTCCCGAAAGCGTTCGATTACATAATGGGCGGCATCGCTGTGATGCTGGTGGTTGAGGGCGCACGCCGGACCATGGGCGAGTCGCTATCCATCATTGGTGTTCTGGCATTGTTGTACGCCATGTTTGGGCCCTATCTGCCGGGTGTAATGGCTCACCGTGGGTACGACATTATCCGTCTGGTAGAGCACTTATACTTGGGCACCGAAGGTATCTATGGCATCGCCATTGGTGTGGTGGCGACCTATGTTTACCATTTCGTTTTGTTTGGCGTACTGGCTCAGGCCTCCGGTCTTGGCCAATTGTTCATTGAGCTGGCAACTCTGGTTGCTGGTCGCTACTCGGGAGGTCCGGCAAAGGTGTCTGTCGTTTCGTCGGGCTTTTTCGGTATGATCTCGGGGTCCCCAGTCGCTAATACCGTTACTACCGGGGCATTCACGATCCCGATGATGAAAAGGTACGGGTTCAGTGGCCGTTTTGCCGCTGCCACGGAGGCCGCATCCTCTTGTGGCGGACAGGTCACCCCGCCGATTATGGGCGCCTCTGCGTTTGTCATGTCTGAAATGCTTGGCGTGCCCTATAATGAGCTGATACTCATCGCCATCATCCCAGCCGCTTTCCACTACCTGGCTACGCTTTGCATGGTTCATTTCGAGTCCCGTCGGCTGAACCTTAAGGGCATGCCCGCTGACCAGATTCCCCGTCTAGGAGCCGTACTCGCAAAACATTGGCACCAAGTAATTCCGCTCGTTGTTATGGTGACTTTGTTGTTAATGCAGTTCACTCCTTTTCTCGCTGCGTTCTGGGGCATTATTCTGACCATTGCCTGTTCCTACATTCCTTTGGTGCTGCGGCCTTTAGGCTTCAGGAAGCTGGATCATGAGAGTGTACTTACGCCGCGTCGGTTGATCGATGGTCTCGAAGAGGGCGCTAAGCAGTCTATCGCCATTACCGCCGCCTGCGCCTGTGTTGGTTTCCTGTTGGGTGTCACCACGCTGACCGGGCTGGGTTTCAAGTTCTCCGGTGCCATTGTTGGCCTGGCTCATGACTTTGGCAGCACGCTGGCCGCGTTCGTGCCTTTCGATCTCGTTACCGAAAATAGCCTGACCTTGTTCATCGCACTGTTATTGGTGGCTCTCGCTTGTATCTTGATGGGCGCGGGGATCCCGACAACACCGACTTATATCATCTTGGCCTCTATTGTGGCGCCAGCGCTGGATGAGTTTGGGATCGCTTTGTTGGCTTCGCACTTCTTCATCTTCTACTACGGTGTGTTGGCGGATGTGACGCCACCGGTCGCGTTGGCTGCATATGCTGGGGCGGGCATTTCCGGTTCGGATCCAATGCGGACAGGTGTTACAGCGTTTAGGCTATCTATGGGCAAGGCACTGGTACCATTGATGTTCATCTATGCTCCTAGCCTGCTGTTCCTTGATTTCACCTGGTATGAGTTCTCGATTGCCATGATCAGTGGCATCCTGTGTATCGTAGCGTTGTCGGCTGCCTACATCGGGTTCTTCAGCGCGCCGCTATCGAAGCTTGAAAAAACCGTTCTGAGCTTGGCCGGATTGTCGTTGGTGGCACACAGCCCATGGCTGTTATTGATCTCTGGTGGCTTGGTTTTCGCTATCCTTGGCAGAAACTATAGAATCGGGAGATATCATTTGGCGACTCAGATGGGATAGGGAGTAAACCACTTGAGTGAAAAGGACTATACCGTTCCGGCCCTTTACAAAGGCTTGCGTATCCTGGAGATGTTTGACAGCAATTGTCGCGCATTGAGCCAGGTGGAAATGGCCGATCGCCTAGGGGTAAGCACAAGCTCGATTTACCGGATTGTGCAGACCCTGACGTCCATGGGATACCTGAATAAGATCGGGACCAACACCTACGCGCTCGGCACTCAAGTGGTTTCCCGAGGCTTCAGTTACCTCGCCAGCCGTGAGATTGTCGAGGTAGCGGCCCCGTTTATTACTCGGCTTCGGGACAGCACTTCGCTGTCTAGTCATGTTGGGGTTCGTGACGGCACAGAAGTGCTTTATGTGTTTCGGGCATTAGCATTGCAGAGGGTTTCGGTTAACGTACCGGTCGGTACGCGTTTTCCTCTGCATACGACCGCTATGGGCAGGGCGCTATTGATGGGGATGGCTCCAGGGGACTTGCAGAGTCTTTTCCAGGGCCAAAGGCTGGATGGTTACCCACGACCGGCACCCCAAACGATGCCCGAGTTAATTGCACTGTGCGAGAAAGAGCGCGCACAGGGTTGGACCCGTCACTATTCTGATCATTCGACTGCGCTGGCGGTGCCAATTCGGAATTTTACCGGGCAGGTGATCGCTGCCATTAATATTTCTGGGCCAGATCCGGTCATGAACGCGGAAGGCGTGATGGAGACATTGCTCTCAGAGCTGAGGCAAACTGCATCTGAAATTATGCGTCAGGTGGGTGGAGCGTAGTGCACACGTTAATCATGTCGTAGCATTTTTTGATCTAACACCCCCCTTCCGCAAGAATTCTAGTAGCTGACGGTCTCGGGCGTCAGCGATATCGGGGTAAGTCCAGATTTGTAGAATCGGCATCCTTGAGATGCCGATCCGGATTTTTTCCTGAAAAGAATCACCCTGAAAAATCTCTACCCATTCCTGAATAGGTAGAGCCAGAGTGACTAGTTTCTGGCAGACAAGCCCACCCGATCTGTGATGTCTTCACTCAGGCTAAAAACCGTTTTGGGGTTTTGAAAAGCCTGAAGTCATCATATTTCTGACCATAAACAAACGGTAGGTATTGATCCCGACCTTCGACAGTTTCACTTCTAGGAACTGTCCAACTCGACTCGCCTTCGGTATAGAAGGCTTTGCCTGTTTTAACTATCGGGATCGTATGTAGGGGGTCCCAATCGGTGCCGCGAAGTTTGAGTGAGGCGTGCCCCTCTTTCGTAACTCTATTCCTCTCTTGGTTCTGCATGCAATTAACTACAACATCGTGCTGCAAACCCCAACCGCTGGAATGAGGTATGGCCTTCAGCTCAAAGTCCCAATTTTGTGCCTCTGAAGGACCTAAATCCTTATGAAGATCCGCTTCAATCTCGATCAAGCGGACACCTTTTCTTTCGCTGAACGCATAACAGTCGTTGCCATCTTTGTAGAGTTTAGCCTCACCGACTTTTTTTGCTTCGCCCCACATTTCTCGGCCTATTGCGAAAGGCATATCACCGCTAATAGTGAGTACCAGCATTGTTGAGCCCACTAAATCTCTATACTTGCAATTCAAAGAAATAATGCCGCAGTCATACTCTCCACACAGTTCACTTTGCCACCTGGACACACTTGCAATAGCCGTTGGTTCATCGGGTAGATCGAAGCAAGGAGGCAGTACACTCCTAAGAAAATCAAAAGTGGTTTCGAACTCCACTGCAATTTGTTCTACGGTGCACCGACCGCGTGAGAGAATTCCTTGAATCTCTTCTAATTCACTTTGCGTCTTTACGAATGAGGACATAATCCCTCCCTGCTATCGTCTTATTAGTTTAGGTCAGAATGAATAGCCGTAATGCTTGCAACGGACATTCTGTTTTGGCTGCTAAAAACAGACACACTAACCAATCTAACTTTTGCAGGGCTACTCTTATATCCAGTTTTGGAAAAGGATATTGGTTTGGCCTTGAAAAAATGACAGGTACATATTCGAGCGGCAAAAACGAATATTTATCGCTGAATCCCTCAGAAACCAATCTTTTTGGTTAATAGATAGAAGATTGTATTACGAGGAGAAAAGCTCGTATTCTTTTCGTCTTCGCGTGGCGGTCTGAGACGGGGGTTCACCGAAAAATTCCTGGTAATATTGAGAGAATCTCCCGAAATGATTGAATCCAGATTCAAGCGCGACGTTGTGGATCTTGATAGAGGGATCTCGGATAATTAATTGGCGGGCTCTATTTAGACGAACTACTTTTATATACTCCTTGGGATTTATTTTGAAAATTGAGTTAAAGCCGCTCTGAAGAGATCGACGGCTAACTCTTGTGTAATCACATAAATCTTGAACGGATATTTCTTCATATATTTTGTTGTGCAAATACTGGCAACATTTCTGAATAACGTACGACTGATTGCTGAATAAACCCTTTGGAGGAGCAGATTTATGTCCAGATAGGAAAATTACTGATAATATCTCCAAGAGGTCCTCAAGGGTCTCAAAAATCCTAGAGTCTTCAAAGTAGGAATCCTGTGACATTGTTAGAATTTGCTCTAGGCGGCTAGTCACATCATTGTGTAAATTTTGCCCAATTTCGATAAAATTTTCGAACGGCAAGCAGAACCGGTTTGTGGTCTCTAATCCGCGCATGTTGTCGAAAAAAAGTTGCTTATCAATTGTGATTATATATGCGTGAACGGGTTTTTCTGAAACTGCATGGATGGGCATGGCGGAGGAGTAGTGAATAATGGAGGCATCACAGAAAGCTCCGTTAAGCAGTACGGGTTTCTCAGACTGCACATGGAGTAAAAGCACTTTATCGGGAGCTGAAATTCCAATCTGTTCTAATGAAGATGCTTCCAGTGTTTCGCTAGTAACGCTTATCAATTCTCCAAAAGTCGTATCAAATATATTTCCGCTGAACCGGCAATGGCGATCAATTTGGTGATATTCGTTATCGCTCCAATCACGCATGGCCAAGGCATGTTGATCAGCCTCATGCGTTGAGTGTTTGTTAGGGAGACTCTGAATAAGTCTCAAAATCGGCGATAATACGGCCATTGCCAACCGCATAGGATTCGTTGCCACCATGGATCAGATCACTTTCTCCGAAGCCGAGTACCAGACCAAGAAGCGCAAGACTCG